>Ga0213869_10000022_pt1 | contig 139975 bp, 114 predicted proteins | sample PICome_10_FD_160083 | JGI IMG/M metagenome (GOLD analysis project Ga0213869, IMG submission 160083) | Coastal seawater microbial communities near Pivers Island, North Carolina, United States - PICO132 | ecosystem: Environmental > Aquatic > Marine > Coastal | place: USA: North Carolina... | reverse complement strand
ACGTCAGCGCATCAGCAGGGTCTGCGCTGCGCTGTGTGGATGGCTCCACGCAGCCCCTGCTGTCCTCAACCCTGTGACATTTCTAAATAGCAGAGATTGTGACTTCTCTATCCGGCAGGAACAAATCTGCGAAGTGAGGGATCACTAATCGAAGCGTCTCAAGCCGCTTGAGCCCCATCAGCGGAGCGCAGCGCCGCGCCGACATCACAGGCGTTCAATAAATGGCCTCCCGTCACCGGCCCCGCCCGCGAAAAGTGCCGCCGATCACGCGATCGGCGGCACTCCGCATTCTGGTGATCGATCATTCGCAATAGACGTTGCCGCGATCAATCTCGCGGCCCAGCGCGCCACCAACACCCGCGCCCAGGATCGTGCTCAGCAGGCCGGAATCGCCGTCACCCAGTGCATTGCCCAGAAGGCCCCCGACAGCCGCACCGACGATCAGACCGGTCGAGCCATCATTACGACGGCAATAATAGCGCCCGTTTCCACCGCGATAGACACGGGTATTTCGGTCGATGCGATAGCGATCGCGCGACGAACCGGGGCGATAATGCTGGTCGGGATAATATTTCCCGCCGTGGGAGGCGGAATGCGATGGCTTGCCCGGTGCCGGCGGGCGTCCATTATTATGGGATGGCTTGCCGTGGGATGCGCCAGGACCCGGCCCGCTATTATGGCCCGGCGGTCGGTTGCCCGGACCGTTGCCATTATTGTGCGAAGGCTTGTTCTGCCCATGGCCGGGCGGATGTTGAGCAGTTGCCGCAATCGGGGCCGCGATCACAGCCAAGGCCAATACCATCGCAAATTTTCTCATGCCCTTCTCCTTCCGCCGGAACATCCGGTCCGCATCGCACAGGCGCAATGCGCAACGGCCTGTAAGCGCAAGAGTTCCGCCTTATCATTGCAGGACCAAAACAAAAAAAGGGCGCTGCCATCGGCAACGCCCTTCCCTGTTTCTCGCCTGTGGTCGCGCCTCAGCTCAGCGCACCATGACAATGCTTGTATTTCTGACCCGAACCGCAGGGGCAAAGCGCGTTGCGGCTGATGTCGAGATTGGCGAACTCGCCCGGCGCGACATTGTCCACCGGCGCGCGCGGAATGGTGGTGGTGATGCCCGCCAGCTGGCTACCATCGATATCCGCGCTGTTATCCTCGCCCGAGAAGGGGTCGATATGGGTGGTGATGAAGTCCGGCAGCACCGGCAGGTCGAACTGCGGCTGCGGCGCTTCCATGCGGAACTGCACCCGCGCGATCGAGCTGGTCACGTCCTCGCGGATATTTTCCAGCATGCGCTCGAACAGGGCGAAGGCTTCCTGCTTATATTCGTTGATCGGCGTCTTCTGCGCATAGGCGCGCAGATGCACCACCTGGCGCAGCGCGTCGAGCGTCGAGAGATGCTCCTTCCAGTGATGGTCGAGGCTCTGGAGCATGATGCTCTTCTCGATCATGTGCCAGTCGGCCGCTTCGACTTCCTGCGTCTTCTCGGCAATGGCCGCGTCGGCCAGACCGGCAAGCCGCTCCTCGATCATTTCCGGATCGACGGCATCCTCGGCGAGCCAGGCGTCGAAATCGGGCTCCAGGCCCAGCACTTCGGCGGTGCGCAGCTTCAGCCGCTCCATATCCCATTGTTCGGGATAGGTGCCCGGCGGGCAGGATGCGCCGACCAGGTCGTTGACCGTCTCATGGCGCATGTCGGTGACGACATCGTCCACCGTTTCGGCGTCCATGATGTCGCTGCGCTGCTCGTAGATCACCTTGCGCTGGTCGTTCATGACATCGTCATATTCGACGACCTGCTTGCGGATGTCGTAGTTGCGGGCCTCGACCTTGCGCTGGGCGGTCTCGATCGCCTTGCTCAGCCACTTGGACGGGGGCAGCGCCTCGCCATCTTCCAGGTTGGAACGGATCATCTTGGCGAACATCGTGTCCGGCCCGAAGATGCGCATCAGGTCATCGTCGAGGCTGAGGTAGAAGCGCGACAGGCCGGGATCGCCCTGACGGCCCGAACGGCCACGCAGCTGATTGTCGATACGGCGGCTTTCGTGCCGCTCGGTCGCCAGAACGAACAGGCCACCGGCGGCCAGCACTTCCTGCTTCTCTGCCTCGATCTCGACCTCGATGCGGGCGATCGCCGCATCGCGCTCCGGGCCTTCCGGCATATCACGCAGCTCATCCTCGACGCGCATCTCCAGATTGCCGCCCAGCTTGATGTCGGTGCCGCGGCCAGCCATGTTTGTGGCGATCGTCACCGCGCCCTTGCGGCCTGCCTGGGCCACGATATGGGCTTCGCTCTCGTGGAAGCGCGCGTTCAGGACCGCGTGCTTGACGCCTTCCTGATTGAGGAATTCCGACAGCATTTCCGACTTTTCGATCGACACGGTGCCGACCAGCACCGGCTGACCCTTTTCGGCATGTTCCTTGATGGTGCGCGCGATGCCCCGGAACTTGTCTTCCAGATTCTTGTAGAACGTGTCTTCCTCGTCGACGCGCTGCACCGGCCGGTTGGTCGGGATGGTGACGACGTTCATCTTGTAGATTTCGTAGAATTCGGTCGCCTCGGTCGATGCGGTGCCGGTCATGCCCGAAATCTTGGGGTACATGCGGAAATAATTCTGGAAGGTGATCGATGCGAGCGTCTGGTTTTCCGGCTCGATCTGGACGCCTTCCTTGGCTTCCACCGCCTGATGCAGGCCATCCGACCAGCGGCGGCCATCCATCATGCGGCCGGTGAATTCGTCGATGATGACGACCTTGCCGTCCTTGACGATATAATCGATGTCGCGGCGGAACATCACCACCGCGCGCAACGCCTGGTTGACGTGATGGACGACCTGGGTGTTCTCGAAATCGTAGAGATTATTGCCCTGGAGCAGCCCGGCGGCCTCCAGCAGGCGCTCGATCTTCTCGGTGCCGTCTTCGGTCAGCGTAATCGTGCGCTGCTTCTCGTCCTTCTCATAATCCTCCTCGACCAGCTGCTTCACGATCGCGTCGACCGCGACATACAGCTCCGACTTGTCGTCGGTCGGACCGGAAATGATCAGCGGCGTGCGCGCTTCGTCGATCAGGATCGAATCGACTTCGTCGACGATCGCATGGTTGAACGGGCGCTGGACCATCGCACCGCGATCGAACTTCATGTTATCGCGCAGATAATCGAAGCCGAGTTCATTGTTGGTCGCATAGGTGATGTCGGCATTATAGGCCTCGCGGCGCTGGTCTTCCGACAGGTTGGGCACGATCACGCCGGTGGTAAGGCCCAGGAAGCGATAGACCTGACCCATCCATTCGCAGTCACGGCTGGCCAGATAGTCGTTCACGGTGACGACATGGACGCCCTTGCCTTCAAGCGCGTTCAGATAGGTGGCGAGCGTCGCCACCAGCGTCTTGCCTTCGCCGGTGCGCATTTCGGCGATTTCGCCGCGATGCAGGACGATGCCGCCGATCATCTGGACGTCGAAGTGACGCATGCCCAGCACGCGGACCGATGCTTCGCGGACGGTCGCGAAAGCTTCGGGCAGAAGGCCGTCCAGCGTTTCGCCATTGGCCAAGCGCTCACGGAAGCGCGCCGTCTGGCTCACCAGTTCATCATCGCTCATCGCCTGGATCGTCGGTTCGAAGGCGGCGATCTGGTCGATGACCTTGCCCAGCGATTTCACATAACGTTCGTTGGACGATCCGAAGATAGACTTGGCGAGTGCGCCGAACATGCAAATTCCTGACAATGAGGGGGCCATGGGTCCAACGGACACATGGGCAGATATGCGCCGCGATTTAGGCACGGCACAGCCGATAGTCAATCAATGCGACGGACTGTCGCACGGCTGTAACGGCTTTGCCCGATGCGGTTTTGCCGCAGCCGCGCCGTCCTGCCGTCGTGCAGGCGCGACGCGCCGCCGAGAATATTTTGCGTTTGGGCGCACGCCGCCGCAAGAGCGCCACGACAACAAGGGTCGCAAACAGGGTGTATCGTTCCATTTCCATGGCGCCGTCGCGCCGATTGCGCCTGCCTCTGGCGGCGCTGCTGGTCAGCGCATTGACCGGCTGGTTCCTGATCGCCGCGATTGCCGCACCCTTCGATCATGACGAAAGCCAATATGTCGCAGGCGCCTATTTCAGCGGGCATGCGGTCATGTTTCGCGACTTTCTCTATCTTCAGCCGCCGCTGCACGCCTGGGCGCTGGCACCGCTGAGCCTGATCGCATCGGGCCATATGGTACTGGCAATGCGCCTTGCCACCGCCGTCATGGCGCTCGCGACGCTTGCGCTCATCTGGGCGGCCCAGCGTGCGGCAGGCATATCGCGCTCCAGCGCCACCCTGGCCATGCTACTGATGGCGGCAACAGCCGCGTTCCAGTTCAGCGGCTCCGTGGTCCGCAACGATATGCTGCCGACCTTGCTGGCTTCCGCCGCCATGCTGCTGATCTTGCTTGGCCTGCGCCATCGCTCGGACCGCCACTGGCTTGGAGCTGGCATCCTCTACGGCCTTGCCATCGCGACAAAGCTCAATTTCGCCCCGCTCGGCGCGACCGTGGGCCTGTTAGTCATCGCCAGCGGCGGCTGGCAGGCTATTCGCGCGGCCCTGTGCCTGGCGCTCGGCGCGCTGCTGGGCATGGCGCCCATGGCCATCGCCTGGGCATCGGGGCCGGACGGCTTTCTCTACGGCGTCCTGACCTATGGCATGACCGCGCCCCACGCCTGGTATGCCGCCAACGGTGCCGCGCAGGAACTAGCATCGGCCGAAAAGCTGCGCGACCTTCTCAAATATCTCTGGAAGGGCCCAGCCCTTGTCGTCTTGCTGCTGCTCATCGCCAACTGGATCGCGACCCGTGGCCGCACGCGCTCATCGGGGCGTCGGCTGGCGATATGGATGACCGCCGGCGCGCTGATCGGCGCCGCGCTGCCGACCCCCACGCAATTGCAATATCTGATGCCGTTGCTGCCGCCGCTCGCCCTCGCCCTTGGATATCTGCTCGACGACGCCCGTCACTGGCGCCCGCTGGGGCGCAAGGCGATGCTGGCGCTGCTCTGCCTGGCAGCGATCCCCGGCCTCATCCCCTCGATCCGGGATCTGGTGACGGCTACCCGTACCGGATCGCCGCTGCTCGCCGCGCAGGCCAATGCCCATTGGCTGGGCAGGACGGTGCCCGCTGCGGGCGGCGCCGATATCCTCACCCTCTCGCCGCATCTCGCGATCGACAGCGGCCTGGCGCTCGATCCGCGTCTGGCAACCGGCCCGTTCGTCTATCGCACCGGCTGGACGCTCCGCCCCGAGCAGGCCCGCCGGCTCCATGCGCTGACGCCTGCCACCCTGCCGGACCTGGATCGCGCCATGCCGGCAGCGATCCTTACCGGCTATGAAAGTGGCACGCGCAAATTGCCGCTGCGCCCTGACAACGGTCTGGACAATTACGCCCGCCGCCATGGCTATCGCATGGTCCCGATGCCCGATGGCGTCGGGCGCCTCTATCTGCAGGACTAGCGCCCGATCGGGCCATTGACGCAAGGGGGGATTTCGCTCATGCCGCGCCCCATGACCGACCGTTCCCCCCTCGCCCCCGTCACCTTTCCTGCCCTGCCCGCCATTGCCGGCGTGACGCTGCGTGTCGCAAAGGCGCGATACAAGAATTGGGACCGGTGCGACCTCACCTATGTCGAGCTGGTCGCAGGCACGGCGGTCGCCGGCGTGACGACGCAAAGCAAATGCCCCTCGCCCGAGGTCGAATGGTGCCGCGACGCCATCCCCATGGGCCAGGCCCGCGCCGTCGTCGTCAATGCCGGCAACGCCAATGCCTTTACCGGCCATCGCGGCCGCGCCGCGGTGGAAGCGATCGCCGCCAAGGTCGCCAATCACCTGTCCTGCCAGCCGTCCGACATCTTCGTCTCCTCGACCGGCGTGATCGGCGTGCCGCTGCCGATCGACAAGGCCGAGGCTGGCCTCGAAGCCGCCTTCACCGCTGCGCCCTGCGGCTGGGAGGACGCGGCGAACACGATCGGCACCACCGACACCTATGCCAAGGGCGCCCATGTCTCGGCGATGATCGGCGATACCCGCGTCGACCTGGTCGGCATCATCAAGGGTTCGGGCATGATCGCGCCCGACATGGCGACGATGCTGGGCTATATCTTCACCGATGCCGCGATCGATCCGGCACTGCTGCAGCAGATGCTGTCGGCCGCCAACAAGCGGACCTTCTCCTGCATCACGGTCGACAGCGACACCTCGACCAGCGACACGGTCCTGGCCTTCGCCACCGGCAAGGCGGGCAATGCGCCGCTGACGTCGATGGATGATGCGGGGGCGGACGCCTTTGCTGCCGCCCTGTCCGACCTGTGCCGTCAGCTCGCCCATCTGGTCGTGCGCGACGGCGAAGGCGCGAGCAAGTTCATCGAGATCACGGTCGAGGGCGCGGAAAGCGACGCCAGCGCCCATCGCATTGCCCTTTCGATCGCCAATTCGCCGCTGGTGAAGACCGCGATCGCCGGCGAGGACGCCAATTGGGGTCGCGTCGTCATGGCCGTCGGCAAGGCGGGCGAACCGGCCGAGCGCGACAAGCTGGCGATCCGCTTCGGCGCGACGCAGGTCGCCGCCGGCGGCCTGGCGCTGGACGGCTATGACGAGGCCCCCGTTGCCGCGCATCTTAAGGGGCAGGATATCGTCATCGGCGTCGATATCGGCCTGGGCGAGGGCCGCGCCACGGTGTGGACCTGCGACCTGACCCATGGCTATATCTCGATCAACGCGGACTATCGCAGCTAAGGGGACCGGCGCATGATGGTGGAACTGCATGATCCCGTCGTCGCGCTGATGCGCCAGGTCGGGCGGGACATCGTCATGCCCCGCTACCAGAATCTGGCGGCGGAAGAGATTAGCGAGAAGGCGGCGAACGACTTCGTCACCATCGCCGACAAGGAAAGCGAGATCCGGCTGGCCGAAGGGTTGGCCTCGATCCTGCCCGAAGCCGGGGTTATTGGCGAGGAAGCCTGCGCCGCGGACCCGTCGATCCTCGACCGCGCCGGCGACGGCCTCAACTGGATCATCGATCCGATCGACGGCACCGGCAATTTCGCCTCGGGCAAGCCGCCTTTCGGCATCATGATCGCGCTCGCCGACAATGGCGCCACTTTGGCGGGGTGGATCCTCGATCCGCTGACCGGGCGGCTGTGCCATGCAACTTTGGGCGGCGGCAGCCATGTCGATGGCGAACGGATCATGGCGAAGGAAAGCACCGGCGACCTGCCGATTGCGGCCATCTCCACCATCTTCATGGAGGCGGCGGAACGGGCCGAGATGGAGCGCAAGTCGCAGACCATTTTCACCATGGTGGACATTCCCCGCTGCGCCGCCGAGCAATATCCAAGGCTGGTGCTGGGGCAGAATGACGTGTCGATCTTCGCGCGTGTCCTGCCCTGGGACCATGCGGCCGGCACCCTGTTCGTCAATGAGGCGGGGGGCTGCTGCCAGCGGCTCGACGGCAGCGCCTATCGGGTCGGGGAACAGCGTCGGGGCCTGATGGGTGCGTCCTCACCGCGCCTGTGGGATCTGGCGGTCAAGACCTATTACGCCTGACCGAAGGAAGACCGAACATGCTGACGATCTGGGGCCGTCTCAATTCGCATAATGTGAAGAAGGTCGCCTGGTTCGCGCAGGAAATCGGCCTGCCTTTCGTGCGGCATGATGTCGGCATGGAACATGGCATGTCCGACGCCTATCTCGCGATGAACCCCAATCGGCTGATCCCGACGATCGAGGATGGCAATGTCATACTGTGGGAGTCGAACGCGATCCTGCGCTATCTCGCCCATCGCTATGCTTCCGAGCAGTTCTATCCTGCCGACCCTGCTTTGCGGGCGCAGGGCGACAAATGGATGGACTGGCAATTCAGCTTTGCCGACGCCCAGCGCGACGCCTTCATCCAGCTGATCCGACGCCAAGATGGACAGCGAAATTTACAGGTCATCGAGAAGTCGGCGCAGGCGTCCGGCGCGGCGATGGCGATCCTCGACCGGGCGCTGGCCGATCAAGAATGGCTTTCGGGTGTCAATTTCGGTGTCGCGGATGTGCCGATGGGCGTCTACGCCCATACCTATTTCACGCTCGACATGGCGCGGCCCAACCTGCCGCATCTGCGCGCCTGGTATGACCGGCTGCGCGAGAGGCCGGCTTATGCCGAACTGGTGATGATCCCGCTCAGCTAATAAAAAGGGACGGCAGCCGGGCTGCCGTCCCTTTTTAGATTTACCAGCGACTTAGAGGACGCTTTCGATCCAGCCCTTGAGCGCGCTCTTGGGCGCGGCGCCGACCTTGGTCGCGGCGACTTCGCCATTCTTGAACAGGATCATCGTCGGGATGCCGCGCACGCCATACTGGCCCGGCGCATCGGGATTTTCGTCGATGTTGATCTTGGCGATCGTGACCTTGTCGGCCAGTTCCTCGCTAATCTCTTCCAGAGCCGGGCCGATCATCTTGCACGGGCCGCACCATTCGGCCCAGAAGTCGACAAGCACGGGCTTGTCGGCGTCGATCACATCCTGCTTGAAGCTGACATCGGTAACTGCCTTGGTGGCCATAACTGCAAACTCCTTAAGTTGGTCGATATCTAGGATGGCTGCGCCCTTGGCTCAACGGGTCACAGCAGCAAATATTGCTGCGTGGGCGAAAAGCCCGGCTTGTAGGGCGCCAGTTGCGCCGCCGGCAACGGGATGAGCCTCGCTGCGCTGGTGTAGAGCAAAGCCGCCTCCACCCTGCGGCCGGGGAAGATCACTTCCAGCGCGGCGACATAGGCGGCCATCTGCCGGACATGGGCGACCGGCACCTCCTCCGCATCGCGCGGCGTCATCCGCCCGGTCTTGAAATCGACCAGCTGGACCCGGTCCGCCTCGACCCGCAACCGGTCAACCGTGCCGGCAATCACCGCTTCGCCGACCACCGCGGCGATCGGCGCTTCGGCCAGCGCGCCCGGCGCGAACAGGGCGGCGAAATGTGGATCCTCGATCACGCGCAGTGCATGGTCGATCACGTCCTTGCGCAGAGTGGCATCCCCTGCCCCCTGCTGCTCCAGCCAGCGTCCCGCTCCCTCGCGACGCCGCGCGGCGGGCAGGTCGGGCAGGCGCTGGAACAGGGCATGGAGCCAGCGACCGCGCTCGGCTGCCTGGCGCATCGCGGCGGTGGGCGGCGGATTGGGCACGTCATCCTCGACCGGCGCGGAGGGCGCCAGTGGCCGGGGTGGACGCTGTTCCGCCGGCGCCTGCGCGCGCAGCCAGTCCGGCTCGACCACTACCGGCTTGTCTTCGGCGCTTTCCGGCTGTGCCGCCTTGGGCGTCAGTACCTCGGTCCCGCGCCAGCGGCGGCGGGCACCCCAGAGGGGATCGGCTTCCCAGTCGCAGCCCATGTCGACCATCGCCGCATCGACCGCGCCATACCAGCTTTGCGGCTTCACCTCGCCCTTGGCGCGCGGCCCGAGCGATCCGGCGACGATCAGCTTCTCCTCGGCACGGGTCAGCGCGACATAGAGGAGGCGCCAATGCTCCTCGCGCTCGATCGCGGCGGCATCGGCCGCAACCTCACCGATCGGCCCAAGTCGCTCGCCCTTGCGCGGGGCCAGGATCGGCAGGCCGTTCCATTCGAGCGAATCCATGCGGTTGCCGGCATCGGGATCGAGACAGGCATCGGCCAGGATAACGATCGGTGCCTGCAAGCCCTTGGCGCCATGCACGGTCAGCAGCCGCAGCGCATCGCCCTGCGCCGCCGCGTCGCGGACAATCTCTACCTCGCCCCGGTCAAACCAGTCGATGAAGCGCTGGAGCGAGGGATGGTCGTCCGCCTCGAAGCCCAGCGCGGCATTCAGCAATTCCTCGATCGGGTCGGCCGCTTCCGCCCCCAGCCGCTCGATCAGCCGGCGACGGCCGTCCATCGGGCCGGACAGGATCGCCTCCAGATAGCGATAGGGGGTGGTGAAGTCCGCCTGCCCCAGCAATTGGCGCAGCGGCTGTAATTGCGCGTCGTCCAGCCGCTGGAGCAGATGGCGCCACAGGCCACCCTTGCGCCCGATGGCCCGCTCCATCAGTTCGTTCTGGGTCCAGCCGATCAGCGGCGACACCAGCAGGGCGGCAAGGTTCAGGTCATCGTCGGGCTGCGTGGCAAAGCGCAGCGCGGCCAGCAGGTCGCGCACCGCCAGCGGCGCATTGAGGCGCAGGCGGTCGATGCCGGCAACCGCCACCTTTTCCTCATAGAGGCGCGCGACGATCAGCCGCGCAAGTTCGCTGCGGCGGCGGACCAGGATCATGATGTCGCCAGGGCGGACCGGGCGCCCCCGCGCTTCCAGCATCATCTTGTCGTCGATCCATTGCCGGATCTGGCGCGCGATCTTACCGGCCAGTTCCCGTTCCTGATCGGCGACCCAATCCTCCTCGCCCTCGACCTCGTCGGCAAGACCCGCGATCGTCGGCTTCCACAGCAGCACCTCGCCCGGATGCCGATTGGCGCTGATATGCCGCACTTCGCCCTCGGTCAGGCCCAGCGATTGCGCTCGCAAGGTCGCGATCGTCCGGTCGACCAGGTCGAGAACCGGCGGCGTCGAGCGGAAGCTGCGATCGAGCGATAGGTCGTGGAAGGCATGGCCGGCCATGTCGGCATGGCGGGCGAACACCATCTGCGCGGCGGCGAACGCCTGCGGGCTGGTGCCCTGGAAACCGAAGATCGCCTGCTTGAAATCGCCCACGGTGAAGATGGTGCGGACCTTGTCGGCCTTGGCACCGTCACCAGCGAAGAACTCGGCCGCCAGCGCGCCGACGATCGCCCATTGATGGACGTTGGTGTCCTGCGCTTCGTCGACCAGGATATGGTCGATCCGCTGATCCAGCTTGTAGCGTATCCATTCGGCGATCCCCTCCTTCTGGAGCAGGGACGCCGTGCGCGCGATCAAATCATCGAAATCAACTGCGCCGGCGAGCCGCTTGGCCTCGTCATAGGCGCGGGCATAGGCGCGGCCGGCATGGAGCGCGCGGGCCAGCAGTGCGGCATAATAGGCCTGCAGCTTGACACCGATCAGTTCGGCGCAACGGGCATGGAGCCGCGCCGTCGCCTCGCCATAGCCGTCGATCGGTGGCACCCAGCCCTTGGCGGAGATGAGGTCGCCATCCGCCTTCGCCCAGGCGCTATGCAGGTCGGTCAGGGTCGCGGCGCGGGCTGCGGGATCTCGCCCGCGCCAGGCAGCGATCCGGTCGCAGCGTTCCAGCGCCCGCCCCGTGCCCCAGTCGGCATTGGCCTGCGCCACCCAAGCAAGGCTGCGCATGTCGAACATGGCGTCGCTGCACTGGTCCGCCAGCCAGGCGTCGATATCGCCTTCGGGAAGTCCCAGTTCCCGTGCCAGCCAGGGGCCGATATCGCCGGGTAGCTCTGCCAGCGCGGAAAGGCGCGCGGCACAGCGCAGCAGGAACGTCTCGGCCGCGCCCTCGCCCAGCCGCAGGCTGAGCGCCTGCAAGGCATCGATCAGGTCACCGTCGCCCAGTTCCTCGGCCCGGATGACCATGTCGGCCAATGTCTGGCGGGCCAGCACACCCTGTTCGCGCGCGTCGAGCGGGCGGAAGCCGGGGGCGAGGTCCGCCTCCAACGGGAAGGAGGCGAGCAATTGCTGGCAGAAGCCATGAATAGTCTGGATGCGCAGGCCGCCACCGGTCGATTCCAGCACTTCGGCGAACAGGCGCCGGGCGCGGTCGCGCGCCTCCGGGCCGCTCTCTTCGCCGAGCGCCTCCAGATCGTTGAACAGGTCGCGTTCCTCGGCCTGCACCCAAGTGGCGAGCCGATCATGGATGCGGTCGGCCATTTCCGCCGCGCCGGCCTTGGTGAATGTCAGACACAGGATATTTTCCGGGCGCACCCCCTGCAGCAGCAGGCGGAAGACGCGCGCGGTCAGCACATGGGTCTTTCCGGTGCCGGCGGAGGCCGACAGCCAGACATGGGCGTCGGGCGCGGCGGCCAGCGCCTGCGCGCCGGCCAGCGGTTGCAAAGGGCTGGAGCCTTTAGCCATCGTCGCGCCCATACCATTCCTCCAGCCGCATCAACTGGTCATAATCACCATAATTGGCCACTTCCGGATTGACCTGCGCGGCGAAGGGCGCGGTGCCGGTCAGCCAGGTTTCGGCCGCGTCGCGAAACTGGTCATAGACGAAGGCGGTGAAATCGGCGGTGATGATCTTGTCGCGCTTGCCCATCGGATCGACCGGGCTCTCGCGATAGCCGAAAGCGTCGCCCTTCTTGGCCAGCGACCAATATTCGAAACTGCCCGCCACCCGCGCGCCGGCCACGCCGGGAAAGGCGCCATCGGCGGATTCGGCGATCAGGCCGAGCAGGCCCAATTGCAACGCATAACCGCCGCGCACCTGCCGCGCGCTGGGCGGCTTGCCGGTCTTGTAATCGACGATGCCGATGCTGCCGTCGGGCATCCGGTCGATGCGGTCTGCCTTGCCGGTCAGCAGCACGCCGGCAATCTCCGCCTTGCCCTCGGTCTCGACCGCCAGGATATGGCGACCCGCGGCCTGATCCTTCGCCACTTCGGCCGCGATCCAGCGGATCGCCTCGATCAGGCGCGGCTGCCACAGCGCGCGCAGCAGCGGATGGACATCAGGCCGGGCGAACATGGCGCGGGCGCGCGCCTCCAGATCGGCCGGATCGCGGCTGCCACCCTGCGCCCAATGCTCCAATATCTCATGCACGACCGTGCCGCGCCAAGCCGGCCCGGCATCGGCATCGACCGGATCGAGGCGATTGAGCTTCAGGATGCGCCGCGCATAGAAGGCGAAGGGATCGGCCTTCAGCCGGTCGACATCGGTGACCGGAATGCGGGTCGGCCGGGCGGCGAGCGGCGGCACCGGCGCGGGGCGCGCGGAGGGTTTGTGGCTGGGCGGCAGGTCCAGCGCATCGGCCAGCAGGCGATAGCGATCGGCGGCTTTCCATTGTGGCCCCGCCATTGCCTTCAACCGCAGCCAGAAGCGCGAGGCGATCGCCGGGCCGCCGCTGCCGCGCCGGGCACGGGTGATGAGGACATGCGGGGCGCCGAGCGCGCTCGCAAAATCATGCGCGGCAAGGCCGATCCGGGTTTCGAGACCCGGCAGACCCAGTTCGCGGCGAATGCGCGGCGCCAGCCAGGGATCGGGCGAAGGCAGGCCCGGCCAGCTGCCTTCGTTGAGGCCGCCCAGGATCATCAGGTCTGCCTGCACCAGTTGGGCCTCGACCAGACCTAATATGGCGATGCGCGGATGCCCGCCCTGCGGCGGGCGCACCGACACGCCGCCCAGCATATGGTCGAGCAGCGCCGGCAGCGATCGGATATCGGCCTGGCGCGGCCCTTCGGTCGCGGCGGCCTCCATCTCGGCGAACAGGTCGGCGGCGGCATGGCCCTGATGCCCGGCCCAGAGCGCGTCATTGGTGAGCGCCCCGGCCTGTTCGCGCACCGCCGCCAATTGCCCGGCCAGATCGGGCGCGAGCGCGAAGGCGGCCTCCAGCGGTTCGAGCAGATCGCGCGCCCAAGGCCACCAGGCGCGGGCCTGTGCGCGCAGATCCTTCTGACGGTCATCAACCTCGCGCGGCTCCAGCAGCAGGTCGATGCCGCGCAGCCCCGCCTGCGGCCGCGGCCCCCGCAGCAGCAGGTCGAGCTGACGCACGCCCTCCAGCCAGGGCAGGCGCATCTCGCCGCGCATCACCAGCGGATGCTTGAGCAGGGTCAGCAGCGCGACCGGCGCAAAGCGCTCGGCCGCCGCCTCCGCCATCGCAATCAGCAACGTGCCGGGCGGCAGGCGGGAGAGTGGCTGACCAGCGGAATCGTCGGCCTCTATGCCCCAGCGGCGCAGATGGGCGGAAACGCGCACGGCCAGTTGCCGATCGGGCGTCACCAGCGCGGCGGTCCGCTCCGACGTTTCCAGCGCCTCGCGCAATGCGATGGCGATGGCCTGCGCTTCCTCGCCCGGCGTCGCAACCTCCAGCGCCTCGACCCCGGCGAGCGAGCGGTCGGCGCTCTTGAGATCGCGCCAGCGGCTGGTCAAGCGCGGCGGCAGCATCGCGTTGGAAATATTGCGGCCGCGCACGGCGCGGGCATCATGTTCGCTGCCCCAGCGCCATTGGGCGACATCCTCGCGGCTGGCGCTCATCCGGTCGAGCAGGCGCTTGAGCGCATATTGCGGATGGGTCTCATGCCCCGCGGCGCTGCGGCCGGTGACGGGATCGGGCGGGAATGGACCGATCGCGGCCCAGGCGTCTTCATCCAAATTCTGGTCGAGGCCGGCGAACACCACCTGTCCATTGGGCAGTTCGGCGATCCGCCGCAGCAACCCCGCGATCGCCGGTGCGGTTGCGCTGATGCCGGCCGCGACTATGAAGCCGGGTGGTGGAGCCTCAGCCCAGCGCGCGGCAACCCGATCGAACAGCCGATTGCGCCGGTCGGCCAGGTCGATGAAGCCCAGCCGTGCCAGTTCAGCCGGCCAACGCGCAATCAGGATGGAGAAGAGGTCGAGCGATTTTTCCCAATGGCTTGACAGCCCCTCGATCAAGTCGAGCTTCGACAGCGCATCGAGCGGCACCCGCTCCACTTGCATCTGGTCGAGCACGGCGCCGAGCGCCTGCCCCAGTTGCAGCGCCTGGCCGGCATCGGCCGCGCCGCCCGCATCCTGCACCATGCGCGCCAGGATCATCTGCCGCCGCATCGGCGGGATGGCGGCGGGGACGGCATCGCCCTCCCACAGCGGATCCAGCGCGCCGCCCACTTCCTCGCCCAATTCCGGGTCGCCCAGCGCGACCAGACGGGGCAGCAGCAGGCCGCCCTCGGCCCGACGGACGAAGGCGTCGCTCACGGCCCGGACGGCGCGATTGCTGGGCAGCAGGATCATGCCCTGCGCCAGACGGACGGGATCGCCTCCCTGCTGCGCCAAGATGCCGGCGACCAGCGCGTCGGCGAAGGCGCGATGCGCCGGGATGGTGTACAGCGCCGGCTTGGCCCGATCACCCATGGGCGATCATCGACTCCACGACGGGAATGGCCTGCGGCGTGCCCACGTCGAACCACAGCCCCTGATGGACCGCGCCATAGAGGCGTCCGGCCTTGATCGCGCGGTTCCAGAAGATGTTCGTCGAAAAGACATCCGCCGGCGGATCGACCAGCAGGCGGGGCGAAAGGATCTGCACGCCGGTAAACACGAACGGCGCCACATGGGCTGTCTTGCGCCGCGTCAGGCGGCCATTGGCGTCCATATGGAAATCGCCCGGTCCGCTATGGCAATTGGCCCGCGCCAGCGGCACCAGCAGCAGCAGCGCGTCCATCCGTTCGGGATCCCATAGCCGCTGCATCATGCCCAGCGTCTCGGCCGGGCCGTCGATCCAGAGATTGTCGCTATTGGCGCAGATGAACGGCTTGTCGCCGAGCAGTGGCCTGGCGTGGATCAGCCCGCCGCCGGTTTCCAGCAGCTTGGCCCGCTCGTCGGAAATGCGAAAGTCCATGTCCTTGCGCGTCCTCAGATGCGCCTCGACGGTGTCGGCAAGATAATGGACGTTGACGACCACCGTCTTGATGCCGCCGGCCGCCAGGCGATCGAGCGCATGGTCCATCAGCGCCTTGCCGGCGACTTTCACCAGCGGCTTGGGACGGGTCGCCGTCAGCGGGCGCATCCGCTTGCCGAGTCCTGCTGCCATGAGCATGGCGGTATCGATCATGCCTGAGCGAACTCCGCGAGCGCATGATGGCGCTTGTCGGTAGGGATATTCGCATCGAACCAGGCCTTGACCGGCGCCAGCGCCGGATGGGCCAGATCGCGCTCCAGCAGACCCCACATGCGCGGCAGATAGGACAGGTAGCGCGGCTTGTGGTCGCGCTTCCAAAGCCGGGTGAAGATGCCGATGATCTTCGCGTTGCGCTGGGCGCCCAGCACCGCATAGGCGGCGTCGAAATCGGCCGGCGGATTGGCGACCGCATGATAATGGGCCAGCATCGCCGCCTCCAGTTCCGGCGACACGTCGCGCCGGGCATCCTGCAGCAGCGAAACGAGGTCATAGGCCGGGTGGCCAGCCAGCGCGTCCTGGAAATCGAGCAGACCCAGGCCGCGCACTTCGGGCCGGTCAATCAGCATGATATTTTCGGCATGATAGTCGCGCAGCACGGTGACGACAGGGCTTGCCGACTGTTCGGCGATCGGCAGCACCGCGTCCCAGGCCGCATGATAAGCGTCGGCATCGACGTCCAGCGCCAGCGCCGGGCAATACCATTCGGTCAGCAGCCCGACCTCGCGCTGATAGACCGCGCGGTCGTAGGGCGGGACATCGGCAGCGGGCAGCTTGTGCAGGTCGGCCAGCAGATCGATCGCGCGGCGATAGACCGCCAGTTCGCCTGCCGGATCCTGCTCGACATGCTCCTTCAGGCGCTCGTCACCAAAATCTTCGATCAGGACGAGGCCCTGCGTCAGGTCCTGCGCCAGGATTGCCGGCGCGGCAAAGCCCTGACCCAGCAGATGCTGAGCAATCACGATGAACGGACGCGGATCTTCATGCGGCGGCGGCGCGTCCATCAGCACGGCACGGCGGCCGCCGTCGACCACGCGGAAATAGCGGCGGAAGGACGCATCGCCGGCAAGCGGCACGATGGCGGCGCCATCCCAACCCGCCTGCGTGAGGAAAGCGGGGGCGGTTGCGGGGGGGATCATATCTGTGACCATCGGTCCGTCCAAGCGTCGGGCACGCGCGCTGTCAAGCGCCGTGCGCCATCCGGCTCGATCATGATGGTCAGAAACAGGGCGTGCGACCAGAGCCCATCGCCCAGCCTGTCGGGCCATTCGATGATCAGCAGGCTGTCCTGCAGATATTCGTCCAGCGCCAGCTCGGCCGCTTCCTCCGCATCATCAAGCCGGTAGAGATCGACATGGGCGACCGGCAGGCGGACATCGGGAATGTCATAGGGCTGGACGATCGCGAAGCTGGGGCTGGGCGCCTCCCCCTCCAGGCCAAGCCCTTCCAGCAGGCCGCGCGCCAACGTCGTCTTGCCGGCGCCGAGGCCTCCTTCCAGCGCGATGACGTCACCGATGCGGACATGGCTGGCCAATCGTCGGCCAAGATCGAGCTGGGCGCCCTCGCCCTCCAGGATCATATCCAGCTCAGCCACGGGGAAGCTCGATCACGACCATCGTTCCCTGGCCAGGTTCCGATACCAGTTCGAACGTGCCGCCATGGGCCTGTGCCAACTGCTTGACCAGCGGCAGGCCAATCGTCGCGCGCGCGCCCTTGCGGTTCTGCTCGGCGCGGCTGATCGCATCGAAGATCGTCGCCTGCCGGGTGGCATCGATACCGGGGCCATTGTCCGACACGACCAGACGGGCGAGATCGGGGCCGCCATCGCCATGCAACAGCACCCGTGCGCCCGAGCCGCAATAGCGCACCGCATTTTCCAGAAGATGATCGACCGCCTGGCCGATCCGGCGTGCATCGCCCTGGATCACCCCCAGCGTATCCTGCAAGGTGACGGCAAGATCGATCCCCTTGGCCTTCGCCTCGGCATCGATGCGCGCCACGCTGGCACGCACCAGAGCCGCCAGATCGACCTCGCTGCGCTCGATCGGCAACGTCCCGGCCTCGCCCTGGGTCAGGTCGAGCACATTGTCGATCAGCATCGACAGACGGCCAGTGCTCTGCAGGATGCCGTTCACATATTCGACCGCGCTGTCGCTGAGTTCACCGGCATAGCCCGCGCTCATCATCTCGGCAAAGCCGGCGATGGTCGTCAGCGGCGTGCGCAATTCATAGCTCATATTGGTGACGAAGGCGGTCTTGACCTTGTCGGCCTGTTCCAGTGCCTCGTTCCGGTCGCGCAGCATCTGCTCGACCCGCCGGCTGTCGGTGACATCCAGCATGGTGAACAGCGCATTGCCGTCCGGCAGCGGAATGGCGGCAAATTCGAAGATGCGCCCGTCGGCAAAGCCCACATGGCCGACACGCTGCTTGCGCTCGACCGTCGCCGCGCGGACCAGTTCGCGCACCAGATTGCTCTGCTGCGGCTTGGCAAGGCGGCTCTGCACAGCGCGCATCAACTCGTCGATGCGGGGATGCTTGCCCAGCGCCTCTTCACTGATGTCCCAGATGGTGCGGAAACGGCTGTTCCACAGATGCAGGCGCCCATCCGACGAGAAGACACCGATCGCCTCGAACAGATTGTCGAAGGTCGCCGTCCGCACCCGCAGCAGCGTGTCGCGCGCACTCGACAATTGCACCTGTTCGGTCCGATCCTCGAAGATCAGCAACAGGCCACCGTCGGGCAGCGGCTGGGCATAGACGCGCAAATGCGTGCCATCGACCAGCAGCCAGTTCTCCTCCAGCGGATCAGGCGACAGGAACCAGTCGCGCCGCTCCGCGCGCCAGGCCGGAAAGTCGCGATTTTCCGGCAGGCGGCGGGCATCGCGCATCTGATCCAGCACGCGCTCGAACAGCGGCGCATCGGTCAGCGCTTCCTGCTTCAGGCCGAACAGGCTGATGAAGGGCTGGTTCCAGAAGCGCAGCGCCCGGTCGGGACCAAAGCGCGCAACACCGGCCGACAGACGATCGAGCAGATCGCGCTGCGCCGCTTCCAGCCGACGATGCTCGACCCGCGCCTGTTCCAGTTCATGCTGGTCCATCGCGAAACCTGCGACACCGGCCGCGCCCAGCGGCACGTCGACGACGCGCATCGTCCGCCGTTCGCCGTCGATCGTTGCCGGAACGATACGGGCAAGAGAATTGCCCTCGTCGAGCGCCTGTGCTGCGGCGTCCTGCGGGCTGAAGCCGTTCACATTCTCGACCAGTTCGGTGCCGTTCATGATCACGTCATGGGCACCAGCACCATCGACGGCGCGGACATAGGCGCTGTTGACCAGGCTCAGCCGCAGGTCGGGCGTGCGGTGCCACATCGGGAAGGGCGCGGCCTCGACCAGTCCGGCGAGCGCCTCCAGCGCCTCGCGCAATTGCCCGACGGTCGCGCTCAGCGCCTGGATTTCCGCCTGGCTGTCGGTCGCGTCGAATATCCACAGCACGACGCCGCCATTGGCGGCCAGCGCCGGCCCGGCTGGCGCACCGCGAACCAGCAGCGTGCGCGACGAACCGCTACCGCGGATCGGCAGCGAAAAACTCTTGCCGGCCTTCTGTGCGGCGCCGATCTCGCGCCCCAATGCAGCGGCATCGGCCGGCTCAAGCCCGCCATCGGGCGCCGTCAGTTCGGACACGAAGGTCGGCACGCGGTCTCGGCCCAGCCATTTGCCCAGCCGGTCGGCGGCCTCCATCCGGCCGTCGGGATGAATGATGACGGGCGCAGCCGGCGCCGACGCCAGCAGCGTCGTCAGCCGATCAAGCTTGCCCTGCGCCTGCATGCCTGCGCGGCGCATGCGCTGGCCCGTGACCAGCGCCCATATCGCAGCCCCCAGCCAGCCGGCCATCACCGTGCCCAGCAACAAAGTGGCAAGCGGGCTCATAGACCCCATTGCGCCATTCCCATCCCGTTCGCGACCAGTTGTTTATCGTTCATACAGACCAATGGCCACGGGCCTAACGCAACTTGGCGCCGGCGGAAAGCGCCCAGATATGATGAATGCCCGGCACAGCATGGTCCGGGCATCGGATAAGGTAAAAGGGGGAGGATGGCCCTCCCCCTTTCCAATTCTTAGTAGCGGTAATGGTCCGGCTTGAACGGGCCTTCGACCGGCACGCCGATATAGTCGGCCTGACGCTGGCTGAGCTGGGTCAGCTTCACGCCCAGCTTTTCCAGGTGCAGCGCGGCGACCTTCTCGTCCAGATGCTTGGGCAGGACGTAGACGTCGTTGCCGTAGGTCTCGCTCTTGGTCCACAGTTCGATCTGCGCCAGCGTCTGGTTGGTGAAGCTGGCCGACATCACGAAGCTGGGGTGGCCGGTGGCGTTGCCCAGGTTGACCAGGCGACCCTTCGACAGGACGATGATCTTCTTGCCATCGGGGAACTCGACTTCGTCGACCTGCGGCTTGATCTCGGTCCACTTCATGTTGGCGAGGCCGGCGATTTCGATTTCGCTGTCGAAGTGACCGATGTTCGACACGATCGCCATATTCTTCATGGCGCGCATATGATCGACGGTCAGGACGCCTTCGTTGCCGGTGGCGGTAACGAAGATGTCGGCGCGCGGGGCGGCTTCTTCCATCGTCACGACTTCATAACCTTCCATCGCGGCCTGCAGGGCGCAGATCGGATCGACCTCGGTCACGAGGACGCGGGCGCCGCCATTGCGCAGCGAGGCAGCAGAACCCTTGCCAACGTCGCCGAAGCCGGCGACGCAGGCGACCTTGCCGGCCAGCATGACGTCGGTGCCGCGACGGATGGCATCGACCAGCGATTCCTTGCAACCATAGAGGTTGTCGAACTTCGACTTGGTGACGCTGTCGTTCACGTTGATTGCCGGGAAGGGCAGCTTGCCCTTCTTCGACAGTTCATACAGGCGATGCACGCCGGTGGTGGTTTCTTCCGACACGCCCTTGATCGACTGGACGGTCTTGGTCAGGAAGCCGGGACGCTCGGCCAGCACGCGCTTCAGCACGGCGCAGAAGATTTCCTCTTCCTCGTTCGACGGCGTAAACAGCTCTTCGCCGGCTTCGACGCGGGCGCCCCACAGGGCGAACATGGTGGCGTCGCCGCCATCGTCGAGGATCAGGTTGCAGACGCCGCTGTCGTCATTGTGCCAGTCGAAGATGCGCTCGACATAGTCCCAATATTCCTGAAGGCTCTCGCCCTTGACGGCGAAGACCGGCACGCCCGACGCGGCGATCGCGGCGGCGGCATGGTCCTGCGTCGAATAGATGTTGCAGGTCGCCCAGCGGACCTGCGCGCCCAGCGCGGTCAGCGTCTCGATCAGCACGGCGGTCTGGATCGTCATGTGCAGCGAACCGGTGATGCGCGCGCCCTTGAGCGGCTGCGACGCACCGAATTCGGCGCGCAGAGCCATCAGGCCGGGCATTTCGGTTTCGGCGATCTCGATTTCCTTGCGACCAAAGGCGGCAAGGCCGATATCGGCGATCACATAATCCTGCGCCTTGTCAGCGGGTACGGTGGCCACGAGCCTGTCTCCATCATTAGAAATTGACCGGCCGCCGGCATAAGGAAGGCGGCGGCGATGGTCGGGCTTTACCAATCACCGCCAAGCATGGCAACTCAATATAAAGTTTTCTTTATGTGTTAATTGGCCGGCCCCCGAACCTGTGCGGACGGCAGGCGCGCTGCCCCTTCGGCCATGGCGATGGATCGGCCCACAGAGCCGCCGCTTACACCTTCGTCGGCCAGCAGATCATTGGCCAGCGCGATCGCCATGTCGCACTGGGGCGCATCGATCCGCGGCGCGATGCCGGCAGATTCCGACAATTTCCAGATCGCAGCCCGATTGGCCGGGACCGCATTGGCCGCCGCCTGGATCGCCTGAAGATCCCGGCATTCCAGCCCGCCAGCACCCGCGCCATAGCTGTTCGCCAGCATGATGACATAATCATCATAGGCGTCGAGACCGCCTTCCAGACCCGCAACGTCCGCAAAGTGGCTGCGCAGCGCGTCATTCACCTCGACCAGAGCCGTCCGCTTTTCACGCACGAACTGGTTATAGGCCGGCAGGAAATCATAGGCGCTGGTGTTGCAGCGAAGCGCCGACACCATCAGCATCATCTCGAAATTGCGGACCTGCGCCGCCTCGACATGATCCTTCTTCCAGCAGGTCGCTGCCGACGCCGGCGCGAGCGGCATCGCGGCGGCAAGCGCCGCACAGATAATCTTCTTCATGAAATAACCCCGCATATTCCCCAGAGACGGAGAATGGGCGGAACCAATTGCTGCAATCTATCGCGCTATGGTTAAGGCGAATTTACCCTAAACGGTTCAGTTACGATGTCAGAACAAGCGGCCAATGGCTGTTGTTGTTCTGCCCCTGAAACGGCCGAAAATCGACAGCGCAACGGATCGAAAAGTCAGGCCGACCCGCCGCCGCTCACCAGATGGGCCGAATCGACCCCCGCAGCGGCATAGGCGGCGCGCCATTTGCGGTGCGCAGGCGTATCGAACAGCAGGGCCGCATCGCCCTCGGCCAGGAACCAGCTTTCGCCCGCCATTTCCCGTTCCAGCTGGCCCGCGCCCCAGCCCGCATAGCCCAGTGCGACAAGATAGCGGCTCGGGCCGCGCTCTTCGGCAATCGCCTTCAATATGTCGAGCGAGCCGGAAAGGCCCCAGTCCGCCCCGGACTGCACCATATCCTGCCCGGCCCAGTCGAGCGAATGCAGCACGAAGCCGCGCCGCGGCTCCACCGGCCCGCCCTTCAGAACAGGCTGGTCGGGAATAGCCGAAGCGTCGATATCGAAACTCTGGAGCAGATCGCGCAAGCCGACCCCCTCGACCTCCTCGCTCAGGGAAATGCCCAGCGCCCCATCCTCGTCATGCACGCACAGCGCAATCACGGAATGGTCAAAGCGCTCATCTTCCATGCCCGGCAATGCCAGTAGGAAGCGGCCGCCATAGAAGTGCGGATCGGTCATGCTGCGGAATATAGGCAGAAACGCGCCAATGCCAATCGGCGACCGTCGCGACAAAGGGGCATCGTGCCATATTCCGCGCCCGCACCCTTGACAGCGAAGGCGCGAGCAACGAACTCCGCGACGCCACAGGCCAGGAGACAAGATATGACCATCGCCAAGGGTGACCGCCTTCCCAGCACCACCTTCACGAAGATGACCGAAAACGGCCCCGAACAGGTTGTTTCGGATGATTATTTCGCGGGCCGCACCGTTGCCCTCTTCTCGGTGCCCGGCGCCTTCACGCCGACCTGCTCGGCCAAGCATCTGCCCGGCTTCATCGAAAAGGCCGAGGCCCTCAAGGGCAAGGGCGTCGATGAAATCGCCTGCACCGCCGTCAACGACGCCTTCGTCATGGGCGCATGGGGCAAGTCGGCCGGCGCCGATGACAAGGTGACGATGCTGGCCGACGGCAATGGCAGCTTCGCGCAGGCCGTTGGCCTGACCATGGACGGCAGCAAGTTCGGCCTTGGTGAGCGTGGCCAGCGCTTCTCGATGATCGTCAAGGACGGTGTCGTTGAGGAACTGAACGTCGAAGCACCGGGCGACTTCAAGGTCTCCTCGGCCGACTTCATGCTCGAACAGCTCTGAATTTTCCGGTCGCGCGCCCGGCCAGATCGGTCGGGCGCGCGATTGTTTCGCTGGCATCTTCCTTCCGTCACACAAGTGCGGTAGCAAGAGGTGATGACACAGAGCATCGGCACAGCGATCGTCGCGCAACTCGACGCCATCTATCAGACATCCATCGAAAATCTGCGGGAGGCGATGCGTGCCTATGCCCGCGATGGCAGCATACCGCCGCCCGAGGCTCGGGCCGACCGGCGCTTCTGCTATCCCGAACTGCGGGTCACCTATCAGGATGACAGCCAGGCACCACCGCCGGGCCGTTCGTTCGCGCGCCTGTCGAAGCCCGGCCGCTATGTGACCACGGTCACCCGGCCCGCCATGTTCGCCGATTATCTCGCCGAACAGATTGACCTTCTGGTCCGCGACTATGGCGTGGAGGTCGAAACCGGCCTGTCGGATCAGCAGATCCCCTTCCCCTATGTCCTCGACGGGCTCGACATCAATGCGCTCGACGGCACGCCGCCGACCGAGTTGGCGCGCCACTTCCCGGCAACGGAACTGGCCGAGATCGGCGACGAGATCGCCGACGGACTGTTCACGCCCGATGCCGAAGGGGACCGCCCGCTCGCCCTGTTCGACGGGCTGCGCACCGATTTCTCGCTGGCGCGCCTGAAGCACTATACCGGTACCCCGGCCGAGCATGTGCAGCGCTATATCCTGTTCACCAACTATCATCGCTATGTCGACGAGTTCGTGGACTGGGCGTGCAAGGAACTGCAGCGTCCTGACAGCCGCTTCACCGCGCTATCCGGTGCCGGCGGCGTCTTCGTGACGCCTGAAACGGCGGACCCGGCCCAGATGATCGCCGACAGCGCTTGGCGCAAGCATCAGATGCCGGCCTATCATCTGATCGCACCGGATCGCAGTGGCATCACCCTTGTCAACATCGGTGTCGGTCCATCCAACGCCAAGACCATCTGCGACCATCTGGCGGTGGTGCGTCCCGAAGCCTGGCTGATGATCGGCCATTGCGGCGGCTTGCGACCCAGCCAGCGGATCGGCGACTATGTGCTGGCCCACGCCTATCTGCGCGACGACCATGTCCTCGACGAGATGCTGCCGCCGGAAATCCCGGTGCCGGCGATCGCCGAAGTACAGGTCGCGATGGCAAGTGCCGCCGAAGCGATATTGGGCGGGGGCAATCCGGAAGATTTCAAGCGCCGCCTGCGCACCGGCACGGTCGTCACCACCGACGATCGCAACTGGGAATTGCGCTATTCCAGTTCCGCCCTGCGCTTCAGCCTGTCGCGCGCGGTCGGCATCGACATGGAATCCGCCACCATTGCGGCGCAGGGTTATCGCTTCCGCGTCCCCTATGGCACCTTGCTCTGCGTATCGGACAAGCCGATCCATGGCGAACTGAAGCTGCCCGGCCAGGCCAACCGCTTCTATGAGGAAGCCATTGCCGGCCATCTGCGTGTCGGCCTGATGGCCTGCGAACTGTTGCGCCAGGAAGGGCCAAAGCTGCACAGTCGCAAGCTGCGCGCCTTCAACGAGCCCCCCTTCCGGTAAGGCCGGAATGTCCGCGCTGTCGCCCGATCCCGATGGATCAAGCGGCGGCGCGGGATACCGTGATCCGGTTCTTGCCCTCGCGCTTCGCAGCATAAAGCGCCGCATCCGCCCGCGCGACCAGATCGTCCAGTTCCCGATCATCCGGCCGCAAATCGGTAACGCCAAAGCTCGCCCGCAGCAGCGCCTGGGGCGCTTCGCCAAGGCGCAGGCAACTGATTTCGGCGCGCACGCGCTCCATCGCATCGGCCGCGACCTCTGCACCGGTATCCACCATCAGCAGGCCGAACTCGTCGCCACCCAGGCGGCCGACCACATCACCGCGCCGTACCGCGTTGGTCAGCAGATGGGCAAAGCCGCGCAACGCTGCGTCGCCCGCCATATGACCATAGCCGTCATTCAGCCCCTTGAAGCCATCCAGATCGCAAATGACCAGCGCCACCGGTCGTCCCTGCCGTCGGGCGTTGGCGATCGCCCGTTCGGCCGCTTCCTCGATACCGCGCCGATTGAGGACGTTGGTCAGCGGATCATGCATCATCTGCTGCCGAAGCTGCTGGGCCAGGTCGCCCGCCACCACCAGCACGGCCGTAACCGCCGTGCCGACATAGACGGTCGGCATGAACAGCCCGAGGATCGCGCGATAGAGTTCCTTGCCGTCCTCCGGGCCGCGGATCAGGGCTGCCGATGTGGCCAGCGCCAGCTGACCCAAAGCAAAGGCGAGCAGCGCGGCGAAGAAGGCCAGCTCGGGCGGCGTGGAGGACCGATTGCGCGGCCAGAGCGACAGCGCACTGACCGCCATGAGCAGACCGACATAGGCGGGAATGATCATCCCCTGCATGATCTGACTGCCCACCGGCCCGATCGCAATCGCCATCGCCAGGCTCACCAGGACAGCCGGGACGGCAAAGGCAAGCAATTGCAAGGGGCGGCCCGACCGCTGACGGATGCCGATCGCCAGTAGCGACGCGCTGACAATGAGGCCGATGCCGGTCAGGATGAACAGCCAGCGGCTGTGCAGGAAATAGCCACCTGCATTGGCGATCCATTGGAGGATGGCGACCGCATAGGATGCGGTCCAGGTCAGCACATGCCGCTGGCGGCCGAAATGCAGCCATGAAACACCCATGGCGATGGTCATCACCAGGGCAGTACCGAAAAGCAGGGAAAGAATAACGGCCGGCGCGCTCATGCGCCGGCCATTTACCAATTTTTACGGCGACTTACCAGCCGCAGGACTTGCCCTTATTCTGCGCCTTCAGCCATGTCTGAAGCGGCGCGAAATAATTGACCAGCGCCTTGCCCGACATCTCACGGCTGCCGGTGAAGGCCTGCAACGCATCGGGCCAGGGCTTGGACGCGCCCATCTTCAACATGGCATCAAGTTTCTCGCCTACCGCCTTGTTTCCATAGAAGGAGCAGCGGTGGAGCGGCCCCTTCCAGCCGGACTGGCGGCAGGCCGCCTCATAGAATTGGAACTGCAGCACGCGCGCCAGGAAATAACGGGTATAGGGCGTATTGCCGGGGATATGGAATTTCGCGCCGGCATCGAACTTCGTCTCGTCACGGGACACCGGCGGGACGATGCCCTGATACTGACGGCGCAGGTCGGTCCAGGCCGACTCATATTTGGATTCCGGGATCGATCCGTCGAACACGCCCCAGCGCCATTTGTCGATCAGCAGGCCGAACGGAAGGAAGGCAACCTTGTCCATCGCCTGGCGCAGCAGCAGACCCAGATCCTTGTCGGTGCCCGGCACCTTGGCCGGATCGAGCAGGCCGATCTTCACCAGATAGTCGGGCGTGATCGACAGCGCGATGAAATCGCCGATCGCCTCGTGGAAGCCGTCATTGGCGCCGTCGAGATAGAGCGGCTTCTGGATATTATAGGCGCGCTGATAATAATTATGGCCCAGCTCATGATGGATGGTGACGAAATCGTCGCCATTCACCTTGGTACACATCTTGATGCGGATATCATCCTTGTTATCCAGATCCCAGGCGGAGGCATGGCAGATCACTTCGCGGTCGCGCGGTTTCACAATCTGCGAACGGTCCCAGAAGGTCTGCGGCAGCGGCGCAAAGCCGAGCGAGCTGTAGAAGCCCTCCCCCGTCTTCACCATCTTGATGGGATCGTAATTCTTGGCCGTCAGCAGGTCGGTGATGTCATAGCCCAGATCGCCGGCGCCGGCAGGCGCGACGATATCATAGATATTGCCCCATTCCTGTGCCCACATATTGCCCAGTAGGTCGGCGCGGATCGGCCCGGTCTTGGGCTGGACGGCATCGCCATATTTCTCGTTCAGCTTGGTGCGGGTATAGCAGTGCAACTCGTCATAGAGCGGCTTCACCTCGGCCCAGATCTTGTCGGTCAGCTTGGCGAAGTCATCGGCCGGCATGTCATATTTGGAGCGCCACATCGCGCCGGTGTCGGCAAAGCCCAGTTCCTTGGCGCCCTGGTTGGCGATCGTCACCAGCTTGGCATAGTCGCCGCGCATCGGGGCGCCGACATTATCGTGCCAGCTGACCCACATTTCCTTGAGCTCGGCCGGGTTGCGGTCCGTGCCCATCTTCTCTTCGATGTCGCTACCGTTGATCGGCTGGCCGTTCAGCGTACCCTTGCCCTTGCCGTAGGTGGACTGGAGTTTGGTCGCGAGATCGTTCAGTTCCTGCGAGGCACCCGGCGTGGTCGGCGCGGGCAAGGTCAGCGCGGTGCGTAGCAGCGTCAGGCGGCGCTTGGTCTCTTCGGTCAGGCCCGGCGCGGTCGCGAACTTGGCCGCCTCCAGCGCATAATCGACCCGCATCGTCGTATCGATCGCACCGAAATAGGAAGCGAGCGCGTCGGTGTCGTCGGTGATGTAGGTCGCATTGATCCAGGCGGCCCGGCTGCTGATCAGCGACTGATCGAACAGCGCCTTCTCCGCCTTGGTCAGGAAGGCTTCGGCCTCGGCAGCGGTCGGCTGCTGCGTGGTCGGCGCCTGCTGCGCCAGCACCGGCGATGCAACAAGGGCAGCCGCAAGCGCGGCGATCGAAATGGCGATTTTCATGGAACTTGGCCCCTCAGGTCTTCTTATGGGGCCAAGGTGGATTAGGCGGACGAGACAGTCAAGCGGTCAGGAAATCGACCATCGCCTGGCCCAGCTCCTTGCGGGTCACGGCGTTCATATGATTGCCCGGAATCTCGACATAACGCCCATTGGGCAGCGCATCGACCAGTTCCTGCGCAATGCCGTTATCCTGATCGTCGGCGCCGCAGATCACCTCGGTCGGCTGCTGGAAGCCGGCAATGGTCGCCTCGTCGGTATCGACGAAGGTATTGAGGATATGCAGCATCGCCACCGGGTCGCCCTTGGTGGTCTTGAGGAACGCCTCGGTCATCCATTCCGACGTGCCGCGCTCGAACGTGCCGAGATTGGTCAGCACCTTCTTGTAATAGCCGCCCTTGTCGAGCGTCTTCGTAAGCCCCCGCAGGCCCATGCCGGCCAGGATCACCCGACGCGGCGTCGCGCCGCGCGCCAGCATCCGCACGGTCGTGCGCGCGCCCAGCGAATAGCCGCCGAGGTCATAGTCGGTGAGGCCCATCTGCTCGACCAGCGCCAGATTGTCGTCGGTCAGCGCATCGGCCGGATAGGCGGCAGCGTCATGCGGCTTGCCGCTTTCGCCATGACCGCGCAGGTCCGGCATGATCAGGCGGAAACCCGCCTCCACCAACTTGGCGGCATGGCCGTAGCGGATCCAGTTGGTCCAGGCATTGGAGAAATAGCCATGGATGAGCACCAGGTCGCGCCCCTGTCCCACGACATGCACCGCGATCGGCAGGCCGCCCAGCCCCTTGATATCATGGCGTTCGATCTGCAGGTCGGTCATTGCGCTGGTCCTTCGGGGCTTGGGGTCTCGCCGATAGGATCTCCGCCGCGCCGGCGCAAGAGCGCGATCAGGGCCAGGGCGCTGCCGATCTGGGCGGCGGCCATGTCCTTCTGCGGATCCCACACATCGCCCTGCTGCCCATTATAATAATCGGCCGTCTCGCCGGCGGCGATCACCGTCAACAGCCATTCGAATATCTCGTAAAGCGCACTGCCAAGGCCGATCGCGGCAAAGGCGAAGGCCAGGCTCCAGCCATGGCATAGGCCGCCCTTGCGTCGCGCAATCTCCGCCACCGGTGCAGTCAGCAATGCCCCAAAGGCGAAATGGACGAGCCGGTCATAAGCATTGCGCTGCAGCCCGAGGAGGCTGGAAATATCATGGCCGCTGAGCATTCGCGCCCAATCATCATAGGGCACATAGGAATAGATCCAGCGCGCGCCGAAGGTGTGGAGCAGCAGGAACAGCCAGATGCAGCCGACCGATCCGGTCGAGAGCGGCCAGCACCGCAGCAGCCAGGGCGTGGCAAACGTCAGCAGCAACGTCGGCCCATGCTGCAACGGGGCAAAGTCGGGAAAGGGCTGCGCCACATTGGCCAGCCCGATGGCCACCAGCAAGGCGGCGATCATCCGGCGCTGCGCGACAGGAAGAGCCTTCCACGTCGCGACAGCGCCGGAGATCATATGCAGGCTCAGCCCTTCTTGAGGTGGCGACGGCCCAGCAGTTCGGCGATCTGCACCGCGTTCAGCGCCGCGCCCTTGCGCAGATTGTCGCTGACGCACCACAGGTTGATGCCATTCTCGATGGTCGAATCCTCGCGCACGCGGCTGATGAAGGTCGCGAAATCGCCAACGCATTCGATCGGCGTGATGTAGCCACCGTCCTCGCGCTTATCGACCAGCATGATGCCCGGCGCCTCACGCAGGATGTCCTGCGCCTCCTTCGCCGAAATCTCATTCTCGAACTCGATGTTGATCGCTTCGGAATGGCCGACGAACACCGGCACGCGTACGCAGGTCGCGGTCAGCTTGATCTTGGGATCAAGGATCTTCTTGGTTTCCGCGACCATCTTCCACTCTTCCTTGGTCGAACCATCGTCCAGGAAAACGTCGATGTGCGGGATCACGTTGAAGGCGATCTGCTTGGTGAACTTCTTCGGCTCGGCCGGATCGCCGACGAAGATGTTGCGCGACTGCTCGAACAGCTCGTCCATGCCTTCCTTGCCGGCGCCCGACACCGACTGGTAGGTGGCGACGACGACGCGCTTGATCTTGGCGGCGTCATGCAAGGGCTTGAGCGCCACGACCATCTGCGCGGTCGAGCAGTTGGGGTTGGCAATGATGTTCTTCTTCACATAGCCATCGATCGCGTCCGGGTTCACTTCGGGCACGATCAGCGGCACGTCCGGGTCCATGCGATAGAGCGACGAATTGTCGATCACGACGCAGCCGGCAGCCGCCGCCTTGGGCGCATATTCGGCGGTCGGGCCGGAGCCGGCCGCGAACAGGGCGATGTCCCAGCCGGTGAAGTCGAAATGTTCAATATTTTTGCATTTGAGTGTCTTGCCGGTGTCACCGAAATCAATTTCGGTGCCCTGCGACCGGGGCGATGCAACCGCCGCGATCTCGTCAATCGGGAATTCGCGTTCGGCGAGAATGGTCAGCATCTCGCGGCCCACATTACCGGTGGCACCAACGACGACGACCTTATAACCCATGACTTAACACTCCACTCCATGCAGTATTGCGGGGTGGCGCATAGCGCAGTGGCGCGATTTGTCCAGAAAGAAGGGCTATTACCAGCGATAGTCACGGGGTGGGAGGTGGCGTCAGCACGATTGACGCCACCCATCCGTTACTCTCTACGCCCGGCCTTCACTTTGCCGGATCGACACCCTGATCGCGCAGGAAATTTTCGATCGTCGTCCAGAGGTGAACACTGATCTTCGGCCCGCCGACGCGATGCGTCTGCCCCGGATAGACCATCAGTTCGAACGGCACGGCCGCGCCCTGCATCTTGGCCATCAGCGCGGTGGAATTGTCGAACACGACATTGTCGTCAGACATGCCGTGGATCAGCAGCAGCGGATCCTTGATCTTCACCGCATCATCGACCGCGTCGGAGCCCGGATAGGCGCTGGGCTTGTCCTGCGGCTGGCCCAGATAGCGTTCGGTATAATGAGTGTCGTAAAACTCCCATTTCGTCACCGGCGCGCCCGAGACGATCGCGGCGAAGGTGCCCGGCGCCTTTTCCGCCAGCTTGAGCGACATATAGCCGCCGTAGGACCAGCCATAGGTGGCGATCCGCTCGGGATCGACGAAGGGCTGGGCCTTCAGCCATTCGACGCCCTTCAGCTGATCGTCGACCTCGACGGTGCCCATGGCGCGATGGATCTGGTCCTCGAACGCCTTGCCGCGATCGGGCGTGCCGCGATTGTCGATCGAGAAGACGATCCAGCCCTGGTCGACCAGATATTGGTTCAGCGCGCCACTCCATGTGTTGGTCACCTGGCGCCCGGCACCCGGACCGCCATAATGGATCATGAACACCGGATAGCGCTTGCCCGGCTGCATCGGCGGGGTCAGCATCTTGGTGTAGAGGGTGCTGCCATCGGCCGCCTTGACGGTGCCGAAAACGGTCCTGGCATGGCTCGCCAGATAGGGCGCATAGGGATGATCGCCCTTCAGCGCATTTTCCGAAATCCACTGCAGCTGCTTGCCGCTGCTATCAGCCAGATAGACCTGCTTGGGCTGGTCGGCATTCTGGCGGGTGACCACGATCCGGCTCGCCGCACCATCCATCACCGCGTCGTTCCACCAACCCTTGGCGGTAAGCGCCTTGAGCGGGCCGGTCTTGGCCAGCGATGCGACATAGAGCTGCTGCTCCAGCGGCGTGTCGCGATTGCCGGTGAAATAGACCAGGTCCTTGCCCTCATCCACGCCAACGATATCGCGTACTTCCCATTCGCCGCTGGTCAGCGCGGTCCATTTGCCGCCCCGCACATGATAGAGATGGCCATGGCCGGTCTTTTCCGACCACCACAGGAAACTGCCGTCACTCAGCGGCGTGAAATTATTGCTGAGGTTGATCCAGCTTTTCGACGTTTCGGTGAGGACGATCTTGGCCTTGCCGGTCGCCGGATCGACCGCAAGCAGGTCAAGCCGCTGCTGGTCCCGGCTTTCGCGCTGGACATAGAGGGTCTTGCCATCCTTCGACCAGTCGACACGGGCGAGATAGACGTTCTTGTCCGCGCCGAGATCGACTTGGACCTGGCCTGAGCCGTCCGCCTTCATGACGAAAAGGTCTACGATGGCGTTGGGCGTGCCGGCTGCGGGATAGCGCTGCTGATAGACCTTGGTCCCCTCGCCGCCGATCGCGGTGCGGGTGACGATGCCGACCGGGCTTTCATCAACCCGCGCGACCGCGATCATCGCGTCGGTCGGTGACCACCAATAGCCGGTGCGCCGATCCATTTCCTCCTGCGCGACGAATTCCGACACGCCCCAGCTGACCGTATCGCTGGCGCCCTGGGTCAGTTGCTTCTCGCTGCCGTTCATCGGCTGCACGAACAGGTTACCGCCGCGCACGAAGGACACGAAGCCGCCCTTGGGGCTGACCACGCCGTTGAGTTCGCCGTCCGGCGTGTCGGTGAGGCGGGTGACCTTGCCGTCAAGCGCGGCGAGATAGAGATCGCCATCGACCGGCACCAGGATGCTCTTGCCATCGGGCGACCAGTCATAGCTGGTGATGCCGGTGCTGCCAGCGACCGAGCGGTCGCGTTCGCGCTGCATCTTTTCCGCTTCGCTCAGTTCCGCGCCGCTGCCGGTCTTCTTCGAATCCACCAGCATGCGTTCGGCGCCGGTTGCGGTGTCGATCGCCCACAGGTCGAGCCGCTCCTTCTCGTCGGCACGCGGCTTGAGCAGGGTCACCAGCTTGCCGTCGGGCGAGAGCTTGAGAGCACGCGGCTGCGGGCCGGCAAGGTCGGGGCTTGCGAACACCCGCTCCAGCGTCAGCTTTTGCTGCGCCTGCGCGGCTGTGACGGGAAACAGCAGCAAGGCGCCCAACGCAGCGCCGGCCTTCAGATATGGGGACATGCTCATCCTTTCCGGGCAGCACCCGATCGGGCGCCACAATATCGGCCGGGCTTAGCGCGATGCGACGGAAAAGATCAATCGGTTGGAAGAATATGTCCTCCTTCCACGGGAGCCCCTGACACTCAGACCAGCCCGCTCCGCACCTGCCATTTGCGCGCGATTGTCGGCCAGTCGGCAAAGGGCTGGGCCGGGTCGCCGCGCAGGCCGACGCCATGACTGCCTTCGTCGAACAGATGCATGTCGATCGCCCCCTGCGCCGCGCGCACCGCGCCGAACAGGGTCAGCGACTGGTCGACCGGGACGGTGCGGTCATGGACCGAATGGAACAGGATCATTGGCGGCGTGGTCGACGCCACGATCTTGTCCAGCGAATATGCCGTAATCTGGGCGTCAGTCGGATTGTCGCCGATCAGCGACCTTCGACTCCCGCCATTGGTGGCGCCGGCCATCGTCACCACCGGATAGAGCAGGATCGCCCCGTCCGGCCGGGCCGACAGATGGTCCGCACTTTCCGCCATCGGATAGATGCGGTCATTGGGCCGCATGCACAGGCTTCCGGCCAGATGGCCGCCGGCCGATCCGCCCAGCACCAGCACCCGCTGCGGATCGACGGTCCAGCCGCCGCTGCGCCCGGCCCGGATCAGTCGCATCGCCCGTTGCGCATCCTGCAACGCGACATCTGCCCCCGCCGCCCAGCGATCGGCCGGCAGGCGATAGCGCAGGACGAAGGCATGGATGCCCATGTCGGCCATCCAGCGCGCGCATTCATAGCCTTCCCGGTCGATGCCGACCCGCGAATAGCCGCCACCCGGAATGATCAGCACTGCCGCGCCAGTCGGCTTGGCCGCCGCGAACCAGGACAGGGTCGGCCGCGTCACATGGATGCCGACGCGGTAGCGATAGCCCAGCGTGTCGATCTGGTCGTCCACCACTTCGGTGATGGCCGGTATCTTGCCGCCCGGCACGCCATCGGGCCAGAGCGGGATGATCTGCGTCGGCTCGTCGGTGGCCGCGGAAAAGCGGCCGAACAACGGTGAACTTGCCACCGCCGCCAGAAATTCGCGTCGACTGCCGATCATCCCGTCTCCCTTTCAGTTCGTGACCTGCGTCAGATAGACGCTGCCGGTGGTGCTGTTCACATCGGTCGGCGCGGCGCCATAGATGATGTCGGTGTCGGCCGACAGCGGCACCGTGGCAAGCCGGGTTATCGCCTTGCCGGGCGCGAGGTCCGTGATGGTCCAGCCCGACGCCGTCGATGTCTTCAGCCCCTGGCGCAGCCCTTCGCCGGTGGTGGCGAAATAGACGCGGACCTGCGCCGCCGTGCGCGATATGCCCAGCGCCGCGGGCACATTGTTGCTGGCGGCGTAGATTTTTTCCCGGCTGGTCCAGCCGGTGCCGCTCCAGCGCACGCGCCACACATCGAAATTGGCGTCCCCGCTGCCATCGGTCGGGCGATAGCGATAGGCGATGGTCGGCTGGTTATAATCGTCGAGCGCCAGCTTGGCGCTCTGCAGTCCCTTGAGCGTCTGGTCGGTGGTGAAGACCTCGCCCGACTGGAGCGGCAGGAAGAAGAGCTTGGCATTGGCGAGGCCCACCGGCAGCGTTGCCGCCGTGCCATCGGCATAGCTCCAGCCGCCGCCGGTCGGCGAGTAGCGCAGATAGCTGCCATAATGGCGCAGCGACCGGGGCAGCGACTTGGCCCATTCCCACAGCAGATGAACGCTGCCGTCGCTGCCGAATGTCATGTCGTCGGGATAGACGACCGCGTCATTGGCGGCGGCAAAGGTGCCAACATGGCTCCAACTACCGCTGCTGCCAGACATAGCCCAGCGGAACAGCTCCCCCTCGCCATCATAGGTCGCCGCATCATAGCTGCGGATCATCAGATAGACGTCGCCATTGGGCGCCCGCTTGGCGACCGGATAGGTATAGAGGCCGGTGGCGGGGATATCGGTCTGGCGGGTGAAGCTCATGCCACCGGGCGCATCGGCGCGGAAATAGCGCATGCCATCCGACAGATTGTGCATGTCGGCCCAGACATGCAGCACGCCCGCGCCGTCGACCGCGATGGTTGGCTGCTTGTGGCCGATATCGTCCGCCTCGGTCCAGACCGTGCCATCGGGATTGCGCAGCACGGCGAAGGTCCAGGTGCCACTTGTGTCGCGCTTGCCGATCTTGACCTCATGGCTGCCGGCCGCGCCGGATGCCGGGGGACTGTCGAAGGCGACATAAAGGGTGCCATCGGGCGCCAGTGCGATTGGCACCCACCAGGCCGCCTGGTTGGAGGAATCCGCGTCTCGCGGCACCCGTTCGACACTGATGCTGGCGGCGAGCGCCGCCGCCATCGGTTCTTCCGCCGTGGCCTGGAGCGGGCTGCCCAGGCTGACCCAGCTGGCGATGGCGCTGGTCGATCCGCTGGCGCCGCCCGTGGTGGCCGTATTGCTCAGCAGCAGCGCGGCCGACGCCGTTCCGGCAAGGGCCAGTCCCCCTGCCAGTCCATAGAAATGCTTCATCTTCCTCTCCCACTTGTTGTTATGCGTGGACGAGTTGGCCTTCCCCATTGGATCGGCGCGCACTGCGCAGCGCCAGGAAGGCAAGCAGAAAGGCGATCGGATGGAGCAGCGCCATCAGCAGGAAGCTGCGTTCGAACGCGCCGCCCGCGACAAGCTGGCCGACCAATTGGGTCGAGAGCAGGCCGCCAAGCCCGCTGCCCGCCGCCACGACGCCGAACACGGTGGCGACGATACGGGTGGGATAGAGATCGACGATCAGCGTGCTGATATTGATCTGGAACACCAGATGGGCGAAGGCCACGGCCGAGGCGAGCGCGAACAGGACCGGCAGGGCCGGATGGCTGGCCGCGATCGCACCGAGCGGTGCCACCAGCGCGGCCGCACCCATCACGATGATGCGGCTGGTTGCTGGCGCCACGCCACGCGCGATCAACCGGCTGGAGAAGAAGCCCCCGCCGATGCTGCCAAGGTCGGCCGCGAGATAGACGATCCACGCCATGGAGGCGACCGCGATCAAGGTCAGGCCATAGATATCGGTCAGATATTTGGGAAACCAGAAGAGGTAGAAATACCAGACCGGATCGGCAACCGCGCGCGCACCGGCGAGCAGCCAGACCGACCGGTCGCGCAGGATACGGCCCCATAGCGCGCCCTCGCTGATCCGCTCTTCCTTCGGCTCCGGCGCGCTGCGCGGATAGACCATCAGCCAGACGACCAGCCAGACAAGCCCCGCCGCGCCAGTGGCGATGAACGCCGCGCGCCAGCCGAAATGCAGCGCGATGCCGGCGATCAGCGGTGGCGCCAGCGTCGCGCCGATCATCGCCCCGGCCGTATAGATGCCGAGCGCTATACCCCGTTCCTTGGGCGGAAAATGTTCCGAAACCGCCTTGGGCCCGGCGGTATAATTGCCGGCCTCTCCCAGCCCCAGCGCGAAGCGCGCCGCGCCCAGCTCCCCTGCCGACCGGACGAAGCCGGTCAGCAGGTTCGCCAGCGACCACCAGCCCACGAACAGCGCCAGCGACAGGCGCGTGCCCAGCCAGTCGGTCACCCGGCCGGCCATCAGATAGGCGAAGGTATAGGCAATGAGGAAAGCCTGGACGACGCGCGCATAGGCGATGTCATCCATATGCAGGTCTTGCTGCACCGTCGTCGCCAGGATCGAAAGCGCCTGCCGATCGAGATAGTTGATCACGGTCGAGGCGAACAACATCGCCAGGATCGCCCATCTGATCCTGCGGGCCTTCCCCTCGATCATGCGGCGGCGGCCTCCATGCGCGCGGCGATCGCCGATAGGCCGGCAAGCGCGGTGCCGTCACCCGCTGCTCTTTCAGTCGCGATCCCCAGCCGGTCGCAGACCCGGCCATAGAGATCGACCAGCAGTTCCGCGCCGACCAGGACGATGGTGTCCACCGCCATGCCCCGCGCGCGATGGGCGGCGACCGCGTCGCGGACCTCCGCACCGATCATCAATCCGGACAGGAAGGATGGCGCGGCGTCGCTGGTCAGTTCGCCCATCAGGATGCGACTGCGCAGCGCGAACAGTCCATGTTCGATCGCCAGCGTCGGATCATCGATCACCAGCCCGGCTCCGACATCGAAGGCGGCGATGTCGGTCGGCGCGGCCGGATCATAGGGTTTTGCCAACGACCGACCGAGCAGGCCATGGGCGAGCAGCAGCTCGCGCATTTCCCCCTGCATAGAGGTGACGAAACCCAACACCGTCCGTCCCCGTGTCCGCACCCATTTGGCGTGCGTGCCCGGCAGGCAGATCAGCCGTTCGGCATCATCGTCCGCCACGCCAGCCAGCCAGCCGAACAATTGCACTTCCTCGCCGCGCATCACATCGGGCTGGCCGAAGATGTTGCGGCACGACAGGCCCGGCACGATCGCGATAGGGCATCCCGCCGCCTCGAACCGCAGCAACGCGCCGGCCATCGCCTCTGGCCCGGCCGGGCAAGGCAGATAGGCCGCCTCGCGCCAACCGATGGTCGACCCGATCATGCCCGACAGCAGCACCGGCATCGGACCATGACGATCGATCCAGTCCCCTGCCGCCGCGCGGAAGGCGGTTTCATGATCGGCCACATCCTTGGCGCCCTTGCCACGCACCGTCTCGACCGGGATCAGCCGCCCCTCCTCCACCCGACACAGGTGAAGGCGCATGTTGCTTGATCCCCAATCGCCCGCGATCAGCATAGTCATCCCGTCCTCAGAACTTGAAGTTGGCGCCGATGGCGAAGCGGCGGCCCTGCTCGGCATAGAGGGCGATCGCTTCGGGCGCGCCGGTATAGCGGATCTGCTTCTCGTTGGTCAGGTTGCCGGCCTCGGCATAGATGCCGAAGGCGCCAAAATCATAACGGATCGATGCGTCGATCGTCTCATAGGGCTTGAAGAAGGAGCCTTCGCCGCCCGCCGTCACGCTGTCGAGATAGCCCGAGCGATAATTATAGGCGACGCGCAGGCCGAACCCGTCCTTTTCATAATAGCCGACCAGATTGGCATTATGCTTGGACAGCCCTTCCAGTGGCAGGGTAGCGCCGGTGCGGGCATTCACGAACGGCGTGCTGCTGTCGATATAGCTGTAGTTCGCCAGAATGCCGAAGCCGCTGGCAAAGCCGTCCAGGAAGTTGAACGGCAGCTGCAACATCACTTCCGCGCCCTTGAGCTTGCCGCCCTCGCCATTGACCTTGCGCGTGACCAGGAATTGCTGGGTCTCGCCCGGCACATCCTCGAAGGTCGAGCGGGTGGTCAGGAAAGAGCCGATATCCTTGTAGAAGAGGCCGACCGTCAGCGCCGAACCCTGGCGGAAATACCATTCCAGCGACACGTCATACTGATCCGCACGGAAGGGCTTGAGGTTCGGATTGCCGCCGGTCCCGGTATAGACGATGCGGTTGAGCAGCAGGCCGGGACTCAGATCCTGCGAGTCCGGCAGGCCGACGACCTTGGCCGCACCGACACGGGCCACCAGCTTGTCGGTCAGGTCGAACTTCAGCACCGCGCTGGGCAACCAGTCCTCATAGGAGGGCGATGCGGTGACCGGCTGGAACGTCCCGTCGGCGCGGCGCAGCGCGGATACCGCATCGCGATCGGTGCGGGTGTAACGCAGGCCGATATTGCCGGAGAAGGGAATGCTGCCCAGATCACCCTTCAGATTGAGCTTCACATAGCCCGCCTTGGTGACTTCATCGAGCTTGTAGGAGGCGGTGGGGTCCAGCACGCGCGGCGTGCAACTGCCCAATATCGCCTCGCAGGCGAAGTCCGCGCCGGTGCCGAACGGATTGCCGACCAGATAGGATTGGGCGAAGGGCGCCTTGCCACCCAGCAGATCGGGGAAGCTGCCGACCTCATAGAGCGCCGCATCCCGATCGGTCAGGCGGACCGAGGAGGTGAGTTGTGACAGCAGCGAATTGCGCGCGGTCTTGAGCTTGGCGATACGGCCGCCGACCTCGAAGGAGTCGAGCACGCCGCTTTCGATCGCATAGCGCAGGTCGACCCGGCCGGCATATTCCTTCGCATTGGATTCAAAGCGGTTATCGAAGAAGTTGGAATAATTGTAGAGCGACGGATCGAGCAGGTCGACGCCCGACGGCAGGGTCAGTTGCGGCACGCCGCCACCGGTGAAATCGAACGAGGTCAGATAGGATGCCCGCGTCTGGGTGCGGACATAGGTCTGGTTGTAGTTGAGCTGGGCATCCGAATAGCTGCCCTCCGCCTTGATCGTCCACGGCCCCTTCTCATAACGCAGGTTCAGCGCGCTGGAGAGCGAGTCATCCTTGATCGTCAGCCGCTCGTCATTGCCCTGCAGCGGCCGGCGGACCGTGCCCGCGACCAGCACCTCATTGGGTGAGAAGCTGTAATCGACATAGTCCGCGCCATTGCTGGTCAGCGCGACGGCGAACCAGTTGCGCCGGCGCTTGGCCTTGCCGGCGGCATAGACGGTGTCCAGCGACAGCTCCAGTTCGTCGGTCGGTCGCCATTGCAGCACGACATTGGCGCCCAGCCGCTTGCGGCGTTCGCGCAGCCGCTGATAGCGAAGGTCGGCGATATAGGTGCCGGCCAGGCCGTCGCCATTGGGATCATTGTCGGCCACGCCATCGCCATTGGGGTCGAACGCGCCGGTCAGCGGCAGGAAGCCGGCGAAGCTGTTGAAGCTGTCTTCCTGGATCGGCCGGTCGGACGCGGTCACATTCACCAGTACGCCGAACCGGTCATCGAAATTGCGCAAATAGAGCAGCGAACCGCTGACGCCCTTGCGGTCGAGCATGTCGGCATAGCTGCCCTCGATCCGGCCGGCGACCATCGTGTTCGGCGCGTCGAGCGGCTTGCGCGTGATGATGTTGACCGTGCCGCCCAGCGACCCGTCAATCTGGTCGGCCGACAGCAGCTTGGTTACTTCCAGGCGGCTGATCAGTTCGGCGGGATAAAGCGACAGCGGATTGAAATCGGCATCGGCCGGAACACCGGGGCCGCGACCGAAGGGGCTGACCAGCGACCGGCCATTCACCTCGGTCCGGTTCTGACGCAGGCCGCGGATCGACACGCTGGTGCCATCGCCCAGCGAGCGGCGGATCTGCACGCCCGATACGCGCTGGAGCGATTCCGCGATATTCTGGTCGGGCAGCTTGCCGACATCCTCGGCCACGATCGAGTCAACGAAGGTGACAGCCTGGCGCTTGGTCTCGATGCCCTTGCTCAGGCTCTGACGAATGCCGGTGACGACGATATCGGCGACCGCGCCGTCCGCCGCCTGGGCTGGCTGCGGCTCTGCGTTTTCCTGGGCGGCTACGATCGTCGGAAACGCGGCCGTGGTGGCCAGTACCAACAGGCTCGCGCATTTTGCTACCTTGCGCATCTTCATCCCCTCCTGTGCGAGCATTGTGCTTCTGAGAGGGAAATTGTTGCACAATTAGCGACGTGTCAATCCCGAAATCTGAAATTTGTTGCTTCTATATCGATTTAATTGGCCATTTTTGCTAAGAAAAATCGATATAGCGGCATATTTGTATCACATGAAGCAACACTTACTCTCCGATGCGCTGCGCCGCCTCACGCAGGGCCTCGACCAGCGGCGCCGTCGCCCCCTCGGGAATCCAGCCCGACATGGCGATGCCGGCATGGACCGGATCGCCCATCGACACGGACACGATATGATGGTCGCGCTCATCCGCCACATGGACGCGCGCATAGCCCAGCGCACGAACCTCGCTCAGCTTGGCGAGCAGGCTGTCGATGCCGTCGGGGAACATCGGAATGTCGCGCCCTTCATACAGCTCGCGCACATCGGCATCCTCCAGTTCCGCGAGCAGGGCGATGCCGATGCCGCTGGTCGTCGCCGGCAACAGGCCGATACGGCCCAGGCCGCGCGACGCCTCGATCCCCGGCGGGGCGTGGAAGAGATAGGAGACACTGTCATTCCACAGCACGCCCATCGCCACCGTATGGCCGTAGCGGCGCAGCTGCTCCAGTTCCGGCAGGGCGCGACGGATCAGGCCCGACGCGAACAGGCTCTGCGCCGCCAGCACATGCATGCCCGGCCCGGCGGTATATTTGCGGTTCGCGGTCTGGCGGGCGATGCCCAGATAGGCCAGCGTCTTGAGCAACCGGTTGATCTTGGTCGGATCGGAATCCAGCTGTCGCGCCAGTTCGCGACAGCCGATCGGCTCGGGCGAGGAAGCGAGCGCCTGAAGCGTGGTGATCCCGTCGATCAGGCTCTGGTTGGGCTGGGCGTTGATTTTCGTGCGCATGGCCGTTTCTAGCGTCCGACCATGGCGTTTAGCCAGCCCAGATCTTTCATTGCCGCCCCCGCGTTACATGGTTCCAGAAGGCCGCGTTCGGCGCCACCCCCAGCCCCGGCCCTTCGGGCAAGGCAAAGGCGCCGGCCGTGCAGGACAGGCGCCCATCGAGCAATTGCGCCGAACGCGGCAGGATCGAATGCTGATATTCATGATAGGGCAGGTCGCGCACCGCTGCGGCGGCATGCAGGCTGGCCGCCGCGAAGATGCCGACGCCGATGGTCGCATGCGGCATCACCCGGACATGATGCGCCTCCGCCAGCCGGGCGATACGCATGAACTGGGTGATGCCGGTATGCCCCATTTCGGGCTGCACGATCGATACCGCGCGCGCTTCCAGTCTTGGCCGGGCATCGAACACGCTGCGCCATTCCTCGCCCGCGGCGATCGGCGTCGCGACGCGGGCGGCGACATCGGCCAGCCCCGCCACATCCTCGGGCTTGACCGGCGCCTCGGCGAAATAAAGGTCATGCGGTTCCAGCCGGCGGATGAGCGCCACTGCCTCGGCCGCCGAATACATCCAGTGGAGATCCACCATCAGCTTGACGTCCGGGCCGATCGCCGCGCGCAAGGCCCGCGCCTCCGCCTCGATCCCGTCGAAGCTGACGACGCCGGCGAACTTGATCGCGTCGAACCCCTGGTCGACGAAGCGCTTCGCCAGCGCGCAGCGCGCCTCCAATGTCGGTTCGGGCAGGCCGGAGACATAGGCTGGAATGGTCTCGCGCCGCTGGCCGCCCAGCACGCGGCAGAGCGGCAGGCCGACGGCGCGGGCATGGATATCCCACAGCGCGATGTCGACCGCCGCCATCGCATCCAGCCAGAAACCGCCCTGATAGCCGCGCACCCGCATCAGGTCGTAAAGATCTTCCCAGATCACCTCGACATCATGGGCCGATCGACCGATCAGGATCGGCGCGATGACATCGTCGACCAGTTCATGGATCACTCCCGGCGCGACAAGGCCATAGGTCTCGCCCCAACCGACCAGCCCAGACCGACTGATGACGCGCACTACGACCGATCGGTCGACCGTCGGATAGATGGTGCCATTGCGGCGCCGGACGATATAGCCGGCCGCGTTGACTTCCTCGCCCGGCCCCAGCGCGCCCAGATAGGGCACGTCGCGCGGAATGGTGACGGTGAAGACGTCCAGCCGCTCGATCACATCGTCCATCGCGCCCATATCCTTCAGCCCTGCACCACGCCGATTCCGGTCCAATCGTCGATCCGCGCGAGGATGCGGTCAAGCTCGCGCTGGTCGCCCTCGTCCAGTTCCGGACCGGGCGCGCGGGTGAAGGCGTCGGCGATCAGGCCGCGCCGGCGCAAGACTTCCTTGGTCAGGCGCCAGCGGAACACTGCCTGCATCATCAGCAGCGGCAGCATCCGTTCATAATGGGCGCGCACCGCATCGCCGTCGCAGGCCAGATGGGCGGCCATCAGCGCCACATGCGCCTCGGGCAGTTCGGCCGCCGGCATGGTGCCGATCGCGCCGCGCGCCAGTTCGTCGGTGATGTAGCGGCCACCGGCACCGCCGAACACGCCCAGCAGATGATCGGGCGCGGCGGCGCGGATCGCGCTGATCCGCTGCCCGCAGGGCATATTCTCTTCCTTGACCCAGTGGATGGCGGGGACGGCGCCGACCACGGCGATGACATCCTCGGCACTCAGACCCGCGCCCATCGGCCGGGGCGCGTTCTGCAGCATCAGTGGAAGGCCGACCTCGCCCAGTTTGCGATAATGGGCGGCCAGCGCGTCATTGTCGCCGGCCAGCGCGCCCGGCGTCATCACCATCGCGCCGGCGGCACCCGCCGCCTTGCCCGCACGGATCAGCGCCAGGCTTTCTTCGACGTCCGGGCTGGACCCGCCGATGATGAAGCCGATGCGGCCATCGATGCGCGTGGCGATCCGGGTAATGAGGCCGATCCGCTCATCGAGCGAGAGCATGTCATATTCGCTGGCGAGGCCCGGAAAGACTGCGCCATCGACACCGCAATCGACGACGAAATCGACAATCGCATCCATGCCGCTATCGTCGATAGCGCCCGACGCATCGAACGGCGTGGGCAGAACCGGATATACGCCACTAACCTTCATGGAACCCCTTCCTCTCCTGTTTCCATTTCAGTTATCGCTCATTTAGCAACACGTCAATCTGGCATTGTCAGAATTATGTCATTGCGAGCGCATTCCTAGATGATATGTTGCTTTTATAAATACGAATGGAGAAGATATGCCCCGCCTGTCCGGTAAGATCGCCCTCGTCACCGGTGCCGCCGGCGGCATCGGCGCGGCCATTTGCGTCCGCTTCAAGGCGGAGGGCGCCCATGTCGTCGCGATGGACCGGATCGCCTCCGATGCGGGGGACGAGGCATGGGTCTGCGACTTGGCCGACGACGCCGGCATTGCGCAGGGCGCGGCCGACCTGCTGGCACGGCTTGGGCCGCCGGACATCATCGTCCATGCCGGCGCCGCGACCGAACAGGCGGACATCTTCGCCTCCTCACCGCAAGCCTTCAATGCGATCTATGACGTGAATGTCGGTGGCGCGGTCCGCCTGGTCCAGGCCTTCGCCCCCGCCATGCAGGACGCGGGCCGGGGCAATTTCGTCTTCATTTCCTCGATCAATGCCCGCATGGGCGCGCCCAGCCTGGCCGCCTATGCCGCGTCGAAGGGCGGCCTGGAAACCTTCATGAAGGGCTTTGCGCTGGACGTCGCGGCCGACGGCCTGCGCGCCAATTGCGTCGCCCCGGCCTCGATCGACACGGCAATGCTGCGCGCCTCCTTCGACCAACAGCCCGATCCGGCCGCCGCGCTGGCCGCCAATATCCTGCGCCACCCGCTCGGCCGGCTCGGCACCGTCGAGGATGTTGCCAATCTGGTGCTGTTCCTCGCGTCGGATGAAGCCGCCTGGATCACCGGCGGCGTATTCCCGGTGGATGGCGGCGCGGGCATCACCCGGCGATAGGCTGAGGAACAGGGAACAGGCTGGCGATCGCGCGCCAACCCATCCCCTGTCCGCTCGTTACAGCGCCTGCTGTTCCGAATTGAGGTTGCGCTTCGCCGGCAGTTTGGCACCGGCATTAGGCGTCGCACCAGTCAGGCTCGCCGGCACCTCGATATAGGGCAGGCCCAAAGTCTGGCTGGTCATACGGCGGATGCGGTTGGTGAGGTCCGGGCTGGCGTTGAGCTTCCGGCCATAGGAGGGCACCATTGCTTCCACCTTGGGCTTCCAGTCGCCAGCCATCTGTTGCGGGAAGGCGCGGCGCATGACTTCCAGCATGATCGCCGGCGAGGTCGAGGCGCCGGGCGAGGCGCCTAGCAGCGCGGCGATGCTGGCATCCTTGTCGGTGACGATTTCGGTTCCGAACTGCAGAACGGTCCCCTTCTTGGGATCATATTTGATCACCTGCACGCGCTGGCCGGCGGTTATGAGCTTCCAGTCGCCACGCTTGGCATTGGGATAATATTTGACCAGTTCGGCCTGACGCTGGGCGTCGGTCAGCGTCGCCTGTTGCGCCAGATAGCGGACCAGATCCAGATTTTCCGCGCCGACCTTCATCATGCCGCCGACATTATTCTTGTAGATGGAGGCGAACAGATCGAGCGGCGAGCCATTTTTCAGGAACTTCGTGCTCTGCAGTGCGAAGGGACCGAACAGGGTCACCGACTTGCCGTCCAGCTTGCGCGCGTCGAGATGCGGCACCGACATGGGCGGCGATCCGGCCTCGGCCTTGCCATAGACCTTCACATTGTGGCGGCTGGTCGCGGCCGGCCCTTCGAACGCCAGGAACTGGCCGCCGACCGGGAAGCCGGCATAGTTTTTCGATTCCGGAATGCCCGACATCTGCAACAGCTTGAGCGAGGCCCCACCCGCGCCGATGAAGACGAACTTCGCCTTCACGACATTATCGCTGTTGTTCTTCAGGTCATGGACGGTGACGTTCCACGTCTTGTCCGCATTCTGATGCAGGCCGCGCACTTCATGGCCAAGCTGAAGGTTGAAATTGGGATTGCGGGTCAGCGCATGGGTCAACTGGGTGGTGATGACACCGAAATTGACGTCGGTTCCGAGCGGCATGAACGTCGCCGCCACCTTCTGCTCCGGGTCGCGCCCTTCCATCACCAGCGGCGCCCAGCGGCGGATTTGTGCGGGATCCTGCGAATATTGCATGCCGTAGAAGAGCGGGTTCTTGACCAGCGCATCGCGGCGCTTGTGCAGATAGGCGATGTTATCGTCGCCCCAGACGAAGCTCATATGCGGCGTCGCGTTGATGAAGTCGGTCGGCTTGGGCAGGCGGCCCTGCTTGACCTCATGCGACCAGAACTGGCGCGAAATCTCGAACTGCTCGGCGATATCGACGGCCTTGTCGGTCGCGATCGATCCGTCGTCTTTCTCCGGCGTGTAGTTCAGTTCGGCAAAGCCCGAATGGCCGGTGCCGGCATTGTTCCAGCCATTCGAGCTTTCCTGCGCGACCTTGTCCATCCGCTCGTAGATATCGATCCGCCAGTCCGGCTCCATCTCCTGGAGATAGGTTGCCAGCGTCACGCCCATGATGCCGCCGCCGATCACCAGCACATCGACCGGCTTGTCATTGGCGGCCGCCTTGCCGGCGGGCGAGGCCATCGGGCGGAACAAGAAGGCGGTGGCGGCGATCGCCAGCACCAGGATGAGGATGGCGAGGGTAAGGAGGATCTTCTTGAACAGGGACCGGCGGCGCGGTGCCGCCGGACTGGAGGAGGAGGTCATGATCGTGGATTCCAAATCTGCGTGGAAAGGGGCCGGGCGGCCGGATGCGCGTTCGCCAATCTTGTCCGTCAGGTCATGCGCACCACCCCATCCACCTTCAGAAACGGAAGCTCAGCCAGCCGGCCAGATAATCGCTGTTGCCATAACCGGCACGGCTGAGCACCGGCCCTGCATCCAGATGCTCGTAGCGCCCGACAAAGGACAGGCGCGGCGTGATCGACCATGTGATCTGTGCGCGGATCGATTCACCGATCTTGTGGCCGGAGACCGATTGGGTGCCGGCGAAGATCGACTTGTTGGCGCGATAGACCGCATCATTTTCATCGGCGCGCCAGGCGAACTGATATTCCATCAGCATCTTCACGCCCTTGAGCGGCGACAGGGTCAGGCTGGGCGCCAGCGTCTTGAGGTTGGTCGGCGTCATGCACAGCTGGTAGCTGTAATAGATATTATTGCCGAAGGGAGCGTAAGCGGCCTTCAGCGTGCCACCCTCGAACGTGCCGCCGCCGCTGGCATAATCGGCGTGGAAGCCGATGCGCGGCCCCATCGGCAGGTCGCCGGGCAGCTTGTAGCTCTGGTTGAAGAAAAGCTGCCAGGCGCTGATGTCGCGGCCGTCGAAATCGCCGAACTGGTGGTTGACGGTCCAGTCGAGATTGACCGGGCCGACCTCCCCCCACAGGCGCGCGCCAGCGTAGAAGCGCTCGACCCGGCCGGTGATGCCACCCCACAGCGCTTCGCTGGTGCGCAACCGCCAGAAAAAGGGATCGAGATAAAGCTCCGATCCGCCCAGCGCCTTTTCGGGAATGCGGATTCCGGCGGTGAAGCCGGAAAAGCGCCGCCCTTGCTCGACCTTGTCATCGTCGATGCCGCCATTGCCCAAAGCCGTCGGCTTGAAATCAAAGGCGTCGATGCGCAGCGACCCCGTCCGTGCCCAGGCCCGCACGCCGTTCAGCGCATAGCGGATCGTGTTGTTGTCGCGCTGCGACGTCAGCAAATTGGGGCCGTCGGTAAATTCCTGGCGCCCATAGCGCAGGCCCAGGTCCATGCCCGCGACCCGCCCCTTCAGTTCGGCGAAGGACTGAAGCAGCACCAGATCATTGCGCAGCGATCCCGATGGCGTGCCGATATTGTCGCCGGAAATCCCGCCATGGGCGATTTCGCCATAGAAGCGCAGATGCGGCCCGACATGCAGGTCGGCGCCACCGACCAGCCGGTTGATGTCCTGCCGCTGGCTGCCGGCGTTCCGCAGGTTGAGGTTGGTCGTGTAATTGACCCGCACCCGCGCCTCGCCGCTGAGCGTCAGATAGATGTCGCCATCATCGTCGAGCGGCAGATATTTGAGGCGAGCGAACAGGTCGTCGCGCTGCTGCGGATCGGCCTTGCTGCGCCAGTCCTCCGCCCAGCGCGACAGGGCATAGCCGCCCGACACCGATCCTTCGCCGACGGCATCGGCAGGATAGAGGCTGGCGGGCTCAGCGGGCATGTCGTCGGCCCATGCGGGGCGAGCGAACAGGGTGGCAAGGGTGAGAGCGGAGACGGCGATGGGGCGGCGCGCGGCCGCGCAGGAGAAACGAACCATGGTGGCTGCGCCTCATTCCGCCGGGACGGCGTTGGCGAGCGCCGGCTCAGCCGGGGATGGCTCCCTGCCATCACCCCGCATCGCGGCCTGCAACTGCGCCTGGTCCAGCTGCCCTTCCCAGCGCGAGACGACGACCGTCGCCACCGCATTGCCGATGAAGTTGGTGAGGCTGCGGCATTCGCTCATGAAGCGGTCGACGCCCAGGATCAGGGCCATGCCGGCGACAGGCACGGATGGGACGATGGAAAGGGTCGCCGCCAGCGTGATGAAGCCCGCGCCGGTCACGCCCGCCGCCCCCTTGGACGAGAGCATGGCGACGCCCAGCAACAGGATCTGGTCGCCGATCGACAGGTCCACACCGGTAGCCTGCGCGATGAACAGCGCGGCCAGCGTCATGTAGATATTGGTGCCGTCGAGGTTGAAGCTGTAGCCGGTCGGCACGACCAGGCCGACGATCGACTTGGGGCAGCCCGCCCGCTCCATCTTCTCGATCAGGGCCGGCAGGGCGCTTTCCGACGAGGATGTGCCGAGCACCAGCAGCAATTCGGTCTTCAGGTAACGGATCAAGCCGAAGATCGAGAAACCGGCGGCACGGGCGACCAGGCCCAGGATCACGACCACGAACAGCGCCGAAGTGAGGTAGAAGGTGCCGACCAGGAAGGCGAGATTGGCGAGCGTGCCGACGCCATATTTGCCGATGGTGAAGGCCATGGCGCCGAACGCACCGACGGGCGCGGCCTTCATGACGATGGCGACCAGCTTGAACACGGCGGTCGAGACATCTTCGAGCAGGTCGAGCACGCGCGCACCGCGATCGCCGATCAGAGCCAGCGCGACCCCGAACAGGATGGCGACGAACAGCACCTGAAGGATATTGCCGCTGACGAAGGCGGACAGGAAACTGTCGGGGATGATTCCGGTCAGGAAGCCGGTCAGCGTGCTGTCATGCGCCTTTTCCGCATATTCGCTGACCTTGCTGGCGTCGAGCGTGGCGGGATCGATGTTGAGGCCAGCGCCCGGCCGCACCACATTGGCGATGATCATGCCGACGACCAGCGCCAGGGTGGAGAAGAACAGGAAATAGGCGAAGGCCTTGCCCGCGACCCGGCCGACGCTGGCGATGTCGCGCATGCCGGCAATGCCGGTGACGATCGTCAGGAAGATGACCGGGGCGATGACCATCTTCACCGCCTTGATGAAGGCGTCGCCGACCGGCTTCATCGCCTCGCCCAGATGCGGCGCGAAATGGCCGAGCGCCACACCGGCGATGATCGCCAGCAGCACCTGCGCATAGAGATGAAGATACCAGGGACGCCGTGCGACCGGCGCGTCGGGGAAATCGGAAATCTGCATGACAGTTATCTTTCTGGCCCTCGCCAAAAGCCTTCCCGCCTTCTTGAATGGGCGGGTCGGGAATTGAGGTCGCCAGTATCGAGCCGTCAGCCATGCGCGACAAATTGTAGGAGGAATGAAATTAAATCATTATAATTCAGTGCATTGACAAACTTTTCACGTCTGCCGCCAATTTATCTAGTGCATATACCTGCCCACCAATATCGCGCAATGTGCAGAAATTTGCACATCGCTGGTTGGCGCGATATGCAGGGCTATGGACGGCGCCCGCTTCCCGAATCGCATCCTGTGGATTGCCCTGTTCCTGGGCGTGGCTAGCGGCCTGCTCTGGCTGTCGGGCGAGGTTGCCGAGCGCAATGCCATTGCCCGGCTGAGCGCGGAGACGCGCGGCGCCGCAATCCTGCGCCAGGCCTATCTCAAGAGCGAGATCGAGCGGTTCCGGCTGCTGCCCATCGCCCTGTCCGACGATAGCGATCTGGTCGCGGGCCTCACCGGATCACAGACCGCCCTGCGGGCGCTGGACCGCAAGCTGCAGGCGCTTGCCCGCACCACCGGCGCGGCGCAAATCTATGTGCTCGACGCATCCGGGCGCACCGTCGCATCGAGCAACTGGGGCAGCGAGCGCAGCTTCGTCGGCCAGGACTATTCCTTCCGCAATTATTTCAAGCTCGCCGCCGCCCATGGATCGGGCGCGCAATTCGCCCTCGGCACGATCAGCGAGCGGCCCGGAATGTATCTGTCGCGGCGATCGCGCGGCGGCGGCTATGTCGTGGTGAAGCTGGAATTTGACGGGATCGAGCAGCAGTGGGCGCGGCTGGGCGAAATCACCTTCATCACCAGTCGCGAGGGCATCATCCTGATCACCAGCCGCCCCGACTGGCGCTTCACTACCATCCATCCGCTGTCGGCGCAGGCCAAGCAGCGCTTTCGCGCCGAATTGCAGTCCGGCCGCGGCTCACTGCTGCCGGTGCCGCTCAGGGGCATGGGCGATGCCGATGGCCGGCAGATCGTCAGCCCCGCCGACGAACCACGCCGCCGCCTGCTGTGGCAATCGGTCGCGGCCGGCGAACCGGGCTGGCAGCTCAACATGCTGACGCCGCTGCATGGCGTGGAGAGCTTCGTGCGCACGGTGCGGCTGGCGACCCTGCTGCTGCTGCTGCTGCTCGCCGGCGGCATCTGGATATTGCGCGAGCGCGGCCATCGCCGCGCCGAACGCGCCGCCATGGCTGCCGCCCGCACCAGCGAACTGGAGGCCATGGTGACGGACCGCACCCGCGAACTGCGCCGCGAGATGGAGGAGCGTGCCGCCAGCGAAACGCGCGCCGACACGCTGCGCGAAGGGCTGCGCCAGGCCAATCGCCTGGCCTCGCTGGGCCAGATCACCGCCGGCATCGCCCATGAAACCGCCCAGCCCGTCGCCGCGATCCGCAGCTATGCCGCCAATGGGCGGTTGTTAATCGAGCGCGGCGACAGCGAGGCTGCGGCCGAGAATATGGCGGCGATCGAACGGCTGACCGACCGGATCGGCAAGGTCACGGCCGAACTGCGCGGTTTTTCCCGCAAGGCGACCGGCGCGATCGATGTCATTCCGCTCGCCGGACCGATCGAGGGCAGCGTGCTGATCCTGAAATCGCGGCTGGCGCGGGTCGACCTGCACCTGCCCGACCTGCCGGACGACCTGCGTGTCATGGCCGACACGATCCGGCTGGAACAGGTGCTGGTCAATCTGCTGCAAAATGCGCTGGAAGCGCTGGAAGGCGTGGCCGCGCCAACCATCCGCCTCTCGGTCGCGCTCGATGCGGAGACGGTGCTGCTGTCGGTGATCGACAATGGGCCGGGCATCGATCCGTCGGTGCAGGGCCAGCTTTTCACCCCCTTCGTCACCAGCCGCCCATCGGGTCTCGGGCTCGGCCTCGTCATCGCCAGCGACATCATGGCTGACATGGGCGGGTCGCTGCGCCTGCTTCCCAGTGAGGCCGGCGCCCATTTCCAGCTGAGTTTGCAACGCGCATGACCGACATGCCCCCGCGTCCGATCGCCCTGGTCGACGATGATGACGATCTTCGCGCTGCCATGGCGCAGACGCTGACGCTGGCGGGCCATGAGGTCCGTGCCTTCGCCCGCGCTGCCGACGCGCTGGCGGCGATCGATGCGGACTTTCCCGGCGTCGTGGTCAGCGACGTGCGGATGCCGCACATGTCGGGCATCGACCTGTTCCGGGCGCTCCACGCCCGTGACGCGGAACTGCCGGTGATCCTGGTCACAGGCCATGGCGATGTGCCGATGGCGGTGGATGCGCTCAAGGCCGGCGCCTGGGACTTCCTGACAAAGCCCTTCAATCCCGACGCCCTGCTGGCATCGGTCGCGCGGGCGAGCGAGAAGAGGCTGCTGGTGATCGAAAATCGCCGCCTGCGCGCGATGGTCGACACCGCCGTCGCCTCCCCGCTTATCGGCCATTCTCCGGCGATCGAGCGGCTGCGCGACATGGTGGCGACGCTGGCCGACACCAATATCGACATTTTGGTCGAGGGCGAGACCGGCACCGGCAAGGAACTGGTCGCCCGCATGATCCATCAGCGCAGCCGCCGCGCCAGCGCCCAGTTCGTCAGCATCGCCTGCGCCGCCGTGCCCGATGCGATTGCGGAGACCAGCCTGCATGGCGAAAGCCTGGCCGGGCGCGCGCCGCTTGAAGGGCGGCTGGCCCGCGCGCATCAGGGCACGCTGTTCCTGGACGATGTCGATCAGTCCGGCCCGGCGCTGCAGGCGCATCTGATCCAGTTTCTGGAGGACCGGCTGGTCCGCCCGGTCGGCGCGCGCGAACCCCAGCCGGTAGACCTGCGCGTGATCGGCTGCATGACGCAGCAGGGCCAGGCGGCGGCGATCCAGCCGGCCCTGCTCTATCGGCTGGCGGCGGTGCGGCTGCACATCCCGCCGCTGCGCGAACGGCGCGAGGATATTCCGCTGATCTTCGCCCATCTACTCGATGCCGCTGCCCGCCGCTTCCGCCGCACGGTGCCGCCGGTCAGCCGCGCGGTGCTGGCCCATCTGCTGGACCATGACTGGCCCGGCAATGTCCATGAACTGGGGCGGCTGGCCGAACGGCTGGCGCTGGGCCTGGAGCAGGAACCCGTTGCCGATGGCGCGACGCTGCCGCTCGACGCGCGCATGGACGCGTTCGAGCGCATGGCGATCATCGAGGCGATCCAGGCGACCGGCGGCGACATGGGCCAGGCGATCGAGCGCCTCGGCCTGCCGCGCAAGACCTTCTATTACCGGGTCCGGCGGCTGGGCATCGATTTGCGGAAGCTTCGCGGGCTGGATGGATAGGGCGCCAGCCACATGACAGAAATGTAATGTTTGATATGTTGTAACATCATGGACATGTTTTTACAGAGGCGGGGCAGCCTCCAGCGCGACCGAGCAGGGCGTGGAGGTCAGAATAATGTCGCTCCATCCACCTCGGGGGATCCATGTCCATGCAATTCCAGTTTCTCGCCGGCTGTGCGCTTGCCGTTCTCGGCTCGTCCGTAGCCGCGCATGCGCAAACCGCTGCGGATGACGCGGCTGACGGCTATCACCAGTCGACCCGTTCCGACATCATCGTCACCGGCATCCTGCCGACCCGCCGCCAGGACATGCTGTCCAGCGTCGCCGTGGTCGAGGGCAAGGATCTGACCCAGGCGATCCGCCCGTCGATCGGCGAGACGCTGGAACATCAGCCGGGCGTATCCGCCACCTCCTTCGGCCCCAGCGCATCGCGCCCGGTGCTGCGCGGCCTGCAGGGCGAACGCGTCAAGATGCTGACCAACAGTCTGTCGACCGTCGATGTATCCAACACCTCGGTCGATCATGCGGTGGTCGTCAATCCGCTGCTTGCCGAACGGATCGAGGTGCTGCGTGGGCCGCAGTCGCTGCTCTATGGATCTTCAGCGATCGGTGGCGTGGTCAACGTCATCGACAAGCGCATCCCGAATGCAATCCCGGATGAGCCGGTCCATGTCGATGCGATCGGCACCTATGCTTCGGCCGCAGACGAGCGTTCAGGCGCGGCCTCGGTCGATGTCCCCCTGTCGGGCGGTTGGGTTGCCCATGCCGATGGCAGCTATCTCAAGAGCGACGATGTCCGCATCGGCGGCCATGCGCTGACGCCAGCACTGCGTGCCGAAGCGCTGGCATCGAGCCTGCTTCCCGCCGAACCGGCGGAAGAAGGCGAGGAAGCGATCGACTTCGCCGGCAACGCCGCGGTCAAGGGCAAGCTGCCCAATTCGGCGGCCAAGACCTGGACCGCCGGCGGCGGCATCGCCTATATCGGCGACACCGGCAATATCGGTATTTCCTACGACCATTATGACAGCCTCTATGGCGTGCCGATCCGCTTCGCGACCCAGCCGGGCGACGAGCAGGAAGCCCCGCGCCTCAGCATGAAGCAGGACAGCGTCAACCTGCGCGCCGAAGTGAATGGCGACGGCAATGTGCTGGACAAGGTTTCGCTGCGCCTGGGCTATGCCGACTATACCCATGCCGAACTGGAAGAAGACGGCTCGGTGGGCACCGCCTTCTTCAGCAAGGGCATGGAAGCCAGGCTGGAACTGACCCAGGCCAAGCATGGCGCCTGGCGCGGTGCGACCGGCGTGCAACTGTTCAACCGCGACTTCAACGTGATCGGCGAGGAAGCCTTCCTGCCGAAGAATTCGACCACGCAGGTCGGCGTCTTCACCTTGCAGCAGCTCGATTATGGCGCGCTCAAGTTCGAGCTTGGCGGCCGCTACGAACATACCAGCCTGACCGCCAATCCGCTGGAGGATCAGGAGCAGTTCTTCGCCGGCAAGCGCAGCTTCGACGCCTTCTCCGGCTCGGTCGGCGCCTCCTATGGCCTGACCGACAGCTGGCGCATCGGGCTCAACCTGTCGCACACCGAACGTGCGCCGGCGGCTGAAGAATTGTTCGCCAACGGCCCCCATGCCGGCACCCAGGCCTATGAGGTCGGCAATCCCGACTTCAATCTGGAAAAGGCCAACAGCGTCGAGGCGATCCTGCGCGGCAGCGGCGACAATTACAGCTTCGAGGCGTCGGCCTATCACACCTGGTTCTCGAACTTCATCTATGAGGATCTGACCGGCGAGGAAGAAGATGGCTTGCCCGTCTATGCCTTCAACCAGGCGGACGCCCGCTATTATGGCTTCGAGGTGCAGGGATCGCTGACCCTGGCCAAGCTGGGCGACGGCAAGATCGTCGCGGATGGCCTGGCCGACTATGTCCATGCCAATGTGAAGAGCGTCGGGCCGGCACCGCGCATTCCCCCGCTCCGTCTGCTCGGTGGCCTGGCCTATCAGGCAACCAAGTTCGACCTGCGCGGCGAAGTCGAGCGTGTCAGCAAGCAGGACCGGATCGCCGAGTTCGAGACCACGACGCCCGGCTACACCATGGTCAATGCCGAGCTGAATGTTCGCCCCTGGGGCAAGGAACGTCCGCTCAGCTTCGCCCTTTCGGCCAACAACATCTTCGATGTGGTCGCCCGCCGGGCCTCGTCCTTCCTCAAGGATTATGCCCCGCTCACCGGCCGCGACATCCGCGTGACCGCGCGGGTCAGCTTCTGATTTGGAAGAACCGGGGCGGGTCGACCGCCCCGGTTCACCGGGCTCAGTTCTCCCTGAGCACCGGATAGAGATGATGATAGGGGCTGCGATCGGGCAGCCGGGCCGATAGCCAGTCGAGCCGCGCGTCACCATCGCCGGCCAATGTGGCATCAGCGGCCAATTTCGCCTCGAACTCTGCGCGAAGCTGCGCATCGGCGGCCAGCAATGCCTCGGCGATCGGCGCGCGGACGAAATCCTCCGCCCCAGAAGGCGCCGCCAATATCTCCGGGAAGAAGCCCCAGGCAAGGAAACTGTCCTGGCTTTCCGGCTCCAGCAGCGCTGCCGCCAAAAGGCCCAGCGGCTGATCGGCAGGCACGCGCACCGTGCCGGCTGGCAGCGTTTCGGTCACGGTCTCGTGCCGCAACTTCGTGTCCAGCGGGATGCGCGCGTCGCGCACCGGCATCGATTGCGGGCCGACCAGCCGCGCCCGATCGAGCGTCAGCGTGCGCGGCGCATCCAGCACCTCGTAGCGGATGCCATGCAATGTCAGCCGGTCGATCACCTCGGCCTGCCCGGCCGGCACCCACCATGCCTTGGGCAGACGCACCGTCTCGACCGGTTCCTGGCCGATGATCGGCATCCGCCAGTCGACCGGGCGACCCAGCCATTTCTGCTCCCTGCGCCCACTCGCGGGCGAGACATAGGTGTCGAAGGCGATGCCCTTGAACCGCTCGACCCAGCCGATCGGCTGCGCGGCCGGCTTCCACCGGGTCAGCATTTCGGCGGGGCGCGATGCCCGGTCGCTGGCCTTCGCCTGCGCAATCGCTCCGGCATCCTGTCCGGCCAGCTTCAGCGCCGCCTCCAGCAGCACATAGGTGCCCAGCACCCGCTGGCGATAGGGCTTCATCATGTGGTTTTCGACCAGCACGGTCGGGACGCCGATGAAATCGCCATAGCCGGTCGAATAGCGCGGTCCTTCGGGCGCCTGGCGGATGCCCTTTGTCGGCTCGCGCGTATCGATCGGGCTGGGATAGATGGTGGGGATATGGCCAGCCTTTTCCAGCGCTGCCGTCACGCTCGGTCCGAAACGGCCCTGCAGCCAGTCGGCGGTGGCGCGATGATAGGCATAGCGGCCCCAGCCGGCATAGGTGAAGGTGATGTCATATTGCATGTCGAAGCCGTCGCTGACATGGCAATCGACATAGAGGATGGGGTCCAGCCGGCGCAGCAGGCCGATCATCGCCCGGCTTTCGGGCGCGTCCGCCTTCGCAAAGTCGCGGTTCAGGTTGATGTTGCGGCTGTTGCCGACATAGCCCTTCTCCGCCGGGCCGCGCAGCGCCGGGAAGTTCCAGCGGCTCCTCTTTTCATGCCCGTCGATATTATAGACCGGCACGAACACCAGATCGACCTTGTCGAGCAGGCTGTCCTTGCCGCGCAGCGCGATGTCGCGCAGCAGCATCAGGCCGGCATCCTTGCCGTCGATCTCACCCGCATGGATGCCCGCCTGCACCAGCACGACCGGCTTGCCCGGCCCGCCCTTGCTGGCGCGGACCAGCAGCATGTCGCGGCCTTCGCCGGTGCGGCCGAAGGTTTCGAGGCTGATGAGGGGCGAGGCCGCATCCAGACGCTTCAACCAGGCCGTAACCTCATCATAGCGCGGCGTGGTGGAAAAACCTGCCTGCTCGGCCGGCGTGGTCCAGGGATCATCCTTGCCGACGACCAGCTTTTCGCTTGCCCCCGACCAGGACAGCGTTGGCGGTAGCACCGAAGCGGGTAGACCCGGCAGCGGCGCCTCAGTCGGCTGCTGCGCGATGGCGGTGCCAGCAACACACAAAGCGGCGGCGCCCAGAAGGCGCGTCATCGTCTTGCTCATGTCTCTATCCTTCCGGCTCAGAAGCGGGCGCGCACGCCGACGGTGGCGGTGCGCGGCGTGCCAGGCTGCACCCAGACCGAACTGTAGCTGCTGGCATACCATGTCTCGTCGAACAGATTGCTGATCGTCCCGAACAATTCGACACCCTCGATCACATCGACGCTGCCGAACAGGCGGAACAAGGTGTGCGACGGCAGGGTGAAGTCCGTGCCCGTTTCGCCCAGCCGTTCGCCGACATATTGCATGCCCGCGCCCAGTTGCGCCCCACGCCCGGCCAGTTCGAAATGCTTGGCAACCTGGATGTTGAGAACATGGTCGGGAATGTTGATCAGCCTGTCCCCCGGCAGGATCTGGGTTGCGAAATTGGGATCGTTCACCGCCTCCCGCGCCTCGGCATCGGTATAGGCGTAGCTCAGCAATATATCGATATCGCCGGGCAGATGGCCGTTCACGTCCAGTTCGATGCCGCGGCTACGCGCCTTGCCGATCGCGACGGAAAAGCCGGGATTATTATTGTCGCTGGCCAGCACATTGTCCTTGGTCAGCTGATAGACGGACAGGGTGCCGGTCAGCGCGCCGCCGAGCGCGGTCAGTTTGACACCAGCCTCGATCGACTCGCTCGTTTCCGGGTCGAAGATATTGTTGAAGAAATCCGCGCCGACATTGGCGCGATAGCCCTGGCCATAAGCGGCATAGAGGGTGATCGGATCGCTGAGGTCATAGACGATGCCGGCCTGCGGGCTGAACCGCTCATATTTGCGGCTATTGTAACGATTGGCCTCCGCAAGCACGCGGTTGTCGACCTTCAACGTCAGATTGTCATAGCGGCCGCCGATGCGGATCTGCAGTCGATCGGTCAGTTCGATCTGGTCCTGCACATAGAAGCCGAAGCTGCGCTGCATATCTAGACGATTGGTCAACACCGACGTCGCAGGCAGCGGATATTGGCCATAGACCGGATTGTCGATGTCGATGACATAGCCCGCTTGATCGCTCGGATTGCTGCTCAGCGCCGGCGGGCGATAGCGGGTGAAATAATTATCATATTCGAACTGGTCGAAATCGCCGCCGATCAGCACGCGATGGCGCAGCAATCCGGTCTCGAACTTGCCGGCGATCTCGGCGCGAACCACGCTATGTTCCGCATCATAGCGGCGCGAGCGGCGCTGGCGCGACAGGGAGTGGCCATCGACATAGAGTTTCTGGCGCGATGCGGTCTGCTCCGCGTCGGACGAGAAACCGGTCAGCAGCGTATCGCGATGGCTGGCCCCGACCAGCAGGCTCCAGTCGTCATTGAACTGATGGTCGAGCCGCAACTGGTGGCCGGTGGCGCGCGCCACCGTGTCGCCATCGCCCGGCTCGCCCAGAAAGCGCGAACGCGGCACGGTGTTGAAATCATTGTTCAGGACGACGATGCCGCGATCGAACGGCACTTCCACACGGGTCCATTCGAAATCATAGGTAAGCCGCGTCCGATCGCCCAGCGCAACGCCGATCGAGGGCAGGAAACCCCAGCGCTTCTGCGACACATAGTCGCGGAAGGTGTCGCCCTTCTCATAATAGCCGATCAGCCGCGCGGTGATGCCGTCGGTCAGCGCCAGATTGGCGTCGGCGTCAGCGCGGAACCGGTCATAGCTGCCATATTGCAGCGTGCCCGTGCCGAAGGTCCGGCCGATTTCCGCCTGCTTGGTGACGAGGTTGATCGTGCCGCCCGGCTCGCCGCGCCCGATCAGCGCCGCCGCCGGCCCCTTGAGCACCTCGACTCGCTCGATCCCCGCCACATCGCGCTGGCCGCCAAAGCCGCGCCCGGCGTTGAAGCCGTTGACCAGATAGCCGCTCGGCAGATTTTCATCGCCGGCAAAGCCGCGAATGGCGAAACTGTCCCACAGCCCGCCCAGCGTATTCTGGCGCGCGACCGAGGCGTTCATGTCCAGCGCGTCGGTCAGGCGCAGGATATTATTCTGCTGCAGCGTCTCCGCGTCGATCTCTGTGATGGCCTGGGGAATTTCCTTCACGGAGAAATCGCCGCGATAGGCCTGACGCACGCCGTCGACCGTGATGGCGCCCTCGCCCTCCGGCACATGATGAACCGCGTCGCCGGTCTGCGCCTGGGCTGGAAACCAGGCCAGGACAGCGGCCAGCGGCAGCGCGCGGGCGATGCGATAGAAGCGACGGGAACGGACGGGCGCAGCGCAGGCGCGCGGCAGGAACTGGATCGACATATTTTCCCCTGAATGAAATGAGACGAAATCTCATTCGCCGCTGCCCCTAGGGTAGGCTCGCCGCACCCGTCAATGGAAATGTTATATTATTTCATTGACAGATTGCTGCATCGCCGAAATGGTCCGGCGCAACAGCCAAGGAGCCTTGCCCCCATGTCCCTGACCGCCACCGGCCAGCCCATAATATTGTCCGACGTCCACCTGTCCTATGGCAGCCATCATGTGCTGCGCGGCCTGACCCTGCATGTCGATGCCGGCGAAATCTATGCGCTGCTCGGCGGCAATGGGGCGGGCAAATCGACCACCATGTCGACCCTGCTGGGCTTTGCCCGGCCCGACAGCGGCACGGTGCTGGTGGCCGGCCATGACCCAGCGGCGCAGCCCGACAAGGCGCGCGAGCAGATCGCCTATGTGCCCGAAAATGTCGCCCTTTACGAGCATCTGACGGCGCGGGAAAATGCCGCCTATCTGCTGGCGCTGGCCGGCCGCCATCCTGCCCCGCAGGAGATTGACGGCGCGTTCGACGCAACGGGCCTGCAGGCATCGGCCTGGGACAAGCGGCTCGGCGGCTTTTCCAAGGGGATGCGGCAGAAGGTGGCGATCGCCATCGCCTTGCTGCGCGAAGTGCCGGTACTGCTGCTCGATGAGCCCTCTTCCGGCCTTGATCCGCGCGCGACCGCCGACTTCAACCGGCTGGTCCATGATGTCGCACGCAAGGGCGCGGCCGTGCTGATGGTCACCCATGACCTGCTGTCGGCCGCCGACATTGCCGACCGGATCGGCTTCCTCGAATCCGGCCGGATCGTCGACGAGGCATCGGCGCAGGGCGCGGACCGCTTCGACGTGCGCGACCTGCATCGCAAGTTCGCGCGGGAGGCCGTTGCCGCATGAGCGCCATCACCCTGATCGTGCGCGACGAATTGCGGCTGATGCGGCGCAACCGCGTCGCCGTCATCGCCTTCGCGCTGCTCGTCCTGCTGACGCTCGCCGCCGCGCTCATCAGTTGGTCGCACCAGAGCGGCATCGCCGAAACCCGCGCCCGGTTCCAGGCCCAGGCCGCCGAGGCGTTCGAGGCACAGCCCGACCGCCACCCTCATCGCATGGTCCATTTCGGCAATTTCATCTTCCGCCCGCTGCCACCGCTCGCCGCCTTCGATCCCGGCGTCGATGCCTTCACCGGCAACAGCATCTTCCTGGAAGGCCATCGCCAGAACAGCGCCAATTTCGGCGATGTCCGCCAATCCTCGCTGCTGGTCCGCTTCGGCCAGCTGACCCCGGCCTTCGTGTTGCAGGTGATTGCGCCGCTGCTACTGATCTTCCTTGGCTATGGCGCGGTCGCGCGCGAACGCGAACGCGGCACGCTACGCCAGATGCTGGTGCAGGGTGTGTCCGCCCGCGCGCTCGTCATGGGCAAGCTGCTGGCACTGGCCGTGGTCGCCGCGCTGGTCGGGCTGCCCGCGCTCATCGCCTTCCTGTTGATCGCGGGTCAGCCGGGCGCGCTGGCCGGGCCGATGGCGGTGATCGCGCTTGGCTATGGCGCCTATCTGGCGCTCTGGTCGATCATCGTGATCCTTGTCTCCGCGCTGGTAAGGCGCGGCCGCGACGCGCTGCTCGCGCTGCTCGCGCTCTGGGCGGTGCTGGTGATCCTGCTGCCGCGCGTGGCGCCCGATATCGCGGCGCAGGCCCATGGCTTGCCCACCCGCCTGGAAACCGACATCGCCATCCAGCAGGATCTGCATCGCCTTGGCGACGCGCATAATCCCGACGATCCCTTCTTCAACGCCTTCAAGCAGAAGATGCTGCGCCGCTATGGCGTCGACAAGGTAGAGGATCTGCCGGTCAATTATAACGGCCTGCTCGCGGTCGAGGGCGAGAAGCTGACGTCGGGTCTGTTCGACGCCTATGCCGATCGCAGCTTCGCGATCCAGCAGGCGCAGAGCCGGCTGACCGACGGCTTCGGCATCATCAGCCCGGCCATCTCGCTGCGGCAATTGTCGATGGCAGCCGCGGGCACCGATCTTGCGGGCCATCGCCGCTTCCTCGCCCAGGCCGAAGCCTATCGCTACGCCATGGTCCAGCATCTCAACCAATTGCAGGCCGATGCCGTCAGCTATGCCGATGACAAGGCCAAGGATGCCGGCGCCGACCAGCGCAAGCGCATCTCCGCCGACCATTGGCAGGCGATCCCGCAATTCCGCTTCATCGCGCCGACCGCCGGCGACCTGGTGACGGCCAGCCTGCCCGGCCTGGGCCTGCTGCTCGCCTGGCTGGCACTCGCGCTGCTGGCGCTGCTGCCCGTCGCCCGCCATCTTCAGAAAGCCCGTCCATGACCCTCCTCACCCATGAACTGCGTCTGCTGCTGCGATCACGCATGGCGCTGCTGGCGCTGCTGCTGGTCGCCCTGCTCGCCATCGCCTCGGTCGCTGCCGGCATGGCCGAAGTCGCCCGGCAGCGCGCCGTGATTGCCCGCATCCAGCCAAAACAGGCACAGGATATCGCGGCCGTCGCGCAATGGGCCGGCAAGACGCAGGATCCCGGCAATGCCGCCTATTACAGTTTCCATGCCGCCTGGGATGCGCCCGCGCCGCTCGCCTTCGTGGCGCTCGGCCTGCGGGACGTCGCACCTTACATCCTGCGCGTCCGTGCCCTGGGTCTGGAGGCGCAGCTATACGATGGCGAGGCGTTCAATCCCGAACTGGCTCTCCCCGGTCGCTTCGATTTCGCCTTCGTGCTCGTCTATCTGGCGCCTTTGTTCGTGATTGCCCTGTTCCACGACCTGGTCTCGGGCGAGCGGGAATCCGGGCGACTGCGGATGCTTGATGCGCTTGCAGGATCGGGACGGCGTCTCTGGGCGCGGCGCGTGCTGCTGCGCGGCGGACTTCTGCTCCTCGCCCTCGCCGTGCCGCTGGCGATCGGCGCAACCCTGTCGCATGTGCCGCTGCTGCCGCTGCTGGCGGTGCTGGGCCTGGTTGCCCTCTATCTCGCCTTCTGGATTGGCGTCACGCTGCTGGTAGGACGGCTGCGCTGGAGTTCGGTCACCAATGCCGCGACGCTCGCCGGCCTGTGGCTGCTGCTCACCCTGCTGCTGCCGACCATCGCCCATGTCGCAATCAACCGTGCCATCCCGGTCGGCCAGGGCGTGGAACTGACGCTGGCCCAGCGCGAGGCGGTCAACCGCGCCTGGGACATTCCGCGCGAACAGACGATGCGGGCCTTCTATGCCGGCCATCCCGAATGGAAGGACAGCCCGCCGCTAGGCCACGCATTCCACTGGAAATGGTATTTCGCCTTCCACCAGGTCGGCGATGAAAGCGTCGCGCCCAAGGCGAACGCCTACCGTCACGGGATCGAGGCGCGTGATGCCGCCGCCCGTTCGGTCGGCTGGCTGCTGCCCTCGGTCGGCGTGCAGGCGCTGCTCGCCCGCCTCGCCGACACCGACATGCAGGCGCAGTTCGCCTATCAGGATCGCATCCGCGCCTTCCATGCCAGGCTGCGCAATCATTATTATGCCTATCTCTTCACCGACAAGCCGTTCGGGCAGGCGGATTTCGAAGGCGCCCCGCGCTTCGACGATATGTGAGAGACTGTGATGGCCGGGGATGAGGGCGAAATTGCTCGCTTCGCTTCATCCTCGGCGGCAACCATCGACTTGCCGAGGGCACATAGAAGCGCCGGTGCTGGTCTGTGCCTGCAACGGTCAACTACCGATGTTGGATATCTCCAGCCATGCTTCAACGCAAATCGTTGAAATCATGGTGGGCGCGACAGGGATTGAACCTGTGACCCCACCCGTGTGAAGGGTGTGCTCTACCGCTGAGCTACGCGCCCCCTGTAAGGAGGAGGCGGCCTTTCGCATCCGATGCCTGACCTGTCAAGCGCCGCCTTGCAGCTTTTTGGAAATTATCTCTGTCCAGCGCGTTTGGCCGCATTATACAGGCCCGACCAACATAGATCAGAAAGTGCATCATCCATGCGTCAGACCGTCGCCCTCGTCCTTGCCTCCATGCTCCTGTCCGCGCTCGCCGCCTGCAACACGGTGCAGGGCGTCGGCCGCGACATCGAATCGGTCGGCACCGCCGGCAAGGAAGTCATTCACTGATAGCGGAGACACTGACAACGGGGACGGGGCGGCATCCTGCCGCCCTGCATCACTGCAGGATGCGCGGAAAGGCCGACTTCTTGCGCAGCCGCACACCGTCGCAATCCGGTTCGCCGCATTCGCACGCCTCGATCGCATAGCGCACGCCACACATTACCAGAACATCCTGGTCGAACGAATAGTTGGCAATACCCGCGCGCTCGACCTTTTCTTGTGCTCTGGCCTTGAGAGTCATGAGTAGCTTCCCTCCATTTGGGACGACCGACAATGATTGCTGCGTTGCACAATGTCAATTCATCGACATTGGTTCCTTAACCGATAGTCAGAAATCGTCCCGCAAATCGCACGTTTCGGCGGCGGCCTCGTGTTTCTACATAGACGCTTGCAGCGCTTGACTGCCGCTCCCATATGCGCGGTCATGAATGACCATAACCGCTCGTCCATGCCGGTCTGGCATGGCACCACCATCATGTCGGTCCGCAAGAATGGAAAGGTCGTCGTCGCCGGCGATGGCCAGGTTTCGATGGGCCAGACGGTGATGAAGCCCAATGCCCGCAAGGTGCGCCGCCTGCATGACGGCAGCGTCATCGGCGGCTTTGCCGGCGCTACCGCCGACGCCTTCACCCTGTTCGAGCGACTCGAAGCCAAGCTGGAACGCCATAATGGCCAGTTGATGCGCGCCGCCGTCGAACTCGCCAAGGACTGGCGCACCGACAAATATCTCCGCAACCTGGAAGCGATGATGATCGTCGCGGACAAGGACGTCACCCTGATCCTGACCGGCAATGGCGACGTGCTGGAGCCGCTCGGCGGCGTGGCCGCGATCGGTTCGGGCGGCAATTATGCCCTCGCGGCCGCTCGCGCATTGGTGGAATATGAGGAAGATGCCGAAACCCTGGCCCGCAAGGCGATGGGTGTGGCGGCGGATATCTGCGTCTACACCAACGACCAGCTCACCATCGAAACGCTCGACAGCGCAGCCTGAGATCCCAAGAAAAGACCATGAACGACAATCTGACCCCCAAAGCCATCGTCGCCGCGCTCGACGCGCATATCATCGGCCAGCATGATGCCAAGCGCGCCGTCGCCGTCGCGCTGCGCAACCGCTGGCGCCGCCAGCACCTGCCCGCCGATTTGCGCGACGAGGTGACGCCCAAGAATATCCTGATGATCGGGCCGACGGGCTGCGGCAAGACCGAGATCAGCCGCCGCTTGGCGAAGCTGGCCGACGCGCCTTTCGTCAAGGTCGAGGCCACCAAGTTCACCGAGGTCGGCTATGTCGGCCGCGACGTGGAGCAGATCGTCCGCGACCTGGTCGAGGAAGCGGTGCGGCTGGAGAAGGACCGCCGCCGCGAAGCCGTGCGCGAAGCCGCGTCGGAAGCCGCCATGGCCCGCCTGCTCGATGCGCTGACCGGCAAGGATGCCAGCGAAGCCACCCGCCTCTCCTTCCGCCAGAAGATCGAGGGCAACCAGATGAACGATGTCGAGGTCGAGGTGGAAGTCGCCGACGCCCCGTCGATGCCGATGGAAATCCCCGGCATGGGCGGCCAGGTCGGCATGATCAACCTCAGCGACATGATGTCCAAGGCCTTTGGCCAGCAGCAGAAGAAGCGTCGCAAGATGCGCGTCGCCGACGCCTGGGACAAGCTGGTGGAGGAAGAGCAGGACAAGCGCCTCGATCAGGATGATGTCGCCCGCGTCGCCATCACCAGCGCCGAGCAGAATGGCATCGTCTTCCTCGACGAGATCGACAAGATCGCCGTCAGCGACGTGCGTGGCGGTTCGGTCAGCCGTGAAGGCGTGCAGCGCGACCTGCTGCCGCTGATCGAAGGCACGACCGTCTCGACCAAATATGGCCCGCTCAAGACCGACCATATTCTCTTCATCGCTTCGGGCGCCTTCCATGTGGCGAAGCCCAGCGACCTGTTGCCCGAGCTTCAGGGCCGCCTGCCGATCCGCGTGGAGCTGAAGGCGCTGACGGAGGAGGATTTCGTCGCGATCCTGTCCGACACCAAGGCCAGCCTTGTTGCGCAATATCGTGCGCTGCTGGCGACCGAGGAAGTGACGATCGACCTGACGCCCGAAGGCATCCGCGCGGTCGCGAAGATCGCCGCCGAGGTGAACAGCGAGGTCGAGAATATCGGCGCCCGCCGCCTGCAGACCGTCATGGAGAAGCTGCTGGAGGATGTGAGCTTCGAGGCGGAAGATCGCCGCGGCGAAACGCTGGTGATCGATCAGGCCTATGTCGACAAGCAATTGTCGGCGGTTGCCCATGACACCGACCTCAGCAAATATGTGCTGTAACTGAGCGCCTAGCTTCAGTCCGGGCCTGCCGTTTCTTACGGCAGGTCCGGATCATCTTCCCCCCTGCCCGCCATCATGTCAGCCTCCGCCATGCGATTCGCAGGGAGGGAATATGATCCGCACTTCGGCCTGGCTCATGGCGAGCCTCAGCATTGCCGCACTGTCCACCACCGTCGAGGCGCAGACCGCCCCCAAACCACCCGTCGCGGCAAAGAAGCCGCATGAGGTGAAGGCGCCGTTCGGCGCGACGCGGCAGGATCCCTATTATTGGCTGCGCGACGACAGCCGCAAGAACCCCGAGATGCTCGCCTATCTGGCGGCCGAAAATGCCTATGCCGACGCACTGCTGGCGCCGACCAAGCCGTTGCAGGACAAGCTCTACACCGAGATCACCGGCCGCATAAAGCAGGACGACAGCAGCGTCCCCTATCGCAAGAAGGGCTACTGGTATTATAGCCGCTTCGAGACCGGCGGCGACTATCCCATCGTCGCCCGGCGCAAGGGCAGCATGGACGCGCCCGAGCAGATATTGCTCGACGAGCCCAGGATGGGTGCGGGCAAGGGCTATTTCGCGATCGGCGGCAAGGACGTCAGCCCCGACGACAGATTGCTCGCCTATGCCGAGGATCTGGTCGGCCGCCGCCAATATGTGATCCGGGTCAAGGGACTCGCTGACGGCAAGCTGCTGAGCGACGAAATCCCCAATGCCGAACCTGATTTCGCCTGGGCCGATGACAGCAAGACGATCTTCTATGTCGAGAAGGATCCGACCACCCTGCTCGGCAAGCGGGTGAAGGCGCATGTTCTGGGCACGCCTGTCGGCGCCGATCGACTGGTCTATGAGGAGAAGGACGATACCTTCTACATGGGCATCAGGAAGACGACGTCGGACAAGTTCATCTGCATCGTCCTGCAATCGACCGTCAGCAATGAGGAACGCTGCGCCCCGTCGGCCAATCCGGCAAGCTTCACGCCGCTCGCCCCGCGCGAACGCGACTTCCTCTACAGCAGTGACAATGTGGGCGGCCAATGGACGATCCGCACCAACTGGCAGGCGCCCAATTACCGGCTGATGACCATATCGGACGCCGATGCCGCCAAGGGCCGCGCCGCCTGGACGGACATCGTGCCGACCAGCGCCAGCGTCTTCATCGAGAATTTCCAGCCCTTCGACAGCTTCCTCGCGATCGAGGAACGGTCCGAAGGCAATAAGCGCCTGCGCCTCCTGACCAGGAGCGGCAAGAGCAGCTTCGTCAATGCCGACGAACCCGCCTATGCCATGGCGCTCGACGTCAACGCCGAAAGCGGCACGCCCTGGGTCCGCTACACCTATGACAGCCTGCGCACGCCCGAAACCACCTATGAGGTGAATGTCGACACCGGCGAACGCAAGATACTGAAGGTGCAGGAAGTAAAGGGCTATGATCCTGCCAAATATGTGACCGAACGGGTCTGGGCGACCGCGCGCGACGGGACGAAGGTGCCGGTGTCGCTCATCTACGCCAAGGGCTTCCAGAAAAATGGCTCGGCCCCGCTCTACCAATATGCCTATGGCAGCTATGGTTATTCGACCGATCCGGCCTTTTCGCCCCTGCTCCCCAGCCTGCTTGATCGCGGCGTCGTCTACGCCATCGCCCATATTCGCGGCGGCCAGGAAATGGGCCGCCAATGGTATGATGACGGCCATCTCAAGAACAAGATGAACAGCTTCACCGACTTCATCGACGTGACCCGCGCGCTGGTGGATCAGGGTTATGCAAAGAAGGGCCGGGTCGCCGCGATGGGCGGCAGCGCTGGCGGTCTGCTGATGGGCGCGGTCGCGAACATGGCGCCGCAGGATTACAAGGTCATCATCGCGCAGGTGCCGTTCGTGGATGTCGTGACCACCATGCTCGATCCGACCATTCCGCTCACCACCGGCGAATATGACGAATGGGGCAATCCCGAGCAGCAGCCATGGTATGACGTGATGCTCGCCTATTCGCCCTACGACCATGTCGAGGCGAAAGCCTATCCCAGCCTGTTCGTCGGCACCGGCCTATGGGACAGCCAGGTCCAATATTATGAGCCGACCAAATGGGTGGCCAAGCTGCGCGCGACCAAGACCGACAGCAATCCGCTGGTCTTCCGCATCAACATGGAGGCCGGACATGGCGGCAAGTCGGGCCGCTTCCGGCGCTATCGTGATCAGGCCGAATATAGCGCCTTCGCATTGGAGCAATTGGGGGTGGAGTAACCACTCTTCTCCCCTCCCTTTCAAGGGAGGGGCCGGGGTGGGTCTGCCGCGTAGCGGCAGTAGAAGGCTCGCTTCGCTCGCTACCCACCCCTTAATCCCCTCCCTGGAAGGGAGGAGAAATAATGTTCAGTAACTGCGCCCGACCAGCACCCGCTCAACCGCCGTGCCGCCGGTGAAGATGCAGGCGCCATCCGCCGCTTCCGCGTCGGTCGGCACGTTGCGCAGGGTGAGCTTCTCGCCCTTCAGCCACTGCACGACCTTCTCCAGTTCCGCGCCGGTCGGCTTGGCCCACTGGACCAGCGCCCAGCCGGGGTTCTTGCTGGCCTTGAAATAGGCCTTGAGCGCGTCGAGATCGGTGATCGACCTGTCGATATTGCCGTTCAGACGCGCCTTCGCATCAGCGAACAGCGACGTCTGGATATCCTCCAGCATCGCAGCTGCGCCAGCGACGAAATCGCCCTTGGCGACGATCTGGCTGTCGAGCTTGCCATCCTCGCGATAGAGGCGATCGCGGCGGATGACCGAGACATTGCCACCGGCCACATCGCGGCCGCCCACCTCGATCACGATCGGCGCGCCCTTCTTGACCCAGCCCCAGCGCTTGGTCGCAGCCTTGGACGGGCGCTTGTCGAGCAGCGCGCGGACCGGCTCGCGGAACACGTCCAGGCCGTTCAGCTGGTTCACCAGATCGGTGCAATAATCGACGATCGCGGCGTCTTCCTCGGTATCGCGCAGCATCGGCACGACCACGACCTGATAGGGCGCGACGCGCGGCGGCACTCGCAGGCCGTCATCATCGCCATGGACCATGATCAGGCCGCCGATCATGCGGGTCGACATGCCCCAGCTGGTGGTCTGGGCCAGTTCCTGCTGCCCTTCGGCATTCTGGAACTTGATATTCTGCGCCTGGCTGAAGGTCGTGCCCAGGAAGTGCGAGGTGCCGGCCTGCAGCGCCTTGCCGTCCTGCATCATCGCCTCGATCGAATAGGTCGCGACGGCGCCGGGGAAACGCTCATTCTCCGGCTTCTCGCCCGCGACCACCGGCAGGCCGACACATTCCTCGGCGAAGCTGCGATAGACTTCGAGCATCTTCATCGTCTCTTCCATCGCTTCATCGACGGTCGAGTGCGCGGTATGGCCTTCCTGCCACAGAAATTCGCTGGTGCGCAGGAACATGCGGGTGCGCATTTCCCAGCGGACGACATTCGCCCACTGGTTGATCAGCACCGGCAGGTCGCGCCAGCTCTGGACCCAGCGGCTGAAGGCTGCGCCAATCACGGTTTCCGATGTCGGGCGCACGACCAGCGGCTCTTCCAGCTTCGCTTCGGGATCGGGCACCATCTTGCCGTCCTTCTGGATCAGGCGATGATGGGTGACGACCGCCATTTCCTTGGCGAAGCCGTCGACATGCTCGGCTTCCTTCTCGAAATAGGACAGCGGGATGAACAGCGGGAAATAGCAATTCTCGTGGCCGGTCTGCTTGATGCGCGCATCGAGCAGGGTCTGGATCCGTTCCCAGATGCCATAGCCCCAGGGACGGATCACCATGCAGCCGCGCACACCGCTTTCCTCGGCCATGTCGGCTTCGGTGATGACGGCCTGATACCAGGCAGCGAAATCCTGTTCGCGGGTAACGTTAAGGGCGTGTTTCACGGGGTCTGTCGCCTGTATTGAAGTGGATGGGGCGCCATAGGCCAGACCCGCCATCCCTGTCGACCCCCAAGCATCGCGCCGGGCGGCATTCAACCGGCGTCGGCGCCCAGTCGCTCCAGCCAGGCCTTGGCCTGCTTGGGCTCGCCCACCGCATCGGCCGCCGGCTTGCCGCGCGCCGCCAGAAAGGCGGGATGGAGGTCGAACGGCTCCAGCCCCAGCGTGTCGCGCATCGCGTCGATCTCTTGCGCCAGTTCGTCGAGCTGTGCCAGCACCGGCGCGGTCTTCGCGCGGGCGCTGCGATCCTGCTGATGGTCGAACAGGCCCCAGCGCCCGGCAGCGGTCACGCGCAGCGCCGCAATCAGCGCCGCGCGATATTCCTCTTCCAGCTCCGCCCGGCGGATATCCAGGCGCTCCAGTCTATCCGCCTTGGCCATAGTGGATCAGCTCAGCTTGTCGATCTTCGCATTGAGCGCAGCCAGTTGCGCCTTCAGGACGGCGATCTCGTCATCCTTGCTTTCTTCGGTCGCCGCCGGCGTCGGGCTGGGCGTGGCGCCCGGCATGCCCGGAACGCCATTGCCGAACGCACTCGCCGCCGCCTCGAACATCTGCATGTTGCGCTTGGCGATCTCGGCGAGCGGGCCGCCACCAAAGGCACCCTTCATGGCTTCCTGGAACTGCTGCTGGTTCTTGCGGAAGGCGTCCATCGACGCTTCGAGATATTGCGGCACCATCGACTGCATGGAATCGCCATACATGGCGATCAGCTGGCGCAGGAAGTTGACCGGCAGCATGTTCTTGCCGCGCTGTTCTTCTTCCATGATGATCTGGGTCAGGACATTATGGGTGATGTCCTCGCCGGTCTTCGCGTCGACGACGACGAACTCGCGCCCCTCGCGGGTCATCTGCGACAAAAGGTCCAGCGTGATATAACTTGAAGTTTCGGTGTTATAGAGCCGCCTGTTAGCGTACTTCTTGATAACCACCGGTTCGGATTCATTAGCAGCCTTCGATTTGGCCATGCCTGTCTCTCCCTCACCTGCTCATCCCGCATTAGCACAGGGCGATGCCGCGCCGCAACATGGCCCGCGTCCTTTACCCCTTTTTCTCAACATTTTATGGCGCGAAACGGAGCATGATGCTGATTTGCGCCGCCGCGCCTTCATCGGCCTGCGTCGCTATCAGGAGGCGCAGCGTCCGTCGCCACCACCACCATGCCCCATTGCCGCAACGGCTGGCAGTGCCCGGCTGCTGCGGTATCAAGCTGATTTGGCACCGGAAAACGATCGGGCGCCGGTCGTCTTCATCCCCTCCCTGATCAACCCGCCACAGGTGCTGGACCTGTCGCAAAGCCGCTCCATGCTGCGCCATATGGCCGCAGCGGGCCATGACGCCTATCTGGTCGATTGGGGGGCGCCGACGGCCGCCGACCGCAGCCTCGGCCTCGACGGCCATGTCACCGACCGGCTTATCCCGATGCTCGCTGCATTGCGGCGCCCGCCGATCCTGGTCGGCTATTGCCTGGGCGGCACGATCGCCATTGCAGCCGCAGCATTGCACCCGGTGGCAGCGTTGGCGACGATCGCTTCGCCCTGGAACTTTGCCGGCTTCCCGCCCGCCGACCTTGCCGAGATCGCCGCCCTGTGGCGCGGTGCGAAGCCGATGTGCGACCGGCTCGGCTATGTGCCGATGGAGGCACTGCAATCGGGCTTCTGGGCGCTCGATCCGCAGCGCACCGTGCAGAAATATGCAGCCTTCGCCGACATGACACCCGGCTCCGACGAGGAGCGCGCCTTCCTCGCGGTTGAGGACTGGGCCAATGAGGGCGCACCGCTCACCTATGCCGCCGGGCAGCAATTGTTCGAGATGCTCTATGCGGCAAATGCGAGCGGGCAAAACGAATGGCACATCGATGGGACCGTCATAGACCCGGCCTCGCTCCCCTGCCCCAGCTTGTCGATCGCTTCCGCAACCGATCGAATCGTGCCCGCGACGGCCGCCCCATCCCTTACGGAAAGCCGGATATTGAACCTTGGCCATGTCGGCATGATATTGAGCCAGCGGGCACCCGACATGCTGTGGCATCCGCTGTCCCTTTGGCTTTCCCGCCATGGCGGATGATGTTATGTGCGCCTGCGAAAACAACATTACCACTAGTGAGGATCGAGCCTTTGTCAGACATCGTCATTACCGCCGCCAAGCGTACCGCCGTGGGCAGTTTCATGGGCGCCTTCGGCACGACTCCGGCACATGAACTGGGCCGCCAGGCCATCCTCGCCGCGCTGGCACAGGCCGCCGTCGCGCCCGAAGAAGTGGACGAAGTGATCCTGGGCCAGATCCTCACCGCCGGCCAGGGCCAGAACCCCGCCCGCCAGGCCGCCGTCAACGCCGGCATCCCGGTCGAGCGCACCGCCATCGGCCTCAACCAACTGTGCGGATCGGGCCTGCGCGCCGTCGCGCTCGCGGCGCAGGCGATCAAGGCCGGCGACGCCCGCATCATGGTCGCCGGCGGCCAGGAAAGCATGTCGCTCGCTCCCCATGCCCAGATGCTGCGCGGCGGCACCAAGATGGGCCCGGTCAGCTTCGTCGACACGATGATCCATGACGGCCTGACCGATGCGTTCCAGGGCTATCATATGGGCATCACCGCCGAGAACCTGGCCGAGAAATACCAGATCAGCCGCGAGGCGCAGGACGAATTCGCCGTCGCCAGCCAGAATAAGGCGGAAGCCGCGCGCGCGTCGGGCCGCTTCGCCGACGAAATCCTGCCCGTGACGATCAAGGGCCGCAAGGGCGACACCATCGTCGACCAGGACGAATATATCCGCGCCGGCGCCACGATCGAAGCGCTGCAGGGCCTTCGCCCCGCCTTCAAGAAGGATGGCACCGTGACCGCCGGCAATGCCAGCGGCATCAATGACGGCGCCGCCGCGCTGGTGGTGATGAGCGCCGACGAAGCCGCCAAGCGCGGCGCCACCATCCTGGGCCGCATCGCCAGCTTCGCCACCTGCGGCGTCGATCCGTCGATCATGGGTATCGGCCCGGCCCCGGCCAGCCGCAAGGCACTGGAAAAGGCCGGCTGGTCGGTCGCCGATCTCGACCTCATCGAAGCAAACGAAGCCTTCGCCGCGCAGGCGCTGGCCGTCGGTCAGGAACTGGGCTGGGATCCGGCCAAGGTCAACGTCAATGGCGGCGCGATCGCGATCGGCCACCCGGTCGGCGCATCGGGCGCGCGCGTGCTGACCACGCTGCTCTATGAAATGGCCAAGCGCGACGCGAAGAAGGGCCTGGCCACCCTGTGCGTCGGCGGCGGCATGGGCGTGTCGATGTGCATCGAGCGCTGAGCGCCATCCATTAGATAGTGAAGGGGCGCCGGTCTCGCGATCGGCGCCCTTTTTGCTGTTAGAGCCCGTACCAGCCCGCTCCCCCGCCCAACCACCCGACAGGATGACACTGGATCGGGCGGTTGGGCGGGGGAGCGGGCCGGAACCGGTTTTTCTAAAACAGACTCTCAGGCCCAGATGCGGTCGAACCGTTTGCCAAGGCCCGTCAGCAGCTCATATTGCGACAGGCCCGACGCCTGTGACGCCTGCGGCAGATCATAGTTGATCGTCAACCAGTCGCCCTCCGCGACATCCGGGCGCGCGCCGACATCCACTGCCAGCAAGTCCATCGACACCCGGCCCAGCACCGGCAGGCGGATGCCATCGACCAGCGCCGCACCGCGCCCCGAAAAGCCGCGCAGATAGCCGTCGGCATAGCCGATGTTGAGAATCGCAATCTCCAGATCGCGCTCGGCCCGATGGGTCGCGTTATAGCCGATCGTGTCGCCGGCGATGACCGCGCGACGCTGCAATATCTGGGCCTGTGGCTGCACGACCGGGCGGAGATGCGGCGCCGCATCGGGATGCGGCACGCCGCCATAAAGGGCGATACCCGGCCGGGTCAGGTCGAAGCCATAGTCCGCGCCCATGCATATGCCCGCGCTGTTGGCGAGGCTGTAGCGCTGTGCGGGCACTGCGGCCCGGACATCCCGGAAGCGGGCCAGTTGCGTCGGGTTGAGATCGCTATCCTCGTCGGCTGACGCCAGATGGCTAAGCAGCGTGACAATCTCCAGCCCATCAACCAGTTCGCCGAGGTCGGCGCGCCAGTCGAGGCCCAGCCGGTTCATGCCAGTATCGATCATCAGGTCGCAAGCGCCGCCGCCTGCCGCCTTCCAGCGCGCCACCTGCCCCGGCGTGCAGAGCACCGGCCGCGCCCGTGAGGTCAGCGCCTGCGCCATATCCTCGTCGCGCACGCCGTGCAGGACGGCGAAGTTCACACCGTCCATCTGCGCTTCGAGCACCGCCGCCTCGCCCCAGTTGGACACGAAGAAATCGCGGCAACCCGCGCTTTTCAGCCGCTGCATGACGCCGGCCGCACCCAGGCCATAGCCATCGGCCTTGATCGCAGCGCCACAGGCCGGGGCGCCGCCCTGCCGCGCCAGCCAGCGCCAGTTGGAAAGCAGCGCATCGCCATCGAGGCGCAGGCGGAGCGGAGCGATATAGCCAGTCATTGCCCGCAGCCGATAGCGCGCCGGGGCTCAGGCGTCGAGGGGGCGTCCTTTCGTTTCCGGCAAGGCGACGAGGCAGGTGACCAGCGCCAGCGCCACCACCGCGATCGTGTACCACAGCCCGGCATAGGGATCGCCGGTGCGCGCGACGATATATTGGCTGACCAGCGGCAGAAAGCCGCCGAAATAGCCGGTGCCGATATGATAGGGGATGGAGAGCGAACTGTAGCGAATGCGCGCCGGGAAATATTCCGACAGCAGCGCCGCGACCGGGCCATAGGTCGCGCCCGACAGGGTCCAGAGCAACAGCAACGCGGCGAACAGCATCAGCGCACGCGGCCAGTCGGGGCGGACGACACCGAAATCATAGCCCTGCGCCGTCAGCGCGGCATCGATCCCGTCACGGCTGAGGTCCGCCACGGCCACGCCGCCGATGCTGACCGCCGGCGCCACGCCGCTGCGCTTCTCATAGGGGATGCCGCGCTTGGAAAAATGATCGAGCAGCTTGCCGCAGGCGGTCGGCTGTATCTTGGCAAAGGGATCGAAACGGCAATCCGGGCCGCTCACCACCACCGGCGCCCGTGCTGCCGCCTGCGTCAGCGCCGGGTTCGCGGTCGCGCCCATATACTGGTAGAGCGGCATGACCAGCAGCAGCACCCGCGCATAGCCGATGACGATCGGCTTCTTGCGGCCCACCTTGTCCGAGAGCCAGCCGAAGAAGATGAAGCTCGCCATGCCGGCAAAGGCGCTGCCGCCGACCAGCAGTTGCGCGATGCCCGGCGCGACATGCAGGCCGCTCTGCAGGAAATAGAGCGCCTGGAACATCACCGTATAGGCGATCACGGTGAAACCCGCCGCGATGCCGATCATCGCCACCAGCATCCGCTTCCTGTTGTCCGGCGCGGTGAAGGCCTCCTTCAGCGGGTTCTTCGCCTGTTGCCCCGCCTTCTTCATCGCGGTGAAGACCGGGCTTTCGCGCAGCATCAGGCGCATCCACAGCGAAATGGCGAGCAGCGCCAGCGAGAAGATGAAGGGAATGCGCCAGCCCCAGGCGTCCCACACTTCCATGCCGACGATCCATTGCGTGCCGACCACGACGATCAGCGACAGGATGAAGCCGCCAATCACGCCGGCCTGGATGAAGCTGGTATAGAAGCCGCGTCGGCCAGGCGGCGCATGTTCGGCGACATAGATCGCCGCCCCGCCATATTCGCCGCCCAGCGCCAGCCCCTGCGCGATGCGGAGCAGGATCAGGATGACCGGCGCGGCGACGCCGATGCTGGCGGCCGACGGGGTCAACCCGACCCCCGCCGTGGCCAGCCCCATCAGGACGATGGTGGCAAGGAACGTATATTTGCGCCCCAGCCGATCGCCCAGATAGCCGAACAGCATCGCGCCGAGCGGCCGGAAGCCAAAGCCGATCGCGAAGCCGGCCAGCGAATAGAGAAGTTCGACGGTCGGATTGTCGGTCGGGAAGAAGGTGCGGCCGATGATCGGTGCCAGCACGCCATAGATGTAGAAATCATACCATTCGAACACCGTGCCGAGTGCCGAAGCGGTGATGACCAACCGGTCCCGCTTCGCATCCATCACATAGTCGCCCCCGACCGCCTGCGTCATCCCGCCCCCTTAACTTCGCATATTTCCCGTATATTTTGACATCTTCATGCGCCAACGGGAAAGGAAATTTCCAACAGCACGCGCATAGCCGCCATGCCGACTGCCTAACATGGCTCGGCCCGTGTAGGACAGGTTCAGAACAGTCGCGAACCGTTCGGCACGGGCTTGTCGGGCGCGAACAGCATGACGGCGCCGGCCGCGTCGGCGAAGCCGAGGGTCAGCACCTCCGACATGAACTTGCCGATCTGGCGCGGCGGGAAATTGACCACGGCGGCGACTTGGCGGCCGGGCAGGTCTTCCAGTGCGTGATTTTCTGTGATCTGGGCGCTCGATTTCTTTTGGCCGATCGTCGGGCCGAAATCGATCAGCAGCTTGTAGGCGGGCTTGCGCGCCTCGGGATAGGGCTCGGCCGAGACGATCGTGCCGACCCGGATATCCACTTTCAGGAAATCGTCGAAGGCGATCGGGTCGGCGGCGGGGGCGCTGGGATCATGAGTCAGGTGCATGCAGGAACTCCATCTCCTCCCCGCCTGCGGGGAGGTGGCGGCGAAGCCGACGGAAGGGGGCGTGCCCCAAATGCGAGGCCGCGTCCAGGGGCATCCCCCCCTCCACCACTTCGTGGTCACCCTCCCCGTTCCGGGGAGGAATGCTTACTCCAGTTCCAGGATCACCGCGTCGACCGGCAGGCTTTCGCCCTGGGCCGCCGACACGCTCTTGACCGTGCCCGCCTTGCCGGCGCGCAGGATATTTTCCATCTTCATCGCCTCGATCACGGCGAGCGGCTGGCCGATCTCGACCTTGTCGCCCTGCTTGACGTTGAGTGCGACCAGCAGGCCGGGCATCGGGCAGATGAGGAACTTGGAGAGATCGGGCGGGATCTTTTCGATCATGTGCGCGGCATAGGGCGCGGCGTGGGCGGGCAATATGCGCAGCTTGTGGCTGGCGCCATGGGCGGTCAGCACGAAGCCCGACCGCATCGGCGCGATCCGCACCGCCAATTGCTCCTCACCAAACTCCGCCTCGATCAGCCGATCGCCGGGCGTATATTCCAGCGCCATGTCGATGCTCTCGCCATCGACCGTCACCTCGTCGCCGTCGATCACGACATCATGGATCGCATCCGCGATCTTCACCTGCCAGCCAGTCGGCGGCGACAGGCGCTTGCCAAGCTGCCCGTCGATCCGCCGCGCACGGTCGGCTTGCGCCATGGCGGCGAAGGCACCGATCGCGGACAGGCGCTGGAGCAATTCCGCCGACGCGGGCGCGCCGGTGAAGCCTTCAGGATATTCCTCGGCGATGAAGCCGGTGGTGATATTGCCCGAGCGGAAGCGCTCATGCTGCATCAGCGCGGACACGAAATCGATATTGTGGCCCGGCCCCTCGATCTCGAACTTGTCGAGCGCCTCGATCTGCTTGTCGATGGCCTCCAAACGCGTGGGCGCCCAGGTGATCAGCTTGGCGATCATCGGATCGTAGAAGATCGACACCTCGCCGCCTTCCTGCACGCCGTCATCCACGCGGATCAGTGCGCCGCTCTCATCCGTGCCGGTTTCGGGCGGGTTGTAGCGGATCAGGCGACCGGTCGACGGCAGGAAGCCGCGATAGGGGTCTTCGGCATAGACGCGGTTCTCGATCGACCAGCCGTTGATCTTCACATCCGCCTGACCGAAGGACAGCTTCTCGCCATTGGCGACGCGGATCATCTGTTCGACCAGGTCGACGCCGGTGATCTCCTCGGTGACCGGATGCTCGACCTGAAGGCGGGTGTTCATTTCCAGGAAGTAGAAGCCGTCGCCGGTCTTGTCCTCGCCGCTGACGATCAGTTCGACCGTGCCGGCGCTGAAATAGCCGACCGCGCGGGCCAAGGCGACGCACTGCTCGCCCATCTTCTTGCGCATTTCGGGGCTAACGAAGGGCGACGGCGCTTCCTCGACCACCTTCTGGTGGCGGCGCTGGATCGAGCATTCGCGCTCGTTCAAATAGACGATATTGCCATGCTGGTCGCCCAGCACCTGGATTTCGATATGGCGCGGGCTTTCGATGAACTTCTCGATGAAGACGCGGTCGTCGCCGAAACTGTTCAGCCCCTCGCGCTTGGTCGCTTCAAAGCCTTCGCGGACATCCTGTTCGCTGTAGGCGAGGCGCATGCCCTTGCCGCCGCCGCCGGCCGAGGCCTTCATCATCACCGGATAGCCGATCTCGTTGGAGATGCGGACGGCATGCTCGGTGTCATCGATCACGCCGACGAAACCGGGAACGACATTGACGCCGGCTTCCATCGCCAGCTTCTTGGATTCGATCTTGTCGCCCATCGCGGCGATGGCGTTGGCGGGCGGGCCGACGAAGATGATGCCCTCGGCGTCGAGCGCCTTGCGGAAGCTCTCGCGCTCGGAGAGGAAGCCATAGCCGGGGTGGACCGCGTCGGCGCCGGTGGCCTTGCACGCCTCGATGATCTTGTCGGCCAGCAGATAGGATTGGGCGGCGGGCGGCGGACCGATATGGACGGCTTCATCGGCCATCAGCACATGCGGCGCGCGGGCGTCGGCATCGGAATAGACCGCGACGGTCTTGATGCCCATCTTCTTGGCCGTGCGCATGACACGGCATGCAATTTCGCCACGGTTCGCGATCAGGATCTTGGTTATTGCCATTCTACTTCCTGCCCCAGTCCTTGTTCAGTTTCGTTCGCCCCGCTCTTTCAAGCGAGGCTCAATCCCATTCCGGTTATCGACCTCTCCAGATCGATTTCAGGAAAATGCCCTGCCCGATCATCAGCATCACACCGAAAATCGCCGCGGCCTCTCCAAAAGGCATCTTCCCACCCGTCGGACACGGGTCAGCGTCCGAGCATTCCATCATCGACCAGCCGAATAGCAGCAGGAGAACGGGAACGAGCAAAAGGCTCGTCCACACCGTCACCCATATCTGCCGGCGGCGTGTCATTCCTTCCATTCAAACACCAAACCCACCTTAGTCATGCCGGACTTGATCCGGCATCCCGCTTTCTTCCCCCGCGACGGCAGAGAAGAAGCGGGACCCCGGATTAAATCCGGGGTGACGAGGGTGAGCGCGAATGTCACTCCGCAGCCTCCAGCTCGACCTTCACTTCGGCCTGCATCGGCACGACGCCCAGCTTGGCGAAGAGCGCCGCGTCGGCATTGTCGCCGGCGTTGGCGGTGGTCAGCAGCTTGTCGCCGGTGAAGATGCTGTTCGCTCCGGCCATGAAGCAGAGCGCCTGACAGCTATCCGACATGCTCTCTCGCCCCGCGGACAGGCGCACCATGCTTTCCGGCATCACGATCCGCGCGACCGCGACCGTGCGGACGAACTCGATCTCGTCGATCTTGGCGAGTGGCGTGTCGGCCAGCATATTGCCCAGCACCGTACCCTTGACCGGGACCAGCGCGTTGATCGGCACGCTCTGCGGATGGACCGGCAGCACGGCGAGCGCATGGAGAAAGCCGACGCGGTCCTCGCGCGTTTCGCCCATGCCGACGATGCCGCCGCTGCAGACGTTGATGCCCGAATTACGGACATTCTCCAGCGTCACCAGACGATCGTCGAAGGTCCGGGTGGTGATGACCTTCTCATAATGTTCGGGCGAGGTGTCGATATTATGGTTGTAATAATCGAGGCCCGCCTCCGCGAGCATGTCCGCCTGGCTTTCGCTGAGCATCCCCAGCGTCATGCAGGTTTCCATGCCCATCTGGCGCACGCCCTTCACCATCTCGACGATGGCGGGCATGTCGCGATCCTTGGGGTTGCGCCAGGCCGCGCCCATGCAGAAGCGCGAAGACCCTGCGTCCTTCGCCTGCGCCGCTGCCTGCATCACCGCCTGCACGCTCATCAGTTTCTCGGCCTTCAGCCCGCTTTCCGCCGAGGCAGACTGGTTGCAGTAGCCGCAATCCTCCGGGCAGCCGCCGGTCTTGATCGACAATAGGGTCGACAGCTGCACCTCGTTGCGCGGGAAGTTCGCGCGGTGGATCGACTGCGCTTCGAACATCAGGTCGCCAAAGGGCAGGTCGAACAGCGCGGCGATTTCCTCGCGCGTCCAGTCGTTGCGGGCGGTCAGGGTGCAGGGGGTATTCATTTACGCAGCTTCCTCTAGCCCCGCCGGGGGCATGTTGTGGCCGAGCAGGCGCAGCACATCGGCGGCGCACTCCACGACATTGGAACCCGGCCCATAAATGCCCTGAACCCCTGCGTCACGAAGATAGTCATAATCCTGCGGCGGGATGACCCCGCCGGCGATCACCTTGATGTCGCTACGGCCATGGTCGCGCAGCCGGTTGATCAGTTCCGGGATCAGCGTCTTGTGCCCGGCGGCGAGCGACGAGGCGCCGACCACATCGACACCGCTGTCGAGCGCCAGCACCACCGTTTCCTCCGGCGTCTGGAACAACGGGCCGGACACGACATCGAAGCCCATGTCGCCGAAGGCCGACGCGATGATGTTGGCGCCCCGGTCGTGCCCGTCCTGCCCCATCTTGGCGACGAGGAGCTTGGGCTTGCGGCCGAGGCGCCGTTCGACGGCCTGCACCCCGTCGAGAACCTGTTTCCAGCGGCTGTCATCCTTGTAGGGCGCGCCATAGACGCCCTTCACCGGCGTCGGCTGGGTGCCATAGCGGTTGAAGCTGTCTTCCATGGCGGCCGAGATTTCGCCCAGCGTGGCGCGCGCGCGGGCGCACTCGACGGCGTGGGCGAGAAGATTGGTCTCGATCGACTGCGGCGCGGCGGCGGCATCGCGGAGCGATTGCAGCGCAGCCTGACAGGCATCCTCGTCGCGCTGCGCCTTCACCCGGTTGATGCGGGCGATCTGCGCCTCGCGGACCTTGGTGTTGTCGACTTCCAGCGTTTCGAGCAGGTCTTCGTTGGCAAGGCGATATTTGTTGACGCCGACGATGACGTCCTCGCCCCGGTCGACGCGCGCCTGACGGGCGGCGGCGGCGGTTTCGATCATCGCCTTGGGCCAGCCCGCGCCCACGGCCTTGGCCATGCCGCCTTCGGCTTCCACGCGATCGATGATTTCCTGCGCGGCGTCGACCAGCTGCTGGGTCAGCGCCTCGATATAATAGCTGCCGCCCAGCGGATCGACGACATTGCACATGCCGGTCTCTTCCTGGATCACGATCTGCGTGTTGCGCGCGATGCGGGCGGAAAAGTCCGTCGGCAGGGCGATCGCTTCGTCCAGCGCATTGGTATGGAGAGACTGGGTGCCGCCCAGCATCGCCGCCATCGCCTCGATCGTGGTGCGCATGACGTTGTTGTAAGGGTCCTGCTCGGTCAGCGACACGCCCGACGTCTGGCAATGGGTGCGCAGCATCTTGCTGCGCTCATCCTGCGCGCCCAGCTTGGTCATGACCCGATGCCACAGCACGCGGGCGGCGCGCAGCTTGGCGATCTCCATGAAGAAGTTCATGCCGATGGCGAAGAAGAAGCTGAGGCGCCCGGCAAACTTGTCGATGTCGAGGCCGCTGGCGACGCCATAGCGCACATATTCGGCGCCATCGGCGATGGTGAAGGCCAGTTCCTGCACCTGCGTCGCGCCGGCTTCCTGCATATGATAGCCGGAAATGGAGATGCTGTTGAATTTGGGCATCTCACGCGACGTATAGCCGAAAATGTCGCTGATGATCCGCATGCTGGGTTCGGGCGGGTAGATATAGGTGTTGCGGACCATGAACTCCTTGAGGATGTCGTTCTGGATGGTCCCGTCGAGCAGCTTGCGCTCGACGCCCTGTTCCTCGCCGGCGACGATGAAGAAGGCGAGGATCGGGATCACCGCGCCGTTCATGGTCATCGATACGCTCATCTTGTCGAGCGGAATGCCGTCGAACAGGATCTTCATGTCCTCGATCGTGTCGATCGCCACGCCGGCCTTGCCCACGTCGCCGACGACGCGCGGATGATCGCTGTCATAGCCGCGATGGGTGGCCAGGTCGAAAGCGACGCTGAGGCCCTTCTGGCCGGCCGCCAGATTGCGGCGGTAGAAGGCGTTGGATTCCTCGGCAGTCGAGAAGCCCGCATATTGGCGGATGGTCCAGGGCCGACCCGCATACATGGACGCGCGCACGCCACGGGTGAAGGGGGCGAAGCCCGGCAGGCCCGGATCGACGGTCACGTCCTCGGCCGTGTAGAGCGGCTTCACCACGATACCTTCGGGGGTATCCCAGTTCAGATCCTTGCCCTTCACTTCCTTGGCCGCAGCGGCGGCCCACTGGTCCAATGTCGGCTTCTCGGTCATGCGTGTCCTATCCTACCCATTCGTCACCCCGGCCTTGAGTCGGGGTCCCGCTATCTTCATCCCGCTTGCTGAAAAGAAGCGGGATGCCGGATCAAGTCCGGCATGACGTAATTCAATGCGCACCGTCCTTCGGCGTCTCCATGATCTCGGTCAGCACCCCGTTCATATCCTTGGGGTGGACGAAGAAGATGGGCGTGCCATGAGCGCCGATGCGCGGCTCGCCCAGCACCTTCTTCCCCAGCCCCTCGAACCAGGCCTTGGCCTCGTGGATGTCAGGCACTTCATAGCACATATGATGCTGCCCGCCGGCCGGGTTCTTGGCGATGAAGCCGTGGATCGGGCTGTTCTCGCCCAGCGGCTCGATCAGTTCGATCTGCGTGCCGGCGGTGCCGCCTTCACCCGGCGTATCGACAAAGCACACCTTCACCCCCTGCGCCGGCAGGTCGAACGGTTCATGCGTGATCGTCGCGCCCATGATGTCGCGATAATAGGCCAGGCTCGCCGCCAGCGAAGGCGTCGCGATGCCGATATGGTTCAAGCGGCCGAGTTTCACATCCTATCCTTCGTCATTGCGAGCGAAGCGAAGCAATCCATGCGACGTTTCACCCTTGAGCGATGCCCTGATACAAATCCTGCCAATCGGGATTGAACCCGGTAATCAATGCTAGCTTCTTCGCCCGCGAGCCTGCCTTGATCTGCTTCTCGCGGGCGATGGCTACCTCCATCGTTTCCGCCATTTCGTACCAGACCAGCATCTTGCAGCCGTACCGTTGCGTGAACCCGACGGTTATACCCTCCCGATGCTGCCACACACGCTGCGGCAGGTTTGAGGTGACACCGGTATAGAGCGTCCCGTTCCGTCCGCTCGCCATGATGTAGACCGCCGGCTGCATCATCTTCATTCCATATCTTCGTCATTGCGAGGAGCCGCAGGCGACGCGGCAATCCATACGGCGCGCAAGTGGATTGCTTCGCTGCGCTCGCAATGACGAATAAAATGTCATTTCAAACCCTCACAGCGGAATATTGTCGTGCTTCTTCCAGGGGTTCTCCAGCGCCTTGTTCTTGAGCTTGCGCAGGCCCAGCGCGATCCGCTTGCGGGTCGAATGCGGCTGGATCACCTCGTCGATGAAGCCCTTGCTCGCCGCCACGAAGGGGTTGGCGAAGCGGTCTTCATATTCCTTGGTCTTCTCGGCAATCTCCTCGGGCGTCTTGCCGCGGAAGATGATCTCGACCGCGCCCTTGGCACCCATCACCGCGATCTCGGCGGTCGGCCAGGCATAGTTGAGGTCGCCGCGCAGATGCTTGGAACTCATCACGTCATAGGCACCGCCATAGGCCTTGCGGGTGATCACGGTGATCTTCGGCACGGTCGCTTCGGCATAGGCGAACAGCAGCTTGGCGCCATGCTTGATGATGCCCGAATGTTCCTGCGCGGTGCCCGGCAGGAAGCCCGGCACGTCGACGAAGGTGACGATCGGGATTTCGAACGCATCGCAGAAGCGCACGAAGCGGCCGGCCTTCTTGGACGAGTTGATGTCGAGCACGCCGGCCAGCACCATCGGCTGATTGGCGATGATGCCCACCGTCTTGCCCTCGATCCGGCCGAAGCCGCACAGGATATTGCCCGCATGGGCCGGCTGCACCTCGAAGAAGTCGCCCTCGTCCACCACCTTGCGGATCAGTTCGTGCATGTCATAGGGCTGGTTGGCATTGGCCGGGATCAGCGTGTCGAGACTGTCCTCCAGCCGGTCCCACGGGTCCGCGCTCGGCCGCTCCGGCACCGGTTTCTTGTTGGACGCGGGCAGGAAGTCGACGAAATCGCGCACGGCCAGCAGCGCTTCGATGTCGTTCTCGAACGCCACGTCCGCCACGCCCGACTTGGTCGTGTGGGTGATCGCGCCGCCCAGTTCCTCCTGCGTCACCACCTCGTTGGTGACCGTCTTGACCACGTCGGGCCCGGTCACGAACATGAAGCTGCTGTCCTTCACCATGAAGATGAAGTCGGTCATCGCCGGCGAATAGACTGCGCCGCCCGCGCAGGGGCCCATGATGACGCTGATCTGCGGCACCACGCCCGACGCCAGCACATTGCGCTGGAAAATCTCCGCATAGCCCGCGAGCGAGGCGACGCCCTCCTGGATGCGCGCGCCGCCGCTGTCGTTGAGGCCGATCACCGGCGCGCCGACCTTCATCGCGATATCCATGATCTTGCAGATCTTCATCGCGTGCCGTTCCGACACCGCACCGCCATAGACGGTAAAATCCTGGCTGAAGACATAGACGAGGCGGCCGTTGATCGTGCCCGATCCGGTGACCACGCCGTCGCCCGGAATATGCTGTTCATCCATGCCGAAGTCGATGCAGTTATGCTCGACATACATGTCCAGCTCTTCAAAGCTGTCCTCGTCCAGCAGCACTTCGATCCGCTCCCGCGCGGTCAGCTTGCCCTTGCCATGCTGCGCGTCGATGCGGCGCTGGCCGCCGCCCATGCGGGCGCCTTCGCGCTTGACTTCCAGCTGTTCGATGATGGCGAGCTTCGACATGAAAGGCTTCTCTCCAAATTCGTGGCGTCAATAGCTTGGCCGACGCCGCCTTGCCCTTCCCCTACCCAGCCGCAAGCAAAGTTCGCAAATGTAAATTTGCCAATTTGCAAATCGCGACTTCGCAAATTAGGGTAAGGATTATGGCACGCGGCAATCGTATATTCGCAGGTCCACGCCTGCGCCAGCTGCGCCTGGACCATCGCATGGACCAGGCGACGATGGCGCAGGCACTGGGCATATCCGTATCTTATCTCAGCCAGATGGAAAATGACGATCGCCCGCTGACCGCCAAGGTCAAGGCCGCGCTCGCCAACGCCTTTCCCACCGACTGGGCCAGTTTCGACAGCCGTGAGGATGAGCAACTGCTGGGCGCCTTCGCCTTTGCCCTGTCCCATCCCGAACTGCCTGGCCCGGCACTGGAGCCGGAACGGATCGAGAAGCTGCACCTGCAATTCCCCGAATTCGCCGCGCGCTATGTCGATCTCTACAACGCCCATATGCGCGCCAATGAGCGGATCAACATGATCGAGGAGGCGATCGCCAACGATCATGAGGTGCAGGCCCGCCTGCCCTGGGAAGCGGCGCGCGACTGGTTTCATGAGGCCGGCAATTATGTTCATAGCCTCGACTGCCTGGCCGAGGAGATGGCCGAGAGCTTTGCCCAGGGCCAGGTGCTGGACGAAGGGATGCTGGTCGAGGCGCTGGCCCGCCGCCACGGCATCGAGACGCTGATCGCCGAGACGCCCGACAGCGCGCTGCGCGCCTATCGCGCCGCCGACCGGCAATTGTTCATCAACGCCGCCCTGCCGACCGAAAGCCGCAAGTTCATGCTCGCCCACCAGCTGATGATGCTGGAGGGGCAGGCGGTGATCGCCGATGTGGTGCGCAAGGCCGGCCTGCCGGTCACCGGCGCCGACCGGCTGCTCGCGATCGGCCTTGGCAATTATGCCGCCGGCGCGCTGCTGATGCCCTATGCCCCCTTCCGCGAGGCGGCACGGACGATGCGCCATGATATCGACCGGCTGGCCCGCACCTTCGGCGTCAGCTTCGAACAGGCCTGCCACCGCCTGTCCACGCTGCAGCGGCCGGGCCTGCGCGGCATCCCCTTCTTCTTCTGCCGGGTCGACATGGCCGGCAACATCACCAAGCGCCACAGCGCCACCCGCCTGCAATTCGCCCGCTTCGGCGGCGCCTGCCCGCTGTGGAACGTGCATGAGGCGGTGGCCGTGCCCGACCGCATCAATGTGCAGCTTGGCGAGACCCCCGACGGCGTGCGCTATGTCTCGATGGCCAAGGGGCTGGTGAAGCCGTCCGGCAGCTACAAGCGCACCCCGCGCCGTTTCGCCGTGGTGCTGGGCTGCGAGGTCGCCCATGCGGCCAATTTCGTCTATGCCGACGGCCTGCATCTGCAGGAGGAAGGCGCCGCGACGCCGATCGGCATCACCTGCCGCCTCTGCTCGCGCCAGAGCTGCGACCAGCGCGCCTTCCCGCCGGCCGACCGCCCGATCCATGTCGACCCCGACAATCGCCAGATCGTGCCCTACTGGATCGGCTGACACGAAGTAATAATGGCACGAAAATCCGAAATAAAATTCTACGTTACTTTTACATTTCAATACTCATCTTCAATCATGAATATCATGCAGCATATTGAAATATAATTCACTTATATGTCGTGTCACTTTTAACAAAATTGTCATAGCGAAATCCCAGTTGCAGGGCGGGACTGTCACGGACAGCTCGGTGCCAGAACAGATAATCGGCACCCTTGTCGCACATGGTAAAAAGGGATTTCGGGTCAATGAAACAGCTATTGATGTGCAGCGCCGCGCTGGTCGTGGCGGCTGCGCCGGCGACCGCGCTTGCGCAATCGACCGGCTCGCAGGATTTCGAGGACAGCATCATCGTCACCGGCGCGCAGGGCGACCAGAGTGTCGGCGGCGTCAAGATTCCCGAAACACCCAAGGCCAAGGTCACGCTCGACCAGGAAATCATCGCCCGCCAGCGCCCCGGCCAGGCGATCAACGAAACGCTGAACCTGGTGCCCGGCGTCAGCTTCTCCAACCAGGACCCCTGGGGATCGCTGGGCGGCAGCTTTACCGTGCGCGGCTTCAGTTCCGACCGCGTGTCGCAGACGATCGACGGCATTCCGCTCAATGACTCGGGCAATTACGCGCTCTACACCAACCAGCAGCTCGACCCGGAAATCATCGAGGCGGCGACCGTCAGCCTGGGCTCCACCGATGTCGACAGCCCGACCGCCTCGGCCGCCGGCGGCACGATCAACATCCGTTCGCTGATGCCGTCGGACGAGATGGGCGCGATGATCAGCGCCAGCTATGGCAATATCGTCGCCCGCGGCAATGACGATGATCGCGCCTATCACCGCATCTTCGGCATGTTCCAGACCGGCGTCTTCACGCCCTTTGGCACCAAGGCCTGGTTCTCCGCCTCGCGCGCGACCAATAAATCGACCTACACCAATTATGGCGGCGTCGATAAGCAGCAATATAATGGCAAGATCTACCAGCCGATCGGCAGCAATGGCGACTTCATCGCGCTGGCGGGCCATTACAACCAGAACCGCAACACCTTCAACGGTTCGACCTATACCACCGCGACCTTCCCCGGCACGACCGACGGCCGCTTCTACGACACCGCGACCTGCACCGTGGACACGCCCCAGACCGGCGTCACGGATTATGCCAATAGCTGCGGTTCGGCGTTCGAGCGGCGCTACAACCCGTCCAACACCGGCAATGTCCGGCTCAATTCGCGCTTCACCCTGGCGAACGGGCTCACGCTGACGGTCGATCCCAGCTTCCAATATACCAAGGCCAATGGCGGCGGCACATCCTATGCCTATGAAGGCGCCAGCGCCGACGGCAATACGGGCGGCTATTATCTCAAGGACAGCCGCAACACCGCCACCAGCAGCTCGACCCAATATTATTATGTCGGCGGCGTGGACCTGAATGGCGATGGCGACACGCAGGATTTCGTCCGCGTCCTCTCACCCAGCCAGACCGTGACCAAGCGCTATGGCGTGATTGCCAACCTGTCCTACGATATCGACCCCGACAACCGCCTGCGCCTGTCCTACACCTATGACCGCGCCCGCCATCGCCAGACCGGCGAGGCCGGCTATCTGGAGGCCAATGGCGATCCGGTCGACGTCTTCCCGATCAACAATCCGATCGTCGATGCCGACGGCAATGTCGTACAGAAGCGCAACCGGCTATCCTATGCGACGCTGAACCAGATTTCGGGCGAATATCGCGGTTCCTATCTCGACGATCAGGTCATCCTGCTGCTGGGCGCGCGCCTGCCCTTCTTCAGCCGCGACCTCAATCAATATTGCGTCACCACCGACGCATCGGGCAACGTCAACTGCCCGGCGACCCAGGCCGGCGTCGATGCCCAGCTTGCCGCCAACAGCGCCTATGCCGCGCCGCAGTCGCGCAAGTTCGACTATAACAAGCTGCTGCCCAACCTTGGCGTCACCTACAAGTTCACCAGCAAGGCCAGCGTCTTCACCAGCTATGCCAAGAACCTGTCCGTGCCCGGCACCGACGCCCTCTATGGGGCGCTTTATTTCGACGAAGGCTCCAGCTCGGGCAATCCCAAGCCGGAAACCTCCGATGCGTTCGACCTTGGCGTGCGCTATCAGTCGGGTATCGTCCAGGCGCAGCTGTCGGGCTGGTACACCCGCTACAACAACCGCCTGGCGACCGCCTATGACGCCGATTGCGATTGCAGCGTGACCCGCAACCTCGGCCGCGTCGACAAATATGGCGTCGACGGCAGCGTCGCGGTGCGTCCGGTCAAGGATCTGATGCTCTACGTCTTCGGCTCCTACCTCAAGTCGGAGATCAAGGACGATGTCCAGACTGGCGCCAGCACCTATGCCGCAACCGCCGGCAAGCGTGAGGCCGGCGCGCCGGTCTACACGCTGGGCAGCCGCATCCAGGGCACGCTCGGCCCGGTCGATATCGGCCTCCAGATCAAGCGGACCGGCGAACGCTATGTCAACGACATCAACACGGTGAAGCTGCCCGGCTATACGCTGGTCGATCTCGACGCCCGCTTCTCGCTGGAGCAATGGGGCCTCAAGAAGACCTTCTTCCAGCTCAACGTCACCAACCTGTTCGACAAGGTCTATATCGGCTATTCGGGCACCGGCCTCACCAGCACCGCCACCACCGCCTATCTCGGCTCGCCCCGCGCGATCAGCGGGTCGATGGTCGTCGCCTTCTGACCGGACGAAGGGGCGCCGACATCGGCGGGCGCCCCTTCAGCCCATCACGGGCATCGCCCCGTCCAGATAGTCGAGAAAAGCGCGCACCCGCGCCGCCGTGCGATCTTCTGCCGCGTAGAGGGCGTGAATATCCTCGCCATCGCCGGGATTATAGTCGGCCAGCACTTCGACCAGGCGCCCCGCCCTGATGTCGCTGGCGACATGGAAATGGCCGTGCCGGGCGATGCCACCGCCGGCGACCGCCATCTGCCGCACCACTTCGCCTGAATTGCCGTAGAAGCTGCCCTGCACCGGCCGCTGCACCAGCTTTCCGCCGATGCGGAACGGCCAGCCGTCGATCGAGCGGCGGAAGCTGAAGCGCAGGCAATCATGATCGTCCAGATCGTCCGGCGTCTGCGGCGTGCCGCGCCGGGCGAGATAGGCAGGGCTGGCCACCAGCACCATTGCGCTATGGCCCAGCTTCTTCGCGCGCAGGCTGGTGTCGCGCAGCGGGCCGATGCGGATGGCGATGTCGGCCCGCTCCTCGACCAGGTCGACAATCGTGTCGGACAGGGTCAGGTCCACCGTCACCGCCGGATAAAGGTCACGAAAGCCCGGCAGCACCGGGATCAGGCATTCGATGCCGAATGAGGGCGAGGCATTGATCCGCAGCAGCCCGCGCGGCGTCGTGCGATCCTCGCCCAACCCCGCCTCCAGCGCCATCATGTCGCCCAGCAGCACCGCCATACGGTCGCGATAGGTGACACCTTCCGGCGTCAGCGCCAGCGCGCGCGTCGTCCGCCGCAGCAGGGTGACGCCCAGCCTTTGTTCCAGCCGGGCGATCGACCGGCTGACTGCCGATGGCGTCAGGCGCAGCGCCTTGGCGGCCGCCGCCAGACTGCCCTCGCCCGCCACCATCAGGAAGGTTTCGATGTCCCCGAACCGATTATCCATGATTTCAAATCACTTCTGAAATGCGAAAGTGCAATCTAATCACCAATGATAAATAGTCTATCTTGGTGTCAACGTCGCTGTCACTTTTCAGAGGAATGCACCATGGATCTTCAGCTTTCGGGCAAGACCGCCCTCGTCACCGGATCGACCGCCGGCATCGGCTTCGCCATCGCCAAGCGCCTGGCTGAGGAAGGGGTCGAGGTCGTCATCACCGGCCGCAACCAGGCCAAGCTGGACGCTGCCGCCGCCGAGCTTTCGCAGGCCGGCACCATCCGCCCGGTGCTGGCCGATCCCGCCACCGCAGCGGGCGCCGACGCGCTGATCGCGGCCGTCCCGGACATCGACATTCTCGTCAATAATCTCGGCATCTATGAGGCCAAGGACTTCACCGACATCACGGATGCGGACTGGCATCATCTGTTCGAGGTCAATGTCGTGAGCGGCGCCCGCCTCGCTCGCCATTATTTCCCGAAGATGCTGGCCAAGAACTGGGGTCGCGTCCTGTTCATCGCCAGCGAAAGCGGTCTGCTGCCACCGGCCGAGATGATCCATTATGGCATGACCAAGTCGGCGCAACTCGCCATTTCGCGGGGCCTTGCCGAACATACGCGCGGCACCGGCGTCACCGTCAATTCGGTGCTGCCCGGCCCGACCCGTTCGGAAGGCATTGTCGAATTCATCCGCTCGGTGGTCGAGAACAAGGACGCGTCCGAAGCCGAGCGCGAAGCCGAATTCTTCACCAAGCTGCGCCCGCTCTCGCTGATCAAGCGGCTGATCGAAGCCGATGAGGTCGGCGCGATGACCGCCTATCTCGCCAGCCCGCTGGCCGCCGCCACCAATGGCGCGGCGGTCAAGGTCGAGGGGGGCATGGTGCCGACGATCTACTGACGCCCAGCGCCAACCTCCAAAAAACGGAAGTTTGCGCGCGCCTCCATCACAATCCTGCTTGTGGCAACTGGCCCTGTCGCTCGTTTCCTCCTCTGCCTATGGGGATGGAAATGAGCGATACGGACTGCCTGCCCACCATCGACCAGGCGCTGGAACAGGATGGCTATGCCCGCCTGGCCGGCGCCGACCTGCTGCGCCAGCTGGATATCGGCGCGGCCGACTGGGCGCCCTTTGCCCGCAGCTGGAACGATCTTGGCCCCGATCTCTTCATGGCCGATGGCGGCCGTTATCGCCGCCGCCGCCACGCCACCTTCCACTGCGCCGCCGGGCAGTTCAGCCGCCAGCCGCATCAGCCCCATTATCAGAGCCGCGACTATAACCCGCTGAACGGCGACGTGCAGCGCTGGTTCGATCCGGTCGAGGATGCGACGATCGCGCTGCCGGTGACGCAGGCGCTGCTCGCCTTCTGCGCCGGCCATTTCGATCCGGCGTCATCGGGCGACTGGCATGTCGAGATGCACCAGTTCCGGATCGAGGCGAAACCGGGCGAGCTTGGCCGTCCCACGCCCGAGGGCATGCACCGCGACGGCGTCGACCGGGTCTTCGTGATGCTGGTGGAACGCCGCAATGTGCGCGAGGGCGTCACCCGCATCGGCGCCGCCGACGGCACGCCGATGGGCGAGTTCACCCTGGCCCAACCGGGCGACGCGATGCTGATCGATGACCACCGCATCTTCCACGGCGTGACCGAGATCCACGCCGTCGACCCAGCCCAGCCCGCCTGGCGCGATGCGCTGGTGATCACCTTTCAATCCTCCCCGGCACGGGGAGGTGGCATCGCGCAGCGATGACGGAGGGGGCTGGCCGAAGGCACGCCCCCTCCACCCCTGGCTTCGCCAGCGGTCCCCCTCCCCGCGAGCGGGGAGGATTATTTCAGCAACACCAGCTCTTCGGCCATGCTGGGGTGCAGCGCCACGGTATCGTCGAAATCCTGCTTGGTGAGGCCCGCCTTCACCGCGACGGCGGCTGCCTGCAGGATTTCCGGCGCATCCGGGCCGATCATGTGCAGGCCCACCACCTTGTTGGTGGTCGCATCCACGACCATCTTGTAGAGCGCCCGCTCGTCGCGCCCGGCCAGCACATTCTTCATCGGCCGGAAGTCGGAGGTATAGACCTTCACCGTGCCATATTTGTTCTTGGCCTGCGCTTCGGTCAGGCCGACGCCGGCCAGCGGCGGATGGCTGAACACGGCCGACGGCACGCAGCTATAGTCGACGGTGCGCGGATTGTTGCCGAACACGGTGTCGGCAAAGGCATGGCCCTCGCGGATCGCCACCGGGGTCAGTTGCAGCCGATCGGTGACGTCGCCCACCGCATAGATGCTCTCGCAGTTGGTACGGCTATATTCATCGACCTTGATCGCGCCCTTGTCGTCGATCTCGACGCCGGCATTCTCCAGACCCAGACCGTCGGTGTGCGGGCGGCGGCCGGTGGCGAACAGCACGATATCGGCCGCGACCGGATCGCCATTCTTGAAGTGGACGCACAAGGTGCCGTCCTCCTTCTTCTCGATCTTCTCCATCTGCGCGTTGAAGCGGAAATTAATCCCCTTCATCGTCGAAATCTGGAGCAGGCGGTCGCGGATCTGCTCGTCATAGCCGCGCAGCAGCGTGCCACCGCGGTTGACCATCGTCACATGGCTGCCGAACTGGTGGAAGATGCCGGCAAATTCATTGGCGATATAGCCGCCGCCGACGATGACGATGCGCTTGGGACATTCGTCCAGATGGAACACCTCGTTGGAGGTGATGCCATATTCGGCGCCCTCCACCTCGGGGATCAGCGGCCAGGCGCCGGTCGCGACCAGGATGACCTTGGCCGTCACCTCGCGCCCGCTGGCAAGCTTCACGCTATGCGGCCCGGTCACCGTCACGCGCTCGGCGATCAGCTCGACCTTATGGCTGTTGAGCGTATTGGTGTAGAGCCCTTCGAGCCGGTCGACATCGGCCAGCACATTGTCGCGCAGCGTCGCCCATTCGAAACCGCAATCGGGCACGTTCCAGCCGAAGCGGCGCGCGTCCTTCAGATCCTCGGCGAAATGGGCGCCATAGATGAGCAGCTTCTTGGGCACGCAGCCGCGAATGACGCAGGTGCCACCGACGCGAAATTCCTCGGCCACCGCGACCTTGGCGCCATGCGCCGCGGCGACGCGCGACGCGCGCACCCCGCCCGATCCTGCGCCGATGACGAAAAGGTCGAAATCATAATCGCTCATGCCAGTCTCCGCTCGGCGCACTATCTTGGCGGCGGATATGGCGGCTGGATGGCCCAGTTACAAATGGGAATTTTGGCTGCAACTTCCGTTCGTTTCGAGCCTGTCGAGAAGCCTTTCCCGACATCGCCCGAAACGAACGGTCGCTATTGCCTTATTCGCCCAACGCGATCTCGATCAGCGCCATGGTCGAGGGGTCGAAGCCGGTCGGGCCGTTTGCCTCGATCGACTTGGCGATCTCCTTGCCCAGCTCGACACCGAACTGGTCATAGGGATTGATCCCCATCAGCACGGCATTGGCGAAGGTGCGATGCTCGTAGAAGGCGATCAGCGCGCCCAGGGCATGCGGGTTCACATCGTCCATCAGGATGGTGGTCGACGGGCGGTTGCCGGCATAGGCGCGCGCCGGGTCTTCATTGTCCTTGCCGCGCATCAATGCCGCGCCCTGGGCGAAGCAATTGACCAGCAGCGCGCGATGATGCGCCGGGTCGAGCGCATTGCCCGGCTCGATCGAGGCGATGAACTCGACCGGGGTCAGGATCGTGCCCTGGTGCAGCAGCTGGAACACGGCATGCTGCGCATCGGTGCCGACACCGCCCCAGGTGATCGGAGCAGTCGGCCCATCCACCGGCGAGCCGTCCAGCTTCACCGACTTGCCGTTGCTCTCCATCTCCAGCTGCTGGAGATAGGAGGGCAGCAGCGCCAGTCGCTCGTCATAGGCGAACAGGGCGCGGGTCTCGCAACCCAGCACGCGGGCATAATATTGATCGACGAAGGCAGCGATCAGCGGGATATTCTCGCGCGGATCGGTCAGCTGGAAATGGCGGTCCATCGCCGCCGCGCCCTCCAGCAGGCTCTCGAACGCGTCCCAGCCCAGCGCCAGCGCGGCGGGGAAGCCGATCGACGACCAGAGCGAATAGCGGCCGCCCACGCTTTCGGGGAAGGGCAGGATGCGGGTTTCGTCGACGCCCCATTCCATCGCCTTTTCCGGCGCGGCGGTCAGCGCGATGATCTTGCCATAAGGGTCTTCGACACCGGCCTCGACCATCCAGTTGATCGCGCTCGCTGCGTTCAGCATGGTTTCGCTGGTGGTGAACGTCTTGGACGCGATCGCGATCAGCGTGGCGTCGGGGTCGAACGCATCCATCGCCTTTTCGAGCGCCGTGCCATCGACATTGGAGACGATCGCGACATCATAGCGCATGCCGTCGCCGCCCAGCGCATCGACGATCAGGTCGGGGCCGAGCGCCGAGCCGCCGATGCCGATATGCAGGATATGGCGGATCGGGCCGAGCGCCTCTGCCTCGATCGCGTCGATCAGCGCGCGGGTGCGATTGTGCAGCGCCTTGGCCAGCGCCACGCTGTCGGCATTGCCGACGCCGCGCTGCGCGGTGTGCTCGGCGGCGCGCCCTTCGGTATTGTTGACCGCCTCGCCGGCGAACAGCGCCTCGCGCCGGCCGGCAAAATCCTGTTCCTGCGCCAGCTTCAGGAAGCCGTCGACCAGATCGTCGGTCAGATGCGTCTTGGACCAGTCGAAGCGCAGCGGCCCATGGCTCAGCACAAGCTTGGACAGGCGGTCGGGATCACTCTCGAAGATGGTCTTGAGTTCAGCTTGAGGCAGGGCGGCAAGGGCCGCCAGTGCGGGACTGGACATGCGGGAGATCCTCTTGGTCGTTGGTCGATATCGACGCTGCACCGGTCGATTCTTCCTCTCCTTATCCAAAAGCGGCACGCATTGCATCGTCCACGCGCTTGACGCGGCGCGGGCGACCCCGCAAAAGCCGCGACAGGCCGCAGTGACACGTCGCAGCGCGGCACGATCTTGAAGGAACATTAGGCAGACATGAGCGCAAAATCGGAAACGCGGGACTTCATCTGGTTCCTCGCCAAGCTGGCGGTGTTCGTCTTCGTCCTGCGCAGCTTCATCGTCTCGCCCTTCAACATCCCTTCGGAATCGATGCAGCCGCGGCTGCTGATCGGCGACTATCTGCTGGTTGCCAAATGGCCCTATGGCTATTCGCGCTATTCCCTGCCCTTCTCGGTGCCGCTGATCCCCGGTCGCATCTTCGCCTCGACGCCGCAGCGCGGCGACGTGGTGGTGTTCAAGGCGCCGCCGAGCCAGAAGAACGACTATATCAAGCGGGTGATCGGCCTGCCGGGTGACATGATCTCTGTCCGTGGCGGCACCGTCTATCTGAATGGCCAGGCGATCCCGAAGCAGAAGGTCGCCGACCTCGTCATTCCGGTGACGCCCAACATGGAAGATGCCGCGCAGAAGGAAGGCAGCCCCTCCCCCTGCTATCGCCCCGAATTCGAACAGGCCGCGCCGGGCGGTGGCAAACAGTGCCGCTATCCCCAGTATCGTGAGACGCTTCCGGGCGGCAAGAGCTATAACGTCCTCGACCTGGTGCCCGATGGCGCCGCCGACGACCGTGACACCGTGCTGGTGCCGCAAGGCCATCTGTTCATGATGGGCGACAACCGCGATCGCAGCGCCGACAGCCGCTTCCCGGCGGTCGAAGGCGGCGGCATCGGCCTCGTCCCCGAGGAAAATCTGGTCGGCAAGGCGCTGGTTTCCGTCTTCTCGACCGACGGCAGCGCCAACTGGCTGCTGCCCTGGACCTGGTTCACCGCCGCACGCTGGAGCCGGATTGGGGAAGGCTTTTGATGGTGGCTTCGCACAGGCCTGATACCGCAGCCTGGCTGATCGCGCTGATCGGCCGCGCGCCGATCAACCCCGCTGCCTTCGAACAGGCGCTGACCCATGGCAGCGCCAAGGCGGAAAATTACGAACGGCTGGAATTTCTGGGCGACCGCATCCTGGGGCTGCTGATCGCCGAATGGCTCTATGCCCGCTTCCCGGCCGAACCGGAAGGCAAGCTGTCGCGTCGTTTCAACGCGCTGGTCTCCGGCGAAACCTGCGCGCAGGTGGCCCGCGCCGCCGGCGTGCCCACCCATCTGGTGCTGGGCAAGCAGGCGCGCGATGATGGCGCCGCCGACAGCGACAATGTGCTGGGCGACGTGATGGAGGCGCTGATCGGCGCCCTCTATCTGGAGGCCGGACTGGACGAGACACGCACACTGGTCCGTCGCCTTTGGGGCGACCGGGTCGACACCCAGACCGCCGCGCCGCGCCATCCCAAGTCGGCGCTGCAGGAATGGGCCGCGTCGAACAAGCGCAAGCCACCCGAATATGTGATGACGGACCGGTCGGGGCCGCACCATGCGCTGCGCTTCACCGTCACCGTCTCGATCAAGGGCGCGGGCGAGGCGAGCGCCACCGGCGGCTCCAAGCAGGAAGCCGAAACCGCTGCCGCGAAAGCCCTGCTGGAGCAATTGGCGGGCTAAGCCTGTCCCCAACATTCATTTTGGTTTAGGAAGACGTCTCCGCGCATTGGCGTGGAGCGAACGGAGCATGTGATTGACCATCGAGTTTGAAAATCAGCGCTGTGGCGTCATCGCCATCGTCGGCGCCCCCAATGCCGGCAAGTCGACGCTGGTCAATGCGCTTGTCGGGCAGAAGGTGGCGATCACCAGCCCCAAGGCACAGACCACGCGCACCCGCGTCATGGGCGTCGCGATCGAGGGCGATGCGCAGATGGTGCTGGTCGACACGCCCGGCATCTTCGCGCCGCGCCGCCGCCTCGATCGCGCGATGGTGCAGGCCGCCTGGGGCGGCGCGCAGGGCGCCGACCTGATCGTCCTGCTGGTCGATGGCAAAGCGGGCCTTGGCGCCAAGATGGAGCCGATCATCGCTGCGCTGAAGGCCCGGCCGGAACGCAAATGGCTGGTGCTCAACAAGGTCGACATCGCGGTCAAGGAGAAGCTGCTGGTCCATACCCAGCGCCTCTATGAGGAACTGGAGTTCGAGGAGACCTTCTTCGTTTCCGCAGCGACCGGCGATGGCTTGCCCGAACTCAAGACCGCCTTTGCGAACGCCATGCCCCAAGGCCCCTGGCATTTCCCCGAGGATCAGGTGTCGGATGCGACCGACCGCATGCTGGCGGCCGAAATCACCCGCGAGCAGCTTTATCACCAGCTCCACGCCGAACTGCCCTATGCCGCCGCGGTCGATACCGAGCAGTATAAGGAACGCGACGACGGTTCGGTCGAAATCCACCAGCAGATCCTGGTCGGCCGCTCCAGCCAGCGCGCGATCGTGCTGGGCAAGGGGGGGCAGCGCCTCAAGGAAATCGGATCCAAGGCGCGCGCCGAACTGGCCAACCTCCTGGGCGTCAAGGTCCACCTCTACCTCCACGTCAAGGTGAAGGAAGACTGGGAAGAAGATCGCTTCATCTATCGCGACATCGGCCTCGACTGGGTCGACTGACTGACGACCGTTCGCTTCGAGCCTGGTCGAGAAGCGGAGAGCGCTGCGCGCGCGTTTCTCGACACGCTCGAAACGAACGGATCGGGGTTCGATTACTCAAGCGAAACATAATCACCATCCCGGTCGTTGAGCCATCATGCTCAAGACCATCATGGTGGCCACGCGGGATCGCGCACGACTGGCCGAGATTACCAGCGTCGCGACCCGCTTCGGCCTCGACATGCTGCTCGCCCGGCTGGGACTGGCGAAAGGCGATGACAGCGCCGCCGCCGATCCGCCCGACCTGCCCCGCCGCACCCGGCAGGCAATGGAAGCGCTCGGCCCGACCTATGTGAAGCTCGGCCAGATCCTCGCCACCCGGCAGGATCTTCTGCCCGAGGCGTGGATCGCCGAATTCGGCAAGCTGCACAGCGACGCGCCAACCCTGCCCTTCGATCAGCTTCGCCCACGCCTCGAAGCGGTGTTTGGCGAACCGGTCGAAACCGCCTTCGCCCGCTTCGACACGGCGCCGCTCGCCGCCGCCTCCATGGCGCAGGTCCATCGCGCGACCCTAACCGACGGGCAGGAGGTGGTGGTCAAGATCCGTCGCCCCGGCATCCGCAAGGCGATGGAGGCGGACCTGCGCCTCATCACCCATCTGGCCGGCGTCGTCGAAGCAAGCAGTCGCGAGGCGCGCCGTTTCCAGCCGCAAGCGCTGGTGCAGCAATTGCTCGACACCGTGCTGGAGGAACTGGATTTCACCCAGGAAGGTCGCAATGCCGACCGGCTGCGCGAAGACCTAGCCGACAACCCGGCCGTGGTCATCCCGGCGATCCACTGGACCTATTGCGCGGAAACCGTGCTGGTGATGGATTATATCGACGGCGTGCCGCCGCGCGACGGCGATGCCTTGCGCGCTGCCGGCATCGATCCGGCCGCGATCGCCGACCTCGGTGCCGCGCTGGTGCTCGACATGGTGCTGGTCCATGGCCGCTTCCATGGCGATCCGCATCCCGGCAATCTTCTCTGCCTGCCCGGCGACCGGCTCGCCTTGCTCGACCTTGGCCTGATCGGTCATGTCAGCGCGCGGCGGCGGCAGGAATTCCTGTCCTTCATCCTCTCGCTGCGCTCCGGCGACGCGCGCACCCTGGCCGACACGCTGCTGGTCTGGTCAAAGGCCAGCGCGCCCGATCCCGGCCAGGTGCTGGACGCCGCCGAGCAACTGGTCGCGCGCCATGGCAGCGGCCCGCTGGTGCTGACCCGCATGGTCGCCGACTTCTTTCCGCTGCTGCGCAAGGAGGGGCTGGTGCTGCCGCCCGACCTCGCCCTCATCTTCAAGGCGCTGATCACGATGGACGGGGTGCTGGGTGCGATCCAGCCCGGCTTCGACCTGTCGCAAGCCCTGCAGAAGGCGCGCGGCCGGCTGGTGATGAACCAGGTCGCGGCAGCCCATGCCCCGGAAAAGACCGTTGCCCTGCTGCTTGAGCTCTCGCGCATCGCCGACGACGCCCCGCGCCTGCTGCGCGCGCTGACGCGCCGACTGGAGGCAGACGCAACACCAGCCACCCCGTCCCCATCGGACCAAGGCAGCAAATGGATCGCCGCCGCCATCCTGGCCGCCGGCACCCTGATCGCTGCCGCCCATAATTGGGGCTAGCCCCGCAGCAAGCGACCAGGGCGATGGCGGATTATTCCGCCGCCGCCTTCTTCTTGGCCGGCGCCTTCTTGGCGGCGGGCTTCTTTTCGCCCGCTTCCTTCTTCGCCGCGGGCTTCTTGGCGGCGGCCTTCTTCGCCGGTGCCTTCTTGCCCTTCTTGGCCGGGGCGGCCGCTGCGCGCGCGTCGATCAGTTGGGTTGCTTCCTCCAGCGTCAGCGCATCCTGCTCGATCGTCTTGGGCAGGGTCGCGTTGGTCGTGCCGTCGGTGACATAGGGGCCATAGCGGCCCGCCATCAGCTTGATCTCCGCCTCGGTGCGCGGATGCTTGCCAAGCACCTTCAAGGGCTCGCGCGACGATCCGCCACGCCCGCCCTTGTTCGCCGCATCGGCGAGCTTGGCGACGGCCATGTTCATGCCCACCTCGAAAATCTCGGCGGTCGAGGACAGCCGGCCATATTTGCCGTCATGCAGCAGGTAGGGACCGAAACGGCCGATATTGGCAACGATCGGCAGCCCGGTTTCCGGGTGCAGGCCGACTTCGCGCGGCAAGCTCAGCAGCTTGATCGCCCAATCGAGCGTCATCTCGCCATCGGGCAGATCCTTGGGGATCGACCCACGCTTGGCCTCCTTGCCCTCGCCCATCTCGATATAGGGGCCGAAACGGCCAGACTTCTTGACGATGTCCTGCCCGGTCTCGGGATGCTGGCCCAGAATTTCGGGGCCGGTATCGGCGCCATCGCTGCCGCCCGGCTGGCCGAACTTGCGGGTATATTTGCACTCGGGATAGTTGGAGCAGGCGATGAACGCACCGAAGCGGCCACCGCGCAGCGACAGCTGGCCATCGGCGCAGAGCGGGCAGGCGCGCGGATTGCTGCCGTCCGCCTTGGGCGGGAACAGCATCGGCTCCAGGAACTTGTCCAGCTCGGCCGTGATGTCGGACGGCTTCTGCTCCATGATCTCGGCGGTCTTGGGCTTGAAGTCCTTCCAGAAGGCTTCGAGCACCTCCTGCCACTGGGCACGGCCGCCGGAAATCTCGTCCAGCTCGTCCTCAAGGCCCGCGGTGAAGTCATAGGAGACATAGCGCTCGAAAAAGCGCTCCAGGAAGGCCGTGACGAGACGCCCGCTTTCCTCGGCGAAGAAGCGGTTCTTCTCGACGCGGACATAGTCGCGGTCCTTCAGCACCTGCAGGGTCGAGGCGTAGGTCGACGGGCGACCGATACCCAGCTCTTCCAGCTTCTTGACCAGCGAGGCTTCGGAATAGCGCGGCGGCGGCTGGGTGAAATGCTGTTCGGCGCTCACCTTCTTCTTGGCCGGCGCGTCGCCTTCGCTCAGGCGCGGCAGCAGCTTGCTGTCGTCGTCTTCCGCGTCGTCGCGACCTTCTTCGTAAAGGGCGAGGAAACCGGGGAAGATCACCACCTGGCCGGTGGCGCGCAGCGTGTGGCTGCCGCTGCCGTCGACCATGTCGATGGTGGTGCGTTCCAGCCGGGCCGAGGCCATCTGGCTCGCCAGCGCGCGCTTGAAGATCAGGTCATAGAGGCGCGCATGATCGCCACCACCGACCTTGTCGCGATGGAATTCGGTCGGACGAATGGCTTCGTGCGCTTCCTGCGCATTCTTCGCCTTGGTCTGATATTGGCGTGGCTTTTCGGGCAGGTAGCCGCCGTCATAGCGCTCCGCGATCGCCTTGCGCGCGGCCGAGATGGCGCTGCCGTCCATCTGCACGCCATCGGTACGCATATAGGTGATCGCGCCATCCTCGTAGAGCTGCTGCGCGATCCGCATCGTGTGGCTGGCCGAAAAGCCGAGCTTGCGCGCGGCTTCCTGCTGCAGGGTCGAGGTGGTGAAGGGCGGTGGGGGATTGCGGGTGAGCGGCTTGGTCTCGACCTTGTCGACGGTGAAGCGCCCGGCCTCCACGTCCGCCTTGGCCGCCATGGCATCGCCTTCCTTGCCGATGGTCAGGCGGTCGATCTTCTCGCCCTTCCAGCGGACGAGGCGCGCGGTGAAGCCCTGCCCGCCCTGCTCCATCTCGGCCGAGATCGACCAATATTCCTGCGGCACGAAGCTTTCGATCTCGCGCTCGCGCTCCACCACCAGCCGCAGCGCGACCGACTGGACGCGGCCCGCCGACTTGGCGCCGGGCAGCTTGCGCCACAGCACCGGCGACAGGGTGAAGCCCACCAGATAGTCGAGCGCACGGCGCGCCCGATAGGCATCGATCAGATCCTCGTCCAGCGCGCGCGGCTTCGCCATCGCGTCCAGCACCGCCGCCTTGGTGATCGCGTTGAACGTCACCCGGTCGACCGTCTGCGGCAGCGCCTTCTTGGCGCGCAGCACTTCCTGCACATGCCAGCTGATCGCTTCCCCTTCGCGATCAGGGTCAGTCGCCAGGATCAATCGCGTGGCCTTCTTCGCCTCGTCGGCGATGGCCTTGAGCTGCTTGCCCTTGTCGCCATAATTTTCCCAGGACATGGCAAAGCCATTGTCGGGATCGACCGACCCGTCCTTGGGCGGCAGGTCGCGGATATGGCCGTAGCTGGCCAGGACATGGAAATCCCCGCCCAGATATTTCTCGATGGTCTTCGCCTTGGCCGGCGATTCGACAATGACAAGTTGCATTCAGGCCCCGGTTTGGAAGTCTCTCACGTATACGCGCGAGTTTGATCGAGTGACCTAACGAAGGTCAACAGCGGACACGCTTGGCGCGAGCTAGCTCATTTGATCAGGCTAGAACAATGGACTTTCTGGAAACGAAGAACATAATCTCCAACGACCACAGTGTCGCCGTCATCCAGCTCCACGCTGCCGCCCGCCCTCACCTCTCGTCCATTCACATGCACACCGTTGGTTGAGCAATAATCTTCAAGAAACACATGCTCCCCCTCCGATATCAAGCCACAATGGAAGCGAGATATGTCATCAGCGCTCAACATCAGATCATTCCCTGGATCCCGTCCGATTGTAACCCTCGAATTCAGCGCAACAAAAAGAACTATTCCTTTATGCACGACCCTTTCAGGTGGCTCGCTTTGAATTTTTAATATTCCTACAGCAAAGCGTCTTTGCGCCCCTTGGGAAGTATTCGGATCCAGCAACAAGCGTGTAATTTCTATCGCGATCTCGCCCCTACGTTTGCGATTCTCCTTGCTCACCGTTCGATAGGCAACAAAAATGCTGGCGCAGGCAGCGATCAGCGCTGCCGAAAGTGTTCCCCATATCGGCAATGCTATCAATTCTAACATTTAGCTTACACTCACTTTCCCACCCGCCTGCCGTTCCAGCCCGCCCGCCAGTTCCAGTTCCAGCAGCACCGTCTGGACGATAGCGGGCGACAGGCCGGACAGGCGGATGACCTCATCCACCGCCACCGCGACCGGTCCCAGCAGCGCGATCACTGCCGCGCGGTCGGCATCGGCGACATCGCTCGACACCGGCTGGCCGATGAAGTCGAAACTGCCCTGCCGCACCATCCGGGGATCAAGCCCGCCGACCGCCTCCAATATATCGTCGGCATTCTGCACCAATGTCGCGCCCTCGCGGATAATTCTATAAACAGTTGCACACCCCGTTAACGCACTGCCGTTACGGAGAAAATATGACGCAGCCAGCATGGATTTATGCCCGCTTTAGCTCGATGGAGCAAAGCAAAGGACATTCGTTAGAACGCCAGCTTACCGAAGGTCGTGCGCTTATCGAACGCATGGGTTGGGAACACTCGCCCAATCGAGAACTCGCTGACGAGGGCAAATCCGCATACACCGGCGGTAATCGATCCGAAGGCTCCCTGTTATTCGATTTTGAGCAGAAAGCCCGCGAAGGCCTGTTCCATAATGGCGCTGTCCTCGCCGTCGAAAATCTCGATCGTCTCACAAGGCAGGGTTACGAGCAGGCAGTTGACCTACTCAGGCTGCTGACCACAAACGGTGTCACTGTCGCAACGTGGCACGACAACCAGATTTACGAAGCCGGCAAGCGCATCGACATGATGAAGGTCATGTCCATAATCCTCAAAGCCGAACTTGCCCGTGAGGAAAGCGAGAAGAAAAGCATTCGCATCCGGGCAAGCTGGTCCAAAAAGATCGAGGATGCCCAAAATGGTGACAAGCGCGCCATGACCAAAACGCTGTTGGCGTGGTTGAAGCGCGACGACGAGACGCTGCTTATGTCGGTGATCCCCGAACGCGCAGCAGTCGTGAACGAGATTTATGACTGGTATATCAGCGGTCGCGGCTTGCCGTGGATTGTCCAGCGCCTCAATGTACGCAAGGAACCCTCATGGGCCATCGGCGCAAGAAACAAGGGTCAGGGCTGGAACACCGCCTATCTGCATAAAATCCTGACCAATCGGGCAGTGCTTGGCGAATTTGAACCGATGAGCAGGCCCCGCGCCGCTTTGCATGAGGTCACAAAGGGCATCGTCATTCCCGACTATTTCCCGAAAATCGTCAGCGCAGAGAAGTTCAATCAAGTGCAGCAGCTTCGCGCACAACGCTCCAGTTGGGGCGGCCAAGCGACCAAGACAATGAACAATCTCATGTCAGGTCTGGCCAAGTGCGCCACTTGCGGTGGTAATATGTATTTTGAGAGCCAGCAGAAGGCCGGTCGAACCACTGGACACAAAAGCCGCCTCGATGGCCGCCCTCTGACCTACTTGGCCAAAACTGACCGATCCTATTACCGCTGCAACAGCGCCCGGCGTGGTCACACTTGCACCAACAAAACGCGCATCCGGTATGAAATGCTTGAGGGTGCCATACTGGATTGCATGTTCGACCTCGCCATGAAGGACACCACTTTCAAGCCCAGCGATGCAGAGGCAAAACTGAACCTGTCCATCGGCGAGGTTCAGCGCTCCATTACGTTGAAGCAGGACCAGATTAAGCAAGGCTCAGACAACCTGCTGGAGTTTTTCAGCAAGTCCCTTGCTCAGCGCGTTGCCCAGCTTGAGGCAGGCCTAGAAGCTGATGAAGCGCAGCTTGCAACCCTGACTAAGCAATTGGAAATCGAACGCGGTGCGTTGCGTCCAGAAGAGGATAGCAGTCTGCTGCTTGCTGCTCGAAACGCACTCAACAGCGAGGACAAGGAAGATCGCTATTTGGCCCGCGTTCAAACGCACCAGAGCCTAACCCGGCTGATCGACCAGATGTATTGCAACAGCCGTGGGGAAACGAACATCACGCTCAACAACAGCGATGTTCAAATCCACATTGCGCCCGATGGTCGCACCTCACTTCTTGTGCATGAAGGGCCTGACGGTGAACGGGAATGGAACCCGGATCATGAAGCCGCAGAATAGAGACAAGCTGGTCAATTCTGGTTAAAAGGTCCGAGGGGGGGGTAACGTATGAACGATGAACAATCAGTGCCGACTGGCAAAGTGACGAAGTCGCGCAATTGGTGGAAAATCGGCTTCTTCGTCGCGCTGTTCGCGTTTGAGGTGACACGCGAAATTGCCGTCTTAGAAGCATCAGCCGAAATTCAGCCCAACACGATGTACCACCTTTATAATAGCAGCGAACTCGTTTCGGCAGAAGGTAGCTGGAAACGCATCGACGGCGGTGGCAAGCTGATCGGGTCATCGGTCAAAATCGAGTGCTGGAGCGAGAAAGGCATTTGCTTGGAAGCCTATGCGAACGCCAGAGACGGTTTCGTGTATGCACCTAACATCGACTGGTTTGATGCTAATTTCACCCGGGAGGCTGTCACCTACGAGAACACGGTCCCAGAATGTGCTAGCTACTCAGTCCGTATCGATTTGAAGATGAAAAAGGTATTCGCCGTCAGGGACAAGAAACCTGATGCTAAGGGCGAGCTATGCGCTCCTTTGGAGCGGCGCATTGAAATGCAGCTTGCGGATGGCTACGAGTCGAAAACTGAGCCGCTTAAAGGCCATTTTGTCCCCGTCTTAAGTGTGCTTGCGACAATCATACGGAGTTTCGAGAAATGAAAGTGTTGGTAGCTTTCATCATGACAGTAACCTTGGCCACCCCAGCGTTGGCTAAACCATTGCAATGCAAATGGGTGGAGAAGAACCAATGCGATGCCGGAAAAGGCTGTCGCAAAATATCGGCAGGGACAATCTCAGTTTCTCTTGATACGAAAACGAAAGAATATAAGCGGTGCGACCGAAACGGTTGTGACACGTATCAGGCGAATGTGCATGTGTCCGGCGCGTTCACTATTTTTGATCTTGCCGGACGAGGTGTTTTTGCGAAGGTCGGCCCTAATGGCCAGTCGAGCGAGGTAGTCAGTCTTGGCAACAGCATTCTAATTTCTCACGGATTTTGTCGCTGACACTCGGACAGCCCCACGGAGCACCAATCCGAAAAGAAGCCCCTGCACAACATGCGGGGGCTTCTTTGTTCTCACAGGGCTTCTACGGGTATCAGCGGGGCAATCGATGCTTCAGTTGCCCCACATGCAGGATAAACCAGTTGCACTTGCGCTCGACGTAGAAACGCGCGCCCTCGACCTCGACCACAAAACTGTCATCCTCGTAGTCAGGCGAGTAGTCACAAACATCGAGAACGAAAGTGGCAACTGCATTTAGGTCGATCTGCTGAAACATACTGCACTCCAGATATTGCGTAGTGCCAGAACAGCTAGCTTCACACCGAACCAAAAGTCATCCAGTTTTCCGGATACTTCTCCTATTTTTCTACTCCACCACAATCTGGCCTTGCTCTTTGACCCACAAGACGCATTGTTTCCTTAGGCACATCAACCAAAAAGGAACGTGCCTACTATGGAATGGACAAAGCATATCCGCGCAACGGACCTGCAACAGCTAATCATAAATTGGGAAGAACAACAGCCGCTCAAAGGCACACGGCTTGAGAATGACTACGAGCCGGTCGTAAAGATATTCAATCCGGTCGGAGCAGCCACATTCCTCATATCGGAATGCGACAATGAGGGGCTTGCTTTCGGGCTGTCAGATTTAGGCTTCGGTTCGCCGGAACTCGGCTATATCAGCATAGACGAGATTTTCAGCGTCCAGTTGCCCGGCGGCCTCTCGATGGAGCAGGACTTGCATTTCAAGCCCAAGCAGACGCTATCGCAGTATGCCTTAGAAGCCCGTAAAAAGGGCCGCATCATCGCCTGAGCATAAATAGATTGCAGGGGGTTTCATGGTGTCCCCTGCGCTCCTTATATCAACGAGAAACCCCTCCACTTCTTGCGGAGGGGTTTCTTATTTCACTTCTTGGCAGGCCCAGCATATTTTGCATCAGGCTTGTCACCAACTTCCGAGCGCTCCGAATGATCCGGGTTCTTACCCCGGCTCCACAAGCTACCGATAGACTGCTTGTCACCACGCGACAGGCTATCCCAATCAGAACGCAGATGCTTCGGGAACTTGTCTTTCGGCTCACCACTTTTCGTGGAGGGCTTCACCGATGCCGCAATAGCAGCAGTTTTTGACAAGCGCTCAAGATCAGCGTCATAATCACCGGCTTCAACGGCGAGCATAAAATCAGCAAGGAAGGCTGGGAACCTATCCGTTGCGATCAGGTTTGCGTCTTTGCTGCCCAAAGGAAGCGTCTGATTGCCGACCTTGACGCGCAACTCTACAGCTTTGCCGTTGACCTTATACCACTTATTGGGCGCTTTTGAGGGCGTTGAAGAATTAAACTGCTTAATCGTGCGCTCGATGCCAGTAAGCAGCGGCTTCCGCGCTTTCGAGGCGTCGTAGGGCTTGCTTTCGAACTCATCGCGCAAACCCTCATCAAAATACTTGCTCAGGTCGATCTTCGCCATATTTGCCTCCGTAGTTCGTTGCCCGCACTAGAACCGAACTATGAACAGAAAGTCAACAGAACGGTCCTGCTTTGCAGCAGGACCGTTGGAAGTTAGCATTTGAGGCAGCAGTTAGCTTGCAGGCGTTTCAGCTTCCGGTTTCGACTTCCGAGTTTCGCGCATCTTTTCCGTGCGGGCTGCGCGGGCTTTCTCAAGTGCCTCCAACTGCTGGTCGAATTTGCCCTTCCCGATTTCGTCGGCGAAGTAGGCCAACGCTTCGGGAAACAGTTTGGTTTCGACGGCGAGTTGCGTTTCCTCGCCCTTCAATTTGAGCGCCGTGTTGGCGTAGCGGATGCTGAACGCGGTATCGTTGGCACCGCTCCTGAACCAGCGCCGACCTTCCTTCTTCGGTTCGTTGAACAACGCGATCTGCGTTTTGATTGCCTCAAGCACAACGTCCCGCGCTGAGCGCTTGCCGGTGGTGGTCAGGTCAGCAACAGCAGAAACACTCTTGAGCGCAGTAGGATTGAAAGCCATCTAAGTTACTCCGATCTGCGTAGCGCTTAATTGCCCTACTTCAATCGTATGCGCTCACCTGATTTCATAATCATCCACTCTTTGACGTTGATTATCAGGAAATTCTTGGAGGCTCCTTATCAGGGCTAGTTCTTTGCCTCTGGATAAATATGCGGAGAGGAGAACACATTATGATCTATTTCCTAACCGCATTATCCCTGTTTACGTTCCTAGCGCTTTGCGGCGCATCTAACCGCATCAAGAAAGCCGAAGCGCAGCTTGAGAAGGCCGAAGAGCATATCGAGATTATCCGCGTTGCACTTGAGCGCCACCTTATTGACGGCACTGAATACAAGAGCGCTGGCATCGGCACTTACAAGGGCAAATGGCGCGCCCAGTTTGGCGACCGCATTTGGGACGGCAATGTGCGAGGTGACGCATGAGCCATTACACCAAAAGTGAGTGGCAGCGCGTAAAGGCGAACGCAACGGCCCGCTGGCAGTCTTTCTCTTCAAACCCGCTGCTACCAACCGACTATAAGGCGGCGAAGGTCGCTTATTTTCTGGCCGTTGAAGAAGCTGCTGATAACGCGCTTACCCTGATCCAATCGGGCCATTCCCTAGAGGAAGCCGCGCAGATGGCATGTGACTTCCTTGATTGGAAGCTGGAAGGTGACGCATGACCTTGCAGGACGCCCGCGACTTCTCAGAGTTCGATCCCGGCAAGGCTGACATGCTGTGGATGCTGACCTACGGTGGCTCCCTATGAGCATCTTAACAGGAGTGACCGTTGATACGGACGCAGACCTACTTGATTTTCTGCTGGCAGATGAAGATGAGGAAATCGCTTTAGGTGGCATCATCTACGATGAGATTTTTCGGTGGATCAACGCCCATAGAAAGCAGGGTTACATTATCGTAGTAGCTGATACGTTCACTCGCAAGCATGTGTGGAGGCTTCCAGAACCATTCCAAATCCATGCTCGATTTATCGACAAGAAACTCGCGATGCTATGCAAGCTGCGCTTCGGCGGCGCGGCCTAAACGCGAAACGGCGCTCAAGCTAAAACTGGCCCTAGCCTGAGCGCCTAAAAGTCACTTGGCGCACTTAGGCCAGTTAGCATCGACTTCGATAGTTTCAGCCTGATTTGGCATCGTGTAGCTGTATCGATATGTGATCCCATAATCGCGCATTTCCGCTGCCATGTTTTGATTTGCACATGCCTTTGGAACAGCATTCTTTTCGATGAAAGCCCGAAAGTCCTCATCTGACGCATCGCGCCGGGTAATGGTGTAGTGATAGGTCAATGTGCGACCATCTGCTGACACACGATCCAGTCGGGTTATTGCGTCGATGGTTTTCGGCAAGTCCTTGTTCGCCTCATTGGCCGACTGAACCAACTGCCCGGCGATCGGATCAGGAGCATCCTTCACACCCGCCTCGCTGGTAATCGGCTGCTTCGCTTCCTGCGCCGCAAAATGGGGCACCACAAAGAACAGATATACCCAGCCAGCAGTGACAGCCAGCAGGCCAAGGGTTTCGAGCAGCTTGCGCGAGGTCGGGACTTCCTGCTGATCCTCTTGCCAATTCGTGGCTGCTAGTTCCTCACCAGCTTTGCCCGCTTTCCGAAGCCGACTAATCAGATAGATTACGACGCCCCAATATAGGACGATGAACACGATGGCAAAGACGCCCATGCCTACGCCATCGGCGGTCGCAGCCCGGATATAGCGTGTCAGATAGCCGTCACCGCTTGGGTCTTCCAATGTCCCGTCAGCATAGAAGAGTGTCTGCATGACGATCATCCATGCGGCCAGAATTCCAAGCCACTGCCAGTAGGGCTTAGAACGAAAACGCCAGACGCCGTATAGACCCGCGATCAATAGAATAATCATAAAACCCCCGTTTCGTGCTGTATCTTTGCAGGGCTTTTGAAAACGGGGCAACACGAAATCGAATGAGGCTTAACGCGCTGATAACGGCTCCGCTTTTAGTGGATGCTTATGAAAAGACGCGTTGCCTTCCTCATTAGCGATCAGCACCTCATCCCCCACGGCGGAATTGGCCAATTCGCAAAGGGCTTCTGCGAAATGGCAGAGAGTAATGATTGCGTGGTCGATTTGATCCTCGACAATGAACCCCGCAATGCGTTTTTCAAGCATAACGGCCTCACGATCACGCCGGACAACCCACAATCCCTGAAAGACCATAGAGCAGCTTTCGCTTTCAAGGACAGCTACTCCTTGGAGAGAGCAACCAACTTCCGCAATGCAACAATGAAAGCCTTCCAAAGCAATCTATACGACTTGATCGTCCTCAATACGCCAGAAGCACTGCTTGGCGTGTATGGCCTTGATCTATCACAACATATCCCAACCGTATTCTATACCCATAATGAGAACTTGGTATTCAGGAATGAAGGCTTCAAAGGCGTTTTCAATCAGACGTTCGACGTCTTCTTTTCAGCACTAATAAGAGCCGATCACCTTATTATCGGCACTCAGACGGATCGTAACAAGCAAGAGCTAGGGGCAGCACAATGCAATGCGATCACGCTTCCCATGCCAATGCCTGAACGCGAACTGCTCAAAGCCTATGAAGGCAAAAAGTCAGGTTTACTCTTCATCGGCAGATGGGAAGACAGAAAGAACTACAAGGAGTTCCTACGGGTTGCTGGACAGGTCAATCTACCTATCAAGGTCATGACCGCCGCAAACAGTGTGGAGAAGTGGCAAGCCGCACTAGACAAAATCAATGCCCAGCATGATGTAAGAGGAGGCATTACCGGTCAGGAAAAGGTCGACTTCATCAGGTCGTCCAAGGTGTTCTATATGCCGAGCAAAAGCGAGTCCTATGGCTTCTCCCTCCTCGAAGCAGCAGGGCATTGTCATTGCGTCGTACTAGATGGTTATGGCTGGACAGACAATTGGGACGATAGCCTCTTCTACAAAACCTCGCCAAAGCTAGCGCACGATTTGATTGCGACACTGCATAATAGGGATGTACCAGTTTCCCAATTAACGACTGTCCATTCTATCGACCAGAACACATGGAAGCCGTGGCAATCCATCTTTGACAACTTCACAAAACAGAACAGCATGAGCGATTCAGCGAAAATCAATACATGGCAGAGCGGCACTGTTAAGGCGTTCGTCAAGTCACTTGGGCGCTTTGCATCGAGCGAGGACGTCATCAGCATCCTCAACAATCGACATAAGTTCAATATCAGCTATTCAACTACGGACACGATGCTAACTCACTTATAAACATAGAGCGTTCATCAGGTTGATTCCTTGTTGAATTTCTCTCGCGGCTACAATAGCAAACTAAGCCCTTAACGCCCGGTTTCCCTCCAGCTAACTACTGGATGAAAGCACCACGAACCTACAGCACATGCACAACCGAGGGATGCAACAATCTCGGCATCCGATCACTCAGGACGAAGCCAAGGTGCCATGCCTGTCATGCCCGATATGTCACACAGCAACGCAGGGATCGAGTGCTTGCGGGCCTAAAAGAGCCTATCGTAGTCCCGAACAAATACAGCGTTGATAGAAACGGATACCGCGTCGGCTATGCGCCTGACCATCCTCTATCGAGCGTCAACGGCTTAATCACAGAACATCGCCTGCTTGCTTACGACAAATATGGCTCAGGCGATCAAGCATGCCATTGGTGCAACAAAGCACTGACATGGAAGCAGGTTGAAGTCGATCATGTAGATTGGGACCGCACCGATAACTCGTCTGACAATCTCGTTACAAGCTGCAAATCATGCAATTGCAACCGGCACCACTCAACTGTCGAACGCGAGACAGATTGCAGCGAGATAGCCCAAAAGATGCGACTGCTGGCAAAGCGACTAGGCAGATAACAAGAAGGAGAAAACTCCCATGACGACACTTGCAACAGACGGAACGACTATCGCGGCAGATGGACAGGTAACATGCGGCGATACAATCGAGGATACGAACGCCAAGAATGTATTCCGATTAAAAGACGGAAGAGCGTTCGGGTTTGCAGGATGCCTAGCAAGTGGCTTTCAGTTCCAGTGGTGGCCCGATAATGGCATGAACTTAGATGAACTACCCACGTTAAGTGAGGACTTCTCAGCAGTAGTGATTGATGGGAGCAAGACCGTTCTAGTGTTCGACCATTTACTAAGAACAATGAAGATGCCAGCCCCATATACGACAGGTTCAGGAATGCAATACGCGATAACCGCAATGGATTTAGGCGCAACTCCAAAAGAGGCAGTTAAGGCAGCTTGTAAGCGTGACGTCTGGTCTAGCGGCACGATCAGGTCAGTCACGGTTAAAGCTAAAGATAAGTCCGACACGCCAAAGCCATAAATAGGTGCATGGCGAAAAATACCAAGCAATCACACCCTAATACTGGCCTCGCAACCGTAGTGCAGCAACAGCAGGCATTGGCGCACCCTGTCGCACAAGCTGTAAAGGCAGCGACACGGCCACGAGCCGGTCAGCCCACGAAGCGCACGGATGAAGTTGTTGAGGAAATCCTAGACCGCATTGCGAATGGGGAATCCCTGATCAACATATGTCAGGACGATCACCTACCCGGTTACAGCACATTCAACCGCTGGCAGCGAGAAGACCCTGAACTATTGTCGATGGTGGATGTGGCATACCAGTTCCATGCGCGTACGATGGACGACATGGCTGACAGCATCTTGTGCGGCGGCATCGGCAGCACAGGCGATTTTAAGCGCGACGAAGCCCGCGTTGGGCATCTGCGTTACAGGCTGGGCAAGCTAAACCGTCGCTTTGCAGAAAAGCAGCAGATTGACGTTATCCACCACGAACCCGTCATCATCGACATGCAGATCATCGAAGGGCCAGGTGGTGACGGCGTTTAACCGCTGGGCTGCATGAGCCGATAAACCGATTGCCTACTGATCCCCAGCGCTCTCGCTACAGCGCTGGGGTTCGCGCCATCAGCCAGCATCTCATTTACCCTCTGAGCGTCAATGCGCGCTTTCCCGCCCTTATATGCGCCCTGCGCTTTGGCCTTAGCGATCCCCTCTCGTTGACGCTCTCTGCGTAGGTCCGTCTCAAACTCAGCCACGCTGCCAAGGATGCCCAGCATCAGCTTGCCGTGCGATGTAGTGGTATTGACACCGGCCTGATCTATGCAGCGGAAGCCGACGCCCTTGTGGATAAGTCTGTGGATAAGGCTGTGGAGATCGACCATCGACCGAGCAAAGCGGTCAAGCCGTGTGACGAGTAGGACATCGCCCTCACGCACGAACTCTATGCAGCGCTGCAACTCATCACGGTCAGCCGTTGTGCCGGACTGTTTCTCTGCAAAGACTTTCTCGCATCCGGCCTGCGATAGCCGTTCAAGCTGCACTGTCAGGTCTTGGTCAGTAGTTGATACGCGGGCATAGCCAACAAGCATGGTGTGTCACCTTAGGGTTTAAGACCCGCTTGCGATGTTGTCACATTCCCTATGGATCAACCTATTTGTGACAGGCCGTGTGACGTAATGGCAGGGACTACCCAGTCGTTACAACGCATGGGCATGATCGTCCCCTTAGACGCCCAATGAGCGCCACTAGAAGTGAGGGACAGTCGGAGTGCCGGATCGCCATGTCGGGAGCGAGTGATGCTCGACGGGCATCAGTGACAGGAGGAATCGGAGGGGCTGTATATACCCCTATGGAGGGCTAGGACCGGGTGTGGGACTAGCGGACTATTTTCTACCTCTCGAAAACCCCTCCTGCTGACCTGAGATTTTTTCTCCACCTTTCCAAAAATGCTCTCCTGCGGTAGCGCATGATATTGAGCGCAGAGGCAGGGACAGTTCAATGGTAGAAATAATTGGCGTTGTTATCGCAGTCGGAAGCCCTTTCGCGTGGATCGCCTACAATCACCCGGCTGGTTTCAAGCGCATTTTTTGGCCATTAACTTGCATCGCGACCGTTGCAATGCTTTGCGTTCAGGTTTGGTCGCTCGCTGTAACTGAGGCATTTGGAGCTTTGAGTCCGTTCATCCAACCTGATGCCTTCAAGGCTGCATCGAGCGCCATTGCAGCAATCAAGCCACCTTCGTTCTGGATTCTGCTGAGCTTTCTCGCCTTTCTCGCTTATTTTTTGTTCCTGCTGCGCCTTCATGAAATACTAGGCACCGAAAATCAGCGATTATAGTCAGCAAAAAGGGCAGGAAAACCCCTGCCCTCCTGCTCCACTATTAGTGGACGCCTTATAGCGAGATCGCGTCAGCCTTCGTATAGCTGAGTTCCCAACTGGACTTGCCCAGACCGCCACCGCCGAAAGCGCCATTCTCGAATTTCTTGAAACGCATTGCCACACCATCGGCTCGCGGCCACATTGCGACCTTACCCTGACGAGCGAGAATTGAACCTGCGCTGCTGTCCCAGTTTGCGGGCTGGCCGTATTTTGCCGACAAAGCCGTCAGGACATCATTCGAGCAACGACCGCCCATGCTTGGGTTGCCTGCGATCATGACCTCGCGCACCAGCCCGGCATCATCGAAGCGGATATTGACCTCCGCGTCGCATTTCTCCGTGATCTTGATATCGCTAAGTTCGATGTTCTTGGGCTGATAGCTTACGCCCTTGCCCCTTGGATACAGTGCCTCGACCTGTGCGCGTGTCATGCCGAATTCGATGTTGTTCCAAACTGGCGCTGCAAATGCCGGAGCCGAAACACCCAGTGCCAAAACGGCCATTATTACTTTCTTCACGACTTACTCCCTGTTGCTATGGATCGCGACTATAATGCCGCGCAATAGCCGCGTCATCCTTTAAGGAGATTTGATTGCCATTCTCTAAATAATGGATGGCAGGAGAAGAAAAGCAATTAAAAGGCATAAAGCCCAATTTCGAGGGATTTAACGAAGATCAGTGGGAGGCTTATCGCCTTGCCACTACAGCGGGCAACAAGTTCCACCTGTTTTACGGTGGTGGTGGTTCCGGCAAAAGCTGGCTTATCATGTTCATTGTGTTGCTCCGTGCCTATCGCGCACGAAACACTCGTCATGCGATCTACCGCCTAACCAGAAACTCGTGTGAGCAGACCCTTTTCAACAAGACACTTTTCGAAGTGCTCGATCAGGGCTTTCCGGGCCTGCGCGAACAGATCGAAGCCAAGAACGGCATTAGCTATTCCAAGATGATTGTCACTCTGCCCAATGGTAGTGAAATCTACTTCAATGGCCTTGATGAAAACCGAACCTCGAAAGTCCTTGGTGACGAATTTAACACAGTGTGGCTCAACGAGTGCAATGAGGACGGACTTGGCTACAGTCAGGTTTCCACACTAATGACGCGACTTCGAAAGAAGGCGCAGACGGAAGATGGAAAGCAACTCAAGAACAAGATGTTCTTCGACTGCAATCCGCGCTTCTACAGCGACTGGGAATACAAAGCGTTCAAGCTGCACATCAATCCTAGCGACGGCGATGCAATGCCGCGTGAGCATCAATGGGTATCTCAGAAACTCCGCACCATTGCGAACTCTGATAACCTGTCCGAAGACTACATCGAAGGTATGGAGGCGATGGGCGCTAGTGATCGTCGTCGATATCTAGAAGGTGAATGGTCGGACGAGAACAGCAATGCGCTGTTTGTTGAGGCTATGTTTAACAGCCATCGCGAACCTAAACCTGATGCAGTTAAGACCCCTGAGGACGTTCTGGCTATGTTGGCAGAACGCGACATTAAATTAGACCGACTTACGATTGCTGTTGACCCTGCCACCAAAGGTGATGTCAAAAACGATCTTCACGGCATTACCGTACAGGCTGTATCAGGTTCAGGTGCCGACGCTCAGGTTTATGTGCTGGCCGATTATAGCTGCCATGGCTCCCCGATCCATGTCTGCGATGTCGTTGCTGAGGCATATCGAAAATGGGGTGCAAGCCGTGTCATCTTGGAAGATAACGCTGGTGGACGTTGGTTGGAATCGACCATCATTCAGCATAGTCCCCATCTACCCTTGAAGTTCGTCAATGCGAACTCCACGACGGGTAACAAGACTTCCCGTGCTGAGCCAGTAGCAGCGCAGTATGAGCGCGGCGTTGTTCATCATGTTGGCAAGCTGAAAGAACTAGAGATGCAAATGTGCGATTGGGGTAGTCCCGCAAGTCGTAAAAAGTCGCCTGACCGTATGGACGCCGTAGTTTGGGGCATTACTGAACTGCTGGACTTGAACCAAGAGAAAAAGCCCGAGCCGACAGGCGGCGGCGCATACCGATACAAACGACTACGCTGAGCGAATGAGGGCGGGCCCAAGCCCACCCCCATCCTTACGACCAGAAGTAGAGAATGAATGTGACGATCGGCCAGAGGCATTTTGCCGCGTTCACTTCTACCTGTATCGCAATGTCGGTCTTGATATTCATTGGATGAACCTCAAGGCCACGACCGGCCGCGGCCAAAAAGGCTACGGAAGAGCGCCTCACATTGACGGTTCAATCCCCGTTCGTGAGATTATGGACCTACGCTCGGCGTTCTAGACCGCTCCGCATAGCGCCGTGTGGCTTCCTGTTCGATAGCCCCAGCCACCGGAAGGGGCACGGCATCCGCCGCTGAACTAGGCACGTCGTTTCACGCTTGTCCATTCCGATGGGTGAATAGCCTATTCACTTCATTCCGGGGCGTGCATTTACCAAGATGACGCCGGAATGCACCTCCGTCAAGTCGACTCAATTTCAAATAAATAGCCAAGGCAGGGCTGTGCCACGCCGCTTTGTTGCGTCCGTGACGCGCCCCCTTAATGCCTTTGCCAGAGGATTTTAGTGCCTATCGATGATATTTCCAAAGCAACACCTGAGATTGCTAAGCATCACCCGCGTTTCGTTCGCAACCGCGACTTTGCAGATGGCGAAGAAGCCGTAAAAGCAAAAAAGTCCACCTATCTACCGGCTGCTAATCCCGCAGATGATGACGCGACATACAACTCGCACCTTTTCCGAACCCGTTTCTTTCCCGCAGCATCAAAAACGCTGCAAGGCTGGGTCGGCCTCATCAAGCGCAAGCCCGATCAGCTTGGCACGAAAAGCGAGATTATCGGCACGCTCTGCGAACTGCTCACCCCCGACTACCTGAACCTCAACGAACTGACCGAATGGCTGATCCGCGAGACGCTAATCACCAATTTCACTGGTCTGCTTGTCGATCACCCCAGTAGGGATGAATTTACCGGACTGAGCGCAGCTAATGCGTTCGAGCAGGGATATCGCCCGTTCATTGCAGGCTATACCGCCGAAAGCATCCTTGAATTGAAGCCCGGCTTGGTCGGTGGAAAGCGCCAGCTAGTCCGCGTCCGACTTATGGAACAGGATTGCACTCGCATCCGCGAGTTGATGGTCAATCAGGGCATCTATCAGGTGCGTATCTGGACCAAGGATGGTGAGGCATTCATTCCCGGCCCGATCCAAACACCATTGGTCAACGGCAAGGCATTAGGCGAAATTCCATTCGTTCTGGTCAGCACGTCGGAAAAGCTGACGCCGCAGCCATCGCTTTTGCAGCATGTGGTGGATCTCAATCTCCAGCTTTATATCCAGCAGGGTTTGCTTTCCAACGTCCATTACACGTTGAGTGCCCCCATCCCTACCATTCGCGGCATTTCACCGTTGAAGGACAATGATGGCGGCTATGTCCTCGATGAAAACGGCCAGCTACAGTTTCCAGACTTCCCGGTAGCGCCCGGTAGCTTGTGGCTCTTTGAGAGCAAGGACACGGTTGCTGAATATCTGGAATTCAAGGGACAGGGAGCGGCCACGCTCGAAAACTCGGTCAAGGAAATCAAGGACGAACTGCGCATCGCGGGCCATTCCATTGTCGCTCCCGATAAGCCCGCACCAGAGGCACCCGAAACACAAATGATCTACCGCGCTGCGGAAATGGCCATCCTTGCCAGCTTTGCCCGCACGATTTCCGCCAAGATGCTTCGCGCTCTCAAGCTGCTGGCGCGCTGGGCCGATCCAGCGGCAGAAACGGACCTGACATTCTCGGTCAACAAGGACTTCGTGCCACAGAGCTTGTCGCCGCAGGCAATCTCTGCGCTTCAAGGTCTATGGCAGGCCGGTGCTATCACGCATGACCAGCTATTGCTCTGCCTCAAGGATGGCGAAGTGCTGTCGCCGGCACTCGACGTTGCGGCCGAAATCGAAGCCACGAAGGTCGAGGTCGCGGACAGGCCAAGCACTGAGGCTCTATAATGGCCACAGTCAATCAGTCCCTACAGGACCGCGCCATTGCCCATGCCATAGCGATCAGTCGCTATGGCAACGGCATTTCCGACCGCATCGTCAAATTGCTCAACAGCGCTGATGCTGATCTTCTGGAGAAGATCGCTGGTCGGCTCGCCTCCATAGAGGAACGCGGATACGATCTTGGCCCGAAAAGCACCAAGCGTTTGCTTGCCCTGCTGGACGAGCTGCGCGCACTCAACGCCGCGATCTATGAGCAATTGCATGACAGCCTGGCCGACGAGCTAAACGATTTTGCAGCGGCGGAAGCGGGTTTCCAGAAGGCAGCGATCGATGGCGCATTGCTGGTGGAAGTCGGTACGAAACTGCCCTCCCCTGCCCGCTTGAAGGCCATTGTTGAGGAAGTGCCGTTTGAAGGTCGCCTGCTAAAAAGCTGGACCGAAGGTATGGAGCAAGGACGCATTGATCGCGTCACACATGCGATCCGTTTGGGCCTCACTCAGAGTGAGACGACGGATCAGATTGTCCGTCGCATCCGGGGCACGAAAGCCGCTCAATATAGCGATGGAATCCTTGATGTTAGCCGTCGATCCGCTCAGTCGATTGTCCGCACCGCTGTTACTCATGTCTCCAATGTCACCGCTCAGGAGACGTGGAAGGCAAACAGCCATGTGGTCAAAGGCTGGCAGTTTCTGGCCACGCTAGACACGCGCACGACCATCGGATGCGCCAGCCTCGACGGAAAAGTCTTTCCGATTGGCGAAGGTCCAATCCCACCCAGACATATCCGCTGCCGCTCGATCAGCGTTGCGGTGACAAAGAGCTTCCGGGAAATGGGTATCGACAAGGACGAACTGGCCAAGGGTGATCGTGCGAGCATGGACGGTCAGGTGGCTAGCACACCGCGCTATGAGCAATGGCTGTCCGCTAAGAGCGCGGCAGTTCAGGACGACATACTAGGCCCAGCCCGCGCAGCTTTGTTCCGCGACGGCAAGCTAAAACTAGACCAGCTTGTAAAGTCGGATGGCACAAAGCTGACACTGGACCAGCTAAAGGACAAATACCCTTCAATCCTAAATTAAAGGTCGGGTTCCCACAAATCATATGGGTTGCTTATATAGCTGATTCGAAATTCACCCTCTCGGCCGATAGCATCTTTTGCAAATGCTTGAAGCGCATCACGATTTTCATCGGTAAGCATGAATATAGTTGGATGCATCCGCTTAGTGCCATTTTCCCATAACGGCGGAACTGGCATATTCCCCTGACATGCGAACCAAGCAAGTCGGTAATTCGCCAGCAAATCATTGCGAGTGCTGATCCACCACTCATCGTCAGAATGACGGAATTTCACCTGAGCATGCCTCAGTTCGTCCACCTTCTTTTCACAGTATCGCTTCAACTCGATCGGAACCGGAGTGTGATACTCTTTCAGAGTATACCCTTCGAATTCACCCTCAAAGCAAGCAATAGCATGGCCCTGACTGATCTGCCTGACGAGCCGGGCATTCTCACCGATTCTATACGGCTTCACCTTCTTATTCTTCATCGGCTCGAAATGCTCAATATACTCGGACAATCGTGCTTCGACGCAGTTACGAAGTTCATAGGCGGCGTAAAAAAGCGAAGCCTTGGTATTTTCTAAAAGGCGCTCTTTACATCGACCCAAATAAGAACGTGCCTCGACGCCATACCGATCCTCTCCCGAACCCATATTCCCCCGCTAAATACAACTGCTTCCAAGTGGAAGTAACCGAGAACGCCTGTGGCGGGAAGGAAAAAAATGACCGACAATACTAAGACTGTCACTGAAGACAGCGAAATCAACACCAGCAACGACACTGCTGATCTTCTAACCGAAATTGATAAGCTGCGCGCTAAAAACAAGGAACTTCTAGCTGAGAAGCAGAAGGTCAAGCTGAAAGCTCAGGAAGCCCAAGATGCAGCCGACGAAGCAGCGGCTCAGGCAGCAGAACGCAATGGCGACATCGAAGCGCTGAAAACCGCTCATGTGAAAGAACTCAAGAAGCTGCAAGACAAGCTAGATGCAGCGGATAGCGACCTGCGTAAAATCCGCATCGATAACGAACTTACTCGCGCCTACAACGAAAGCGGCAGGCCCGAACTAGCCGAGCAGTTCATCGCTTGGGCAAAGGATCGCGTTCAGTATGAGAATGGCATTGCGACAATCGAAGCTGTCGGCGTCGGGGAATATGTCACCAACTACCTGAACAGCAACACCGGCGCGCATTTCCGTCGAGTGGCCGACAATAGCGGCGCTGGTGCATCCGGCAACAATACCACTGTTGCACCCATGAAGCTGACCAAGGCCCCAGCAACCCAGCAGGAATGGGACTATCTAGATAGTCTTCCAGCGGACGTTCGCAATGCGCTTTGCGATAGCATCAACGCACCTCAACTCAAGGTGTGAGAACTTAACTCAGAACCATCGGGATAAATAACGGGCAAGCAGAGATAGCTTGCCCGGCTCCGACATTGTGGGCCGCAGTTCACTAAGTTGGAGACAAACAAAACATGGCAATTACCAATACCACTATCACTGGTCTTGCTGGTTCCGAACGCAAGATGGAAGTTCGTGTGAACAACATCCGTGAAGCGTCGAACGAACTGGTAGGCACTGGCCTCACCGCTTCGAGTGAGGAAGTCACCGCGCTTGCAAACGGCGGCCCTCGCAAGGTATCGCTCGACTATAAGAAGCCTCTTTCCGCTGACGTGTTCAACGTCACCAGCGACAATATCAACACTGAAGGCGATGTTGGCAACATGGAAGGTGGAAGCTACAGCGTCCAGCGTCTGGACCTGAACTATGCTTGGGGCACCACCGACCTGACCCAGATTGTGACCCAGTATGGTCGTCAAGGCGACATTTACGCAGGTATCGCAGGCTATCAGAACGCAGTCACCAAGAGCCTGATGTCGTCGGCGCTCAAGGGCGTTAAGGCCAAGCTGGCTTCCAATGCCGCAATCACCAAGGCAGTCGCTACCGACTTCGACATGCAGGTTGTTTTCGATCAGGTAGCAACCGCAGAGGAATGGGCCGACTCGTTCAAGATCATGATCGTTTCGCACGGTCGTTATGCAAAGCTACAGGGCCAGAACGTAAACGGTTTTGTTCCAGCTTCGCAGACCCTCTCTCACTTCGATGAATACAAGGGCTATATCCTGCTCAAGAGCAACACCCACACTGACAACGATGTGACCGTTGCCCGCACCGGTGCGCTGGCTTACGGCGAAGGCACTGCACAGCAGGCATTTGAAGTCGAGCGTCGTGCAAACGCTGCTAACGGCGGTGGCGCTGACATTCTGCACGCTCGTTTCTCGCGTGTTATTCATCCGCTGGGCATGGACTTCAAGGGTGCGATCGCAACCACCCCTGCTCAGGTGAAGAGCATCCTGGAAGCTGCGGCTTCGTGGGATAAGGTCGCTCCAGACGCACAGTTTGGCTTCCGCTTCATCCAGTTCAACAAGACCGCTTAATTCTCTCGCGAAAGGGAAACAGAAACCTGCTCTGGAAACGGAGCAGGTTTTCTTGTGCCTCATAAATACTGAAAACTCAGGAGGCCCAATGGCAGTTACACTAGATCAAGTTGATACCTTCCATGCAGATCGCGGCTACTCCGAGTGGGCAGCGATTGCCGAAGACACACGTCGCGCAATGATTGTCCGCGCTCTCGATTATGTGGAAACAAACTATGCTCCGCTTATTGCGGAGGCAGAAGCGCACCCGCGCTATCTCATGTCGGTGGCCCTTCTTGCACTTCGCCTTTTCCAATCCGTCGATCCCATTACAGCGCAGCCTGTCGTGAAGAGTGAGAAGAAGGAAATGAAGGGAATGAAGAAGGAGGTCGAGTATTTCGAGCCATCCGCACTTGATCCCTTTCCCGGCGTGACCAAGCTAATCGAAACCATCAAACTACCCACGGTAGCTGTCCCATCGGTTAGCTTCGGAAAGCTGGTTCGATAATGATGTTCTATGAGGAAATGGCGGAACTAGCAGTTGAGATGCTGAACGAGTTTGGTGCGGCTGCAACCCTGAGCCGTGAGACAGCTTCCTTCGACAAGAAGACCAATCGACGCATTGCTGTCACGGTCGATCCAGTGGCGACCATGGCCGTGATGGATGAACTTGAAGTGCTGGATGAGAACACTGGCCGCCTTGTTGTTCGCACTGTCGCATATTTGCTCGCAAAGCCAGCAACCGGCGACATTCTGACATTGGGTGATCGCAAGTGGACAATCGGAAAAGTGACCACTGTTCAGCCAACTAATCTAGCTATCATTCATTTTGCGGAGGTAGAGAATGCTTAATATCGACTTGTCAGACCTTCTCAACAAGACACCGGCCATCAGAAAGATGGTGGAACAGAAAGTCGTTGAGGTGGCAGCTAAAGTCACACTTGATGTTCATGCCAATGTCGTAGCTGGATCGCCGGTTGATACAGGCGAGTTTCGCGGCAAGTGGACTGTTGAAACTCCGACACAGCCATTTGAGAACGGCAAGGTCGAAAACACTACACCATACGGCCCACAGCTAGTGAACGGTCATTCCGATCAGGCACCCAAGGGCTGGATCGATAATGCCGTCCTAGCTGCAACCCGACTTTAAGGAGAACCGATGATTTATCTGGACGTAGACGATTTGAATGCCCGTTTCTGGGCTTGTGAACTGAGTTACAAAAACGAAGACGGCGACACGGTTGTTATGCCTGATAGCCAGAAGCTAGTTGAGAACCAGCCAGACGAAGAGATTGATGCAACGCAGCCATATGTCCGCTGGTTGATTGAACCCGGCGCGAGTGTCCAGAAGGTCAATGCTGGCCCACATATGTTCAAGAGCGTTGGCACTGCCTATTTGCAGGTTTTTGTTCCAAAGGGGATGGGAACTGGCCCTGCAACCGACATTGTTGATTGCTTCCATAACCACTTCCGTAAGTATCGAAGTGAAGACACTTGCCTCCGCGTCCTGTCCACGGATCAACACAAGGGCAATGATAACAAGTTCTATCAGGTGAATGGCTCATTTGCCTACGAAAGCAATCGCTCCTGACCTCGCAATAAATATAGGCACGGAGCCTGTATTTGCGGCTCCCTAGTTTAACAACAAGGAGACCGCATGGCACTCGTTAGCTCATCTGATATTACGTCCAGCATCATCGCTGAGACAGTGTTTGGCGTTACGCCAACCGCAACTGCTACCCGTTACGAACTTCCGCTTGGAGCGGATGCTGCTCTTCTGACCGCTGCTGCTACCACAATTGCAAGCCCTACTAAGCGCCCTAACCGCGCCAGCAACGGTTCGCGTCGTGGCATGGTCAATCCAGAAGGCTCGATGGACATTCGTTTCCAGAACCATGCGTTCATGGATATTCTGCTGCAAAGCGCTCTGTCGAATACCTTTGCTACCAAAGTCCTGAAAGCGGGCACTGTCGATAGCAGCTTCTCGGTCATCCATAAATTGGCCAATGACATGTATAAGACCTACGCGGGCAACATGGTCACTGGCTTCTCGATCTCGACCACCGGCAATGACGAAGTGAAAAGCTCGTGGAACTTGATCGGCGCAAGCGTGACCGACGGCGCAACCGATAACGCGCTGGCTGTTACGGCGATCACCGGTGCGACCGAGTTTCTAGCATCGGAAGTCCAGAGCATCACTGTCGCGGGTCAGACCCTCTCCGTTGCTGAACTGGCCTTTGAAACCACGCTGGACCGCACTCGTCGTCCGGTCCTCGGCTCGAACACCGGTCTACAGTTCGGCGTCAACGGCACTCGCGAAACGACTGTCACCGTCAGGGCTTATCGTGAAAGCCTCGCGATCAATAGCGCGATCACCGGTCTGGCTCAGGCTGTCAGCTTCGACATCGGAACGACCGGTGCTGGCTACCGTTTCCAGCTTCCTGCTGCATATGGCGATATGCCCGTTGATAGCATCAGCGATGGTTCGGCTTTCGTGACGATCACCTTCAAGGCTGGTTATGATGCGACTTCGGGCACCGATTTGGTAATCACTAAGTTGTAAAAGATAGAGAGCTACACGTTCTCTCTCCCTCCTGTAGCTCTCGGCGGCTCTGGGCTTCGGCTCAGGGCCGTTTCCTTATCAGACGCATAAATACCTTTGCCGATAAACCAATAAGGGAGAACATAAGATGGCAAAGAACGAAACTACCGTAGCCGATGATAACTTCGGTTTTGATATCCCAGTCCGCTATGACGCAGATGTTGCAGTTGAAGGCGTTTGGTCGCCTCCTGTTCTGGACGAACATGACCAGTGCTGGGGTGAATTTAAGCTAGTCATGTATGACGGCGACAATCCAGCAATCAAGAAGACACAGGAGCGCGTCAAAAACAAGTATGCCAAGGCGATCCGCTTGAAGCAAGTCACTGCTGACGATCTTGCACTTGAAGTCTTCCTTGAAGCAATCCTGCTCGATTGGAAGGGCGTCAAGAAGGGTGGCAACGAAGTGCCATACAGCAAGGAAGTCGCCAAGCAGTATTTTTCCATCCCGGCTGTTCGCAAGGTGGTCTTTGTGGAACTGCTGGAATTTGCTGCTGACGTTCGCAACTATGGTGCAGCCGACAAGGACGAAATCTCGGGAAACTAATAAAGGCTTTGGACTGGAGTATGCGTGATGATCTCGCGCTACTCCAGAAAGGAGCCGATGCCGGTAATGAGCTTGCCATTAAAGCACTAGCTGACCAGCCAGATATCGAATGGACATGGTATTGGTGGGCATATCATGAACTATCTACGGATCGTCCAGCAATACAAGGTGCGCTACTCCCCATCCCTCATTCTGCAATCCGGCTTATGGCAGACGAGTGGCATTTGAAGGGTAAAGAGCGCTCCGACTTCCTCTACATCATTCGCGAACTTGACGGCTTTGTTCTCAACAAAGCGCGTGAGCAGGCAGAGCGAGCCATGTCCTCTAAGGGCAAGTAGAGCCAGCTAAATAACGGGAACCTCTCATAAGAAGGAGAACCCGTGGCAGACGCACAAGCAGTAATTAGGATCAATATCGAGGCTGCTGGTGCGGAGGCTGGCGCTCGCCGCGTCAATCAGGCCATTGGTTCAGTCGGTAATTCCTCACGTCGCACGGCAGCGGCAAACGACAATCAGACATCAGCATTGGGTCGCCTGACCCGCGCAATGAACGACAACGCCAAAGCCGGTGGCGCAGTCGGCAAGATCATGGACGACATCAATGGTCGTTCTGCTGCCGCAATTCCGGTTGTCGGTAATCTCATTTCCAAACTCATGGGCATGGGTCCGGTCGCGGGCATCATCGGTGGTGTCGTGCTGGGTATTGGTGCGCTCGCGACCGTAGCAGTCGGAGCAGCCGCGAAGGTCGAGACATGGAAAGCCAATTTGCTGACCATGACGAAAAGCACGGAAGCCGCTGACGCAGCTTATCGTGAACTGGTCGCTTTCGGTAACAATACCCCGTTCTCGACGGAGCAGTCCGTCAATGGCTTCATTAAAATGCGCGCTCTGGGTCTAGAGACCTCGACCGAGATCATGACCAGCTTCGGCAACACGTCTGCCGCGATGGGCAAAGACATGATGCAGATGGTCGAAGCGGTCGCAGACGCTACGACCGGCGAGTTTGAACGCCTCAAGGAATTCGGCATCAAAGCCAGCCAAGAAAGCAACAAGGTCAAATTCACCTTCCAAGGCGTGACCACGACCGTCGATAAAAACGCATCAGCCATCCAGAAGTATATCGTTGGTATCGGCAACACCAATTTCGGTGGCGCGATGGCTCGACAGATGGCTACCGCTCAAGGTGCATTCTCCCAATTCGAAGATCAGATTTTCAACACACTCGCGGCGATGGGTGACGGCGTTCTGAACAAGACCGTCGGCAAGGTCGTCGGTGCTGTGTCGTCTGGCCTCGATGCTATCACTCCCTTGCTTTCTGGCATCATGGATATTGTCGGCGGCCTGTTGTCCGTTGTGGTCGATGTAGCTGGCGGCCTGCTTTCCATGTTCGTCGGCGGCACTCAGGGCGCTGGCACATTCAAGTCTGCGCTCGATGGCCTAGCCGTCGCTTTCAAATTCGTAGGCGAATGGGTCTCGATGGCGGGCAGCGTCATCGGCAGCGTTATGGGCTTCGCCGGTGGCATCATCGGCATGGTCGCTGGGGGCATTCGCAGCGCGTTCGGTATGGCCTTCGATTGGCTCATGCCCGCGACGCAATCGACCGGCCAGAGTATGGGTGAAAGCCTCGTCGGTATTCTGCGCGCCGCTCAGTATGTCGCTGGTCAGCTTCCGAATATCTTCAAGGTCGCACTGGCCGAATTGAAGGCCACGTTCATGCAGACCGGCGCGGCTCTTGCTGCTGCCCTGACCGGCGACTTCTCCAAGTTCAGCAAAATCGATCTTTCGTTTAGCCGCACCCAGAAAGTGGCAAGTCGTGTGATGACCGGTGCAGGTCGTGTCCAGCAAGACCAGCGCGGCAATCGCAAATGGATCGATGAAGCAGCCGGAAAATCGGCAAAGGGCAACATCGACTTTGCCGCATTGGGCAAGGACAAGCCAGCAGCGGATAAAAAGAAGAGCGGCGAAAGCGATGCCGAAAAGCGCGCCAAGGCGGAAAAGGAGTTCTGGGAAACACTCAAAAACGAAGCTGCCACTGCCGAACTGCTGGGCATCAAAGCCGAAGATCATAAAAAGCAGCTAGAGCTACAGAGAATCCTAGGCCGTGATCTGGTTGCTGCTGAGTTGCAGCGCCTGACCACCGCGACCCAGCTCGTCCGCACCAACAAGTTCCTGGCCGATGCCGCTCAGGCCCATATCGACGCTGTGACCGCTGCCGGGATCTCGGAAGAGATGACCAAGAAGCGAATTGCCGGTCTCACTCAGGATCAGATTGAGAGCGAACGCGGCATTCTGGAATTCCGTGCAAAGGCTGCTGCCGAAGGCGTGGACCTGCAAAGCGCTGCGTATCAGGCCGCTGAAAAGGCACTGCGCACCGATCTTGCCCGCGTGGATGCAAATAAGCTGCTCAACCAGCAGTTGGACCGCTCTGCTGAACTGGCCGACAAATACAGCGCGTCCTATCGCAAGGCACAGGCCGCAAAGCAGTCCGCGACCGATATGGCTGCGCTCGAAGTGGGCCGTGCAAATGGCACGATCAGCGATGCGGTCTATAAGGAAATTAAGGAGGGTCTGGCACAAGCTGCGCTCGATTCCTCAATGCAATTCCGCGACGAGTTCGGTCAGCGCATCGAGGCCCTTGGCGATCAATTCCAAGGTGCGTTCGGCTCCGCGATCAGCAAGCTAGGCCGTGCCATTCAGGGCATTGCAGCCGCAGCTACTGGCAAGAATTTCGGTGGCCTTGGTGCAATCGGATCGCTGGTCGATGTCTTCGGTCGCAAGGTCGATGGGTCGCTAAACGGTCTGGGCAAATCATTCCAGAGCGGCGCAAGTTCGTTTGGTGACAAGCTGTTCACAAGCAGCACTTGGACCAAACCGCTGTCCAGCATTTCCGACAGCTTCGGTGGATTTAAGAAATCCTTCGGCAGCATGTTCAGTAAGGGCGGCGACTTTATGAGCGGCCTTGGCAACATCATGGGCAACGCCGCTAGCGGTGCTGGCCTTGGTAGCGCAGTCGGCTCGATGCTCGGCCTAAACAGCACTGGCTCATCCATTGGCGGCGCTCTCGGCTCGATTGGCGGCCCTCTTGGCTCGCTTGCTGGCTCCATCATCGGCGGGCTTGGTGCAAACCTGTTGAAGAAGGCCAAGTGGGGCACAGCGACCGTCACGAACGGCACTGTCAGCACTCGCGGTAACAAGCAGGCATATGAAGACAACGCGTCCACTGCCGGTAACAGCATCATATCGACGCTCGACAACATCGCTGCCCAGCTTGGTGCAGACGTGGGCAATTACTCCGTTTCGCTAGGCCAGTATAAGGGCAAATGGCGTGTCAGCAGCAGCGGACGTTCTGGTAAGCTCAAGGGCAAATACAGCGATGTTTCCGACTACGGCAAGGATGGCGCAGAAGCGGCACTTCGCGCAGCCATCGCGGACGCAATCAGTGATGGTGCAATCGTCGGTGTCAGGGCTTCCACTAATGCACTGTTGAAGGCTGGCGACGATATCGAAGCGCAGATGGAAAAGGCTCTGACCTTCGAAAACGTCTTCAAGGACTTGAAGAGCCGTCTCGATCCGGTTGGCTCTGCACTTGATGCGCTCAGCTTGGAGTTCAAGAACCTCACGAAGATATTCAATGAGGCTGGTGCGACCAGCGAGGAATATGCACAGCTAGAACAGCTTCGCACACTCAAGCTACAGGACATCATTAAGGAACAGACTTCCGGTCTGCGCGATATCTTGGACACTCTGAACGGCGAAGCAAGCGGCAAGTCCGCTATGGCGCAGTTGACCGAGAACATGGCCGCGTTCGCTTCCTACCAGAGCGATGCACTTGCGGGCAAGCAAGTCGATCAGGACGCATATTCAACTCTTGTCGATAAAATCCTGAACAACAGTCAGTCGGTCTATGGCACGAACTCCAAGGAGTATCAGGCGCTCCTATTCGACTTGAAGTCCACGACCACCGGTTTCCTAACAAATGTCGAAACTGCGCTTGGTGTGGCTTCTACCACTGCCACAACGTCGGACGTGACTTCGGTTCTAAACAGCCAGACGAACGCGATCACAACTAACCAGACACTACAGACCGATTACCTCGCGCAAATCCTATCCGCGATCAAGTCGGGTAATAGCGCTGGAACTGTCGTTTACACCACAACCGGCGGAACGACTTACACGGCCATCAACGGCAAGCTGCAATATGTTTAAGGGAGGCGCGTAAATAAGCACATGGCAATAGACGCAAACAGAGCATCTTTCATCAAGAAGGAATATCGTTGGGACGTAAAGGAAGACACTGCCGTTAAGGCGCGTGACAATACCGCTCGTGAGGAAGAGTTTTCCTGTAACGTCGATCCTACTACCGCAAGCCAGCTAGGTCCGTTGATCCTCGCTCAGAACAACACTGCTCGCATTTTCACAGTGAGCATTGATGGCGTGATGACCCTTGAGGATTTTCTAACAGGCGTTCCCCGCTACATTCCTGTTATCCCCAAATACGGCACAGACGGCAGGACTTATCGCGTCCTGAGTTTCACCACCGATTTGAACAAGGGAATTACAACCGCAAAGGTGCATGGATAATGGCAGTCGTCATCTGTGCCCCTAGGGCTTTCACCGTTCAATCATCGAACAACAGCACAACCGCACCAGCGACCAATTTGAACCTCGATCACCCGTCGATGGTCTGGCGCTCGTCTAACCTGACTTCCGTGCAGATCACCGTGCAATTGCCTGCTGGCTCATGGGATACGGTCTGCCTGTCTGGCACAAATCTGCGCGCCACCGATACCATTCGCATCCGTGCAGCAGCGACCGCAGCGGCGACCACCAGTGCCCCGACCTACGATAGCACCGCTCTCCCCGCTTTTAGCGGAGCGGCGAATGGCGGTGGCAATACGTCGCTGATCCTCACTCCGAGTGTCCGCACTGAGACATTTATCCGCATCGACATCACCAGCACGGGCAATCCGGCGACCTATGTGGAAGCGCGTCGTCTCATCATCGGCAAGCGCATTGAAGAAGATGGTATCGACCTGAACGCAGAGCATACTTTCGAGGATAACAGCCAGCGCACCGAGTATCGCAATTTCGAGACTGTCGATCCCTACGACACCAAAACGTCTTGGAAGTTCAGCATCGGTTACGTCAAGGAAGTATCCTACTGGAGCAATTGGTTTCCGCTACTGCGCGATGTAGGCACTAAGAAGGGTCTACTGTTCATTCCTGATAGCCAGAGCGTCTACTTGCAGAGCGAAGCCGTCTTTGGCCGCATCACAAGTTCAGCCAAAGGCAGTCCGGTTTCATCCGACTATTACAAGTTGGAACTCTACGTCCGAGAAATCTAAGCACTGAGCCAGTCGCTAAATAGCGATATGGCTACAGTGTATAACATGCTCCTTGAAGTTACGCCTCTCAACGGCGCGACCCCTAAAACCCTTCGCCTTACTAATGTGAGCGCCGACAAACTGGCGACCACTGCAAACGATCAAGCATGGCTTCCCTGCATCACCTCAATGCCTTCGCTGAGCTTTACGCTCTCAAGCGATGGCTTGCTCGATGACCCCAAGGTCGAACGCGGCGAGATTAGCTTCTTCTGCTCTGACGACTTCACAAACCATGAGTGGAGTAGCTATGTCTGGAACGGTGCAACTTACAAGGCTTGGTATGGCGAGCATGGCACTGACTTCTCCAACTATCAGAAATGGGGCGAAGGCAAAGCATCGAACCTAGAGCGCGAAGGCAATATCGTTACCGTTCGCTTGCTCGGTCCAGAAGCTGACCTGACTACCAAGATACTATCGAAGACATATGCGGGCAGTGGTGGCGCAGAAGGACCGATTGGTTCAAAGGGCAATCTAAAGCCGCGCTGTTTCGGCAATCCCAAGTCCGTCGAGCCTGTTGAGATTGATCCGGTCAATCTCGTTTATCAGGTTCATGGCTATGGCGCTGTCTATGCGATCCAGCCTTATGAATATGGTCTTCCACTGGATGCCACTCAGTATAAGGGCAATGCCACTTCATATGCGAACCTGATCGCCGCAACCCTAAAGCCGGGTGAATATGCGACTTGCTTTGCAGAAGGCTTGTTCCGTTTCGGTGGCACGCCTACTCCGAAGATCACCGCCGACGTTTCTATGTCAGGTGGCACTACCCTGCCCGCTGTCGCTACTGCGCTTCTTCAAGCTGCTGGCGTGTCTGCCGATAAGATCGGTGACTTCTCCGCGTTCAATGCTGTTGAGACGGACCTGTATGTCACTAGCCAGACCGAGTTCTTCGACGCGCTGCAAAAGCTGTTCAGGGATGCCGGTGGTTATGTCTTTGCGGACAAGAATGGCGTTTACCAGTGCGGCAAGTTCTATCAGTCCGCTAAAAGCGCGGTCACTCTTAATGCGGATCGCTCGACCTTTCCCCTGTTTCTGGATTGGAAAGAAGAGCCGCCAAAGGCTCCGATCTGCAAAGTCAGCTACGGCTATCAAAAGTGCTGGGGCGTCCACTCGGACAGCGATGCTTCGCCAATCGTCAATGAACTGGCGGAAGCTGCTGATGAAGCGGCTCTAGCTGCACAGACTGCCCAGACGACTGCCGACAACGCGCAATCGCTGGCCAATGACGCCAAGGGCGTTGCCGACACCGCGCTTGATGCGGTCAAGGATGATGACGGCACGGTCATCAAGTCCAAGACCATTCAGGAGAAGGTCAACGAGGCGAACGCCGACATTGCTGAGCTAATCGATACCTATGGCAGCACCGCAACCGCAGCAGCGTCGGCCAATGCGGCTAAAATCTCAGAAGACGCGGCAAAGGCAGCAGCGACCACCTCTCAAACCGCGAGCAATAATGCTGCTCAGGCAAAAGCCGACGCAGAAGCAGCAGAAGCGGATGCCATTGCGGCAAAGACCGCAGCGGAGACAGCCAGGTCACAGGCCCAGACCGCAGCGACCAACGCAACCACGGCGAAGACCGCTGCCGAGACTGCAAAGACCGCTGCTGAAACGGCCAAAACAGCCGCACAGACAGCGAAGACCGACGCGGAAACCGCATTCAGCAATTCGACCACGGCAAAAAATGCTGCCGTTGCGGCTCAGGGTGCGGCCGAAACTGCCCGCAATAATGCCCAGACCTACGCGACCAATGCCAGCAATAGCGCAACTGCTGCATCTGGCTCGGCATCTACCGCCAGCACCAAGGCCACTGAAGCAGGAAATAGCGCGACCGCTGCACAGGCAAGCAACGTCTCTGCCACGTCTACATATAATGACCTGCTCAACACGGTCTATAATCAGCCGTTGCTGCCGTTCTCGTTTGAGGAAGGCACAAAGCACTGGACCCGTGTTCGCAATGGCGCACCTGCAACCCTAGCGACGACCACAGGCACTCAGGTCACAGATGCGGATCTCGGTCAGGCGCTACAGTTTTCCGATTGGACCTCTGCCGGAACGAATATCCTGAGCAAAGGCGCGGTCGCTGTCTCGGCGGGTCGCATCTACGAAGTGACGGTTCGCCTCAAGGTCACGGCTTCCGACGGTTCGGTCAGCTTCAATCCTATCCTTGCGACCATGGCTGAAAACTATGTCGGCACAGATGGATCGTCAGCAGCATTCGCTTCGGGCGGTTCGTCTAGCGTCACAACCAACAATACCGTCCAGACCTTCACTGCCAAGTTCGCGATCGGTGGCGGCACTGGCATGGCCTCGCTTCCATCCAATACCAAATATATCCGCCCCGGCCTTCGTCTGAACTCGTCAGAAACCGGACTGACTCTCGTTATTGGTGAAATTCGCCTGCTCGACGTGACCGAGCGCGAAGCATCCGCTGCCTCCGCCAATGCAGCTTCCACTTCTGCCAGCGCCGCAGCTACCAGCGCTACCGACGCGGGCACTTCCGCATCTGCTGCCCAGACTAGCGCGACCACTGCCACGACACAGGCTGGTAAAGCATCCACTTCCGCCACCAATGCCGCGACGAGCGAGACAAACGCTAAGGGGTCGGAAAATGCAGCAAAAACGTCTCAGACGGCCGCTGCGACATCTGCGACGAACGCGGGCAACTCGGCTACTGCCGCAGCGACATCGGCGTCCACGGCTAGCTCAAAAGCGACGGAAGCAAGTCAATCCGCATCGACCGCGACCACTCAGGCCAATACTGCAACCACTAAGGCCGGTGAAGCATCGACCAGTGCGACGAACGCCGCAACCAGCGAAAGCAATGCGCTAGGGTCGAAGAACGCGGCTGCAACTTCCGCGACCAACGCCGCGACCAGCGCCACAAATGCGGGAAATAGCGCGACGGCTGCAAGCGGCTCGGCATCGACCGCAGGCACAAAAGCCACGGAAGCAGGTAACGCGGCGACTTCTGCCGCAGCATCGGCGGTGTCCGCGAACTCGACCTATAACAGCACGCTCGGTGCGCTCTATGTCACTTCGCCCATTTTGCCATCGACCTTTGATGAAGGCGCGAAGCACTGGACCAACCAGCGAACCGGCAATCCAACCAGCTTGGCCGACATTCCCGGAACGGCGGTGATCGACGCCGACATGGGTCCGTCGTTGGAATTCAACAATTGGGCCGGTGCAGGCAATAATATCCTGACCAAAGGCGTGATCGCACCGAAACCCGGTCGCATCTATGAAGTCTCGGTTTCGTTCAAGATCACGCAGAGTGACGGCGCGGTTAGTTTCAACATAGCGTTGGGAACGATGCTCTCCGGCTTCGGAACAGCAGCATCCAATTATAGATCAAGCACTATCGGTAACTATTCGACCACCGGTTCTGTCAATGTCCTAACTGCCAAGTTCTCGCTTGATACCATCTCCGGTGTGACCACCATCCCAGCCGATGTCGTGCTATTTCGCGCTGGCATTCGCCTGAACTCATCAGAGACTGCGGGATCGCTGATTTTCCGTGTTGGTGAAATTCGCATCACGGACGTTACCGAACGCGAAGCAGCTCTAGCTTCGGCAAATGGTGCAGCGGCTAGCGCATCGGCGGCAGCAACTTCCGCTTCCACTGCATCGACCAATGCGACGAATGCTGGAACGTCGGCCACGTCGGCGTCGAATTCCGCAAACACCGCAACCACCAAGGCAGGCGAAGCATCGACCAGCGCCAGCAATGCAGCGACCAGCGAGAGCAACGCCAACGCATCGAAGAATGCGGCTTCGACCAGTGCAACAAATGCCGCCAATAGCGCGACTGCTGCCGGTGGTTCGGCGTCTGCAGCATCCGGCAGTGCCAGCAACGCCCAGACCAGCGCAACGAATGCGGGCAACTCGGCATCGTCGGCCGCTGCTTCGGCGGTTTCAGCTTCATCCAGCTTTGATGGCGCGAAAGTAACCGCCGCATCGCTGTTGCCATCCGACTTCATGCAAGATGGCTTGTTCTGGTCGCACACTTTTACGGGTGTGCCCGGCTCTCAAGGCGCTTTGTCCAATGCGGTCTCGTATCCCGATGTCGCCAATGTCGGTCGCGTCGCTCAAATGGGCGGTACAACCACATATCGATACATCGCGCCGCTGGGTGCTGTCAGCGTGATCGCCGGTCGAACCTATCGCCTAACCATGTCGGTGCGCGCAACATCTGCCACTGCACCGGGCGTGCGCCTCTACGGCATTTACCTGTCCAGTTCATATGGTCAGATTGGTCAGCCATCCACTCTGCAGACCCTTTCGGTCCAAAACCAGTGGTATAACGTAACAATCGACGTAACCGGTGACGCAGTGATCGCGGGTAGCGGCGCTTACTTGCGACCACTGTTGCGCCTCGAACCGGGCGAAACACACACGATCCAGCTCGCATTTCTGAAAATCGAAGATGTTACGAGCCAATTGGCCGCTGCCTCGTCTGCTTCCGCCGCCGCAACCAGCGCATCGTCGGCAGGCACGTCCGCGACCAACGCGGGGAATAGCGCGAACAGCGCAACCCAGTCCGCAAACACGGCTTCCACCAAGGCCAACGAAGCATCCAATAGCGCGACCTCGGCGGCCAATAGCGCGTCTAGCGCGTCGTCGTCCTCGACCGATGCCAGCAACAGCGCGACCGCTGCAAACTCATCCGATGTTTCCGCGAAGCTCAGCGCGGCTTCTCAAATGCCATCGGATTTCCAGCAGGACGGCAAGTTCTGGCAGCAGGGTTTTGGCGGTCTACCGGCTGCACTAAACCCGATCACCGCCAATTCGACCTTCGCTTTCGTCAACAACAGCGATGTCGGTCGATCCATGCGCGTCACTGCAAATAGCCAGATTGACGTTGGCAATATCGGAATGATGCCGCTCCAAGCGGATCGCGTTTATCGCATCACCGCAAAGGTCCGTCAGCAGACCGGTTCTGTTTTTGCCCAGCTTCAGCTTTACCGCATTGGCGTGAATACGACCGGCAGCACGATGGGCAATGGCACAGTTCAGTCGACTTATACTTTTACCGCGCTGAACCAGTGGGTCGAACTGACCGGCACTGTTCCGGCATCCACGACCAACGCAATGATTGCGGCTGGCGCGTCCAGCATTCGCTGCTTGCTGCGGCTCTTGGCTGCGTCATCCACGGTCACGGTCGATTATGCATTCATCCGTATTGAGGATATCACCGAAAGCACGGGTGCGGCCGGATCAGCAAGCGCAGCAGCCAATAGCGCTTCTCAGGCATCCGCAAGTCAGTCCGCTGCTGGATCGTCCGCTTCATCGGCCCAGACCAGCGCAACCAACGCGGCGACATCAGCGGGTCAGGCATCGACCAGTGCAAGCAATGCGTCGACATCGGCCAACAATGCCGCTGGCAGCGCCAACACTGCATCGACACAGGCGACGAACGCCAGCAACTCCGCAAATGCCGCATCTGGCAGCGCGACGAGCGCCAGCAACAGCGCATCAGCGGCTAGCACGTCGGCATCGAACGCGGGCAACAGCGCATCGACCTCAGCGGCGCAGGCTCTTTATGCTGGCAGCTATGCGACCGGTAATTTCGTCGCAAAGCCGACATTTGAAGACGGTAGCACGGGCATGTGGAATGGCTCGGTGTCCGTCACCAGTTATTCCAACGGCTCGATAGGCACGACAAAGGAACTGCGTAGTCAGGCGCGTGACGCCACCGAAGGTGCAGAGTTCATTCCGCTACCCCAGACCAATGATCGCGTTTTTCGCATTTCGGGTTATGCGCGCTGCGGCTCATCATCTGCATATCCGGTTAACGTCGGCATTCAGGGACAATTGGCCAACGGATCATATTCGTTCCCATATAGCCGTGCGGCTAATGCCGGTGTCACGACCTGGAGCTATTTCGAGTTTAATCTCGGCATTCCGGCAAACATCCTTCGCTTCAAGCCTTTCGTCCAATCTCAGAACGACGCCGGTCAAGCCGGGTCCGTGCATGATGCGCGTGTCGTCGGACTTCGCATTGAGGACATTACCGAAAGCAACAGCGCAGCCGGATCAGCGAGCGCAGCGGCGACCAGTGCGTCTAACGCCCAGACCAGCGCCACAAATGCAGGCAATTCAGCCTCGTCGGCTAGTGGCTCGGCCAACACGGCAGCGACACAGGCGAATAATGCCTCAAATAGCGCCAGCGCGGCTGCTGGTAGCGCATCGAGTGCCGCGACCCATTCGTCTAACGCTGGATCATCCGCAACATCGGCAAGCAATTCCGCAAACACGGCATCGACCAAAGCCAATGAAGCATCATCCAGTGCAAGCGCGGCATCTGGTTCGGCCGCGACGGCATCCAGCGCAGCATCGACGGCTACCACCCAAGCAAATCTGACTGCTCAGTATAGCACTGGCGGCGGCAATCTCCTGACCAACACGGAATTTGCGGTGGACACTTCCGGCTGGTGGACCGGCATCAACAGTCAGTCGAATGTCGTGTTTCCCATCAACGGCGGTGGCAACGACTGGCATCCGCAATATGTGAACGCGATAAGCATTTATCAGCAGAACAGCAGCAGTTCGGGAAGTTCCGACTGGATGCAGGACATCACGATCCAGCCAAGCAAATGGTACGATGTTTCGGTCCAAGTCGCAGCGCATCGCTGTCAGGTGCAAGTCTATCTTCAGTTCCAGAATGCGTCTGGCGGTGCAGTTTCAACTCCATCGTCTGGCGCCCTAACTCCGCTTAGCGGCGGCATTAGCATGGGCAACTGGACGCAGGTCGGCTTCAAGGGGCAAGCCCCGTCCGATGCTGTGAAGGCGCGTTTGTATCTCCGCAAATTCGGGACGCTCAGCAACCAGTCTGATAGCTGGGCATGGTTCATGCGCCCGCAAGTGCGCGAGACATTCGCAAATGCTCCGACGCCTTGCAGCTACTCGCCCGGCAACGGCAGCGCAGTGGCGACCACTCAGCAGGCATCCATCAATAGCGCACAGACTGCAATCGCCACCGCAAACTCGTCCATCGCGAGCCTGAACAATAGCGTCTCGACGCTCAATTCCTCCGTGAACGTCCAGCAGACCGCAATCAACAATCTGAATGGCAAGACCGCTGCATATTTTCAGGTCAACGCCGTGTCAGGTGGTCGCGCTCAGTTGACCGTTTTCGCTGACAGCAACGGCGGTGGTGGTGTCGATATCCTTGGCGATCTTCGCATTTCCGGTAACGCTATGATCGGTGGCACGATCAACCCGGAAGCGCTGGCTCTACAGCGTTTCGTGAAGCGTATTGGCCCTGTGACAGCGGCAGGCAATCCTGGCGCTACCATGTATTCTGGAACACTTGGCCAGACCACCGGCTACGGCAGCTACCTGCTGGAAGGCAATCTCTCGTTCACTTATCTGACCGGCAGACAGACGAACACACAGAGCGGAAAGCCATATTACATCGACTATCTCCAAGACGGCGGTCTGACTATCTACATCAAGAAGAATGGCGTTCTTCTTGCAAGTGCCTCGTGGACCGGCACGGCGCAGAGCACCTACGCTTCGCGGTCGTTCTCTGCTGCGCTCACAACGAACTTCGACGGCCCAGACCCGGACACGTTCACCGGCGATGTGACTATCGAAGTTGTTCCGTTCAAGGGCAACACCGATACCGGAATGGTCAATCAGGGCGACTACTACACGCGTCAGATCAGCGGCAATTACTTGAACTTCTCGATCAACAATCTGCGGCTGAAATGGACGTTCATCTAATACGATAATTACAAGAAAGAGAGGAATACCTATGAACCAATATGCAAATCCAAACCTAACACAACGCCAGCAGGTTGAAGCCAGCCTTGAAGCAATCGAGCTAAGGATGGCCGCTGTCGATGAAATGATGGAAGACGCCAATGCGGCTACCGACACGGCACTCGACTATGTGACTGCTCAGGTAATTGCTCAGCATGTGAGCATTCTCAACGGCAGCAAAATCCAGCTTGAACAAGAGCGCCAGCGCCTAGCAAACATCATTGCAGTCTGGGACGCAGCCTAACTAAGTTGCCGGGAGAATGAACAAAGTTCATTCTCCCGGCACTACCATGAGTATCTGACGACCATTCCTCTAAATACGGAATACCATTTGGAGGTCGCCAGACTATGAAGATCAAACTCACTTCCGTTATCGACAAGGTAGCTACCGTTGTCGCCAAGAACAAGGTAGTCTCTGCTGCCGCTGTATCCCTCTTCGCCATCATGGGCGTTGTTTCTCAAGAAGACGCCAGCACATGGACTAACATCGTTACAGCGGTTGCTACCGTAGTCAGTCAGGTGCTGTAATGATCCATCATCTGGAAGATGCCCGTAACATCGGAGACATTCTGTCTGGCCTTCTAGCAGTTGGCACTTTAGCCCAACTCCTACCCCAGATCGCTGCCGTACTATCAATCGGCTGGACACTCATTCGTATCGCGGAATGGATTAGGTCGAAGATCAAGAAGCGACGTATCAATCCACTTGATCTCTGATGAGAAGGCCCCGGAATTGCTTCCGGGGCTGCCTTGTGTCTCGAATAAGAGATTTGCTGACGATGCTGCATAGCCTCAGCTTGATGTCAAAATCATATATACATGAAATTAGTGTTCTGCAGCGTTGTGACGTAGCTTTTCCAACCGTCCACCTTCTTCGACCACTTTTCCGACTTCGGCCGCCCACAATACATCTCGACCGTCCTGGATTGCATTACATCTTGCAGTGCAGGAAACCAGTTTCCGGCATAGAGAACTACGTCTCCACTTTTGTCCTTGAACAGCGACGTCACGTCGAACAGGGTGTTATCCTTTACTGGCGATATAATCTCCGCAGCAGGCGAGCCGTCGACCAGCATGACCTTCATGGACCCCGCCTCGGTTAATCCTTCGAACTGCTCTTTGTACCGATCGCCACCCATTGTGTAAGCTGTCAATACACCTTTCTTATCGGCAGGATTGTAGGTGAAAAACAGCTTCACTGCTGGACCTTGAAAATGGCCAACACATTCTGTTGAAGTGTTGACTAGAGATGTCGCAACGTCGTGCGCCTCGCGATCAGGATTGGTTGTAAAATCATACATTGCGGGAATTAATTTGTCAGAGTTAGCAGCAGCTTCGTTGGCCTCTTGCGCCGCTTCCTGAGATTCCTCTCCTCTTGTCAGGCTTGCATCCGTTTTCGATCCATTAGAACAAGCCGCGAGTGCAAGAAGTGCCATGGCGGTGACCAGATATACTTTCACTATTTCCTCCTGCTGAACGATTTCATTCAGCAAGTGTCACTCAATGCTTAAGGGACCGTGAACTCTGTTATCCGGGAAATTCCCTGATATTAATCTCTGATCGGCTTCATAATTTCGATCCATTGCCATCGCGGATTAGTCAAATGCGCGCCTCTCCATCCGGCTTGATTGCCGATCTGGAACCGGGACGAGACAGGTTGTGGGGAGCGAAATGCTCCCCACATTCGGGCATCAAATGCCGGTGTAGCGGTAGTTAATGCCGTTGCTCATCTTCTTCTTCTTCAGCGGGAAATCATCCAGACTGGACATGAGGTTGAACAAGTTGCGACCGAACATCGTCTGGTTGGTATCCTGACGTGGAAAGGCTTCCTTCTCCCATTCGCGATAATCGACATGCAATTCGATGGCTCGCTTCCAACTCTTGTAATTTCTGGCGTGTTCACGGACCCAAATCTCAACCGGGCTTTGATTGCGGTTCTCTTCCTGCTGCTCGCGCAGGCGGTCCATCATGTTGGCCTCAATGAGCGGGTCTTCGCCGGTTTCATCGACGCTCTTCCAGAGCATCACCCAATCGACCGCGTTTAGGGCATCCCAATTCGGATCATTGCGCCATACCAATTCGGCGAAACGACGACCGCCAGTTTCGTCACGGATAAGCTGGCCAAGGCTCTTGTTCGTGCAGCCGATGAGCGTTGCATGGTTGCGGATCGGCGCGCTGCTATTCTGACGCATCGTGCGGATCGACCTGTTTTCGGCGGTGATGACGTTCTTCACCGTGTCCACATCGGCCTTCGAGAAGAAGCCCATTTCGTCGATGAACAAAATCCACGAACTCCAAATGTCAGCGGTCTTGCCATCGGTGATGATGTTGAAATCGACCTCACGCTTAAAATGCTCCAGCGGCTTGGTCATGGCCTGGACGAAATGCGTCTTACCCTTGCCCTGCGCGCCGGATAGCACCGGCATGAGGTGGTTGGTAACTGGCAAGCCGCGAGCCTTACGCTTAACCTGCCACATGAACTTTTTCAGGACAGCGATGGGAAAACCGGCGCCAACATCGGTCGTGTCGAAACAGGCAGCTTCGACCGCTTCCCACATGGCTTGTCCGTCTGGACCGGTTGCACGGCCCTTCTCGAACGCAATCTGTAACAGCGCATCGACCTTCATCTGACGGGTGATATCTTCGCGCCAAGCGTCGATGGCGTCGGTAATCGTGCTCTCACGGAAGTTCAGCTTCAACGATGCGGCAAGCAAGCGCAGTTCGCGGCCATAGCTGTCGAGGTTCGCACCTTCGGCATTTGCGACCTGAAACACCAAGCGGCTTTCTTCGCAGGTTTCGTAATTGAATTTCGTAACCTCACCGGCTGGCTTACCGTCGCGGCCTTTCAGCGTGAAGGAGCGTTGACGCACCAACATGCCGTTCGGGGTCAGGGTGATGTTCTGCTTCTCCGCATACTGGCGCACAAAGTCGGCTTCGTCCTTCGGGATGAAGCCAATCCTTTCATAAACGATGGTATCGCGGGTATGCTGCCTGAGTGCCCTGTCGAAACCGGACTTGCTCAGGACGCCATTGTCATCGAGCCATGTGCGGATCGGGCTATTGTCCTCGCTGCCATCGAGCAGCTTAATGACGTTCTTGCCGTCGATGACCTTGTTGGAGAGCTTTTGCTGGGTCAGGTATGCGATGATGCCTGAGAGTTTGTCCTTGTAGGTCGCATACTCCTGATCGGGCAGCGATGGCTCGACCTGAGCGGAAGGAAACTGAATAACGGTCTGAGGCTTTTCGCCTTCTTCTTTTTTCATTTCTGATACCTCTAAAACAAAGAACCCGCTGTCCGGGTTCGCGATTGGACAGCGGGTCTATTTGATTCTTTGTTTTAGAATAACGTAGAGTCCACTGCCGAAGACGGCAGCTTGCGAACCCTGCGTCTTCATCTATATTTATAATATACGGGATCATATGCCCAGATAGCGATATTTTTCCGCATATCTGGACTGATTTATCCAATCTATCGGCTAGACTGCTGCCAACCCTGCATACCCTGCACAAACCCTTCACTTTTGGAGGGGTTCAAACCCGCGCATCTCTGCGGTTTTTATCTGAGAATGCATAGTATGCATAGTATGTAGGGTTTTTCTTACTTAATATAATAAAAGAAATATATTTTGGTATATATGTAATAAAATGAAGGGTTATATGCAGCATACTATGCATACCCTTCATTTTTTGATTTTTGTATATAACTCAGATTTGGAAACACAAGGCGCGGACAGCGCCTATAAGAGCCTGTCTTGAATCTCATGCGTAACGAGCGATGCGCCTGATGAGGACGACGGCAGCAGCGGCATATAGGAGTGCAGTTGCGGATTTGATGGTTCGCTCGAAGTCCTTTGCCAAGCGTCGATT
>Ga0213869_10000021_pt1 | contig 143685 bp, 141 predicted proteins | sample PICome_10_FD_160083 | JGI IMG/M metagenome (GOLD analysis project Ga0213869, IMG submission 160083) | Coastal seawater microbial communities near Pivers Island, North Carolina, United States - PICO132 | ecosystem: Environmental > Aquatic > Marine > Coastal | place: USA: North Carolina... | reverse complement strand
AACGCCTTCGGAGTGAGGTTGCCGGAAAGGAAAGCGACGAGGGAAGCGTGCTGCATTGCTACCCAATGGAGCGACGAGCGAATGTCCGCAACCGGGAAACTCGCGGAGCATCTCCAGGGTCCGCTATGGTCGTTTTCAGACCATCCTCCCCTGCAAGGGGAGGTGGCTGGCCGAAGGCCAGACGGAGGGGTATCCCCCTCTCGATAGCGTGACACCCCTCCACCACTTCGTGGTCCCCTTCGGCAGAGTCGCGTGCCTCTGCCGAACCTTGCAGGGGAGGAATTTACAGTCGCTTCTGGTCGCTTCTAGGCCCTCTGCCGTCCCCCCCAACACGCGCCCGCATTCACCCCAGCTTGAACTCCGCCCAGATCGGCAGATGGTCCGACGCCTTGCGCGCGGCGGCGCTTTCGTGGACGCCGCTGTCGACCAGGCGGATGCGGCCGCAATGCATGATCCGGTCGAGCCGGGCGACCGGGCGGCGCGCGTGAAAGCTGCGGCCGCAGGGCGCAAAGCTGTAATGGCGGGCAAAGTCGGCGAGGCAGCCGCGCTCGGCGCTCCATTCGTTGAGGTCGCCCATCAACACCGTCGGCAGGGTATGGCCCTGGGCCGCGGCATGGATGACCGCCGCCGCCTGCTTGCGCCGCCACAGGCCCGACAGGTCGAGATGCATGCCGAACACGCGCAGGGTCGCGCCCTTGATCGCGACCTCCGCCATGGTCGCGCCGCGCGGTTCCAGGCAAGGGAGGTGCAGCACGTCATAGGCGGCGACCTCCGCCTCCTTGCGGACGATGATGGCGTTGCCGTGCCAGCCCATGCTGTCGGTCTGGACGTTGAGAGGCACCGGCTTGTAGCCGCTCTGGCGCTCGAGCAGCAGCGGCGGGATCGCGGCATAGCGTATGCCGAAGCGCCGGTCGGCCTCCTGCAGCGCGATGATGTCGGCATCCACCTCGTTCAGCACGTCGATCACCCGCTCGGGTGAACGGCGGCGGTCGGTGCCGATGGCCTTGCGGATATTATAGCTGGCGACGCGGATCGTGGCGGACATGCTGCTTCAATGCGCCAGCCGCGCCGGGGTTTCCAGCCTCGATGCAAGATCGCGTTTGTGTTCCTTTTATGTTCTGTTATGCGTGGGCCATGGCCAAGGCAAAGCGCAAATTCGTCTGTCAACAATGCGGCACCGTTTCCGGCCGGTGGCAGGGGCAGTGCGATGACTGTGGCGAATGGAACAGCATCGTCGAGGAAGCGGCCGAGACCGTCTTTTCCGCCAAGCATGACCTGCAGGGCGGCGGCCGGGCGATCACGCTCATCGGCCTCGACAGCAAGGTGGAACTGCCCTCGCGCACCAGCACCGGCATTGCCGAGTTCGACCGGGCGCTGGGCGGCGGCATCGTGCCGGGATCGGCCACGCTGATCGGCGGCGATCCGGGCATCGGCAAGTCGACCCTGTTGTTGCAGGCGGCAGCGCGGGTCGCCTCGCGCGGGCTGACCGTCGCCTATATCAGCGGCGAGGAGGCGTCGGACCAGGTGCGGCTGCGTGCCCAGCGGCTGGGGCTGGGCAATGCGCCGGTGCAACTGGCGAGCGCGACATCGGTGCGCGATATCCTGACGACGCTGAGCGAGGGCGTGCCGCCCGCCTTGCTGATCATCGATTCGATCCAGACCATGCACAGCGACCTGATCGAGGGCGCGCCAGGCACCGTGAGCCAGGTGCGCGCGTCGAGCCAGGAACTGATCAAATTCGCCAAGCAGCGCGGCACCGCGCTGATCCTGGTCGGCCATGTCACCAAGGATGGCAGCATCGCCGGCCCGCGCGTGCTGGAACATATGGTCGATACGGTGCTGGCGTTCGAGGGTGAGCGCAGCCACCAATATCGCATCCTGCGCGCGATCAAGAACCGCTTTGGCGGCACCGACGAGATCGGCGTCTTCTCGATGGTTGCCGAGGGGCTGGAGGAGGTCGCCAATCCGTCCGCTTTGTTCCTCACCAATCGCGACGAGACGGTGACGGGCGCCACCGTCTTCCCCGCGCTCGAAGGAACGCGGCCGGTGCTGGTCGAGATCCAGGCGCTGGTGGTGCGGCTGTCGAGCGGGGCGACGCCCCGGCGCGCGGTGGTCGGCTGGGACAGCGGCCGGCTGGCGATGATCCTGGCCGTGCTGGAGGCGCGCTGCGGGCTCAGCTTCTCGACCTGCGAAGTCTATCTCAACGTCGCGGGCGGCTATCGGCTGTCCGATCCGGCCGCCGACCTGGCCGTCGCCGCCGCTTTGATGTCGGCCTTGTCGGAACGGCCGGTGCCCGCCGATGTCGTGCTGTTCGGCGAGATTGCGCTGTCGAGCGAAATTCGCCCCGTCTCGCACACGCCGCTGCGGCTGCGGGAATCGGCGAAACTGGGCTTCAACCGCGCCTTCGTGCCGGCGTCGGGCGCGGACGGGGTGAAGGGGATTTCGGTCAGCGGCTTTCGCACCCTTGCACAGCTGGTTGACCAGATGCTCGGGCGCGGATAGCCAGCGCGGCATGAACGCCGTCGATATCCTCGTCCTCCTCCTCATCGGCGGTTGCGCCATATTCGGCCTGCTGCGCGGGTTCGTGACCGAAACCCTGTCGCTGATCGCCTGGGTCGCGGGCATCTTCGCGATCAGCCTGTTCCACGCTTCCGTCACCGAATTGCTGACCAGCTTCGTCGGCAGCGAGAGCGGGGCGGCGGTGCTGGCCTTCTTCCTGATCTTCGCCGTCACCTTCGGCGCAGGCAAGCTGCTCGCCCGATCGATCGGCCAGCGCACCCGCCAGTCGGTGCTCGGCCCGATCGACCGGGTGCTGGGCGGCGGCTTCGGCGCGATCAAGGGGCTGATTGGCGCGACCCTGGTCTTCCTCGCCTTCTCCCTGGTCTATGACACATTCTACGGTAGCGGCGCGCGCCGCCCCGACTGGCTGTCCGACGCCCGCACCTATCCGCTGCTCAACGCCAGCGGCAAGGCGATCAGCGAATTTGTCGATGAACAGCGCGCGCAGAAGCCGGCGGAGTCCGATCCGGCGGCGTGACCGGGGTGGGTGGGAAGCGGACTGACCGAATTTTCACCCGCGGTCCAAGGCTTGTGATTGCGCCTGGTCGCATAATGGAGCGCATTTCGGGTACGACCACGATGCGTAGCACTGAAGAGCCCAGGAGTCGGCTAATTTATAATAATACAGGATCAAAAAAAAGCTGCGTATCATTGTCAGGAAGGTTCATCGCGTTGGAAGCAAGCCCACACAGATCCACACAAAGTTCCGCGGCATCTAAATCCTTTTGGGTGATTTTCCCACAATTCACATTCGCCGATAACCATCCCCCATCCATGAGAAATTAAATTATAATTTGCATTAATTTTTAACTGATCTTGAATCCATCTCTCGACAGCAATTTTCCACTCAGAATTAATTTTATGCTCATGACAGCATTTATCCGCCTCAATCCATCTGACGGAAACTTTTCCTATTTTGACCTTGTTGGAAGTCGCGAAGCTGTCGATATCAAAAGCGGATACTGATCCGTCCAACTTGATGGAACGTGTTTCAGTGGGCTGCCCCCATTCATCATTTCCTTCTGTGCCAGTTTTACTCATGCCCTCTCCCCCCAGAGAGACGTTATCACCGCGTTAAAAAATATGTCACGCTGTCGAAATGAAATCTAGGACAGTGTTTTACGCCCGTGCGATGGCTCATCTATAGCGCTGCCAGCATTGATTGCTCGTGGAAGGATGGGTCTGAAGCTTAACGTGCCATTATATAGCGAGAGAGCCTTTTTGCGTTATGGTCGATGTATTTGGAGCCCTAAGCTGCAGTTGGCGAAGCGCTTCGCTTGGGCTCGGGCGTATCCACCGATCTAGCTGATGCCACTTGGACGGTCCAAAGCAGCAATATGGCCACAGGAGGCATCCTTGGACAACCTAGCGCGCAGGCCGCTACATGTCTGCTACTGGTAGCTTTGAGACCATCCTCCCCAGGAAGGGGAGGTGGCTGGCCGAAGGCCAGACGGAAGGGGGGCTTCCCCTCTCGATAGGGCGACACCCCTCCACCACTTCGTGGTCCCCCTCCCCTTGCAGGGGAGGATTTTACAGCCGCTTCTGGTCGTTAAGCGTCACAGCCCGATGCCACCATCGCCCCCTTTTTCCATTCCGGTACTTTGTATTGACCCCCGACCGGCGGTGCGCCCCTAGACCAGTGCCCCGCAAATCTCGGCATGCCGCTTTTCGGCATAGCGATCGGTCATGCCGGCGATGAAGTCGGCGATGTGGCGGCTGCGGGTCGGTTCCTCCAGCGCGCATTCGTCGCGCCATTCGGGTGGCATCAGGGCGGGGTCGGCCAGATAGGCGCGGAACAGGTCGATCACGATCACCCGCGCCCGGTCGGCGGCAGCCAGCTGGTCGGGATGATGATAGAGGGTCGCATACATGAAGCGCTTCAGCTCGCGTTCCTGCGCCGCCAGTTCGGGCGAGAAAGCGACCAGCGTGCGGCCCAGCGCGCGGACATCGGCGACCGTCTCCACCCCGGCGGCCGCGATATTGGCGCGGGTGGTGGTGAGCAGGTCATTGGCCATCACGCCAATCTGTTCGCGCACCAGTTCGCGCAGCAGGCGATCCTGCGGCACGTCGGGATAGCGGGCCGTCACCCGGTCCCAGCAATGGCGCACCAGCGGCACGGTCAAAAGCTGTTCCAGGCTCAGCAGTCCGGCGCGCAGGCCATCGTCAATGTCGTGATTGTCATAGGCGATATCGTCCGACAGCGCCGCCAGCTGCGCCTCCAGCGAGGCATGGCTGGCAAGGTCGAGCGGGAACAGCGCGTCCAGTTCGCGCATCGCCCAGCCGGGCCTGGTCACCGGCCCATTATGCTTGGCCAGCCCCTCCAGCATTTCCCAGCTGAGGTTGAGGCCGCGAAAGCGCGGATAGGGCGAATCCAGCAGCATCAGCGTGCGCAGCGTGTGCGCATTATGATCGAAGCCGCCATGATCCTCCAGCGCCGCCTCCAGCGCATCCTCGCCGGCATGGCCGAAGGGCGGATGGCCGATATCATGGGCCAGGCACAGCGCCTCGGTCAGATCCTCGTTGAGGGCAAGCGTGCGGGCGATGGCGCGGCCAATCTGCGCCACCTCCAGGCTGTGGGTCATGCGCACGCGATAATGATCGCCGTCGGGCGACACGAACACCTGCGTCTTGTGCCGCAGCCGGCGGAAGGAGATCGAATGAATGATGCGGTCGCGGTCGCGCTGGAACATATCGCGCGGGCCGCGCATCTCGCCGCCCGGTTCGGCATGGAGCCGTCCCCGGCTCTGGTCGGGCTGAGAGGCGTAGGATGCGAGCATCGTCATGCGAACCCCTTATTTGCTGCCCAGCTTTTCGACCACCTCGCCCGCGTCGCTTTGCCAGGCGAAGGCGTCGGCGCCGGCCTTCTTGAGGTCCGCCTCAACCGCCCTGGCGCGGGTGAAGCTGGCAAAGGGACCGATTAGCAGGCGCGAGGTCTGGCCCCAGCTGGCGCTCCAGCCATCCTGCGGCGCGACCGCGTCATATTTGCCCTGCAAGCGCTTGAAGGTGAAGGCCAGCGCGCTCTTCTGCCCGGTGCCGATCTGCACCCAGTTGCGCGCGGGGTTGGCGGCCAGGCGCTTCTTTTCCTCGGCTTCCTTCTTCGCCTTGGCGTCGGCTTCCGCCTTGGCCTTGGCGGCGGCCGCCTTCTTCGCCTTGTCGGCCTCCGCCTGGCGCGCAGCGGCGCGGCGGGCGGCCTGCAGCTTCTCGACCTCGGCCAGGTCGACCGCGACCACGTTCGAGCGGCGCTCGCTGTCGGGCACGTCGATGGCGTGGATGATGTCGGCCAGGCTCCGGGTCGCCTCCGGCGCCGGCTGCGGCGTAGCGCTGTCGGCCGGCGGCGTGAATTCAGTGGCGACCGGCGCCGATGGCATCTCCGCGGGCGGCGTGCCCTGCGGCGCGGGCGGGGTCACGCTCGACGCCTGGGCAAGGGCGCTCGAATTGAGCTGCGAGGCCGTGCTTGGCTGGCCGGTGGTCGGTGCCGGCGCGGTCGAGCGCGGCGCGCCGCCGTCCAGCGCGTCGAGGCCCGGCGCAGGCGGCCCCTGCACATCGACCGATGCGCTGCGGACCGGGGCGGGAGTTGGTGCCGGGGTCGGCGCGGGCGCTGGCGCCTGGGTCGTCGCCTGACCGGGCACCGACTGCACCATCTCCGAACGGGCGCTCTGGCTCGGCGTCGGCTGGACGACCGGCTGGCGTCCGCGCGTGTCGGCGGGCAGCGGCTGGACGGTTGCGGGCGCGGGCGCGGGGACAGTGGGCTGCGTGGCTTGTGCGGCCACCGGCGGCCGGCTCTGGGTCGGCGCGGGCTGGCTGGCAGCAGGCGTGCCGAGCGGCGCGCGGGCCAGCGACGTGCCGCGCTGCCGGCCACTGCCGTTGCGGGTCGTGCGGCGATCCCCCTGGGCCGTCGCGGTCGACGCGGCGGCGGCAGGTGCGGCGTCGCGCGACGCCAGCTGGATACCCGGCGCCGGCGGGGTCGGCACGATCGGCGTGATGCTGGTCGCGACGACCTGCGGGAAATGGCCGAAATGGACCGCAGCCGCCTTCTGCGCCGCCGTCAGATAGGGCATTTTCTGCATATAGGGGGTGATGGCGCTCGCCAGCTGGGCCGGCATGGTCTGGTCGACCACCTTCTTGGCCTCGGCCTGGCGGTTGTTCATCGCCAGGATGAAGGCATTATAGCGCCAGGCGGCCCGGTCGCTCTTGTAGAGCAGCGGCTGCAACACCTTGTCGGCGGCATCCACCTGTCCCGAAATACCGAGCGAGGCGGCGTAGCGGCGCACCAGTTCGGCATCGTCCGGGGTGCGTTGCAGGGCGGCATGATAATCGCGCTGCGCCCCGGCCTGGTCGCCGGTCATGTCACGCGCCAGCCCGCGATCGCCCTGGATGGTCGCTTCGGGATAGCCGGCACGGGTCGCCTGGTCGAACAGGCGCAGCGCTTCGGCCGGGTTCTGCATCTTCAGCATGACCCGGCCCAGGCCCGCCTTGGTGCGCCCATTATTGGGCTGGATCGCGTCGGCGCGGGCAAAGAAACCGGCGGCCGCACGGGCATCGTCCAGCTCCAGCGCAGCTTCGCCAGCCCCCACCAACGCGTTGAAATCCCGCGGATTGGTGGCCAGTTTCGCCAGATTATTGTTGAGGTCTGCGGCGCCCGAGGGCCGGACCAGATCGGCCTGGTCGGTTTGCGCCTGCGCAGCCGTGGCAAGAAGCAGGCTGCCGAGAATCCATAGATGAGATCGTGTCACATGGCTGCCTTAGCGGATCGCGGAAGCAATGGGAAATGACCTGCACAAAAAAGCGCGCCGGGTCGCCCGAAGCGACCGACGGCGCGCCTTTGGCAGGCCGGTGCGGGCCTGTGCCCGCACGCTGGCCTTACTGGTTGTTCTGGCGGTTGAGGAAGCGCGGGATATCCAGACCCTGCGTGCCTTCTTCGGCGCCCGGTGCCTTTTCGCTGCCACGGGTAAGGCCGGCCATACGCTCGAACAGCGTGCCACCGGTCGCGACGCGCGGCGCCGGCTGGGCGGGCTTGGGCGCGGCTTCCGGTGCGGTCGGTTCGGCCGCTTCGGCGCCGAGCAGCAGTTCATCCTGCGAGGGATCCTCGTCGGAGAAGACGGCCGCGGGACGCGCCGGCGCGAAGGCCGGCGGCGCCTTTTCGGCGGCAGGCGCGGCGATCGGCGCGGGCGCCGGGGCTTCGGGCACGTCCAGTTCCAGCGCTTCGGGCTCGGGCGCGGCGACCGGAGCCGGCGCAGCAGCGACCGGCGCGGCCGGGGCAGGTGCGGCCACCGGTGCCGGACGCGGTGCCTGCGGCACGGCGACGGCCGGACGGCTGGCGAAGCTGAACGGCTGGGTCAGCGGTGCGGCCTGGCTGCCGACTTCATTGTCGATGCCGGTCGCGACGACCGACACGCGGATCTTGCCGTTCAGATTGTCGTTGAAGGCGCTGCCCCAGATGATGTTCGCATCGGGATCGACCAGTTCGCGGATATGGTTGGCCGCTTCGTCGACTTCCATCAGGCGCATGTCGTCGCCACCGACGATCGACACGATCACGCCCTTGGCGCCGCGCATCGACACGCCGTCGAGCAGCGGGTTGGCGATCGCCTTTTCCGCCGCCTGGAGCGCACGGCCGTCGCCTTCCGCTTCGCCGGTGCCCATCATCGCCTTGCCCATCTCGCCCATCACCGAACGCACGTCGGCGAAGTCGAGGTTGATGAGGCCCGGCATGATCATCAGGTCGGTGATCGAGCGCACGCCCTGCTGCAGCACCTCGTCCGCCATCTGGAACGCTTCCTTGAAGGTCGTGTTCGGGTTGGCGATCAGGAACAGATTCTGGTTCGGGATGACGATCAGCGTGTCGACATGCTTCTGCAGCTCGTCGATGCCGCTTTCCGCCGACTTCATGCGGCGATTGCCCTCGAAGGTGAAGGGCTTGGTCACGACGCCGACGGTCAGGATGCCCTTTTCACGCGCCGCCTTGGCGATGACCGGGGCCGCACCGGTGCCGGTGCCGCCGCCCATGCCGGCGGTGATGAAGCACATATGGGCGCCTTCCAGCGCCTGTTCGACGGTGATGATGGTTTCTTCCGCAGCCGCGCGACCGATTTCGGGGCGCGAACCGGCGCCCAGACCCTCGGTGATCTGCGGGCCAAGCTGGATGCGCCGTTCGGCCGGCGAGGCGTTCAGCGCCTGCGCGTCGGTGTTGGCGACGATGAAATCGACGCCCTCGACGCTGGCCGCGATCATGTTCGCGATGGCGTTACCGCCTGCACCGCCAACGCCTATCACCGCAATGCGTGGCTTCAATTCGTCCACATGCGGCGGGCTGATCTCGATGCTCATATACTTTGCTCCCTCAGCTTCCTCGTCAGGAAGTGACAACCGTCATCAATTGTTAACACCAGAAAATAGAGTATTTCACCTGCTATTTTCGTTTTCGTTCAAATTCGCTCAGTAATTCGTCCGCATCGCCCGCATCATGCGCTGCCACCATTGCGGGGCGCCCAGACGATGCACGGTTTGCGGCGCAGGCGCCATCGCCCTAAGATCAACCGGGTTTGAAGCGCCGTAAAGCGCCAATCCGGCCAAAGTGGCGAAGGCCGGGCCACTATGCGCTTCGGGCATGGCTGACAAGCCGCGTGGGCGACCGACCCGCACTGCACGCCCCAATGCGCCTTGCGCATAGTCGGCAATGCCCTTCATCTCCGCGCCACCGCCGGTCAACACGACCTGGCGCCCGGTGCTGTTGAAGCCCATGCCGGCCAGCGCCGCATTCACTTCCGCCATGATCTGGTTCAGTCGTTCGCAAATGACGCCGACCAGCGCCGCGCGGGTGATCTTGCCGCCTTCCGCGTTAGGGCCGGCGCTCTGCCCCGGAATGGCGACATCGCCATGGGGCGTCGCGATCTCGATCATCTCGCGGAAGTCGCGGCGGTTCTGCATCGCCGAACCATAGAAGCATTTGATCCGCTCCGCCTGGCTGCGGCGGATGCCGAAGGCCGAAGCGATATCGTCGGTAATGTCGGACGCGCCCATCGGGATCGAATGCAGCCCCACCAGCATGCCGCCGGCATAGAGCGAGACATTGGTGACCCCTGCCCCCATCTCGACCAGCGCCACGCCCAGGTCGCGTTCTTCTTCGGACAGGCAGGCAAGCCCGGTCGCGATCGGCGAGGCGACGATCGAATTGACGTTGAGATAAGCGCCACGCACGCACAGGTCGAGATTGGCGAGCGGCGCGCCATCGGCCAGCACGACATGGATGTCGACGCCCAGCAGATCGGCATGCATGCCCAGCGGCTTCTTCACCGGCACCTTGCCATTGATGGTGAAGCAGGTCGGCTGCGCGTGCAGGATGATGCGGCCATCGGGGTCGATGCCCTGCTGGCCGGTGGTCAGCAGATCGTCGATGTCCGGCTGCTCGACGCGATAGCCGCCCATGTCGCGCTCGACCGTGACGACGTCGCTCACCAGGCTGCCGCCCGAGAAGCTGACCCAGACATCCTCGATATTGGTGCCGGCGACACGCTCGGCCTGTTCCACCGTCTCGCGCACGGCCAGTTCGGTGCGTTCCATGTCGGCGATGAAGCCGCGGCGCACGCCCCGGCTTTCGCGCTGGCCAGTGCCCAGGATCGCCAGCTCACCCGTATCGGTGCGCCCCGCGATCAGCGCGGACACCTTCCACGATCCGATATCGATCGCGGTGATGAGCTTTTCGACCTTGGGCTGTGCCATGACTTAGCCTTCCTCGCCCGCGGCCGGCGCACTTGCGGTCTTTTCCGCCTTGGCGTCCGCTGCCGGCTTATCGCTGGTCTGGCCCTGCGGCAGACGCAGCACGAAACGATCGGGATCGCGCATGTCGAACTTGACGATGCCCCGGCCAAGCAACCGGTTGACGCCATCCATGCGCGCGAAATTCACCAGCGCGGCCGCCGATGTCTGTTCGCCCTCAGGCAGCGACAGCGTTTCCCCAGACTGAAAGCGCAGATCCCAGCGACGGTTCCCGACCCAGGTCGCGCCAGCCAGCATCGGCTTCAACGCAGGCGCGCTTTCCATCAGCTTGTTTAGGCCAGCGGTCTGGAGATTGGCGTTGGGGCCGACCACCAGCGGCAGGTCGGGCATCGCCCCGGCCGACACCGATTGCAGCACCACGCCCGCCACATCGATCAGATGCAGTTGCCCGTCATGCTGCCACACCGCGACCGGATCACGCTCGACGATATCGACGACCAGCGTGTCGGGCAGGCGGCGGGAAATGCGCGCATCCTTGACCCAGCCAAGCTTCAGCATTTCCTGCCGCACCTTGGGCAGGTCGAGCGAGAGCATCGAGCGATCGACCTGGCCGAGCGCGATATTATAAACCGGCATCTCGTCCATGCGCTCGACGCCGCGCACCTCGACCTTCTCCACCTCGAAACCGGCGCGCGCGGCCAGGCTTGCCGCCTGCTGGCGCGCCATATCGGGTAGCCCCGCATAGATGGCGATGGCGATCGCCAGGCCGCCGAAGATCCCGAAGATGGCCCAGGTCGCCAGCTTCTGGAGCGTATCCTCGCTGATCGGCAGCAATTCGAGCAGCCGATCGAAGGAGGATTGGCGCTTGAGCTGGCGGCCACGGCCCGATCCGGCCTTGGCGCGCACCTTGCCCCGCGCCGTGCTCAGCCGCGCCGTGCCGCCGCGCCGGATCCGTGCCTCAGCCATTGCCAGCCCCCATGTTCGGCCCCCTCGTCAATGCTTCCTCGCAGATCCGCTCGACCAGCTCGGCATATTCGATACCCAGCTTTTTCGCCTGTTCCGGCACCAGGCTCAAGGGGGTCATACCCGGCTGGGTATTGACCTCCAGCAGGTAAAGCCCCTCGACGCCCTGGTTGTCGTCCCAGCGGAAGTCGGAGCGCGACGCGCCCTTGCAACCGAGCAGCTGATGCGCCTGGAGCGCGATCGCCTTGCACGCGTGCGTGATCTCGTCCGGTATCTCCGCCGGGCAGACATGTTCGGTCATGCCGTCGGTATATTTGGCGTCGAAATCATAGAAGCCGCTCTTGGGGCGCAGCTCGGTGACGAGCAGCGCCTCATCGCCCAGCACGGCGGTGGTCAGTTCGCGCCCGCGAATATAGGGTTCGGCCAGAAGCTCGGGAAATTCCTGCCAGGGGCCGACGCTGTCACGGGCGATGGGGTTGCCATAATTGCCCTCGGCCGTGACGATCGCGACGCCGACCGAGCTGCCCTCATTGACGGGCTTCAGAACATAGGGGCGCGGCAGCGGATCGCCGGCATAGAGGCTCTCGCTCGTCACGATATGGCCGCCGGGCATGGGGATGCCGTGCGGTACCAGCGCCTGCTTGGTCAGTTGCTTGTCGATCGCGATGACCGATGTGGCAAGGCCGCTATGGGTGTAGGTGAGGCCCATCAGGTCCATCATGCCCTGCACCGTGCCATCCTCGCCCGGCACGCCATGCAGCGCGTTGAACACCACGTCCGCCTTGGTCTCGGTCAGGCGAGCGGCGACGTCGCGATCCATGTCGATCCGCGTGACCCGATGCCCGCGCGATTCCAGCGCCTTGGCAACGCCCTCGCCGCTCGACAGCGACACCGGCCGCTCCGCCGACCAGCCGCCCATCAGAACGGCGACATGCCAGGGACCACGGCTCATGCGTAACACTCCAGATACATCGTCATGCCAGCGAAGGCTGGCATCTCACTGCCTTTGAACGCAGCGAAGGAAGAAAAGAGGGATCCCAGCCTTCGCTGGGATGACGGATTGGAAGCACAAATCACTTCGCCAACTCCACGGCATCTCTGTTTGCGCCGTCGGCAAACATGCCGACACGCTGGATTTCCCATTCCAGCTCGACGCCACTCTTTGCCTTGACGCGGCGGCGGACTTCCTCGCCCAGCGCTTCGATGTCGGCGCTGGTGGCGTCGCCGGTGTTGAGCAGGAAGTTGGTGTGCTTCTCGCTCACCTGCGCTCCGCCCAGCGCGAGGCCGCGACAGCCCGCTTCATCGACCAGCGCCCAGGCCTTGTGCCCGTCCGGGTTCTTGAAGGTCGATCCGCCGGTCTTGCTGCGCAGCGGCTGGCTTTCCTCGCGCGCGGTGGCGATGCGGTCCATTTCCGCCTGGATCGCGGCTGGCTCGCCGGGTTCGCCGCGGAAGGTGGCCGACACGACAACCGCGCCGTCGACCATGTTGGAGTGGCGATAGCTGTAATGAAGATCGCGGTTGAGCAAGGTCACCTGCTCGCCCGAGCGCAGCACCACCTCGCATTCGACCAATATGTCCGCAGTCTCGCGGCCATAGGCGCCGCCGTTCATCCGCACGAAGCCGCCGACCGTGCCGGGGATGGAGCGGAGAAATTCGAGACCGGCAATGCCGGCATCCCGCGCGGTCGAGGAGACGAGGATGCCCGACGCACCACCGCCGCAGACCAGGGTGGTGGCGTCCAGCGCCTCCACCTTGGCGAAGGGTTTGCCCAGGCGCACGACCACGCCCGGCACGCCGCCATCGCGAACGATCAGGTTGGAGCCGAGGCCGAGCGCCATCACCGGCATCGCCGGATCGAGCATGGCCAGGAAATCGGACAGGTCGTCGGCATCCTTGGGCTCGAACAGCCATTGCGCCGCCCCGCCCGCCTTGAACCAGACGAGCGGTGCCAGCGGCGCATCGGCCTTGAGCGCGCCGCGAACGGCCGGGAGAGAAGCCATCACCGTCAACCGCGCACGCCCCAGAGATTCATCCAGCTCTTCATCGCCTTCATGCCCGCCTCGCCGGCCTGATGCGCGGCCATGCCGGTCTGCACCTGCTTCTGCGCCGCCTCGACCATGTCGCGCGCGACTTCCACGCCCTGCATCTGCATGTCGATCATGCGCTTCTGCATTTCGAGGCCGACATTGAAGAGCTCGAACATCAGGCGGTTTCCTTGACCTTGGCGGTGACCGCAGCGGACAGGCCCGCCGCCCATTTGGTGATGTCGCCGGCCCCCAGGCAGATGATCATGTCGTCGGCCTGGACATCGGCGGCGATGACGCGGGCAAGATCGTCCGCATCGGCGACAGTGGCGGCGTTGCGATGGCCACGGCGCTTGAGCCCGGCGACCAGCGCTGCGCTATCGACATCCTCGATCGGCTGCTCGCCAGCGGTATAGACCGGGGCGGCATAGACGATGTCGGCGTCGTTGAAGGCCTGCTGGAAATCATCCATCAGGTCGCGCAGGCGGGTGAAGCGATGCGGCTGGACCACGGCGATCACTCGGCCCTTCGCGCCTTCGCGGGCGGCGGCGAGCACCGCCTTGATCTCGACCGGATGGTGGCCATAATCGTCGATGACGGTGGCCACGCCTGCCCCCGCCGGGATTTCCCCGACCTTGGTGAAGCGGCGCTTCACGCCGCCGAACTTGGCGAAGCCGGTCTGGATGGTCGCGTCATCAATGCCCATCTGCAGCGCCACGCCGATCGCGGCCATGGCGTTCAGCACATTGTGGCGGCCGGGCATCGGCAGTTCGATCCCCTCGATCCGGCGGGTCGCGCCGTCGCGCTCGCGGATCTGGACGTCGAAGCGATTGCCGCCGGGCACGGGCTGGACATTCTCGCCGCGAATATCGGCCTGGGCGGAGAAGCCATAGGTGACGATGCGGCGGTCCTGCACGCGCGGCAGGATGGCCTGCACCTCGGGATGGTCGAGGCAGAGCATCGCCGCGCCATAGAAGGGCACATTTTCGACGAACTCGACGAAGGCGTCCTTCACCGCGTCGAAGCTGCCATAATGGTCGAGATGCTCGGGATCGATATTGGTCACGACCGCGATCGTGCCGTCGAGGCGCAGGAAGCTGCCATCGCTCTCATCGGCTTCCACGACCATCCAGTCGCTGTTGCCCAGGCGCGCGTTGGAGCCATAGCTGTTGATGATGCCGCCGTTGATGACGGTCGGATCAACCCCGCCCGCGTCCAGCAGCGCCGCGACCATCGAGGTGGTCGTGGTCTTGCCATGGGTGCCGGCGATGGCGACCGTGGACTTCAAACGCATCAGTTCGGCCAGCATTTCCGCGCGGCGGATCACCGGCACGCGATTTTCCAGCGCCAGTTCGACTTCCGGATTGCCCCGCTTGATCGCGGTCGAGGTGACGACCACGGCGGCATCGCCCAGATTTTCGGCCTTGTGGCCGATCATCACCTTGATGCCTTTGGCGCGCAGCCCTTCCACGACATAGCCTTCGGCGACGTCGGATCCTTGAACCTTGTAACCCAGATTATGCATGACTTCGGCGATACCGGACATGCCGATGCCGCCAATGCCGATGAAATGGATCGTGCCGATGTCGGTGCCGACACCCTTCATGCCTGATATTCCTTGTTCCAATATCCGTTCGCCCTGAGCGAAGTCGAAGGGCCCAGCAGAGCCGCAGGCGAAGCGGCTTCGCTCCGCTCAGCAGAGGGCTTCGACAGGCTCAGCCCGAACGGGGAGAGATATGTGCGGATCATGCAGGGACGCCCTGCAAATTGAGCGTGGTCGGCGTGGGGCCGACGCGAAGCGGGTCATTCATGATCGGCGCGGGACCGATGCTTTCGAGCAAGTCTGCCATGTCGCGCGCCGCATCCGGGCGGCCACAGGCACGGGCGCGCTTGGCGGCATTTTGCAGGGCGCCGGGTTCCAGCGCCATCTTCTGCATCTGCTTGGCCAGCTCCACGGCGGTGAAGCGCGACTGGGGAATGGTGCGGGCGCCACCAGCCTCGGTCATCTCGCGCGCATTGGCGGTCTGATGATCGTCCATGGCGCTGGGCAGCGGCACCAGGATGGCAGGGCGGCCGGCACAGGTCAGCTCGGCCAGGGTCGACGCCCCTGCCCGCGCGATCATCAGGTGCGACCAGCCCAGCTTTTCGGGCACGTCGTTGAAATAGGTGGCAAGATCGGCCGGGATTTCCATCTCGGCATAGGTGGCGCGCACCCGCTCGATATCCTCGGCGCGGCACTGCTGCGTCACCTGAAGGCGGCGGCGCAACGCGATCGGCAGCATCGACAGCCCTTCGGGCACGACGCTCGACAGGATGCTCGCCCCCTGGCTGCCGCCGATCACCAGCACGCGGAACACGCTCTCGTCGGTCAGCGCGGGAAATTCCTCGTCGCGCAGCGCCTTCACTTCCTCGCGCACCGGATTGCCGACCAGATGCACCTTGCCGGCATATTTGTCCTTGAGGCGCTCGACCACCGGATAGGCGGTGGCGATCGCGTCGACCCGGCCGGCGAGCAGGCGGTTGACCCGGCCCAGCACCGCATTCTGTTCGTGGATCGCGGTCGGGATGCCGTCCGCCAGCGCGCCCAGCAGCGCAGGCATAGCGGGATAGCCGCCAAAGCCGACCACGGCGGTCGGCTTGAACGTGTCGTTGAGCCGACGGGCCATCGCCCGGCCGGCCAGGATCGCCTTCAAGGCACCGGGCCAGCTCGCCGGATTCTTGGTCATGCGGCCCGCCGGCATGACATGGACCTGCGCCTTGTCGAAGATGCCGGGGATCTTCGCGCCCCGCTCATCGGTGACGAGGGCGACATGATGGCCGCGCGCCATCAGTTCCTCTGCCACCGCATGCGCGGGAATCATATGACCACCCGTCCCGCCGGCGGCGAGGACGAAGTGACGGGAAATGCTCATCGACCACTCCATTTGACGACCGTGTGCCGACCCATGAAGGGGTTGCGCCGCGTGAATGCGAGCAGCAGGCCGACGCCGATACAAAGCGCGAGCATAGAGGAGCCACCGTAGCTGATAAAGGGCAGCGTCATGCCCTTTGACGGAAAAATCTGCGCATTGACGCCCATATTGATGATCGCCTGCAGCCCGAACTGGGTCGTGAGGCCGGCGGCGGCGAGGATGGTGAAATTATCCTCCTCGTCCAGCAGGCGCAGCAGCACGCGCACGACGATCGCCAGATAGACGCAGGCGATGGCGATGCAGGCGAGCAGGCCGAACTCCTCCCCGATCACCGAGAAGATATAGTCGGTATGGGCTTCGGGCAGGCGGAACTTGTTCTGCCCCCCGCCCGGCCCGACACCGGTGAAACCACCATGGGTGATGGTGCGGAACGCCAGGTCCGTCTGGTCCGGGCCGGTATCCATCTGGACACCGATGCCCAGGAAGTCGTTGATGCGCTGCCGGCCATTTTCATAGAACATGTAGACCGCGACCAGCCCCGCCAGCGCCAGCCCGCCCAGCATGGCGATCCAGCGCATTTCGAGGCCCGAGAGCATCAGCAGCACGCCCCAGCAGGCCAGGAAGATGACCGTCTGGCCAAAGTCCGGCTGCTTCATCAGGATCGCCGCGATCAGCAGCGTCATCGCGCCCGTGAGCGGCATCACCGGCAGGCTCTGGTCCTTGGCGCGCAGCGACAGCAGCCAGGCCAGCGTCACGACATAGACGGGCTTCAGAAATTCCGAGGGCTGAAAGCGGAAGCCCGGCAGGTCGATCCAGCGCTTGGCGCCGTTCACGGTGGAACCCAGCAACGGCACGAACAGCAACATCAGGAAGAAGAAGACGGCCAGGAAGATTGCCAGCCGCCGCGCCTGTGGCCGGGGCAGCATGGAGATGACCAGCATGATCGGCAGGCCGATGAACACCCACATCAGCTGGCGATAGAAATAGATCAGCGGATTGACCGCCACCTGCGCGGTCGAGCGGTCGATCGCGGCCACCGGCGATGCGGCGGCCACGGCGACCAGCCCGATCGCCATCAGCGCGACGATCAGCGACAGCAGCACCCGGTCGATTTCCCAGAACCAGATGGCCAGCGCGGTACGCTCGCGCGGCACGGTGCGGGTCTTGAAGCCCTTCACCAGTTCGCCCGCCCTGAACATGCCCTTACGTCCCTCGCTATCCATCCCGTTGCCCCCGATCGCCCTGCCTATTCCAGTGCGTTCTATTCCAGTGCGTTCACGGCCGCGGCAAAGGCATCGCCGCGCGCCTCGAAATCCCGGAACTGGTCGAAACTGGCGCAGGCCGGCGACAACAGCACGACATCGCCCGGCTGGGCGATGCGCGCGGCGCGACGGACGGCGGCGCTCAGCATCTCGCTGTCATCGACCGCCATGTGCGGCCGCAACAGGTCGGCAAACATGTGGCCCGCCTCACCAATGGTGTAGGCATGGGCGATATTGCCGTAATAAGGCGCGCATTCGTCCAGATTGTCGGACTTGGCGACGCCGCCCAAAATCCAGTGGATGCGGGGCTTGCCATCCCTGGCCGGCCAGGCACCCAATGCCGGCGCGGTCGAGGCGGCATTGGTCGCCTTGCTGTCATTGACATAGAGCACGCCATTATGCGTGCCCACCGCCTGCATCCGGTGCGGCAGGCTGGCATAGCTGGCGAGCGCGGCCATGATGGTCGCGTCATTGATGCCCAATGCCCGGCCGACCGCGATCGCGACCGCGGCATTCTGGGCATTGTGCGGCCCCTGCAGCGACGGCCAGCCAAGCTGAGCCTCCGGATCGATATCGGCGGCCTTCACTTCGCGCAGCTGCGCCGGGGCCGATGCGGCGATGCCACGGCTCGGCTCATCCTCGGTCGCGATGACCGCGACATGGTCGGCCGATTGCATGGCGAACAGCCGCGCCTTCGACGCGACATAGCCGGCAAAGCCATTGTAGCGATCAAGATGGTCGGGCGTGATGTTGAGCAGCACGGCAACATCGCAGTCGAGACTGTGGGTCAGGTCGATCTGATAGCTGGACAGTTCCAGCACATAGACGCCCACGCCATGCAGGTTCGGCTCCAGCGGCTCCTGGCCGAGGATCGGCAGGCCGATATTGCCGCCCATCCGCGCCGGGAAGCCCGCCTGTTCGATGATGTGATGGATCAGCGCGGTCGTGGTCGACTTGCCATTGGTGCCGGTGATGCCGACGACCTTGTGCGGCGGCAGCGTCGGCCGGGCGAGCGCGAACAGTTCGATGTCGCCGATGATCGGCACGCCGGCGATCTTCGCGCGCATCGCGATCGGATGCTTGTTGAGCGGCACGCCCGGCGACACGACGATGCCGTCGAAACCGGCCAGGTCGATCTCCATCGGGTCGCCGAATTCCAGCGTCGCACCAGTTGCCGGGAATGCGATGCGGTCGATTGACTCGTCTGCAGCGCGGTTGAAGCTCCCGCGAACTGCCTCAATACTAGCTGGATTGGAATCCCAAGCAGTGACCCGCGCGCCGCTTTCGATGAGACATGCGACGGTGGCAATACCCGACCGCGCCAACCCCAGCACGGCATAGCGTTTCCCGCGAAAGACGTCTGAAACGATCATCCGCTTACCTCAGCTTCAGCGTGGCGAGGCCGGCGAGCGCCAGCACGAAGGAGATGATCCAGAAGCGGATCACCACGGTAGGTTCGGCCCAGCCAAGCTGTTCGAAATGATGGTGGATCGGCGCCATCTTGAACACGCGCTTGCCGGTCCGCTTGTAGAAGAAGACCTGGATGATGACCGACAGTGCCTCGACCACGAACAGGCCGCCGACGACGCCCAGAACGATTTCATGATGGGCGGTGACGGCGATCACGCCGATCGTGCCACCCAGCGCCAGACTGCCGGTATCGCCCATGAAGACGGCAGCCGGCGGCGCGTTGAACCAGAGGAAGGCCAGCCCCGCGCCGATGATCGCCCCGCACAATATGGTGAGATTGCCCGCGCCCGGCACATGCGGGATGCCCAGATAGGTGGCGAAGTCCGCGCGGCCGACCAGATAGACGATCGCCATGAACGCCATGCAGGCGATGATGACCGGCATGGTGGCCAGGCCATCGAGCCCGTCGGTCAGGTTCACCGCATTGCCGAAGGCGACGATGACGAAGGCGGCGAACAGGAAATAGAAGGGCCCAAGCTCGATCGCAGGCCCATTGTAGAAGGGCACGTAGAGCGCGGTGTTGCCATGCTGGTTGACGATCATCCAGGCGGCGAAACCGGCGATGAGGAACTCGAAGGCCAGGCGCATCTTGGCCGACAGCCCCTTGTGGCTGGCCTTGGTCACCTTGTCATAATCGTCGAGGAAGCCGATCGCGCCGAAACCCAGGGTCACGAACAGGCAGGCCCAGACATAGGTGGAGGACAGGTCCATCCACAGCAGCACCGATATGACCATGGAGGTCAGGATCATCAGGCCGCCCATGGTCGGCGTGCCGCGCTTGGCCAGATGGGTCTGCGGCCCGTCGCTGCGGATCGGCTGACCCTTGCCCTGGCGCACGCGCAGCCAGCCGATGAACTTGGGGCCGATGACCAGGCCGATGATCAGCGCGGTCGCGATCGCCGCGCCCGCCCGGAAGGACAGGTAGCGGATGAGGTTGAAGGCCCCCGCAAAATCCAGGGTCTGGGCAAGCCAGTAGAGCATCAGTCTTTATCTCCGTCGCGGGCGGCATCGCCAAGGGCGGCGACCAGGCGGGACAGCCCGATGCCATTGGAGCCCTTGACCAGGATCGCGTCACCCGCACGCATTTCCTTGTTGATCAGATCGGTGGCCGACGCGGCGTCCGGCACATGGTCGAAGGCGACGAGGCCGCCAAGGGCGTCGGCCAGCGGCGCCATCTCCTCGCCCACCAATATCGCATAGTCGACGCCATTCTCGCTCAATGGTTGCGAGAGTGCGGCGTGCAGTTCGGTGCTGCGGCTGCCCAGTTCGCGCATGCCGCCCAGCACGGCGATGCGGCGGTCGGCCTGCTCGCGCCCCAATTGCTTGAGCGTCGCGGCCATGCTCAAGGGGTTGGCGTTATAGCTTTCGTCGATCAGCAGCGCTTCGCCACCCGCCACCGGCAGGATGCGGCGCGCGCCGCGTCCGGGCAGGCCCGGCATTTCCGCGAGCGCCAGGCCCGCAGCGGCCAGATCGCCGCCCAGCGCCTCGACCGCGGCCAGCACGGCGAGCGAATTGGACACCCAATGGTCGCCCGGCGCGCCGACGGTGAAGCACAGTTCCACCCCCGGCAGCGCGGCGGTCACCAGCGTGCCGCCACCCGGCGCCGGCACCGTATCGCGCACGAAAATATCCGCTTCCGGGCTGAAGCCGAAGGTCAGGATATGATCGGCATGACGCTCCGCCTTGCCATAGAGGGTCGCGACATGCGGGCTGTCATAGGGAATGACAGCGGTGCCGCCCGGCTCCAAACCTTCGAAAATCTCGGCCTTGGCTTCGGCGATCTTTTCCTCGGTCCCGAAAAATTCGATATGGGCCGGCGCGATGGCGGTGACGATCGCCACGTTCGGGCGTACCTGCCGCGTCAGCGCAGCCAGTTCGCCGGCATGGTTCATGCCCATTTCGAACACGCCATAGGCCGCATCACGCGGCATCCGCGCCAGGCTCAGCGGCACGCCGACATGGTTGTTATAGCTCTTTACCGACCGATGGACGCCGCCCGGACAGGCCCGTTCAAGGGCATGGAACAGCGCTTCCTTGGTGCCGGTCTTGCCGACCGACCCGGTCACGCCGATGATCTTCGCACTGCTGCGCTTGCGCGATGCCCGGCCCAACGCCTCCAGCGCGGCGGCACTGTCGGCCACCAGCACATGGGGATAATCGACCGGTTCGCTGACGATCGCGCCGGCCGCGCCCTGGGCAAAGGCCTTGTCGACGAACTTGTGGCCGTCGGTCGTTTCGCCCTTCATCGCGACGAACAGGTCGCCCGCGCCCACCTCGCGACTGTCGAAGGCGACGCCAGAAACGGCGAACGGCGCCGACACGGCGCCGCCCGTAGCGTCTGCGATCTCGGCCGAGGTCCAGAGATCACTCAACCCGCGCACTCCCGTGCCACGGTGACATCGTCAAAGGGTAGCACCCGGTCGCCGATGATCTGGCCCTGCTCATGCCCCTTGCCGGCGAGCAGGACGATATCGTCGCCCCCCGCCTGACCGATGGCCGCGGCAATCGCCGCGCGGCGCCCGCCAATTTCCTCCGCCCCCGGCGCGCCCGCCATCACGGCGGCGCGGATCGCGGAGGGTTCTTCCGAACGGGGATTGTCGTCGGTCACGATGACATGGTCGGCCAGATCCGCCGCGACCTTGCCCATCAGCGGGCGCTTGCCCGCATCGCGATCGCCGCCCGCGCCGAACAGCGCGATCAGCTTGCCCCTGGTATGGGGACGCAGCGCCTCGATCGCGGCGCGCAGGCCGTCGGGCGTATGGGCATAGTCGACATAGACGGGCGCGCCCGCCTTGCTGATGACCGCGCGTTCCAGACGGCCGCGCACCGGCTGGACCCGGCCCAGCAATTCCAGCACCTTGGCGGTATCGCCGCCGGTCGCGATGACCAGACCGGCCGCCGTCAGCGCATTGGCCGCCTGATAGGCGCCGATCAGCGGCAGGTTGACCTTATAGAGCTTGCCATCGGCTTCGATTTCCAGCGTCTGGCCCAACTGGGTCGGGGTGCGGTTGGCAAGACGCAATGCCTGCCCCTGCACCCCGACGCTCAGCACACGAAGCCCCCGCTTCGTAGCCCGCTGGATCGCCTTGTCCGACCATTCATCGTCGGCCCAGATGACGGCCGCGCCGCCATCGCCCACGACTTCGTCGAACAGGCGCATCTTGGCGTCGAAATAGCTGTCCATGTCGCCATGATAATCGAGATGATCGCGCGACAGGTTGGTGAAGGCGCCGGCCGCAACCGGCAGGCCTTCGGTGCGATACTGGTCGAGGCCATGGCTCGACGCCTCGAACGCGGCATGGGTGATACCCTCGCGCTTGAGGCCCGACATGTTGGCAAGGAAGGTGACGATGTCCGGCGTGGTGAGGCCGGTCGACACCTGATCGACCGAGGTGGTGACGCCCAGCGTCCCGATCGAGGCCGACTTGTGGCCCAGCATGCGCCACAGCTGGCGCGCCAGTTCGACCGTGCTGGTCTTGCCATTGGTGCCGGTGACGGCGACGGTCACATCAGGGAATGGCGCGAAATAGCGCGCGGCCAGTTGCGCGAACAGGCGGCGGGGATTGGCGTCGGCGATATGCACCGCGCCCTCGACCTTCGCCTCCGGCCGGGCGACGACCGCAACCGCGCCGGCCTTCACCGCATCGGCAATAAAATCCTCGCCATTGACGCGCAGGCCCTGAAAGGCACCGAAGATGGTGCCCGGCGCAACCTTGCGATTGTCGATGGCAAAACCCGTCACGGACGTGTCGAGGCCGGTGTTGCCACCGACCTCGACGCCCAGCTCCTCGATTAGCGACCCGAGGCGCATCACTCTGTCTCCTTGTCGCCGTGCAACAGCGGCATCAAATCCGAAATATCCACGTCCCGCCGCTCGTCCGGCATTACGCCAAGCATCGGCCCGGTGCGCTCCACCACCCGCTTCACCACCGGCGCCGCCGTCCATGCAGCAGTGCGCAGGCCATATTGGCCCGTCGCCTCGTCCATCGTGACGAGAACCACATAGCGGGGATTGTCCATCGGGAAGGCGGAAGCGAAAGTCGTCACCAGCGAAGTCTTGTTGTAGCGCCCTTCCTGGGGCTTTTCAGCGGAACCCGTCTTGCCGCCCACCCGGAATCCCTTGGCGTCGGCGCTACGCCCTGTACCCGCCGACACGATCATCCGCAACAGCTGGCGCATGCGCGCGCTGGTCGCGGCGGAAAAGACGCGGCGCCCCTCGGGCACTTCATCGGCCTTGAGCTTGCGGATCGTCGCCGGGCGCCAGATGCCGCCATTGACCAGCGCCGCATAGGCCGCCGCCAGATGCAGCGGCGTCACCGCGATGCCATGGCCGTAGGACGTGGTCATGCTGGTGATCCGGCCCCAATTGGTCGGCCACAGGCCACCGGCACGCTCATTGAACTCGATCGGCGCACGCTGGTCGAAATCCAGGCTGCGGAACAGCTTCTGCAACGGCGCGGCGCCCATTTCGTCGGCGATCCGGGCGGTACCGATATTGGAGCTGTGGACCAGGATTTCCGGCACGTTGATCCAGCGGCCAAGCGAGTGGTCGTCCTTGATGCGGAAGCCGCCGACGGCCAGCGGCGCGGTCGCGTCATAACGCTTGCTCATCGAGGTCACGACGCCCGCATCCATGGCCGCCGCGATCGACAGCGGCTTGAACGCCGAACCCAGTTCGTAGCGGGCCTGCACCATATGGTTGCAGAGCGGCGATTCGGAGCAGCGCTTGCCGGCATAATTTTGCAGCTTGTTGGGATCGAACACCGGGATCGATGCCATGGCGATCACTTCGCCGGTATTGACGTCCAGGATGATGCCGCCGGCGCCCTTGGCCCGCGTCTGGACCAACTGGGCATAGAGCTCGCTTTCCAGCGCGCCCTGCACCCGGCTGTCGATCGACATGGCGAAGGGCCGGCTGCGCTGCGCCGGGTCGATCATCCGATCGTTGAATGCGGCCTCCACGCCCATGCCGCCCTTGCCCTCGGCATTGGGCGCAAAGCCGAGAATATGCGCGGCCAGCGTGCGCTGGGGATAGAGGCGCTCCTTCTCGCGCGGAAATTCGATGCCGATCTCACCCAGCGCGTTCACCGCCGCCACTTCCTCGGGCAGCGCACGGCGGCGCAGATAGGCCCAGCCGCGCCCCCTCAGCTTCTTGGCGAAGACTGCCTCGGACTCGTCCGGGAAGATTTCGTGCAGCTTGCGCGCCAGTTCGTCGGGATCGCCGATCAGCTTGGACGGGCGCACCGCGATCGAATAGGCGTCCATGGTCCGCGCCAGCGGCACGCCATTGCGGTCGACAATGTCCGCACGTGCCGGGGTGAAACCCGACAACCCATCGCCATTGCCGTTGCCGCTCGCGAAAATGCCGACCCAGGTCAGTCGCAGGATCAGCACGGCCGTGATCATCATGAACAGGATCAACAGCAACATCAGGCGATTATGGGCGATCGCCGTCAGGTTGACCCGTTGCCGCCCGGCACGGGCGCCGCCCGGCTGGACGATGATCGTGGCCATTAGCGGCCTCCCTTTCGCTCGCGCGCCGCACGGGCGCTGAGGTCACCCATGGTGCTGTCGTCCAGCAGCTTGGCATCCAGCATCGCCATGCGCTCGGCCCGGCGCGCGACCGGGTTGGGCCGTGACACATCCGCGTCGGCCTTGGCACGCTGTTCGGCCAGTTTCACGGGCGCGGCGGGTTTGGCCAGCTTCTCGACATTGTCGGCGGCATGCGCCTCGCGGATTACGGCAATATCGCTGCGGATCTGGCTGGCGGCGGGGCTGGCCGGCGCGGCCTGCGGCGCGGACGGTAGGTCGGCCGGGGTCTCGACCATCGCCACCATCACCGGCGGCGCGACATAGTCCGGGCCGTTGGGCTGAACGCCATCCAGATGCGCCAGCGCCTGTTCGCCCGCCAGATACTGGCCGGCGGTCGGCGTCGCATACATGAAGTCGTCCTGGTTCCACCGCTCCAGCTGGCGCATGCTGGCGCGCGCGCTGAACTCGGTTTCCAGATAGCGGATATCGCCGCGCGCCTGCGCGATCTGCATCCGCACCCGCATCACGTCATTGCGCTCGGTCGCGACCTTCAAGGAGACGAGATAGGCGCCAAGCGCACCAAGCGCCACCAGCAACACCCAGATCAGGCTCTGCAATCTCTTGACCGCGATCATGGCCGGGCACTCCGATGGGCATTGGCAACAGGGGCGCCGGTCCGCACGGCGCTGCGCAGGGTGGCGGAACGGGCACGCGGATTGCGCGCCAGTTCGATTTCGCCGGGCCTTACGGCCTTGGCGGGCTTTTCGAATGCAGGCGCGACCTCGGCCTTCTTCTCGGGCAGGTGGCGCGATCCGCCCGCCTCGCTGCCGCTGCGCTTGCGCAGGAACTGCTTGACGATGCGGTCCTCCAGACTGTGGAAGGTCACGATCGCAAGGCGGCCGCCCGGCTCCAGCAGCGCCTCCGCCGCTTCGAGCGCGCGCTCCAGCTCCTCCAGTTCGCGATTCACATGGATGCGGATCGCCTGGAAGGTGCGGGTCGAGGGATCCTTCTTGTCATGCGGCTTGTAGCCCAGCGCCCGGCGCACCACGGCAGCAAGCTGCCCGGTCCGCTCCAGCGGCCGCGCATCGACGATCGCGCGGGCAACCCGGCGCGACCGCGGCTCCTCGCCATAGCGATAGATGACGTCGGCAATATCCTCTTCCGCGGCGGTGTTGAGGAAATCGGCCGCGCTCATGCCGCTCTGGCTCATCGTCATGTCGAGCGGGCCGTCCGCCTGGAAGGAAAAGCCGCGTTCGGGCCGGTCGAGCTGCATCGACGACACGCCGATATCCAGCGTGATGCCCGACACGCTGCTGACGCCACGTTCGGCCAACAGCTCCTCCATCCGCGAAAATTCGCCGGGGATCAGCGTGATACCCTTTTCATCGGCCAGCGCCCGCCCTTCCCGGATCGCATCGGGGTCGCGATCAAAGGCAAAGACCTGCGCGCCAGCCGCCGCCATGGCGCTGGAATAGCCGCCCGCGCCGAAGGTGCCGTCGACATGCCGCTCACCTGGGGTAATGGCGAGCGCATCGAGCACTTCGGTCAGGAGGACGGGGATATGCGGCGCGGCGCTCACTTGCCGCCCTCCGCTGCGCGCTGTTCCAGCCAGCGGCGCACCTTGTTGCGGATCAGCGCCGGGCGATCCGGGCTTTCGACCAGCGCCTCAGGCTTCCAGATCTGGAAATAACGGCCAACGCCATAGAAGAACACGACGTCGGTGATACCGGCCTCTTCCTTGATATCGGGGTGCAGGAAGAAGCGGCCACCCTCGTCGAAATTCACGTCCTCGATCGTGCCCAGGCGATTCTCGCGCTCCAGGTCACCGTTGAAGGGGCGATTGGCAGCGCGCGCCTCGCGCTCCAGCTCATTCACTTCCTCGAACAGGAACAGCTTGTGGGACAGGCCGAAGCCAGTGGCGCAGCCATTGTCCATATGGACCGACAGGCACAGACGGTTTTCGCCGCCGCTCGCCAGCTTCACCTGGCGGCGCATCTCCAGGGGCAGCACGAAACGGCCCTTGCCGTCCGCGACGCTGAACGCGTTGCCCGAATAGAGAATGACGTCCGACACGCTGGAAATTCGCCCCTTTTAAGCAGGGCGCAGGCTTCCCGTCGCCAGAATCGCGTTTTCGACTCCCGGCGCAAGACTCTCGCAAAGCCTGACTAACCCCAATGTTGGAATATCTACCAAGCATGAGGCGGCCTGCAAAGGGAAATATTGGGTGAAGTTGGGAAAAGCCGGTCAGAAACGGGATTAACCGTTTTTTCCTCCTTTCACCAGCTTATTTTCACTTTTTGTTCTCATGTCATTCCGCCCGGAACGACGGCGCAGCAGCATCAGACCCAGTATCGCCCAGCCTGTCCCAGCCAGAAGCGCCGATCGCAGCCCCAGCCGGACATCCGCGACATCCCGCATCCAGCGGCGGCCATCCGGCATATCCGCGCCCAGCCACTGCGCCACCAGCGCCGGCGTGTCCGCGCTCCAGGCGCGCGGATCGAGCGGCCGCGCCAGATCGGCCAGCCACAGCCGGTCGTCGATCAGGTCCGCGTCACCCAGCAGCAGCGCCTCCCCGCGGCCGATCCGTAGTCGCAGCGGAACAGCGCCCTCCTGCCCCTCCAATGACAGGGGCTGCATCCCGGCCATCGTCAAAAGCCGCCCATCGGGCAGGAAATGGCGCATTTCCTGGTCGCGCACGGCCCCGCCCCGCACACCCCAATGCGCCAGCAGAGGGCCGAGCGTGCCGACCATCGGCGCCCGGCGTCGGTCGCCCAGCGGCAGATCGGACGGCCAGCGCAGGCGCGGATCGGTCAGCAGCAGCAGCCGGCCGCCATCCCGGACCCAGCGGTCAAGCGCGACCAGTGCCTGCGGCGTCATCGGTCGGGGCTGCGCCAGCAGCAGGACCGGCGCGCCGGATGCGGCCAGCGCCCGCACATCATCGATCGGCCGCACCTCGAACCGGCTGCGCAGCAGCGTCACGATCGGCGCGTCCCGCCTTGTCCCCGTTCCACCCTCTTCCCAGAAGAGCGGCAGCGCAGTGATCACGGCGAGCAGCGGACGATCAGGCCGGGAGGAAATGGGACGGGCCGGACCGACGCCGAGCAGCAGCAGCGCCATGACCAATGTGACACATGCCGGCAGCCAGCGCCGCTGCCACAGCAAAGCGCCACCAGCGGCCGCCGCCAGCGCCAGCAGCAGCAAGCCGATCATGGCCCAGGGGTCGGGCATGCGTGCAGCGGCCAGGGCGCAGAAGAGCAGCGCCATCCCGGCGCCACCCAGCCCCACCCACAGCGCATGCAGAAAGTCCTGCCGCGCCAGCCACCACCCCGTCGGCACGAGCAACAGCAGCGCCGGCCAGCCCCAGCACCATGGGTCCGCCTGCCCCGTCCGCCAGGCAGCCGCGAGACCGGCGAGCAGCGTCAGCGTCGCCGGCAGCAACAGGGTGAGCAATCGCGAAAGACAGCGAACGAACGACATCATCGCCCGTCAGGGCGTCTGCGGCGTGGGTTCCTGGTCCATCGGCTTGCGGATCTTGGGATCAGGCTGCAGATCGGGGACGATCGGCGCCATTTCCGGTGCGGGCTGCACACCCAGTTCGGCGAGCGGCTCCTTGGGCGTGGTGGCGGCGACAGCGGCATTGACGTCGATCGTCGGCACGGCCGGCGGCGCGGACGCAATATCGTCCACCCGCGCCTTGTCGATGACGATGTTCGCCAGTCCGACCAGCAGGACAACGCCTGCCAGGCCGGTCAGCCCTATCTGAACGCGCTGCAACCCCTCCTGTCGGCGGGAATGATCAGCCATGAACATGCTCTATTTTATGCCGCCGCGACCCGTGTCGGCCCGTCAATTGTGCGCGAGCCAGGGGAATATCGTCAAGCCCTTCGATTCGAGCCACTGCCGGTTGTAGAGGGTCGACAGATAGCGGAAGCCAGTATCGCACAGGATTGTCACGATTTTCTTGCCCGGCCCAAGCTGTTTCGCAAGCGCAACGGCACCCGCGACATTGATGCCCGACGACAGGCCCAGGCACAGCCCCTCCTCGGCCAGCAGGCGGCGGACCCACTCCAGCCCTTCCTCGTCGGAAATGCGGAACTGGGTATCGATCGGCGCGCCTTCCAGATTGGCGGTGATGCGCCCCTGGCCGATACCTTCGGCGACCGAATTGCCCTCCGCCTTCAACTCGCCATGGGCGTAATAATTATAGAGCGCCGCGCCATGAGGATCGGCGAGGCCGATGACGATATTCTCGTCATGCGCCTTGAGGCCCAGGCCCACGCCGGCGATCGTGCCGCCGGTGCCGGCCGCACAGATGAAGCCGTCGATCCGCCCTTCCATCTGGGTCCAGATCTCCTCGGCCGTGCCGACGATATGCGCCTTGCGATTGGCGATATTGTCGAACTGGTTGGCCCAGATCGCGCCTTCCGTCTCCTCGGCCAGGCGGCGCGAGGTGTGGACGAAATGGCCGGGATTGGAATAGGGCGCCGCCGGCACCGTCACCAGTTCCGCGCCCAGCGCGCGCAGCGTGTCCATCTTTTCCCGGCTCTGCGTCTCGGGCATGACGATGATCGACTTGTACCCCTTGGCATTGGCGACCAGCGCCAGGCCGATGCCGGTATTGCCGGCCGTCCCCTCGACGATCGTGCCGCCGGGCTTCAGCAGCCCCTTCTCCTCGGCATCATTGACGATGAACAGGGCGGCGCGATCCTTCACCGACGCGCCGGGATTGGCGAATTCGCACTTGGCGTAGATATCGCATCCGGTGGCTTCGGACGGACCGGCGAGACGCACCATCGGGGTATTACCGATCAGGGCGAGGCTATCTTTCTGGAGCAGCATGCACCCCGCATAGCGGAGCCGATACGTGCTTGCCAAGCAAGGGAATGCTGCGCCACGAAAAGAGCCGGTTTGCCCCGGCTTTGCGCGCCGGTTGCCCGCCCCCGATCCGGGGCCGCCCCGATTCCGTGGAGGAATTGGAAAGGAAAATCGGCTATGTCAGGGCCGCGCGGCAATCAGGCCCGCTCGATACCGGCTGGATGATGCGGCTTTCGCGACAACAGGAACGATGGATCTGGCATGGCGGCCTGGGCGCACTGGCGCTTGCAGTGCTGGTCGTGCCGCACCTCATCACCGCCGCGCCGCTCGACATGCTGGCCGAAGATCATCATGGCCCCGATCCGGCCGAGCAGGCGGGCGCGAATTTCCCCGGCTCCGCCTTCTTCTATGCCGAGGGCGCCTTCGATCCGGCGCCCGGCGCGCTCACCATCCAGAGCCCGCATGTCATGGGCCTGGCCGAGGTCAAGGCAGCGCCGGCCGCCACCTTCCGCGGGCTCACCGCAACCGACAGCTATCGCGCGCTCAACTGCCTGACATCGGCCATCTATTATGAAGCCGGGAACGAGCCGGAGGAGGGTCAGCGCGCCGTGGCGCAGGTGGTATTGAACCGCGTGCGCAGCCCGCTCTGGCCCAACAGCGTCTGCGGCGTGGTCTATCAGGGGTCGGAACGCACCGACTTCCACTGCCAGTTCACCTTCAGCTGCGACGGCGCCATGGCCCGCCTGCCCAACGCCGTCGCCTGGGTCCGCGCGCGCGGCATCGCCCAGCAGGCCCTGTCGGGCAAAGCCTATGCCCCGGTGGGCCTTGCCACCCATTATCATACGCTGGCCGTCCGCCCGGCCTGGTCCGCCACGCTGCAGCCGGTTGCCGTGATCGGCGCCCATATCTTCTATCGCGGCATGGGCTTCAACGGTACGCCCGCCGCCTTTAGCGACGCCTATCCGGGGCGCGAACTGATATCCGGCCCTGCCCGCCGGATCTGGCCGGTCCAGCCGGTGACGCCCGTCGAATTGATGAGCGCGGGACCGGCAACCGCCTATGTGCCCCTGCCGACGGTCGCGCCCTCCACGCCGGCGACACAGCCCGCCCCAACCGCGCCCCTCACCGCGCCGATCGACAATCTGCCGGAATCGACGATCCGTCCCGAATATCGCAACAGCGGCCGGCCGCTCGGTTGAACCGCACCATCTTTTTGCGCTCGCCTGGCGAGATTATTTTAGGTTAATATCCAATCAACCAGCGAAATGCCTGAAAACAAGGGCAATTAAAATTCGCGATCAGGAGCGGAAATCGGGAACCACCCGCTTTGCCGCTCGTTCTGCATTTCGGATAGCAAATCTTTTGCCCCCCGCTCTTGCTATCCAAAAAATATGAGCCCGGAACGCATCATCCCCCCCCCGACGCGTTCCGGGCTCAGACTTTTTCGGGCCGCCCTCCCTCATCGTCGAACCAGCGCCAGCCTGCGGAACCCTTCCCGTCCAGGCGTGTTCTCCAGCGGTCACCGATATGGCTTGCCATGCGGTCGGCCGATATTTCGGAAGGAGAAACCGATGACCAAGACAATCGTCACCGCCCTGCTGCTCACCGGCTCGCTGCTGGTATCCGCCTGCAACACGGTGGAAGGCGCTGGCAGGGACGTGCAGAGCGCCGGCAAGGCCGTCGAGAAGTCGGCCAACTGATCACATAAAAAGGCCCGCGTTTCGCGGGCCTTTTCTTATGCGGATGCTTCCTCGGCTGCCGCTTCTGCGGCGGCACGTTTCGCCTGGCTGCGATCGGTAAACCAGATCGCGACCAGCGTGATTTCGTAGAGCAGCAGCAGCGGGATGGCGAGCATCAGCTGCGACACCACATCCGGCGGGGTCAGCACCGCGGCCAGGATGAAGGCGCCGACGATCATGTAGCGGCGCATGCCCTTGAGCTGGTCGCGCGACACGAAGCCGGCCCGGTTGAGCAGCATCAGCAGCACCGGCAGCAGGAAACAGATGCCAAAGGCCAGGATGAACTGCATCACCAGGCCCAGATAGCTGTCCGCGCTCGGCAGCGCCTCGATCTGCAGCCCGCTTGCATTCCCCTGATAGCCCAGGAAGAAATGGAAGGCAGTCGGCATCACCACGAAATAAGCCAGGCTCGCGCCCAGGGCGAATAGGAAGGGCGTGGCGATCAGGAACGGCAGCAGCGCCTTCTTTTCCTTCGCATACAGGCCCGGCGCAACGAACGCCCAGAGCTGGTTGGCGATGATCGGAAAGGACAGGCAGAACGCACCGAAGGCCGCGATCTTGATCTGCACGAAAAAGGCTTCGTAGAGTTTGGTGTAGACCAGCTTGCCGCCGGCGTCGCCAAAGGCTTCCTTGAGCGGATGGACCAGGATGGCAAAGAGCTGTTCGGAGAAATAGAAACAGATCCCCCCGGTGATGAACAGCGCATAGACGCATTTGAGCAGGCGGCTGCGCAGCTCGATCAGATGGTCCAGCAAAGGCGCCTTGCTGTCGTCAATCTCGCCGATCATGCCGCCGCATCCCCCTGCTTGGGCGCCACCGGCTCCTCGGCAACATAGGGTGGCTTGTCCGCCACCGGCGGCGGCGCGGCCTCCGCCACATAGGGCGGCGCATCGGCAACGGGGGCCGCCGGCGCTTCCGCCACATAAGGCGGCTTGTCGTCTACAGCCGAAGCAGCGGTCGCATCACTGGCCGAACCATGCTCGATGACCTGGGTTTCGGGAACCTGGGTCTCGGGCGGATGCTCGGCCATGATGCGCTTATTCTGCTCGGCCCATTTCTTTTCCAGCTCCTCCAGCTCGACTTCCCGCACCATGGCATCAATGCCGGTGCGGAAATGCCGGGCCATGCCCTGGGCCTTCCCCACGATCTGCCCCACCTTGTAGAGCGCGCGCGGAAGATCCTTCGGGCCGATCACGATCACCGCAATGATCACGATCACCAGAAATTCGGTCGAATCGATGCCAAACATGCGCGACTACCAGCCTGCGTTAGAGATCAGGCCTTGGTCTTTTCTTCGGTCGCACTCGGCGCGTCCTGCTCGGGCACGCGATGACCCTCGATCCGGGTCGCGGGCTTTGCCGGCGTCGCGTCATCCTCGTCGTCGGCCATGCCCTTCTTGAAGCTCTTGATGCCCTTGGCCACGTCACCCATCAGGCCGGAAATCCGGCCGCCACCGAACAGCAGCATGACGACCAGGAGCACGATCACCCAGTGCATCAGCGAGAAAGAACCCATTTTCACATACTCCTGAAAGGAGGCCTTTCTAGGCCTCTTCCTCATCCTTTTCCAGAACGGATTGACCGCCCAGACCCTCCAGCGCCAAATCCACCGGATCCAGCAACCCCGCAGCCCGCAAATCGTCCAGACCCGGCAAGTCCCGGCGGCTGCTAAGGCCAAAATGTGACAGAAACTCTACGCTGGTCGCATAGATGAGCGGGCGACCCGGCACTTCGCGCCGCCCCACCGGACGCACCCAGCCGGCCTCCATCAGCACATCCAGCGTGCCCTTGGCCACCTGAACCCCGCGAATCGCCTCGATCTCCGCCCGGCTCACCGGCTCATGATAGGCGATGATCGCCAGCGTCTCCATCGCCGCGCGCGACAGTTTGCGCGTCTCGTCCCGTTCCCGCCGCAAGATATGCGCCAGGTCGGCCGCCGTCTGGAAATGCCAGCGCCCGCCCCGCTCGACCAGATTGACGCCGCGCCCGGCATAATCCTGCGCCAGCCCGGCCAGCGTCGCGGGCAGGTCGCCGCCATCGCCGACATGGGCGCGCAGTTCGGCGGGCGTCAGCGGCTCCTCCGACGCGAACAAGGCCGCCTCCACCGCGCGCGCGAAATCGTCCATCTCCCGGATCACCGCAACTGCTCCCATTGATCGCCCGACAGCGCCGCCCGCAGATAGATCGGCTCGAATATTCCGTCCTGCCTTATGTCCACCCGCCCCTGCTTGGCCAGTTCCAGCATCGCCACGAAACTGCTGGCCAGCGCCGATTTCGCCATCGGTCCGTCGCGATCGTCGGGCAGGAAGGATTCCAGGGCCGTCCAGTCGAGCGCCGATCCGACCAGCGTACTCACCCGCTGGATCGCCTCGTCCAGGGTCATCACCGGCTGCACCGCGACCATATGCACCACCGGCTGGTTACGCGCGCGGATCTGGCCATAGGCCTGGATCAGATCATAAAGGCTGGCGCTCCACTTCGCCCGCCGCACCATGTGCAGCCCCTCGGGCCGGGGGCGGACGAACACGTCGCGCCCGATTCGATCGCCGGCCATCAGCCGCGCGCCCGCCTCGCGCATGGCGTGCAGCCGTTGCAGCCGCAATTGCAGCCGCAGCGCCATTTCCTCGGGACTGGGCTCGGGCTGCGCTTCCTTGGGCAGCAGCATCGCCGATTTGAGATAGGCCAGCCAGGCCGCCATCACCAGATAGTCGGCCGCCAGTTCCAGCTTCAGCTGCCGCGCACCATCGACATAAGCCAGATATTGCTCGACCAGCGCCAGGATGGAGATTTCGCGCAGGTCGACCTTCTGCGTCCGCGCCAGCGCCAGCAACAGGTCGAGCGGCCCCTCCCAGCTTTCGAAGCTGACGGTCAGGACCTCGGCGGGCGTCGCAGCCGGGGCGGTGAAGAGATCGTCCATCGCCCCCGCGTCCGCGATCAGGCCGGAACCAGCGCCAGCAACGTATCGCGGGTCGCCAGCAACTCCTCGAACGGCGGCAGGTCGGCGACATGGGCCGAGCCCATCGCCCGATCGAGCCGCGCCCGCGCAGCCGGCGTGATCTCCGGCAGCAGATTGGCAATGCCGACCATATCGTCCATCCGCCCCCAGCAATTGAGCGCTAGGTCGCACCCGGCCGCGACCACGCCGGCGGCCAGTTCGGGAATCGAGCCCTTGAGCGCCTTCATGTCGAGATCGTCGGACATCAGCAGCCCGTCAAAGCCGATGCGCTGGCGAATAATCTCCTCGATCACGATCGGCGACAGGCTGGCCGGCCGGTCGGCATCCCAGGCGGTGTAGACGACATGGGCGGTCATGCCCATCGGTGCATCCTTGAGCGCGCGGAACGGCGCCAGGTCGGTTTCCAGTTCCTCCGTCCCGGCATGGACGACCGGCAGTTCCAGATGGCTGTCGACCAGCGCGCGGCCATGGCCGGGCATATGCTTGACGATGCCCACGACATTGCCGTCGGCCAGCCCCTCGATCACGGCCCGGCCAAGCGCCGCGACGCGCATCGGCTCGGCGCCCAGCGTCCGGTCGCCCATGATGTCGCTCGCGCCTTCCTGCCGCACGTCCAGCAGCGGCAGTGCATCGACCGTGATGCCAACCTCCGCCAGCATCAGCGCCAGAGCCCGCGCATTGGCCCGCGCCGCAGCGATCGCGCTGGACGGCGCAATGTCATAGAGGCGGTCGAACACGGCGCCGGCGGGAAAGCTGGGCCAGACCGGCGCCTGCATCCGCGCGACCCGGCCGCCCTCCTGATCGATCATGATCAGCAGGTCGTCGCGCCCGTGCAGCGCGCGCAGATCGTCGGTCAGCGCCCGCACCTGCGCGCGATCGGCAATGTTGCGCTTGAACAAGATATAGCCGGCCGGCTGCGCCTCGGCAAAGAAGGCGCGCTCGTCGGCGGTTAGGGTTTCGCCGGATAGGCCGAAGATGACGGGTTTCATGACGCCGATGCTAATGACTAAGGCGCGGGCTGTCGACGCCCGCGCCCTGTTTGGGTCAATTGACGATGATGCAGCTTTCGCCCGCGACCTTCAGCTTGCCGCAAACGGTGCCCGCCTGTCCGCCGGCGCTGGCGCGCAGGCGATAGACGGTGCTGCCGCCCACTTCGGCCGGTTCGACCGACATAGCGAGCGGCGCCAGATAGGCAAAGCGCTTCGACAGGCGGCCCCAAGCATCCTTGGCGCCCGACGCGCTGCCATAGGCGCCCAACTGGATGACGCCGCTGCCGGCCGCCTTGGGCGCGGCTGCCTTGGGTGCGGCCCTGGTCTCGTCCTCGACCTTGGCGGTGACGCTCTGCGCCGGCTTGGCCGGAACAGCGGGCTTGGTGCCTGCGGGGGCAGCGCCGGTCGGGGTGATCGGCGCTTCGGGCACGCGGCTCGGGTCGATCTGGCCATCGCGGGCCACGCCCTCGCTCGCGGCGAAGCTGGCATCGCCCTCGCCCTGGAACTTCTTGGCGTCCGCTTCCTTGGCAGCGATCTTGTAGTCGCCCTGCGGCGCGGCGATCAGCTGCCCCTCGCCCGCGCCACCGCCATTGCGGTTCTGCAGCCACCACATGCCCGCGACCACTGCGCCGATCAGCACCAGCCCCAGGATGATGAGGCCCAGCAGGCGCAGCGGCGAAATCCGCTCCTCATCCGCCTCGTCGAGCGCAGGTTCCAGCCAGGGCAGCCGGTCCTCGTCATCGAGGTCAAGTCGCCCACGTGCATAGTCACCCATTATCGAAACTCCGCTCGGCTCACTGCATTTCGGTCAGCGCGACCACACCCATCAGGGCAAGGCCGTTGCGGATGATCTGCCCGATTCCGCGGCTCAAGAAAAGCCGGGCCGAGGTAAGGGCCGGATCGTCCGCCAGCACGACGCGCGCGCGCGGATCATCATTGCCCATATTCCACCAGCCATGGAATGCCGAAGCCAAGTCATTGAGATAGAAGGCAATACGATGCGGTTCGCGGGCCTGCGCCGATCCTTCGACGACGCGCGGGAACTGCGCTGCCAGCTTCACCAGGTTCAGCTCCGCCGTCCCAAGCAGGGACAGGTCGGGCGCGGGAAGGTCGATCCCGGCTTCTTCGGCGCGGCGGCCGAGCGAGGAAATACGGGCATGGGCATATTGCACATAGAAGACCGGATTGTCCTTCGACGCTTCCACCACCTTGGCGAAGTCGAAGTCCATCTGGGCATCGGCCTTGCGCGTCAGCATGGTGAAGCGGACGACATCCTTGCCCACTTCGCGCACGACATCGGCCAGCGTCACGAAATTGCCGGCGCGCTTGGACATCTTCACCGGCTCGCCGTCGCGCAACAGCCGGACCATCTGGATCAGCTTGACGTCGAACCGCGCCTTGCCCTCGGTCAGGGCGGCGACGGCGGCCTGGATGCGCTTCACCGTGCCGGCATGGTCCGCGCCCCAGATGTCGATCAGCTGGTCGGCGCTCTGCGCCTTCTGGAAATGATAGGCCATGTCGGCGCCGAAATAGGTCCAGCTGCCATTCGACTTCTTGATCGGCCGATCCTGGTCGTCGCCGAACCTGGTCGAACGGAACAGCGGCAGTTCCACCGGCTCCCAATCGTCGGGCAGTTCGCCCTTGGGCGCATCCAGCACGCCGTCATAGACCAGGTCATGGGCACGCAGCCAGGCCTCGGCCTCGGCCGGCTTGCCCGCCGCCTGCAGTTCCGCCTCCGACGAGAAGATGTTGTGGTGGATGCCCAGCAGCGCGAGATCGCTGCGGATCATGTCCATCATCTTCGCCACGGCAAAGGTGCGGAACAGGACCAGCCAGTCGGCTTCGGGTGCGCCGACGAACCTGTCGCCATATTCGGCGGCCAGCGCCTGGCCCACCGGCACCAGATAATCGCCCGGATAAAGCCCCTCGGGGATCGCGCCGACATCCTCGCCCAGTGCCTCGCGATAGCGGACATGCGCCGAGCGGGCGAGCACGTCGACCTGGCCGCCCGCATCATTGATATAATATTCGCGGATCACCTTGTGCCCGGCATATTCCAGCAGGGTCGCGAGCGCGTCGCCCACCACGGCGCCGCGGCAGTGACCCATATGCATGGGACCGGTGGGGTTGGCCGAGACATATTCGACATTCACGGTCGTGCCCGCGCCGAAATCGGACCGGCCATAATCGGCGGCCTCGGCATGGATCGCCGCCAGTTCGGCGCGCCAGGTCGGGTCGGTCAGGGTCAGGTTGATGAAGCCGGGGCCGGCGATGCTGGCTGCCTCCACCTCATCCAGCGCCTGCAGCTTGGTCACGATCGCATCGGCCAGCGCGCGCGGATTGGTGCCGGCGGGCTTGGCCAGCACCATCGCGGCGTTGGTGGCCAGGTCGCCATGGCTGGGATCGCGCGGCGGCTCCACCGTCACCGGCTTGCGGTTGAGCCCGGCGGGCAGCTTGCCTTCGGCCTCCAGCGCGTCGAGCACGGCATCGAGATGGGCGGTGAAACGGGTGTAAAGGGACACGGGCATTTCCTTCAACTCCGTTCGCCCTGAGCGAAGTCGAAGGGCCAGGCTGAACGGAGTGAAGCACTTCGCTTCGCTCAGTGGCGGGCTTCGACTTCGCTCAGCCCGAACGGAAACAAATCAACGGGCTTAACGGGTCGCGTTATATTTGAGCTGATCCTGGGTCAGGTTGAAACCCACGAGCAGCTCGAAGCTGGTTCGCTGCAGCGCCGCCTTGACGTCCGGCTGGGCGAAGGGGTCGATCGCGGCATCCGCATCGCCGGCCTTGCGCTTCTGCGTGATCTTCTGCTGAATTTCCGGCGGCAGCGTGGCCGATGCCTTGTCGACATAGGAGCCGGCCGTGGCAGTCGCGGTCGCGCGATATTCGCCCGGCGCGAAGTTCAGCGTCACCTGGCCGATCCGCTTGGCGACGACGGCGCTGCCGCCGCGCACGATCGCCGAGAAATAGGGCAAGGTCACCTGGCGCGCGGCGCTGGCGTCGTTGCGACGCGCATTCACCACGAAGGTCGCCTGGGTGTAAAGCTGGGCGCCATCGGAACAGGTCGAGCGCAGATCGGTGATGTTCGCCACCACGTCGATCGCGGAGGCATCGCGGCTCTGGGCCGGATTGAACAGGGTCACGTCACCGGTATAGGCCGGGATTGCAGCCACCGGGCAAGCCGAACGCACCGTGACGATACCGCCCGTCGGGTCGATTTCCCCCCGGCGAGAACAGCCGGCAAGGGCAAGGGCGAGCATTCCGGTCAACGCAATTCGGGACAATGTCACAGGCAGCAATTCCTCAGCATGCCCCTTGGACAGAGGCGTCCGGCTTCCTTATCCATCCCCCGCCGCCCACGCAACACAAAGCGCGGTGATTTGCGTTGGCCCTTCCTTCGGGCGCGACATTGCCCTAAGCCGCGCCCATGACGCAGAGCCCCGCCCCTCGCCCGCCGATGACCCTGTTGATCGCTGCCCCGCGCGGCTTCTGTGCCGGTGTCGACCGCGCCATCATCATCGTCGAGCGCGCAATCGAGAAATATGGCGCGCCGGTCTATGTCCGCCATGAAATCGTCCACAACAAGTTCGTGGTCGACAGCCTGAAGGCCAAGGGCGCGATCTTCGTCGAGGAACTGGACCAGGTGCCCGACGGCGTGCCGGTCGTCTTTTCCGCCCATGGCGTACCCAAGGCGGTGCCGGCCAAGGCGGAGGAGCGCGGCCTCGACTATCTCGACGCCACCTGCCCGCTGGTCAGCAAGGTGCATCGCCAGGCCGAACGCATGGTGACCGCCGGTCGCCACATCCTGTTCATCGGCCACAAGGGCCATCCGGAGGTGATCGGCACCTTCGGCCAGGTGCCCGAAGGCACGATGACGCTGATCGAAACGGTCGAGGATGCCGAGGCGCTGGCGCCCACCGACGCCGACAATCTCGCCTTCCTGACCCAGACCACCCTGTCGGTGGACGACACCGCCGCGATCGTCGCCACGCTGGAGCGCCGCTTCCCCTCGATCATCGCGCCCAAGGGCGAGGATATCTGCTACGCGACGTCGAACCGCCAGACGGCGGTCAAGGCGATCGCCGCCCGCTGCGACGCCGTCTATGTGATCGGCGCGCCCAACAGCTCCAACTCGCTGCGCCTGGTCGAGGTCGCCGAGCGCGAAGGCACCCCCGCCCGCCTGATCCAGCGCGCCGAGGAAATCGACTTTGCCTGGCTGGACGGCGTGACGACGCTCGGCCTCACCGCCGGCGCCTCCGCGCCGGAAATATTGGTGCGCGAAGTCGTCGAGCGGATCGCCGAGCGCTTTGCCGTGACCGAGGAACAGGTGGAAACGGCGCAGGAGAATATCTCCTTCAAGCTGCCGCGCGGACTGGAGGTCGCATAACCCCCATGGCCGTTTACACGCATGTTCCCGCCGAAGAGATTGACGCCTTCCTCACCCGCTATGATGCCGGCCGGCTGGTGTCCGCCAAGGGCATCGCCGAAGGGGTGGAAAACAGCAATTATCTGCTCGAAACCACCGGCCATGACGGAAACGGCCACCGCTATATCCTGACCCTCTATGAAAAGCGGGTGGATGAAGCGGACCTGCCCTTCTTCATGGACCTGCTCGACCATCTGGGCGCGCGCGGCTGCCTGGTGCCGCGCTTCATTGCCGACACCGATGGCAAGCGGCTGCAACAGCTGGGCGGGCGCCCGGCCTGCCTGATCGAATTCCTGACCGGCATTTCCGTGACCGAACCGACCCCGGCCCAGGCGCGCGCCTGCGGCGTGGCGCTGGGCGAACTGCACAAGGCGGCGCAGGGTTTTGCCGGCGAACGGCGCAATGCGCTCGACAAGGATGGCTGGCACGCGCTGGCCGCCAAGTGCGGCGATGATTTCGACCAGATCGCGCCGGGCCTTGGCGCCCGCGTGGCGGAGGAACTGGCCTTTCTCGACGCCCACTGGCCGGCCGATCTGCCGCGTTCGGTGATCCATGCCGACCTGTTCCCGGACAACGTCCTGATGCTGGGCGATGAAGTCACTGGCCTCATCGACTTCTATTTCAGCTGCACCGACATTCGCGCCTATGATCTGGCCGTCACCCACAGCGCCTGGTGCCTCAGCAATGACGGCGCCACCTGGTTTGGCGACCGCGCGGCCGCGATCGGCGCAGGCTATGCCGCCGCCCATGGCCTGACCGATGCCGAACGGGCCGCCTTCCCGATCCTGTGCCGCGGCGCGGCGCTGCGCTTCCTGCTGACGCGCGCCTATGACTGGATCAACACGCCCGCCGACGCACTGGTGACGCGCAAGGATCCGCTCGCCTATCTGCGCCGCATGGATTTCTACGCCAAGGCCGATCCGGCGGAACTGCTCGGCGCATGAGCGACCTACCGCAAGTCCAGATCTTCACCGACGGCGCGTGCAAGGGCAATCCTGGTCCGGGCGGCTGGGGCGCGGTGCTGCGCTTTGGCGACCAGGAGAAGGAAATCTCCGGCGGCGAGGCGATGACCACCAACAACCGCATGGAAATGATGGCGGCGGTCGAGGCGCTCAACACGCTCAAGAAGCCGTGCCAGGTGACGCTCTACACCGACAGCAAATATGTCATGGACGGCATCACCAAATGGATCTTCGGCTGGCAGAAGCGCGGCTGGAAGACGGCCGACAACAAGCCGGTCAAGAATGTCGAGATCTGGCAGGAACTGGTGAAGGCCGCCGCCCGGCACAAGCTGACATGGCAATGGGTCAAGGGCCATGCCGGCCACCCGGAAAATGAGCGGGCCGATGCCCTCGCCTGCGCTGCTGCGGAAAGCTTCCGCAAATAGGGACGGACGGGGAGATCAGCCTCCCCGCGCCGCACGGATTATTCGGCTTCTTCGATCGGCGCGCCGGGGCCGTTCTTCAGGATCGACTCGATCGCATTCTTCGCGCTCGCCTTGGAGCTGTAGCCCTCGGTCCAGAAGATGATCTCGGCATTATATTTGAACTTGGCCACGAACTCGCCGGCCTTGTTCTTCTCGATCACGAACTTGTGCGCCATCATGCTCTCCTGCTGGTTGCGCTATCGAAACCGTTCGGGAGCATAAGCAGCGATATCGAGGCTGGCAATCGCCTGCGGCAGGACCGCGCCGGTCAACAGGCTGCCCCCCAGCAGCGCCGCCGCCGGCGCGGTCTGGATGCCGAAACCGCCCTGCCCGGCAAACCAGAAGAAACCCTCGACCGTCGGCTCGAAGCCATAGACCGGCACCCGATCCGGCGCGAAGCTGCGCAGGCCCGCCCATTTGCGCTCGACCGCCGCGATCCGCCAGTCGACCGCCGCCTGGAACCGGTCGATCGCCTGCGCGATCGCCAGTTCCTCGGGCGCGGCGTCGCAGGGGGGCGAGGCAACCTCGTCATGCGGCGTCAGCCAGATCCGCCCCTGCCCCTCGGGCTTGAAATAGAAGCCGCCCTGCATGTCCATCACCAGCGGCATCTCGTCGGCGGGCATATCCTCCAGCCGCAACTGCACCACCGTCCGGCGATAGGGCGTGATGCCGACCGGCGCGACACCGCAGGCCGTGGCGACATCATCCGCCCAAGCTCCGGCGGCATTGACCAGCAGGCCGCATTCGATCGGCCCGTCACGGGCCTCGATCCGCCAGCCATCGCCTTGTCGTTCCGCGTGCTCCAGCCTGGCGCCCAGCCGCATTTCGCCGCCCAGCTTGCGGAACCGGCGCAGATAGGCCTGATGCAGCGCCGCGACATCGATATCGCGGCAACTCGGCTCCAGCACACCCAGCACCCAGTCGGGCCGCAACCCCGGCACCAGGCTCGCCGGCACCACCGGCTGCAATTCGACCGCCCCGGCAAAGTCGGCCAGCAGCGCGTCGCGCAGCCCCTCATCCCCGGCCCGACCGATATGCAGCGTGCGGCGCGGCGACAGGAAGGAGCCATCGAAGAAATCGGGATCGGGCGACTCCAGCAGCCTGCCCGAGGCCGTGGTGAGCGGCTGGACCACCGGCCCGCCATAGGTTTCTTCCCAGAAGGCGACCGATCGCCCCGTCGCATGATAGCCGGCGCTGCCTTCCATCTCCAGGATCAGCACCCGCGCCGTTTCCGCCAGCACCGCGCCCAGGCTGGCGCCTGCAATCCCGCCACCGACAATCACGATATCGGGTCTGTTCAACGGGCAACCTCATCCAGGAAACGGTCGATCCGCCCCAGCGCATCGAGCCGCACCGGGTCGAGCTCGCGCAGGATTTCATGCGCGGCCTCGCGCCCATAGACATGCAGGCGGGCATCGGGCAAGCGCGCCGCGATGCGCCGGATGGCGGGCGTCGCCACCAGTTGATCGCGACAGGCGGCCAGGATCAGGGTCGGCGTCGCGATTCGCTCCGGTCCGTTTCCCGCCTCCAAGGCGCGAGTCGACTCGAGCGCGAGCCGCACCCAGTTCCAGCTCGGCGGCCCCAGCGCGATGTCCCGACTATGGTCCCGCCACCAGATTTCATCGGCATAGCGATCGGGGTCATGGGTCAGCCGCTTCTGCCGCATCTGGCGCTGCCGCTCGCTCTCTTCCTTCTGTGTCCAGGCCTGCTTTTCCCCCTGGCCGATCCCGCACATGAAATTGGCGATCGCCACCGCCAGCCAGCGCGGTAGCGGGGCCGTATGCAGGCCCAGCATCGGCGCCACGGCCACGGCCGCATCGGGTGCAGGCAGGCCTTCGGCCAGCGCCCGCAACAGCATATGCCCGCCCATGCTGTGGCCCAGCATGACCGTCGGGCCGCTGCCCTCCGCGCGCCAATCATCTGAAAGCGCGCGCAAATCGCCAACCCACCGGGCGAAGTCGTCGATATGGCCGCACAGTGGATCATCGGTCAGCCGGCCCGACCCGCCCTGTCCGCGCCAGTCGAAACTGGTCACCGCCCAGCCGCGCTGCGCCCAGTGGTGGATCACCTCCAGATATTTCTCGATCATGTCGCCGCGACCGTTGAGGATCAGCATCCGGCCACGGGTGCCAGCGCCCAGCCGATAGCGGCGGATCGGCCAGCCGTCAGGGGCCTGCCAATAATCCAGCTGGCCACCCATCGGCCAGGCACGACGGTCAAGGGCGGGCGACGGGAAGATCGGCGAATCCATGGGCCATGGTTACGGTTTGGTAAGCCATATGGTCTAGTGCCTGACCCTCATGTTGGGGGAATATTTCAGACTGGCGCTGATCGCCGCACTGGGCATTCTGCTGATCGCAGCCGCGATCACGGACCTGCGCGCGCGCATCATCTCCAACCGGCTGAACCTGGGCGTCGCCGCCCTGGCGCCACTATGGTGGATCGCCTGCGGCTTGCCGCTCTGGCCGGGCATGGCGGTGCAGTTGCTGGTCGGCCTGCTGGTCTTCGTCCTGTTCGCCGCGCTGTTCGCGTTCGGCATGATGGGCGGGGGCGATGTGAAGCTGCTTGGCGCGCTGGCGCTGTGGTTTCCGTGGCAGGCGGTGCTGACCCTGTTGACGCTGATGGCGATTCTGGGTGGGGCCGTGACGATCGTCACGGTGATCCACCACCGCCTCCGCCGGAAGCAGGGCCAACCCGAAATACCCTACGGCGTAGCCATATCGATCGCCGCCCTTTGGTTACTTGGCGAACGATATCTTAACCAATTTGCGTGATGATTGGGCCCCTGGGGGCAGGCCGCCCATTTGAGAAAGGCGAGTTTCGTCATGGATGCTAAGAAGATCGTGCTGCTGGTGGGGGCGCTAATCATAGCGGTCACTACAGCCTTGCTTGCGCGCAGCATGCTGAGTTCTTCATCTACGCCGCAGGTGAACGCGGCCGCAATGCCGAACGAGGCGGACCAGCCGCATGTTCTGGTGGCGACCAAGGCCCTGCCGGTGGGGACCATCCTGGACGCGGAAAGCTTCCGCTTCCAGCCCTGGCCCAAGGATCTGATCGAGGCCGCCTATTATCTGAAGGGCCAGGCCGATCCGCTCAAGCTTGCAGGCAGCGTCGTGCGCAATGCGATCACCGCCGGCCAGCCGCTGACCCAGGGCGCCGTCATCCGTCCGGGCGACCGTGGCTTCCTGGCCGCGGCTCTGGGTCCGGGCATGCGCGCCGTCACCGTGCCGGTCTCGGCCCAGAATGCGGTTGCCGGCTTCGTCTTCCCTGGCGACCGCATCGACCTGGTGCTGACCCAGACGGTCTCGGGCGGCGGCGATGGCGCCCCGCTCAAGGTTTCGGAAACGATCCTGCGCAACCTGCGCGTGCTCGCCACCGACCAGCGCACCGACGCCATGGGCCCCGATGGCAAGCCCGTCGTCCAGACCTACTCCAACGTCACGGTCGAAGTGACGCCCAAGATCGCCGAAAAGCTCGCCGTGTCGCAGACCATCGGCTCGCTGTCGCTGTCGCTGCGCTCGATCGCCGACACCGCATCGGACCTTGACGCCGCCATTGCCGGTTCCGACGTCGACCTGCCCGATGGCACCAATCCGGGTTCGGAAAAGTCGATCATTGCCAAGATCGCGGCCCGCCCGGTCGATCGCGGCTCCACCTATTCCACGGGCGCCGACGTGTCGCGCTACCAGCGCAGCAGCGTCCCGGCCAAGCCTGATGCCGGCATGCCCGCCATGGCCGCGCCGGGTGGCGCACCGGTCGGCACGGCCGTCTTCAAGGGGCCGACCGTCCGCATCGCCCGCGGCACCAATGTGACCGAAGTTCCGGTCGGGGGGAAGTAAGATGAACGCTTACCAGATGCTCGCGCGGCACAAGGCGGCCCGTCCGCTCGCCGCCCCGGCGATCGCGCTTGGCCTGGCGCTTGCCATGGTCGCCGCGCCGACCACCGCCCTCAATGCCGCCCCCGCAGCCGATCAGGACAATGCGATCCTGATGTCGGTCGGCGGCAGCAAGGTCGTCAACCTGCCGGCCAAAATGTCGGACGTCGTCATCGCCAACCCCGAAGTCGTCGATGTCCATGTCCGGACCAACAACCAGCTCTATCTGATCGCGAAGAAGCCGGGTGAAACGACCATCTTCGTCACTGCCGGCAATGGCAAGGTGCTGTTCTCCGGCACGGTGCGGGTCGGCAACAACCTGACCACCATCGACGACATGCTGCGCCTGGCGATGCCGGGTGCCAACATCGCCGTCAACAAGATGAACGGCATGGTGCTGTTGACCGGTACGATCAAGGCGCCCGAGGACGCGGCCGAGGCCGAACGCCTGACTCAGGCCTTCGTCGGCAAGGAAACGACCGTGGTCAGCCGCCTGCTGATGGCGACCCCGCTGCAGGTCATGCTGCAGGTGAAGATCGCCGAAGTCAGCAGGGATGTCGGCCACAAGATCGGTACCAACTTTGCCAGCGCAGATCGCAGCGGCGGCAATCTGGGCTTCATAGGTGGCGGCGGTCGGGCTTTCTCGACCTACACCAAGCCGGAAATTGATACCGCCACCGGGTTGATCACCAAGCCTGCCGAATGGGCATTCTCCACCCCTAGCGATGGCTCCTACAGCCTGGGCGGCGTTGCCCGCCTGTTCGGCATGGACATTGCCGGTGCGCTCGACCTCGCCGAATCCAGCGGTCTCGCGACCACCCTGGCGCAGCCGAACCTGACTGCCTTGTCGGGCGAAACCGCCAGCTTCCTGGCCGGCGGCGAATATCCCTACACGGTCAATAACGGCCCCTCGTCGGGCAACAGCATCCAGTTCAAGCAATATGGCGTGCAACTGGCCTTCACCCCGACGGTTCTGGCCGACGGCCGCATCTCGCTGCGCGTCCGCCCGACCGTGTCGAGCCTCGACTTCAGCGTCAGCAGCACGGTTCCTGCACTCAAGAGCCGCACCGCCGAAACCACGGTGGAACTAGGCTCGGGTCAGGGCTTCATGATCGCGGGCCTGCTCAACAACGAAACCGGCAACACGGTCAACAAGGTGCCGGGCCTGGGCAATATCCCGGTCCTGGGCAGCCTGTTCAAGTCGCGCAGCTTCCAGCGCAACGAGACCGAGCTGGTGATCGTCGTGACCCCCTATCTGGTGAAGCCGGTCAACGCGTCCGACATTCGCCTGCCGACCGATGGCTTCCGCAACGCCAATGTCGGCCAGGGCCTGTTCCTGCAGCAGATGCATGACGGCGTCAGCGGCGCCCAGCCCAATATGCCGACCCGCGCGCCCGGTTCGCCCGTGGCGCCCACGCCCGGCCCGCAGGCCTCGATCGCGGCGCCCGCGCTCGCGGCCCGCGACGACAGCCGGTCGTCCGGCAAGTCCGGCGGCGCGACCCCCGGCTTCAGTTTCTGACGGAAGGACGAACGACATGACTTCCACCTCCCGCAAGACCTTCGTCCGCCTCGGCGCCCTCGCTCTGCTGGCACTGCCATTGGCCGCCTGCTCGACCGACAGCCCCAATCGCGGCGTCGACTCGGTCCATCAGCCGGTCGTCAGCTATGCCAGCTACACGTTCGACGTGCAGGCCGGCGGCGCGCGCCTTGCGCCCGCCGAGGCCGCGCGCCTCGACGACTGGTTCGCCACGATCAAGCTTGGCTATGGCGACCAGGTCGCGATCGTCACTGACGCAGGCTATTATAGCCCCGATCTTGGCGAAGACATCGCCAATGTCGTCGCCCGCCACGGCATGCTGCTGGGCCAGGACAGCTCGGCCGCCGCCGGCTCCGCCCCCGAAGGCACGATCCGTCTGGTCGTCCGCCGCACCACCGCCTCGGTCCCCGGCTGCCCCGACTGGTCGAACAAGGCCGAAACGCCGATGAGCCTGGGCGCGTCGTCCAATTTCGGCTGCGGCGTGAACAGCAATCTGGCGGCGATGGTTGCCGATCCCGAAGATCTGGTCCGCGGCCAGAGCACGGACAGCGAATTGCGCACCGCGACCTCGAACCGCGCCATTTCCACCTATCGCGACAAGGCACCGACCGGCTCGGGCGACCTCAAGCAGCTCTCGAACGGAGGCCAGTAAGATGAACGCACCCTGGAAACATGGTTCCGTGGGCCAGCGTGACCCCTTCCACGCCTTCGTTTGTGACGATCACAGCTTCGATCTGCTGCGCGCAGTCGCATCCGAAATGGGCTGGGCACCGGAAAAGGTGAACAAGGGCGGCATGCGCAACGCAGTGCAGAGCCTGTCGATCACCGCCAGCCCGCAGATTCTGTTCGTCGACATGTCCGAAAGCGGCGATCCGCTGAACGACATCAACAGCCTCGCCGAGGTCTGCGAACCCGGCACCGTCGTGATCGCGGCCGGCCAGGTCAATGATGTGCGCCTCTACCGCGATCTGGTCGCCAGCGGCATCCAGGATTATCTGCTCAAGCCCTTCGGTGCTGACCAGCTGCGCGACGCGCTGGCCCAGGCGCAGGCCGTGTTCCTCGCCCCGCGTGACGCAGGCCCGGAACGTCCGCACATGACCGTTGCGGTCATCGGTACGCGCGGCGGCGTCGGCGCCTCCAGCATGGCGACCTCGCTCGCCTGGTTGCTGAGCGAAAAGAAGAAGCGCCCGACCGCCCTGCTCGACCTCGATATCCATTTCGGCACCAATGCGCTGGCGATGGATCTGGAACCGGGCCGCGGCCTGACCGACGCGATCGAAAACCCCAGCCGCATCGACGGGCTGTTCATCGAACGCGCCATGGTTCGCGCCAGCGACATGCTGGCCATCCTGTCGGCCGAAGCCCCGATCAACCAGCCGATGATGACCGATGGCGGCGCCTTCTACCAGTTGCTGGAAGAGTTTCGTCAGGCCTTCGAATGCAGCGTCATCGACCTGCCACGCAACATGCTGATCCAGCATACCCACCTGATGACCGACGTTAATGTTGCTGTCGTGGTGACGGAACTCAGCCTGGCGGCGGCGCGGGACTCGATCCGCATCCTCTCCTGGCTCCGGTCGAACGCGCCGCAGACCCGCGTTCTGGTGGTCGCCAATCGCGTTCATCCCGGCGCGCCGGAAATCAGCCGCAAGGATTTCGAACAGTCGATCGAGCGCAAGGTCGATGTGATCGTGCCGTTCGACCTGCGCATCGGCGCTCAGGCGGCCAAGCTCGGCAAGACGCTGGCGGAAACCGCCAAGGGCAGCAAGGTCGGCGCCGCCTGCACGGCGATGCTGGACGAAGTGATGGGCCTGGCCGGCGATGAAGCCGACAATGCGGGCGGCAAGTCCGCAGCCAAGAAGGGCGATTCCCTGCTCGGCAAGATCGGCGACTTCAAGAACATGATCCCGTCGCGCCGCAAGGACAAGGCGACGGCACTGGAAGGTTGATGCGCGGGCCGCCCTAGGGCGGCGGCGCACAGGCATATTCACGCACGGGGAACGGGCGAGCAATGGACGGCAATTTCCTTCTGATCTTGGTGCTGATCGCGACGATGCTTGGCCTCGTCGTGGTCGCCTTTGCCGGCCCTTCGCCCGACAAGGCCCAGAAACGCCGGGTCGCGCTGATCCGTGGCCGCCACAGCGACTCCACCGAGGCGATGATGGAAGCGCGCATGCGCAAGGCCATCTCCAATCGCGTGACCGGCAACGAAGCCAAGATGCTGGTTTCGCTCGTTCCCAATCCGGAGAATCTGGCCAAGCGTATCCGCATGACCGGCAAGAAATGGACGCTCAGCCAATATATGACGTCCTGCGCGGTGGTCTTCCTGCTGACCACCCTGTTCCTGCTGATGCGCGGTTTTCCCTTCCTGCTCGCCCTGATGGTCGGGCTGGCCGCGGGGCTCGGCCTGCCGCATCTGTGGATCGGCCGACTGATCAAGAAGCGGATCAACCAGTTCACGACGAAATTTCCCGACGCGCTTGAACTGCTGACCCGCGGTCTGCGCTCGGGCCTGCCGGTCGGCGAGACGCTGGGCATCGTGTCGAGCGAAATCCCCGGCCCGGTCGGCGAGGAATTCAAGCTGATCACCGAACGGATCAAGATCGGCAAGAGCATGGACCAGGCGCTGCAGGAAACCGCTGATCGCCTGGGCACGCCCGAATTCCAGTTCTTCGTCATCACTTTGGCGATCCAGCGCGAAACCGGCGGCAACCTCGCCGAAACGTTGCAGAACCTTGCCACTGTGCTGCGCCAGCGCGCCCAGATGAAGCTCAAGATCCGCGCCATGTCATCGGAATCCAAGGCGTCGGCCTATATCATCGGCGTCCTGCCTTTCCTGGTGTTCGGCATGATCTGCTACATCAACTTCAACTATATGAGCCCCTTCTTCACCCCCGATCCGGCGGGCATTTTCGGGCTTTCGACCATGCAGGTCGTCGGCATTGGCGGCATGTGCTGGATGGGCATCGGCGCCTTCATCATGGCCCAGATGATCAATTTCGAGATTTGACGGGGAACGGATAGAGATATGGACGCCCCTACCCCCACCGGCACCCTGTTCGGCATGACCGCGACCGATTTCGGGACGCTGCTTGCCGCGCTGGCCACGCTCGCCACCCTCTACGCGCTCTATGCCGTGATGACGGTGCGCGATCCGATGGCCAAGCGGGTCAAGGCGCTCAACGAACGCCGTGAACAGCTCAAGGCCGGCATCACCGCCTCGACCGCCAAGCGCCGCGCCAAGCTGGTCAACAAGAACCAGACGACCGACCAGATGCGGTCCTTCCTGACCAGCCTCAAGGTGCTGCAGGATGACCAGCTCAAGGACGCGCAGATCCGCCTGGCCCAGGCTGGCATCCGCTCCAAGGACTGGGCCGTCGCCGTCATCTTCGGCCGCATGATCATGCCGATCCTGATCGGCGGCACCGCCGCGATCCTGCTCTATGCCGTGGGCATCTATCCCGAATGGGGCGGTGCCAAGCGGTTCATGGCCTTCGCCGGCGCATTGCTGCTCGCCTACAAGGCCCCCGACCTCTTCATCGACAACAAGATCGCCAAGCGCTCCGCCGCGATCCGCAAGGGTCTGCCAGACGCGCTCGACCTGCTGGTGATCTGCGCCGAGGCCGGCCTGACCGTCGACGCCGCCTTCAGCCGCGTTGCCCGCGAACTGGGCCGCGCCTATCCCGAATTGGGCGACGAGTTCCAGTTGACGGCGATCGAACTGAGCTTCCTCACCGAACGGCGCATGGCCTTTGAAAACCTCGCCACGCGCGTAAAACTGGACGCGGTCAAGGGCGTGGTCACGACCATGATCCAGACCGAAAAATATGGTACGCCGCTCGCCTCCGCGCTGCGCGTGCTGTCGGCCGAGTTCCGCCATGAACGCATGATGCGCGCGGAGGAAAAGGCCGCACGTCTGCCCGCGATCATGACCGTGCCGCTGATTCTCTTCATCCTGCCGACCCTGTTCGTCGTCATCCTGGGTCCGGCTGCCTGCTCGATCAGCACGGCTTTCTAAAAAAATTCAGGGCAAGGAGGGGGCGCTGCCGTAGCGTCCCCTCCTTCCGTTTCCGTAAACTGCAAGCGAAGCGCTGGCGCGCCGCATTTTCCTCCCTTATTCTCACCCTCAACCCAAAAGGAGAGGATCGCATCATGACCATCAAGACGGGCGCTCGCGTCGCCATCGCCGCTCTGGCCGCCTTCACCACCGTCCTGCCCGCCTATGCGGCCCAGCCCATCACCGGCCGCTGGTCGACCGTCGATGGCAAGGCGATCGTCCAGATCGCGCCGTGCGGAAAGAGCATCTGCGGCAAGATCGAGAAGATCGTGAAGCCGACGCCAGGCCGCCCGCAGACCGACATCAAGAACCCCGATCCGGCGCTGCGCTCCAAGCCGCTGGTCGGCCTTGCCCTGCTGTCGGGCTTCAGCGATGCGGGCGATATCTGGAAGGGCACGATCTACGACCCGGAAAGCGGCAAGAGCTATACGTCCAAGGTCAGCCGCAATGGCGACGGCACGCTCAAGGTGCAGGGCTGCATCGCCTTCTTCTGCAAGACCCAGACCTGGACGCCGCTGCGCTGATTCCGCGCACAGCCTGGAAAACCGAAAGGGGCGCCATTGGCGCCCCTTTTTCTGTCGATACAGTCCCGTTCAGTCCCCGGCATGCTCCATCGGCGTGAAGCGCTGCGACCAGAGCGCGCCATAGATCGCCATCCACTGCACCACCGGCCCCAGTCCCTTGGTCCGCGCCGCAAACCAGGTTTCGCGCCCCGTCCGCCGGGCCGTCACCAGACCGGCCCGCTTGAGCTTGCCCATATGGCGCGACACCATCGGTTGCGACACGCCGGCCACGGCCGTCAGCGCGACGACATTCTGCTCCCCTTCGCGCACCAGATATTCCAGCAGGGCACGTCGCGTGCCGTCGGACAGCGCCTTGAAGAGTGAATCGCTGTTCGCTCCAAGGTCGCCTCTGAATTTCACTTCCGTCATGCAAATTTCATAATCATCTGGTTATGAATTGGTCAAGCGGAGGATGATTTTCGACTCGGCCGCGCCATTAACGAAAAAAAGTGCGAACCGCCTCCCCGCTGAGTCTTTTGAGTCACACCACCCGATGATGAGTCTCACGCGACTCGCCTGACTCAATATGTTGTGGCTACCCGCTTCGTTCTCCACCATCCTCGCAATCCTGACAGGGATGAGCGCTAAATGCCTGACCTTGACGGCAGACTCCTGAGGACTCAGTGCTGATGGACGAAACATATGGGGGTTGCACACATGGGTGTCATGGAACGCGTCGCACCGCGGCGGAAGAAGGCGGTTGCGCTCGCGCCGGCACCGGCGATCGAGGCAAATCGCCTGCTGCGCGGTGACTGTATCGCGGAAATGGCCAAGCTGCCCGACGGCTGCATCGACATGATCTTTGCCGATCCGCCTTATAATCTTCAGCTCGGCGGCGACCTGTTCCGCCCCGAAGGCGGCCGCGTCGATGCGGTCGACAATGACTGGGACAAGTTCGACACGCTCAGCAGCTATGACCGCTTCACCAAGGCGTGGCTGGCGCAGGCGCGCCGCATCCTCAAGCCCAATGGCACGATCTGGGTGATCGGCAGCTATCACAACATCTTCCGCGTCGGCGCTGCCTTGCAGGATGAGGGCTTCTGGATCCTCAACGACATCATCTGGCGCAAGGCGAACCCGATGCCCAATTTCAAGGGCACCCGCTTCACCAACGCGCATGAAACGCTGATCTGGGCCAGCCAGGGCGAGGACGCCAAGTACACCTTCAACTACAAGGCGATGAAGACGCTCAATGACGAGCTGCAGATGCGCTCCGACTGGGTGCTGCCGATCTGCGGTGGCCAGGAGCGGCTGAAGCGCAACGGCACCAAGGCGCATCCGACGCAGAAGCCGGAATCGCTGCTCTATCGCGTGATGCTGTCCTGCACCAAGCCGGGCGACATCGTGCTCGATCCCTTCTTCGGCACCGGCACCACCGGCGCCGTCGCCAAGCGCCTGGGTCGCCAGTGGATCGGTATCGAGCGCGAGCCCGACTATATCGAGGTTGCCGAGGAACGCATTGCCGAGGCGCTGCCGCTCGATGAATCCGCGCTCGCCATCATGCAAACCGCACGCCAGCAGCCCAAAGTCGCCTTCGGCACGCTGGTCGAAACCGGCTATCTTCAGCCCGGTTCGGTGGTGATGGACAGTAAGCGCCGCTGGAGCGCCACCGTGCGCGCCGACGGCTCGCTCGCCGTGGGCAGCGACACCGGTTCGATCCACAAGCTGGGCGCCACGCTTCAGGGCGCGCCGAGCTGCAACGGCTGGACCTTCTGGCATATCGAGAAGGCGGGCAAGCTCCACCCGATCGACACGCTGCGCCAGACCTATCTGCTCGCCAACGAGCCTTGATTTCCGTCCCCCGTTCGGGTTGAGGCAGCCATAGTTCTTCCAAGACATGGCCCCAACCCGTCCGGGGCGAACGGAGCTTTATGACCCTCTCCTCCATCCCCGCTGACGCCCGGCTCTACCTCAAGCCGACCTGGTTCGTGCCGAGCCCGATCGGTCTGGCGGACGGATCGGCGGCGCGGATGGGCAATGGCCTGATCTGGTTCCAGGCCTATGAGCTGACGGCGCGCCATGCCGGCCGCCGCATCGCCCGCGACACCATCCCGGTCGCCGCGTTCGAGGCGATCACCGCCACCCTGCCCGATCCACTGGCCGAGCGTGCCCGCCAGCTCGCAACCAACATCTCCGCCCAGCGCGCGCCGCTCAGCCTTGGCGATCGCGTCATCCGCTTCGATGCGCCGCAGGCGATGGCAATCCTCAACATCACGCCCGACAGCTTCTCCGACGGCGGCAAGCATATGGCCGACCCGCAGGCGGCGGCCGATGCCGGCTTTGCCATGGCGGCGGCCGGCGCCGCTCTGATCGATGTCGGCGGCGAATCCACCCGGCCCAAGGCGCCCAAGCTATGGGAGGGCGATGAGATCGCCCGCATCGTGCCGGTGATCGAGAAGCTCACCGCAGCCGGCGTCGCCATGTCGGTCGACACGCGCAAGGCCGCGGTGATGGAGGCGGCGCTGGCCGCCGGCGCCCATGTCATCAACGACGTCAGCGCGCTGGAGCATGATCCCCGCAGCCTGGAGGTCGCGGCCCGCGCCGGTTGCCCGGTGATCCTGATGCATGCGCCTTCGGCCGGTGACGATCCGCACGACAATCCCAGCGGCTATGCCGATGTCGTCAGCGACGTGTTCGACTATCTCGATGCCCGCATCGCCGCCTGCCTCGACGCCGGCATCGCGCGCGAGAAGATCATGGTCGATCCGGGGCTGGGCTTCGGCAAGAGCCTGGCGGACAATCTGGCACTGGTGAACGGCCTTGCCACCTTCCAGGGGCTGGGCGTGCCGCTGCTCTTTGCCGGCAGCCGCAAGCGCCTGATCGGCGCCCTGTCGAACGAGGCAGCGGCGCCAGACCGGCTCGGCGGCTCGGTCGCCCTCGCCTTCCGCGCCGCGCAACTGGGCGCACAGATGGTGCGCGTCCATGACGTCAAGGAAAGCGTCCAGGCCCTCCATCTGTGGCGCGGCCTGGCCGATGCGGGGCTGAGCGCGGTCTGACACCGCGCCCGGCCACCGCCATCCTTATTCGCTCAGGATGAAGTCGACGCCCGCCATGGCATGGATTTCGGTGCAGTCGTAGATCGGCAGCACATTGGCCTTCACGTCGACGATCATCTCCAGTTCGGTGCAGGCCAGCACGACGGCCTGCACATCCTCCTTGGCAATGTCGGTCAGTTCCGACTTCATGAAACGCTCGGAATCGCGGTTGATCTTGCCGACGGTCAGTTCGTCATAGACGATCCGGTCGATCCGCTCGGCCAGCGCGACATCGGCCGGCAGCAGCGACACGCCGTGCGACACCAGCCGCTGGCGATAATATTTCTCGGTCATCACGTTGCGCGTGCCGATCAGGGCGGCGCGATCGATCCGGTCGGCCTTCATCCGCGTGCCGACGACATCGGCGATGTGGATGATGGGAATGGCGATACTCGCCTGGATCCGGTCATAGATGCGGTGCATGGAGTTGGCACAGATCAGCAGCGCTTCCGCCCCGCCCTGTTCCAGCCGCTGGGCCGCGCCGATCAGGTGGCCCGATGCGCAATCCCAGTCTTCCTGCGTGATGCAACCGGAAACCTGCGCGAAATCGAGGCTTTCGATCAGCAGCCGCGCACTGTGCTGGCCACCCTTGGCCCGGTGAATCGCCTGGTTGATGATCTCATAATAGCGGGCGGTGGACGTCCAGCTGAGACCACCAATCAGACCAAGTTTACGCATGTCGCTCCCAATATGGGGGCGCCTGTCCGGCCCCGTGCGGGCCGGGCATGTCGGTGCCCCAGCCCTTCTTTTACGAAAGATGCCGGCTTCGACAAGTCAGGACGATCCACCCGCCCCGTCGACGGGGCGATCCGGCGCGGGTGGATCGGGTCACTTTAGTGGGCCAGCGCCTTGACGATCTCCTCGACCATCTTCTTGGCGTCGGCCAGCAGCATCATGGTGTTGTCCATGTAGAAGACCTCATTGTCGACGCCGGCATAGCCGGCCCCGCCCATGGAGCGCTTCACGAACAGCACCGACTTGGCGTTGGCGACGTCCAGGATCGGCATGCCATAGATGGGCGACGTCTTATCGGTCTTGGCCGCCGGATTGGTCACGTCATTGGCGCCGATGACGAAGGCAACGTCGGCCTGGCCGAACTCGCTGTTGATGTCCTCCAGCTCGAACACCTCGTCATAGGGAACGTTCGCTTCGGCCAGCAGCACGTTCATGTGGCCGGGCATGCGCCCTGCGACCGGGTGGATCGCATATTTGACGTTCACGCCTTCCTTCTTGAGCAGGTCGGCCATTTCGCGCAGCGCATGCTGCGCCTGGCTGACCGCCATGCCGTAACCGGGCACAATGATGACATTGTCCGCCTGGCTCATCAGGAAGGCCGCATCCTCGGCGCTGCCGCGCTTGTAGGGACGGTCGACCGCCGCCGCGCCGCCGCCCGACGGGCCCGCTTCCGCGCCGAAGCCGCCAGCGATCACGCTGATGAAGCTGCGGTTCATCGCCTTGCACATGATGTAGGACAGGATCGCACCGGAGCTGCCCACCAGCGCGCCGGTGATGATCATCGCCGTGTTGCCCAGGGTAAAGCCCATGGCCGCGGCGGCCCAGCCCGAATAGCTGTTCAGCATCGACACCACGACCGGCATGTCCGCGCCGCCGATCGGGATGATCAGCAGGAAGCCGATGACGAAGCTCAGCGCCGTCACGGTCCAGAAGATCCAGGGCGACTGGTCGGTCACGAAATAGGCGATCAGGCCCAGGATCGCCGCCAGCGTCGCCAGATTGATGACATGGCGGCCCGGCAGCATGATCGGCTTGCCCGACATGTTGCCGTTCAGCTTCAGGAAGGCGATGACCGACCCCGAGAAGGTGATCGCGCCGATCGCGACGCCCAGCCCCATCTCGATGCGGCTGGCATTATGAATCTCGTTCGTCAGCGGATCGAGAATGCCGAACGCGCCGGGATTGAGATAGGCGGCCGCGCCGACCAGCACGGCGGCCAGGCCGACCAGCGAGTGGAAGGCTGCAACCAGCTGCGGCATGGCCGTCATCTCGATGCGACGGGCGATGATGAAGCCGATGCCGCCACCGATGGCGATGGCGCCCAGAATTTCGGGCAGGCTCAGCACGTCATGGGTATAAAGGGTCGTGACCACGGCGATCGCCATGCCGACCATGCCCATGCGGTTGCCGCGACGGCTGGTCGACGGGCTCGACAGGCCGCGCAGCGCCAGGATGAAGAGGACGCCGGAAACCAGATAGGCCAGCGCAACAAAGGGCGAGACGGGCGCAAGCTCGTGCATCACTTGCGCTCCTTCTTCTTGTACATGGCCAGCATGCGTTCGGTCACGGCAAAGCCGCCGAAGATGTTGACCGACGCAAAGACCACCGCGACCAGCCCCAGCAGCTTGGCCGCCAGGCTACCGGCCTCCGCCGACGCGACCAGCGCGCCGACAATGATGACCGACGAAATGGCATTGGTGACCGCCATCAGCGGCGTGTGCAGCGCCGGCGTCACCGACCAGACCACATAATAGCCGACGAAGCACGCCAGCACGAAAATCGACAGGATGGCAATGAAGTCCATTCTAGTCCTCCCCACTTGTTTCGACTGCCCTGGCCAGGATCGCGGCTACGGCATTGTCCCTATCATTCATGATTGCGGCGGCCGGCAGACGCAGAACGGACAGTCCCTGTTCCGCAAACCAGCAGTCGCGTTGCTCATCCCTCATCGGCGCATCCCCTCTTGCATGCGCTTCGCCGTCGACCTCGATCACCAGCCGCGCCTCATGGCAGTAAAAGTCTGCCACATAGGGACCGGACGGGTGCTGACGGCGAAATTTCAGACCTTGCGGCCTTTGCCTCAATATCTGCCAGAGCAGGACTTCCGGCTTCGACATCGCCTTGCGCAACTGCCGTGCCCTGTTCGCCTGCCCTTGCAGCACATCATCCTCCCCTGGAAGGGGAGGTGGCTGGCGAAGCCAGACGGAGGGGTGTCCCGTTCATGACAGGGCGATACCCCTCCACCAGCCTGCGGCTGGTCCCCCTCCCCTTGCAGGGGAGGATGGGGACCATGGCCCGCATCAGCTTGCCAGCAGTCGTTCGTTGACGACCTTGCCCCCCTGGGTCAGGCGGATGGCGTTGCCGATTTCCTCGTCCAGCACCGGCGCGTTCTTCTCCTTGTCCCAGAAGGCGGACAGGAAATTATAGAGATTGCGCGAGAACAGGGCGGAGGTGTCGGCGGCCAGGCGGCTGGGCACGTTGCGATGACCCACGATCTTGACGCCGTGGCGCACGACCACTTCGCCGGCGACCGCGCCCTCGACATTGCCGCCCTGCTCGACCGCCAGGTCGACGATCACGCTGCCCGGCTTCATCGATGCGATCTGCGCGTCGCTGATCAGACGCGGCGCGGGCCGGCCGGGGATCAGCGCCGTGGTGATGACGATGTCCTGCTTGGCGATGTGCGACGAGACCAGCTCGGCCTGGGCCGCCTTATATTCGTCCGACATTTCCGTGGCATAACCACCGGTGCCTTCCCCCTCGATGCCGGCCACCTTCTCCACGAAGATCGCCTTGGCGCCGAGCGATTCGATCTGCTCCTTGGTCGCGGCGCGCACGTCGGTCGCACTCACCTGCGCGCCCAGGCGCCGCGCGGTGGCGATCGCCTGAAGACCGGCCACGCCCACGCCCATGACGAAGCATTTGGCCGCCGACACGGTGCCCGCCGCCGTCATCATCATCGGGAAGGCGCGGTCATATTCGGCCGCCGCATCCAGCACCGCCTTGTATCCCGACAGGTTCGACTGGGACGACAAGATATCCATCGACTGCGCACGGGTGATGCGCGGCATGAATTCCATCGCCAGCGCCTCATAGCCACCGGCGGCATAGGCATCGACCCGTGCCCGCTCGCCGAACGGGTTGAGGCCCGCGACGATCCAGGCACCCGCCGCAGCGCCACCAAGGCTGGCCGGATCGGGGCCTTGCACGCCCAGCAGGATATCGGCGCCCGCCAGCGTCGCGGCACGATCGCCAACGCTGGCACCGGCCGCCGCATAGGCGTCGTCGGCAATCGACGCCGTCGCGCCAGCGCCGGCCTCGACAGCCACGCTTGCGCCCAGCGCGATGAATTTCTTCACGGTCTCGGGCGTACCGGCCACGCGCCGTTCGCCCGCAGCCTGTTCCTTCAATATCGCAATTTTCATTATATCAGCATCCCCCTCCTATAGCGTGGACATGGCTCAGCTGGAGATCAGCAGCACGACAATCGCGGCGACGATGAGGCAGGCAATGGTGCCCCACTTCACGAAGCCGACAAACCCTTCATAGGTCTGGGTTGCGCTCTTGATGTTCCCGTCAGAAGCCATATCCGTTCCCCTAGTTATTACATCGTTGTGCAACCTCTTATCCTGTCCCCCCACCCCCCTCAAGCCGTAGGGGCACAAGAAAATCTTTACAGGTTAAGGGCGCTTTTACCCCCGGCGCCTAGGATGACCTCCTGTTTGCACAAGAGGGGTCCAGATGGTTCGCGAAGGCGTTCCCTTGCTGATGTTGATCGACGACGAGCCGGCGCAGCGCCGGCTGGTGTCCGCGCTGGCCGCGCGCGCGGGATGGCGAACCATCTTCGCCAGCGATGCCGAAACCGCCCTGGCGACGCTGGGCACGCAGGACGGCATGCAGCTCGACGCGGTCCTGATCGATCAATGGAGCCCGGATTTCGATCCCGCCGACCTGATCGGCGACATCCATGCGCAGCGCCCCGCCCTGCCGATCCTGGTGCTGACGGCGCATAACAGCGTCGCCGTCGCGGTGCAGGCGATGCGCGCCGGCGCCACCGACTATCTCTCCAAGCCGATCGCCCCCGAACGGCTGCTCGCCGCGCTCAACGCGACGCTGGAGGGCAATGTGCGCGGCGAACTGCGCCCGCTCACCGAGAAGATCAGCGCCCCGCTGGCGTTCGAGGATGTCGTCGGCGCCGCGCCCCAGTTCCGCACTGCCCTTGCCATCGCGGCAAAAGCCGCACGCGCCCGCGTACCGGTGCTGATCGAGGGCGAAAGCGGTGTCGGCAAGGATGTCGTCGCCCGCGCCATCCATGCCGCCTCGCCGCGCCACAAGCAGGCGATGGTGACCGTCAATTGCGGCGCGATCCCCGCCAACCTCGTCGAATCAGAACTGTTCGGTCATGAACGCGGCGCCTTCACCGGCGCATTCGACCGCCATGTCGGCAAATTCCTGTCGGCCGACATGGGCACCATCTTCCTCGACGAAGTCAGCGAAATGCCGCTCGACGCGCAGGTCAAGCTGCTGCGCGTGCTTCAGGATGGCGAGGTGCAGCCGATCGGCGCGCGCCGCCCCGTTCATGTCGATGTCCGCGTCATCGCCGCCACCAACAAGAAGCTCAGCGACGAGATCGAGGCGGGCCGGTTCCGCGAGGATCTCTATTATCGCCTCAACGTCGTCCAGTTGACCGTGCCCCCATTGCGGGAGCGTATGGGCGACATTCCCGCCCTGTGCCGCCACCTCCTCGCCCGCATCGCGACGCAGCCGGGCCTGCGCGGCCTCGGCCTCACCGACGATGCGCTGGCGCTGCTGATGCAGCATGACTGGCCGGGCAATGTCCGCCAACTCCAGAACGCCCTGTTCCGCGCCGCCGTGCTGTGCGAGGGCGATGCGCTGACCCCGCATGATTTCCCGCAGGTCGCCGCCCATATCCTGTCGCGCGGCGCCAGCGGTCCGCGCCAGCGCGCCGCCGCCACGCCACCGCGCGAAGCGGCCGGCATCACCCTGTTCGAAGGCGACGGCCATGTCCGCCAGCTCGCCGAGATCGAGGCCGACGTCATCCGCCTGGCCATCGGCCATTATCGCGGCCGCATGACCGAAGTCGCCCGTCGGCTGGGGATCGGCCGTTCGACCCTCTATCGCAAGCTCGCAGAACTCGGCATCGACAACGCGGCCTGATCGCGGGACCGGGCGCCCTGCGGCCGGGGCATATTGTCGCGGGGGTTCCGCTACGGCGTTGAATTATCCCCGCGCCTATGCTTTTGAACGGGGCATGAAAGCGCCCCTCCTCGCCACCTGCTCCCCCCTCCTGCTGCTGGTCGCCTGTGGCCGCGCCGAACCGGTCGCGGACATGCCGAGCCAGGAGGAACTGGCCGCCGCCGCGAATGCGGCCGCTGCCAATGCGCTGGCCAACGCGCAGAAGGATGATGCCGGCGACAGCCGCAACTATGTGAATATCGACCATGGCTATTCCGTTACCATGCCCGAAGGCTGGATGAAGGATGGCGAAGCCAGCAATGCCGATGGCGTCGTCTATCAGGATCCCGGCGCAGGGGCCGACGTCCGCGTCTTCTGGCAGAAGAATGACAATGACCAGACACTGCAACAGATCGTCGAGGCACTGTCCGACGGCGCCGAGGGCGTGGATGGCGATTTCATCGGCGAGAATGAATATCGCGGCACAGCCAATGACGGCGAAGGCAATAATGTCGCGCTGCGCCTGCTGAAACAGCCTGACGGCGCGATCGTCACCGCCACCTTCGTCTATCCCGAAATGCTGAGCGAACAATATCAGCCGATCGCGCAGGCCCTGCTCGACAGCCTGCGCATCTTCGCACCCAAGGCCCAGACGCCGGAGGGAGCCAGCGCCACGGCCACGCCCGCACCAGCCGCCAACGCCAGCAACTGACCGGCGGCTTTCGGCGCGGTCGTTCGTTTCCGTCCGCATCGATCATTCCGAACCGCTGCCAGGAAGCCCAGCCCCTTGCCCCTGATCCGCCCCTTCGCCCCCGCCGACCAGCCGGGCATTCTCGACCTGATCCTGGGCATCCAGCGCGACGAATATGGCATCGCCATCACCGCAGCGGACCAGCCGGACCTCACCGACATAGCGGGCTTCTATTTGCCCGGCACCGGCGGCTTCTGGGTCGCGGAGGAGGACGGCCGGATCGTCGGCACGATCGCGCTTAAGGATATCGGCCAAAATCAGGGCGCGCTGCGCAAGATGTTCGTGGCGTCCAGCCATCGCGGCCGCGCCGCTGGTGTCGCCCAGGCGCTGCTCGACCATCTGCTCGACGCGGCGACCGACCGCGGCCTCGCCCAAATCTATCTCGGCACCACCGCCCGTTTCCTGGCGGCGCATCGCTTCTACGAGAAGAATGGCTTCATACTGGTCGAAGCCGACTACCTGCCGCCCGCCTTCCCCAGGATGGCGGTCGACACGCGCTTCTACGAAAAATCGATCGAACCGGCGGAAGCCGGATAGATTACGGATTATCGGTGCTGTTGGCCTTGGCGCCCGGCACCGCTTCCTTGCTGGTCATCGCGACTGCCGGCGGTCCCTTCTGGATCGCCGCATTGAGCTGCGCGACTTCGGGGCAGCTGCCCTTGCACAGGCTCTGCGCCTGGGCCAGATTTTCCTTGGCCTTGGCGATTGCGCCCTTTGCGACCATCGCCTCGCCCTGCCCGGCGATCGCGGTCACATCGGTCGGGTCGAGCAGCAACGCTTCCTTGTAGAGGCGGATGGCCTTGCCCTGCAGCCCCTGCGCCCGCGCCACTTCGGCCAGTTCGATATAGGCCGCACGGTTGCGCGGATCCACCGCCAGCGCGCTTTCCAGCGCGTCGGTGGCGCCGGTCAGATTGCCCGCCTTGCGCGCCGCCTCGCCCGCCTTCTGCCATTCGATCGATCGCGGTTCGATCTGGGTATCGGGGCGCTGGGTCAGGCCCACGCTGGAAACGGTGGTCAGAAGGACGGCAAGGGCAATCGAGGCCGGGGTGAAACGCATCAAAATCTCCAGCCATGTTTCAGGCATTGACTCAGGCCCGCAGACCGAAGGGCAAGTGTCGCTATTTTGCGCGCGCTTGTCCATGGCCTGTTTCAGGCGGTCCTCCGCAGCCGGGCGAAGTAGAAGCCATCGGTGCCGTCATGGCCGGGCGTCAGCAGCAGCCCATGGCCATGGGCGCGGCCCATATCCGCTTCGATCGGCTCGGCACTCCAGCCGGCCTGACGCGCCAGAAACGCATCCACCTGATCCCGCCCCTCTCTGTCGGTCAATGCACAGGTAGCATAGACCAGCAGACCGCCGGGCGCCAGCAAGGGCGCGGCGAAATCCAGAATCCGGGCCTGTTCCGACACCAGCCGGTCGAGCCGCGCCTGGGTCAGGCGCCAGCGCGCCTCGGGATTGCGGCGCCAGGTGCCCGTGCCCGAACAGGGCGCATCGACCAGCACGATGTCCGCCTGCCCCGCCAGCGGCGCCAGCGCGCGCGCCTCATGCCCCTGGTCCAGCAGCAGCCTCTCGATGCAGGTCACGCCCGCCCGCTCGGCGCGCGGCGCCAGCCGGTCGATCCGGTTGCGGATCGTGTCGGCGGCGATCAGCCGGCCCTTGCCGCCCATCGCCGCAGCCAGCGCCAGCGTCTTGCCGCCCGCACCCGCGCACAGGTCGATCACCGTCTGGCCGGCCTGCGCCCCGCATGCCGCCGAAATGAGCTGGCTACCGGCATCCTGCACCTCGACCGCGCCGCGCTTCCACGCCTCGCTCTGCTCGACCGGATAGCCTTCGGGCAGGCGCAGCGCGTCCGGGATGCCCTCGATCGGCGTCGCATCCGGCAATTCGGGCGCCACTTGCGCGGACGTCGCCTTCAGTCGATTGACGCGCAGGTCCACCGGCGCGCGACCCAGCAGCGCGTCCTGCTCCACCGATGCGGCCAGCAGGGGCTGCAACCATCCCGGCACCGCGCCCGCCGCCGCGCCTGCTTCGCCCGGCTCGATCGGCAGCGGCGCATGGGCCGATCCGTCGAACAGCGCGGCCAACTCCGGTTGGGCCTCGACCAGGCCGATCATCGCCGCGCGGCCAGTCTCGGGCCGATCGGCGACGCGGCGGATCGCGTCATAGACATGGTCGCGCACAGCGCGGCGATCGCGCGACCCGGCATAGCGCCGTTCCTTGAAATAGCGCGCGATCAGCGTGTCCGCCGCCGGCCCGCCATCACGGGCGGCGGCAATGATCGCGTCCAGCAGGTCGATCGCGGCTTGGATACGGGCGGATGGAGTCATTTATACCTTCCCCCCTCCCTTCCAGGGAGGGTTAACCGGAGACACGTGTCTCCGGTTAAGGGTGGGTGCCTCCGCAGGAGGCTCGCTCCGCTCGCTACCCACCCTCGATCAGAGTCACGTGCCTCTGATCGACCCATCCCTTGAAAGGGAGGGGAATGAAATGGGTTAGCGCGTCGGATAGTTGGGGGCCTCACGCGTGATTGTCACGTCGTGGACATGGCTTTCCGACAGGCCGGCATTGGTGATCTGGACGAAGCGGGCACGCTCCTGCAGATCCTTGATCGTGCGGCTGCCGGTATAGCCCATCGCGGCCTTCACGCCGCCGACCAGCTGATGGATGACATCCTTGGCCGGGCCCTTGAACGGCACCTGGCCTTCGATACCCTCGGGCACCAGCTTCATCTGGTCCTTGATGTCGGCCTGGAAATAGCGGTCGGCGCTGCCGCGCGCCATCGCGCCGACGCTGCCCATGCCGCGATAGCTCTTATAGGCGCGGCCCTGATACAGGAAGGTTTCGCCCGGCGCTTCGGCCGTGCCCGCCAGCAGCGAGCCCACCATGACGCAGCCCGCGCCCGCGGCCAGTGCCTTGGCGACGTCACCCGACGTACGCAGGCCGCCATCCGCGATCACCGGCACGCCATGCTTGTGCGCCTCATTGGCCGAATCCATGACGGCGGTCAGTTGCGGCACGCCCACGCCGGCGACGACGCGGGTGGTGCAGATGGAGCCGGGGCCGATGCCGACCTTCACGCAGTCCGCGCCGGCGTCGATCAGCGCCTTGGTCGCTTCGGCGGTGGCGACATTGCCGGCCACGACCTGGACATGGTTGGACAGCTTCTTGACCGCTTCGACCGCGACCGCGACCTGCTTGCTGTGGCCATGGGCGGTGTCGATGACGATCAGGTCGCATTCCGCGTCGATCAGCGCCTTGCTGCGCTCCAGCCCCTTGTCGCCCACGGTCGATGCCGCGGCGACGCGCAGCCGGCCCGACGCATCCTTGGTCGCCTGCGGATAGGTGACGGCCTTCTCGATATCCTTGACCGTGATCAGGCCCACGCAGTGATAATTATCGTCCACCACCAGCAGCTTCTCGATCCGGCGGGCATGCAGCAGGCGCATCGCCTCATCCTGGCCGACACCGGCCTTGACCGTCGCCAGATTGTCCTTGGTCATCAGCTCGCTGACCGGCTGGCCGGGATTCTCGGCAAAGCGGGTATCGCGATGGGTCAGGATGCCGACCAGCTTGCCGCTGGCCTCGACGACCGGAATGCCGCTGATCCTGTGGCGCTGCATCAGCATCTGCGCGTCGGCTAGCGTGGCGGTCGGCAGGATGGTGATGGGGTTGACGACCATGCCGCTTTCGAAGCGCTTGACCGCGCGGACCGCATCGGCCTGCTCCTCGACCGTCAGGTTACGGTGCAGCACGCCGATGCCGCCCAGCTGCGCCATGACGATCGCCATGTCGGCCTCGGTCACCGTATCCATCGCCGACGACAGGATCGGGATGTTCAGCTTGATCGCCTTGGTCACATGGGTGGACGTGTCGGCCTGGCTGGGCAGCACATCGGATTCGGCGGGCTGCAACAGCACGTCGTCAAAGGTGAGGCCAAGGCGGATGTCCATGTGAAAGCCACTTTCTGCTGCGCGGGTCGGGCGGAGGGGAACCGGACCGCTGGGGATTCGTGGCGGCCCATGTAACCATTAACCCGCAAAACGGCCAGACCCCGGCGTCATTTTATTGCGGCACCTATGCGGCATCCTGCAGCCGCCGGTCCAACGGCCCGGACGCGGCCAGGCGCAATATGCTCCCCTTCCCAGCCACATGGGATTTTCTGCCCTGTCTCAGGGTATTTACGCAATGCCCACGCCCTTCACCGGCTGCTAGACCGACCCCGACCAAGGCTTTCCCCTGCGATCGTTCCGCGATCCAAGCGAAGGAGACGGCAGATATGCCCCAATCGCCGATACCGGGTTTCGACATTCCCCGCACCGCCCCCGACGGATTCGTCCACGAACCCGACGCAGCCGGTGCCTTCTGGGAAAACAGCGCCGCCAACACCCTGCCCCCGCCCGACATGGTGGCCGCCTATCAGCGCAATCGCCCCCTGCCCACGGACGGCATCGACACGCGCAAGGCCTATATCATCGGCGGCGGCATCGCCGGCCTTGCCGCCGCTTATTATCTGATCCGCGACGCGCATATGCCGCCGGCCAACATCATGATCCTCGAAAATCTTCATATCGAGGGCGGTTCGCTCGATGGCGCGGGCAATGCGCAGGACGGCTATATCATCCGCGGCGGGCGCGAGATGAACTGGAACTACGACAATCTGTGGGACATGTTCCAGGACGTGCCCGCGCTCGAGCTGCCCGAAGGGTTCAGCGTCCTGGACGAATATCGGATGGTCAACGACAATGACCCCAACTGGTCGAAGGCCCGGCTGATGCATCGGCAGGGCGAGATACGCGACTTCTCGACCCTCGGCCTCACCCGTGCCCAGCAATGGGAACTCATTCGCCTGCTGCTCAAGCGCAAGGAGGATCTGGATGACCTGACGATCGAGGATTATTTCTCCAAGGGCTTTCTCCAGAGCAATTTCTGGTTCCTCTGGCGCTCCATGTTTGCCTTCCAGAACTGGCAGAGCCTGCTGGAAATGAAGCTCTACATGCACCGCTTCCTCGATGCGCTCGACGGGCTGCACGACATGTCGGCGCTGGTCTTCCCCAAATATAACCAGTTTGACAGCTTCGTCCGCCCGCTCAGCAAGCTCTTGCGCGACAAGGGCGTGCAGATCCGCTTCGACACCCAGGTGCGCGACATGCGCATGCGCCTGGAGGGCGACCGGCGCACCGTCACCGACCTCCTCTGCCGCATCGGCGGCCGGGAAGACAGCATCGCCATCGGTCCCCGCGATCTGGTCTTCGCCCTCACCGGATCGATCACCGAGGGGACGGCCTATGGCGACATGGACCATGCCCCGGTGCTGGAACGGGGCAAGGCCGATCCCGGCCCGGACAGCGACTGGACGCTGTGGAAGAATCTCGCCGCCAAGTCGCCGGTCTTCGGTCGGCCCGAAAAATTCTATGGCGATGCGGACCGTTCCACCTGGGAATCGGCGACGCTGACCTGCAAGCCATCGCCGCTGGTCGATCGCCTGAAGCAATTGTCCGTCAATGATCCCTATTCGGGCCGCACCGTCACCGGCGGGGTCATCACCTTCACCGACAGCAATTGGGTGATGAGCTTCACCTGCAACCGCCAGCCCCATTTCCCCGACCAGCCCGGCGATGTGCTGGTGCTGTGGGTCTATGCCCTGCTGATGGACAAGGATGGCAATCATGTGAAGAAGCCGATGCCGGCCTGCACGGGCCGCGAGATATTGGCCGAACTCTGCTATCATCTGGGCATCGCAGACCAGATCGACGCCGTCGCCGCCAATACCAGGGTGCGCCTGGCGCTGATGCCCTATATCACGGCCGAATTCATGCCCCGCGCCGCTGGCGACCGCCCCCGCATCGTGCCGGAGGGTTGCACCAATCTCGGCCTGCTCGGCCAGTTCGTGGAAACCAACAATGATGTGGTCTTCACCATGGAAAGCTCGGTCCGCACCGCGCGGGTCGCGGTCTACACACTGCTCGACATCCCCAAGGCCGTGCCGGACCTCAGCCCGACCCAATATGATATCCGCAATCTGCTGAAAGCCGCCCGCGCGCTCAACAATGGCGAGCCCTTCATCGGCGAGCGACTGCTGCGTCGCCTGCTCGACCGCACCTATTTCGCCCATATCCTGCCGCCCGCCCCCGACGGCGCACCGCTTGATCGGGCAGAGGAGGAATTGCGCGGCCTGCTCGGCAAGGGCGGCGACGCGATCCAGCGGGTCGGCACCTGGCTCAGCGGCTTCCGCGATGCGCTGCAACGCCGGGGCGACTGACCTGCCCAACCAAACAAAAAGGGGCGCGACCATCATGGCCGCGCCCCTTTTTCATTCCATTGCCTGCTCGGCGCTTAGGCGCCAGCGGGGGTCGGATCGCCGAACGGCCCCTTGCGCTTGCGCGTCTTGGGGATGGACGAACCCGCCGCCGGGATCACCGACGGCTTGATCGTGGTGCCGTCGTCGCGGGTGATCTCGCCCTTCTCCAGCAGCGCCTTGATCTCCTCGCCGGAGAGCGTCTCATATTCCAGCATGGCATTGGCCAGCAGGTGCAGCTGGTCCTCATGACCCTTCAGCAATTCCTGTGCACGGGCATAGCCCTGCTCCACCAGACCACGGATTTCCTTGTCGATCAGCTTCGCCGTCTCGTCCGACATATGGACGCGCTGGCTCTGCGAATAGCCAAGGAAGGTCTCGCCCTGCTGCTCTTCATATTGCAGCGGCCCCAGCTTGTCGGACATGCCCCACTGGGTGACCATGTCGCGCGCCAGCTTGGTGGCATATTGGATATCGCCCGACGCACCCGACGACACCTTGTCATAGCCGAAGATGATTTCCTCGGCGACCCGGCCGCCCATGGCCACGGCCATGTTCGCGTGCATCTTGTCACGATGATAGCTGTAGCTGTCCCGTTCCGGCAGGCGCATCACCATGCCCAGCGCACGGCCGCGCGGGATGATCGTCGCCTTGTGGATCGGGTCGGACGCCGGCTCATGGACCGCGACGATGGCATGGCCCGCCTCATGATAGGCGGTCATCTTCTTCTCATCGTCGGTCATGACCATGGAGCGGCGCTCGCTGCCCATCATGACCTTGTCCTTGGCCGCCTCGAACTCGTCCATGGCGACCAGACGCTTGCCGCGACGGGCTGCCATCAGGGCGGCTTCGTTGACCAGGTTGGCAAGGTCCGCGCCCGAGAAGCCCGGCGTGCCGCGCGCGATGGTGCGCGGGTTGACGTCGGGCGCCAGCGGCACCTTCTTCATGTGGACAGCCAGAATCTTCTCGCGGCCCTCGATGTCGGGACGGGGCACCACGACCTGACGGTCGAAACGGCCCGGACGCAGCAGCGCGGGGTCCAGCACGTCGGGGCGGTTGGTCGCCGCAACGATGATGATGCCCTCATTGGCCTCGAAGCCGTCCATTTCGACCAGCAGCTGGTTCAACGTCTGCTCGCGCTCGTCATTGCCATTGCCCAGGCCCGCGCCGCGATGGCGCCCGACCGCGTCGATTTCGTCGATGAAGACGATGCACGGCGCATTCTTCTTGGCCTGTTCGAACATGTCGCGCACGCGGCTCGCGCCGACGCCGACGAACATCTCGACAAAGTCGGAACCCGAAATGGTGAAGAAGGGCACGCCCGCTTCACCCGCAATCGCGCGGGCCAGCAGCGTCTTGCCGGTGCCGGGCGAACCGACCAGCAGCGCGCCCTTGGGGATCTTGCCGCCCAGCCGTGCGAACTTGCTCGGGTCCTTCAGGAATTCGACGATTTCCTGCAGTTCCTCACGCGCTTCGTCGATGCCGGCGACGTCATCGAACGTCACCTTGCCATGCTTTTCGGTCAGCAGCTTGGCCTTGGACTTGCCAAAGCCCATCGCGCCACCGGCGCCGCCGCCCTTCTGCATCTGGCGCAGCACGAAGAAGGCGATGCCCAGGATCAGCAGGAACGGCAGCGACTGATACAGCATGATCTGCCAGAAGCTGGGCTGCTGTTCGGCCTGGCCCGAATATTTGACGTTATAATCGTCCAGCAGGTCGGTCAGCTTGGGGTCATTGACCGGGACCGTGCTGAAACCCTGGCCACTCGACAGGGTGCCGGTGATCCGGTCGGGCGCGATCGCCACATCCTTGACCTGGCCTTCCTGCACCTTGGCACGGAATTCCGAATAGGCGATGGCGCTGCCGGCCTGGGTGGTCGGGCGCTCGAACAGCGAAACGAACAGGAGCAGGGCGATGATGACCCCTGCCCAAATCATCGCACTCTTGATCCAGGGATTACCCTGTGGGTCTTTTTCGTCGTTCATCATCACTCTCTTTCACCCCGCAAGATAGGGTGTGGCCGGCAAAGCGCAAGCTGGACGCGCCGTCCGCTGCCGATTTCCGGCCCTGTCGATGTCCAGCTGGTCAGTTACCGGTCAGCTGGAACAGCGCGACATAGGCCAGCACCAGCGCCAGGCCGGCGGACAGGCCGCACAGCAGATAGCCCATGTAGAGAAGCAGCGGCGGATGCGCCTTGTTCAGCTTCCGGTTCCGCTTCACGGCCGAGAGGATCACGCTGACCAGCAAGCCATAGGTCAGCGCCGCAAATTCCATCATTCCGAACAAATCCCGCTATTGCTCACGCCATGTGGTTAACGGCCCATGGGTTAAGAACCGGTCAGCATGCCGCCCAAAAGCGACCGGCCGTTGATGTCCCGCGTCGGATGGTGGAACTTTTCCGAAATCTTAGCGTCGCGGGGGTGCCGGCGACAGGGTCCATACCGCGCCACCGCGCAGCAGCCAGTCGCCCAGACTCGCCTGCCGCCCCGCCCGCGCCGCGGCAATCGCCCGATCCAGCGCCTCGCCGCGCGGCAGCACGATCTCCGGGTCGGCAGAACAGAGCATCTCGATCAGCAACCGGCGCAAAAGCTCGCGCGGCAGGTCGGTGCGGTCCAGCACCCAGGCGTCGGTCGATGGATGGATATGCGTGGCCGCCAGCCCCGCCACCGTCCATTGCAACGCCGCTTCCGCCTCCGCCAACGCCGCCGCACTGCGTGCCGCCGCCTCGGCATCGATCCAGTCGACACCATCCAGCCGCTTGCGCAGCGCCGCCCGGTCGAAGCGCGGATCGGCATTGGACGGGTCCAGCACATAGGGTAGCCCCGCCTGGTCGGCATGGGCCTGCAACTGCGCCTTGCGCACCGTCAGCAACGGCCGCAGCACCCGGCCCGCCCGCGCCCGCACCCCGGCCAGGCCGCCGACCCCCGATCCCCGGTTGAGCCGCATCAACAGGGTTTCCAGCTGGTCGTCGGCATGATGGGCGGTCAATATCCAGTCCAGCCCGGCCCCGGCCCGCCATGCCTCCAGCTGGGCATAACGCTGTCGCCGCGCCCAGTCCTGAATATTGCCGGACACCGCAGTCTCCGGCGCCAGGGTCGCATGGGGGACGCGCCGCTCCGCACACCAGCGCGCGACCATCGCCGCCTCGGCCGCGGATTCAGCCCGCAATCCATGATCCAGCGTCGCCGCCGCCACCCGACCGGGCCAGGCCTGCACCGCCAGGTCCAGCAGCGCCATACTGTCCGGCCCGCCCGACACCGCAATGCCGAACCGGGCCGTCTCCTCCCCATCCACCAGCGCGCGCACGGCCAGCCGCAGCGCATCGGGGCGATGGGAAGGTGCCAGCTCCGGCACGTCTATCGGCTCACACGCTGCACTTGGCCTTGGTCCGGCCCTTGTCCATCATGCCGCGCAGGCCGCTCGACAGGGTCGAACCATAGACCTGTTCCAGCTCCGCATAGACCTTGCAGGCGTCCGCAGGCTTCTTGAGCTGGATCAGCGCCTCGCCCAGATAGGCCAGGCTGTCGGGCGCGCGCTCGCCACGCGGGCGCTTCTGGTAATTTTCGTAGAAGGCGACCGACGCCAGCGCCGGCTTGCCATCGTCCAGATAGGCGCGGCCCAGCAGGTTGGCGGCGCGGCTGCCGACCGACCCGTCGCCATATTTGTCGACCGTCGCCTTGAGCTGGGCCTGCGCCTCGGGATAGAATTTCGCGTCCCACAGACGGAAACCATAGCTATAGGCATCGCCCGCCGCATCGCCGGTATCCGGCTTCTCGATCGCCGCCACCGCCGTCTTGCGCGCATCGCTGGCCACCGGCGCGGCGGCGGACTTTGCGGGCGGGGTCGTCGGCTTGGCGGCGGCCGGCTTGGGCGCGGGCGCATCGGTCGCGACCGTCGGACGCATCACCGGCGGACCGGCTTCGACCGGCGTTGCCGCGCGCGCTTCGGCTTCCGCCTTGTAGCGGTTGAATGCCTCTTCCAACTGCTTGAGCTTGTAGCTGTTTTCCTCGACCTGGCCGGTGATCGAGGCGAGCTGCGATTCCAGCGCCCCCACCCGCGCGGTCAGGTCGGCCACCGGGCTCGACGTCGGACTGCCCGGCGCGATGGTCGGCGTCTGGGGACGGGTGATTTCCGCCTCTACCGGCGTGCCGGCCGGGAACACCTTGCGCTGCACCGCCCGCATTTCCTTTTCCAGCCGGTCGACCCGCAGTTCGACCGTGGGATTCTGCTGAGCAGCGGCCGGCACGGCCGACAGCAGCGGGGCCGCCAGCGCGATGGCGGTGGTGGCGAAAAAGGCGTAACGCATGATGATCCCCGACTAAATCTTTCCGCCTTTAACCATAGGCGGACGCGCCACGCAACAAAGCGCGGCCCGCTCGTACCTGTCCGGCTATGGGACGAGTCAGTTGCCCGCGCTGGGCTGCGGCGCGGCGGTCGGCGGCGGTGGCGCAGCCGGCGTCGGCACGCTCCCCTGCCCGGCCGCGGGCGTCGTCGGCGCGCGCGGCAGCTGGCCAGCCGGTGCCGGAGCGCCCGCCGGAGCCCCTGCCGGTGCAGCGGCCCGTGCCAGCAGCGCCTCGGCACTGACCGGAACGTCGGCGATGGTGCGGTCGGCCGCGCCCAGCGGCGGGATCGCCTTGCCACCCACGGTCACGTCCAGCGCCTGCGGGCGACCGGTCAGGATCGTCGGATTGCGTGCGCCAGCCGGCAGGGTGAAGCTCTCGCCCTTCTTCAGCAGCCCGTCCTTCAGCCGCTCGCCCGCCTCATCGACGATACGCATCCACACATCGTCATTGGCGGTGAACACCACCGGCCCGGTCACGGGCGCCGCAATCGGCGCCTGCACGCCGGCCTTGGGTGCGGCGGCCGGCTTTTCCGCCTGCTGCTCGGCGATTTCCTCGCCGGTCGGCGGGGTCAGCAACTGGGTGCGCCAGATGGTGAAGCCGGCAATCACGATGATGCCGATCACCGCCGCGGTCCAGGCCAGGGTGCGCGATGGCACCCGCGCCGGGTCGGCCGGCTCGAACGCTTCGTAGCGGGTCGCCCCCATGTCGGAATTATGCACGGCATTGCGCACGTCGGCGGCGATCGCCACCTCGTCCAGATCGATCGCGCGGGCATAGGCGCGGGCGAAACCCACCGCATAGGGAATGCCCGGCAAGGCGCCATAATCGTCCCGCTCGATCGCCTCCAGCTGGCGCTGGGCGATGCGCGTCCGGGTGGCGATATCCTGCACCGACAGCCCCTGCGCCTCGCGCGCGGCGCGCAACTTGGCGCCGGGGGTGCTGGGCTGCGCTGCCGTCGCGTCGTCCGCGACGGGTTCGAATTCGGGTTCGTCTGCCATGCTGCTCCGCGACCTTGATTGGCGGCCTTGTCTCATTGCGGGACGGCGCTTGTCAACGCCGGGGCGGTGTCTTTTCAGGCCAGCTCGATGTTCCGCTGCTCGGCCCAGCTGGTCAATTGCGCGCGCAGATCGCTCGCCCCGCTGTCCAGCAGATCGCGCATCAGCGCCTGCAATTCGGCCGCATCGATCGCGCGGATCATCGCCTTGACCGGCCCGACCGACGCCGGCGTGATCGACAGCCGCCGCACGCCCAGGCCAATCAGCGCCATCGCCTCCAGCGTGCGTCCGCCCATTTCGCCACAGACGCCGACCGGCACCTTGTAGATCTCGCAGATCCGCACCACCCGATCCAGGAAACGCAGGATCGCCAGGCTCAGCCAGTCATAGCGCTCCGCCAGCTTGGGATGGGCACGGTCGGCGGCGAACAGGAACTGAGTCAGGTCGTTGGTGCCGATCGACAGGAAATCGAGCTGCGGCAGCAGCAGGTCCAGCACCTCGGCCAGCGCCGGCACCTCCAGCATCGCGCCATAGCGCACCGCCACCGGCAACTTCTTCTTCTGCCCGATCAGCCATTGCCGCTGATGCTCGACCAGCGTTCGCGCCTCCTCGAACTCCCAGGGCTCCGACACCATCGGGAACATGATGTTCAGCACCTTGCCCGCGCTCGCCTCCAGCAAGGCGCGCGCCTGCGCCTTCATCAGGCCGTCGCGGTCCAGCGCCAGCCGGATCGCGCGCCAGCCCATCGCCGGATTATCCTCATGCTCGTCATCCTCGCGCGTCATGTAGGGCAGCGCCTTGTCACCGCCGATGTCGACGGTGCGGAAAATGACGGGCCGGTCGCCGGCCGCGTCCAGCACATCCTTGTAGAGCCGCTGCTGCTTCTCGCGCTGCGGCAGCGTCGCCGACACCAGGAACTGGAATTCGGTGCGGAACAGGCCGATGCCGTCGGCGCCGACCATGTCCAGCGCCTGCGCATCCTCGCGCAGACCGGCATTGACCATCAGCTCGATCCGCGCGCCATCCTGCGTCACCGATGGCAGGTCGCGCAGCGCGGCAAATTCCGCCCGCCGCTTCTGGGTGATGTGCAGCTTGGTCTCGAACGCCTCCTCCATGTCGGGCGTCGGCCGGATCAGCAGCGCATTTTCGGCGACATCCATCAGGATCAGGTCGCCTTCATTGACCCGGTGGCGAATGTCGCGCACCCGGCCCAGCACCGGCACGCCCATGGCGCGGGCGACGATGGTGACATGGGCGGTCAGCGACCCTTCCTCCAGGATCACGCCCTTCAGCCGCCGCCGGTCATATTCCAGCAGCTCCGCCGGCCCCAGGTTGCGCGCGATCAGGATGGCGTCCTGCCGCAACCCCAGTTGCGCCGCCGTGCCCAATTGCCCGGACACGATGCGCAGCAGCCGGTTGGCCATGTCCTCCAGATCGTGCATCCGGTCCTGCAACAGCGGATCGTCGATCTGGCGCATCCGCATCCGGGTGCGCTGCTGCACTCGCTCGATCGCCGCCTCGGCGGTCAGGCCGCTGTCGATCGCCTCGTTGATGCGGCGGATCCAGCCCTCGTCATAGGCGAACATCTTGTAGGTTTCGAGCACCTCCTGATGCTCGCCCTCGGTCCCGAAATCGGCCGTGCCGGTCATCCGGTCGATCTGTTCGCGCATCTTGGCAAAGGCGGAAATGACCCGCTGCCGCTCCGCTTCCGTATCCTCGGCGACGGTATGCTCGATATGGACGCGCGGCTGGTGGAAGACGACATGGCCCCGCGCCATGCCCATCACCAGTTGCAAGCCGGTCATGATGTTCGATCCGGTTTCCTGTACCCGCGCATCGGTCGGGCCGTCATCGGCCAGTTCGGCATTGGCGATCAGCTCGGACAGCACCATGGCCACCGTCTGCAGCGCCTCGATCTCGACCTCTTCATATTTGCGCGGCTCGACATGCTGCACGCACAGCACGCCCAGCGCGCGCTCGCGCCGCACGATCGGCACGCCGGCAAAGCTGTGGAACAGTTCCTCGCCGGTTTCCGGGCGATAGGAAAAGTCGGGATGGGCGGCGGCCTCGTCCAGGTTCAGCGGCTCGACATTGGTGGCGATCAGCCCGACCAGCCCCTCGCCCTTGGCCATGCGGGTGACATGCACCGCCTCCTGCTTCAGGCCGCGGGTCGCGAACAGTTCCAGCACGCCCTCGCGCACCAGATAGATGGAGCAGACCTCGCTCGACAGCGATTCGCCGATGATCTCCACCACCTTGTTCAGCTTGGCCTGCGCGCTGGTGCGCGCCGCCATCACCTCCTGCAGGCGGACGAGGATCTGGCGGGCGGCGGCGGCGGGCGTACTGGGCATGGCAAATCGCTAACAGATGGATGGCTTTCTTTCCAAGCGCTTTCCTCGCGATATGTTCATGAACCCCGCAGAAAAGCACGATTGTTGCGCATCGCTGATAAGCTAGGTCATCTTCCTCATTTGCGTGGCGGATACATGCTGTACATTCGTCTAACGCCGCAAAGGCAGCATCAAGCATGTCTGGGAGTCAGGGATCATGGAAACGACCACGCCAACGGAGTTTGAACAGGAGCTTCTGGACCGCGGCTATTCGCGCCGCCAGCTGGCCAAGGTGACCGCGCTGCTCGGCGCCGGCGCCGTCGCGATGCGCACCGTCGGTGCCGCCGCGCAGCAGGCCGCCAAGCCGGTCGAAGGCGCGGTCCGCATCGGCGCCAACGAATGCTGGACCGGCCCCTTCCCGGTCGCCGCCGAAGCCGCCTTCAAGCTGGTGACCGAAGGCAATCGCTACGAACCCGACAATGAGCATGAAAAGCTGTTCGCCGCCGTCGCGCAGGTCGAAGGCATCCCGGCCAACCGCATCGTCGCCTGGCCCGGCTCGTCCGATCCGCTGAGCCGCGTCGCCGTCGCCTTCGCCTCGCCGACCAAGGGCATCGTCACCGCCGACCCGACCTATGAAGCGATCTGGCGCACCGGCGCCTGGCTCGGCGCCAAGGTGACGAAGGTGCCGCTGACCAAGGACAATGCCCATGACGTGAAGGCGATGCTGGCGGCGGATCCCAATGCCGGCGTCTATTATATCTGCTCGCCCAACAACCCGACCGGCACGATTACGCCGATCGGCGACATCGAATGGCTGGCCGCCAACAAGCCCAAGGATTCGGTGCTGGTGGTCGACGAAGCCTATATCCACTGGACCGACACGCCGCGCGCCGCCAAGCTCGCCGCCACCCGCGACGACGTGCTGGTGCTGCGCACCTTCTCGAAGCTGTTCGGCATGGCCGGCATGCGCCTCGGCCTCACCTTCGCCGCGCCGTCGCTGATGGAAAAGATGATGCGCTATGACGGTGGCCAGGTCACCGCCATGCTGCCGATGACGGCCGTCGCCTGCGGCACCGTCTCGGTCGCCCAGGCCGATCTCATCAAGGCGCGCCAGGCCGAAATGGCGGCCAACCGTGACAAGGCGATCGCCCATCTGACCAAGAAGGGGATCAAGGTGCTGCCGGGCAGCATGGCGAACATGTTCATGGTCGACTGGGGCAAGCCCGCCAAGGACATGCAGGCCGCCCTGCTGACGCAGAAGGTGCAGATCGGCCGCAACTGGCCGATCTGGCCCAATGTCTCGCGCATCTCGGTCGGCTCGGCCAGCGAAATGGACGCCTTCTGCAAGGCCGTGGATGCGGTCTGGAAGGCCTGATCTGACCTGACCTTACGAAAAAGGGGCTGCGGCACGCAAAATAAAGCGTGCCGCAGCCCCTTTTGCATTGCGGAAATTGTTTCCGCCTTCGTTTCTCCAGACGAAATCCAAGGCATTTCGCAGGAAAACAAGGGGACAATCGGCATGACCATGATGTTGGACAAGGAAGCGCGGGAAGACCTGATCGAGCGCGGCTATTCGCGCCGCCAGCTTGCCAAGGTTGCCGCCCTGATCGGCGCCGGCGCCGCGATGCACGAAATGCTGGCCGCGCCCGCCTTCGCGCAGCAGCAGGCCGCCCGCGGCATCAAGGGCGCGGTGCGCATCGGCTCGAACGAATGCTGGACCGGCCCCTTCCCCTCGGGCGTCGACGCCATCGCCAAGGCCGGCGCCGTCGGCAACTGGTATGACCCCGACAATTATCGTGGCGACCTGGTCTCGACCATCGCCAAGGTGGAGGGCATTCCCGAAGCCCAGGTGATGCTGTGGCCCGGCTCGGGCGGCCCGCTGGTCTCGACCGTCGCGGCCTATTGCTCGCCGACCAAGGGCCTGGTGACCGCCGACCCGACCTTCGAATCCGCCTGGCGCACCGCCGATTACCTCAAGGCGCCGATCGCCAAGGCGCCCCAGGCCGTCGGCAAGGGCCATGACGTCAAGGCCATGCTGGCCGCCAACCCGAACGCCGGCCTCTACTATATCTGCACGCCCAACAACCCGACCGGCACGATCACGCCGATCGCCGACATCAAGTGGCTGCTCGACAACAAGCCGGCCGACGCCATGCTGCTGGTCGACGAAGCCTATATCCACTTCTCGGACGCGCCCAGCGCCGCTTCGCTGATCGGCAACCGCAAGGACATCATCGTCATGCGGACCTTCTCGAAGCTGTTCGGCATGGCCGGCATCCGCCTCGGCCTCACCTTCGCCGATCCCGAAGTGCAGAAGCGCCTGATGCTGTTCGGCCCGTCGGCCGGCGGCCTGTCGATCACCGCCATGGCCTGCGGCAACGCCGTCTATCCCGAAGCTGCGCTCATCAAGGCGCGCCGCGACGAGATGATCGCCGCCCGCGACCAGACCATTGCCTGGCTCACCAAGAAGGGCATCGAAGTCCAGCCGGGCAGCCAGGCCAACATGTTCATGGTCAACTGGAAGAAGCCGGCCAAGGAAATGCAGGCCGCCCTGCTCGCCTCGCCGGAAAAGGTGCAGATCGGCCGCAACTGGCCGATCTGGCCCAATGTCTCGCGCGTCACCGTCGGTTCGGCCGAAGACATGACGAAATTCTGTGCGGCTGTGGACAAGGTCTACAAGGCCTGAGCCACGGCACCCCATAGCAAAGCCGTCACGAAGGAGGGGCGTCCGGACACCGGGCGCCCCTTTTCATATCAGGGCGCATCGCCTTCCTGACTGTCCAGCGCCTTGCGATCCTCATGCGACACGAACTCGCAGGTCAGCAATGTCCGCCCGGCCATGGCAGGTCCCTGCCGCGCAACGACGGAAATCAGCCCCATCTCGCGCATGTCCTGCGCCGCATCGTCCAGTTGCCGCGCAAAGCCCAGGCTCGACGCGCCGAACAGGCGGCTCTTTTCCCTGGCAAGCCCATAACGGGCGGCCGCGGCCTCCGCGACCTCGCCATCCAGCAGCACGCCAACCGACATGCCGGCGAAGACCACCGCCCGCGCCACAAAGCCGTCCCGCTCGATCGGCGTGGGCAGCGTATAGATCGCCGCCCCCAACATCGATGTATCTGCTTTGGCGACCTTTTCGGCGGCTTCATACAGGGCGGTCGCGCTGTCGGTCGAATAGGGCGGCTGGCACAGCGCCGCGCCGAAAAAGTCCGGTGCCTCCTGCGCAGCGGCGGGCGTCCCCAGCAGGACGCCGATCGGCGCCACCATCCGGGCAAGGAAAGAAAATTTGCTCATCCACGCCAGATGCGCATTTTATGATGGATTTTCAATCAGGTTGAAGGGGCAGGCCGCCATCAGCCGCCCCTTTCCCGCTCAGAATATCTTCCGCACCGACAGCATCAGCGTCCGCCCTTCGGGATCGAGATAGGCGGGCTGATAGGCGACGGGCGTCGCACCCGTGCCATCGGTCACCTTCTGACGCCGGTTGAGCAGGTTGCCGACGGTGAAACTCACCCGCATGCCCCGCGCCCAATCCTGCCCGCGGAACCGGTTGGCCATGTTGGCGAACAGCCGCAGGTCGAACGTCACCAGCTGGCCAAAGCGCAGGTCGCCACCCGACGCCGTCTGGTCCCCGGTCACATGCGACGCGCTCTGCCAGTTGCCGTCCAGCCGGATGCCGACGCCATTGTCGATCACGCCACTGCTCAGCTGCACCTTGTGGCGCGGCTGCGGACTACCGCCCAGCGTGCCGCCGTTCAACAGGTCGACCCATGGCCCCCCCTCGCTCAGCAGCACCGCGTCGCGCAGCATGATGCTGTGATAGAGCGAGAGCTGCAGCCGCGCGCCATTATCGCTGCCGCCGCCGAACGGACCGCCACCGGGCGGACCGAAACCGCCCCGTCCGCCCGGCCCACCGGGACCGCCCGGACCACCAGGTCCACCGCCGGGCGGCGGACCATCGGGCGGCCCCATGCCATCGGGCGGAGGGCCAGGCGGCGGACCAAAGCCATCCGGCCCGCCAAAGCCGCCGGGCGGCCCCATCGGCGTCGCATCATCGGGCCGGTGGCCGTCGACCAGGATCGCATCCTGCTCGGCATCGGGACCACCGCCGGGCGCGCCCTCTGCGGGCTGCCCGTCGCCACCCTCCGCCTTTGGCGCCGCCATCTGCGCCTCATCGCCCTGCACCGCCGCCCGCCGCCATGGCGGCACGAAGCCGGCCGGCGGCTCGGGCCGCTTGGGCTTGCGCAATATCTGCGTGAAATTGAGGCCCCAGCGCAGCTGCTTTACCTCCTCGCGCGCGACATTGACGGACCGTGTGTCGATCCGCATCAGCATCCCGTCCTCGTCGCGGCTGTAGCGATCGGGGAAGGCTGCCTCCAATGCGGAAGACACGCCGGTCAGGCTGATGATCGCGTCGCGCGTCTCGCTGCTCACATAATTGGCCGACAGGCTCAGGTTGACCTTGGTGAGCGGCTTCACCGTCGCGCCCAGCTTGAACTGGTGGCGATTGTCGGCGGTCAGCGCCGGATTGCCGCCGCTCACCTGCGTCACCGTCACGCTTTGCCCGCGCACATAGTCATAGACGCGCACATTGCTGGTCGTGATGGTCGGGCTGTTGCGCTGGTCCAGCGTCGGCGCGGTCCGGTCATTATTGACCGCCGCGATGATGGTGATGCCGGTGCGCGGCGTCCAGCTGAGGCCATAGCCCAGCGTGCCGAGCGCGCCATAGTCGGAAACCTGCGTCACCGACGCGTTCATATTGGCGGTCAGCGTTCCCAGCACCGGCAGGAAGCCATTGCGCCGGCTGGCGATCGGCAGGTCGAAACTGATCTGGGCGCCGCCATTGGTGCGGCTCGCGGTCCGCTGCGACATCACCCCGTCCAGCGTGCTGGACGATCGCAGGCTGCTCGTGTCGCCGCTCAGGCGCAGGTTCATGCCGACATTGCCGGCCGGCAGCTTGAACAGCTTGCCATTGATTAGCAGGCTGGCGCTGCCCGTGTCCTGCAACGCACGCGCCTTCTGCGTACCCATGGCCCCCAGCAGGCTCGCGGGCAGCACGCCATCGGCCGCCACATCGCCCGCGTCCAGCGCCGCCTGCACATCGTCCAGATCATAGCCGCGATCGCTGTCGGTCCGGCTATCGCTGTGGCTGTAGCTGCCGATCACCGACATGCGCCAGGTCTTGGACAGGTCGATATTCAGGCTGACGCCGCTGCTCAGCGTCAGCGCGCGCGTGTCCTGATGCAGCGGATCGAGCGACAGGATGCGGTCGACCGTCTCGTCGCCGTCGGTCAGGCTGCCGGTGGGCAGGCCATTCAGCGCCTTGCTTGTCTTGTAGTCCGCCCGCCCGTTCCAGGACAGGTTCGCCGTCCCGCTCAACTGATGCGCGACCGTGGCGTTCAGCATGTAGCTGCGGGTGGCGGGCGACAGGGTGCGATAGGCACGGTCGTCACTGACCCGCCCGGTCGGATCGCCCGCCGCCTCCGGATCGACGATCACATCGCGCTCGCTTTCCAGCAGTGAGGCGGAGGATTTGGCCCGCGCGGTCACACTCACCCGGTCATTGTCGCGAATGCGGGTATAGCCGACATCGCCGGCCAGATTTTCGCCCTGCCCCGCCGTCGCGATCCCGCCGCCCGCATTGGCGACCTGCGATCGGAAGCGGCGGTGCAGGATGATGTTCACCACCTTGCGCTGCGCATCATAGCCATATTTGAGCGCGACCTCCTCGGGCAGGATGTCGAGCCGCAAGATCGCCTCGGTCGGCAGGTCGCTGACCTCGTTGACGCCCGAAATCCGCTTGCCGTTGACCAGCACCACCGGACCGTCATCGCTGCGCCCCTGGTTGCTGCTGGTCTGCGACGCGATCTCGTCCAGCAATTCGCTGACCGTGCCGACGCCATAGGCATCGATGTCGGCACGGCCGAGCTGGTTCTGCGCGGGAATATCGCCGATCACCGCGCCCGGCGGCGCCTGCCCGGTGACGACGATATCGTCGCTCGCCACGCTCTGCGCCGCAGCGGGCGTCGAAAGGGAGAACAGGCTGCATCCGGCGAGCAGCAGGGCGCTGCCCGCCCGACGGCAGGACAAGGATAGGCAAGGCATCGGCATCAATCCCGTCAGTTGCGCGGCGGTGGTCCGCCCGCGCCGCCCGGTCCACCGGGCCCACCACCGGGACCACGCCGCGGCATCAGGCTGCGCATCTCCTCGGCCGACAGTACCCCGTCATGATCGGCGTCCGCCGCATCGAAGCGGGCATGTTCGAACGCCAGCACTTCCTCCAGCGATGCGCCGGCATCATAATTGCTGTTGGCCTGGGCGATCGCGCTGGCATTGAGCGGTTCGATCAGCCGGCCCAATATCGCATCCTCGGGGTCGTCGCCCAGCTTGGGCATGATCGCCTCGGCCACCGGCCCGCCCTGATCGCCCATCGCGCCCGTTTCCGACAAGGCTACCGATCCCATGCTGCTTTGCCAGGCCTGGAACTCGGCCAGGCTCAGCGTGCCGTCATGATTGCTGTCGATCGCGTCGAAACGCGTGCGGATGATCGCTTCGCGCCGCGCCTGCACCACCAGCCGCAATTCGTCGATCGTCACCATGCCGTCGCGATTGCTGTCGGCTTCGGCAAACATGGCGGTCACGATCCTGTCGATCTGGCTGCGCTTGATCGGCTTCATCTCGCGCGGCTTTTGCAGCCGGCCTTCGCCGCCACCGGGAGGGCCGCCGCCGCCGCGCGGGCCACCGCCCATGCCTCCCCCCATGCCGCCGCCGCCCATGCCGCCACCCATGCCCCCCTGGGCCAGCAACGGCGCCGAACAGAGCAGCAGCGCCGCCCCGATCATCATCTTGCGCATCGCGCCTCGTCCTTCTTCATGAAAACAGGAACGGGGCGGCGCCGTCCCCCGGCACCGCCCCGCGTCGATCGCGATCAGAGCGTGCAGCGCACCCGCTTGCCGCGATAGAGATAGCTGTCCAGCCTGGCGTCATAGCTCTTGTAGCGATTGCGGCAGGCCTTCTGGTGCGCCGCGCCGGTCGAACGGCCCTGGGCCTTGGCGGACTGGGCCTTGGCCGGCTGGGCCTTTACCGGAGCAGGCTTCTTGGCCGGCGCCTTGCTGCTCACCGGCTGGCTCGCGCCATGATGCGGCGCCTGCGCCATGGCCGGCGCGCCCAGCGTCGCCATCAGCGCGGCGGCGCCCAGGGTCAGGAGCGAGGGATAAGTCATGTCATGGCCTTTCATCTGGGTGGAAAATCTCCGCCCCGTCTGTGGCCACCCGATTTTGCCCCGTCATTTCACGAATATTTCAGAAGCCCGCGCCTTATTGCCTTCCTCTGTCAAAGACTTGGCCCGGCAAGCATACGGCGCGCCCGCATCACAGCCGCCTTGCCAAATTCCCGATATGCGGTATCCAATCCCGCAAATTGAACTTGAACTGGGAGGATGGGATGCGGTTGAGGCAGGCAATGATCGGGCTGGCCCTCCCCCTGCTCGTCGCAGCGCAAGCACCCTCGCCCGCCAGCTGGACCGACCCGACCACCGGCCACCGCATCGTCCGCGTCGATGACCGGCCGGGCAATTATGGCCTCTATTTCAATTATAATCCCTTCACCCCCGACGGAAAGCGCATGGTCTATCTGACGCCGGAGGGGATCCGCGTCACCGACACCAGCAACTGGCGAACCCGGCTGGTGCTGAAGGAAAAGGTCGACCGGCTGCTGTTCGTCGGCCACCGCGCCAATGTCGCTTATTATACCACCAACCCGACCGGCAGCAGCGAGGGCGAGCCGTCCTTCATCGTCTGGTCGGTCGATCTCGACAGCGGCAAGCGCCGCCGGATCGCGGCAATGCCGGGCGGCCGCATCGAATCCATCAATGCTGACGACACGCTGCTTGCCGGCCATCGCGAACTCGCCCCGCCGCCGCCCGCCATCGCCGCCCAGGGCAAGCGCGATCCGAAAACCGGCTCGCCCAGCTATAGCGGCACCGACGATCAGGGCCGCCCCCTCTCCTTCGCCGCCGCCAAGGAAAAATGGATGGAGGCCCGGCTCGCCGCCGGCGTGCCGATGGAAATCTTCGCGATCGACATCGCCACCGGCCAGCAGCGCCGCATCACCGCGTCGAAGGACTGGCTCAACCATGTCCAATTCTCGCCGACCGATCCTGATCTGCTCATGTATTGCCATGAAGGCCCCTGGCAGCAGGTCGACCGCATCTGGACCATCCGCACCGACGGCAGCGCCAAAACCAAGGTGCATCAGCGCATCCTGCAGGGCGAGATTGCCGGCCATGAATATTGGGCGCCCGACGGACGCACCATCTGGTACGACCTCATCATGCCGCAGGGGATGCGCTGGCTCGCCGGCCATGACGTCGCCAATAGCGCGCGCCGCTGGTATGCGATCCGTCCGGGCCAGGGCTCCTATCATTTCGCCTCATCGCCCGACGGCCGCAGCTTCTCGGGCGACGGCGCCAATGACGGCAAATATATCAGCCTCTTCCACCCCCGCCCCGACGACAATCCCCGCGCCCGCAACACGCTGGACGGCGACACGCTGATCGCCACCGGCACGCTGGAGACGGAACGGCTCGTCGATCTCGCAAGCCACGACTATACGCTCGAACCCAACCAGCATTTCACGCCCGACGGCAAATGGCTGGTCTATCGCAGCAATGTCGCCGGCAGCCCCGCCATCTACGCCGTCGAAATCGCGAACCCCCGCTAGGCCGCGGGCGGACAAGCCCGGCGCCCGCCGAATGGCGAGGATGGGTGGGAAGCTGGCCACCTGTTTCATAGGGTCATCCCCGCGCAGGCGGGGATCCATCTCCCCAGCGTCGGACCAGATGCAAGATCAGGAGATGGATTCCCGCCTGCGCGGGAATGACGGAAAGGGGTGGGAAGCGGATAGTCCGGTTTTGAGTTGCCGCCTTGGCATAGCAGCCATTCGTGATGCAGGTTATTATTGGCTTCTCAGCTTGGGGAGAATGCGTTGGACCTCGAACATGCAGAAAATCTTTTGATCATCCTCATTGAGAACTGCCGTCGTATCTTGGCCGCTAACTTCGGTGTTGATCGAGCCGAAGCTGCCATGTTCGAGGTTGTTGATCTCGTGCGAGAACATCCGGGCCTCAGGCAATTGCTCTTAGCCAAGGTCAAGAGTGCGTTGGCGAAGGATCTTGGGGCCGAAAATTCACCCGATGAGATACCGAGTGAATTGATAGAACTTGCGGCTCACGAATTTCGCTGGCCAGAGTTTGTAACGCTTGCTTCTGATCGCGTGGCTCGCTTCCCAAATGCTTGGTGTGACACTGGACGACGTATCGCAGACGCTATGGTGGATGGATGGGAAGACCGTGAATTTTACCGGCGCTACAGGCCTATCTGACAGCGGCTATCAGGTGCGCCGCTATGGCTGATGAACGACCACAAATGGTCGTTTGCAGACCGTCCGAATTTGTCCCAGCGGCGCACAAGCAAAGAATAGCGTTTAATTGAAATCGCGACATCGCGCGGAAGGGTAAATACTCCCTTCAGCCCATTCCCTCATATTCCGGTAACAGCTTCCCCGTCAGGCTGTCGCCGCGGCGCGCCCGCATTCCTTCCTGCCGGACCCTTGCCATGCGCCGCCTCACGACCAGCTTCCTCGACAGCGCCTTTGGCCATGGCGCGGACGGCCGCCCGCTGTTCATGCCCTTCGGCCTGATCGGCGGCCAATATGCCATCCCCGACATGGCCACCGCGCAGCGCCTGCGTCGCGGCGTCGCGCGCCTGCTGCCGCTCGCCCTGCTGCCGATATTCTGCCTGTTCGCGCTGTTCCTGCCGCCGCTGCGCAACGCCTACGCCCTGCCGCTGCTCGGCGCGATGGCGGTCAGCTTCGCGCTGTTCAGCATCACCTTCTTCCTCTGGGTCCGCCACGCCACGCGCGGCCTGCACCGCGTCGATCACGCGCAACGGGGCATGCCCGCCCTGCTCGATCCGGACGAGGCGCTCGCCCGCCGCCTGCTCGACCGGGTCCGTCCGCCGCGCACCCGCTCGGCCGAAGAGACGCTGGGCGCCCTGGCCGGTTTCGCCTGCCAGATGCTGCTGCGCCATCGCGCCGAACAGGAAGGCACCCCCGCCCCGTTGATCGAGGTCGCGACCCATGACGGGCGGCTGCGCTATTTCGGCGATGCCCTGAATGGCCTGCTCGCCGAATATCCCGGCTCGCTCTGGGCGGGCGTGGGCGATGGCAAGCCGCAACTGCTGCTCGGGCCGATCTTCCGCGAGATGACCGATGCCTGTGTCGGCGACTCCCGCGACTATGCCGACATGATAGGCCTGCTCCAGCGCCACTGGAGCGCCACCGCGCTGATCCTGCGCGGCCAGGGCGTGGATATCGAACGCTGGCCCGACCTGTTCGTTCGCGCGCTGCGGGAACTGGTGCAGGAAGGCGGCGACACATCGCTGCGCCCCGCCCTGCTCTTCATGCGCGCCGCCATCGCCATGTCGAAAATGGACCCGGCGGAAATATTGGTGCCCGACCAGCCCGTCGGCGATCCGCTCAGGCGCTCGCGGCCGACGTCTCGCACAGCGCCTTGAACTGGGCCATCATCTCGTCCCAGCCGGGATGGAAGCCCATTTCCTCATGCCGCGCCTTCGCCTCCGCGTCCCAGTGGCGCGCTGTCGCGGTGAAGCGGGTGCCATCGCCCTCCGCCGCAAAATCCCAGATCGCGGTCATGAACGGGCTCTGCGGTATCCAGCCGGCGGCATAGGCGTCGGTGGTGACGATCCGCGCGCCGGGCACCACCTCCAGGAAAATGCCCTCCATCGGCCCGGTTTCCTCGCCATTCGGCCCGAACATCTGCACCGCGCTGCGGCCGCCGGGGCGCATATCCTCCTCGATCACCTCGGCGCGCCAGGGCTTGGGACAGAACCATTCGTCCTTCAGGTCGGTCCACACCTTCCAGCAAATCTCGCGCGGCGCCTCGATCAGGCAGGTGACCGACAATTCATGCTCCGCCCCGCTCATGCCGCCTCTCCCAGGAACGCCGCGTGCATCGCGCCGCTGTCCAGCTTCTGCATCGTCATCATCGCCTGCATCATGCGGGCAATGCCGGCGCGGTCGCCGCTATGATAATTGTCCATGATCTGGCGCGTCACCAACTGCCAGGAGAGGCCATATTTGTCGGTCACCCAACCGCACGGGCCGGCCGTGCCGCCGTCGCCGGTCAGCCGATCGAAATAGCCGTCCAGCTCGGCCTGGTCCGCGCATGCCACCGACAGCGATATCGCCTCGTCGAAGGTGAATTGCGGCCCGCCGTTCAACGCCTGATAGCTTTGCCCGAACAGGCTGAACTCGACCAGCAGCACGCTCCCGCCCGGCAGGGGCGAAGGCGACGGATTGACCTCGGGATAATAGCTCACATGGTCAACCGATCCGCCGAAGACCGACACATAATAATGCGCCGCCTCCTCGGCCTGGCCGTCGAACCACAGGCAGGGCGAAATCTTGTCCATCACCCCTCTCCCTTGCTGCCGACCAGCGCAAACATCGCGCCCTGCGGATCGGTCGCCTGGATAATCCAGGCGCCACCCGGCACCTCCATCGGCCCCTGTAGCACCGTGCCGCCACCGGCCGTCACCCGCGCGACCGCCGCATCGATGTCGCCGACGGTGAAGTAGAACAGCCATAGCGGCACCGGCATCATCGGCGGCACCGGCATGATGCCGCCGGTCATGCCGTCAAAGTCCGTCGAGCCGGTCTGCGAGACAAGCTGGTAACTGCCCATCTCGCCCATATCCATGGCCTCGCCCTTCGACCAGCCGAGCTGCCCGGTATAGAAGGCCAGATCCTTGTCGAAATCGCCGGCATATAGCTCGTGCCAGCCGACATGGCCCGGCGCCATTGGCGGCGGCGCATCCATCCCCTCGGGGCTTGATCCCTTGAGCAGCATGAACACCGCGCCGCCCGGATCGGCCAGCACCGCAAAGCGGCCGACGCCCGGAATATCCTCGGGCGGCCGCTTCACGCTGCCACCCGCCCCGCTCAGCCGTTCGGCATCCGCATCGACATCGGCCGACCCGACATAGCCGCCCCACCAGGGCGTCATGCCGCACTCCTTCGCCTCCGCCGGGATCGCCATCACCCCGCCCAGCGCCCCGGCGCTGCCGGAAATCACCTGATAAGGGCCGTCGGGCAGATCGCCGCCAAACGGCTCTGCCGTCCAGCCGACGACATCGCCATAAAAGGCCAGCGCCGCCTTGGGATCGCTGGTCATCAGTTCATACCAGAAGAATTTGCCATTGAAGTCGGTCATCGTCCGTCTCCCGAAAACACGAGTTCCAGGATTGATCGTCATTGCGGTCAGGTGGAGCCGAAAAGCGTGATTTTCGAGTAACGGAGCGCAGCGTACTTAAAGTACGTGAGCACCGGAACGCAGAAAAGCGCGCTTTGCAGGCCCGCCTGGGCGGAATGGCGGTCAATCTTACTTGTGGTCGACCAGCACCTCGAACCCGCCATAGATCAGCCGCGCGCCGATGAAGGGCATGTCCTCGCCTTCCTTGGGCTGCATGCGCTCATCCTTCATCACCTTCTCGGCGCCGGCATCGCGGGTCGCCTTGTCGGGCCATTCGATCCAGGAGAAGACGACCTCCTCATCCTCTTCGGCGATGACGGCGGTGCGGAAATCATTGACCTTGCCGGGCTTGATGTCGTTGCCCCAGCATTCGACCACGCGCAGCGCGCCATATTCGATGAAGATCGGCGCGGCGAAGGCAGCGACCTCCTTGTAGCGTTCCTTGTTGCCCTTGGGCACCGGGATCACGAACCCGTCCATATAGCTCATCGTCTCTCTCCTTCTGCAAGGTCGTCGACATCAGGCGTCGGCAGTTTCTCCCTGGTTCGCGGCCATCGCGGCGGCGACATCCATCCACATCACTTCCCAGATATGGCCGTCCAGATCGGCAAAATTGCGGCCATACATGAAGCCATGATCCTGCTTGGGGTTCGGCTCGGTCCCGCCCGCCGCCAGCGCCCTGTCCACCGTCGCGTCCACCGCATCCCGGCTCGTCTCGCTCAAACACAGCAGTACCTGCGCGGTTTCATGGGCATTGGGGATCTTGCGCGGGGTAAAGCCGGCGAACCGTTCATGGGTTAGCAGCATCGCATGGATCGTCTCGGAAAAACTGATCATCTGCGCGCTGTCATCGGCGAAATCATTGTTCCGCACGGCGCCGACCGCTTCATAGAAGGCGATCGCGGCGGGCAGGTCGGTGACAGGCAGGTTGACGAAGATCATCTTCGGCGCGGGCGCATCGGCCATCGTCTCTCTCCTCATGCTTTCATGGCGGCGCGCACCCCGAAAAATTCCGGACTTGAGTCGCCGACTTGAACTTTGTGCGCCCGAAGATTATATTATGCAACAGACAAGTTAGAAAAGATAACCAATGAGTCCCAATCCGCGCAAACGCGCCTATCAGGATGGCTGTGCCACCGCCCACGCGCTCGATCTGATCGGGGATCGCTGGGCGATGCCGATCATGCGGGAATTGCTGCTCGGCCCCAAGCGCTTCACCGACCTGCGCGCCAGCCTGCCCGGAATCAGCGCCAATGTGCTGACCCAGCGGCTGGAGGAGCTGGAAGCGGCCAGCATCCTTGTCCGCCGCCGACTGCCCCCGCCCGCCGCCAGCCAGATTTACGAGCTGACCGAATGGGGCCGCGAGTCGGAAATATTGTTCATGGTGCTGGGCCGCTGGGCCTGCCAATCGCCCACGATGCAGCCGGGCATGCCGATGAGCCAGGTGTCGGTGGTGATGTCGATGCGCACGATGATCGATCGCGCCGCGATCGGTGATCTCGAAGCGACCATCGGCTTCCGCTTCGGCGAGGAGGAATTTCGCGCCACGCTGCACGATGGCGATTTCCGCATCGACCGGGGCGACGCCGCTGGCGCCGATGCGATCTTCACCGGCGACCAGAATGCCCTCGCCGCGATCGTCTATGGCGGCCAGTCCTTCGCCGCGATGGCCCCGGCCCTGCAGGTAGAGGGCGACCGGGCGCTGGCGGAACGCTTCGTCCGCCTCTTCCCCCTGCCGCCCAAGGCGCCCTCCACCGTCAGCCAGGCGACGCCAGCTTCATCATGACAAGACCGGAGAGGATCAGCGCCGCCGCCGCCAGCCGCGCCGGGCTGATCGCCTCGCCCAGGAAGGCGACGCCGACGGCAAAGGCCCCCAGCGCCCCGATCCCGGTCCAGATCATATAGGCGGTGCCCAGCGGCAGGCTGCGCATCGCCATCGACAACAGGCCGAAACTGGCGATCATCGCGCCAAGGGTGATGAGGCTCGGCACCAGCCGGGTGAAACCATGCGACTGCTTCATCGCAAAGGCCCAGACGATTTCCAGCAATCCGGCAAAAAACAGGGCAATCCAGGCCATGATGGCGCTCCTTCACAAGGGGCGCCGGGCCGTCCCGGACTTGAAACCCGCATGGCGGGGGAGGACGTGGCCTCGCTTGACGAAGCCCAGATAGTCCTCTCCCATGCGGGAGGCAAGCTTTGCGGGCCTCAATGCGCCCCGTTCAGCATCCCGAACACCTGGTCGAACTCGCCGCGCTTGGTCGCCTCGCTCAGGAACTTGACGCGCTCGACATGGATTTCGGCCGGGGTCGGCTCCTGCCGCAACAGGCCCATCGTCTCGCTGATGAAATCGGCCAGCGGCATCATCTGCGGATTGTCGGCATGACCCGGCATCAGGTCGGTCTGCACGCCCGGCGGCACGATCTCCACCACATCGACGGCCGTGCCCTTGAGCTGCTCGCGCATCGCCAGCGACCAGCCATGGATCGCTGCCTTGGTCGCGCTGTAGGTCGGCGTCGCCGCCAGCGGGACGAAGGCCAGGCCCGACGACACGGTCAGGATCGTCGCGCTCTTCTGCGCCAGCAGATGCGGCAGCAGGGCATGGGTCAGGCGGATCGGGCCGAGCAGATTGGTCGCCACCGTCGCCTCGGCGATGGCGAGGTCGATCTGGTCCTCCGCCACCATGATGCCGGCATTCAGCAGCACCGCGTCGAGCGCCGGAAAATCGGCGACCAGCTTTGCCGCGAAGGCCGCGATCGCCGCCGGATCTTCCATGTCGATCACCATCGACGCCATGCCAGGGTGGGCCGCGACCACCTCGTCGAGCGCCGCCTGCCGCCGTCCCGCGATGATGACCTGGTTGCCCGCCGCGTGAAATTCATGCGCCAGCGCCGCGCCGATGCCCGAACCGCCGCCGGTGATGAGGATGGTGTTGCCGGAATTTTTCATGGGGAAAGCTCCTGTGACTGGTTGCTTGCCCACTAATTTAGCCCCACACTCTCTTTTGGAAAGAAGGCACCGTAAAGTGCCATAGTCACCCAAAGGTAAGAAATGGCAAATCCTCTGGAATCCCGCTTCGCTACCGCTGAGATAGCGGCCGCCGAGCGCTATCTCGACCATGATCCGCCGACCGAACTAGATCCGCGGGTGGAGCGACTCGTCAATGAACTGATCGGCCGGGTGGCCGACAAATGGACGATGCTGATCCTGGAACTGCTGGAGGAGCGCGGCACGCTGCGCTTTACCGAGATCGGCCGCGCGGTCGAGGGGATCAGCCAGAAGATGCTGACCCAGACGCTGCGCCAGATGGAGCGCGACGGCCTGCTCACCCGCACCGTCCATCCGGTCGTGCCGCCGCGCGTCGACTATGCCCTCACCCCGCTCGGCAACAGCCTCAGCGCCGCCTTCTGCGGCGTATGGGTCTGGGCCGAACGCAATCTCGCCACGGTCGAGGACGCCCGCGCCCGCTTCGACGCGCGCGACGCCTGACCGGCGATCAGCTTTCGGGCGGCGCGGGAACCGGCTGCAACGGCAATTTGGGCGCCTGCACCTGCGGCTGGGTCGGCACCACCGGCGGCGGCGCGCTCGGCGTTCCCGGAACAGCCGGGGTCGGCGCAGACGGAGCCGGAGCAGCAGGCGCGGGCGCGGAAGCCGGCGCATCGGGCAGGATCATGTCCGACGGCCGCTGCATCGGCGTGGCCGGCACCTGCCCCATCGGCGCGGGCGCGGTCGGTGCCGGCGGTTCATGGTCGTTCAGATCATCGCCGCCGACCGGGCCGACCAGCTTCACCGTCGCGCCGAAGCGCTTGCGCCATTCCTCCAGCCGCCGCAGATAATCCTCATATTCCGCCCAGAAATCGCGGAAGGGCTGTTCCAGCTCGTCCAGCGCCTTGGGCGCATAGGCGGCCAGCGCCTCGGGCGTCAGCCCGTTGATGATCGTCATCGTCGCCACCGCCTTCTGGCAGAAGGCCTTCTGCGCCGGCGGCAGGGCGAAGAAATTATAGACCAGCGTGTTCAGCACTTCGCGCATGCGGATCGCGCTGCTGCCGTAACGCTGCTGATAGCTGACCTCCAGCGTGTCGTTGGCGCGCTTCAGCGACGCGCCATGCACGGTCAGCATCTGGTTATACAATATGCGCGTCTGGCCATTGGTCTCGGGACAGCCCAGCGCCGCGACGTTCAGCCCCATGCGCACATGCCACAGCGCCTGGTCGCCCTGGGAATCGCGATTGGGGGTGATGAACTTCCCGGCCTCGTCCTTGTCCGGCGGCACCATGTCGGGCGCGGAATTGCGCGGCGGGGTCGGCATTACCGTAGGCACCACCGCCGGCGGCGGCGTGGGCGGCACTTGCTTCACCGGCGTCGCACAGGCCGCCAGCGCCGTCAGAGCAAGCAGCGACAGACGGGAAGACAGGGAACGTGGCAGGAACATCAACTACTCCGACGATCTGGCCCGGCCAACATGCCGGGCATTTCCACCGGAGGAAATATGCTTAACGCGCAGCCAAGGACGGCCCCGCCTGTGGTTCACCGCTGAACCCCCGCCCGGTTGCTGTTAAAAGCCCGCTATCCCAATTGGTTGCAATGCGGCAAGCCGAGCATCGCGAAAAAGGCCGGAAATAGCCGATTTTTCTCAGTCGGCGCGCGCCAGCAGGCGCGGCATCGCCCCCTTCGGCACCGTCACGCCATCATCGGCGATCAGGTCCGCCCGGCTCAGCCGGACCTCCAGCACCACCGGCGCCATCGCCAGCGTCCGCCCCGAACGCCATGCGGCCAGGTCGGTCTGATAGCGGGCATAGGCATCGAAGAAATCGGTGAAGGGCTTTTCCAGCGCGGCGAGGCCGGTCGGCGCATAGGCCAGCAACTGGTCCGCGGGCAGGCTGTTGACGGTCGCCCCCACCCGCACCGCCTCCGCGCAGAAGGCCGCCTGTGCCGGCGGCAGCGCAAAGAAATTATAGACGATAGTGTTCAGCCGCTCGCGCTGCGCGATCGCGCCGCCGCCGAACTGCCCCTTAAATTCTCCCTCGACCTGCGCATTGGCCCGCGTCAGCGCCGCCCTGTGCCGGGCCAGCAGCGCATTATATTGCAGCCGCGCCGCGTCACCGTTCCCCTGGCAGGACAGGGCCGCCACATTCAGCGCCATGCGCATATGCCATAGCGTCGCCGGCCCGCTCAGATCGCGGTTGGGCGTGACGCGCTGACCATCGGCGCCGACCGGCGGTATCTGCATATTGGCTGTCGCGCCCATCGGCGGCAGCGGCTGGGGCACGGGCTGCGTCCGCACCGGCACAGGCGGCGGCGCAACCGCCACCTCCCGCTGCCCCGCGCAGCCCGACAGCAGCGCAATCCCGCCCAGCGGGCACAAGAGCAGGTGACGGATCGAGGCACGCATGGACGGTCTCCGGCAAATCTGATGCCGGAAACCATGCCCGATATTGGTTAAAAGCCGATAAAGCCTGTTTTTCAGGCAGCGAGGATCAGGCCGCGCGGCGTTCCAGCGCCGTTGCGGCCTGCGCCATCAGTTCGGCGATGATGTCGGCGACCGGCTCTTCCTTGGTCACCATGCCGACCGACTGGCCCGCCATCAGCGACCCGCCCTCGACATCGCCGTCGATCACCGCCTTGCGCAGCGCGCCGGCCCAATAATGCTCGATCTGCAACTGCGCCTCGCCCATGTCGACTGCGCCGCTGTCCAGCAGGTTGGCGACTTCGCGCTGCTTCGCGGTGAAGGCTTCGGTGCCGGCATTTTTGAGCGCGCGCACCGGGATCACCGGCAGGCGCGGGTCGATCTGCACGCTCGCAATGGCATCGCGCGCCGACGCGCGGAAGAAGGCCTTCTTGAACGCAGGATGGGCGATGCTCTCGCTCGCGCAGGCGAAACGGGTGCCCAGCTGCACGCCGGCGGCGCCCATTTCCAGATAGGCGGCGATCGCCTCGCCCCGGCCGATGCCGCCAGCCACGAACACCGGAACCTGCTGCGCCATTTCGGGCAGGATTTCCTGCGCCAGCACGCTGGTCGCGACCGGGCCGATATGGCCGCCCGCTTCCATGCCCTCGACCACCAGCGCGTCGACGCCCGATCGCACCAGCTTCTTCGCCAGCGCCAGCGCGGGCGCGAAGCAGATCAGCTTGGCGCCATTGGCCTTGATCGCCTCGATGCTGCCCTTGGGCGGCAGGCCACCGGCCAGCACCACATGGGATACCTCATGCTTGGCGCACACCGCGATCAGGTCGAACAGCTGCGGATGCATGGTGATCAGGTTCACGCCGAACGGCTTGTCGGTCAACGCCCTGGTCGCCGCGATTTCCGCGTCCAGCAATTCGGGCGACATCGCGCCACAGGCAATCACGCCGAAACCGCCGGCGTTGGAAATGGCCGACACCAGATGCCGCTCGCTGACCCAGCTCATCGCCCCGCACAGGATCGCGCTCTCGCAGCCCAGAAATTCGGTGCCGCGGGCCATCAGGGAAGCGAGTTTGGCAGTGGTCATCGTCATATCCTACAACATAAAAAAGCCCCTCCCTTTCAAGGAGGGGTTGGGGTGGGTAGCGAGCGAAGCGAGCTTCCTCCCTATCCACCAAGGCAGGCGGCGATTGCTGACGCAATCGCACCCACCCCCATGCCCCTCCCTAGAAGGGAGGGGAGTATGTCTGTCAAGCCGCCGGGGCGTCCAGACCATAGGCGGTATGCAGCACGCGCACCGCCAGTTCGGTCTCGTCCTCGTCGATCAGCACCGAAACCTTGATCTCGCTGGTGGAGATCGCCTCGATGTTGATGCCGCGTTCGGCCAGCGTCTTGAACATGGTGGCGGCGACGCCGGCATGGCTGCGCATGCCCACGCCCACGACGCTGATCTTGGCGACTTCGGTGTCGGTGATGATCCGGCGGAAGCCGATCGCGTCCTTGTTCGCTTCCAGGATGTCGACGCTGCGGGCCAGGTCCGCGCGCGGGACGGTGAAGGTGACGTCGGTCTCCTCATTGTCCTTCGAGTCATTCTGGATGATCATGTCGACGTTGATCGCCGCATCGGCCAGCGGGGTGAAGATGCTGGCCACCGCGCCCGGCTTGTCGGGCACGCGGGTGACGATGATCTTCGCCTCATTCTTGTCATGGGCGATGCCGGTGATGAGCTGACGTTCCATCTTGGTTTCCTTGAGCTTGGCTTCCAGTTCCTCGTCGCTCACGATCAGCGTGCCGGGGAGGTCGTCCTGGGTGGGATCATCGAAGGAGGAAAGCACCTGCACGACCACGCCTTCCTTCATGGCGAGGCCGACCGAGCGGGTCTGGAGCACCTTGGCGCCGACCGAGGCCAGTTCCAGCATTTCCTCATAGGTGACGAGGTCCAGCTTGCGGGCACGCGCCACGATGCGCGGGTCGGTGGTGTAGACGCCGTCGACGTCGGTATAGATGTCGCAGCGATCGGCCTTGACCGCCGCGGCCACCGCAACCGCCGACGTGTCCGAACCGCCACGGCCCAGCGTCGACACGCGGCCATCGTCCATCATGCCCTGGAAACCGGGGATGACGGCGACCTGGCCGGACTGCATCGCCGCGATCAGCGCATCGGTCTCGATCGTGCTGATGCGCGCCTTGGCATGGGCCTCGATCGTGCGGATCGGCAATTGCCAGCCCAGCCAGCTGCGCGCGTCCACGCCGATCGCCTTGAGCGTCATCGCCAGCAGGCCGCTGGTGACCTGTTCGCCCGCCGCCACGACGACATCATATTCGGCCGGGTCGTAAAGCGCCGAGGCTTCCTTGCAGAAGCCGACCAAGCGATCGGTCTCGCCGGCCATGGCCGATACCACGACCGCCACTTCATGGCCCTGGTCGACGACATGTTTGACGCGCGCGGCCACGTTGCGAATTCGCTCCATCCCCGCCATGGAGGTGCCGCCGAATTTCATCACGATGCGCGCCATTTGCTTGTCGAACCTGTCCTTTAAGCGTTTTCGAAGCAGGTGGAACACCTGCTGACTTCAGAAAACGCGACCAACAAAAGATATGGAGCAGCCGAACCGATGCAATCGGATCGGACATTGCTCCAATTGTGAAACAAAATGTCCCAAAGGGGCAAAACGGCTGCCCTATTAGCAGCCGCGACGGATATGGCAAGCAATCCCGCCATCCGCTCGCCCTCCTTGCAGCCACCCGCGCTCCTACATGCCCCGCCTTCAAAGACATAGCTATGACAGCTTGGCACATTGGCCTTCCCGCCGCCCGCTGCTAGAACCGCGGCACGGGTGCTTCGCCACCCAGCAAGACCCAAGGTGCATGATGACTGAGACGACCGCGACGATCGACCCGAAGGAAGCCGCCCATTTCGGCACCATGGCCGCCGACTGGTGGGATCCCAAGGGGTCGAGCGCGATGCTGCACAAGCTGAACCCGGTCCGCCTCGCCTATATCCGCACCGCGATCGATCGGCATTGGGACAGCGACGATCATGGCTTCCGTCCGCTCGGCGGCAAGCGCGCGCTCGACGTCGGCTGCGGCGCCGGCCTGCTGGCCGAACCGCTCGCCCGCCTCGGCGCCAGCGTCACCGGCCTCGACGCCGCGCCCGAAAATATCGCCGTCGCTGTCGCCCATGCACAGGGCCAGGGCCTCGCCATCGACTATCGCGCTACCCCGGTCGAACAGGTCAGCGACAGCGGCTATGACCTCGTCACCTCGATGGAGGTGATCGAACATGTCGCCGATCCCGCCGCCTTCGTCCGCGCCCTCGCGGCCAGGCTTGCGCCCGACGGGCTGATGATCCTGTCCACCCCCAACCGCACGCCGATGTCGCGCCTCGCCATGATCACCATCGGTGAAAGCATCGGCGGCATTCCCAAGGGCACGCATGACTGGTCCAAGTTCATCACCCCCGATGAACTGACCGCCCTGCTCGAAGACGCCGGCCTTGAAGTCACCGACAGCAGCGGCCTTGCCTTCGATCCGGCGCGCGGCTTCACCCTGTCGGCGAACACAGCGATCAACTATCTGCTGACGGCGCGGCACAAGGGCTGACGAAGACTCGGGCGCGCCAGCCTCAAGTCGACCGTCCCGCCATGGTCGACATGTGCCCCCGCCATCCTGCGCCAGGCCGGCCCGCGCGCCGGAATAACGCCCCGCTTTCCGGGACTTCCTCCCTTCCCCTGCCATCCAGCGCCAGAGAGGCCGCCCAAGAAACGCTGTTCTCACGAAAAGCATTTGCAACTAAATTTTAATTTCCAAACATCTTAAGCATCTAAATGGCAAATTCATTTACCAAATTGTCATTTCATCTTTCGCCTGATAAAAAATGCGGGTGCAGACATTGCCGGGTCGCCGTCTGCACCTTCGACCGCATGCGGGCCGACCAACGACGTCCTTCCCGCCCCCGGCCGATCATCCGCTCTCAGGAGATCGAAACATGAAACTGCTTTTCTGCCTCTGCCTTGCCGTGCCGCTGCTGCTGCCGGCCGCATCCCGCGCCCAATCATCCGCCCCCTCGATCGACGTGACGGCGCCCACCACCGCCCCGCCCACGCTCGACCGCTGGGTCGAACGCACCGGCAACATCCTCTCCAACCGGCTGCGCTATCCCACCATCCTGTCCGGGCCGGAGGAAGGCATCGTCCAGGTCAAGTTCGCCTGCAGCGACAGCGGCGCGCCGGCCGGCATCGCCCTGCTCAACTCGTCCGGCTCGCGCCAACTCGACAAGGCGGCGATGCGCGCCATCCAGAGCATCCCGACCCTGCATCCGCTGCCCGCCGGCATCGGCGCCGGGCAGAATTATGTCGCCACCATCCTCTTCGCCACGACCCAGGCCAGCTACAATCGGCAGATCCGCGATCTCCAGCGGCAGGCGCTCGACAATAATGCCCGCTTCGCCCGTCGCGCGGGTGGCCCCGCCATGGCCATCGCCCTGCTCGACACGCCGGACACCCCGCGCGCCGCCAACTGAGCTAGAGCATCGTGCGCAAAAGTGGGAACCGGTTTTGCGCTTAAAACGATGCGGCAACAGAAACTTAGAGCGCGCGACCTGCGTCGGATATAACGCAGCGCGCTCTAGGCTCTGCGGGCGCGTGAAAGGGGCGCGCCCGCAGTCCCCCTCGCTGCGCCCCGTGCGTTGCACTGCCCGCCGGCTGATGGCATCACCAGCCGATCGGGACAGCCGCTTGAGCCCGCGGCACAGCGAGGGGGATCATCCTATGGCCATGGATCCGCGGATCGACGCCTATATCGCCGCCCAGGCGGACTTCGCCCGCCCCATTCTCGACCATATCCGCGCGCTGATGCACGCCGCATCGCCGGACATCGGCGAAGCGGTCAAATGGGGCATGCCCTTCTTCACCTACAAGGACCAGAATCTCGCCAACATGGCCGCCTTCAAGGGCCATGCCGCCTTCGGCTTCTGGCATGACAAGGTTGGCAGGGAAGATGCCAGCGACGACGCCATGGGCCAGTTCGGCCGCCTCACCGCCCTTTCCGACCTCCCGTCCGATGCCGCCATCGCCGGCCTGATCGCCCAGGCCATGGCCCTGATCGACGCCGGCGATCGCCCACGCACCGGCCCCAAACCGCCCAAAGCGCCTTTGCCCGTCCATCCTACCTTCGCGACCGCCATTGCCGCTGCCCCGGCCGCCGCCGCCATCTGGGCCGCCTTCCCACCCGGCAAGATCCGCGACTATTGCGAGTGGATCAATGAGGCGAAGACCGACGCCACCCGCGACAAGCGCATCGCCCAGGCCGTCGACTGGATTGGCGAGGGCAAGGGCCGCAACTGGAAATATGAGAAGAAATAGGGATCTACTTCCGTCCCTCCCGCGGCTCTGCGGGCCAGCAATTGGTGCAGCGCCGCCAGCAACTGACGCCCGGCATCGCGGCCGCGGGCTTCAGCCCCGGTTCGGGATGCAGCCCCGCCAATATCTCCGGCGAGACACCCTCTGGCGCGGCGCGGCTGTGGCACATCAGGCATCGGGCGCGATAGGCCGCGCGCGTCAGGCCGGAATGATCCTCCTGCGCGCGCGGCCGATCCGGCATGGCGAACAGCATGCCCGCCACCCCCATGAAAATGGCCATGCCCCGCGCGCATATCGTGCGGGGCATGGCCATCCTGTTCGGCGACCTGTTTAGAATTTTTGGCCGAACCTTATGCCGAAGAATTGCGGCTTGATCGTGAAGGTGCGCGAGCTGTTGGCGCAGAAGTCGATCGAGCAGAAGGTGTTGCGCGTCAGCTGCCCACGCTTGTCGAAGGCGTTCTGCAGGAACAGAGTGACGCTCCAATTATCCTTCTTGATCCCGCCCGAAAAATCGAAGCTGACAAAGCCCTTGGTATTGCCCAGCAGCTCGTTGCTCTCGACGTTCAGATCCTGCGTCGCGCCGGTCTGGTAGAGCGCCGCGCCCTGGATATAGGCGGCATAGTCGCCCAGGTCGGTGTCATAGCGGATCGATGTCGTGCCCTTGAAGCGCGGCTGGCGCGGCAGGCGGGTGCCGTTGGCGGCCGCGACCTGCGGCGTCGGCGGGCTCGATCCTTCGACGAACTCGCCCAGCGTACAGCTGCTCAGCTGCGCAATGGACTCGGTCTCGGTATTGAGTGCGAAGTTGCAGAAATCGCCCTTCAGCTTGGCATCGTTGAACGCGCCGGAGGTGGAGATCGTCACCTTGCCCAGCCGCAGGTCGGCATCATATTCGATGCCCTTGACCTCGGCCTTGCCGGCATTTCCGGTCATGCCCGCGCCCTGTGCGCCCGACACGACCACGCCATATTGGATATTGTTCCACTTCTCATAATAGACGGCGGCGTTGAAGCGGAAGATATTGTTCCAGGTCGTCTTCACGCCGACCTCGAAATTGGTCAGCGTTTCCGACTTGAACGGCGCGACATTGACGATCTTGCCCAGGCTGCGGATGCGCAGCGGCCGGTTGAACCCGCCAGGGCGGAAGCCGGTCGAATAGTTGAAATAGACCATCTTGTCGGGCTGGAACTGCCAGTCGAGCGCGACCTTGTGGGTCTCGCCATCCTCCTTGTAGCGGCCGGTGCCGTCCGCCGCATTGGGGTTGGTGTTGACGCAGGTCAGCCGCTCGTCATCGGGCAGCGGCGTGGTGCAACCCACGCCTGCGGCCGATCCGGCCACGCCGGCAAAGCCCCGAACCTTGTAGTCGGTCCAGAAATAGCGGATGCCGCCGGTCACCTTCAGCGTCGGCGTGATGTTGTAATGGCCTTCGGCAAAGATCGCCTTGTCATGATAGAGCTGGTCCTGCTCGACATAGTAGAAGGCGTCGCCCTTCACCGCCTGGGTGCCCAGGATCATCGTGCCGAGCGGATTGCCGTTGGCGTTGATGACGTCGCTGGTATCGAAATAGGGATTGCCGTCCTCGTCATAGGCGATGCCATACATGGCCGGCACGCCGATCAGCCCGCCCGCCACATCGCCGCCGCCGGTCGCGGTATAGCCGGTGATCGTATCCAGTCCGCGGATCGCATAGCTGGTGTTCAGCTCATTCTTCTGCCGCTGGTAGAAGCCACCGATGGTCACGTCGAACGGCCAGTCCTTGGGCGTCGAGATCCGCAATTCCTGGGTGAATTTGTTGCGGTGCGTGTCGGCATGATAATATTGGGTCGGGTTGATCATCTGGCACTGCTGGCTGGCGCCTGAGCCCGTGCAATTGTCGAAAAATTGCAGATAGCTTTCATAGCCCGGCCCGAAGCCGTCATAGGTGACCGTGTAGTAGGTATAGTCGTTCAGCGTGCGGGTACGGCGCTTGAAATAGCCGGTAGCCGAAACGATGTCCCAATCGCCGATATGGCCGTGGATCGACAGCGCCGCCTGATACCAGCGATCGTCATTCTTGGTCTGGTCATAGTCATGGACTTCCAGGTCGCCGACCCGCGGATCATAGCCGAAATAGCCGCGTGCCACCTGCTTCTGGGCCGTGATCTCGGGCGTGATGTCCCAGCCCTCGGTCGGCTGCCACAGCAGCTGGAAGCGGCCGCCAAATTCGCGGATGGTGTTGTAATCATCCTTGGCGATGTCGCTATTGTCGAGCGTGTAGGATGTGTTGGGGTTGTTGTCGCCCAGCGTCAGCGTCGACGAACTGCCATCGTTGAACGTGCCATTGTTGGGCGTATTGTCGATATAGCCGCCGTCGCGCCGATAATAGCCCATGGCCCGCACCGCGAGCGTCGGCGCCAGCGGCACGTTGATGTAGGATTCCAGCTGGCCGCCGAAATCGCCCTTGCCATATTTATTGGCTTCCACGTCATAGCCGAACTCGAACGTGTCGAGCTTGGGCTTGTTGGTGATCAGGCGGATGGTGCCGGCCAGCGAGCCCGCGCCATAGAGCGTGCCCTGCGGCCCCGACAGCGCCTCGACCCGCTCCAGGTCATAGGCATGGATATCGGGCACTTCGGTGCCGGTGATCGGCATGTCGTCGAGATAATAGCCGACCGAGGCATAGGCGCCGCCGGCGGGTACGATACCGCGGAAGAAGGCGGTGTTGCGGCCGGGGCCAATGCCCTCGAACGAGACCGACGGCAGCAGGGCGGCGAAATCGCTCAGACCCTTCACCTGTCGTTCCTGCAATTTCTCCGCGCCCAGCGCCTGCATCGAAATCGGCACCTTCTGGATGCTCTGCGCGCTGCGCGTCGCGGTGACGACGATCTCGCCCAGCCCCTGCTCGGCCTCGGCGGCGGCCGCATCGGCGGCGGCGGCATCGGCTGCCGGGGCCTGCGCCAGTGCCGGCGCGGACAGGATCATCGGTGTGAGGAACGTGCTCGTACCAAGCGCGCAGAACGTGCGCACTCTTCGCGAGCGGAGACGAATGGCCATACGAATACCCCCTGATACGCGTTGCGACTCGTCCTCTCCTGCGAAATTCGCCCGGTGCTCCGGGTCTCCTTCCCTGATCACGCGTTCGCACGGCCTCGCGCACCGGCGGCCGACAGGGCGAAGGATGCCCCGCCCGAAAGAGAGACTCTTTCAGGATCGCCGCCAGACGCTGGCCACGCTGTTTATCTGTTCCATAATCCCCGGACAGTTCGCTTTTGCAGCAATCAGAACAACTGTCCTAAATTCGATACTGCCGATCAGACACGCCCTGTCAAGCGGCTGTTCGGCGACTTTTTGAAACTTTTACGACAAGCTGACTCGACGCCTGCCTGCAGCCGACATAAGATTTTGAGCAGTCGCACAAATATGAGGGGCTATGGGGAACGCGTCCGCCGTACCGGCAACCGACAGCATCCAGACGGCGCTGGCAGACGCCGCCGCCCTGCTCGACGCCCGCCCCGATGCGGCCTTGGCGCAGGCCGAGGCGATCCTGCGCCGGGCCGGGCGCCTGCCCCCCGCCGAACTGCTGATCGGCCAGGCGCTGCGCCGCCTCGGCAAGCCCAAGGCCGCACTGGCCCGGCTCGCTCCCCTCGCCCGCCAGCATCCCAGCGTGCCCGCGATATTGTGGGAACTGGCCCAGGCCGCGCGGGAAGCCGGCGACCAGCGCCAGGCGATCGCCGCGCTCGAAAGCCTGACCCGCCAGCAACCCGGCGTGCCCGGCGGCTGGTTCCTGCTGGCCGGGCTGCTCCGCGCGAGTGGGCGGGACAGCGATGCCTGGCGCGCCGACCTGTCGGGCGTCCATGCCGCCTCGCGCGATCGCGACCTGCTGGCAGCGGCAATGGCGATGAACGAGGGGCGACTGGACGATGCGGCCGCGCTTCTCACGGCGCGCGCCGATCGCCTGCCCGACGATCCCGCCGGCATCCGCCTCATGGGTGAGGTGCAATGGCGGCGCGGCGACATGAATGCCGCCCTCGCTCATGTCGAGCGCGCCGTCGCGCTGGCACCCGGCTTCGACCTCGCCCGCGATTTCCTCATCCGCCTGCTGTTGCAGAACAACCGCCTGAGCGAAGCGCTGGCCCATGCCGAAATCCTCGCCCGCTCGCCGATCCATAATCCGGGCTATGACCTGATCCGCGCATCGGTGCTGGTGCGGCTGGGCGATCAGGACGCGGCACGCGCCATCTATGAGCGGTTGCTGGCCGACCGCGCCGACCAGCCGCAGGTCTGGCAGAATCTGGGCCATGCGCTCAAGACGCTGGGCCGACAGGCCGACGCGGTCCATGCCTATCGCCAGGCGGTCCATCATCGCCCGACCATGGGCGAAGCCTGGTGGAGCCTCGCCAACCTCAAGACCGTGAAGCTGGACGCCGCCGACATCGCCACGATGGAGCGCGCGCTCGAAACCCTGGCCCGCGATGGCCAGACGGAGGGCGAGGATGTCTTCCACCTCCATTTCTCGCTCGGCAAGGCGCAGGAGGATCGCAAGGCGGACGAAGCGGCCTTCCGCCATTATGACGCCGGCAACCGGCTGCGCCGCGCGATGATCCGCCATGATGCCGGCGAATTTTCCGCCGAAGTCGCGGCCACCGCCACGACCTTCAGCGCGCCCTTCATCGCCGCCATGGGCGATGGCGGCTGCCCCGCGCCCGACCCGATCTTCATCGTCGGCCTGCCGCGCGCCGGATCGACATTGGTCGAACAGATCCTCGCCAGCCACAGCCGGGTCGAAGGCACGATGGAACTGCCCGAGATGATGATGATCGCCAGCCGCCTGCAATCGCGGGTGGATGAAGGCGAATTTGCCGATTTCGCAGCCATGGCGGCATCGCTCACCCCGGCCGATCGCCGACGGCTGGGCGAGGAATATGTCGAACAGACCCGCGTCCACCGCCAGAGCGGCAAGCCGCGCTTCATCGACAAGATGCCCAACAACTGGCAGCATGTCGGCCTCATCAAGCTGATCCTGCCCAATGCCAGCATCATCGACGCGCGCCGCCATCCGATGGGCTGCTGCTTTTCCGGCTGGAAACAGCATTTTGCGCGCGGCCAGGCCTTCACCTATGACCTCACCGACATCGGCCTTTATTATCGCGACTATGTCGCGCTGATGGCCGCCTATGACGCGGCTGCGCCGGGCCGGGTCCACCGCGTCATCTACGAACAGATGGTCGCCGACACGCCCGGCGAGGTCGACCGGCTGCTCGCCTATCTCGGCCTCGATTTCGAGACCGCCTGCCTGTCCTTCTGGCAGACCGATCGGGCGGTGCGCACCGCCAGTTCCGAACAGGTGCGCCAGCCCATCTACACCGGCGGCGTCGATCATTGGCGACGCTTCGAATCCTGGCTGGCCCCGCTGGCCGACGCGCTCGGGCCGATCGCGCAAAGCTATCCCGACCTGCCGCCGCGCTGATCATGCGCGCCTTTACGCCCCTCCCTTCCAAGGGAGAGGCCGGGGGTGGGTGCACCGCGAAGCGGCGGCCTACGCGCCAGTGAGCAGGCGCGCGCTAAACCGCGCCATCCTCCCCCCGTCGCGGAAAGCGCACGCGAATATGCGTGCCCGCGCCACCCTCGACAATCTCCACCTGCGCGCCCATGCGCGACGCGGCGGACTGGACGATGGCAAGGCCCAGCCCCGTCCCCTCCGGCGCGCTGGCGCCGCCCACGCGGAAGAAGCGTTCGAACACCTTGTCGCGATGCTCCACCGCAATGCCGGGGCCGTCGTCGCTGACCGTCATCAGGGTCGCGTCCTCGCCCTGCGCCAGCGCGATCGTCACCGTGCCGCCGGGCCGGTTATAGCGGATGCCATTATCGACCAGATTAGCCAATATCTCGAACACCAGCGTGCGATGCGCCTCGACGCGATAGCTTTCCGCGTCCGACGCTTCCAGATTGAGTTCGACCTGCGCCTGGATCGCCTGGTTGATCAGCCGGTTGACCACCACCGCGCTGACCTCTTTCAGGTCCACCGTCTCCAGCGGCGGCGATGCCCCGGCTTCCTCGGCCCGCGCCAGCGCCAGCAACTGCGTCACCAGCCGCTCCAGCCGCTGCGCCGCATCGGCAATCTCGTCGAACGCCTCGCGCGATCCCCGGCGCGCCAGCTCGATCTGCACCTTCAGGACCGAAATGGGCGTGCGCATCTGGTGCGAGGCATCGGCGGTGAAGCGGCGCACGCCCCCCGTGGCCTGGTCCAACTGGCGCAGCAGCCGGTTGAACGCCCGCGCCAATGGCCGCAATTCGCTCGGCAGCGGCCCCGCATCCAGCGCCGAGAAATCCGGCCGCGCGCCGCCATCGCGCACCTCGACCGCGCGCCGCAGCCGCAGCAACGGCCGCAGGCTCCAGCCCAGCGCCGGCCGCAGCAGCAGGATCGCCACCCCCACCAGCGTCAGTTCGCCGATCAGCAGCGCGATCATCAGCCGGTGCATCAGCGCCCGCCGGTTATCCAGCGTCTCGGCCACCTGCACGATCACCGGGTCGGCGATCCGCGGCAGGCTGCGCTTCACCTCGCCGATGCGGATGTCCTGCCCGCGATACCGGGCAAAGCGGAATCGCGGCTGGTCGACCGGCATGGTCCGCGGGTCGGGCGCGGGCAGATCGGCATAGCCGGTCAGCAAAGTGCCGCCCACCGCGATCCGGTAATAGACATTGTCCCGCTCGCTATTTTCCAGCATGCCGAAGGCGGCGGGCGGCAGGTCCAGCGTCACCTCGCCCCGTTCCACCTGAACGGTTTCGGCGATCGCGCCCAGCGCGCCGCCCAGCACCCGGTCGTTGGTTCGGCGGACCACATCGGAAATCAGCGTCGCGCCGCCCACGCCGATGATCGCCGCCGCGCCCAGCATCGGCCCCAGCATCGCCGCCAGCAGGCGGGTGCGCAGGGCAATGGCCCGCCCCTCGCCCGATGGCCGTCCCTCATTGGGCATCGAGCATATAGCCCACGCCGCGCACCGTGCGGATGCCCGGCCCGTCGGGCGCCAGCTTGCCGCGCAGCCGGGTCACATGCACCTCGATCGCATTGCTGCCGACCGGCTCGTCAAAGCCGAACACCTCGCCGATCAGCAATTCGCGCGGCACCACCTGCCCGGCCCTGGTCGCCAGCGACTCGAGCACCGCCAGTTCGCGCCGGCGCAGGTCCAGCGCCCGTCCGGCGACATCGGCGGCCCCGGTCGATCGATTGATGGTCAGCGGCCCGACCGTGATTTCCGGGGTCGGATCGCCGCCCCGCCGCCGCCCCAACGCCCGCACCCGCGCCTCCAGTTCCTGCGGCTCGAAGGGCTTGCGCAGATAATCGTCGGCCCCCAGGTCCAGCCCCCGCACCCGATCGTCCAGCGCATCGCGCGCGGTCAGCATCAGCACCGGCACTTTCTCGCCGCGCCGGCGCAATTCCGCCAATACGGTGAAGCCGTCGATATCGGGCAGGCCCACATCCAGTATCACCAGCGCATAGGGTTCGCCGCCCACCACCGCCAGCGCATCCTCGCCGGTCGCGACATGGTCCACCGCATGGCCGCCCGCCCGCAGTAGGGCTGCAATGCTGCGCGCCAGTGCGGCGTCATCCTCGATCATCAAAATCCGAATAGGGCACCCGATGCTGAAAGGTTGATGACAGCTTGGCTTCGTAACTGCCTCTCCCAATCCGACAGAAGAACGGAACATGTGAGGAGCAGGGTCGATGCGAAGGGTTATTCAGATAGTGGCGGCGCTGGCAAGCCTGTCCGTCACCAGCGCGACAGCGGTAGCGCAAAGGCCAACCGGCTATCCGCGTTCCTATGACGATCTGATCGGCGATGCCCGTGCCGAACGCCAGGTCATCGTCTATGCCAATGCCGACACGTCGGAAATGGCACCGGTCATCCTGGCGTTCCAGCGCCGCTATCCCGGCGTCACCGTCAGCTATTCCGACCTCGGATCGAACGAGATGTTCCGCCGCTTCTCGACCGAGGCGCGCAGCGGCCGGATGTCGGCCGACCTGGTCTGGTCGTCGGCGATGGACCAGCAGGTCAAGCTCATCAATGACGGCTTTGCCCAGGCCTATGCCAGCCCCGAAAAGCCCGCCCTGCCCGCCAACGCGGTGTGGAAGAATATGGGCTTTGGCGTCACCGCAGAGCCGATCGCCTATGCCTACAACAAGAAGGCGATTCCCAATCCGCCGCGCAGCCACGCCGCGCTGGAGGCGATGCTGCGCAAGGATCGCAAGACCCTGACCGGCAAGGTCGCGACCTTCGATCCTGCCCGCTCGAACACCGGCTATCTCTATCTGACGCAGGATTATGCCATCACCCGCGACACCGGTTCGCTGGTGGAGGCGATGGCCGCGACCCGGCCGCAACTGCACATCACCACCGAACCGATGCTGCGCGGCGTGGCCGAAGGCAAATTCTCGATCGCCTATAATGTGATCGGCTCCTACGCGCAGGAACGCGCCCGCCGCGACCCGCGCATCGGCGTCGTCTTTCCCGAAGATTATACCATCGTGATGTCGCGCATCGCCTTCATCGCGCGCGAGGCGCGGCACCCTGCCGCCGCCAAGCTGTTCCTCGACTTCCTCCTCTCACGCGAAGGGCAATCGCTGCTCGCGCAACATAGCCTCTGGCCGGTGCGGACCGACATCAACGGCCGCCGCCTGCCCGCTGCCCAGGCTCGCTCGATCCGCGTCGGCCCGCAGCTTCTCGTCAATCTCGACCGCCTCACGCGCCAGCGCTTCCTGCGCGAATGGCAGGCGGCCCTTATTTCCGGAGCCCGATAAGCATGTCCCATCTGATGTTGCGCGGCGGTTGCGCCGCGCTGGCACTGATCGTCGCCACGCCCGCCCTCGCCCAGGCGCCCAGCGCCGATGACCTGGCCGCACTGGTGAAGGCCCAGGCGGCCGAGATCGCCGCGCTCAAGGCCCGGCTCGACAAGATCGAGGGGCAGCAGGCCGCCGCTCAGGCCGCGACGCCCCCCGCCGCTGCGCAGCCCGCGCCGCAAATGGCACAGCAGGACACGGCCCAGCCGCTGGTCATCGCCCCTTTCGCGCCGCAGATCGTGCCGCCCGGCCCGGCCGATATCGACGTGGCCCAGGCCCGCGCGGTCGCCGCCAATCCGTCCGGCGTCACCACCGAATGGGGCGCGGGCCTGCCCGTCTTCCGCTCGGCCGACGGCGTCTTCACCTACAAGCCGCGCGGCCGCATCCTGGTCGACGTCAGCTCGACCATGGGGTCGAAATATGGCGGCCGCAACACGACGACGACCGGCATGCGCGCGCTGCGCCTGGGTCTGGAAGGCGGCGTCGGCCCACATTTCTTCTACCAGTTCGAAAGCGATTTTTCGGAGAATGAGGTCGACATCGTCACCGCCTTCCTGGGCTATCGCAACAAGATCAGCAGCAAGGTCGATTATGACGTGCGCGCGGGGCACCTGTTCAACGACCGCGCCTTCGAAGGCAGTACCGGTTCGGACTCCACCCCCTTCCTGGAACGGGGCGTGGTGTCGACCGCCATCATCCCGCAGCGCGGCTTCTACGGCATCGGCATCATGGGCCGCATGTTCGGCCCCAACTGGCATGCCTCGCTCAGCGTGACCGGCGACCGCGTCGATGGCGAACAGGCCACCAATGACAGCCGCACCTTCAGCGGCCGTGCGCACTGGAACCCGATCAGGACCGATCGCTCTCTGCTCCATGTCGGCGGCTGGTTCTTCGACGAAGCCCTGTCGTCCGCCGCGACCACGCTGACCCGCAGCACCGTCATCGGCGGCCGCTTCAACGGCGCGGTCCGCGTCACCACCGGCGAACTGCTCGGCGGCCGCTCGACCACCGGCTATGGCGCGGAACTGGGCGGCTATGTCGGCGGCCTGTGGGTGATGGGTGAGGCCGGCCGCCGCATCGCACGGCTCGACGGCGGACGCCCCAGCTTCGAAAGCAAGGCCTGGAGCCTGTCGAGCGGCCTGTTCCTGACCGGCGAACTGCCGCCCTACAACCCGCGCCTCGGCAGCTTCGGCCAGCCCAATGTGCTCGATCCCGTACTGGACGGCGGCCTCGGCGCGATCGAGCTGACCGCCCGCTACGAAAATCTCGATTATACCGACCTGGTGCTGGGCGGCGACGGCTGGGCCGCGACGCTGGGCGTCAACTGGTATCTCAACAGCTTCACCCGGATCCAGCTCAACGGCATCCAGTGGCACACCAACAACCGCGCCGGCACCTACACGGGCGGCGATGACGGCCAGACCGTCAGCGCCCGTGTCGGCGTGACCTTCTGATCCTCCTTCCTCCAGCCCCCTCAAGGACGCAGCGATGAATCTTGCCCTGCTCGGCTTCCTGATGGTCGCCACCTTCATGACGCTGATCATGACCAAGCGGATGACGCCGCTGGTCGCGCTGATCGTCATCCCCTCGCTGTTCGGCGTGATCGCCGGTCAGGCCGCCGGCCTTGGCGACATGATGATCGACGGCATCAAGAATCTGGCGCCGACCGGCGTCATGCTGCTGTTCGCCATCCTCTTCTTCTCGACCATGACCGACACCGGCCTGTTCGACCCGCTGGTCGCCCGGCTGGTGAAGATCGTGCATGGCGATCCGCTGCTGATCCTGCTGGGCACGGTGGTGCTCTGCTCGGTCGTCAGCCTCGACGGCGACGGGTCGACCACCTACATCATCACCATCGCTGCGCTGCTCCCCCTCTACAAAAGGTTCGACATGAACCGGCTCTACCTCGTCTGCCTGCTGATGGTGACGAGCGGGATCATGAACCTGACCCCGTGGGGCGGGCCGACCGCCCGCGCCGCGAGCGCGCTGAAGCTGGACCCGGCCACCCTGTTCCTGCCGCTCATCCCCGGCATGATCGCCGGCCTCGCCTTCCTGCTCGGCCTCGCCTTCTGGTTCGGCATCAAGGAACGCCGGCGCCTGGGCAAGGTGCAGGCGCGCCAGTCGGTCGCCCCGTCGGATCTGGGCGTCTCGCAATATCCCGAAGCGCGCCGGCCGCATCTGCGCTGGTTCAACGGCCTGCTGGTGGTGGCGCTGCTCGTCCTGCTGGTGTGGGGCGTGCTGCCGCTCTCGGTGCTGATGATGATCGCCTTCGCCATCGCCATGATCGTCAACTATCCCGGCGTCGCCCAGCAGAAGGAACGGATCGCCGCCCATGCCGGCAATGTCCTGTCGGTCGTGTCGCTGATCTTCGCCGCCGGCATCTTCACCGGCATCCTGGGCGGTACCGGCATGGTGGAGGCGATGAGCAAGGAAGTCGTCGGCGTCATCCCGCCCGCGCTCGGCCCCTATATGGCGCCGATCACCGCCCTGCTCTCCATGCCCTTCACCTTCTTCATCTCCAACGATGCCTTCTATTTCGGCATGCTGCCGATCCTCGCCGAAGCCGGCGCTCATTATGGCGTCGAACCGATGGCGATCGCCCGCGCCTCGCTGATGGGCCAGCCGGTCCATCTGCTCAGCCCGCTGGTCCCCTCCACCTATCTGCTGGTCAGCCTGGCGGGCGTGGACCTGGCCGATCATCAGCGCTTCACCCTGTTGCCCGCCGCCGCGGTCGGCATCGTCATGACCCTGGTCGGCATGATCGCCCTGGCTTTCCCCTTTGTCGCCTAGGGGGGTGGACACACTTCTCCGCTTCCTGGCGGCGCTTGCCGTCGGGGCGGCCGGCGGCGCGCTTTTCTGGTCGATCCATGCGCCACTGCCCTGGGTGCTCGGATCGATGGCGGCCTGCGCGGTCGCCAGCGTCGCCGGTTTGCCGATTCAGGCCTCCGCCGCCACCCGCCGCCCGATGGCGGCGGTGATCGGCGTGGTGCTGGGCAGCAGCTTTGGCCCACACCTGTTGCCGCAGGCGCGCGACTGGATCATCCCGCTCGCCGCCCTGCCCTTCTTCCTCGCCACCGCCGCCCTGCTGTGCGTCACCTATTTCCGCAAGGTCGCGAAGTTCGATCCGGCCACCGCCTATTTCGCCGGCATGCCCGGCGGCATTGCCGAGATGGTGGTGATGGGGGCGGAGCGCGGCGCCGACGAGCGCGCCATCGGCCTGATCCATGGCGCGCGCATCTTCCTCGTCGTCTTCATCCTGCCCTTCCTGATCCGGCTCGACCATGCGCCGGTCGCGGCCAGCGCCATCACCCCGGTGACCGGCGATGTCGCCAGCTGGTCGCTGCTCTTCTGGGGGCTGGGCTGCGCGCTTCTGGGCCTGCTGATCGGCCGGCTGCTGCGCCTGCCCGCCTGGCATCTGGTCGGGCCGCTGGCGGTCAGCGCCGCCGTGCATATGAGCGGCCTCGCCGATTTCCGCATTCCCGGCTGGGCACTGGCCGCGGCACAGGTCGGCCTTGGCGCCACCATGGGCTGCCGCTTCGTTGGCCTGACGTTGAAGGAATTGCTGCGCATCCTGGCGCTGGCGGCGGGGTCGACGGCGATCCTGCTGGCTGTCACCTTTGCCTGGGCGGCGGGGATCGGCACGCTCGCAGGGGTCGATCCGGTGCTGCTGACGCTCGCTTATTCGCCGGGCGGTCTCGCCGAAATGAGCATGGTCGCGCTCAGCCTGGCGCTGGAGCCGGGCGTCGTCGTCATCCACCATCTGACCCGCGTCATCCTGGTGCTGATCGGCGCGCCGCTCGGCTTTGCCTCCATGGGAAGGAAGAACGGGGCCGACTGACCGGCCCCGCCATTCTCTTTATCAGAACAAGGTGATGAGGCCCGTGGCCGGGTCGATCGCGCCTTCATAGATCATCTTGCCGGCGACATAGAGGATCACGATCAGGCCGAAATAGGCGATCGCGCGATAGCGTTCGATCACGCGGGCCAGCAGGTTCGCCGCCACGCCCATCAGCGCCACCGACAGGACAAGGCCGATCACCAGGATGCCGGGATGCTCCCGCGCCGCGCCGGCGACCGCCAGCACATTGTCCAGGCTCATGCTGACGTCGGCGATCGCGACCGCCCAGGCGGCCTGGGCAAAGCCCTTGGGCGCTGCCTTGCCGGCAATATCCTCGGCATCTTCCGGTTCGCCATGTGCGCGCAGCTCGCGCCACATCTTCCAGCCGACCCAGACCAGCAACAGGCCGCCGGCAAAGACCAGGCCGACAAGCTGCATCAGCTGCGTCACCAGCAGGGCAAAGGCGATGCGCAGCAACAGCGCGGCGATCACGCCGATCGCGATCACCTTGCGCCGCGATGCAGGCGGCAGGCCGGCCGCCAGCGCGCCGACGACGATCGCATTGTCCGCCGCCAGCATGATGTCGATCAGCACCACCTGGCCAAAGGCGGCCAGCGCGGATGGAGAGCCGAGATTGGAAAAATCGGCGACTATGTGAGTCCAGATGTCGTTCATAAATCCTCTCGCCGTCCCGCAAGGCAACGACGTGAAGAACATCACCGCCGCAGCGAACAGCCTATTGGGTGTGAATTGGGCCGCCGCCGATTAGCGAAGCAGCCTGTCATCAACCTTTCAGCCGCGCTGTGCGGACATGGTGCGATGCCGCTGGCGCGGCTTGTTGAAGAAACGGATCGCCAGCCACCCCAGCAGCAGCGGCACCAGGCACAGGCCCAGCGCCATCATGGCGAAATGCTCCGCCTCGAAATCGAAATGGGTCAGCCGGCCGCCGGCCAGATAGCCGGGCAGCAGCAGCGCCGGCACCCACAACAGGGCGGACAGGATATTGGCGATCTGGAACGGGCCATGCGGCATCTTCACCACGCCCGCGACCACCGGCACGGTCGAACGGACCGGCCCCAGGAAGCGGCCGAGCAGCACCGAGATGAAGCCATAGCGGCGAAAGAAGAGCCGCGCCCGCGCAAAGGCCAGCCGGTGCCCGCGCAGCCAGCGATGGCGATAGATGGCCGGCCCGACCGACCGCCCCAGCGTATAGGATACCCAGTCGCCCAGGATCGCGCCGAACACGGCGCAGGCGAACACCGGCGCCGGATCGACCAGCCCCGCCCCGATCAGCCCGCCGACCGCGATCATGGTGGCGATCGCCGGCACGAACAGCCCGATCACCACCAGCGATTCGAAAAAGGCCAGCACGCCGATGATCGGCCCGCTCCACCAGCCATAGCGGGTAATCATGTCCAGGATGAGATCAGACAGGTCAGACATGCTCGATCAACGCACCAACAGGGAAGGAGTCGCAACCTAGGGCGATCCGATGAGCCTTTGGTTAACCGATGGACGAGCTGTTTCCTGTCTGCGGCCGGACGGATGCTGTCAATGATAGTTTCTCAACCGATCCCGCCATGGCTTTGCATTTCCTGACAAACGGCTAGAAACCAGTCGCTTGCCACGAAAGGGCCATGACATATGGAATATCGCACGCTCGGTCGCACCGACCTCTGGGTCAGCCTGATCTGCCTTGGCACCATGACCTGGGGATCGCAGAACAGCGAAGCCGAAGCGCACGCCCAGCTCGATTATGCGATCGGCCAGGGCGTCAATTTCATCGACACCGCCGAAATGTATCCGGTCACCCCGGTCAGCCGCGAGACCCAGGGCCTGACCGAAGCCTATATCGGCAGCTGGATCGCCGGGCGAAAGAAGCGCGACGACATCATCCTGGCGACCAAGGTGGCCGGCCCCGCCCGCGATCCCTCGCGCGGCATCCGCACCGCGGACCGGCTGGATCGCCGGAACATCGAACAGGCAATCGACGACAGCCTGCGCCGGTTGCAGACCGACTATATCGATCTCTACCAGGTCCACTGGCCCGACCGGCCCGTCCCCTCCTTCGGCGTGCGCGGCCTGTCCGCCCTGGCCGACCGGCCCGACACCGTGCCGATCGAGGAAACGCTCGATGCCCTTGCCGATCTGGTGAAGGCGGGCAAGATCCGCCATGTCGGCGTGTCGAACGAAACGCCCTGGGGCGTCAGCGAGTATCTGCGCCTGGCGCGGGACCAGGGCCTGCCCCGTATCGCGTCGATCCAGAACGCCTATAATCTGCTCAACCGCGTGTTCGAAATCGGCCTGTCCGAATTTGCCCTGCGTGAAGATGTCGGCCTGCTCGCCTATTCGCCGCTCGCCGGCGGCAATCTGACCGGCAAATATCTGGGCGGGGTGATCGCGCCCGGCACCCGCCGCGACGTCGCGCGCCAGTTCGTCCGCTACGATCTGCCCGGCCAGGCACCGGCCGCCGCCCGCTATGTCGCGATCGCCCATGCCCATGGCCTTGATCCCGCCCAGCTCGCGCTCGCCTATGTCAACAGCCGCCCGTTCGTCACTGCGACGATCATCGGCGCGACCTCGCTGGACCAGCTCAGGGCCGACATCGACAGCGTCAACCTGACGCTCAGCGCCGACGCCATCGCCGCGATCGAGGCGGTGCATCGCGACCTGCCCGACCCCTGCCCCTGACCGGGGCCGGCCGCCGCGCTACAGCGTCAGCCGGAACAGCGCGCCGCCCGACGGCGCGCTGTCGATCTCGATCGTGCCGTCATGCGCCAGCAGCACCTGCCGGCCAAGGCTCAGGCCGATCCCGCTGCCGGTCTTCTTGGTGGTGAAGAAGGGCAGGAAGATGTCGTGGCGCAGCGCCTCGGGCACGCCGGGGCCATTGTCCGCCACCTCGATCCGGGTGCGCCCGGCGCTGATCGCGGCGATGCTCAGCGACACTTCCGGCCGGTCGCGATGGCATTCGGCCGCATCCGCCGCATTGCGCAGCAGGTTGATGACCACCTGCGCCAACAGGTCGGGATCGGCATCGATGCGATGGTCGGCCGGGCTGACCCGCACATCCAGATGCACGCTCGCGCGATCGGCATCGGCCGCAAACAGCTTGGCCAGTTCATCGGCAAAGGGCCGCGCCGCGAACAACCGACGATCGACCAGCGGCGGTCGGGTGATGGTGCGATAGGTTTCGACGAAATGCATCACCCCGTCGGCGCGCCGGGCCAGCGTATCGACGGCGGCACGGGCATCGGCGATCAGCGGATCGCCGCCATCGTCCGCCTGCGCCATCAGGTCCGACGCGGTGCGGGCGAGCGATGTCACCGGCGTCATCGAATTCATGATCTCATGCGTCAGCACGCGGATAAGGTCGCTCTGCGCCGCCACCTCGACCGCGTTCAAAGCCTGCTGGATCACCTGCACCGCAATCACCCGCGTCGCCCCGCCCAGCCGGGTCAGGCTGGCGCAGCGGATCAGCACGCGCTGCGGCCCGATATCGGTCTCGATCAACATGGTCTGGCTGCGCCCCGGCTCCAGCGCGGTCAGCGTCGCGGCGAAATGGCCGCCATAGGGGGCATAATCGTCCGGCCGCACCCCGGCATGGCGGTTGAACAGCTTGCGCGCCGCCTTGTTCACCGGTTCGATCCGGCCATCGGGCGCGATCGTCAGCAGCGCGGCGGGCGCATCATCGGCCAGCGCCTCATAGAAGCGCGATGCCTCCTGCAAGCGGACCCGGTCGTCGCGCAGCTTGCGGATGCCGCGATCGAGCGCTGCGCCCAGCTGGTCGAAGCCGCTGTCCGACCCCGGCCGGGCAAAGCGCGCCTGCAGGTCGCCGAACTCGATCGCCTCGACGAAGCGGGCCAGTTCGAAATTGGCGCGGCGCACATGATGCCATAGCGCCATCGCACTGACCGCCGCGCCGATCGCGCACAGGATGCGCACGGCGCCCAGGTCCGGCGTCATCAACGCCCAGGCAAGCGCCGCCAGGCACGCCATCGCCATGATGAGCCGCAGCGCCAGGCCGATCGAGAAGCGTCGATCAAAGCCCATGTTTTTCCATGCGGCGATAGAGGGAGGCGCGGGTCAGGCCCAGTTCGGCGGCGGCGCTGGAGATATTATAGCCATGCTTCATCAACGCGGTCTCGACCAGCCGGCGCTCGACCCGTTCCAGATTCATGTCGTCGGGTGGTGGCGGCGCCTCCACCACGGCGGCCCGGTCGATCCGGACCGGCTCCGGACTGCCATGGCTGCGCAGCGGGATATCCTCGATGCCAAAGGGCGCGTCCCCGGCCAGGATCACCGCGCGCTCAATCGCATGGCGCAGCGCGCGGACATTGCCGGGCCAGTCATAGGCGACCAGCGCCGCCATCAGCTCGGGCGCGATCGGATGGACCGGCCGGGCATATTTACGGGCATAGAGCGCATGATAATGGGCGACCAGCGCGGGAATATCCTCGCGCCGCTCGCGCAGCGGCGGCAGCACTATCTCGACCGTATTCAGGCGGAACAGCAGATCCTGGCGGAACCGCCCCTCGTCCGCGATCTGCCCGGCGCTCAGGTTGGTCGCGGCGATCACCCTGATGTCCACCGGCACCGGCTTGTTGGCGCCCACCGGCGTCACCTTGCGCTGCTCCAGCGCGGTCAGCAGCTTGGGCTGCAGGTGCAGCGGCAGATTGCCGATCTCGTCCAGGAACAAGGTGCCGCCATCGGCCGCCTGCAACCGCCCGATCCGGTCGGCCCGCGCATCGGTGAAGGCGCCCTTCACATGCCCGAACAATTCGGAATCGATCACGCTTTCGGCCACCGCGCCCAGGTCGACCGGCAGCATGATCCGCTCGGCCCGGCGTGATCGGCGATGCAGTTCGCGCGCGACCAGTTCCTTGCCCGTGCCATTCTCGCCCAGGATCAGCACATTGGCGTCGGTCGGCGCGGCACGGTCGATCAGTTGCTGCACCCGCGCCATCGCCGGCGACGTGCCAAGCAGCGGCGTCTCCCCGGCCGGCGCCGCCGCGATCATCGCTACCTTGTCCTTCTGCGCCACCGCCTTGCGCGATGCGCGCAGCGCTGCGGCCGTGCGCACCGTCGCCAGCAGCCGCTCGTTCGACCAGGGCTTGGTCACGAAATCGGTGGCCCCGCGCTTCATCGCCTCGATCGCGACCTGCACCCCGGCATGGGCGGTAATCATCACGATCACCGCCTGCGGATCGCGCGCCAGGAAACGGCCCAGCCATTCGAACCCTTCCGCCGCATTGGTCGCCCCGCGCGAGAAATTGGCGTCGAGCAGGATTGCTTCGGGGGTCAGGCCGGCGGTCGCGGCAAAGGCGGATTCCGGGTCGCGAAAGGTCAGCACTTCGCCAAAGATCGCGCGCAGCAACAGGCGCGCGGCCAGCAATATGTCGTCATCATCATCGATGACGACGCACAGCTCGAATGGCTTCTCCTGTGTCATCCGCCCCTCTGTCATCCGTTCGCTCCCGTACAGCGCCTGTCCGGAACCGTGCAATCAATATCCGTGCCAGACCCGTCACGGCCCGGATCCCGTCCCGCACATGCCCGCAACAAGGCAACTGGCACGCCGCTTGCGAAGCATCGGGCAAAGGGCATGTGCCCCAAGTCCAGATGGAGACTGACAATGTATCGCCGGCCCGGCTCCTCGCTGTCAAAACCGCTTTCGATCCTGCTCGGCATCGCCGCCACCCTGCTGGTGATGGCCGCGCCGCAGGCCGCTTCCCGGCCATTCGGCTGCGAAGCGCCGCGCCAGATGGCGGCCGAGGCCGGGCATCTCCGCTGTCCCGCCCGCGCCGGCACCGGCTGCAAGCCCTTCCTCGCCTGATGTTCGCTATCGGACAAGCAATGTTCGGAATCGGACAGTGGAGCGACCGCGCATGAGCGTCGTCAGCATGCCGAGCGAAACGCCGCGGGCCGCCGCGCCTACCAGCGGCGGCGCGATGGACCGAGTGGTGGCGCGCAAGACCCTGCCGCTGCGCGCCAAGGTCGCACTGGGTGCCGCCGGCGCGATCGCGCTGATCGGCACCGCCTGGTATTATATGCCCAGCAGCAACAGCCAGACCCTGCCGGCCGACCGCATCGTCGTCTCCACCGTCAGCCAGGGCCGGTTCGACGATTTCCTGCCGCTGCGCGCCCGCGTCACTCCGCTCATCACCGTCTATCTCGACGCGATCGAGGGCGGCCGGGTCGAAGAGGTGCTGGTCGAGGATGGCGCCACCGTCCAGAAGGGCCAGCTGCTCGCCCGCCTGTCCAACGCCGAACTGCAACTGTCGGTCCTCGCCCGCCAGACCGAAGTGACGCAGCAGCTCAATTCCATGCGCAGCCAGGAACTGGCGCTGTCGCAGAACCGGCTCACCAACAACCGCGCCATGCTGGAGGCCGATCTCGACCTCAAGAAGGCGCAGCGCCAATATGAGCGGGAAGCGCCGCTGGCCGCGCGCGGTTTCGTCGCCGGCCGGACCTTTGCCGACACGCGCGACGACCTTGCCTATCAGCGCGACCGGCGGGCCGTCCTCGCCCATACCCAGCAGACCGACGAGCGGCTCCAGACCAGCCAGCTCGCCCAGTTGCGCGCCTCGGCCGAAACCCTCCAGTCCAGCCTCGGCGTCGCCCGCGCCAGCCTGGAGGCGCTCAACCTGCGCGCGCCGGTCGCCGGCACCGTCTCCGCCTTCTCGATCCAGGTCGGCCAGTCGATGGCGCGCGGCGAGCGACTGGGCCAGATCGACAGCCCCGGCCGCAACAAGCTGGTCGCCGGGATCGACGAATTCTATTTGCCCCGCGTCCAGCTCGGCCAGACCGCGATGGTCGACTGGAACGGCAAGAGCTACCGGATGAAGGTCGCGAAAATCTATCCGACCGTGCGCAACGGCCAGTTCGAGATCGACCTGCAATTCCTCGACGGCGAACCGCCCCAGATCCAGCGCGGCCAGACGCTCCAGGCCAAGCTGACCCTGGGCGATCCGGTGCGCGCGCGCCTGATCCCCAATGGCAGCTTCTACAATGACACCGGCGGCAGCTGGGTGTTCGTGGTGACGCCCGACGGCGGCGAGGCGGTGAAGCGCGCCGTGCGCCTCGGCCGGCGCAACGCCGACTATATCGAGATTCTCGACGGGCTGGAGCCCGGCGAGCAGGTGCTCACATCCCCCTATACCGGGTTTGCCGACAAGGATCGGCTGGTCCTCGAGAAGAAGTGAAAGGCAAAGACATGACCCAAGCGTTGCTCAGCCTGCGTGAACTCAGCCGCGTCTATCGCACCGACATGGTCGAAACCACCGCGCTCGACGCGATCGACCTCGACATCTTCCAGGGCGAATTTGTCGCGATCATGGGCCCGTCGGGCTGCGGCAAGTCGACCCTGCTGAACATGATCGGCATGCTCGACAGCCCGTCGAGCGGCTCCTACCGCTTTGGCGACACCGAGATTGCGGGCCTGCCCGAGCCCAGGCTGGCGGGCATCCGCAAGACGCATCTGGGCTTCATCTTCCAGAGCTTCAACCTGATCGACGAGCTGAGCGTGGCCGAGAATATCGAGCTGGCTTTGCTCTATCACGCCATGCCCGCCGCCGAGCGCAAGGCGAAGGTCGAGGCGGTGATGGACCGGGTCGGCATCGCCCATCGCGCCCGCCACCGGCCCAGCCAGCTGTCGGGCGGCCAGCAGCAGCGCGTTGCCGTCGCCCGCGCGCTGGTGTCCGAACCCCGCCTGATCCTGGCCGACGAACCGACCGGCAACCTCGACACCAGCCATGGCGAGGAAGTGATGAAGATGCTCCAGACGCTCAACGCCGAAGGATCGACCATCGTCATGGTCACCCATTCGCCCGCCCATGCCGATTATGCCAGCCGCGTCGTCCACATGCTGGACGGCCGCATCCTGCAGGAACGGCGCCGCGCCGCCTGATAGCCCAAGACGGAGAGACTTCCCATGTGGCGCAATTATCTGACGGTCGGCCTGCGGTCACTGCTCAAGAGCCGCACCTATGCGGCGATCAACATATTGGGGCTGGCGACCGGCATGGCGGCCTGCCTCATCATCCTGCTGTTCGTCCGCAATGAACTGACCTTCGACGCCTGGATGCCGCAGGCGGACCGGACCTTCCAGTTCCAGACCTATTATACCGATCCGCATGGCGGCCGCGAAAACAATCTCCAGATGGCGCCCTATGTCGCGCAGGCGGCGCTGCGGAAGGATTTCCCCCAGATCGCGGCGGCCGTCCATCTGCTGTCGGCCGGGCCGGTCGTGCTGCGCAACGGCGTCGCGACCGAAGTCGACGACATGAAATTCGTCGACGGCCCGGTGTTCGATGTGCTCGACCTGCCGCTGGTGAAGGGCGATCCGCGTACCGCGCTCGCAAAGCCCGGCGACATGGTGCTGACCGACAGCGAGGCGAAGCGCCGTTTCGGCAGCGAAGACCCGATGGGCCAGACGCTGACGCTCATCTCGCGCGGCATCTCGACCGACTATCGCGTCAATGGCGTGCTCAAGGATCTGCCCAAGGCCTCGCACCTCAAACTCACCATGCTCGCCCGCTATGATCCGCCCAGCTACTGGGCGCAGACGCCCGATTTCCTCAGCCAATATGGCTGGCAATCGGGCTGGATCTATGTCCGGCTGAAGCCCGGCGCCGACGTCAAGGCGATCAATGCGCAGCTGCCGCAATGGGAAAAGCGCAACATCCCCGACCAGTTTTTCGGCGGCCGTCGCTTCAACCAGGGCGACGACATGAACTTCGCCCTCGTCAATGTCCGCGACGTCCATCTCGGCCGGGCTCAGAACGGGTCGATGACGCCGGGCAATGATCGCGGCTCGATCATCACCTTTGCCATCGTCGCCCTGCTCATCCTGGGCATGGCCTGCGTCAATTTCGTCAATCTCGCCACCGCCCGCGCCAGCCAGCGCGCGCGGGAGGTTGCCCTGCGCAAGGTACTGGGCGCCAATCGCCGCCAGTTGGTGCTGCAATTCATCGGCGAATCCATCCTGGTCTCGGCGGTGGCGATGCTGGTCGCGCTGGCGCTGACCGAATTGCTGCTGCCGCTGGTCAGCCGCTTCCTCGACGCGGACCTCAGTCTCCATTATTTCGGCAGCGGCGGCCTCATCCTGCCGATCATCGGCCTGGTGCTGCTGGTCGGCGTGGCCGGCGGCGCCTATCCCGCCTTCTACCTGTCCCGCTTCCAGCCTGCCCGCGTGCTCAAGGCCAACAAGTCGGCGGCCGATGCGGAAGGATCGGGCCGGTTGCGCAGTGCGCTGGTCGTCGCCCAGTTCGCGGTGTCGATCGGCCTCATCATCTGCACGGCGGTGGTCTATGCCCAGACCCTCTACGCCCGCAATTCCGATCCCGGCTACAAGCGCGAGGGGCTGATCCAGATTTCGGGCATCAGCCGCCGCCAGCTCGATCCGGTGCTCGACACGATGGTGCGGGAAATCGAGAAGGTCGACGGCGTGACCTCGGTCGGCCGCACCAATATCGGCATCAGCACCACCAACAACACCAATAGCGGCATCCTCGTGCCCGGCCGTGAAGAGCCGATCAGCATGGGCATCTATCAGGTCGACACCAAATTCTTCGACACGATGGGCATCAAGCTGCTCGCCGGGCGGAGCTTCGACATCAACCGGCCGATCGACGACATCACCCGTCCCTTCCCGGAGGTTCCGGAGGCCGAGCGGGCCTTTGCCGCGCGCGGCGCCAATACCGTGGTCAACGAACTGGCGGTCAAGCGGCTGGGCTTTGCCTCACCGCAGGACGCGATCGGCAAGCAGGTGCGCGGCGGCCTGGTGCGCGACGAATTTGGCGGCAGCGTGCCCATCACCATCATCGGCGTCGTCCAGGATTCGCGCTTCCGCTCGATCCGCGACCCGATGGACCCGATCTTCTTCCTCTTCGATCGGGACAATCATAACGAAATGCTGATCCGCTATCATGGCAATCCGGCGACGGTGCTGGCGCGGATCGAAAGCGTGTGGAAGCGGCTCGCTCCCGAAGTGCCCTTCAGCGCCCGCTTCAGCGACGACATCGTGCGCGAAGTCTATCATGCCGAAGAAGCACGGGCCCAGGCCTTCGCCGCCTTCGCCCTGCTGGCGGTGATCGTCGGCTGCCTTGGCCTGTTCGGCCTGTCCGCCTTCACCGCGCAGCGCCGGACCAAGGAAATCGGCATCCGCAAGGTGCTGGGCGCCAGCACGGGCAAGATCGTGCAGCTGCTGGTCTGGCAGTTCACCCGCCCGGTGCTGATCGCCAACCTCATCGCCTGGCCGGTCGCCTGGTGGGTGATGCGCGACTGGCTCAACGGCTTTGACTCCCGCATCGCGCTGACGCCCCTGCCCTTCCTGCTGGCAGGCGGGCTGGCGCTGCTGATCGCGATCCTCACGATCGGCGCGCACAGCTTCCGCGTCGCGCGCACCAACCCGATCCACGCGCTGCGCTACGAATGACAGAAAACAGGCCGGCCATCCTGGTGGATGACCGGCCTGCCTGTTCGCGGGACTGGCCCGCGCTTATTTCACCTGGGCCAGCGCCGCATTCATCCGCTTGGCGGCGAAGGGCGGCAGCTTGACCGCCTTGGCCGCCGTCACATCGGCCGCTGTCGGCTTGCCCACCTGCACCAGCGCCACCATGCCCATCGAATAATGGGGCATGCATTTGATGCCATAGAGGCCCGGCTTGCTGACGGTCAGCACCGCCTCCTTGTTCATCGCCCCTTTCATCGGGGTCGCGCCGGCCGGCAACATGGTGGAAATGGTCTCGGCATTATGGCTGGGATCGGTCGGCTGGAAATGGATCACGTCGCCCGGCGCCGCCTTCACGAAGGACGGTTCGAACACCATCGCGCCATCGGCGCCCTTGTTCTTCATATGGACGGTGATGTCCTTGGCCGCGGCCGGCATCGCACTGGCCATGGCCAGGCCGCCGATGATCGCCAGCGCCGAACGATGAAGCATTTACTCTCTCCCGAAAATCAATGGTTTGAACTACCCCGTTAGCGTGCAACATGCCGCAAATCGGGCGCCGGACAATTGACCTTTGGTCCTATCGGCGCGCGGGTTGGACGGGCCTCAGGTCGCGGCCCAGATCGCGCCAGCCGTCGGTCCCCTCGGCCAGCCACCAGATGTTGCGATAGCCCATCGCCCGCAGCCGTCGCGCCGCATTCCAGCCCATCCAGCAATCCGCCCGGCAGAAGGTGACGATCATCCGGTCCCGCTTTCCCCCGGTCAGCCGCGCGACGCCGCGCGCGAACCAGTCGGCGATATCCGGCATCGGCGCGCCCCGCCCGCTTTCGGGAAACCAGTGGGCACCGGGAATGCTCTCATGCGGCTGCGCCAGTTGCCAGCGTCCGTCCGCCGCGCGATGGCCGCCCTCGGCCGGCAGCACGTCAATCAGGATCATGTCGACATCCGGCCGCAGCCCGGCGATCGCGGCCGGCGCGATCCTGCCTACCCCCTCGGGCGAGCGATGCACCGGCCCACGATAATGGGCAATGCGATACCCCTCTGCGTCGAACAGGCCAGCCTCCTGCGCCCGCGCCTGCGTCACGCCAGGCACCAGCAGCAGCACCGCCATCAGCCCGATCCTCGCCCGCATCCCCATCCCTTCCAGGCTCCACGACCCAAGGTGCAATGGTAGCCGGTTTTTCCCGGCGCTAGGCATGGACTTTGGGAGAAGAGGATGAACAGGCGCAAGACCCTGACAGCCATGGCCATGTCCTGCCTGCTGGCAGCCGGCAGCATCGCGCCTGCCCGCGCGCCCTATCCCGCCGATCCGCTGCATTCGCCGATGTGGACCGCCCATGCGCAGACCATCTTCGGCGACGATCCGGTCAGCTTCGATCCGCGCGTGAAGGTCAGCTATCCCGAAATCGCGGAAAACCAGCGCAGCTTCCCGGTCGCGCTCGACGCGCGCGGCCTCGGTCCGGGCCTCGGTCCGGTCAGGCGCATGCTGATCCTGGCCGATCTCAATCCCATCCCGATCGCCATCGATTATCGGCCCGACGGCGCCGAACCTTATGTCGCCACCCGCATCAAGCTCGACCAACGCACCCCGGTGCGCGGCGCGGTGCAACTGGCGGACGGCCAATGGCTGGTCAGCGGCGGCTGGGTCGATGCGGCGGGCGGCGGCTGCTCGGCCCCGCCGGTCAGCCGGGTGAAGGGCGACTGGGCCCAGCATCTGGGCGAAATGCGGGGCGAAGCCTGGCCGATGGCCGACGGCGCCAGCCGGCTGCGCGTCACCTTCCGCCATCCGATGGACACCGGCTTCGTCGCCAATATCCCGACCTATCATATCGAACAGATGCGCGTGACCGGCCCTGACGGCCAACTGCTCGGTCAGATGGAGATATGGGCCGCCGTCGCCGAAGACCCCGCCATCACGCTGATGCCCCGCGCCCATCCCGGCGACACGCTCTCCATCGCCGCGCGCGACACCAATGGCCGCGCCTATCTCGCCAAGGTGACGGTCGCCCGCCAGTCGCCCCTGCCCACTGCCACCGGCGCGACCGGCCGATGATGCTCAACCGCCGACAGGCGCTGGCCGGCATGACCGGCGCCCTCCCGCTGCTGACCGGGGCCGCACCGGACGATTATCGCATCGATCCGCAGCCGGTCGCCGATGGCCTCTGGATGATCCATGGCGCCGACGAACCGATGCTGTTCGCCAATGGCGGCGCGATCGCCAATATCGCGATCATCGCCACCCCGGCCGGCACGCTGCTGGTCGATGCCGGCCCGTCGATCCGCTATGGCCACATGCTCAGGAAAGTGGCGGAGACGCTGACCGGCCAGCCGGTCGTGCGGGTCTATGTCACCCATCTCCATCCCGACCATGGCATGGGCATCGCCGCCTTCGATCCCGCCATCGTCGCCGCCCTGCCCGGCACGATCGCCGACATGGAACGGGACGGGCGCGGTTTTTCCGATGCGCTCTATCGCCTGCTGGGCGACTGGATGCGCGGCACCGACCTCGCCCTGCCGGGCCGGCGGATCGACCAGCCGGCGGAGGATTTCGGCGGCCGCCGCCTGCAACTGCTGCCGCTCGCCGGCCACAGCAATGCCGATCTCGCCTTGTTGGACGAACGCACCGGCACGCTGATCGGCGGCGACCTGCTCTTCCTCGACCGCGCGCCCAGCACGCCGACCGCAAACCTTGGCCGCTGGCGCGAGAGCCTGGATGCGCTCGCCAGATTACCGCACAAGGCGGCGATCCCCGGCCATGGCCCGTTCGATCCCGGCGGCACCCGCGCCATCGCCCAGACCCGCGACTGGCTCGACTGGCTCGACACGACGCTGCGCACCGCCGTGCAGTCCGGCCTCGACATGGTGGAGGCCGGCACTCTCCCCATCCCCGACCGCTTCGCCACCATCGCCGCCGCCCGCTACGAGCTGCAACGCAGCGTCGCCCATCTCTATCCCGCGCTGGAGGCGGAACTGCTGCCCAGGGTGGATCTGCCGGAGGGATGATCGCCGGCGATTTTCAATGGGATTCCAGCCCGTCCATGATGCCCTGCAGCACCGCTGCCGACGCCTGCAGCGCCGCCCGCTCCTCCGCATCCAGGTCCGGCGCCAGCACCCGGCTCACCCCCAGCGCCCCGATCACGCAGGGCAGGCTCAGATAGACGCCCGCCACCCCGCATTCGCCATGGGCCAGGGTCGACACCGGCAGCACCACCTGCTCGTCGCGCCGCACCGCCTCGCACAGCCGCACGATCGCCGTCGCCACGCCATAGCTTGTATGACCCTTGCCATAGTTGATCGCATAGCCCGCCCGCATCGTCTCATGCGCCAGTTCCGCCCGGTCCAGCACAGCGCCGCCGCGAAACTGGTCCAGCGTCACCCCGCCGATCCGCACGCCCGAAAAGACCGCCACCTCGCTGTCGCCATGCTCGCCCAGCACCTGTCCCTCGACCGACACCGGCGCCACCCCCAGCCGGTCGGCCAGCCGCCGGCGGAAGCGCGCACTGTCGAGCAGCGTCCCGGTGCCAATCACCTGCCCCACCGGCAGGCCCGACGCGCGCTGCGCCACCTGCGCCATCGCATCGACCGGGTTGGACGCGACGATCATCACCCCGCCAAAGCCCGCCTCCACCACCCGCCGCGCACAGTCCGCCACGATGGCGGCGCTGCGTCCGGCCACCGACAGCCGGCTTTCCTCGCCATGGGTGGTCGCGCCCGCCGTGATGACCACGATCGCCGCATCGCCCGCATCCCGATAATCGCCGCGCAGGACATGGGCCGGCCGCGCCAGCGCATTGGCGTCGGCAATGTCCAGCGCCTCGGCCTGTGCGCGCGGCCCGTCCGCATCGATCAGCAATATCTGCGTGAACAGCCCGCGCAGCATCATCGCATAGGCGGCCGTGGCACCGACATGGCCGGTCCCGATGATCGCAACCTTGTCGAACCGTACCGCCATGCCTTGTCGCCTTTCGCTATTGCCCGACCGCCTCCGCCCGCGCCACCAGCGCCCGCGCCTCGTCGACATGCATCGCCTCGATCATCCGCCCCTCGAAGCGCTCGGCCCCGCCGGTCGCCGCCTCGATCAGCCGGCGCGCATCCGCCACCGCCTGCGCGTCCGGGCCGAACGCCTGGTTCGCCACCGGCACCTGTCCGGGGTGGATCAGCGTCTTGCCGTCAAAGCCGAAGCCATGGCCCTCGGCGCATTCCGCCTCCAGCCCCGCTTCATCATCCAGCCGGTTGAACACACCGTCGAACACCGCGATCCCCGCAGCGCGCGCCGCCAGCACCACGCTCTGCAGCACATGGGCCAGCCCCGCCCGCCCGGCCGAGGGCGGAATGGCCAGATCCTTGCGCAGGTCATTGGTGCCCACGAACAGCGCCGCGCAACCCTCGCCCGCCGCGATTCCCGGCGCCGCCAGCACGCCCTTCGCGCTCTCGATCATCGCGATCACCGGCTTCTGCGCGACGGAATAGACATCCTTCACCTGCTTGGCATTCTCGACCTTGGGCAGCACCACATAGTCGGCCGCGGTGCGCTTCAATGCCACCATCTCTGGCCCGTGCGACGGCATCCCCTCGACATTGATCCGCACCGCCATCAGCCGCCCGCCAAAGCCCTCGCCCACGGCCTCCACCGCCGCGTCCAGCGCCGCCGCCTTGTCCGCGTCGGGCACCGCATCCTCCAGGTCCAGGATCACCATGTCGCACGCCAGCGTGCGCGCCTTGGCCACCGCGCGCGGATTGGACGCGGGCAGGAACAGCAGGGATCGGGCGTGGCGCAACTGCATCTTATGTCTCTCCATCACTTTGCCTTTTCCCGTTAACGAATAGCCGCCATAGTGCGCTCCCACATTGGGGAGGACATATGGTGACGACCTTCGCACTCACGGTCACGTTTCTGGTGCTCTTCTACCTGGCGGTCAGCGTCAAGGTGGTGCGGCAGGGCTATCAATATACGATCGAGCGTTTCGGCCGCTTTACCGAGGTGGCGAAGCCCGGCCTCAATTTCTACCCCGCCTTCTTCTACGCCGTCGGCCGCAAGATCAACATGATGGAGCAGGTCGTCGACATTCCGGGGCAGGAAATCATCACCAAGGACAATGCCATGGTGTCGGTCGACGGCGTGGTCTTCTTCCAGGTGCTCGACGCCGCCAAGGCCGCCTATGAAGTGTCCGAACTCTATGTCGCCATCATGCAGCTCGCCACCACCAATTTGCGCACCGTGATGGGCTCGATGGACCTCGACGAAACCCTGTCGAAGCGCGACGAGATCAACGCCCGCCTCCTCTCGGTGGTCGATCACGCCACCAACGCCTGGGGCATCAAGATCACCCGCGTCGAACTCAAGGACATCCGCCCGCCCGCCGACATCGTCAACGCCATGGGGCGCCAGATGAAGGCGGAGCGCGAGAAGCGCGCCAACATCCTGGAGGCGGAGGGCCTGAAAAGCAGCGAGATCCTGCGCGCCGAAGGCCAGAAACAGTCGCAGATCCTGGAAGCCGAAGGCCGCCGCGAAGCCGCCTTCCGCGATGCCGAAGCGCGCGAGCGCGAGGCGGAAGCCGAAGCCAAGGCGACCCAGATGGTGTCGGACGCGATCGCGGCCGGCAATCCGCAGGCGCTCAATTACTTCATCGCCCAGAAATATACCGACGCGGTGCAACAATTCGCCACCTCGCCCAATGCCAAGACCATTCTCTTCCCGGTCGAGGCGACCCAGCTCATCGGCACGCTCGGCGGCATCGGCCAGCTCGCCAAGGAAGCGCTGGCCGACACCCCCACCCCGCCAACGCCACCCGCCGCGTCCCGCCGGGGCCCGTTCGGCCAGACCCAGGGCTGAGGGCGAGAGCGATGGCGCCGCTGCGCAACCGGTCCTCCCTGAGCAATCGAGCCCCCCACCTTCCGTTCGCTTCGAGCGAAGTCGAGAAGCCGACAACGCAACGCATCCTCCTAAAACCGTTCGCCCTGAGCCTGTCGAAGCCTGTCCTGAGCGCCTGCCGCAGGCAGGCAGTCGAAGGGGGGCTCTCTTTTTCTAAAGGAAAAGGGCTTCGACAAGCGCAGCCCGAACGGACGAAAGCTGGCCCCACCCACCCACGTCATTCCCGCGAAAGCGGGAACCCATCTCCCACACTTTCCGCTATCCGCGACGCCAGAGCAATTGCGCCCTGCCGCCGCCGAAACGACACAAAAACACCCCACCCCACCAACCACAGGACCACCCCATGACCGACTGGCTCACCCTGCTGCAGGATCATTGGGCCTGGCTGGTCTTCGCCGCACTGCTGGCCATTGCGGAAGTGCTGATCCCCGGCGTCTTCCTGATCTGGATCGCGATCGCCGCCGCCATCACCGGCCTCGCCGCGCTGGCGCTGCCGATCGGCATCCCGCTCCAGCTGCTGATCTTCGCCGCGCTCTCGGTCATCTCGGTCTGGGCCGGGCGGCGCTGGTATGTGGACAATCCGGTGCCCTCGACCGACCCCAATCTCAACGACCGCACCGCCCGCCTGATCGGCGAACTGGTGACCGTCGTGGAGCCGATCCGCGGCGGCGAAGGCCGGGTCAAGGTCGGCGACAGCGTCTGGACCGCCCGCGGCCCGGACAGCGAAGCGGGCGCGCGGGTGCGCGTGACGGGCGCAGAAGGCGCGGTGCTGTGGGTGGAGGGGATTTAGGGCGCGACGACCGGCTGGCTCCCATCCCAGTCATTACGACCAGTCCGGCGAATGCCCGAAAGCAGACAGTGCTATTGGTCGATTTGGCCGGCGGTGTTCGGGCATTGCAGTCATACCCATGTAAACCGTTGAACGCCGGCTTCCAACACGAGCCGCGTTCGCGCCTTACATGTTTATCTATTTCAATTCTGCTCGCGCTATGCCGCAATCCAATTTACGAGCGGAACGACGATGAACCTACGTGCGTGGGTTGGGTTAACAAAGTGAGGCGAAGTTGCAACGGCTGGCTGCAGAAATTGACGGAATCGTATTCGGCTACACATCCCGCAACGATCGGACTTACAAGTCGATGAACTATCATCGTAATAAAATAAAAGCCGGGAAGACGCTATGGTCTAAGACAGTGAGCGTTTCAGAGGAAGCCGATTTTTTCGATACGAGTGATTATAAAATCTGGAAATGCGACCAAGAAAACTATTGGTGGATTTCCCAGAACGCTTCTCGCGTCGTCGGCAACTTTGGCGAGCGGGTCGCATTCTTTCCTCACTGCGGCAATCACCCAGGGCCGTGGCACGGCTACCCAGTATCTCCTTCCAATGACGAGCATTATGAAATCCCAGAGGAGGTCGTTTCGACGTGGGAAGCCGGCGATAAACCGCGGATTGACGACCTGGTCGCTGGCCGCATCCGGAAGGGCAAAATATGAGGCAGAAGACGCTCAGTCTGCACGGATCATTCGTTGAGTGCTATCTTTATTTTGATTTTGCGTGGCTGATCTCGAAAGATGGTCTAATTCGCGCGTTTGATATTCAAGAGTTCTGCAACAAGCGACTTAATGGTAGCGGCGCCGCCGCAGGCAAACTGTTCGCCGATAACCGCAGAATTGTTCCTGGCAGGCCGGATCAGGAGATTGATCGCCTATTGCAAACCGATGCCACAATCGATGTCAGCGAAGATGACGTCGAGCGGTTCTCGTACACCTTTGGCAGCAGGATAGATTTCAAATCGGTCTTGGATTTTCGTTTTTACTATGGACGTGCTTACTTCAGCACTGAAAAAAGTATTTATCAGTTTAAGGCGCTCGATCGCGATAATCTCGATTTCGGCGGTCTCGGGCGCACTGCCAAAACTCCACTTAATCAGCGACGGGTGTCGGATTTGGCCTCTCGACAATTTCGATGCCGTTATGGTGCAGTCAGCGCCGCGTGCGGAAAAAACGGCGGACTAATCGCGTTTGGGACGAACACCGAGGAAAGCGAGTGGGAAATCTCGTTCCAGGAGTTTGCTTCGCAGTCGTATGGGATCGAGTTGAACACCGATGCCATTTCAAACCTGCGGACGCCTACTCAAGTGGAATTCTACCACGCAGAATCCGGACGTACTGCTTTGTCCGTGCAAAATAAACTTGAGGCTGAAGAAAGCGGACGGCAGGAAGTCGAGCTAATGACGGTCGGCGGGCTGGACTACCAAGAGCAATCGGCGCAATTCAGAGAGCTCATCGAACATGCCGGATCGTCCGCGAAGCGGATGTTTCTGTTCAAGAGCACTATCTGGGTAGAGTTCCACGACGGCACCATCAAGCGTTTGGCCGCAACTGATCGAAATCAAATTACCGAAAATCCTCGAGAGCTTGGAAGTTTCGCTGCGCCGGGACGCGTCCTGTCAACCGATAACACAGAGATGGGCGTGGTCGTTGAAAGCGACGATCGTGTTTTCCTCCGCCGACCGAAACTATGGGTCACCTTAGTGAATGACCAAGTGCATTCGGTGCGTGGCTACATGAACTCAAAGCGTTATCGAAATATCGTCACCGCCGTCAGGCGCGAAAGCGTCGAGTTGATTGCGCTAGTTCCATGAGGTCGGCCGCCTTTCAATGGAAGCTCGCGAAGCGCCGGCAATCGGATCACCTCGCGTCAAAGAAGGTCGGTCGCGGCTTGAGCGCTGCACTCCGAAGCTGCTCCCGCCGACATTTGAACGCGGCCTGTGGCTTTCGGCCGAGCAAGCCAACGACCGATTTCGGCATAAAGAGACGTTCGCGCTTAACCCAGGGATGGGGCTGGTCGGAAGCTGTCGCGAACCAACATCCAACGGATGCGGCAGCTTTAGCGATTTGATCACCTGGAACCTGCCAGTCCGGAAACGGCCATTCGCGCCCATCCCTGTCCTACACCTCCACCCGCATGATAGCCTCGCCGGCATGACCGACATGCCCCTTCTCCATTTCACCTCCGTCCCGATGCTGCGCCGGCGCGCGTCGGGCTGGTCGCCGGCCGCGCAGCGGGCCTTTATCGACATGCTGGCGCGCTGTGGCGTGGTGGCGCAGGCGGCGCGCAGCGTCGGCTGCTCGCCGCGCTCGGCCTATCAGCTGCGGCAGAAACAGGGGGCGGAGAGTTTTGCCGCCGCCTGGGACTGGGCGCTGGAGATGGGGCTGGACGCCGCCCGTGCCCAGGCGATCGCGCTGGCCCGCTGCGCGCAGGTCCGCCCCATCGTCCGGCGCGGCGTGGTGGTCGGCCATCGCCGCGCGCCCGACAATCGGGTGATGCTGGCGGCGATGCGCACCATCTGTGCCGAGCGCAGCGGCGCCCGCGCCGCCATGCCCCATCGCCAGCGCATCGCCCTGCGCGATCTGGTCGCGGAACTCTCGATCAGCGCGCCGGAGATCGACCTTGGCTGCATCGCCCGATTATTATGATCTGTCGCGGGTAGGAAATAAGATGTCGAAATGTGCGGGAAATATGCGAAGTTAAGAGGGCGATTTCCAACCCGGCGCCCCGCCGGATGACTCGGAAATCGCGCCAGCCGCGTGATTTCCTACGGAGACCCAATCCTCATGACGACCTCCCGCCGCGATTTTCTCGTCGCCGGCTCCTCCGCCCTTGCCCTGTCCGCCCTCCCCGCCCGCACCCTGGCGCAGGCAACGACAGCCGACGCCCGCGCCGAAGCCCTGCTCGCCGGCATGGCCGAGGCGATGCTGGCCGATGCGCCCGAAACCGCGAGCGGCCTTGGCCTCGACACCGGCGCCCGCGCCCCGCTCAAAGCGCGCCTGGGCGACAAGAGCCCGGCCGGCCAGGCCCGGATCGCCGCCCATGTGAAGGATCGCCTGACCCAGCTGCGCGCCGTCGATCTCGACGCCCTGTCCCCCGCCACCCGCACCGATGTGGAGGTGGTGCGCGCCGCCCATGAACTGGCCGATGCCGGCTTCGCCTTCCCCTTTGGCGACATGGCGATGATGAACAGCAACTGGTCCTATCGCAACGCGCCCTATGCCGTCGCCCAGAATACCGGCGCCTTCATCGAGACGCCCGACTTCCTCGACGCCAATCATGGCATCGCCACCCCGGCCGACGCCGACGCCTATCTCGAACGCCTGACCCAATATGCCGCCAATCTCGACGGCGAGACCGAGCGGTTGAAGCATGACGCCGGCGTCGGCGTCGTCGCCCCCGCCTTCCTGCTCGACAAGACGCTGGGCCAGATGAAGGCGGTGCAGGGCCAGCCGATCGACCAGTGGGTGCCGGTCGCCTCGATCGCGCGCCGCACCCGCGACATGCAGGGCGATTATGCCGCCAAGGCGGAACAGATCACCCGCACCGCCATCGCCCCCGCCCTCGCCCGCCAGGCCGCCGAACTCACCCGCCAGCGTGGCCTTGCCACCATGGATGCGGGCGTGTGGAAACTGCCGCAGGGCGAGGCTTATTATGCCTGGGCGCTGCAGGCCGGCACCACCACCACCATGTCGCCCAACGAAGTCCATGCGCTGGGCCAGGAACAGCTCAAAGCCCTCCAGTCGGAAATGGACCGGCTCTTGAAATCCCTCGGCATGACCAAGGGGACCGTGGGCGAGCGGATGACGGCGATGGGCAAGGATCCGCGCTATATCTTCCCCAATGACGACAAGGGGCGCCAGCAGATCCTCTCCTATATCGACGGGCGCCTGGCCGATATCCGCACCCGCCTGCCCCGCGCCTTCGCGACCCTGGTGCCGGCCAGGCTGGTGGTGAAGCGGGTGCCGGTGGAGATCGAGGCCGGCGCGCCGGGCGCCTATGCCGGCGCGGGCACGATCGACGGCAGCGTGCCGGGCAATTATTATATCAACCTGCGCGATACCAGCATCTGGCCGCGCTATTCGCTGCCGACGCTTTGCTATCATGAGGGGATTCCGGGCCATATCTGGCAGGGCGAATATACCTACAAGCTGCCGCTGATCCGCTCCATGCTCGCCTTCAACGCCTATTCGGAGGGCTGGGCGCTCTATGCCGAGCAGCTGGGCGACGAGTTGGGCGCTTATGACGGCGATGTCGCCGGGCGGCTGGGCTATCTCCAGTCGATCGCCTATCGCTGTTGCCGCCTGGTGGTCGACACCGGCCTTCATGCCAAGCGCTGGACGCGGACCCAAGCGATCCACTGGTTCGCCACCACCAACGGCTCCACGGTCGAGGATGTGCAGGGCGAGGTCGACCGTTACTGCGCCTGGCCGGGCCAGGCCTGCGGCTACAAGGTCGGCCATGGCGAAATCGTCCGCCTGCGGGCACAGGCGCAACAGGCGCTGGGCGACAAGTTCGACTTCCGCCTGTTCAACGACGCCGTGGTCAAGGGCGGCGGCGTGCCGATGACGGTGCTGGCGAAAAATGTCGACGCCTATGTCGCCCAGAGGAAGGGGGCGTAACAGCCGGCAATAATCTGTCCCCCCTCCCGCAGGCGGGAGGGGGTTAGGGGGTGGGCCTGCGCAACGTCGAACCTGCCCACCCCGCTGCGACTAAATTCGCTACGCTCATTAAGTCTCGCCGCCCCTCCCGTTTACGGGAGGGGGACAGGACAACAAAAAAAGGCCGGAGGATCGCTCCCCCGGCCCTTCTCTATTCTCGCTGCCGCAGCCCTTAGCCTACAAAGGCGCGCTCGATCACGAACTGGCCCGGCGCCGCGTTGGAGCCTTCGGTGAAGCCCTGCTCCTCGAAATAGGCCGCGAACTGCTTGATCATTTCCATGCTGCCGCACATCATGATCCGGTCGGTCTCGGGGTCGAACTTGGCCGCGCCGGGAATCCCCTCGAACAGCTTGCCGCTCTCGACCAGCTTGTCGATGCGCTCATTGTTGGGGAACTCCTCCCGCGTCACGGTCGGCACATAATGGAACTGGCCGGCGGCCTGCTCCGACACCAGCGGATCTTCGGCCCACTTGCCTTCCATCTCGTCGCGGAAGGCCAGGTCGCTCACCCGGCGCACCGAATGCACCACCACGACCTGCTCGTAGAATTCATAGACATCCGGGTCGCGCGGCAGGCTGAGGAACGGCGCCAGGCCGGTGCCGGTCGACAGCATGAACAGCCGCTTGCCCGGCAGCAGCGCGTCGGTCACCAGCGTGCCGGTCGGCTTGCGGCCGAGATAGATCTGGTCGCCCGGCTCGATCTTCTGCAGCTTGCTGGTCAGCGGACCGTCCTGCACCTTGATCGACAGGAATTCGATTTCCTCGTCCCAGGCGGGGCTGGCGATCGAGTAAGCGCGCAGCAACGGCTTGCCGTTATCGCCCTTCAGGCCGATCATGATGAACTCGCCCGAACGGAAGCGGAAGCTTGCCGGGCGGGTGATGCGGAAGCTGAACAGATGCTCGTTCCAGTGCTTCACCGACAGCACGGTTTCCACGGAAAGCGCGCCGGTGGGTTCCAGAACCGGCTTTTCGATCGTCACGTCGGTCAAGACCTTATCCTTGCATTTCGTCGGCGCCGCCATGATCGGGCGGCGCTAGTTGCGGATCATTCGCAATAATGGCGTAGTCCGCAAATGGCCCCACCGCATCGCGAAGGCAAGGCCAAAAAAACTTGGGGGCGGCCAAGGGCCGGCTTTTGCCGGCCCGCCCCCGCGTTACGTCAGCCGAACAGCCCCTTGGCCAGGCCACTCAGCTCATTGAGCGGATTGCCGTCGCCATCGCGGTCCAGGAAGCCGCCCAACTGGCCCAATATCGCCTCCGGCCCGCCAAACTGGCCCAGCAACTGCTGCAGCGCATCCGCCGACACGCCATGCTCGGCCGCCGTCTCGGCCAGTGCCGACACGCTGGTCTCGCCGCTGCCGATCTTGGCGCCGATCTCGTTCAGCAGGCCCTGCATCTGCTCCGGCTCCAGCCCGACCTTCTGCGCGATCGCTTCCAGCCCGCCCAGATTGCCCATCAGATTGTCGAACATGCCCATGCTAATCTCCGCTGCCATGATAGGCGGACAGCATAGCACCGCCGCGCGCCCCGCCAAAAGCAAAAGAGCCGGAGCGTTCCCGCCCCGGCCCCTTCACTACATTGCTGCGTCCGATCAGGCGCCCATTCAGGCCGCCGTCAGCGCCGCGCTGCGCACACCATCGTCGACATGCTCCTCGAACTGGGCGAAATTGTCGACAAAGGCCTTCACCAGCGTCGCCGCCGTCGCGTCATAGCCGTCCTTGTCCGCCCACATAGCGCGCGGGTCGAGGATCTGGCTGTCGACGCCATTCACCGCCACCGGCACCTCGAACCCGAAATTGGGATCGGTGCGGAATTCGGCGCTGTTCAGGCTGCCGTCGAGCGCCGCGTTGAGCAGCGCGCGCGTTACCTTGATCGGCATGCGCTTGATCCCCGGCATGGTCGCCTTGCCACCGGCCCAGCCGGTGTTGACCAGCCAGCAGGTGACGCCGCCCTTGTTGATCCGCTCTTTCAGCAGATTGCCATAGACGCTGGGGTGGCGCGGCATGAACGGCGCGCCGAAGCAGGTCGAGAAGGTCGCTGTCGGCTCGGTCACGCCGATCTCGGTGCCCGCGACGCGCGCGGTGTAACCGGACAGGAAGTGATACATCGCCTGCTCCGGAGTCAGCCGCGCGATCGGCGGGAGAACGCCGTAAGCGTCGGCTGTCAGGAAGATGATGTTCTTGGGCACCGGCCCCAGATTCTTCTCCGACGTGTTCGGGATGAAGTCGATCGGGTAGGAACCGCGGCTATTCTCCGCCAGCGAGTTGTCGTCCAGGTCGATCTCGCGACTTTCCTCGTCGATCACGACATTTTCCAGCACCGTGCCGAACCGCTTGGTGGTGGCGAAGATCTCCGGCTCGGCCTCGGCCGACAGGTTGATCATCTTGGCATAGCAGCCGCCCTCGAAATTGAAGACCGCCTGATCCGACCAGCCATGCTCGTCATCGCCGATCAGGGTGCGGCTGGCGTCCGCCGACAGCGTCGTCTTGCCGGTGCCGCTCAGGCCGAAGAAGACGGCCGTGTCGCCATTCGGGCCGATATTGGCCGAACAGTGCATCGGCATCACGCCCTTGGTCGGCAGCAGATAATTGAGGATGCCGAACACCGACTTCTTCATCTCGCCGGCATAGCGGGTGCCGCCGATCAGGATCAGCTTCTCGGTGAAGTTGACCGCGATCACCGTCTCGCTGCGGCAGCCATGGCGTGCCGGATCGGCGACGAAGGTCGGCAGGTCGATGATGGTATATTCGGGTGCGAAGTCGGCCAGCGACGCCGCCTCGGGCCGCACCAGCAGGGTGCGGATGAACAGGTTATGCCAGGCAAACTCGTTGATGACGCGCACATTGACCCGATATTCGGGCTGCGACCCGCCATAGAGGTCGGCGACATAGAGCTTGTCCTTCTCGCCAAGCGCCTTGAAGAAATCCTCCTTCAGCGCGGCGAAGTGCGCCGGCGTCATCGGCACATTGGTCTTGCCCCACCAGACGGTGTCCTGCGTCTCGGCATCCTGGACGATGAACTTGTCGCTGGCGCTGCGGCCGGTATGCTTGCCGGTCTTGACGACCAGCGGGCCGTCCTTGGCCAAAATGCCCTCGCCATTGGCAAGCGCGGCCTCGACCAGCGGCGCGGTGCCGAGGTTCCAAAACTGGGTGGCATGGGTGGAGATGCCCTGGTCGACCAGGGTGATTGAGGATTTGGCCTGCACGCCTTAGCTCCTGATGTAAAAAGTCCCTTAGTCGCTTGTCTTTTTATGCGACCGGCCCGTCCGGGAGCGCCGCGATCCTTGTCGCGCGGACATCCTCCCCTTCAAGCCATACCGGCATAGGGCTTTGCGCTACGGCCGTCAAATAGGGGCGAACCACAGCCCGTCCCGAAAAACGACGCACGGGTCGCAGCAACAATTGCAACGCCCCTTCCTTGCAGGCCCGGCAGCCATCGTCTAACGCTGGATGCCTTCACCCATTTTATCATGACGTTCCGGGACGCAGCATGACCGCAACCATCGCGCTGGTGGATGATGACAAGAATATCCTGACGTCGGTGTCGATCGCGCTGCAGACCGAAGGGTTCGTCACGCGCATCTATACCGACCCGGAAGCTGCGCTGAAGGCGCTGACCGATAATCCGGCCGACCTTGGCGTGTTCGACATCAAGATGCCGCAGATGGACGGGCTGGAACTGCTGCGCCGCCTGCGCGAAAAGAGCCAGATGCCGGTCATCTTCCTGACCTCCAAGGCGGACGAGCTGGACGAGGCGCTGGGCCTGGCCATGGGCGCGGATGATTATATCTCCAAGCCCTTCTCGCAGCGGCTGCTGATCGCGCGCATCCGCGCCATCCTGCGCCGCGCGGAGATCAGCCGCACACCCGAAGCCGCCGACGAACCGCCATCCGATCCGATCGTGCGCGGCCGGCTGGAGATGGACCCGCCCCGCCACCGGGTGAAATGGGACGGCAAGGATGTGACGCTGACCGTCACCGAATTCCTGATCCTGGAAACCCTTGCTGCACGGCCCGGCGTGGTGAAGAACCGCAACCAGCTCATGGACGCCGCCTATCAGGACGACGTCTATGTCGACGACCGCACGATCGACAGCCATATCAAGCGGCTGCGTCGCAAATTCCGAGAGGTAGACCCTGACTTCAACGCAATCGACACGCTCTATGGCGCCGGATACCGCTTCTCCGAAGAATGAGGACGCGCCGCTCGCGGTGCGCTGGTCGGGGCGATTGAGCCTCACCCCGCGCATCCTGGCGGTCAATGTCTTCGCGCTCGCCCTGCTGGCGGGCGGCTTCTTCTATCTGGACAGCTATCGCACGCGGATCGTCGACGATCGGCTGGAACAGTCGGCGCGCGAGCTGAAGCTGCTCGCCATCGGCCTGGAAAATGCGCCTGCCGACCGGCAGAATGCGCTGATCGCCGCCTATGCGCGCCAGACCGGCGACCGGGTGCGCCGCTATGACGCGGCCGGCAATCTGATGGCCGACAGCTTCGCCATGGATGCGCCGCGCTATCGACTGCGCCTGCCCTCGGAAGAGGAATGGCAGCGCCATGTCGCCCGCTTCCTCGACAAGGCGGTCGACCGCGTCGTCTCCGCCGATCGCCCGCCCAATTTCGAGGAACCCGCCGTCGATCGCGCCAGCGCCTGGCCCGAACTGGTGCTGGCCGCCAAGACGCGCCAGCCCCAGGCGATGAACCGCTACGCGCCCGATCGCACCTTCATGATCTCGGCCGCCGTCGCCGTGCGCGACGGCTCGGGCCTGCTCGCGACCGAAAATGCGCGCGACATCACCCGCATCGTCCGCGCCGAACGGCTGCGCCTGGGCATCGTGCTGGCCGCCGCCGTCCTCGCCTCTGTGCTGCTGTCGCTGTTCCTCGCCCGCACCATCGTCCAGCCGCTCCAGCGCCTGGCCCGTGCCGCCGTGCGCGTTCGCCTCGGCCGCGCGCGGGAGGTCACCGTGCCCCGCCTGCCCGAGCGCCGCGACGAGATCGGCATGCTCGCCCGCGCCCTGTCGGACATGAGCCATGCGCTGCGCCAGCGGATCGACGCGACCGACGCCTTCGCCGCCGACGTCAGCCATGAACTCAAGAACCCGATCGCCTCGCTCCGCTCCGCGCTCGATTCGCTCGAACGGGTGGACCGGCCGGACCTGCGCGACCAGTTGATGGCGATCGCGCAGGATGATGTCCGCCGGCTCGACCGGCTCGTCACCGACATCGCCGAAGCCTCCCGCATCGACGCCCAATTGTCCCGCACCCGGTTCGAGCCGATCGACCTTGGCCTGCTGATCGAGCGCATGGTGCTGGCGCGCGAAGCACGCGGCGTGCCACGCGGCATCCGCCTCGCCTTTGCCCGCCCACGCAAGGAAGTCGCCGTCGTTCTCGGCGAGGAACAGCGGATCGTGCGCGTGCTCGACAATCTGATCGACAACGCGATCTCCTTCTCGCCCGACGAAGGGCTGGTGCAGATCATCGCCACCGTCGCCGACAATGAAGTGCTGGTCAGCGTCGAGGATGAAGGCCCCGGCGTGCCCGAGGGCGAGCGCGAGCATGTCTTCCGCCGCTTCCACAGCGTCCGCCCGGAAGGTGAGGCGTTCGGCAAGCATTCGGGCCTCGGTCTCGCCATCGCCCGCTCGATCGTCGAGGGGCATCAGGGCAAGATCAGCATCGCCGACCGCGAGGATAGGCTGAGCGGCGCCCGCTTCATCGTCCGCCTGCCCATGGCCGTGGAACGCGACCCCGGCATAATGTCCGAATGAAAGCAATAAGCTGTTCATTCCTGCTGGCCACAATGCTCCGCTGCGATGTCGCGTGAATCGACGCAATTCGATTTCCAACGCAGCGAACTGGGGCTAGAAGCAGGAAGGCAGGGGAACATGGTGCGGGCACTTTCATCAGAGACGCTTCACGCAACGACCGTCGCGATCGAGGGACGCTCGGTGCTGCTCTATGGCGCCAGCGGCATGGGCAAGTCCGACCTCGCCCTGCGCCTGATCGATCGGGGTGCGACGCTGGTTTCCGACGATTATACCCTGCTCAAGCGGGTCGACGGCCGGCTGATCGCCACCGCCCCCGAAACCATCAGCGGCAAGATGGAAGTGCGCGGCATCGGCATCGTGCCCGTGCCCCATGTCGGCGATTCGCCGGTCGCGCTGATCGTCGATCTGGCCGAAACGGTCGAACGCATGCCGATGCACGCCGCCACCCGCACCATCGCCGGGGTCGAAATTCCGCTGGTCGCCGTCGTCGCGCATGAGGCGTCCGCCCCGATCAAGGTCGAACTGGCGCTCAAGGCCCTGGGCAAGACATGAGCGATATCGCGCCCAAGACCATCCTGCTCGTCTCCGGCCTGTCGGGCGCCGGCAAGACCACGGCGCTCAAGACGCTGGAGGATATGGGCTGGGAAGTGGTGGACAATCTGCCGCTGGTGCTGCTCGACCGCCTGCTCGACACGCCCCTGCCCGCCGGCCATGGCGGGGAGGATGACCGGCCGCTGGCGCTCGGCATCGACGCACGCACCCGCGGCTTCGACGCCAATGCCATCGTCCAGCGGATCAAGGCGCTGCGCGAACGGCACGGCCATGATATCGAGACATTGTTCCTCGACTGCTCGGGCGCCGAGCTGGAACGCCGCTATGCCGAAACCCGCCGCCGCCACCCGCTGGCGCAGGATCGCCCGGCCGCCGACGGCATCGCTCGCGAACGCGAACTGACCGAACCGCTGCGCCGCTGGTCGGCCCAGCTGATCGACACCACCAGCCTGTCGACCAACGCGCTGCAGCAGGAAATGCGCGCCCGCTTCGCCCGCGAACAGCTCTCCGACCCGGTGCTGACCATCCTCTCCTTCGGCTATTCGCGCGGCGTGCCACGCAATGTCGACCTGATGTTCGACATGCGCTTCCTGCGTAACCCCTTCTGGGACGAGGATTTGCGCCCCAAGACCGGCCTCGACGCCGATGTCGCCGCCTATATCCAGGCCGACCCGGCCTATCAGGAGGCGCTGGGCAAGATCCAGGATCTGCTGACGACCCTGCTGCCGCGCTACGCCGAAGCCGGCAAAACCTATATTACCGTGGCTTTCGGCTGCACCGGCGGGCGCCATCGCTCGGTCCATGTCGCCGAACATGTCGCTAGATACTTGCAAGATGCGGGCTTTTCGCCCACCGTCTCGCACCGCAATATGGAATCAGCGCCCCAGGACAGTCTGGAGAAGCGCAGACCGGGAGGCCCGAAAGCAATATCATGACAAAGGTGGGCCGCGGAAGCAGATGATCGGACTCGTACTCGTCACCCATGGGTCGCTTGCGACGGAATTCGTCGTGGCCATGGAACATGTCGTGGGACCGCAACAGCAGATCGAAACGATCTGCATCGGGCCGGAAGATGACATGGAATTGCGCCGCGCGGACATCGCGGCGGCGGTCGCGCGCGTCAATGACGGCGCCGGCGTCATCCTGCTGACCGACCTGTTCGGCGGCACCCCCTCCAACCTCGCCATCTCGCTGCTCAAGGCCGGTGAGATCGAGGTGATCGCGGGCATCAACCTGCCCATGCTCATCCGCCTGGAAAGCGCCCGCAAGGTGATGGACGTGCGCGCCGCCGTCGCCGCTGCCCGCGAAGCAGGCCAGAAATATATCAGCGTCGCATCGGAATTGCTGGGCAGCACCTCATGAATGATATCAGCCGGGAAGTCAGGATCAGCAACAAGCGCGGCCTCCATGCCCGCGCCAGCGCGAAATTCGTGACCCTGGCCAGCGGCCTCCCCGCCCAGATCACCGTCAGCAAGGATGGCAGCGAAGTCACCGGCACGTCGATCATGGGCCTGATGATGCTCGGCGCCGCCATGGGCGACAGCATCACCATCAGCGCCGCCGGCCCCGACGCGCATGACAGCCTGCACCAACTCGTCGCCCTGGTCGAAGACAAGTTCGGCGAGGAATAGGCGCGACCAGCGGCCGCGTTGCCGCGACGGGTTCCCATCCCGACATTGACGTCACGGCCCGGCCGCCCCATCTTGCGACATAGGGCGACCGCTGATCGGGAGGCAGCATTCGCCACCGGTTCAAGTGGATAGGCGCCATGCTCGACACGAAATTGAACGACGAAGCCGCCCGCCTGGCTGCGCTCGGGCGCTACGAAATTCTCGACACGCCGCCCGAGCCCGCCTTTGATCGCATCACCCAGCTTGTCCGGTCGATCCTGGGCGTGCCGATGTCGGTCGTGTCGCTGATCGACGGCGATCGCCAATGGTTCAAGTCGCGCACCGGCATCGACGCAACCGAAACCCCGCGCGACATCGCCTTCTGCAACCACACCATCCGCGACCGCGTGCCGATGGTCGTCCCCGATGCCTGTTCCGACCAGCGATTCAGCAGCAATCCGCTGGTCACCGGCGATCCCAATATCCGCAGCTATGCCGGTGTCCCGCTGGCGACGCCCGATGGCTATAATGTCGGCACCCTCTGCGCGATCGATACCGTGCCGCGCGAATTTGATCCCGGCCAGATCGCCATCCTCGAAAATCTCGGCGCGCTGGTGGTGGAGCAACTGGAACTGCGCCGCATTGCCGAGCGCGACCATCTGAGCGGCGCCCTCACCCGCCGCGCCTTCGTGGCGGAGATGGACAAGCATATCGCCCTCTTCCGCCGCTATGCGCGTCCGGCCAGCCTGTTGCTGTTCGACATCGACCATTTCAAGCGGGTCAATGACACCCATGGCCACCCGGCCGGCGATGTCGTGATCCGCGAGGTCGCCGCCTGTTGCGACCGGACCAAGCGCCCGAACGACATATTGGGCCGGCTTGGCGGAGAAGAGTTCGGCGTACTGCTCCCCGAAAGCAATGCAGCGCAGGCCGGGGCCGCCGCCCAGCGTTTCTGCGATGCCATCGCCGCGCTGGAAATCGCCCATATGCCGCCGCTGCGCGTCACCGCCAGCTTCGGCATTGCCGAGATCGGGCCTGACCGGATCAGCAGCGACGCCTGGATCGCCGCCGCCGATGTCGCCCTCTATGCGGCCAAGCATGGCGGTCGCAATCGCGTGGTCATCGCGAAAACGGACGCCGCCCAGCCCGACTGACACCGAAAGGCTGTCCTTTTCCCCATTCCCTCGATAGAGAGGCCGCTTCGTCCGCACTGGTCGCGGACCAGAAGGCAGGACGCAGAACGTGGCACGCGAAATCACCGGTTTTTCCAACCCGCTGGTCAAGCGCGTGCGCTCGCTGCGGGAAAAGAAATATCGCAAGGCCGAAGGGCTGTTCCTCGCCGAAGGGCTGCGCATCCTGACCGAAGCGCGCGAGGAAGGCGTGCTGCCCGAAATGCTCTTCCATGCCGGCTCCACCCACCCGCTCGCGCTCGACCTGATCGACGCGATCGAGGCGGACGGCGGCGACGTGATCGAAACCACGCCCGACATCCTGTCCAAGATCAGTGGCAAGGATAATGCCCAGGCCGTGGTCGGCGTCTATCGCGACCGGCTGACCCCGCTGGAGAAGCTCGATCGCAGCACGGCCGACATCTGGATCGTCGCCCAGTCGCTGCGCGACCCCGGCAATCTCGGCACCATATTGCGCACCGGCGACGCGGTCGGTGCCGGCGGCCTCATCCTGATCGACGATTGCGTCGACCCCTTCTCGGTCGAATCGGTGCGCGCCAGCATGGGCGCCCTGTTCACCCAGTCGATCACCCAGGCACGCTGGGGCGAATTCATGCACTGGCTGCGCCAGGGGCCGGGCGAACTGATCGGCACCAGCCTGAAAGCGACCCAGGATTATCAGGAACCGAGCTATCAGAGCCCCTGCTTCCTGCTGGTCGGCAATGAGGCGCAGGGCCTGCCCGAAAGCTATGAGGCCGAATGCGACCAGCTGGTGAAGATGCCGATGCTGGGCAAGGCCGACAGCCTCAACGCCGCGGTCGCGACAGCGGTCATGGCCTATGAGCTGCTGAACCAGAAACGACGGAAATAGAGGCGAATGTCATCATCCTCCCCTGCAAGGGGAGGTGGCAGGGCGAAGCCCTGACGGAGGGGGGTCGCCCTATTGCGCGCGGCACCACCCCTCCACCATTTGCCAGGCAAATGGTCCCCCTCCCCTTGCAGGGGAGGATGGCGGCGCGAAGGGATTGAGAAGGATGGGGGCGATGACGAAGACGAGCGGCATGGGCGCAATGTGGCTGCACAAGCGGGTGCTGGCGGCCAGCCTCATCGGCACGGCGGTCGAATTTTACGACTTCTACATCTATGCCACCGCCGCCAGCCTGATCTTCCCCTCGCTCTTCTTCCCGGCCTCCTCGCCCTCGGCGCAGTTGATGGCCTCCTATGGCAGCCTCGCCCTCGCCTTCCTCGCCCGGCCGCTCGGCGCTGCCGTCTTCGGCCATTATGGCGACCGCATCGGGCGCAAGGCGACGCTCGTCACCTCGCTGATGCTGATGGGCGGCTGCACATTGCTGATCGGCTTCCTGCCGACCTATCTCATGATCGGCTTCTGGGCGCCGCTGATCCTGTGCGTGCTGCGTTTCGGCCAGGGCTTTGGCCTGGGCGGCGAATGGGGTGGCGCGGCGCTGCTGGCGGTCGAAAATGCACCCGAAGGCTGGCGCGCCCGCTTCGGCATGTTCCCGCAGCTGGGCGCCCCGGTCGGCTTCATCGCCGCCAACGGCCTGTTCCTGCTGCTCGGCGCCTTCCTGACCGATGCGGAATTCTTCGCCTGGGGCTGGCGCCTGCCGTTCCTGGGCAGTTCGGTCCTGGTGATCCTCGGCCTCTGGGTCCGCCTCAAACTCACCGAGACGCCCGAATTCGCCGCCGCGCAGCAAGAAGCACCGCCGCCTGCCGTGCCGCTTGCCACCCTGCTCTCGACCCATCTGGGCGCGGCCATCGCCGGCACCTTCGCCTGCGCCGCCTGCTTCGCCGTCTATTATATCGCGACCGCCTTTGCGCTGGGCTATGGCACCACCGCACTCAAGATCGACCGGGAAATCTTCCTCGCGATCCAGCTTGGCGCCATCATGTTCATGGCGCTCAGCATCGTGATCGCCGGCTGGTGGTCGGACAAGAGCAGCCCCACCCGCGTCCTCGCCTGGGGCTGTGCCGGCACGCTGGTCATGGGCATCGTCTTCGGCCCGCTGATCGGCACCGCGGCGCTGTTGCCGATCTTCGTCGCGCTCAGCCTCGCTCTGTTCGTGATGGGCTTCATCTACGGCCCGCTCGGCGCCTATCTGCCCGCCCTCTTCCCGACCCAGCTGCGCTATACCGGGGCGTCCTTCGCCTTCAATCTGGGCGGTATCCTGGGCGGCGCGCTGGCGCCGATCGTCGCGACCTGGCTGATCGGGATGCAGGGCGTCGCGCTCGTCGGCCTCTACATGTCGGCGGCTGCCCTCATCAGCCTCGCCGGCCTGTGGTGGACCAGCCGCAACTGAATCAGATTGCCTTGCGCATCAGGATCATCGGCACGCCGCTATCCTCGAACGGGCGGACGTCGATGAATCCGAAGCTGCGATAGAGCGGCACGCCGGCCATCGTCGCCGACAATTCCAGCGCGGCAAAGCCCTCCTGCCGCGCGGCGGCCTCGCACAGCGCCAGGATGGTCGTGCCGACCCCTTTGCGGACATGGTCGGGATGGGTGTACATCGCCCGCACCTTCGCC
>Ga0213869_10000019_pt1 | contig 148379 bp, 127 predicted proteins | sample PICome_10_FD_160083 | JGI IMG/M metagenome (GOLD analysis project Ga0213869, IMG submission 160083) | Coastal seawater microbial communities near Pivers Island, North Carolina, United States - PICO132 | ecosystem: Environmental > Aquatic > Marine > Coastal | place: USA: North Carolina... | reverse complement strand
GGGATGGAGCAGCCCGGTAGCTCGTCAGGCTCATAACCTGAAGGTCGTAGGTTCAAATCCTACTCCCGCAACCAAATCACACACACACGCCGCCTCGGATCTCCCCAAGGCGGCTTTTCTGTGTCCGCGTCTTAGCGGCCTCTCTCACTCAACCCCAGTCGCCCGCGCTGACTTCGCCTTGCCGGGCGTGGTGCCGGTGCCCGCGAAGGAACTCAGGCGGAAGCTGAAGCGCGTCGGCGCGCTGGTGGTGCGATAGGCGGCCATGGGCTTGCCAAACTCGCTCCACTGGGTGTCGCCGCCCACGCCCCATTGCGCCGCGTCGATTAGCAGCGTGCCTTGGTCGTGCGGCCGGATGTCCGACGATTTCCATGTGCCCGGCTTGTGCCGGTCGAGATCGGCATAGGGGAAGGCGAGGGCGTTCATCATCATTGGCTGCTCGCCCTGTACGCGCAGGCCTGCACCGCTTCCTGACAGTTCCATCCAGCGGACATCGACCTTGTTGCCGGTCTCCTGCGGCCGGATATAGTCGTGATTCTGGTCCGCCAGCGCGCCGCGCCACAGGCCGATCGGCGCCGATGTCCTGCGATCGACATAGCTTTCATGCGGGCCGCGGCCATACCATTCGACCGTGTCGAGATCGCTCGGCAGGCTGAAGGCGAGGCCGATGCGGAAGGGGGGCGGCAGGTCGGGTTTGACGGGGGTGAAACTGCCGGAGACGGTCACCGAACCGTCGCCGGCCATGCGGTAGATGCTGGTGAAGCTGGCCGCGCCATCGCCCAGTTGATAGTCGACCTCGACGGCGCGGCTGCCGTCGGTCTGGGGCGTCAGGCGGATCGCGCTGACCTTGCGCTGCTCGCTCATCCCTTTCCAGATCGCGAACTGCCTGTCGGTGCCGATGCCAAGGTCATTGTCGGTCACCGCGCGCCAGAAATGCGGCGCGCCACCCTGTGCCAGCATCCGGCCGCCCTTGCTGTAGGAACGGACCAGGCCGCTCGCCCGGTCGATCACCAGCGCAGCGTCACCGGTACTCAGGCTGATCGCGCCGCCCTTGTCGCTGATCACGACGATGCCGCTGGCGGCGGCGGGCAGGGTAGGTGTGTCCTGCTGCAGGGCGAACTGTTCCCACCCGACCAGCACATTGGCTTCCACGGCGGGGATGGTCCCAGCTTTTGCGCGGGCGCTGATCGTCACGAAATATTCCGACCCGGCCCGGCGCGGCATGGTTGCGATCGGCAGCGTCATTGCAGCCGCGCCATGGGCGGGGACATGTGGCGCGGCGAGCGACCCACGCGCAACCTCCACGCCATCCTCCAGCAGTGCCCAGTCGAAGCTGAAGCCCGACAGGTCGATAAAGTCATGCCGGTTGCGCACGGTCAGGCGGCCGCTCGCCGGATTGAAGCCGTCGAACTGGACCGGTGCGTAGACCTTGCGCAGTTCGTAAAGCGCGGGATTGGGGGTGCGGTCGGACTGGAGCAGGCCGTCGCCAAATTCGATGTCGCCGCCCGGATTGGGGCCATATTCGCCGCCATCACCCCAATAACGCCGCCCGTCCTTGGTGTAGCGATACATGGACTGGTCGACCCAGTCCCAGATGAAGCCGCCCTGCAGCTTGTCGGGATGGGCGTAGATCGCGTCCCAATAATCCTTCAGATTGCCGCCCGAATTGCCCATCATATGGGCATATTCGCACTGGATCATCGGCTGCCGGAAATTCCAGTTGGTGGCATAATCGACCAGCTTGGCGACCGGATCATACATGGGCGCATAGATATCGGCATAGTCATTGGGGCGGTGATCGCCGATCCCGTCCCATGTGCCCCAGCCCAGATAGCTGATCAGCCGATCGGGATCGCGCGCCTTGGCGGCGGCTGCGGCGGCGGCGAAATTGGGGCCGATCCCGGCTTCATTGCCCAGCGACCAGAATATGATCGAGGGATGGTTCTTGTCGCGCTCCACCATGTTGGCTACGCGGCTGACATGGGCATCCTTCCAGGCCGGGTCGAAGCCGATCTGGAATTCGGCGCGCCGTTCGCCATGCTTGTTGGCATAGTCCATATAGGCGTGGCTCTCGATATTCGCCTCGTCCATGACATAGAGGCCATAGCGATCGGCAAGCTCGTAGAGGCGCGGATCATTGGGGTAGTGCGACGTACGGATCGCATTGATATTATTGCGCTTCATCAGCTGGATGTCGCGCTCCATCGATTCCAGCGAGATGACGTGGAAGGTTTCGGGATCATGTTCGTGGCGGTTAACGCCGCGAATGGTGATCGGCTTGCCGTTCACTGTCACGACGCCATTCTGCATCGCCACGGTACGGAAGCCGATCCGCGCATAGCTGGACTGGATGATCCGCCCCTGCGCATCATAGAGTTCGACCAGCAGCATGTAGAGATTGGGTGTCTCGGCCGTCCAGGGCTTCACCTTGTCGACCAGACCGGTCAGCGTCACGGCGCGTTCGGCCTGGCCCGCCGCAACGGGCTGGCGGCCTTCGATCACGGTGCGATCGCCGTCCATCAGTACATAGCGGGCATTGGTCGCGGCCCCCGGCGTCACCGCGACATCGACCGCCAGCTTGCCGGCGCCCGTCTTATTGTCGAAGCCGGCATGGGCGAAGAAGTCGCGGATGCGCGTCCGGGGCGCGGCCATCAGGAACACCTCGCGCTCGATGCCCGACACACGCCAGAAATCCTGATCCTCCAGATAGGAGCCGTCCGACCAACGGAATATTTGGATGGCGATGCTGTTGCGGCCGGGACGGAGGAAGCGGGTGACGTCGAATTCCGACGGCAGCTTGCTGTCCTCCGAATAGCCGACCTTCTGGCCGTTGACCCAGACATAATAAGCCGAGCCTGCCGCCCCGATATGCAGCACGATATCCTGCCCGGTCCAGCCCGTCGGCAGGTCGATGTCGCGACGATAGGAACCGACCGGATTGGTCGCATGGGGGATCAGCGGCCGGTTGGCGGGGAAGGGGTAGGTGATATTATTGTAGCGGGCCTGGTCATAGCCCTCGGCCTGCCAGTCGGCCGGCACCTTGATCGATTTCCAGCCCGACACGTCGTAATCGGGCCGCTCGAACCCGGTGGGCAACGTGTTTGCATCGGGCGAGAAGCCGAACCTCCATTCTCCGTTCAACGACAGGAAGCGGTCCGATTGGGTGCGATGGCCGGCCAGCGCGCGGTCCCGGCTCTCGAACGGAAAGGCGGTGGCGCGGGCGGGCAGCTTGCCGATTGCGAAGATGGCGGGATTTTCCCAGTCGGGTCGGGTGGGATCGACCTGCACGGGCTGCACCTGCGGCGGCCTGCCCTGCGCCAGCGCGCCGCCCGCCAGCGCCACTGTGCTGACCGCCGCCAGGGTCCAGATCCGTCCGTGCATTGCCATCCCCTTATTTCAACTGGCAGATATCGAGGACGTCCATGTCCTCATAATCGAGATTTTCGCCGGCCATGGCCCAGATGAAGCTGTAGTTGCGGGTGCCCGCGCCCATATGCACTGACCAGGGCGGCGAGATCACAACGTCCTCATTCTCCATCACAATGTGCCGCAATGCGTCCGGCTGGCCCATATAGTGGAAGATTCTATCTTCCTCTTCCAGATCGAAATAGAGATAGATTTCCGATCGCCGCTCATGGACATGGGGCGGCATCGTATTCCAGACGCTACCCGGTTCCAGCCGGGTGAGGCCCAGGCACAGCGACGCGCTCTGGCACAGATGGGGCAGGATTAACTGATAGATGGTCCGCTCGTTGGACGTTTCCAGGCTGCCCCGCTGCATCGGGTTGCTATCCGCCTGCGACAATTTGCGTAGCGGAAAGGCAGCATGAGCCGGGACGCTGAGCAGATAGAAACGCGCGCCTTCACCGCTGAAGCTGACCGCCTGTGACCCCATGGGAATATAGAGCGCCTCATAGCGAGCGAGCCTGTGGTCGATGCCATCGACGCGGACCGTGCCGTCGCCCTTGCCGATATTGACGACGCTCATCTCGCGTCGTTCCAGCAGCGGATGGCCGGCCGCACTTTCCGGTGCGCTCTGGCATGGCAGGTCCAGCGTCCCCGCGCCCGGCACCGCGCCGCCAATGATGAAGCGCTCGCCATGGGAGTAGGTGAGAGTGATTTTCCCCCCGCGGAACAGGCCGGATACCAGATGCCGGTCGCGCAGATCCTCATTGCTGGCGCCGTCCATCATCGCGGGATGGGTGGCGTAATAGGTTTTTTCGAACATGCCGCTCGTCCTCCCGCGCGTCAGCGTTGCACGTCGAGCGCGGCCACCGCCGTCGCCGCCATCAGGAAGGCGCCGACGCCATAATATTGGGTGTCGCTGGCGGCTACCTTGTCGGGCCGGTCGCCAACCTGCTGGACCCAGCCCAGTCGGCCGTCGGGCTGGATCGCCTTTTGCAGCGCGGACCAGCCCTTGCGCACCACCGGCTCATATTCGGCGCGGGGCAGCAGCCCGGCCTTGATCCCCCAGGCAAGGCCATAGGTATAGAAGGCGGTGCCGCTGGTTTCGGGCGGCGCATTTTCCGGCGCCAGCAGCGAGGGTGCCCAATAGCCGTCCGGCTTCTGCAGCGTCTTGATCTTCGCCGCCATCTCCTTGAACAGCGCTTCCATACGGCTGCGGTCGGGGCTGTCCTGTGCCAGCTGCGGGAGGACACGGGCGATGCCGCCGAATACCCAGCCATTGCCCCGGCTCCAGAACTGCTTGCGGCCCTTGTCGTCGCGCCGCTCGAAGAAGCGGCTGTCGCGATAATAGAGATGCTCGGCAGGGTCGAAGAGGAAGTCGGTGGTTGCCCAGAATTCCTTCATCGCAAAGCGCATATAGCGATCATCGCCGGTCTGGCGCGACAGTTCGACAAAGGCCGGCGGCGCCATGAACAGCGCATCGCACCAGCACCAGCGCTTGAGACATTCGGTCGCGCCATAGCCCTGGGGCGGGATGGCGAAGGCAAGGGTGGTGACCGCCGGCTTGTTGACCACCGTGTCGAACGCGGCGCGGGTCGGCGCCAGCGCATCCTTGCCGGCGCCATGGGCTGCGGCCCATAGATAGGCTTGGGCGATCGCCTGATCGTCGGCGAAATAGAGATTATCGCCGGGTTTCCAGCCATTGCGCTGGCCCATCGCCAGGATCGCCTCCTTGATCCGGGGCGGCGCGCCGGCGTCGGCGAGGGCGGTCATGCCAACCCAGAACACCGCCTGTTCCCAACCGCGCGTCTTGCGCGTCTCGTCGGTGGCGCTGGGGATGTGCGACAAATCGTCGAGCCGCGCCAATTGCCAGTCGGCCAGCTTCACGGCCGCCTCGATCGGTGTGCGGGCGGGCTGGGCGGCATGGGCCGGCGCGGCGATGGCGCAGGCCAGCATGATCGGCGCGAAGGAGCGGAAGGTCATGATGCAAGCTCTCCAGTAGGCAAGAGACGGGGACTGATGATGTGGAGCAGCGCCAGCGCCACCAGATAGGCGCTGCCGGCGACGGCGAAGATCAGGGCATAGCTGCCGGTCATGTCCAGCACATAACCGACGAACTGGGCGATCAGCATCCCGCCGATCGCGCCGGCCGTGCCGCCGATGCCGACCACCGATCCGATGGCGGCGCGCGGGAACAGGTCGGACGGCAAGGTCAGGATATTGGCGGAAAAGGCCTGGTGCCCGGCGGTCGCAAGACCGATCAGCAGCACCGCCGCCCAGAGATTGTCGATCGACTGGACGGTCACCACCGGCAGCACCGCCAGCGCGCACGCCAGCAACGTTGCCTTGCGCGCGGCATTCACGCTCCAGCCGCGCGCGATCAGCCGCGACGATGCCCAGCCGCCCAGCACGCTGCCGGCGTCCGACATCAGATAGATGACGACCAGCGGCGGACCGAAGCTTTTGAGGTCAAGGCCATAGCGCTTGCCGAGAAAGTCGGGCAGCCAGAAGAGGAACATCCACCAGATCGGATCGATGCAGAATTTGGGCAGCGCATAGGCCCAGGCCTGGCGGATGGTGAACAGGCGCGACCAGGGGATGGGCGCGCTGGCGCGCACCGGATCGCTGCGGATATAGGCGAGTTCACCGGGGGATACGCGCGCATGATCCTCTGGCCGGCGATAGAGGAGCAGCCAGGCCGCCACCCAGACCAGGCTGGCAACACCGGTGACGATGAAGGCAGCGCGCCAGCCATAGGCGATGGTGATGGCGGGCACGATCAGCGGCGTGGCGATCGCGCCGACATTGGCGCCGGCGTTGAACAGGCCGATCGCCAACGCCCGTTCTTTCTGGGGAAACCATTCGGCCACGACCTTCAGGCCGGCCGGGAAATTGCCTGCCTCGCCAACGCCCAGGGCAAAGCGGACGGCGATGAACTGGGCGATGCCGCTGACCAGGCCATGGGCGGCATGGGCGAGCGTCCAGAAGGTGAAGGCGGCGGCATAGCCGATCCGTGCGCCGACCCGGTCCATGAAGCGGCCCATCGCCAGGAAACCGAGTGCATAGGCGCACTGGAACCAGAAGACGATATTGGCATAGTCGCTTTCGCGCCAGCCCAGTTCGGCCTGCAGCACGGGCTTGAGCACGCCGATCATCTGTCGGTCGACATAGTTGATCGCGGTCGCCGCGAACAGCAGCCCGCAGATCATCCAGCGATAGCGGCTGGCCCGATCGATGGCGCCGGCAACGGCATCATCGACGATATCCGGGGCGGGATGCGGCATGGTCATGATCGTCTCACGAAAAGATGGGCACCGGGGCGTGCAGTCCCCGGTGCCCAAGGGGGGAGGGGTCAGAATTTGCCGCGAATGCCGAGCGAAATGGTGGTGCCGTTGAAGAAGCTGTTGTCGCGCCGCGACTGGCCATTGCCCTTCGGTCCGTCCGGATCCTGATAATAGATGTACACATTCTCGTTGGTGATGTTCAGCGCATCGACGCGCACCTCCAGCGCGTCGCTGAACCGGTAGCTGATCGTTCCGTCGAGGAAGCCCTGCGGCGCGGTATAGGGGATCTGGTCGTTGCCGGTATTTTGCGAGGTGATGCCGGTCTTGGCGCGGTAATTATAGGAACCGCGGATCGCGAACGGGCCCTTCTCGTAGAAGAGCGTCGCGCTGTAGCTATATTCCGGCACGAAGGAGATCGGCACGCGCGTTCCTTCGGTGGTGACGAAATCATCGCCCTTCTGGTCGATCAGCGTCAGGCTGCCGGTAAAGCCAAGCCCGTCGAACGGCTTGGGCAGGAAAGTGAAATTCTGCTGATAGGCAAATTCCAGCCCCTTCAGCTTCAACTGGCCCTGATTGATATATTGGGTACGGCGGATCAGGAAATCATCCGGGATGGTGCCGCTGGGGAAGCCCAGTGAGGTCGTGTTGAACGCGCTCGACGGCAGGCCGAGCGAACCGAAGGTGACGAAGTCCTGCACCGCGGTTGCGCGATCGGTAATGTCCTTCTTGAAGGCACCGATGCTCAGCAGCGCGCCGGGGGCGAAATACCATTCGACGCCGGCGTCATATTGGGTCGCGACCTGGGGCCGCAAATTGGGATTGCCGACCGTGACGTCGGGATTGAAGACATTGGGCACGATGGTGCCGCCGGCAATGGCGGTCAGCGCTGCGCGGGTGATCGTCTTGCCGGCTGACGCACGCAGCAGCAAGTTGGACGTCAGGTCATAGGCCAGGCTGGCCGATGGCAGCCAGTTTTCATAGCCGCCCTCGCGCCGCTGCGGCAGGAAGACGCCGGCGCCCGCGCTCTGATAATTGTTGATGATGGTGCGGGTGTCGGAATAGCGCAGGCCGGCATAGCCGCGCAGTTCCTTGCCGAACAGCGGCAGGGCGAAATTGCTCTCGAAGAAGGCCGTCTTGACGATTTCCTTCGCGTTGAAGGCAGCGTTGAGATTGACCTTGGCCGCTTCGTTCGCGCCGTTGGCGTCGAGATAGTCCATCACGAAGGAGCGCGGGAAGCTCGCAAATTGGGACGGATAGCCCGAATTGCCGCCGTCGCGGATCGCGCCATATTGGATATAGGGATCCATGTAGGAAAAGACGTCGAGGCCGGCCAGCTTGCCGGCCGCGATGCTGCTGCCGTCCTGGGTCGAGATGCGCTTGCCCGTGTTCACATAGCTGCCGCCGATCTTGAGTGCGAACCGGCGTTCGCCATCGTCCAGCAGCGACCAGTCGAGGACGGCGCGTGCCGTCTTCTGCTTGTCGATCTCGCGGTTGAGCGAGAAGCCCAGCGTCGGCGTGGTGTAGTTTGACGGATCGGTGAAATCGACCGGCGAACTGATGGTCGGATAGGTGACATTGCCGGTCGGGTCGAAGGTGCTGGTCACGCCATAGATGTTGCTGACGATCCGGTTGGCGGTGTAGCGGGCGTTGCTCTCGCTCAGATTGGCTTGGGCCGACAATTTCAGATTGTCGGTGAAGTCATAGACGCCCCGGATGATGCCATATTTGAACCGGGTGCGGGCGTTGCGGAAGAAATTCTCGTTGATGAAGCTGCTGTTCCCGAACGTGCCGTAAAGATTATTATATTCGTCGATCTTCACGTCGAGCGGGATCAGGCCGGAATTGGTGCCGGTGCCCGGCGCGCTGGTCGACCCCGGCACAGTGCGGGAGTTGCGCACCGCGACGCCAAAGGTGAACTCGTCCGCCTGATCCTTGAGCTGCGAGAAGATGCCGTCGGCGCTCAGTTCCAGCCGATCCGACTTATATTGCAGCGACCCGACCAGGCCCAGCCGCTCACGCTCATTGTTCGAAGTGAAGACACGATAGAAGCGCGGCATATAGGCATTGGCCACCTGGTCACGGGTCAGCGCCCCATAATTGGCCAGCGGATTGTCGAGGTCGAGCTGGAACTGGAACGGGCCGCCGGTCGTGGTCGGGCCGGCATAGGCACGCGAACCGATAACCGAGCTATTATAACCGCCGGTCGACTGGAAGCCGGACCGTTCATTGACATTCTTGGCATAGGCCGCGCCCAGCAGCACACCGAAATCACCCCATGTGTCGCTCAGCAGCAGCGATCCGCGCGGCTGCCACTTCTTCGACTGGGTATTGTAATTGGCCTGCGCGGTATAGCGGATGACCCGGTCCTTGCTGTCGAAGGGGCGGGGCGTCTGCAGGTCGACATTGCCGCCGATGCCGCCTTCTTCCAGATTGGCGAGCGGGGTCTTGTAGACATCGACACGGCCGAACAGTTCGGATGGGAAGACGTCATAATTGAAGTCGCGGGTCGAACTGCCGACATTCTGTGACGATGTCGTGCGCACCGGCGCGCCGTTGATGGTGGTGACGGTGAATTCCGATCCCAGGCCGCGAATGCTGATGCGCTGGCCCTCGTTCGATGCGCCGTCGCGGCTGAGGAACACGCCCGGAATACGCTGCAGGGAATCCGCGACATTGGCCTCCGGGAATTTGCCGATGTCCTCGGCAACGATGGAGTCGCGCACGCCCACGGCTTCGCGCTTCAGTTCGATCCCCTTTTGCAGGCTGCCGCGAAAGCCGGTGACGACGATGTCGGCGGTGGTGGCTTCGCCCTGTGCTGCATCGGACTGGGGTGCCGGTTGGGGGTCTGCCTGGGCCAGTGCGGGGGCCGAGGCCGCAATCATGGCCAGCATGCTCACCGACATGGCGACGCACGGAAACGCCTTGTTCATATCCATCCTCCCTCATCACGACTCTGATCGTGTTGATCGGGTTATCATACAACTTTGAGGGGGATGTCAATTGTCAGACTTTAGTCATGCAATCATTCGTCCCGGCTGATCAGGTCGTTGAGTTCGGAATGGCGCAAAAGGCTTTCCTGCATGTGATGGCGGGCGGCATGGCGCGCCTTTTCGATGTCCATGCGGACGATGGCGTCAAGCACCGCGTCATGCTCGTCGCTGACCTTGTGGGTGTAGGCGTCGTGCGATCTTTCCGGCTGATATTTGAGGTAGAGGCTGCTTGGCGGCACCAGGCGGACGCCCAGAAATTCGACGAAGCGGGCGTAATAGTCATTCCGGGTCGCGCGGGCGATCGCCATGTGGAACTGGCTGTCGGCTGTGGCGGCGACGGCCGGATCCTCAGCCTCGCGGATGCGGCGTAGCGCGTCGCGCATCGCCGAAATATCTTCGTTCGTGCGACGGGCAGCCGCAAGGCCGGCCATTTCGGTCTCGATCGCCAGGCGCATTTCCAGCAATTTGATCACGTCCGATAGCTCGGACAATTCATCCTTGGTGACCTGAAAGGCGCGGTAGCGTGCGGCATCCGACACGAACACGCCCGATCCCTGGCGGGCGACGGCAAAGCCCTGTGCCTCCAGCCGGGCGACCGCTTCGCGGACCACGGTGCGGCTGACATTTTCCTGCTCGGCAATGTCCTTTTGCGCGGGCAGGCGCGATCCGGGCGGGATGCGGCCGGACAATATGTCCTCTTCCAGTTTGGTGTAGAGCATGTCGGCGAGTGAGGCGGCTTTAGCCATGATGTCGTTCCAGTGAATATTCTTTTTCGAGCCTGCCAGCCTGCGGCAATGTGAGCAAGGGCTTGGCAAGTCTGATTCGATGATTTATCAGCTTATCATACAAATAATCGAGAGGAGCCTGTGGTGAACCGCCCCCAGCCAACAGCATCGTCACGCCGGATCCGGACGCCCTATCTGTCGATCGGATTGGTGGCGATCGGTCTTTGCGTCGGCGCGGCCCTGGCGCAGGGCGGTGGGGCGGGCGATCGTCTGCCGGTCGAAAAACGCCTGCCGCCACCGCCCGGCCAGGCGGCGGCCGCCGTCGCACTGGTTGCATCCTATCGCTATGACGACCTGCTGTGGGAAAATGACAAGACCGCCCATCGCATCTATGGCCATGCGCTGGAGGCGGCCGAGCCGCCATCGGGATCGGGGATCGACAGCTGGGGCAAGAATGTCGCCTGGCCCTTCGCCGATCGCCAGCTACGCAGCGGCGACCAGCATGGCTATCATGGCGAGGGACTGGACTTCTACAATGTCGGCACCACGCGCGGCGCGGGCGGCCTTGGCATCTGGCATGACAACAAGCTGTGGACCTCGCGCAACTATGTCCGTGCCCATATTTTGAAATCGGGCGGACAGGTCGCCGACTTCAGCGTCGATTATGCGCCCTGGCCAGTCGATGTCGATCGCAAGGTATGGGAAACGCGGCGTTTCACCCTTCCGCTCGGCACCCATTTTACCCGGCTGGTCTCGACTATAGGATCGGACAAGGCGACGCCGCTGACGGTCGGCGTCGGCATCGGCAAGCGCACCACGGGACAGGGGGCGGGCGACCTGACCGTAGATCGGGCCCGCGGCCTGGTGAGCTGGTGGGGCCCGGAAGATGGCGCGCATGGCCGCATGGCGCTGGCGTTGCGGGTCGATCCGGCGCAGATCGCCGATATCCGCGCGGATGCCGACAATCAACTCATATTGCTGACGGTCAAGCCGGGCCAGCCCTTCGTCTATTATTCCGGCAGCGCCTGGAACAAGGGGGAGGGTGGCTTCACCACCCGTGCCGCCTGGGATGCCTATGCCGCCGGCCAGACCCTCGACTTCACCCCGCCCAAGGATTGACCATGACCAGCCATATCGATCGTCGCGCGATCCTGACCGGCATGGCGACCGGCACTGCCGCTTTCGCCGCCATGCCCTCGCTTGCCAATGCCGGGGAGGCCGCGCCCGTCGCCGCCGATGCGGACGACCGCAGCTATGCCCTGTCGCTGCTCGAACGCATGGCCAGCCCCGTGCTGTCGCGCATGGCCAGGGGGCAGTTGCAGGCGCAATGGAAGCCCGAACTCAGCACGACCTGGGATGGCCGCAATCCCAAGGTCGCCTTTCTGGAAGCCTTTGGCCGGCTGATCGACGGCATCGCGCCCTGGCTTGCGCTGCCCGATACCGATGGCGCGGAAGGGCGACTGCGCGCCCGGCTACGTGAGCAGGCGCTGGCGAGCTATGTCCATAGTGTAGATCCCAAGAGCCCCGACTATCTGCTCTGGCAGGCGGAGGGACAACCGCTGGTCGATTCCGCCTATTTTACCAGCGCCCTGCTGCGCGCGCCGCAGACATTGTGGGATCCGCTCGACCGGGCGACCAAGGACCGGATCATCAAGGAGATACAGGGGCTGCGCCGGGTCGCGCCGCCCTATACCAACTGGCTGCTGTTTGCGGCGATGAACGAGGTGTTCCTGCTGTCGGTCGGGGCGCAATGGGATCCGATCCGGGTCGACCTGGCGCTGCGCAAGTTCAGCGAATGGTATGTCGGCGACGGCTGGTATGCCGACGGCGAGCATTTCCATTTCGACATGTATAACAGCTATGTCATCCACCCGATGCTGACCCAGATTTGGGACGTGCTGGTCCGCTGCAACGCGCGCTTCAACGCGCTCGATCCCAAGGAGCGGCTTGCCATCCAGATCCAGCGGATGCAGCGCTTCGGTGAGGCGCTGGAGCGGATGATCGGCCCGGATGGCGCCTTCCCGCCGGTCGGCCGTTCGCTCACCTACCGCACCGCCGTCCACCAGCCGCTCGCCTATCTTGCCTGGCGCAAGCTGCTCCATGCCAAGCTGCCCGAGGGCCAGGTGCGCGCGGCAACCATGGCGACACAGCGCCGCATTTTTGCTGACCCCAGCAATTTCGATGCCGATGGTTTCCTGACCATCGGCTTCGCCCGGCACCAGCCTAGCCTGGGCGACGTCTATTCCAACGCCGGCAGCATGTATATCACCTCGGAAAGCCTGCTGGCGCTCGGCCTGCCTGCCTCCGATAGCTACTGGACCGCGCCGGCCCAGCCCTGGACCATGCGCAAGGCCTATGCCGGGCAGGATTTCCCGAAGGACTATTATATCGCCAATTGAGGCGGCCGGCGCCGCCCTGCGAAGGTCAAGGCTTTCTAATAAGCGGCCCAGCAAAGCTTGACAGACATATCTCTACTTAATTGGCAGATAAAGTCCTCTCATATCAGACGAGGACTTGGATATCATGGCGTGGACGCAGCGGTGGACGGATAGGCTGGCCCGGTTCAGGGCGGCGGCCCGGCGCGAATTGCTGCGCGATTCCACGGTGATCCTGTTCGAACGCGACGATAGCGGGGCGCGCGGACGGGAAGTGGCCGGCGGTCGCTGACATGTTCTCCAGACGCAATCTGCTGGGTGCGGCGGCGGGCAGCCTGCTGCTCACCGCCTGTGGCACCGCTGGCAAGGGCCGGCCGAAACTGCGCGTGTCGATCACCGGCAAGGGCGATGGCGACACCCGCCTGCTGTTCAAGGCGGCGGGCATCCAGCCCAAGGGCTTTGGCCTTGTCTATAGCGAGTTCCAGTCCGGACATCTCGTGGTCGAGGCGCTCAATGGCGGATCGCTCGATTATGGCGGGATGAGCGAGATCCCGCCGATCTTCGCTGCCGCTTCGACCATCCAGAGTTTCCGCCAGATCGCGGTCGCCCATGGCGACGTCAATAACCAGGTGGTGCTGGTGCCCAGGGGATCGAAGGCGCGCTCCATCGCCGACCTCAAGGGCAAGCGCGTCGGCTATGTCCGCGCCACCACCGCCCAATATTTCCTGATCCGCATGTTGGAGGAGGTCGGTCTGAGCTGGGACGACATCATCCCGGTCGCGATGGGCGTGTCCGATGGCGCAGCGGCCTTCTCGCAAGGGGCGCTCGATGCCTGGGCGATCTATGGCTTTCCGATCCAGCGCGCGATCGCGACCGAGGGGGCGCGGATCTTGCGCACGGCCGATGGCATCCTGTCGGGTAATTATCTCGTCTCCGCCCATGTCGACGCGCTGGCCGATCCCGACAAGGCGGCGATCCTCCGCGAATATCTGGCGCTGGTGCAGCAGGGCTTCGGCTGGGCGGCGGCGCATCAGAACGAGTGGGCCGGCATCGTCGCCCAGGATATCGGCGTGCCGCGCGACTATGTGCTCGACCAGTTCCGTCGCAAGAGCGCGACCTATGAACTGCGCCCGGTCACGCCCGAGGCGATCGGATCGCAGCAGCAGGTCGCCGACGTCTTCTTCAAGGCCGGGCTGGTTCCCAAGCGGGTGGACGTCCGCCCGCTGTGGGACGCCCGCTTCAACGACGCCATTCCCAAGAGAGGCTGATAGCATGGCGACCCAGGCAATTTCCGTGCAGCCGCAGCCGCCCGAAGGGCCGGTGCCGGCCGACCAGCTCGACCGGCTGACCCGGTTGCTCGCGGCCAATGCGGAACAATATGACCGCAGCGCCGAATTTCCCCGCGCCAATTTCGACATATTGGCGCAACAGGGGCTGATCGCGCTGACCGTGCCGCGCGCGCATGGCGGGCGGGGCGCATCGGTTTCCGAAGCGCTGCGGGTGCTGGCGGCGGTGGCGAAGGGCGATCCTTCGACCGCGCTGATCCTGTTCATGACCTATCATTATCACGCCACGCCCAACCGGACGCGCGGCTGGCCAGCCGACATCTACGAGACGCTGGCGCGCGATGCGGTCGCGGGCCGGGGCCTGATCGGCGGGCTGCGGGTCGAGCCGGAACTGGGCACGCCCGTGCGCGGTGGCCTGCCTGCCACGATCGCGCGGCGCACGGCCCATGGCTGGGCGATCAGCGGCACGAAGATCTACTCGACCGGATCGACTGGCCTCGACTGGTATTCGGTCTGGGCGAAGACCGATGAGGAAAGCCCACGCGTCGGCAATTTCCTGGTCCGGGCCGGCAGTCCGGGGGTGGAGATCGAGCCGGCCTGGGATCATCTGGGGATGCGCGCCACCGTTAGTCATGCCGTCCATTTCACCGATACGCCGACGCCGGCCGACCATGCGGTCGACATTCGCCGGCCAGAGGAGTGGGGCGCGCCCGATCCGGTCCAGACGCTGTGGAATGCGCTCTCCATCTCGGCCATCTATGACGGGGTGGCGCGCGCCGCGCGCGACTGGCTGCGCGCCTATCTCAACGATCGGGTGCCGAGCAACCTCGGCGCGTCGCTCGCCACTCTGCCGCGCGTCCAGGAGAAGTTCGGGGAGATCGAGGCGCTGTTGCAGGTCAACCGCACGCTGGTCCGCGACGCCGCCGCGCGGATCGACGCGGGCGATCTGCCGCCGGCGGTCGAGGCCAATGCGATCAAATATGTCGCCACCGCCAACGCCATCCGCGCGGTCGAGATCGGGCTGGAGCTGACCGGGAACCCCGGCATCAGCCGCCATAACCCGCTGGAGCGCCATTATCGCGATGTGCTGTGCAGCCGCATCCATTCGCCGCAGACCGACACCATCTTGATTGCCGCCGGTCGCGCGGCGCTGGGGAATTGAGCCCATGTCCCTGATCATCGCCAGCCAGATGGAGCCGGATTTCAACCGGAGCCTTGCCCGTCACCCGTCCGCCCCCGTGCTGATCGACGTTGCCGAGGACGCGCCCTGGAGCGCTGCCGACGAGGCCGACATATTGCTGATCCGCCCGTCGCCGGCCTGGCGCGCGCCGGAGGTGCGCCGGCCCGCACCCTGGCCGGGGCGCCTGAAATGGGTCTACAGCGCCTCGGTCGGGGTCGATTTCTATCCCGACTGGCTGCTCGACGCGCCGCTCGTCACCTGCGGTCGGGGCGTCGCGTCGGAGGAGATCGCCGATTATGCGATCGCCGCCATTTATGCCCATGCCAAGAATCTGGATGCCGTCACCGTCCGTTCGCGGGCGCAATGGGGACCGGCGCAACTGGGCCGGGTGTCGGGCACGACCATCGGCATCATCGGTATGGGGGCGATCGGCACGGCGGTCGCGCGGCGCGGCCTGGCGCTGGGCGCGCAAGTGATCGGCGTGCGGCGATCCGGCGCGCGGCCCAGCGTGCCGGGCGTGCAACTGGTCGGCGATGTCGGGACTTTGGTGGAGGAGGCGGATCATATCCTGCTCGCCGTGCCAGCCACCGCCCAGACCCGCCATCTGGTCGATGATGCGCTGCTGGCGCGAGTGCGGCCGGGCGCGCACCTCATCAATGTCGCGCGCGGATCGGTGGTCGATCAGGCGGCCCTGGTGCGGGCGCTGGATGATGGCCGGCTGGGCTTTGCGACGCTGGACGTCACCGACCCCGAACCGCTGCCCGAGGGGCATGTCCTCTACACCCATCCCAGGGTGCGGCTGACCCCGCATATTTCCAGCAATTACCAGCTTGTGCGGCATCGCCTGCTGGAAAAGATCCAGGATGACCTGACCCGCTTCGTCCGGGGCGAGGCGCCGTCCGACATCGTCGATCCGGCGCGCGGCTACTGAGGTCTGGAAGACGGCCGTAAAAGAGCGATGGCTTGCCCTTGAAACGTCATTGCGAACGAAGTGAAGCAATCCACCCGAGCGATGTTGGATTGCTTCGCTGCGCTCGCAATGACGCAGTGGATCAGTCTACATCATTCCGATCTAAAGCCCGGTCACTGTCTCGCGCGCCAGTTCCGCCAGTCGATGCGCGGCGCGGTCCAGCTTGTCGCTGGTGCGCAGGATCGCGGCGACGCGGGGCAGGGTGGGCAGCCGCTCATGCTCCAGCGCCGTCATGTCATCCTGGAACAAATGGGTCCGTGCGGTGATGCCCAGCCCTGCAGCCACCGCCGCGCGCAGCGTGGCGAGGTTGGGCGTCTCGACCGCGATCCGCCATTGCAGACCCATATCCTCCAGCGCCCGGATCGCCGCCTCGCGGAAACGGCAAGGCTCCTCCAGCACCGCCAGCGGGATGGTGTCGCGATCAACCAGTTCGACGGTGCCATACCAACTCATCGGCGCCACCGTGACCGCGCTGCCGTCGTTGGGGGCGGCAAAGCCCAGCAATATGTCCAGTTCGCGCCGGTCGAGCAGCGCCTGCAACTCCGCCGTGCCCGCGACCCGCGCATAGATTTGCGCGTCGGGATGCAGCTCGGCAAAGCGGGAGAGCAGGCCCGAAAGCAAGCTGTCGGCGAAATCCTGGACCATGCCGATCCGCGCCGGGCCGGCAAAGCGGCCGGCACTGACCGCCGCCACCGCCTCGTCATGCAGGCTCAGCACCCAGCGCGCATAGTCGAGCAGCACCTCCCCCGCCGCGGTCAGGTGCAGGCGGCGGCCTTCGCGCAGGAACAGCGACTGCTGCACCAGTTCCTCCAGCCGCTTGATCTGCAGGCTGAGGGCGGACTGGGTCACGAACACCTGTTCCGACGCATTGAGCATCGACCCGGTGTCGACGATCGCGACAAAGCTGCGCAGGAGATTGGTCGGCAGATTGACCGGCACGGCATATCCTTCTGATGGTGAAAGGGGGCCGATCCGATGCCGGGCACGGGCCTGTGCTTATGATCCATGGAAATATATCAATCAAAATAGTAGAGTTTGTCCGGGGTCAGGAAAAGCTATCCCGCTCGTCGCGCGCCGAAACGCCCGGAATCAGGGGCGAATGGCGACTTATGATTTTCCCTAATAGACCGGCACGATAAAACTCAATTGAATGAGTAGAGAATTGATGTTGGATGAAGGCGACTTCACCAGCATGACGGATGGACATGACCGCATTGGCAATAAGGGGCGACACGCCGCTACAGCGCGCCAGACGCCGCTTCTCCCTCGCCCGCTTCGGCGGCCGATGGCTGTCACCTTTGCTGTTACTTTTGCTGTGGGAACTGGGCTCGCGCACCGGCCTTATCCCCGAACGCACGCTGGCCGCGCCCTCCGCCGTGATCGGCACGCTGATCCAGATGGTGCTGAGCGGCGAACTGCCCTCCAACCTGCTCGTCTCCTTTGCCCGCGTCGCGGTCGGCCTGCTGATCGGCGTCGGCCTGGGGCTGGCGCTGGGGCTGGCAGCGGGCCTGTCGCGCGGCGCGGAACTGGCGATCGACCCGCTGATGCAGATCAAGCGGACCATTCCCGCACTGGCGCTGACGCCGCTCTTCATCGTCTGGTTCGGCATTGGCGAGACGCCCAAGATCGCGCTGATCGCCTTCGGCACCATCTTCCCGGTCTATCTCAACCTCTATGCCGGCATTCGCGGCGTCGATCCGCGCCTGCTCGATGCCGCCAAGAGCTTCGGCCTCAGCCGCTGGGAACAGGTCTGGCATGTCGTGCTGCCTGCCGCCTTGCCCTCGCTGCTGGTCGGGCTGCGCTATGCCCTGTCCATCTCCATCCTGGTGCTGGTGGTGGCGGAACAGATCAACGCCTCGGCCGGGCTTGGCTATCTCATCAACAATGCCCGCGACTTCATGCGCACCGACATCATCGTCGTCTGTCTCATGGTCTACGCCATTCTCGGCCTCGGTGCCGACTGGCTGGTCCGGTCCCTCGAAGCCCGCGCCCTCGTCTGGCGCCCCAGCATAGTGGAGAATTGATCATGGACGCGCGCCTCGGCTTTTCCACCATCGACAGCGCGGCGCACCAGCCGCATCCCGAACCGGTCGTTCGCCTGCAGCACTTCACCCGCAGCTTTGGCGCCAACCGCATCATCGACGGGCTGGACCTGGAAATCGCGCCGGGCGAGTTCATCGCCCTGCTGGGCCGGTCGGGATCGGGCAAGACCACCTTGCTGCGCACCCTCGCCGGGCTGGACGATGCCGGCGCGCAGGATGTGGAGGTGCCCGACAGCCGCGCCGTCGTGTTCCAGGATGCCCGACTGCTGCCGTGGAAACCGGTCTGGAAGAATGTCGCGCTGGGCCTGAAAGGCGATGCCATCCGCGACCGGGCGCAAGCCGCGCTGAAGGAAGTCGGCCTTGGCCATCGGCTCGACGCCTGGCCGCTCACCCTGTCCGGTGGAGAGGCGCAGCGCGCCGCGCTGGCCCGTGCGCTGGTGCGCGAACCCCAATTGCTGTTGCTCGATGAGCCCTTTGCCGCGCTCGACGCGCTGACTCGCTATCGTATGCACGACCTCGTCCTCTCGCTCTGGCGGACGCACAAGCCGGCCGTGCTGATCGTCACCCATGATGTCGAGGAAGCCATCGCGCTGGCCGATCGGGTGCTGGTGCTCGACAAGGGGCGGATCGTCGCGGAGGAGCGCATTCACGCCGCGCGCGGCGAGCGCGCGGGGCTCGCTGGCCGGCTGCGCGAACAGCTTCTGTCCCATCTGGGCGGCGACCATCATGGCGAGGGCGTGTTGCCCTTCGCCCGCCAGGCAGAGGCCGCGGAATGAACGCCGTCACCACCATCGATCGGCCGGTCGATACCAGTCGGCTGCGCGGTTTCGTCACGGCCTTGGCCGACCTGATCGCCTGCACCCGCGACGAACAGGCGCTGCTGGAAAGCGGCCGCACCCTGCTCGCCCGGCTGATCGCCCGCGATGACTGGCTGCCGCCCGAATATGCCCGGCCCGATCCCGATCGCTACCAGCAATATCTGCTCCATTGCGACAGCCGCGAGCGGTTCAGCATCGTCAGCTTCGTCTGGGGACCGGGCCAGTCGACGCCGATCCACGACCATGGCGTCTGGGGGCTGGTCGGCGTGCTGCGCGGCAGCGAGCAGGTGGAGCGGTTCCATCGCCTGCCCGGCGGCGGACTGGTCGCGCAGGGCACGGATATATTGCGCGAGGGCGAGGTCGATGCCGTGTCGCCCCGGATCGGCGACATTCATCGCGTCTCCAACGGCCGGGCCGACGCCCCGTCGGTCAGCATCCATGTCTATGGCGCCAATATCGGTGCGGTCGAGCGCGCGACCTTCGCGCCGGACGGCACGCCCAAAAGCTTCATCTCCGGATACGCCAACCGCGTCATCCCCAACCTCTGGGACAGATCGAGAAACGCATGACCACCGACATATTGGACCGTATAGAGGTCGCCACCCCGGCCGATATCCGCACCGCGCTGATCGCTCGCGACGAGATCGCGCTGATCGACGTGCGCGAGGAGCATGAGTTCGCGCAGGGCCATCCACTGTTCGCCGCCCAGATTCCGCTGCGCCGCATCGATGACGAAGCGCGCTGGCGCATCCCCCGGCTCGACACGCCGATCATCGTCTATGATGCGGGCGAGGGGCTGGCGCGCCGCGCGGCCGTGCGATTGCAGGGCCTCGGCTACACCGATGTGCGCGAACTGGAAGGCGGGCTCAGCGCCTGGCGCGACGCCGGCTTTGAATTGTTCGAGGATGTGAACAGTTACTCCAAGGCGTTCGGCGAACTGGTCGAGCATCGCCGCCATACGCCCAGCCTCGCGGCCGAAGATGTACAGGCGCTGATCGACGAAAAGGCCGACATCGCGATCCTCGATGCGCGCCGTTATGACGAATATCACACGATGAGCATCCCGACCGGGACCAGCGTGCCGGGCGCCGAACTGGTGCTGCGCGCCGGAACGATCGCCCCCGATCCCGACACCACCATCATCGTCAACTGTGCCGGTCGCACCCGCTCGATCATCGGCACCCAGTCGCTGGTCAATGCCGGCCTGCCGAACAAGGTCTATGCGCTGCGCAACGGCACGATCGGCTGGACGCTGGCCGGGCAGGGGCTGGAAACCGGCCAGGTGCGCGCCGCGCCGGAGGTCGATGGCAAGGCGATCGAGGCGGCCCGTGCCCATGCCCGCGACGTTGCCTATCGCGCCGGGGTCAAATGGATCGGCTGGGACGATCTGGAGCATCTGAAGGCTGATACCGCCCGCACCCTCTATCTCTATGATGTGCGCCAGCCGCGCGAATATGAGGCGGGGCATCTGCCCGGTTTCCGTAATGCGCAGGGCGGCCAGCTGGTGCAGGAAACCGACCATAATGCCCCGGTGCGCGGCGCCCGCATCGTCGTCACCGACGATCTTGGCCCGCGTGCCGACATGAGCGCATCCTGGCTCGCCCAGCTTGGCTGGGAAGTCTATGTCCTGTCCGTCGACTGGTCGGCGGTGGTGCTGGAACGCGGCAGTGACGGCGCGCCGGCCCCGCGTGGACCCGAGGGCCGCTACAAGCGCCCCTATGAGGGCACCGACAACAAGGCCGAGAAGATGCAGGCCTATCTCGACTGGGAATATGGCCTTGTCGCCCAGCTCGAAAAGGACGGCACCCACGGCTTCTACGTCATCTGATCAGCGGGAAGGAATGACCCCATGAGCGTCAAGTTCATCGGCTATATCGGCTTCAACAATGGCTCGGAAACCCAAGCGGCGGTGCGCAGCCGTGTGCTCGACAAGGACTATGTCGAGGCTGCGGCGAAGGCGCAGGAAGATGGCGGCTTCGACCGCGTCCTCGTCCCCTTCGGCTCCAACAGTCCGGAAAGTCAGATCGTCGCGGCCCATGCCGCCGCGCTGACCAGCAGGCTCGGCTTCCTCGTCGCCCATCGCCCCGGTTTCACCCAGCCGACCGTGGCCGCGCGCCAGCTGGCCACGCTCGACCAGTTGTCGGGCGGGCGGGTCGCGGTGCATATCATCACCGGTGGTGCCGACGAGGAAATGGCGCGTGACGGCGACACCGGCACGGTCAAGGCGCAGCGCTATCAGCGCACCGACGAATATCTGACCATCCTGCGCCAGGAATGGACGGCGGCCCAGCCGTTCGACCATCAGGGCGACTTTTACGACATTCGCCAGGCCTTCAGCGCGATCAAGCCGGACAATCTGCCGGTTTTCTTCGGCGGTTCCTCGGCCGAGGCGATCGAGGTCGCCGGGCGCCATGCGGATGTCTATGCGCTCTGGGGCGAAACGCTCGAAGCGGTGCAGGACACGGTACGCCAGGTGCGTCGCGCCGCCGCCCGCCATGGCCGCAATCCCGGCTTCTCGCTGTCGCTGCGCCCGGTGATCGCCGATACCGAGGAAGCAGCCTGGAAGCGCGCGGCGGAGATTGAGGAGCAGGTGCGCGACAATCGCGTCGCCGCCGGCCTGCCACTGACCGGTCATCGCCCGCCCAATGTCGGATCGCTGCGCCTGCTGGAGGCGGCCAGGGCCAATCGGCAGGACAAGCGGCTGTGGACCGGCGTCGCTGCGCTCACCGGCGCGGCCGGCAATTCCACCGGCCTGGTCGGCACGCCCGATCAGGTGGCCGACGCGATGCTCGATTATTATGATATCGGCATCGATCATTTCCTGATCCGCGGCTTCGATCCGCTGGGCGATTCCATCCTCTATGGCCGCGAACTGCTGCCGGTCGTCCGCCGCAAGGTGGCCGAGCGGGAGAAGGTCGACGTCGCGCTCGCGGGCTGACATGGCGGGCAAGAAATCGATCCTGATCGTCGGCGCGCTGATCGCCTCCGCCGGTGTCGCCTTCGCTGTCACCCAATATCGCACTGAACAGGTGCCGGTGCTGCGCGTCGCCAACCAGAAGGGGCAGGTCAAGGCGATGATGCTTGCCTCTGGCGCGCTAGACGGCGCCTCCTACAAGGTCGAATGGTCGGAATTTCCCGCCGCCCAGCCGCTGCTGGAAGCGGTCGGTGGTGGCGCCGCGGACCTTGGCCTTGCCGCCGACGCGCCCTTCATCTTCGCCTATCAGAGCGGCAGCCCGGTCAAGGCGATCGCGGTGCAGGCACCCGCCAACCAGGCGGCCGAGGCGCTGGCGATCCTGGTGAAAAATGGCTCGCCCATCCGATCTGCCCAGGATCTGGTCGGCAGGACGATCGCCACCACGCGCGGATCGATCGGCCATCATCTGCTGCTCCAGGCGCTGGAGCGGGCGCATATCCCGGCCGACAAGGTCAAGGTCACCTTCCTGCCGCCGGGCGATGCCAAGGCTGCGTTCGACAGCGGATCGATCGACGCCTGGTCGACCTGGACCCCCTATACCAATGTCGCGGTCAAGGAAGGCGCGCGGGCGGCTGTCGATGCCAGGGATTATGGCCTGCCGCTCTATATCGACATCGCCCATGATGCCTCGATCGCACCCAAGCGTGCGCTGCTGGCCGACTTCCTGAAGCGCGAGGCGAAGGCGGTTGCTTGGGCCCGCGCCCATCCTGACCAGTTCGCCGCCGTGCTGGCCAAGGAAACCGGCCTGCCGATCGACATCGCCCGCGCCAGTTTCGAGCGCAGCAACCGCATTTCGCAGCCCGTCGATGCCAAGGTGATCGCCCATGAACAGGCGATCGTCGACCGCTACCGCCGCGCCGGCCTGATCGATCCCAAACGGGACGTGGCGCAGGCCTTCGACACCAGTTTCGGATCCTGACGCAAGGAGCTTTCCCCATGGCCACCATCCTCAAGGATGATCGTTTTTCGCGCACCGGCATCAGCGAAGCCGAATGGAAGGTGCGGGTCGATCTCGCCGCCTTCTATCGCCTCTCGGCGCTCTACGGCTGGGACGATTTCATCTACACCCATATCTCGGCCCGCGTGCCGGGACCGGACCATCATTTCCTGATCAATCCGTTCGGCCTGATGTTCGATGAGATCACGGCATCCAGCCTGGTCAAGGTCGACCTCGACGGCAATGTCATCGGGGAGAGCGACTATGGCATCAACTATGCTGGCTATGTCATCCATTCGGCGATCCACGGCGCGCGCGACGACGCCCATTATATCGCCCATTTCCACAGCGCCGACGGCATGGCGGTTTCGGCCCATGCCGAAGGGCTGCTACCCTTGAACCAGCGCGCGCTGGCCCTGATCCCGCGCCTGTCCTATCATGACTATGAGGGCGTGGCGCTGAACCTGGACGAGCGCGAACGGCTGGTGGCGGACCTGGGCGACACCAAGGTCATGCTGCTGCGCAACCATGGCACGCTGGCGTTGGGATCGTCTCCGGGCGAGGCGTGGAGCGGCATCTATCAGCTCGAATCCGCCTGCATCGCACAGGTTCGTTCGCTCAGCGTCGGGCGCGACAATGTGCTGATCGCGCCGGAGGAGGCGCAGGCGGAAGTGAAGCGCCAGATGTCGCGCGAGCGCCAGCCGGTCGAGGGACGGCGCACCCATTATGATCTGGTCTGGGAAGCGGCGCTGCGCAAGGCATCGCGCCAGGCACCGGGCTATGACACCTGATCTATAAGGATTAATCGGCGGCTTTCCGCCAAGTCTCATTGGCGTCGCGTGTCCCGCGGCGCCATTTTCCTATCTCCAGCAAAGGAGACAGGCAGATGGCGACGATCGTCGGCGACAATTTGAGGGCGCGCTATGCCGCGCTTCAGGCGGAACGGGAACGGGACTGGCCGCCCGCCCAACTGGCGCGCAACGCGGCGCAGCGGCAGCAGCTGGTGGCGCGCTTCGATGTAGCGACGGTGGCGCAGCCCGGCGATGTTCTGCCCAATCTGGGGTTCGATGATGTCGATGGTGGCAGCCTGACACTCGACGCGCTGACGGCGCAGGGGCCGGCGCTGCTGATCTTCTTCCGCTTCGCCGGCTGCCCGGCCTGTAATATCGCCTTGCCCTATTATGCCGAAACGCTCTGGCCGGTGCTGCGCGCGCGCGGTATCCCGCTGGTTGCGCTCAGCCCGCAGCAGCCCGATCGGCTGGCGGAGATCAAGCGCCGCCACGATCTGCCCTTCGCCGTCGCAACCGATCGCGACAATCAGCTCGCCCGCCTGCTCGGCATCGCCTTCGTCCCCGATGATCGACCGTCGCCGCCGCCCGCCGGCTGGATCGGCGAAGTGACCGGCACGGGCAGCTGGGAATTGCCGCAGCCCACGGCGCTGCTGCTGGGGCCGGGGCGGGTGGTGCAGCGCTTGCAGGTCAGCCCCGACTGGCTCGACCGACCGGAGGCGGACGATATCCTCGCCTGGCTGCGCTAAACGCAAAAAAAGAAGGGCCCGGCAATCAAATTGCCGGGCCCTTCTTTGTTCGATGGGATCAGGCGGCTGACCGGGCGTCCCGTGCTGCGCTATATCGATTGTCGGGCACGGTGAGGCCCAGATGCTCGCGGAAGGTCGTCCCTTCATAGTCGATGCGGAACAGGCCGCGCTGCTGCAGGATCGGGATCACCTTGTCGACGAACAGCGCCAGTTGTCCCGGCAGTGGCTCGAACAGGACGAAGCCGTCGGCCGCGCCACTTTCGAACCAGCGCTGCAACTGATCCGCCACCGTCTCGGCCGAGCCCACGAAAGCGCCGCGCGGCGTCGCCAGCCGTTCGGCCACCTGCCGCAGGGTCAGCCCCTCCGCTTCGACTTCGGCCAGGATGCGCAGCGTCCCGCTCTGCTGGCTGTTGAGGCCCAGATGCGCGACATCGGGGAAGGGGGCGTCCAGATCATATTGGCGGAAATCATGGTCGTTGAAGGTGCGCGACAGGAAGCCGAGGCCGGTGTCGATCGACTCCAGCGCGGCGAGTTCGCGGTAGCGCGCCTCGGCCTCCTCGTCGCTGTCACCGACGATCGCGGCGATGCCCGGCAGGATGAACAACTGGTCGGCATCGCGGCCAAAGCCCTTCGCCCGCGCCTTCACGTCGGCATAATAGGCCTGCCCTGCCTCGATCGTCTCGGCATGGGTGAAAATCACTTCGGCCCGGCGGGCGGCGAAGTTGCGGCCATCATCCGACGCGCCGGCCTGGAAGATCACCGGCTGCCCCTGCGGCGTGCGTTTGATGTTGAGCGGGCCGCGCACCTGGAAAAACTCGCCCTTATGATCGAGCGCATGCAGCCGATCGGGATCGACGAATTGGCCGCTTTCCTTGTCGGCGACATGGGCGCCGTCTTCCCAGCTATCCCACAGCCCCTGGACCACATCGAGATATTCGGCGGCGATGCGATAGCGCACGGCATGGGCGGGATGTTCGCTCTTGCTGAAATTGGCGGCGGTGTCGCCCAGCCAGGACGTCACGACGTTCCAGCCTGCGCGCCCGCCGCTCAGATGATCGAGCGAGGCGAATTGCCGCGCGACGTTGAAGGGTTCGGAATAGCTGACCGTCAGCGTGCCGACCAGGCCGATCCGGCTGGTGGTCGCGGCCAGTGCGGAGAGGATCGTGATCGGCTCGAAGCGGTTGAGATAATGGGGGCTGGATCGTTCGGTGATCGACAGGCTGTCGGCGACGAACAGGAAGTCGAACTTGCCGCGTTCGGCGGTCGCCGCCTGTTCCTGATAGCGGGCAAGGCTGGTGCTGGCATTCACGTCACGATCGGGATGGCGCCAGTCATGCCAGGTGCGGCCGACGCCATGCAGGATGAAGCCGAGCTTGATATGCGGAGAACGGGCCATGGCCTTGTCCTTCTGCTGGAGGGGAGGGTGAGCCCATTCCATCTATGCCCGGCAGGTTCGCGCGACCAACGCGGACTCTTCAAGCGCATATGAAATGGGCCAATAGGGCGGGCGTCAGTAGGAGAAGCGGGCGCTCAGCAGGATCGTCGCGGGATCGGCATAATTTTTATAATAGACCCCGGTCGAGGGGATGTAGGTCGAACTGACCGGCTTGTTCGCGCCCAGGATATTCTTGCCCTGGATGGCGAACTGGAAACGATCGTCCGGCAATATCCAGGTGATCGAGCCATTGACGAAGGTCTGGCCCGGCACTTCGTCCTGCGGCCGGGCGAGGGCGTTCTGATAGAAGCTGCTCTGATATTGGGCATTGGCCGACAGGCGCAATATACTGCCGGATGCGCCCAGCGGCAGCGCATAATTGGCGCCGCCCGACAGGGACCATTTAGGCGCGTTCAGCAGCGGATTGCTATCGGCGTCCACGCCATTGCCCCCCGCACCCTTATAATCGTCATAAATGGCCTTGAGATAACCAGCCGACCCCTGAAGCGAGAAGCGATCCGACAGGCGCAGGTCATTTTCCAGCTCCACGCCCCAGCTATGCGCCTTGCCGGCATTGCCGCGGCGTGATCCGACATAGGCAGGGTCGTAGAAGGATACCTGGAGATCCTTGTAATCATTGTAGAAGATGGCGAGATTGCTGCGCAGCGCGCCGCCGAACAAGGTGGCCTTGAGGCCGCCTTCATAGGTCGAGACCTTTTCCGGATCGAAGGGCAGGGTAGCCAGGTCCAGCCGGGTCGCGCGATTGTCGAACCCGCCGGATTTGAACCCGCGCGAATAGGTGAGGTAATTGAGCAGATTGGGCGTCCATTGCGCCTGCACCGACAATTTCGGTGTCAGCGCCTTCCAGGTCTTTTCCGCCTCGCCGGCGATCGACTGGGCCACGACATTGCGATCATCGTCGATCACCTTGTTGTCGAAGACGAAGCGCTTCTTCTCGATGGTGCCGCGCAGGCCGGCGGTCAGGCTGAATATACCGTTCGCCTTCCAGGTGCCCTCGCCGAACACGGCATAGGCATCGGTATAGGTGATGTTGTGGGCGCGCAGCCGGTTGATGGGCGCGGTCGCGGCCGTGCCGGTGCGGCTGAAGCCGTCGCGCTCCACGAAGAAACGTTCGTGCAGGTAGAAGAGGCCGCTGGTGAAGCTGAGGTCGCCAAAGTCGCCGTTCAACTGCACCTCCTGGCTGAAGGCCCGGTCATTATAATGGATCAGGTTCTTCTGGATCAGCGCGGCCTCGCCGTCATTCTCGTAATTGACGGGATTGAGGTTGAAGCCGGTATAGGCGCTGATCGACTTGATCGACAGGCTGGGCGACAGGTCATAGACCAGCCGTAGCGAGGCGCTGCGCGAATTGAGATGCTGGTCCGGTTCGACTTCCGAATAGGATCGACGACGACTGAAGCTGCCGGGCTGGTTGACGGGGATGTAGGACCGCGTATCGCTGCGATCGCGCAGGATGTTGACGGTCAACAGCGCGTCGAGATTGGCGATGCCGGTATAGCGCAGCTTGCCGCGCCAGGCGTCGAGGTCGATCCGGTTGACGTCATGCCCCAGCGTTGGATCATAGGTGACACCGTCGCGGGTACGATGTATCCAGGCGATGCTACCCGACAGGTCGCCCGCGATCTTGCCGCTGACCAGCGCCCGGCCCTGCACGTCATTATAGCTGCCATAGCCCAGTTCTGCGGTGACATGGGTGGTTTCGTCGGGCGCGCGGGTAATGATGCGCAGCGCACCGGCCGACGAGTTGCGGCCATAGAGTGTCCCCTGCGGCCCGCGCAGCAGCTCGATCCGTTCCAGATCGACAAATTCGCTCATCGAGGCGATCTGGCGGGGGATGTAGACGTCATCGACATAGATGGCGAGCACCGGCTCCTGGATCGGATCGGATTCACCCACGCCGCGCAGCGAGAAGGTCTGGGTGGTGTGGCTGATCGATGTCCGCGCCACGAACAGGTTGGGCACCTGGCCGGCCAGGTCGCGGACATTGGTGATGTTGCGCTGCTCCAGCGTCTCGGGCGTGAAGGCGGAAATCGCGATCGCCGTCTTCTGCAGATCGGTCGCGCGTCGTTCGGCGGTGACGATGATGCCGCCGCCAGCGTCCTCTGCCGGCGCGGGTGCCTGTGCCCAGGCCGACCCGGCCATTGCCGCAGCCATGATCGCGCTGCCGCTGGCGGCCAGGAAAATCCCTTTTGTCATTGTTCCCCACTCAACCGTGATCCGCCGCGGCTTCGGGCCGAGCGTTAACTGTCAACTAAAGTTGTAGACAATTTGCGCAAATGAGTTCGGGCAATGTGGCGGGAGAATGGCTCATAGATTTGCGCGGCAGAGATGGGCGCGCCGATCATCGGCTGTGGTCAGCTTCGGCGTGCTCCGCGTCCGCTATATAGGGTCAGGGGCGATAGCCGCAGATTATTCCGGATCAGCAGCTCCGCGCATGCGCGGGTATCGGCGGTCAGTCGTTCGTCCAGGGGTATTGTGGGGGCAGAGGTGAGACGCTGGGCGTCGGCCAGCGAGGCAAGCAGGACCAGTTCGTCGTCACTGACATAGCGGGTGCCGGGCGGCTGGATTCGCAGGCCGCATTCGATGGCGAGCCCGCGCAGGCGGGCGAAGCTGTCGATGGCCGCGAGACCGATCCGCTGCTCCTCGCCCCGCAGCATTGCGAGCACCCGGCGCTCGGTCCGTGTACGGCGGTGGAGGGGCAGGGTGGAGCGGTTCACAGCGCACGCGCCAATGTCAGCGAGACGACGGCACCCTCCCACTGGTTGCGCTGTTCCTGCCCGCTATAGCTGCCTGCCCGGCTTGGACTGTAGAAACGGCGCAGCCGATGATAATCCTGACCGTTGAGCGCGCTGGCCCGCAGCGTCGTCTTGAACCCGGCCAGCGCCGTGGTTTCGACATAGGCATCGAATGTGGCATCGTCGCGCCAGGTCAGTCGCTCACCGGTGTAGAAGACATCGCCCTGTTCGGCGGCGGTATAGCTGATCCCCCAGGATGAACGCAGTTTCGGCACGTCGTGGCGGAACTCGGCGGTCAGGCTGCGTGGCGCGATATCATCCATCTTTCTGTTGTCTCCGGTTACAGGGTCGCGCATGCGCGATCCCCGTAGCGTACCGTCGAGCGTCAGCCGCGCGCCGCGCAGGGCGGCATCGAGCGGCAGCGTTGCTTGCGTGCTGATACCCCATTGGCGGGCATTGCCGATCGTCCCCAGCGCTTCGTCGCCCGTGGGGAGGAGGAGATAGCCGAGCATCCCCTGGTGCCATTGATGATAAGCCTCGACCGCCAGCGCGCCGCCCTTGCCCCAGCGATGGTCGGCACGGGCAAGCGCGCGGGTAACGCGGGCTGGGCGCAATTGCGCATTTCCACCGAGCGGCCGGCCGTCGGCCTGATTTACCGACGCAGCGAAGTCGCCGAAGTCGAGCTGATCGACCGTGCGGCGAATGCCCAGTCGCAACTGGCTGGTATCGCGCGGCGACCAGACCAGAGCGGCAGACGGTTTCCAATAGGACAGGCTTTGCTCGTTCGCAGCATCCCCCGTGACGCGGATGCGCGACAGTTCGAACGCCATGCCGCTTTCCAGCATCCAGCGCTTGCCGAGGCGCAGTGTGACATTGGCAAAGGCCTCGCCCCGCAGTTCGGATACACGGCTATTGGCATTTGCCAGGGTGATCGGCGTCAGGCCGCTGCCATTATCCTCCGCATAGTCGAGGGCACTGTTGAGCCGGTTATAGGCGATCTCCATCCCCAGTTCGGGGCGGAGTACGTGGTCGCCACCCCGCGTCAGCGTCGTGCGACCGACCAGCTCCAACGGCTTCTGCGCCAGCGCCGAAACGCCACGATAGCCCGGCTCGACATAGTCCTCGTCGGTGGTCAGGCGTTCGACCCGACCGAGCCCCACCAGCTTTGCCGACCAGTCCTTGCCAAGGGTGCGGGTCCAGTCGAGCCCCAATTCGCCACTGCGCCCCTTTTCGTCATAGCCGATGGTCCGCTCGATCATCGCTGCACCGTCAGCCGGCGTGATCATGATCGCCCGATCGGATTCATAGCCATCCCGATTGAGCCGCAGATTGAGCGTCAGCGTACCGCCGGCCAGCACGCCGGATGTCGATGCCGCAAGCCCTATCTCCGGCGCCTTGCCGATGATGCGCTCATGCCGGGTCTCGGTCGGCATGCCATTGCCGTTGCTGATATGATAGATGCCGTCGATCGGGTAGCGGACCTGCTCGACCGACAGTTCCACATTGCTTTGCCAGCCGGCAATCTTGCGTGCGTGGCTGATCTGGGCAGAGGGCGATATTCGGCCGTCGCGGGTATGGCTGAGCTTCAGCGAGGCATTGCCCGATCCGCCCCCATCGGTGCGCAGGATGACATTGGCCACCAATGTCTGTCCCTGTGCCTCGGCCGCGTCGGTCCCGCGCAACAGCACGACCCGCTCGACGCGTGCGGCACCGATCCGGCGCAGTACCTCGGTAATGCCGCCGGCCTTCACCGTAGGTCGCTGACCATCGATCAGCACATTGCCGGCCGCGCCGCCAAAACCACGCAGGCTGTTACCCTCGCTCAACAGGAAGCCGGGGGTGCGCTCCAGCATGTCGAGCGCGGTCTGGGGCTGAAAGGGCGCGTAGAAATCGGCCGGATAAACCGGATCAGGACCGGTCGGGACGATTGGTGGATGGGCCGGCGGACTATTATCCTGCGCCCCTTCCTGTTCGTTCGCCATCACGCCCGCCGTCATGGCGAGGCCGGCCATCAGCGCAGGAAACAACATCATCGCAGGAAAAACTCGACCGGCACGACTAGTTCGATGCTGTCGCCCTTCACATCCTCGGGCGGTTTGGGCAGCGGTTGCGCGCGCCTGGGCAAGGCCAGCGCTTCCTGATCGAGCGATCGCACGCCGGACGAGCGCTCGATCCGTGCCGACAACAGCTTGCCGTCCCGGTCCATGACAAAGCGGATATAGGGAACACCCTGCTGCCGCGCGAAATGGGCATCGCGGGGATAATGCTTCACCTTGTTAAGTGCGCCCAGCACCAGTCCTTCCCAAGTGGGCTTGCCGGTCGATATCTGTGGTGCCGGCGGTGCTGGCTTGCTTTCCGGCGCAGTGGTTTCCTTGATCGGCGGTCCGGGATCGGGAACAGGCTTGGCCGCCACGGCCGGTAGTACATTGGCGCTCGGAACGATGATCTTGGGCGGTTCCAGCATCGGTTGCTGGGGCGTGGGCTGCGACTTTTCCTTCTGCACCTGTTCGGGACTAGGCGGCACTTCGCGTGCCGGTTCCAGCGGCGCAGCCGGCGGAGCAACGGCAAAAATACTCAGCGTCGGCGTCGATTTCGGCGCGACATAGGTGTGCCAGGTGACAAAGCTCACCGCCAGGACGGCCAGTCCGATCGCCCCGACGCCGCCCATGCCCGCCAGGCGCGTGCGAAGCGGCATCGCCTGGTCGCTGTAGCGGCTATAGCTCCAGGCCGGTTCGATGCGTGAAGGCGTGCGATTGGTCAGTGGCGCACGGGCGAGAGGAAGTGAAGCCATATCTATTCCGAAAGCATGAGCAGCAGCATGGCGGGGGGCAGGGCCAGGAGGATCATGACGCTCCATGCGCGCGCCGGATTGCGCGCGTGAAAGGCGCTCATTGCGATCACCGCGAACAAGGCAAAGCTGGCAAGCGTAACGCCGGTGACGGCTTCGACCGCATCGGTGCCAAGCCGAACGAGCAGGCGGGAAAGGGCCGCAGTGACGAGCGCGGTCAGGCCATAGGCACCCAGCGTGCAGGCCGTGATCCGTCCGGCATTGGCCCAGCGCGCACGAGCGACAGAGCTGAACCCGATCATGGCCGCACCCAAGTGAGGATGCGCTCGCGATTGCAATTGAGCGTCACGATCGTGACGGCGCCGGCGCTCAGCCAGCCGAACCAGGCGACGCTGCCATAACCCCAGCCAAGGCCAAGGCCTGCGATCAGGAAGGCGATGCTCAGCAGCGCAAAGCCCGCCTGGCGCAATCGGCGTGATTGCTGGTCGGGCAGCTTGCGACGAAGCCAGTCCTGCTGGTGGCGGGCCATCGCCAGAAACAGCAGCGCAAAGCCGCTGAGCGACAGCAGGGCTGTTGCGACATGGGTCATGCCGGCACTTCCTGAAAATCTTGCTTGGGCTGGCGCGTGCGGCTGCGCGCCTTGGCCTTGGACTGGTGGGTTGCCACCTTGCGGGCGGCAAAGGCGAAGCCAGTGGCGGTCAGGATCATCATCAGGTCGAACAGGATGAAGATAGCGTCACCCGCCATCACGCTGGCGGGCAGGCCACGGGGCGTGGTAGCGGCGTTGACCAGCGGAATGGCGGCATAGAGCAGGGCGCAGGCGGCCAGTCCTTCAATCCAGGCGCGGCGCGCCGGGCGACCAAGGCTCCAGACGAAGATCGCACCCCACATGATGAAGAGGGCGTTGACCTCCCAATCGGCGCGTTCGGCCATGGTCGGATCGAGCAGCCGGTTGGCGAGGAAATAGACCGCGATCCCTGCCGATGCGCCGGCGATGACGCCGATGTTCAGCCGTTCGACCAGACGGAAACCGAAATGGGGTCGGGCCGGATTGGGCAGCTTGGCGCGACGCTTGACCGTCCACAGCACCAGCCCGCTGCCGACCATGATCGTGCCGCCCACGCCGGAGAGGAAATAGAGCCAGCGCAAGGCCGGGTTGGCATAGCGGCCGGCATGAAGGTCGACCATCACCCCCTTGGTCGCTGTCGCTGCGCCGCCTTCGCGCGGGCCAGCCAGCGGCTTGCCGGTGGCGCCGTTGAGGTAGAGCATCGGCTGGTGGCCGCCCAGCGTTTCGGTGCGGGGCCAGATGCGGACGATAGCGGCTGCATTGCCGGGATGGCTGATGCTGACATAGCTGGGCTCGAAACCGGGACGCAAAATGCGGGCACGCTGTAGCAGTTCGGGGATCGGGCGCAGATCGGCCTTCGCCTCGCTCGGTTCGCTCTTTGGCCCGGACGGGAAGGCCGCCTCATAATAGGCGTCGGTCGACGGGAAATTTGCGCTGATCGCCCATGGCATCAGGGTGAAAAGCAGGGTGACGAGCCCGGTATAGGTGATCATCAGATAGAAGGGCAGGGCGAGGACGGCGGTCACATTATGCGCGTCGAGCCAGGAGCGCTGGCCCTTGCCGAAGCGCAGCAGGAAGAAGTCGGTGAAGATCTTCTTGTGGGTGACGACGCCGCTCAGGATCGCGACCAGCATGGCGAGTGCAGCCAGGCTTACGAGGAGGCGCGCCCACATGACCGGCATATAATGAAGGTCGAAATGCATGCGATAGAGGAAGAAACCGCCGCGCGTATCGCGCACGCTGGTCAGGGCGCCGCTGGTGGCATCGAGCGTCCGTTCCTGCTGACTTGAGCGGTCGCCGCCCGCCGGTGTCCAGCCGATGGAGAAGCCTTCGCCGCCGCGCGAACCGGGAAGGGAGAGCGTCCAGTCGTCTGCACCCGCGCCTTCCTTGCGCAGGATCGTGTCGGCGGCGTCGATTGCCTTATCACTGACCGGGGCGGGTGTCAGTTCAGGTCGCATCCATTGCGATATTTCCTGCTGGAAGAACGCAACCGTGCCGAACAGGAAGATGACGAACAGCAGCCAGCCAGGCAGCAGCCCGGTCCAAGTGTGCAGCGTCGACATGGTCTGGCGCAACGATGCCTTCATGATGCCTTGCCTCCAGCGATCTCTACTGACCTGTGCTCGTGCATAACCCGCTGTTCGCTAATGCCCATCAATGCCCTGTTCGGTTGACGTTTGGCGTGACTGGATTTCCAAAGAAAAACGTCGAGAAAAATTGGAAAGCCGCCCCGTCGCCTACAAAATGCATACCCCATGCGAGTGGTTCGCTTTGCGCATCGCCACGTTGGGATGGTGCCATTAACGCAAATGCGATTTATTTGCAAAACAAGACATTTGATTTTTGCGCGGTTCGCAAAGCCTGCCGCTGCACGGCAAATAGTCCTTGTCGAAGGCGTAATGTGCCCCGTACTGGACAGCATAAATCACAGCCCCTAATTCGCATATGCGAATCAATAGCAATAAAGGGGCTGGTATGCGACATATGAGATGGATGGGGGCGTTGCTGTCTGGGGGCGGTATCGTTGCCGCGGCGGTGCCTGCGTTTGGGCAGGAACAAGCCAGTCAGGCTGTCATGCTCGGGTCGGTCCGGGTCGAAGGGGAGGCCGTTGATGATGGGCTGACCGGCGATCCCGCATCTACCGAGGGGACCGGCTCTTACACGACCCGGTCGATGAAGACCGCGACGAAGCTGCCCATGTCGATCCGGGAGACGCCGCAGTCGGTGACCGTCGTCACCCGCCAGCGACTGGACGATCAGGTGATGACCAACATCACCGACGTGGTGGAAAATACGCCAGGCCTGTTCCTCAACTATTCCAGCGGACCTGGCCGCCCGAGCTTTACCGCGCGTGGCTTCGATATCGACAACATCATGTATGACGGCCTGCCGTCCCGCTATCAGGGATGGGTCGTGGGCAGTCAGGCCAATATGGCCATCTATGACCGGGTGGAGGTGGTGCGCGGCGCTACGGGCCTTGTAACCGGCAGCGGCAATCCATCGGCGGCGATCAATCTGGTGCGCAAGCGCCCGACCCGCGACTTTCAACTCAATCTCGAAGGATCGGCCGGCAGTTGGGACAATTATCGCGGGCAGATCGACATGTCGGGCGGTGTCGATCAGGCCGGCAATCTGCGGGTGCGGGTCATCGGCTCCTATCAGGACAGCAGCAGTTTCCGCGATGGCGAGGTCATTCATCGCGGTCTGATCCATGCGATCGGCGAATATGATATCGGTCCCGATACGACGTTGATGGTGGGCGTCACACATCAGGATGATTTCTTCAACAGCTTCTGGGGCGGCTTGCCGCTAAGCGCCACCGGCACGCATCTCGACCTGCCGCGCTCGACCCGGCCCAGCTATGACTGGGAAGGCAAAAGCCAGAAGTCGAACACCGTCTTTGGCGAACTGATCCATCGTTTCGGCCACGACTGGAGCGTCCGGCTGGCGAGCATGAAGGTGTGGCAGGATGCCATGTTCTCCGGCACCTATGTCTATCGCCGGCCCGACCTGACGCTCACCCATTCCGCCTATCAGGCCGCCTATGACGAGGATCAGGCCAGTGTCGACCTCTATGCCAGCGGGCCGGTCACATTGTTTGGCCGCGACCATGATCTGACATTCGGCGCCAGCCGACGCGAGACCTCGACAGGCACGCAAAATTACAGCGGGGGCGGGCTGCTCGCAGGCAATGTCGACATGTTCGATTTCGACCCGGCCAGCGGTGCTCGGCCCAATTTCGTGCCGACGACCTACAGCCGGAACGTCATCAGCCAGAGCGGTCTCTATGCCTCGACCCGGCTAAATCCGTTCGATGGGCTGAAGGTCATCCTGGGCGGGCGGCTGGATTGGTACGATTATGATAACCGCACGGCTGCGACCGGCGATTACAAGGTCGATGCCCACCAGACCGTCTATGCCGGCGCGATCCTGGACATCTATCGTCATCATTCGTTCTATGCCAGCTTCACCGACATTTTCCAGCCGCAAACGGCCAGGGGCTTTGCTGTCGACACCGATAGCCAGACGATCCTGAAGCCGATCACCGGCCAGAATTACGAGGTGGGTATCAAGGGCGAATATCTCGACGGCGCGCTGAATGCGGCGATCGCACTCTTCCGCATCGACCAACGAAATAGGGCATTCGTGCCGACCGATCAGAGCGGTTGTCCCAGCTTCCCGGCCAGCAGTTGCTCGACGGCTGCAGGTCTGGTGCGCAGCAAGGGCATTGATGCCGAGCTTCAGGGCGCGATTACGCCCGACTGGAACATTTCGCTCAGCTATACCTATACCAGCATTCAATTTGTGCGGGACACCAACCCCGAAAATGGCGGCAAGAATTTCGACACCGACATGCCCCGCCACATGGCTAAATTGTCGACCTTCTACACTCTGCCGGGGAAGCTCGACCGGCTGCGTGTCGGCGCCGGACTTAACTGGCAGAGTCGCATATACAACGACAATAACGGCGCCAATTTCAACAATGTCGCCTTCCGCGTCGAACAGGGGGGCTATGCCGTTGCCGACCTGATGCTGGGATACAAGATCAGCGACCGGTTCGATCTTCAGGCCAACATCAACAATCTGTTCGACAAGCATTATTACAAGGCGATCGGCTATGATATCCGCTGGGGCTCGACCGATGCCTATGGCGATCCGCGCAATATTCTGGTGACGCTGCGCGGCAGAATCTGAAGGCATGCGCTCGCCAGCCATGGTTGGCGAGCGCCGCAATCGTGCGATGCGCTGAATTTCGGATTGTCTGGAGCCAGCCCGGCCTTGCCAAGGGCTGAAATAGTGGCTCCCCGAGTAGGATTCGAACCTACGGCCATTCGATTAACAGTCGAATGCTCTACCGCTGAGCTATCGGGGAGCAGCCCCGCTTGCGCCGGGCAGGCCGCGCATATGCAGCGGCTTGTCCCAAATGGCAAGCGTGAAATTGCAGAAAATTACGCGATGAATTGTTCGGCCGCGATCCGGTCGTCCAGCGTATGTTCGGGGTCGAACAACAGGGTCAGCGGGGTGGCGCGGTCGATCTTGACCTCGACCTGGGCGACGTCGCGGACTTCGCGCTGGTCGGCGACGGCACTGACCGGACGCTTGACCGGATCGAGCACGGTAAAGCGAATCGCGGTATTTTCCGGCAGGATGGCGCCACGCCAGCGGCGCGGCCGGAACGGGCTGATCGGGGTCAGGGCGACCAAGGCGGACCCCAGCGGCAGGATTGGGCCGTGGGCGGACAGATTATAGGCGGTGGACCCGGCGGGGGTGGCTACCAGCACGCCGTCGCACACCAGTTCGGGCAGCACGGGGCGATCATTGACCTGCACTTCCAGCTTGGCGGTCTGGCGGGTTTCACGCAGCAGCGAGACTTCGTTGATCGCCGGAATGGAGAAACGCTCGCCATCGACCGTATCGACCACCATGCGCAGCGGGTTGACCTTGAAGCTCTTGGCCTTTTCCAGCCGCTGTTCCAGCCGTTCCAGCCGCCATTCGTTCATCAGGAAGCCGACCGTGCCGAGGTTCATGCCGAAGACCGGCAATATGCGGCGGGATTCCAGCATGGCGTGCAGCGTCTGCAGCATGAAGCCGTCGCCGCCCAGCGCAATGACCGTGTCCGCCTGATCCAGTGGCACGAAATCATAGGCGGCGCGCAACCGCTCTTCCGCTGCCCGTGCAGCCTGGGTCGGGGACGCGACGAGGGCGCGCCGGGGTTCGCTGTTCATCCGCCGGTGACGCTCATATGTCGCTGGACCGCGGCAGTCGGTGCGCCGGCGCCAATCCGGAAATCATGGGCGGCAGGCTTGCGCCGCAGCGCGCGATCGACCAGCGGCTCGACTGCGGCGAGGCCGCCGCTGCGCAGGGCGGCCTTGAAATCGACATGGTCGTCATGGCCCAGGCACATGTAGATCTTGCCCTCGCAGGTCATGCGCATGCGATTGCAGTCGGCGCAGAAATTGCGGGTGAGCGGGGTGATGAGGCCAAGGCGGATGCCCAGCCCCTCAACATCATGATAGCGCGCCGGGCCACCCGTGCGCGCCGCGATCGGGGTGAGGGCATGATGGGCGTCAATCTCCTGCGCGACATGCGACAGCGGCAGATAATGGTCGGTGCGATCTTCGCCGGTTTCCCCCAGCGGCATGGTCTCGATCAGGGTCAGGTCGAAGCCCTGGCTGTCGCACCAGCGCAGCATCGGCAGGATCTCGTCGGCATTGATATCCTTGAGCGCGACCATGTTGATCTTTACCGCAAGCCCCGCCGCGCGCGCGGCATCCAGTCCGCGCCGCACGGCCGATAGGTCGCCGCCGCGGGTGATATGGGCGAAGCGATCGGCCTGCAGGCTGTCGAGGCTGACATTGATGCGGCGGACGCCGGCGTCGTGCAGCGCCTCTGCATGATCGGCCAAACGCGTGCCGTTGGTGGTCAGCGTCAGTTCCTGAAGGCCGGCCTCCAGATGGCGACCGATTCGACGGATCAGGTCGATGATGTCGCGGCGCACCAGCGGTTCGCCGCCGGTCAGGCGGATGCGGCGCACACCGCGCGCGATGAAGAGATCGGCGAGAAGCGCGATTTCCTCCAGCGTCAGAACCTGATTTTTCGGCAGGAACTGCATCCGTTCCGCCATGCAGTATCGGCAGCGCAAGTCGCATCGATCCGTAACGGAAATCCGCAGATAATCGATCCGGCGGCCAAGGCCGTCGGTCATGGAAGTTGCGGCAGGATCGACCATGGCCATGCCCCTAGCTAAGCCATGGGCATGGCGGGCGCAAGCTGGCCGGTTGCGGGGCGGTGAAGAGGTCGGTAACCGGTTGCTGTTACAAGAGCGGCATGCGCCTTGTCAGGGAGTCGATAAAAGAGTGAGCGGGCAGGCCGCCCCGGACGGGCAGCGCAGCATCTTCATCCTGTCGCCCGGCGACCGCGACCCCCTGTGCCGTGCCGCGCAGGAGGCGGGCTGGCGCGCGATCGGTGCGCGGCGTGCCACGGATGCCCCGCAACGTTTCCTGCGCAGCGATGCCCAGATCGCGCTGGTCGACATGCGCGGCGGGACGGCGGCCAAGCTGATCGCGCCCTTGGTGCCGGCGGTGGATGCGGGCGGCTGCGCGCTGGTGGTGCTGGTCGATGCGGCGGCGGTCGCGATCCTGCCGCAATTGTTCGACGCCGGCGCGACCCATTTTCTGGTGGCGCCGGTGACGCAACCCCTGTTGCAGGCGACGCTGGCATCGGCGCAGCGGCTGGTCGAGCGGCTGGGCGGTGGCGCGATGCAGAGCCAGCGGGCGCAGCGCATCCGTCGGGGCGACGCGCTGTACTGGGAGATGGACCGCGACGGTGCCGGGCTGCGGCTGAGCGAGAGTCTGGCCCGCAATCTGGGGATAGAGGCGTGGCAGCCGACGCCATCGACCTTGATCCACCGGCTGGCGCGTAATGAGCGCAAGGCAGTGCTGAACGCGCTGGAGGGAATGATGCAGTCGGGGCGTCCGGCGGCGTTCCCCCATGCCGTGCCGGGGCGGCCGGGCAATCGGCTGGTGCATCATCTGCGCTTCGTCGATGGCACGGTGGCGGCGGATGTGGAGTGGCTGTCCGACGCGCAGGACCAGGATGTGGCGAGCCGCGACAATCTGACCGGGTTGCGTTCACGCCAGGCGGCACTGGACTGGCTGGATCGCCGGTCGGGGCTGCCGACGACGGTGGTGCTGCTGTCGATCAGCCAGTTCGATCGCATGAATGCGGCCTATGGCCAGGTGGTGGGTGACGCACTGCTGGGGCGGATTGCGCGGCGGATCGAACAGATTGTCGACAGCGTGGCGGGCCATGCGATGGTCGCGCGGATCGCCGGCACGGAATTTCTGGTCGGCCTGACCGGCGAGCCAGCGGCGGCGGAGCGGGCGACCTATCTGGCGCGGCAGTTGATCGAGGCGATCAGCCGGCCGTTCAGTGCGGGCGACCATCTGATCCGTTTGATTGCCCGTTGCGGCATCGCGCAGGCGCGGGCGGAGGATGACGCAACACAGTTGCTGCGGCGGGCAGGGGCTGCACTGGCCGATGCGCGGCAGGGCGGGGGCGAGGGCGTTCGCATCTTTTCCGCCGAGAAGCGCAGCCGCCAGCTCGACGCCGACCAACTGGAAACCGACCTGCGGCTGGCGCTGCACCGGGGCGAGATCGGCATCGTGTTCCAGCCGCAATATCCGGTCTATGACCATCGCATCAGCGGGGTCGAGGCTTTGGCGCGGTGGAACCACCCGATCTATGGCCCGCTGGGGGCCGGCATATTGTTCGGCACGGCGGAGCGGTCCGACTATATGCTGCCGCTGTCGGCGCATATCCAGGCCGAGGCATTGCGGCAGGCGGCGGCCTGGCCGAGCGCGCTGTCCAATCTGCGCCTGTCGATCAACGTCACGGCGGCGGATATTTCGCAGCCGGGGTTCATGGCCGATTTCCTGGGCCAGGTGGACCGCAGCGGCTTTCCCCGCTCGCGGCTGACGGTGGAGATTACCGAAAGCGGGCTGATCCAGGATGTCGACGCGGCGGCGGCGCTGCTGACGGCGCTGCGGTCCGAAGGGTTGGCGGTGGCGATCGACGATTTCGGCACCGGCTATTCGAGCCTGGCCTACCTCAAGGGCCTGCCGCTCGATTATCTGAAGATCGACTCCAGCCTGGCCCAGGATATCGCCGGGTCGGCGCGGGACCGGATCATCGTGCGCGGGGTGATCCATATGGCGAAGTCGCTGGGCCTCAACGTCATCGCCGAAGGGGTGGAGACGGAGCAGCAGCTCGACCTGCTGGCACGGGAAGGCTGTGATTATTATCAGGGCTTCCTGCGCTCGGCGGGCGTCTCCTCGCCCGAACTCATATCGCTGGTGCTACAGGGTTAGGCCAACCTTTCCGATGAGGGCCGAGCCGGCGTGGCGCGCGTCGCGGCTGTCGATGTCCGTGTCGCTGTAGCGCAACTCCGCCGACCAGCGACCGCGATACCAGGCGATGGCTGCGCCATAATCCCAATAATCCCCGCCCGGCCGCAGCCGTTGCGAGGCGATCGGATCGCGATCCGACCCGGAACTATGGCCGACCCGCGCCGAGGCGGTGAGCGGCGTGCCCGGAATGGCGAAGGAAGCGGCGGAGGATAGATAGAGATTGTCGCCGCCGATCGCCGACTGGCGCGGCGCAAATTGGGCGCCGATGTCGATGCTGGCAGGGCCGATCAGGAAGCCGGCGCCGGCGCCAAATTCGCCATAGCCCTGATGATCGGCACCGGGGAAGAGATGGTAGCGCGCGTCGAGCGACAGCCGCCAGCCGCCCAGCTGGTGGACATAGGAAGGGCCAAGGTCGATCACGGCGTCGGCGCCGCCATGGCGATCGCTGCCCCAGAGACTGGTCGCGGCGCCATCGAGCGACAGGCCCTGCGCGACCGGCACGGAGACGCTGCCGCGCAGCACCGGATCGCCGTCGCTCCAGCTCAGGCCCCGGCGACGCTCGTCGCTGGCGACCTCGATCGTGGCGCTGGGGCCGCTGGCATATTGGGCGGCGGCCGGTACGGCATGGAGGGCGAGGCCAAGCCCGCCCAGCCATGCCAGGCCGATGGTCCGATCAGTTCGACGCAAGATTGCGCACCGAGTCCAGTTCGGCCAGCAGCGGCGCGCGATCGGCTTCTGCCACGGCGATCAGGTGCGCTTCGATCTTGTCCTGATACTGGGCCATGTTGCGTTCGCCCGACTGACGGCCGGTCGTGCAGGCGCCAGCCTCGCTACCCGAAAAGCGCTTGTCGCTCGACACGGTGCGGGCGAGCGCAGGGCCATGGTCCAGCTTGCGGTCGACGACGATCGTCGCGGTCCACTGGCAGCGCTGGCCGTCCATGCGGTTGGGCGTCTTGGCGCCGATGGTCTTTGTGCGGATGTCGGCACGGGCGGTGTAGGTGGCACCGACCTGGTTGCCATGATGCTCGACCGAGACATTATGGGTCGCGGCGGCGGCAAGCGCCATAAGGATCAAACTCATTGCATTCTCCTGCTGTGACGCCGCGCTTTGTTGCCCGGTCGTCACGAAGGCATGTAGGTTTCTACTGTTGCTGCTTCTTTTCCGGTTGATGATGAATGGCGACATGAAGGTCGGATGGGGAGGCAGCCGACGCGACAGTTGAAAGTACATAGTGTCGATGTCGTGCGCATTTGGGCGTTTTTGCCCGAGAAGGCGACAGTCACGCGCCGACGAAGCGACAGTGGCGCGCCTGTAACGCAGCTGCGACGCGACAGTGAGGCGACAGCAAAGCGACGATCATGGGCGATGATCTGGCGTGTTGCGGGGGTGGCGGGACCGGGTCGGTAATGCGGGCAAGGCGATGGGCGTGTGCTGTTTCATCCGACAGGATAGAGCAGGGAAAATCCAAATAGGAAAGATGTGGTCGATGGCCTGGCTGGCCGGGCGGGAGGGAAGCTGCTAGGCGCGCTCATTCCAAATTCGAGGCGGGAAACCATTGATGATTCAACCGGATGTGACGTTCAAAGACAATCTCCAGCTGCTGCCGCCGATTGACGGCATTGCCCGCATCGACCTGAAAGACGCGAGCGGCAAGGTGGTCGCCAGCATCGAGAACCAGCCGGGCAAGCAGGGCTCGCTGGCGGTCTATCATTATCTGCAGAAGGTGTTTGGCACGCTCGACGCGGCCGCTGCCGAACATGGGCTGGCGGTGTTTGCCGAACATACAGCCGATGCTCGCAACCGGCCGGGCGCGCACCCCAATGTCGATCGGCTGATCGCGATCGTGGAAGGTGGCGACGCGCTGGCGATCGGGGTGGTCGCGGGCTGAACAAGGCGGGTAAATCATTTCCTTGATGCGCCATTTCTTTTGCCGCTGTCGGGGCATGACGCAGGGCCTGCCAAGTCGGGCGGGTGAAATCGGATGAGGACAGACTGATCCGAAAGACCCTCACCCTCCCACGCCTGCGGCGCGGGGCCCTCCCTCTCCCGTGAACGGGAGAGGGTAATTGGCAATGGCCGGGAGGGGTGGATTGCGGACAGTCCGCCAATGCAGCAAAATGCAAAGAAGCAGCCACTGCCGGATAAGGATTTAGCGTGCTTCCTACATTCAATCAGGGCCGAGCCGCAGTTAGGCGAGCAACAATCTTTGCCACTATCATTTTTGCGTTGTCGACAGTCATGCTGTTGCTGGGACTATGCTCACGATTTGGCCCCGTGGTTGCCCGTGCGGTGATCCATCCGATAGCAGTGACAATGGGCCTTCAAGACGGCGACGAAGGCCTAATAGTGCTTGCTATAATCGCTGCGGTCAGTGCGTCCCTAACGCTCATTGGCTGGGCGGCGGTTCGCATTTTCACGGAACGGTGATTATTGTCTGCGTCTAACGAAACGACCAGCACCGATTTCCGGCAAAAAATGGTCGCTTCTTGCTGGGCAGCTTTTCCACCCAGGAGCGGACCGACCGCTATCGGGTGTGCCTGGCGCCGATCGGCGCGATGAGTGTCTATCAGGGGTGGTTTCCTGCCATTCCCCTCCCGTTTACGGGAGGGGCGCGAGACTTAGGCGCGAAGCGCATTAGTCGCAGCGGGGTGGGCTCTCGCAACGTCCAACCCACCCCTAACCCCCTCCCGTTTACGGGAGGGGGAACATGTCTGTTTTTGATCGTTTTCAGGCCATCCTCCCCTGCAAGGGGAGTTCAAGGGAGACCCGTGTTTCCCTTGAACTGGCCCAAGGCCAGACGGAGGGGTATCTCCCTCTCGATAGGGCGACACCCCTCCACCACTTCGTGGCCCCCCTCGCAGGGGAGGAATTTACAGCCGCTGCTGGTCGTTTTCTCCCCGCAGGGTGGGGGCAGGATGCGGCTTCACCCAGCTGCCTTGGCCAGCCCCTTCGACAATTGCAGCGCGCCGTTGAGGCGGGCGGCGGGGTCGGGCCAGGCGCGGGTGACGACCACCTTGCTGTCCGGGCGCAGGCGGGCGACGCCGTCGAGGCGCTGGACATAGGCGACCAGACCTGCGGGGTTGGGGAAGCGATCCTCGAAGAAGCTGACCAGCGCGCCCTTTGGCCCGACATCGATCTTGGCGATATTGGCCTTGAGGCAATTCTGCTTGATCTCGATGATCTTGAGCAGGTTCTGGGTCGGCGCGGGCAGCTTGCCGAAGCGGTCGATCAGTTCGGCGGCGAAGGCCTCCAGCCCCTGGCGATCCTCCAGCTCGTTGATGCGGCGATAGAGACCCATGCGCAGGTCGAGATCGGGCACGAATTCTTCGGGGATCATGATCGGCGCGTCGACGCTGATCTGGGGCGAGAAGCTGTCGCGGCGCGCTTCGAGGCCGGCACCGCCGGCCTTGGCGTCCATGATCGCGTCCTCCAGCATCGACTGGTAGAGTTCGAAGCCGACTTCCTTGATATGGCCCGACTGTTCGTCGCCGACGAGGTTGCCGGCGCCGCGAATGTCGAGATCATGGCTGGCGAGCTGGAAGCCGGCGCCCAGCGTATCGAGATCGGACAGCACCTTGAGCCGCTTTTCCGCGGTTTCGGTGATGATGCGGTTGGCGGGCGTGGTGAAATAGGCATAGGCGCGCGTCTTCGACCGGCCGACGCGGCCGCGCAGCTGATAGAGCTGGGCAAGGCCGAAGCGGTCGGCGCGGTGGATGATGAGGGTGTTGGCGCTGGGAATGTCGAGGCCGGATTCGACGATGGTGGTGGAGAGCAGCACGTCATAGCGCTTGTCGTAGAAGGCGGACATGCGCTCCTCGACATCGGTGGCGCTCATCTGGCCATGGGCGACGATCGGCTTCACCTCTGGCACTTCGGTGCGCAGGAATTCCTCGACCTCGGTCAGGTCGGAGATGCGCGGCACGACGAAGAAGCTCTGGCCGCCGCGATAATGTTCGCGCAGCAGCGCCTCGCGGATGACGACGCCGTCCCAGGGCATGATGTAGGTGCGCACCGCCAGCCGATCGACCGGCGGGGTCTGGATGACCGAGAGTTCGCGCAGGCCCGACATCGCCATCTGGAGCGTGCGCGGGATCGGCGTGGCGGTGAGGGTCAGGACATGAACGTCGGTCTTGAGGGACTTCAGCCGTTCCTTGTGGGTGACGCCGAAGCGCTGTTCCTCGTCGACGATGACGAGGCCGAGGCGCTTGAACTCCAGCCCCTTGGCCAGCAGGGCGTGAGTGCCCACGACAATGTCGATCGTGCCGTCGGCCAGGCCCGCCTTGGTCGCCTTCGCCTCCTTGTCGGGGACGAGGCGGGAAAGGCGGGCGATTTCCAGCGGGAAGCCGCGGAAGCGCTCGACAAAATTCATGTGGTGCTGGCGCGCGAGCAGGGTGGTGGGGCAGATCACCACCACCTGCATGCCGGCCATGGCGGCGACGAAGGCGGCGCGCAGCGCGACCTCGGTCTTGCCGAAGCCGACATCGCCGCAGACGAGGCGGTCCATCGGGCGGCCGGCGCCCAGATCCTCGATGACATCGCCGATCGCGCGGTCCTGATCGTCGGTTTCCTGATAGGGGAAGCGGTCGACGAAGGCGGGATAGCCGGCGGCGTCGGGCTCGGCGATCTCGGCCGGGCGCAGGGCGCGCTCGGCGGCGGTCTTGAGCAGTTCGCCCGCAATCTCACGGATCCGCTCCTTCATCCGCGCCTTGCGCCGCTGCCAGGCCTCGCCGCCCAGCTTGTCGAGGCTCACGCCCTCGCTGTCGGAGCCGTAGCGCGAGAGGACTTCGAGATTTTCGACCGGCACATAGAGCTTGTCGCCGCCGGCATAGGAGAGGGCGACGCAGTCATGCGCGGTCTTGCTGACCGGGATCTGGGTCAGCCCCTCATAGCGGCCGATGCCATGGTCCATATGGACGACGAGGTCGCCGGGCGAGAGGGTGGCGAGTTCGGCGAGGAAGGCGTCGGCGCTCTTCTTGCGCTTGGCGCGGCGGACGAGGCGGTCGCCCAGCATATCCTGTTCGGTGAGGACGGCGACGTCGGGCGCGGTGAAGCCATGGTCGAGGCCGAGGACGGTGAGGACGGCGCTGCCGCCCGCCGCGGTGCCAAGCGCCTCCTGCCAGCTGTCGGCGGTGGCGAGGCGGGCGACGCCATGATCGGCGAGCAGGCCCGACAGACGCTCGCGCGCGCCGGCCGAATAGCTGGCGATCACCACCTTCTTCTTGGTGCGGCGCAGGGCGTCGATATGCTTGCCGACCGCCTCATAGACATTGACGTTCTGCGCGCGTTCGGGCGCGAAATCGCGCGGGCCGTCGACGGCGAAGTCGAGGACGGTGGCGCTTTCGGGCTCGTGGAAGGGGGTGGTGGCGTGCATCGGCCAGACAGCGGCGGAGGCATCCCACTCGGCGGCGTCGAGATAGAGGGCTTCGGGCTTCAGCGGGCGATAGGCACCGGGATCGGCCGATTTCGCGGCGATGCGGTTGGCATGATAGTCGCGGATCGCCTCGAACCGGGCCTCGGCTGCGCCGACCACGCCATGGTCGCGGACGATGATCGCGTTTTCGCCCAGATGCTCGGTCAGCGGAACCAGCTTTTCCTCGAACAAAGGCAGCCAATGTTCCATGCCGGCGAGGCGCCGGCCCTCGCTCACCGCCTGATAGAGCGGGTCGCCGGTCGCGGTCGCGCCGAAGGTTTCGCGATAGCGGCCACGGAAGCGCTTGATCGTGTCTTCGTCCAGCAGCGCCTCGGACGCGGGGAGCAGGGTGAAGCCGTCGACGCTGCCGGTGGTGCGCTGGTCGGTCGGGTCGAAGCGGCGCACCGTCTCGATCTCGTCGCCGAAGAAGTCGAGGCGCAGCGGCTGGTCCTCGCCGCCGGGGAACAGGTCGACGATGCCGCCGCGAATGGCGAATTCGCCGCGATCATGGACGGTGTCGGTGCGGACATAGCCGTTGGATTGCAGCATGTCGGCAAGGCGCGTGATCGCGATGCGTTCCTTGGGCGCGAGGCGCGCGACCAGCTGGCGGACGCGGAACGGGGTGAGGGTGCGCTGGGTCAGGGCGTTGAGGGTGGTGAGGACCAGTTGCGGTCCCTTTGGCTTTGCCTGCAGCGCATGGAGGCCGGCGAGGCGCGCCGACGCGGTGCGCAGCGAGGGGCTGGCCCGGTCATAGGGCAGGCAGTCCCAGGCAGGGATTTCGATGAGCTCGATCTCTGGCGCAAAATAATGAGCAGTGTCGGCGACCGCGCGCATCAGCTGCTCGTCGGAGGCGACGAAGACGGCGCGGGTCGCATCCGAACCATGGGCGGCGCGGGCAATGTCCGCCAGCAGCCAGGGCTGGAAGCCGGCCGGCACGCCGGACAAGGTGAGCGGCGCCTTCGCCTTCAGGATTTTCTGGAGATCGGTCATTGTCTTCTCTGTTCCCCTCCCGCAAGCGGGAGGGGCTAGGGGTGGGCAAATGCAACAGAGGTGGCGCAGGCCCACCCCCTAACCCCCTCCCGCTTGCGGGAGGGGGGGACTTGTCAGTTCTCGATCTTGACGAAATCGAGCTTCAGGAACTGGTCCATCATCGGGCCCTTCCATTCTTCGGGCACGGCAATGGTGCCGAGCGCCCAGCCGATGATGTCGGCATCCTGTTCGTCCATGAAGCGCTCGAACCAGGCGATCTGCTCCTCGTTCCAGCTCGCATGATAGCGCTCGAAGAAGCCGCCGACCGTATAATCCGCCTCGCGCGTGCCCCGGTGCCAAGCGCGGAATTTCAGGCGACGCATCAGCGGGTTGTCGTTCACAATTTGTTCCTTTAACGGACGTGCCGAAACAGCCGATCGGATATTTGAATGACCGTCCCGGCTGCGTTAGAGAAGCCTCAGATAGCCATGCGACCCGATATTCTCAATCCGCTCTTTGCCGAAATCTCCGCGCTCAAGGGCATTGGCCCGGCGCTGGCCCGTCCGCTCGAACGGCTGGGGCTGGCGCGGGCGGTCGATGTCGCCTTTCACCTGCCGGTCAATTATGTCGACCGGAAACTGATCGACGAACTGGACATGGCGGACGCCGGCAAGGTGATCGGCATCATGCTGACCCCGGTCGATTATCGCGCCAGCGGCAATGCGCGCGCGCCGTTCCGGGTGCAGGCGCTGGACGCCCATGGCAATGCCGTCTCCCTCGTCTATTTCGGCCGCAACAGCGCCTGGCCGCGCAAGCTGCTGCCGCTCAACGAACCGAAATTCGTGTCGGGCAAGCTGGAAGCCTATGGCGACAATCTGCAGATGGTCCATCCCGACTATGTGCTGCCGCCCGAGGAGGCGGATACCGTGCCGGCGCGCGAAAGCGTCTATGGCCTTTCCGAAGGGCTGACCAACAACCGGATGCGCGACCTGGTGGGGCAGGCGCTGGCCCGTGCGCCCGAACTGCCCGAATGGATCGAGCCGAGCCTGCTGGCGAGCAAGGGCTGGCCGGCCTGGCGCGCGGCGCTGGAGCGCTTCCACGCCGACCCAACCGACGCACAGGCGCGCGAGCGGCTGGCCTATGACGAGATTTTCGCCGGGCAACTGGCGCTGATGCTGGTGCGGCAATCGTCGCGGCGGCGGCGCGGCGTGCCGATCAGCGGCGACGGGCGGCTGCGCGCGATGCTGAAGCTGCCTTTCGCCCCGACCGGTGCCCAGCGCCGCGCGATCGGGGAGATCGAGGGCGACATGGCGCAGGCGACGCCGATGCTGCGGCTGCTGCAGGGCGATGTCGGATCAGGCAAGACGCTGGTGGCGCTGATGGCGCTGCTGAACGCGGTCGAGGCCAGGATGCAGGGCGCGATGCTGGCGCCGACCGAAATATTGGCGCGGCAACATTATGAGACGCTGCGCAAGATGGCGTCGGGTCTTCCGATCGAGATCGCGATCCTGACCGGGCGCGAGAAGGGGAAGGTGCGCGAGGCGACGCTGATGGGGCTGGCCGATGGCAGCATCCACATCCTGGTCGGCACGCACGCGATTTTCCAGGAGAAGGTGCAGTATAAGGCGCTGGGCCTGGCCGTGATCGACGAGCAGCATCGGTTCGGTGTGGCGCAGCGGATGATGCTGCCGAGCAAGGCCGAGCGATCGCCGCATCTGCTGGTGATGACGGCCACGCCGATCCCGCGCACGCTGACCCTGACCTATTATGGCGAGATGGACGTGTCGCGGCTGGACGAGATGCCGCCGGGCCGCCAGCCGATCCAGACGCTGGTGATGTCCGCCAACCGGCTGGACGAGGTGGTCGAGGGGCTGGCCCGCCATGTCGAAGGGGGCGGGCAGGCCTATTGGGTGTGCCCGCTGGTCGAGGAGAGCGAGACCAGCGACCAGGCGGCGGCCGAGATGCGGGCCGAGACGCTGCGCCAGCGCTTCGGCGACCGGGTGGGCCTCGTCCATGGCAAGATGAAGGGGCCGGACAAGGATGCGGCGATGGAGGCCTTTGCCGCCAACCGCACCCAGATATTGGTGGCGACCACGGTGATCGAGGTCGGCGTCGACGTGCCCAACTCAAGCCTGATCGTGATCGAGGGGGCGGAGCGCTTTGGCCTGGCGCAGTTGCACCAGTTGCGCGGCCGCGTGGGGCGCGGCGACAAGCCGTCGGTCTGCCTGCTGCTGCGCGGCAATGCGCTGGGCGAGACGTCGCGGGCGCGGCTGGCGCTGATGCGCGAGACCAATGACGGTTTCCGCATCGCCGAGGAGGATCTGAAGCTGCGCGGCGCGGGCGAGGTGCTGGGCACGCGCCAGTCGGGCGAGGCGGAACTGAAGATCGCGACGCCCGAACATGTGTCGGCACTGGTGGACGCGGCGCGCGACGACGCTCATCTGCTGATCGACCGCGACGGCGGGCTGGACAGCGAACGCGGGCAGGCAGCGCGCACCTGCCTCTATCTGTTCGAGAAGGACGCGGCAGTGGGATTGCTGCGCGGCGGGTGAAGAGGCTTGTCGTCTTAGCCCTCTCCCGCTTTCGCGGGAGAGGGTTGGGTGAGGGTCTTCTTTTTCGAAAGCGCTGATCGAATGGCGTCTGCAACGCCCTCGATATTTTCTACTACATCATGATTCCAGAAGCGGAGGATGTGCAAGCCGCGCGCCTCCAGATAGGCAGTGCGACGGCGATCGCGATCTTCATCATGCTGGCCGCCATCAAGCTCCACGGCCAATGCGGCTTCCACGCACAGAAAATCGACGACGAATGGATCGATCGTTGCCTGACGACGAAATTTGAATCCGTCCAACTGGCGGTTGCGCAAGATGCTCCATAGCATGCGCTCGGCATCGGTCATGTCGCGCCTTAGACGTGCTGCGTGGGGACTGATCTGGCGGCGGACCGGGAACATTCATCGCATCATAAAGGAAGAAAGACCCTCACCCAACCCTCTCCCGTGAAGACGGGAGAGGGCTAGAAGTGCCCGGCCTTCCTGCGTAAATTTGCTGCACCTGCGAAACAAAATGCGGGGCGGTCGCGTTGCCCTTGGCATGACCGACATCAGCCTGACCCATATTACGCCGATGGCCGCGCTTTCGATCGCGCTGTCGGTGGTCGTCGCCTTCGCCGTTCATGGCGCGCTTTACTGGATTGCGGTGCGGCTGGTGAAGCGCGCGCGGATCGAGCCGCTGCTGTTGCCGGCCATCTTCCAGCCGACGCGCTGGCTGGTGGTGCTGCTGGCTCTGGGCGCGGGGCTCAAGTCGATCGAGATGGGGCCGCGGATCGAGGATATCTGGTCGATCGGGGCGCGGATGGTGTTTGCGCTGCTTGTGGGCTGGCTGATCTTTCGCGCGATGCGGGCGGGCAAGGCGATGCTGGAGGCGCGCGCCGACATCAGCGTCGAGGATAATCTGAAGGCGCGGCGGCAGCGCACCAAGATCAGCATCCTCTATCGCATCTGCCAGTGCATCGTCGGCTTCTTCGTGATCGCGATGATGCTGATCGCCATTCCGGGCGTTCGGACGATCGGCGTGTCGCTGATGGCGTCGGCGGGCCTCGCCGCGCTGGCGGTGGGCGCGGCGGCGCAACCGGCGCTCAAGAATCTGATCGCGGGCATCCAGATGGCCTTTTCCGAGCCGATCCGACTGGACGATGTCGTCATCATCGAAGGGGAATGGGGGCGCATCGAGGAGATCAGGCTGACCTATGTGATCGTGCGCATCTGGGACGACAGGCGCATGGTGGTGCCGGTATCCTATTTCCTGGAGAAGCCGTTCCAGAACTGGACCACGAAGACGTCGGACCTGCTGGGCACCGTCTTCCTCTATGTCGATCCGACCGCCGATATCGAGCGGATCCGCGCGCGCTTCGTCGAGGCGGTGAAGGCGAACGGGCGCTGGGATGGGCGGGTGGCGATCCTGCAGGTGACCGACCATCGCGCCGATGCGCTGGAACTGCGCGGGCTGCTGTCGGCGCGCAATGCCGGGATCGCGTTCGATCTGCGCTGCGAGGTGCGGGAGGCGATGCTGACCTTCCTGCGGACCGACATGCCCGAGGCGCTGGTGCGCGGGCGTCAGACGCTGGAGAGGGATGAGGCCTTTACCAGGCGGTCCGGCGTGGCGGGATGAGCGCCATCATGGCGTCATAGCCGGCAGTCGGGATCGGCTCGACAAATTCGAGCCCGATACGGCCTTCCTCGCTCCAGCGGACGAGGGCGCGACGATCCTTGAGCACCGGCAGCCAGATCAGCACCCGGCCGCTCAGCGTGAGCAACTCTTCCGTGCGGCACATCAGGCCGAGTGGCGAGATGTTGATGATCCGCACGCCATGGGTGCGGCCGTCCGCTGTAATATGGCTGACCATGTCGACCAAGTCGCGCGCCACCCGCCGCTGATCGACGGACGGGTCGCGCGACCGCATGACATGGCCAAGATTGGCGAAAACCGAGGAGGACATGGGTTTCAGCCTAGCGGGCGGAAAGTGGAGGCTTTCCTACCTGGTAGCGTTAACTAGGCTGAAACCCTGTTTGTCCTCAGGCGGTGACCAGGCCGTGCTTCTTGGCGCCGAAGCTGAGCTTGTCGCCGGCCTTGAGCGTAACGGCCGGGTCGGTGACGACCTCGCCATTCACCTTGATCGCGCCCTCGGCCAGCTTGCGGCGGACTTCCTTGTTGGACGTCGCAAAGCCAAGGCCGGTGGTCGCCTGGACCACGGTCAGGCCTTCGGTGCCCAGCGCGACGGTGGGCAGGTTGGCGTCCGACGCGCCTTCCTCGAAAGTCTTGCGCGCGGTTTCGGCGGCCAGAGCGGCGGCTTCGACGCCACGGCAGAGTGCGGTCGCCTCGTTGGCCAGGATCTTCTTGGCCTCGTTGATCTCCGCGCCCTGGAGCGCGGCGAGGCGATTGACCTCGTCCATCGGCAGGTCGGTGAACAGGCGCAGCCGGTTGAACACGTCGGCGTCGGCGGTGTTGCGCCAGAACTGCCAATAATCATAGTCGGACAACTGGTCCTGGTTCAGCCAGACGGCGCCGCCCACGGTCTTGCCCATCTTGGTGCCGTCGGCATTGGTCAGCAGCGGCGTGGTGAGACCGAACACCTGCGTGCCATCGACGCGACGGGCCAGTTCGACGCCGTTGACGATATTGCCCCACTGGTCCGATCCACCCATCTGCAGGCGGCAATTGCTGCGGCGCGACAGTTCCAGGAAGTCATAGGCCTGGAGGATCATGTAGTTGAATTCGAGGAAGCTGAGCGACTGTTCCCGATCGAGGCGCAGCTTCACGCTGTCGAAGCTCAGCATCCGGTTGACCGAGAAATGCTGGCCGATGTCGCGCAGGAAGGGGATATATTCGAGCTTGTCGAGCCAGTCGGCATTGTCGACCATGATCGCGTCGGTCGGGCCGTCGCCAAAGGTCAGGAAGCGTTCGAACACGCGCTTGATGCTGGCGACATTTTCCTGGATCAGGTCGACGGTCAGCAGCTTGCGCGCTTCATCCTTGAAGCTGGGATCACCGATCTTGCCGGTGCCGCCGCCCATCAGGACGATCGGCTTGTGACCCGCCTTCTGCAACTGGCGCAGCATCATGATCGACACGAGATGGCCGACATGGAGCGACGGCGCAGTCGGGTCGAAGCCGATATAGCCCGGCACCACCTGTTTGGCGGCCATGGCATCAAGCCCTTCCGCGTCGGTCAGCTGGTGGATGTAGCCGCGTGCTTCGAGCAGGCGGAGGAGATCGGACTGATAGTTGCTCATGACGCGCGCCTGTAGCATTGGGGCAGCAACTGGAAAAGAGGCGGAGTTTTCGATCATGTTGGCAATCGGTCTGATGTCCGGCACCTCGCGCGACGGGATCGACGCCGCGCTGATCGAGACGGATGGCGAGGGCCAGGCCGAGGCAATCATTTTCCACGCCCAGCCCTATAGCGATGATTTTCGCGAACGTCTGGCCGCAGCCTGCGCGCGGGCGATGGCGATGGACGCGCCGGGCGAGGATCCGCTGATCCGCGCGGTGGAGATGGACCTCACCAATTTCCACATCGATGCGATCGCCGACATGCTGGGCCGCAGCGGCCATGTGGCGGAGGATATCGGGGTGATCGGCTTTCATGGTCATACCGTTGCCCACCGACCCGAGCGGCGCTGGACCTGGCAGATTGGCGATGGCGCGGTGCTGGCCGGCGCGTTCGGCATTCCCGTGGTCGCCGACCTGCGCAGCGCCGACGTGCAGGCGGGCGGGCAGGGGGCGCCGCTGATGCCGGTCTATCATCGGGCATTGTCCGACGGGTTGGCCAAGCCGGTCGGCATCCTCAACCTGGGCGGGGTGGCGAACATCACCGCGATCGGATCGGACGGTAGCCTGGTCGCCTTCGACACCGGGATGGCGAGCGGCCTGATCGACAACTGGATGCAGGCGTATGGGGACGCGGCCTATGATGCGGGCGGCGCGACCGCCGCGCGGGGCCAGGTGGACGAGGCGCGGCTGGCGGCGATGATGGCTGACCCGTGGTTCGCCGCGCCGCCGCCCAAGAGCATCGACCGCGAAGCCTTCACCATCGCGCCGGTCGAGGGATTGTCGCTGGCGGATGGGGCGGCGACGCTGACCGCCTTTTCCGCGCAGGCGGTGGCGCGCGGTGTCGACCATCTGCCCGAGCGGCCGGCGCGCATCTATGTGGCAGGCGGCGGGCGTCATAATGCCACGCTGATGGCGATGCTGGCGGCGCGGACCGGCGCCGATGTCCGGTCGGTCGACGAACTGGGCTGGGATGGCGACGCGCTGGAGGCGCAGGGCTTTGCCTATATGGCGGTGCGCCACCTCAAGGGCCTGCCGATCAGCTTTCCCGGCACCACCGGCGTGCCTGAACCGATGACCGGTGGCGTGTTGTTCCAGCCCTGAAAAAGGGGGATGGGGCGGCCGGGCGCCGCCCCTGATCCTTATTGGCGCAGGCGCTCGATCGCCTGGGCAAGGGCGACATAGAGCTTGCCCATGTCGGACGAGAGGATGGCGACGCCCAGCGCATTGCCGTCACGCGCCGACAGGATGATCCGCAGCATCGCCTCGAAATCGTGGATGTAGCGGTTCACACGCTCGCGGAAATCGGCGTCATTGTCATAATGGAGCGCGATTTCGCGGGATTCGCCGGCATCGAGCAGCTTGACCGCACGGCGGGTGAAGACGCCGCGATCGCCCTTGAGATAGGCCGACCAGTTGGTGTCGGTCACATCGTTGGACAGGATCTTGGCGACGTCGATCGCGGTGCTGTTGAGCGATTCGATCAGCAGGGCGGAGCGGCGCGAGAAATGGTCGCGATCGCGTTCCTCGGCCGCGCGGCCGGCTTCCTCGATCCTCTGTTCCAGCCCGGCGCTGGTATCGGCGATCGTCATCAACTGGCGGGTCAGCCGGTCCGAGGCATTGTGCGCGGCGCGCACGGCCTCTTCCGCGACATCGGCCAGCTTCTCGATCTGGGCCGAAACCTGATCGCCGACCGCCTGCTGCATCGCCTGTTCGCTGGCTTCGGCCAGGTTCTGCACGGCGTCGGGGATGGCGCGCCCGAGCGCCTGACGGGCGCGTTCGGCGGCCTGTTCGGCGGTGTCCTTGACGCGGAGCAGCGCGGTGATGAGCAGCGGGCCGGCACCTTCGGTGATGCGGGTCGTATCCTCATGCGCCGCGTCGAGCGCAGTGCGCAGCTTTTCCACCAGTTCGCGGTTGGATTCGATGCCGCTTTGCGTGCTTTCCAGCCATTCGGAGAGACGGCGGCCCTGGCCGCGCAGCATCTCTTCGGCTTCCTGGGTGCGGCCGACCAGCGCTTCCGAAATGGCTTCCAGCCGTTCCAGTTCGGGCGTCGCGGCGCCCAGCATGGCGCGGCTGGTTTCCAGTCGGGCGTCGAAGCGGGCGAGCGCGCCGGGGTAGGTTTCGTCCAGCTCGCGGACGCTGGAGTCGAGCGCCACCATCAGCGTTTCGGCATTGCCGATCAGCTTTTCGGCGGTGGTGCCGCCGTCATGCAGCGCCGTGTCGATCCGGCGGGTTTCCTCGGTCAGGCGGGTCAGCGCGTCGGTCAGCTTCTGGCTGCGGGCGAGGGCATTATCCTCCAGCGCGGCAAAGCGGGCCTCGGCCTGGTCGATCGTCTGGTTGAGCGTGCCGTGCAGCCCGGCCATCAGGCTGCGCTGTCCTTCGACCAGATCGTTGATCTGGTGCAGGCGGCTTTCGACCTCGCCAATATCGTCGGCAAGGCCAGCGACGGTGTCGGTGCCGATCGCGGCGATACTATCGCGCGACCGGGTGATGAGGCTGTCGAGCGCACCGGCCTGATCGCGCAGCCCGGCATCGGTCAGGGCGAGCGTTTCGCGGGCCTGGAGCAGGGTTGCGTCGAGCCGCTGGCGCAGATCATCCTCGATCGAGCCAAGATCCTGGCCCAGCGCGGCGAGCGCATTCTGGCTGGTGGCGGTGATGCTGGCCTGGGCACGGGCGACCAGCGCCTCCAGCGTGGCGCGCTGGGTCGAAAGCCCTTCCTGCGCGCGCTCCATCGTGTCGCGCACCTGATCCATCGAGGTTTCGAGGCGACCGCGCAGCGATGCCTCGACCAGATCAAGATCCTGGGTGAGGGCGCGAACGGCACCATCGCTGGTTTCGCCGAGCGACAGGGCAACGCGATTGACCAGCACGTCCAGTGCGGCCGACTGGGCATCGATGTCCTGCCGGGTCTGGTCCATGGCGGCGCGCGCGCTCTGCGCCGATGTCTCGATCCGCCCGGCGGCGATGTCGGCGAGGCCGTTCACCTCGTCGGTGGCGCTGCGGGTCGTCTCCTGCAACTGGCCTAGCTGGCTCGACAGGCTCTTGGTCGCGGACAGGGTGCGGGTGCGGGTGTCGTCGGACAGTTCGCCCAGCGCGTGGAGGCGCGCTTCGAGCGTGTCGATCCGTTCGGCGAGCGCATGGCCATTGTCCATGATCTGCGCGGCCATGCGCACGGCCCGTTCTTCGAGCTGCGGCATGGCGGCGATCAGCGCGTCCATGCGCGCGACCAGGGCGGTGCCAGCACGCTCGGCGCTTTCGGCGCGATCGGCGGTGGTCTGGGCGCGGCCGGCGATCAGTTCGGCCGATGCCTCCATATTGCTGCTGGCGGCGGCGCCATAGCTGTCGAGCAGTTCGGCCTGGTCCTGCATCGTCTGGCGCGCGGATTCGAGCCGGTCGGCGATCCGGCCGAGGCGCAGTTCGAGCAGTTCTGCCTCGGTCCGCAGCGCATGGGCGGTATCGAGATAGCGGCGCGATTCGGCGCGGCTGTTACGCACGATCAGCAGATAGGCGATGCCGAGCAGGCTGATCGGCACCAGCAGCGTGGCGACGAGCGCGGGCCAGGCGGCCGGGCCGGCACGCCACTGATCCGACACGATCGTTGCCCAGAGCGCGAAGCCGAGCCAGAGCGCGGCCAGCAGGCCGAGGCCGATCCGGGCGTTGCGCACCAGCTTTTCGCCTTCCCCCTGCGCGTCGTCAGGGGCATCATCAATGTCCAGTACGGCCTGCTTCAATAGCAGGATGTCATCCGCGGCCGGCGCGTTGCCGGTCGCGTTTCCCTCGTCTCGCCAGAATTCGACGATTGTGCTGCCCCCATTCATGGGTGTGATCCTATCATCTTTTCCGTCTGCGCAAATGCCTTGTTACCAAAACTTAACGCAATTTCGATAGCTTCCGTCCCCATGTCCTATGATCCTGGCGCTCTTAATGCGGCATTGGCCGCCGCCGTCGGCGAAGACGCGGTGCTGATCGCCGATCTGCGCGTGGCTTTCCTTGAAAGCGCGGAGCGCCATCTCGACCTGATGAGCCGGGCGCGCTGCGACGCCAATTGGGAATTGGCGGCCTGGCGTTTGAAAGGCCTGGCGGCGAGTTTCGGCCTGACCAGCCTGATGGCGCTGGCGGACGAGGCGGTCGAGGCCGCGCCGGGCGATCCGCGCGCCTTGCAGCGTTTGCGCAGCACGATCGCGCTGCTTCAGCAGGGCTGAAACCGGTGATTTGAAAGCGGCTGCTTGCGCTGCGTCGTTCGGCTTGCAAGAAGATCGTCGCAATCAAAACGGGTCGGTTTCCAGACAATATGACATTCGCGGCCATTCTCAGTGCCAGCCGGGCTTCAAGCGATTCGCCTGCAGCGCTTCGCGCCACCCTGCATTTCGCCGGCCAGACGCTGGTCGAATATCAGGCGCGACAGGCGGTCCGGGCCGGTGCGGACCGGATCATGATCCTGGTCAGCGTCATCACGCCGGCCATTTCGCAGGCGGTCGACCGGCTGAGCGCGGACGGCATTGCCGTCGCCCTGATCCGCGACATGGTGTCGATGGTGCGCGATGCGCCGCGCGACGCCGATGTGCTGCTGGTGGCCGATGGCGCGGTGGTGGCGCAGGGCCATTATGACGCGCTGGCGGGGCAGGCGGGCAATGCGCTGCTGGTCACCGACGACAGCCGCGCCAGTGCGCCGTTCGAGCGCATTGACGCGGGGCAGCGCTGGGCCGGGCTGGCGCGGATCAATCCGGCGCTGCTGTTCGGCACGCTGGACATGATCGGCGACTGGGATCTGGCGCTGACGCTGGTGCGATCGGCGGTGCAGGGCGGTGCGGTGCGAATCACCGTGCCGCAGGATGATCTGCTGGAAGGCCGAGTCGCGCTGGTCGACGGGCAGGAACAGGCGGACCTCGCCGCGCAGGCGGTGATGTCGACCGGGACGCGGTCGGGATCGTCCAGCCGCGGCGGGATCGAACATTATCTGTTCGGGCCGCTGGCCCGGCTGCTCGGCCCCGCATTGATGCGCAGCCAGGTGCCGGCGATGCAGGTGCGGATCGGTTCGATCGCGCTGGCCGGCATTGCGCTGATGCCGCTGGAACTGGGCTGGCCGGGCACCGGGCTCAGCCTGTTGCTGCTGGCGCTGCTGCTGGCGGAACTGGCCGATCGGCTCGATGAAATGGCGCTGCGCCGGCCGCCGAGCGGCTGGATCGCCTTTCTGGCGCCGGGGCTGGCGCTGATCGGCGTGATGCTGTCGGGCAGCGGGATGGTGCCCAACTATCTGGCGTTGCTGCTGGGCATCATCACGCTTGCCGATCGCTGGCGCCGGACCGGGGCGGCCCGCCCCTGGATGATCTTCACGCCCGGCACCGCGTTGCTGGTGCTGCTGGCAGCCCTACTGACGGGGGCGGAGGCATTTGGTTTCGACGTTGCCATGCTGGCGGCGATCGGATCGATCGGGGCGATCATCCTGTCGCGTCGGGGCGGATGATTTTTGTCGCATCGAGATCGTTGATTTTGCTGTCAGGGTTTAGTGCATTTTAACGACGTGGGGTTATGCTGCCTTGCATGAGCGCCCACACGTCCCTTGCCGGATCCATCATGGCGGACAGCTGGCCCATGGCACATGTCATGGCCGGCATGTCGGCCGTGCCCGTCGGCCATGCGATTGATCTCGCCTTTTTCTTTCCGGTCGAGGACCGGGCGCGCCATGATGCGCTGATCGCCGAGACCCGCCGTCATCTGGGCGGATGCCTGACTGCGATCGAAACCGCATTGCGGCTGAGCCTGGCGGGCGATCCTGCCATTGCGGCAGCGCTGGGGCGCTGGCCCGAGGGGCTGTGCTGGCCGACCATCTGTGCGCAGCCGACCCTGCTGGGGCCGGCCCTGCTGGCCCATATGCAGATGCGCGCGGGGGTCAGCCTGTTGCTGCGGCAGATCGGGCGCCCCGATGGCGAGCCGCCGGAACAGCCCGAGGCCGAGTCGATCCTGTCGTCGGACGATCCCGAAATTGGTGACGCGATCGTCGCGCTGGCGCTGGCCGAGGGGCAGTGGCAGGCGATGGGGGGCGAGGATCAGCCGATGCGGCCCGATCTGCCGGCCGAACATTTCGCCGAACTGGTATGGACGGCTGCGGCCTGTCTGGCGGCGGTGGTGCAGCGGACCGCGCTGGAGCCCGACAATCAATTGCTCGGCGCGTTCGAGCGGGCGGGCTGGGCGCTGCTTGCCAGCCATGACGAAAGCAACGGCCCGATCGCGGCCGCCGACCAGCTGGTGCGCCGGCTGGGGCCGCAGGCCGATGCGCCCGACCTTCTGGGCGCGGCGCTGGGGCAGCGGCGTTTCCTGCTGTTTGCAGCGCTGGCCGGGCGACGGCTGCGCCTTGGCACCGCGCAGGTGACGGACATATTGATCATGGGGCCGGTGATGCAGGTGGCGACACTGTGCCGGGCGCTGGGCGGAACCGGGGCGGATTATCGCCATCTGCTGCTGGCGCTGCGGCCGGTGCGGCCGGGTCTGTCGGACGCGGTGATCGTGGCCGAGGCCGACCAATATCAATTGCTGAGCGACGTGAAGGCGGAAGCCGTGGTGGGCGCCCTGCGCGCGCCGGCCGCCTTCCGCGCGAAGCTCGATCATTTGCGGCGCGTCACCGGATGAACATGACGCTCCACCCCTCCATCGTCCGGGCAACGGCATCGGCGGACGGCACGCTTCTGAGTGCCGATGCGCCGCTGCTCGCCTTGCAGCGGGAGGCGGGGAGCGATCTGCTGGGGCCGCTCGCCATTCCGCAACTGGCCGCCGTGGTGCGGCTGGCGGCGCGATTGGGTGTCACCGTATCGCGGCCGGTGGTCGCGGCCGCCGAGCGAGGCGATATCGACATGTGGGTGCGGGCGCGCAGCGACGAAGGGCCGGACGGGCGCATCGTGTCGCTGGCGGTGGTCGACTGGAGCGAGCGGCCGCCGCTCGCCAATACCGGCGATCATAGCCGGCGCGAGGCCGATCTGGCGGCGCTGGCCGATGGCTGGACCTGGCAGATCGACACCCAGTTGCAGTTCCAGATGGCAATTGCCGGGACCGACCGGCAGGGCGCATTGCCGACGCAGCCGCCCCTGCCGGGCAGTCGTTTCTCCAGCTATTTCGAGCTGCAGAGCGATGGTGAGGGTGACATGGCGATCCTGCGTGGCTTCACCCAGCGCCGCGCCTTCCGTGATCAGGTCGCGACATTGGTGCATGATCCCGAACAGCATGTGCGGCTGGCGGGCTTTCCGCTGTTCGATCTGGCCGGCCATCTGGTCGGCTATCGCGGCAAGGCCTGTCCGATCGAGCGGCCGCCGGCGCTGGCGCGGGCGGATACGACGCAATTGTCGCTCTATCCCGGTGAGTTCGGCAAGCGGCTTGATCGATCGCTGCGCCAGCCGCTGGGGCGGATCATCGCGAATGCGGACACGATCGGCGCGCAACTGGAAGGGCCGCTGCGGCCCGATTATGCCGATTATGCCAATGATATCGCGACCGCTGGCCGTCACCTGATGGCGCTGGTCGACGATCTGGCGGATCTGCAGGCGATCGACCGGCCCGATTTCGGCGTGATCATCGAGGATGTCGACCTCGCCGACCTGGGCCGGCGGGCCGGCGGCCTGCTGACGGTCAAGGCGCTGGATCGGCACATCAAGATCCATTGCCCGGATGTCGACCAGATATTGATGGCGAGGGGCGAGTTCCGCCGCGTGCTGCAGATCCTGGTCAATCTGGTCGGCAATGCGGTGCGCTATTCGCCCGAGGGATCGCACGTGCGCATCGTCGTGGAGCGGGAGCACCGGCAGGCACGGGTGCTGGTGATCGACCAGGGTGCGGGCGTGGCGCTGGAGGATCGCGAGAAGATTTTCGACAAGTTCGAGCGGCTGGGACGTGACGATCCGGGCGGTAGCGGGCTGGGCCTCTATATCTCGCGCAAGCTGGCGCGGGCGATGGGCGGCGACATCAGCGTCGGCGGCACACCGGGCGAGGGCGCGCGCTTCATCCTGACTTTGCCGGTGTTCGACTGACGGGTGCGCGATCGCGCTTATATGAGATAAAGAGCGCTTGTTTGTCCGGCCGATGCTGCCCCGATAGGGTGGTGGCATGGACAGATCGCATTGCCTGGCCACCTATGGCACGCTGGCGCCCGGACGGGCCAATCATCATCAACTGGCGCAGCTGCAGGGCAGTTGGCAGGCGGGGCATGTGACCGGCCATCTGGTCGCGCATGGCTGGGCCGCGTCGATGGGCTTTCCCGCCTTCATTCCCGACGAGGGCGGCGGGGCGGTGCCGGTCCAACTGTTCCGCTCGCCCGACCTGCCGGCGCATTGGGCGCGGCTCGATGCGTTCGAGGGGGCGGATTATCGCCGTGTCGCGATCGATGTCGTTACCGATCAGGGGCGGGTGCCGGCCTGGATCTATGTCCATGCAGGGGTAGGCGGCTGAGCCCTGAACGAAAAACGGCGCCCGATGGGGCGCCGTTCCTCTTGTCTCTGTGACCGCGTCTTAGCGCTTGTCGACGGCGACATAGTCGCGCTGCGTCGGGCCGGTGTAGAGCTGACGCGGACGGCCGATCTTCTGCGCTGGGTCCGAAATCATTTCGTTCCACTGCGCGACCCAGCCGACGGTGCGCGCGAGGGCGAAGAGCACGGTGAACATTTCGGTCGGGAAGCCGATCGCCGAGAGGATCACGCCCGAATAGAAGTCGACATTCGGGTAGAGCTTCTTCTCGATGAAGTAGGGATCGTTGAGGGCGATCTGCTCCAGTTCCTTGGCGACGTCGAAGATCGGGTCGTTGACGCCCAGCTTCTCCAGTACGTCCTTCGCGGTCTTCTGCATCACGGTCGCGCGCGGATCGTAATTCTTGTAGACGCGATGGCCAAAGCCCATCAGGCGGAACGGATCGTCCTTGTTCTTGGCGCGGGCGATATATTCCGGAATGCGATCGACGGTGCCGATTTCGCGCAGCATGTTGAGCGCGGCTTCGTTCGCGCCGCCATGTGCTGGCCCCCAAAGGCAGGCGATGCCGGCCGCGATGCAGGCGAACGGGTTGGCGCCCGACGAACCGGCGAGACGGACGGTCGAGGTCGACGCGTTCTGCTCATGGTCGGCATGCAGGGTGAAGATCTTGTCCATCGCGTCGACAACGATCGGATCGATCTTATACTCTTCCGCCGGGACCGAGAAGGTCATGTTCAGGAAGTTGGCGGTGTAGCTGAGGTCGTTGCGCGGATAGACGAAGGGCTGACCCACCGAATATTTGTACGCCATCGCAGCGATCGTCGGCATCTTGGCGATCAGGCGGTGGCTCGCAATGCGGCGCTGTTCCGGATCGTTGATGTCGGTCGAGTCATGGTAGAAGGCCGACAGGGCGCCGACGACGCCGACCATGATCGCCATCGGGTGGGCGTCACGACGGAAGCCGCGGAAGAAGGCGGTCAGCTGTTCATGCACCATGGTGTGGCGCGTGATGGTGTTGGTGAACTCGGCCAGTTCCTTGGCCGACGGCAGTTCGCCGTTCAGCAGCAGATAGCAGACTTCCATGAAGCTGGACTGTTCGGCGAGCTGGCCGATCGGATAGCCACGATGCAGCAGCACGCCGGCGTCGCCATCGATATAGGTCAGGCCCGACTCGCAGCTGGCGGTCGAGGTGAAGCCCGGATCGTAGGTGAACATGCCGGTGTTGGCGTAGAGCTTGCGAACGTCGATGACCTGGGGACCGACGGTGCCATCCATGATGGCATAGTCCTTGGCCTCTCCGCCAACGGTCAAACTGGCATTATTATCCGACATGTTTTTCTCCTTAACTGCCGTCAACCGGCCACCACGTGCCCCGCAGCGGTCAGTCGCTTCAAGCTTTCCTCTTTCCCCAGAAGGAAGAGGACATCAAAAATACCCGGCGAGACCGTACGCCCGGTGAGCGCCGCACGAAGCGGCTGTGCCACCTTGCCCAGGCCAAGCCCCGCATCCTCTGCCACGCGGCGTATCACTTCATCGATCGCTTCAACCGTCCAGGACTGGACGGGCTGGAGAGCGTCGGCTGTCTTTTTCAGCAGCTCACGCGCGGGTTCATCTAGCAGAGCAGACGCCTTCTCGTCAAAATCGAGCGGGCAAGATTTGAACAGAAACTCCGCGCCTTCTGCAATTTCGTTAAGCGTCTTGGCCCGCGGCTTGAGCGAAACCATCGCTTGGGTCAAAATATCGCGCTGGGCGTCATTCAGTTGCGTATCAAGACGCGACTCAACGCGCGGGGCGACCAGGGCGGCCAGGCGCGCCTCGTCGGCCTCGCGCAGATAATGGCCGTTCAGATTTTCCAGCTTCTTGATATCGAAACGCGAGGGCGAGCGGCCGACGCCGTCGATATCGAACAGTTCGATGGCGCGTTCGATCGAGATGATCTCTTCATCGCCATGGCCCCAACCCAGGCGCAGCAGATAGTTCAGCACCGCTTCGGGCAGCATCCCCATCTCGTCGCGATAGGCGTCGACGCCGAGCGCACCGTGGCGCTTCGACAGCTTCGCGCCGTCCGACCCGTGGATCAGCGGGATATGGCCATAGACCGGCTCTTCCCAGCCCATTGCCTTGATGATGGCGAGCTGGCGGAAGGCGTTGTTGAGATGGTCGTCGCCGCGGATGACATGGGTGACACCCATGTCATGGTCGTCGACCACGACGGCCAGCATATAAGTGGGGGTGCCGTCCGACCGGAGCAGGATCATGTCGTCCAGTTCGGCATTCTGCACCACGACGCGGCCCTGGACCGCATCCTCGATGACCGTTTCGCCGGTCCGAGGGGCCTTGATGCGGATGACGAAGGGCGCGCCTTCGGGCGCTTCCTCGGGCGAGCGGTCGCGCCAGCGACCGTCATAGCGCATCGGCTGCTTGGCGGCGCGCTGCTGTTCGCGCAGCTCGGCCAGCTCTTCCTGCGTCGCATAGCAGCGATAGGCATGGCCATTGGCGAGCAACTGATTGGCGACCTCGGCATGGCGCGGGGTGCGCTCGAACTGGAACACGGCGGGCTCATCGCCGCCCAGGTTCAGCCATTCCAGACCGTCGAAGATGGCTGCCACGGCTTCCTCGGTGGAGCGGGCGCGATCCGTATCCTCGATGCGGAGCAGGAACTTGCCGCCATGATGGCGCGCGAACAGCCAGTTGAACAGCGCGGTGCGGGCGCCGCCAATATGCAGGAAGCCCGTTGGCGACGGGGCGAAACGGGTCACCACCTGCTTGTTCAATCCCGTTGCACTTGCCGTCATATTCGCTGACATTCTTCCTGCCTGATCCATGGATGCGACGCCCCCTAGCATGGCTTTTGAGCCACGACAAACGTCCGTTGGGCGCAGGACGGTGCGTATTGCGCACAATGGATTTGCGCGGATCGAACAATGGCTGGAGGTGGAGCGCGAACAGCTTGCCTTGTGGGTGCCGGTGGCGCTGGGCGCGGGCATTGCCGGCTGGTTCGTGCTGCCGGGGCCGGCACACTGGCTGGCCTGCTGCTGCGGGGCGCTGGGGCTGGCCTGTCTGGCGCTGTTGCTGCCGGTGGGCGCGCGATTGCGGCATATGCTGGTGGCGGGCGGCTTGTTGGCTTGTGTTGGTTGCCTGCTGGTCTGGGGCAAGGCGACATGGCTGGGTCAGCCGCCGCTGGCCCGTCCCATATTCGCACAGGTGACCGGCACGGTGACGGCGGTTGCCAAGCTGCCGGCGCAGCAGATGGTGCGGGTGGGCTTGCGCCCGATCGCGGCGCCGGCGCTGCCCGCGGCGATCCGGGTGAATATCGCGGAGGCGGAGGTGCCCGAAGGACTGGGCAAGGGGGCGGTGCTGCGCTTTCGCGTGCGGCTGATGCCGCCCGCGCCGCCGAGCGTGCCGGGGGCGTTCGACTTCGCGCGACGCGCCTATTTCCAGGGGATCGGGGCGACCGGGCGGGCGCTGGCGCCGGTCGAGATGGTGGAGCAGGCGCGCGAGGCGCCGATGCTGCGGGCGCGGCTGTTCGATCATATCAGCGGACAGGTGGCAGGCGCATCGGCGGGGATTGCGGTGGCGTTGGCGACCGGCGACCAGGGCGCGATTGCCGAGGCGGATGCAGAGGCGATGCGGCGTAGCGGCCTTGCCCATCTTCTCTCGATCAGCGGCCTGCATGTGACGGCGCTGATCGGGGCGGTGATATTTCTGCTGTTGCGCCTGCTGGCGCTGATCCCGCGTGCGGCGCTGGACTGGCCGCTGATGCTGATCGCGGCGGCCGGCGGCGCGCTGGCGGGGATCGGCTATACGCTGCTGACGGGCGCGGAGGTGCCGACGGTGCGATCCTGCATCGCGGCGCTGCTGGTGCTGGGCGGGCTGGCGCTGGGGCGCGAGGCGATCACCCTTCGGCTGGTGGCGACCGGGGCGCTGGTGGTGCTGGTCTTCTGGCCCGAGGCGCTGATCGGGCCGAGCTTCCAGATGAGCTTCGCCGCCGTGGTCGCGCTGGTGGCGCTGGGCGAGCATCGGCGGTTCAAGGCGTTCGCGATGGCGCGGGACGAGCCTTGGCCGCGCAAGGCCGGACGGACGGTGGCGGCGATGCTGATGACCGGCCTTGCCATCGAACTGGTGCTGGCGCCGATTGCCCTTTTCCATTTTCACAAGGCAGGTTTGCTCGGCGCGGTGGCCAATCTGGTCGCGATCCCGCTCACCACCTTCGTCATCATGCCGCTGGAGGCGCTGGCACTGGGCTTCGACCTCGTCGGGCTGGGCGCGCCCTTCTGGTGGCTCACGGCCAAGGCGATCGCGCTGTTGCTGGCCGTGGCGCACGGCGTGGCGGCCAGCCCGATGGCGGTGATGCTGGCGCCGGCGGTGCCGGGCTGGATTTTCGGGATCATTGTCGTTGGTGGTCTGTGGTGCCTGCTGTGGCGCAGTCGCTGGCGCTGGCTGGGGTTGGGGCCAATCGCAATCGGCCTGGCCGGCATCGCGCTGCTGGCGCCGCCCGATATCGTGGTGACGGGCGATGGGCGGCATGTCGCGGTGCGGACGCCGGCGGGGGCGATGGCGCTGCTACGCGAGGGGGCGGGTGATTATGTGCGCGACGTGCTGAGCGAGAGCGCGGGCTATGACGGGACGCTGGAGGCGATCGCGAAGATGCCGCAAGCGCGCTGTTCGACCGATCTGTGCGCCGTGACGTTGCCGCGGGGCGGGCGCGACTGGCGCTTGCTGGTGACGCGCAATGCGATGCTGGTCGATCGGCCGATATTGGAGCGGGATTGCGCGGCGGCGGATATCGTCATCAGCGACCGGGGCCTGCCCTGGTGGTGCCGGCCGCGCTGGATGAAGATCGACCGCCGGCTGCTATCCCGCACCAGCGGCCTATCGATTGGCCTTGAAAGCGGCAAAGTTCACACCGTCCATCGGCCCGGAGACGCGCATCCGTGGATCGTGCGCCGCCGGCCCCGAACAGCCGGTCAGTTGTAGCGGCGCAACAGGCCGGCGAGCTTGCCCTGGATGCGGACCTGGCGCGGATCGTAGATCTGCGGTTCATAGGCGGCATTGGCGGGATCGAGCCTGACCCGGCTGCCTTCGCGGCGGAAATATTTGAGCGTCGCTTCGGCGTCGTCGATCAGGGCGACGACGATCTGGCCTTCGCGCGCGACATCGGTGCGCTGGATCAGCGCGAAGTCACCGTCGAGAATGCCGGCCTCCATCATCGAGTCCCCCGAGACTTCGAGCGCATAATGATCGCCCGAGCCGAGCAAGGCGGCGGGGACGGAGAGCATGGTGTGGCTTTCCATCGCCTCGATCGGGACGCCGGCGGCGATGCGGCCGTGCAGCGGGATTTCGATCACGTCATTGGCGGCGGTCGGCAGCAGCACGGCCGGAGCCGATATCTTGGGCGTCGGAATGGCCGGCGCGGGTGCGCGATGCATCGCGTCGGGCAGCTTCAACACTTCGAGCGCGCGGGCGCGGTTGGGCAGGCGGCGGATGAAGCCGCGTTCCTCCAGCGCATTGATCAGCCGGTGGATGCCGGACTTGGAGCGCAGGTCGAGCGCGTCCTTCATCTCCTCGAACGAAGGGGACACGCCGCCTTCTTCCAGCCGGGTCTGAATGAAGCTCAGCAATTCCTGCTGCTTGGGCGTCAACATCGGCGGTCCTCCATGGAACGAATGAAGAACGCATAGGAAACGGAAGGGGGCAAGTCAAGCGCGTTAAGCCATGCCCCGCTTTTGCCGGTCAGGCAGTGAGCGGGATGATGTCGACCATGTCGCCGGCAATGGCGGGGGCTGAACCGGCCGGACGGCGGATCAGGCAGTCGGCCAGCGCCATGGCGGCGGTGGCGGCGCTGTCCTGCGCGGTGACGGAAACAATACCGTCGGTGGCGCGATAGGCGCGCAGATAATCGTCGCGTTCGGCGGTCGCACCGAGCGGCGCGGCAAGGCGGGCCTGCACGATCGGCGGCAGCGGCGCGCGCGATCCGGCGAGATGGCGGACCATCGGGCAGAGGAAGAGGGTGCCGGTGACGAAGGCGGAGACCGGATTGCCCGGCAGGCCGAGAAAGGTCGCGTTGCCGAGGCGCCCGGCCATGAGCGGTTTGCCCGGCCGCATCGCGATCTTGTAGAAATCGAGCGTGCCGCCGGCGGCCGCAAAGGCGGGGCGGACATAGTCATGATCGCCGACCGAGGCGCCGCCGGTCGAGACGATGATGTCGGCCTGTGCCGCCTGTTCCAGCGCCTGCGTCATGGCGTCAAGATCGTCGGGCACGATGCCAAGGTCGATCACGTCGCAGGGCAGGGCGGCGAGCAGGGCGGCGAGCATCGGCGCGTTGGACGAGGGGAGATAGCCCGGCGGCGTCGGCGCGCCGGGGGGAACAAGTTCATTGCCGGTCGAGAGCAGGGCGATGCGGGGCCGGGCGCCGACGGGCAGGCTGCCATGGCCGCCAAGGACGGCAAGCGCGATCTGACCCGGCGTGAGGCGGCTGCCGGCGCTGACCAGCAGCGTGCCGGCGCGGAAATCGGAGCCGAGCGGGCGGACATGCCTGCCGGGCGTCAATATGCCGTCATGCGCGGTCAGTTTGTCGCCGTCGCGCGTGGCATTTTCCTGGATCAGGATCGCATCGGCGCCGGCCGGCAAGGGCGCGCCGGTGAAGATGCGGCAAGCCTGGCCCGGTTGCAGGGCCGGGATATCGGCGTCGCCCGCGCTGCTGGTGGCGACCAGCTGCCACGGCCCGGCGCCTTCGGACGCCCGCACGGCATAGCCGTCCATCGCGGAAAGATCGGCCCAGGGCTGGTCGCGGAGTGCGGTGATGTCGGTGGCGAGCCAGCGACCGGCACAGGCGGCGACGGGCACATGTTCGGCCGGCAGCGGATCGGCAAGGGCAAGGAGCCGCGCCTGCGCGTCCGCGACCGGCATCAGGCTCATCGGCTGGCATGCTCCGGCGCGGTCCAGTCGCCCGACTTGCCGCCGCGCTTGGCGAGCAGGCGGACATCGCCGATTATCATGCCCTTATCGAGCGCCTTGGCCATGTCATAGACGGTCAGGAGTGCGGCGGTCGCGGCCGTCAGCGCCTCCATCTCCACCCCGGTCTGGCCGGCGGTGCGCGCGGTTGCGGTGACGGTGACGCCGTCGTCGTGGAGGGTAAAGTCGATGGTGACGGCGCTCAGCGGGATCGGATGGCAGAGCGGGATCAGTTCGGCGGTGCGCTTGGCCGCCATGATGCCAGCGACGCGGGCGACGGCCAGCACATCGCCCTTCTTGACGAGGCCGGCGGCGATCGCCTGTGCGGCGTCGGCGGCCATGGTGATGCGGCCGGCGGCCACCGCCTCGCGCGCAGTCACGGCCTTGGCCGAGACATCGACCATGCGGGCGGCGCCGTCTTCATCAAGATGGGTGAGGCCGGTCATGCGCCCGTCAGCAGGTTGCGTGTCGCGGCCTCGACATCGGCCTGGCGCATCAGGGTTTCGCCGACCAGGAAGCAGCGCACGCCATGATCGGCCATGGCGGTGAGGTCGGCATGCGAACCAAGGCCGCTTTCGGCGACAAAGGTGCAGCCGTCGGGCGCCTTGCCCACCAGTTCATAGGTGCGGGCGAAATCGACGCTGAAATCGCGCAGGTCGCGGTTGTTGACGCCGATCAGGCGTGAGCGGAGCTTGAGCGCGCGTTCAAGTTCGGCCTCGTCATGCACCTCGATCAGGGCATCCATGCCAAGGCCAAGCGCGGCATCCTCGATCTCCTGCATCTGGCCGTCGTCCAGCGCGGCGACGATGATCAGGATCGCGTCGGCGCCGAGCGCGCGGCTTTCGAGGATCTGCCAGGGATCGACGATGAAATCCTTGCGCAGCACGGGCAGGGCGCAGGCAGAGCGGGCGGCCATCAGATAATCGTCATGACCCTGGAAATAGGGCTCGTCGGTCAGCACCGAAAGGCAGGCAGCGCCACCGGCGGCATAGGCCACCGCATGGGCGGGCGGATCGAAATCGGCGCGGATCAGCCCCTTGGACGGGCTGGCCTTCTTCACCTCGGCAATCAGGCCGAAGCCCGAACGGGCGGCGTCGTCCAGCGCCTTGCGGAAACCGCGCGGCGGGGTCTGCTCGCTGGCGCGGGCGTGGAGCGACGCGATCGTTGTCGCGGCCTTGCGGCGGGCGACGTCCTCGCGCTTGAAATCGCAGATTTCGATGAGCTTGTTGGTCATTGATAGGCAATCCAGCAATTGAGGAGCGCGTTGGCAAGGCCGTTGTCGATCGCCTCGGCGGCCTGTTCGACGCCTTCCTGGAAATCATGGGCAGCGTCAGCCACCACCAAAGCGGCGGCGGCGTTGAGCAGCACGGCGTCGCGATAGGCGCCGGCCTCACCCTGGAGCAGGGCACGGAGCGCCGCGGCATTATGGGCCGGGTCGCCGCCGCGAATGGCAGTGACGGGATGGGTCGAGAGGCCGAGGTCCGCCGCCGTCAGGCGACGCATCGCGACCACGCCGTCGGCCGTCACCTCGGCAATGTCGTTGCCACCGGCGAGCGAGAGTTCGTCGAGCCCTTCGTCGCCCGACACGATCATCGCATGGGTCGCGCCCAGCTGGCCCAGCGCATCGGCATAGATGGGGACATAAGCGGGGCGAGCGATGCCGACGAGCTGGCGGCGGACATTGGCGGGATTGGCGAGCGGCCCCATCAGGTTGAAGATGGTGCGTTCGCCGATCGACCGGCGGATCGGACCGAGACGCTTGAGCGCAGGATGATAATTTTGCGCGAACAGGAAGCAGATGCCCAGATCCTTGAGCGTCGCTTCCGCCGTGGCGGCGGCGCGATCCAGGTCGAGGCCGAGCGCTTCCAGCGTATCGGCGGCCCCCGCCTTGGACGAGGCGGCGCGATTGCCATGCTTGGCGACCGGCACGCCGGCGGCTGCGACCACCAGGCTGACGGCGGTGGAGACGTTGAGCGTATGATGGCCGTCGCCGCCGGTGCCGCAGACGTCGATCGTGCCTTCGGGGGCATCGACCGGGATCATCCGGGCGCGCATCGCACGGGCGGCGGCGGCGATTTCCGTCGCACTCTCGCCGCGCCGCGCCATGGTGACGAGGAAGCCGGCGATCGCCTCGTCCGACAGATCGGCGTCGAACAGCAGGTCGAAGGCGCGGGCGGCTTCGTCGGCGGCCAGGGGCGCGCTGGGATCGGGCAACAGGGTCATGGGCCAAGCCTTTAGTCCCGGCCGCGCGCGAAAGTCGAGGGCGACATGCTATTTGCCCGCCAATTGGAATTTTGTTGCGTGGTCCGGCAATTGGCTTGACGCGGGCGCCAAAGGGGCGTTGTCGGGAAAGCCATGCGCCGTTCCTGGTCGACCCTGTTCTGGAGCCTTGCCATCCGCCAGCGCCGCCGGCTGCGCGAGAGCGAGGCGGCCTTCATCCTGCTCGCCGTGCTGGCGGGCGTGGCGGCGGGGGTGATCACCAACCTGTTGCAGCTGATGGCGCACGGCGTTCAGGAACTGCTTTATGGCGTCAGCATCAACCGGCTGAGCGCGTTGGGCGAGATCCGCCATCCCTGGCGGCTGCTGGGCCTGCCGCTGGGCGGGCTGGCGCTGGTGTTGCTGGCGCGGCTGCTGCGCCGGCGGCAACGGCCGCTGATCGACGTGGTGGAGGCCAATGCGCTGCATGGCGGGCGCATCCCGATGGCCGACAATCTGGTCATCGCCGGGCAGACGGTCTTGTCAAACGGGGCAGGCGCCTCGGTTGGGCTGGAGGCGGCCTATGCGCAGATGGGCGGCGGCGTTGCGTCGCTGCTGGGCCAATGGCTAAAGCTGCGGCGCAATGATCTGCGCACCCTGGTCGGCGCGGGCGCGGGGGCAGGCGTGGGCGCGGCCTTCGGCGCGCCGCTGGCCGGCGCCTTCTATGCGTTCGAGATCGTGATCGGCCATTATACGCCGGCCGCGATCGCGCCGGTTGTGGCAGCGGCCTTGAGCGCGGCCTTCGTGACCCGCGCGCTGGGCGTCGAACCCTGGCTGATCGCGACCACGGCGGACCGGATATTGGGGACGGCGGACTATCTTCTCTACGCGCTGCTGGGCCTGCTCTGCGCGGGGCTGGGCATCCTCATCATGCGGATGGTGACCTTTGCCGAGCTGCGGGTGCAGGGCTGGACCTGGCCGGGGCGGTGGCGGCCGGTGATCGGCGGCGTGCTGCTGATGCCGCTCGCCTGGTTGACGCCGCAGACCTTGTCGGCCGGGCATGGCGCACTGCACCTCAACCTCATCCTGCTGCCCGACTGGACCGTGCTGCTGATGATCCTGTGCCTCAAGATCGCGGCGTCGGTGATTTCCCTGAGCTTCGGCTTTCGCGGCGGGCTGTTCTTCGCGTCCTTGTTCCTGGGGTCGCTGGTGGGGCAGATTTTCGCGCAGATCGTCGACCTTGTCGGGATCGGCTGGTCGCTCGACCCCAATGATGCGGCGCTGGTCGGGATGGCAGCGCTGAGCGTCGCGATCGTCGGCGGGCCGATGACGCTAGGCTTGCTGATGCTGGAGACGACCCATGATTTCCAGCTGATGGGCGTGGTGCTGACCGCGTCGCTGCTGTCGAGCGCGGTGACGCGGGAAATGTTCGGTTACTCCTTCTCCACCTGGCGGCTGCATCTGCGCGGATCGACCATCCGCAGCCCGCGGGACATTGGCTGGGTGATGAACCTGACCGCCGGGCGGATGATGCGGCGCGACTGGGTGTCGGTGCCCGATACGATGAACATTGGCCAGTTTCGTGCGCTGGTGCCGCTGGGGTCGGCGAGCAAGGCGATCATGATCGACGGCGCGGGCGGCTATCGCGGCATCGTGCCGACGGCAGCCGCCTATCGCCCCGAACTGGCGGAGGATGCACCGATCGCGCCGCTGGCAACGATGGCCGATATTGCGCTGCGCGCCGACGCGGATATCCGCGCGATCCTGCCGCTGTTCGACAAGGCGGCGGCGGACGAGCTGGCGGTGGTGGACGAAAGCGGGCTGGTGCTGGGCGTGCTGACCGAGAAACATGCGCGGCGGCGCTATTTCGAGGAGATCGAGAGTTCGCAGCGGGCGCTGTTCGGGGAAGGGTAGAGGAGGGGCGCGCGGGCCGGCGCGGGCTTGCATTGGCGGGGCAGGGCTGTAGAAGGCGGCCATTCGCATGGACCCGGTGAAATTCCGGGTGGCTATTCCGGCCGCCGATCCGCCGGACAACATCACACATGATTATCGAACGCGCGCCCGGAGCCGGCGCCATGTGCATTGATGTGGATTTTCGACATGACCCAATTTTTCAGCCGCTATCGCCGCCAATGGTTCAGCGACGCCCGGACGGCGCGCCATGACATCATGGCCGGCATCGTCGTCGCGCTCGCCCTGATCCCCGAAGCGATCGGCTTCTCCATCATCGCCGGGGTTGATCCGCGCGTCGGCCTCTATGCCTCGGTGGCGATTGCCATCACCATCGCGCTGATCGGCGGGCGACCGGGGATGATTTCTGCCGCGACCGCCGCCGTCGCTGTGCTGGTCGGGCCGCTGGTGCGCGAGCATGGCGTCGAATATCTGTTTGCCGCGACGATCCTGATGGGCGTGGTGCAGATCATCGCCGGGTTGCTGCGGCTCGACCTGCTGATGCAGTTCGTGTCGCGATCGGTCATCACCGGCTTCGTCAATGCGCTGGCGATCCTGATCTTCATGGCGCAACTGCCGCAGCTCACCAATGTCGGCTGGCAGACCTATGCGATGGTGCTGGGGGGCCTCGCCATCATCTATCTCTTCCCCCGGATCACCAAGGCGGTGCCGGCGCCGCTGGTGGCGATCGCGCTGCTGAGCGCGCTGTCGATCGGCCTTGGCCTGCCGGTCCATACCGTTGGCGACATGGGGCGGCTGCCTGAGGGGCTGCCGAGCCTTGCCCTGCCGCAGGTGCCGCTGACCTGGGAGACGCTGCGCATCATCCTGCCCTATTCGGTGACGATGGCGGCAGTCGGCCTGCTCGAATCGCTGCTGACTGCGCAGATCGTCGACGACATGACCGATAGCGACAGCGACAAGCAGCGCGAATGCATGGGGCAGGGCGGGGCGAATATCGTCGCGTCCCTGTTTGGCGGCATGGGCGGCTGCGCGATGATCGGCCAGTCGGTGATCAACGTCACCTCGGGCGGACGCGGGCGGCTGTCGACCTTCGTCGCTGGCGCCTTCCTGCTGTTCCTGCTGGCGGTGCTGGGGCCGTGGGTCGGGCGCATCCCGATGCCGGCGCTGGTCGCGGTGATGGTGATGGTGTCGATCGGCACCTTCAGCTGGGCCTCGATCGCCAATCTGCGGCGCCATCCGCCGACCTCCTCGGCCGTCATGCTGGCGACGGTGGTGGTCGTGGTGGCGACCCGCGACCTGTCGCTGGGCGTGCTGACCGGCGTGCTGCTGTCGGGCATATTCTTCGCTGCCAAGGTGCAGCGCATGTTCGCGGTGGAGCGCAGCGAGGCCGATGGTCGGGCGACCTACCGCGTCACCGGCCAGATCTTCTTCGCCTCGGTCGATCGCTTCACCCGCGCCTTCACGGGCGAGGAAAGCGCGACCCATGTGCTGATCGACGTGTCGGGCGCGCATTTCTGGGATATTTCGGGCGTCGGCGCGCTCGACAAGATCATCGCCCGGCTGCGGCGCGAAGGGCGCATGGTCGAAGTGGTCGGCTATAACCGAGCGAGCGCCGACATCGTCGACCGCTTCGCCCTGCACGACAAGATTGGGGTGGAGACGGGGGCGGTGCCGCACTGACATGCGGCCTGCCCCGCCGTCATCCTGACGGAAGTCGGGATGGCGTAGAAGAGTGAAGCGGCGGAGGTGCTTTACGCCGCTTCGCGCTCGCGGACCGGGATGCCGGCGATCTTCATGAAATTGGCCAGCATGTCATGGCCATGTTCGGTCGCGATGCTTTCCGGGTGGAACTGGACCGAGTGGATCGGCAGGGTCGCGTGGCGGAAGCCCATGACCGATCCGTCCTCGCTGGTCGCGTTGACCACCAGGTCGGCCGGAATATCCTCGACGATCAGCGAGTGATAGCGGGTCGCGGTGAAGGGCGAGGGGAGGCCGGCGAACAGGCCGGTGCCGTCATGGCGCACCGGCGATGTCTTGCCGTGCATCAGCCCGCCGCGCACCACCTTGCCGCCAAAATGCTGGCCGATCGCCTGATGGCCCAGGCACACGCCGAGCAGCGGTGCGCCGGCATCGGCGCAGGCCGCGACCAGATCCAGGCTGACACCCGCCTCATTGGGGGTGCAGGGACCGGGCGACAGCAGGAAGGCCTTGGCCCCGCTCGACAGGGCCTGGCCCGCCGAGATGGCGTCGTTGCGCACGACCTCTACCTTGGCCCCCAGTTCCATCAGATAATGGACCAGGTTCCAGGTGAAGCTGTCATAATTGTCGATGACGAGGATCATGGGACACAGCCTATAGGCGCGGATGACGATGGGGGGAAGGGGGCGAAAAACGCCTGATCTTAGTGGACTAACATGTAAATTGCCCCTGGCGCGGCGAGCAAGCATATGACTGACCAGTGCTTCCAGGTCAGGCGATCGATTTTTCTGAAAGCCAAGCCCGCCGCGAACGCCAATGTGCCAAACACCAAAAGGGCGCTTCGCAGAAGAATGGCATCGCCAGAGTCCGCCAGGATGCTGAGGACGATGGCTGAACAGGCAGCCATGAAGGCGCTGAGAAACAGACAGCCGACGACCATGATACGTATCATGGAATCCCAAGCCTGAGCTTGCGCATATTCGTTTGGCTTCATGCAGTCTGACTACACATAATTGATGGCACGGAAAAGCAGACCGCTATCATTTGACTTTCGTCATTCCCGCGAAAGCGGGAAACCATCACCGGACCTCGCGGCTGGGGTTATGGTGGGAGATGGATCCCCGCCTTCGCGGGGATGACGGTAAAAAAAAGGCTGGCATGACCGAGTAAAAGGGGGCGGCAGCGCTCCACCGCTATCCCCTATCGTTTCTTGTGCTTGCCCCGGCTGCTGCCGATGTGGCGGATGTTGGTGGGGCGGCCGCGGTGGATTTTCGGGCGGGTGCGGTCGCGTTTGAGCGGGCTGCCGCGCGGGGCCGGATTGTCGGGCAGCTCGAAGCGCAGCGCGCCGTTGATCGGATCGGCTTCGGCGAGGCGCAGTTCAAGCCGCTGGCCCACCGTATAGCGGTCGCCGCTTTCGACGCCCTGCAGCGCCTTGCCCGCTTCGTCGAAGAAGAAATGCTCGGCGCCCAGCGTCGATACGGGCACGAGGCCGTCGCCGCCCAGTCCCTCGACCGTGGCGAAGAAGCCGAAATTCTGGACCCCGGTGATCCGCGCCTTCACCACTTCGCCGACATGGGCCGACAGGAAGGCGGCGACATAGCGGTCGATCGTCTCGCGCTCCGCCTCCATCGCGCGGCGTTCATGGCCCGAGATCATCTCGCCGACCCGGCCCATATTCTCATAATCCTCCTGGCTAAGGGAGGAGCGATCGGGGATCGCCCTGTCCTTGGGCGCGGGCAGTTCGAGATCATAGGCGCCGACCAACGCGCGATGGACCAGCAGGTCGGCATAGCGGCGGATGGGCGAGGTGAAATGGGCGTAGCTGCCCAGCGCCAGGCCGAAATGGCCCATATTCTGCGGCGCATAATAGGCCTGGGTCTGGGAGCGCAGGATCTGGGTCATGATCTGCTCCTTCTCCTCCGACTCGCCGACCTTCTTGATCAGCTGGTTGAAGGTGGACGGGCGGATCACCTGGCCGAGCGCGAAGTCGATGTCGAAGGTGGCGAGATATTCCTTGAGCGCGACCAGCTTGTCGCGGCCCGGCGTTTCATGGACGCGATACATGACCGGCGCCTTCTTCGCCTCCAGCGCCTTGGCGGCGGCGACGTTGGCGGCGATCATATAATCCTCGATCAGCATATGGGCGTCGAGCCGTTCGCGCACCGCGACGCTGACGATCTTGCCCCATTCGTCGAGGACCACCCGCCGTTCGGGCAGGTCGAGCGCGAGCGGATCGCGCTTTTCGCGGGCCTTGCGCAGCAGCGCCCAGCAGGCCCAGAGGGGCTTAAGGGCCGGTTCGAGCAACTCATTATCCTGCTCGCCATCGATCGCGGCCTGCGCATTTTCATAGGCGAGGACGGCGGCGACGCGGATGATGGCGCGGGAGAAGCGGAAGCTCTTCACCTTGCCCTGCGCGTCGATCACCAGATGGCAGGCCATGGCGGCGCGGTCCTGCCCGGCGCGCAGCGAACACATGTCGGACGAGAGCTGGTGCGGCAGCATCGGCACGACCAGATCGGGGAAATAGACGCTGTTGCCGCGCTTGCGCGCCTCACGGTCAAGCGCGCTGCCGGGGCGGACATAATAGCTGACATCGGCGATCGCGACGATCGCCTTGAAGCCGCCTTCATTGGCCGGGTCTTCGTCCGGCGCGGCCCAGACGGCATCGTCATGGTCGCGGGCATCGACCGGGTCGATCGCGACGATCGGCAAATGGCGCAGATCCTCGCGCTTGTCCTCATGCAACGGCAGCTTCGACGCGGCGACCGCTTCCTCCTCCACCGCTTCGGGGAAGACATGGGGGATGCCATGCTTGTGGATCGCGATCAGGCTGAAGCTGCGCGGGGCGAAGGGATCGCCGAGAATGTCGGTGACGCGTGCGCTGATCCGTGGCGGGCGGCCGGTCGGCTCGGCCAGGACCAGGTCGCCCTTCTTCGCGGTGCCGATGTCGCTGATCGGCGTATCCTTGCGGATGCGCTTGTCGACCGGGCGCAGCCACAGCTTGCCGTCGGCCATTTCCTCGACCACGCCGAGCAGCATCTCGGTCGATTTGGCGAGCTTCTTCATCGGATGGGCGAGCCAGCCCTTGCCCGCTTCCTCGGTGCGGGCGAGGATGCGGTCGCCGATCGTCAGCGCGCTTGAACGAGACTTGGGCTTGCCGCGTTCGACCACGCGGATGCGCGGCGCGGGCTGGCCTTCGGCCTCCCAGCGTTCGGGGGTGGCGATCAGGGTGGTGTCGTCGACATCGACGATGCGCAGCACCGTCACCTTGGGCACGCCGCCCATCTTGTGGAAGGCGCGGGCCGGTCCGATGTCGAGCAGGCCTTCGTCCGCCATGTCCTTGAGCAGCGCCTTCAAGGCGATCTTTTCCTGCCCCTTGAGGCCGAACGCCTTGGCGATTTCGCGCTTGCCGGCCGGGGTGTCGGACTCGGTGATGAAGTCCATCACCTGCTGCCGGGTGGGGAACCCGGCGGGACGGACTTTCGCGCGGGCCGGGGCCGCCTTCTTCTGCTTCTGGGTCGATGCCATGGCTCCGCTATAGGGGGCAGGGGGCATGGGCGCCAGTGGCATGGCGGGATGGGGGTGGCGGATCGTTGGGACGGGCATGACGATATTGCTTCTCCCCCTGTTGCTCGCTGCCGCGCCTGATGCCCCGATCACGCCGATGGATAAGGCCAATGCCGAACATTATGTCTGGGGCGGCAGCAATGACGGCTGGCATCTGGTGGAGCGCGACGAGATGTCGGTGATCCAGGAACGGATCGTGCCGGGTGGGGCGGAAGTGCGCCATTATCATCGGCGGGCCCGGCAATTCTTCTATGTCCTGTCGGGCGAACTGACGCTGGAGGCGGGCGGGGTGACCCATGTGCTCAAAGCGGGTCAGGGGCTGGAAGTGCCGCCGGGCGTGCCGCACCGGGCGCAGAACAGGAGCGGTGCGCCGGTCGATTTCCTGGTCAATTCGACGCCCAAAAGCCATGGCGACCGGGTCGACGCGCTGGCGGAAAAATAGGAAATCCCCCGCTTAACTTCGCATATTTCCTGCACATTCTGATATTTTGGAACAATTGTTGGAAATCTTGTTGCGGGATCGGGGAGGGGGCTGTCCGGGAAGCGAGTGCATGGCATGGCGACATTCTAGCCTGTCGGGCTGGCTGTAGGACAGGCTTGGCGGTAGAGGGGCGGGATGCAGCTTCTTATCGATGGTGAACTGGTCGATGGCGCGCGCGCGATCGACCTTGTCAATCCGGCGGACGGGCAGGTCTTTGCCGCCGCGCCCTGTGCCGATACGGCGCAGGTGGAGCGGGCGGTGGCGGCCGGGCAGCGGGCCTTTGCCGGCTGGCGCGCGCTGGACTTTGCCGAACGTGGTGCGCGGATTGCGGCGCTGGCCGATGCGCTGGAGGGCCGGGCCGAGGATTTCGCCGCGCGGCTGACGCAGGAGCAGGGCAAGCCGCTGGCTGAGGCGCGGGGCGAGATAGAGGGGGCGGTGGCGGCGCTGCGCTATCATGCCGGGCTGCGGCTGGAGCCGGTGGTGCTCAAGGATAGCGCGACCGAGCGCGTGGTCGAGCAGCGCCATCCGCTGGGCGTGGTCGCGGCGATCGTGCCGTGGAATTATCCGCTGCTGCTGCTGGCGCTCAAACTCGCGCCGGCGCTGATCGCGGGCAATTGCGTGATCGCCAAGCCCGCGCCGACGACGCCGCTGACGACATTGATGCTGGGCGCGCTGGCGGCCGACATCTTCCCCGCCGGGGTGGTGCAGATGCTGGGCGATGCCGGCGATGTCGGGCCGATGCTGACCGCGCATCCGGGGATCGCTCATGTCAGCTTCACCGGATCGACCGCGACCGGGCGACGGGTGATGGCGGCGGCGGCCGACACGGTGAAGCGCTTCACGCTGGAACTGGGCGGCAATGATCCGGCGATCCTGCTGGACGATGCCGATGTCGCGGCGGTGGCGCCGATCCTGTTCGACGGGGCGATGGGCAATGCCGGGCAGGTCTGCCTGGGCGTCAAGCGCATCTATGCGCCGCGCGCGCTGATGCCGGCGCTGGGCGCGGCGCTGGTCGAATGCGCGGAGCGGGCGGTGGTCGGCGACGGGCGGGCGGCCGGCACAACGATCGGCCCGGTGCAGAATAGGGCGCAATATGCGCGGCTGGTCGATCTGTTGGCGGAGACGCGGGCGCAGGGGCGGGTGCTGCATGGCGGTGAGGCGATCGAGGGGGAAGGCTATTATATTGCGCCGACCATCGTCACCGACCTGCCCGACGCGGCGCGGCTGGTGCGCGAGGAGCAGTTTGGGCCGATCATCCCGCTGCTCGCCTATGATGACGAGGCGGAACTGGTCCGCCGGGTGAATGATGGCCCCTATGGGCTGGGCGCGTCGGTATGGACGGCCGATGCGGCGCGCGGGCAGGCGATGGCGGCGCGGATCGACAGCGGGCTGGTCTGGGTCAACCGGCTGTTCGACCTGCCCTTCGACGTGCCCATCGGCGGTGCCAAGCAATCGGGCATTGGCCGGCACCAGGGGCTGGCCGGGGTGGAGGAATTCACCCAGATCCGCATCGTCAACGCGGCCCTGGGCTGAACGGAGGAGCGCGCAGATGACCGAGATATTGCTCTTTTCCTATGGCACGCTGCGGCTGGCAGAGGTGCAGAGGGCGCTGTTCGGCCGGCTGGTGCAGGGCGAGCCGGATGCGATGCTAGGCTATCGCCAGCGCATGATCGAGATCAGCGACCCGGACGTGATAGCCAAGAGCGGCACGCGCTGGCACCCGATGGTCGAGCCGAGCGACGATCCCGAGGATGCGGTGGAAGGGACGCTGTTCCGCCTGACGGAAGCGGATGTCGCCAGCGCCGACGCCTATGAGGTCGATTATGTCCGGCGCGAAGTGCTGCTGCGGTCGGGGCGGCGGGCCTTTGTCTATGGGGACAAGGGGGCATGATCAGGTGGCGCTGACGATGTCGGTGCGCGCGAAATCTTCGCCGATGAAGAGCAGGGGGCAATCGCGCTCCCGCGCCAGCGCATAGCCGAAGCAGTCGCCGAAATTGAGCGCGGCGGGATGAAGGCCCTTGCCCCATTGCGTGTAGGCAGCGGCAACCCGGCGGGCGTCTTCGGGGGTGACCGGGACAACCTCCACACCGAGGCCGTTGATCAACGTGGCGGCTTCCGTTCCGACGGCGCGGCGATCGGCGACGATCAGCGTTTCCGCCAGCGTGCCCGCTGACATCAGCAAAATCTCGCTTCCCGCGATCGCGGAGATGCAGCGGTCCGCTTCGGGCTCGTCGAGCAGGATCGCCATGATCGCCGACGTGTCGATGACGATCATTCGGGCAGGCCCGTCTCACCATAGAGAAAGTTCTGGCTGCGGGCGGCGTCCGGCCCGGCCGCGGGGCGCGCGGCCGCGCGCAATTTTTCCATCAGCGCGCGTCGGCTGGCACCGTCAACAGGTTGGCGGATCGGGACAAGGCGGACGGCGGCCTGGCCATGGCGGGTCAGGATGACCTCGTCTCCGGCTTCTGCGCGGCGGACGAGATCGGTCAACTGGCCCTTTGCTTCTGAGACCGAAATGCGCATCGAAAAGCTCCTGATGAATGGGTCTGAATATGGACCATTACATGGACCAAATCAAGATTTCGGCCAATGGAACGGGATGCGGCTGTCGCCCGTGATCTGGCCTTCCGCGTCGAATCGGCGTTCCAGCGCTAGGCCGGTGCCGTCGGGCGCGATGGCGAGGATGCTGCTGCAGCGTGTGCCATAGATGGGGTTGCGGATGAAGATGGGGGAGAGGGGCGGCTCCAGCGGGGCGTCGGACGGTGTGGCCGGGGCGATACCGGTGTCCGGCAGGGTCTCGCGGCGCAGGGCGCCGAACAGGTCTTCGGGATCGATTGCGCCGGCGACCAGCCATTGCAGCATCGCCTCCTTGAGCGCGAGTGTCTTGGGCCAGGGCTGGTCGAGCGGGCCGTTGGAGAGGCCATAGAGGCCGGGCGCGAGCAGGCTGCGCTGGGGTTCGGGGCGATTGGTGAGGAAGACGAGCCGGTCGCGGTCGGCGAGCAGCAGGTTGAACGGGTTGAAATCGTCGAGCGCCGCCGCATGGGGATCGGCATAGGTGCCGCTGCCGGTCAGCAGGTCGGTCACCAGCGCGCCGCGTGAGGCGCGGTCGGGCAGGGGATCGCCATAGCCGCGCAAATTGGTGATGACGGCGGCCCGGCCATCCTCGTCCGCGCCGAGCCAGGTGCCGCCCGATTGCAGGTCGCGCCCGGCGATCAGGCCCGGCCGGTCGTCCCAGCGCGCCATCGCGGCGGCGGGACGGGCATGATATTCGTCGCGATTGCCGATCAGGACGAGCTGCCAGCGCGGGTGCGCCCGCCAGGCCAGTGCCACGATACACATAATGCCGCCTCCATCCTGCAACACCGGCTTGATAAATGGCGCGGCCGCCGCCATATAGGGGGTGCCGGGCTCGCCCGGCTATGGTGATAAATCGTGTCGTATAATAGACGCAGCGGACCCGGGGGCAGTACCCGGCGGTTCCACCACATGTCCCGGAAGACCTTTGGTCTGGCGGGGCGTCTGATGGGGCCGAACTAGGATCGACGTGTGTTCAAAGGCGATGCTTTTACCCGGCCCGTGTAAGCCGTTAAACTGTGCAAAACTCACAAGTGCCAACGATAACGAAGCACTCGCCATTGCAGCGTAATTGAGGGCCTCACGGCCTGACATTACTCTAAAATAGCGCGGTTGAACCCACCGGGCAACAGAAGGGAATTCAGCGGCCCCCGGAGGCGCCGGGCAACAGAAGCCTCCGGACCCAATCCATCGACGATGTTTTTTCAGGCCACGCCGCTTGCGGCGCATGGCCTTTTTGCGCGTCCATGATGCGATTCGAATCGGGTGAAATTTGCATGTCGCATTCGATTTCACTTTTATGACATTGATGTGAAAAACGCATAAGGCGCTGAAATTACGCCGATATAAAATGGAATCGGCGCCCATGCCTGATCTTGTGTCGATGTCATCAAGATGAAATAATTCCGGCTATGTTGGAAAGTTTTTTTCGGAGAAAATCGATGTTCAAGGCAGCGGCAGTTGCGGGCTTTCTTCTGGCTTCGGCAGTGCCGGCCATGGCATCGGCGGCGGATGACGTGATCGTCAGCGTCGTGCCGGATGCGGGTCTGGCCGCGTCGGCGCTGCTCGCCCATGATTTCGACAAGGCCGCGCGCAAGCTGCAGGCGGTCTGGCCCGACACCATCAACGATCCGGCGCGCCTGATCAACCTGGGCAATGCCTATGCGGGCATGGGCCGCACCAGCGATGCGCGCGAGGCCTATGCTGCGGTTGCGCGCGTGCCCGACATGACGCTGGTGCTGGCCGACGGCAGCGAGGAATCCTCGCGCTCGATCGCGCAGCGCGCTTCGGCCCGCCTGAATACGAGCTATGCGATGCGCTGAACGCCCTGTTTCAGTGGCTCGCGCAGGGGCGTCGTCCGGTGGACGGCGCCCCTTTCTGTTGGCTGTGGCGGTTGGGCCACTGTCTTTGAACTGTAATTTTACAGACCCCGATATGTCATAAAAGGAAAATGAGGCTGTCATTTACCGCGCCTACCTGCCGCTTCCGAGGGCGACAGGGGGCGTTGTCCGATTCGCTTTTCCCCCTTGCGCTCCGCATCGCAACAAACCCGGCAGAAGCCGGAGCGGAGACGACATGGCCAAGATCAACCGTATCCATAATATCCTGATGGCGGGCTGCGCCTGCGCGGCGCTGGCTGCCTGCGGCGCGGACGATATCGCTTCGCCCGGCACCGGCGGCGACGTCATCATCAATCCGACGCCGACCCCCACGCCGACGCCGACGCCCACGCCGACCCCGGCCGCCGTTACCCCGGCTGCGGGCTGCCCGACGATCGCCGACCCCAAGGGTCTGACCGACGAGGGCACCATTTCCAGCGCGAACGGTGATGCCTGGCGCGTCTGCACGCTGCCTTCGATCATCGCCAAGAGCATCACCCTGCCCAAGATCGCAGGCCTGGTCTATCAGATGAAGGGCCGCGTCGACGTCGGCTGCGACAGCGGCTTCGCTGCGCCCACCGCCTCGGCACCCGTCACCAGCTCGACCGTGGGCTGCACCACCGCCAACGGCTTCACGCTGGTCGGTGGCCAACTGACCGCCGACACCAACGTCACTCTGACCATCGAGCCGGGCGTCATCGTCTATGGCGGCACCGGCACGAGCTGGCTGGCCGTCAACCGCGGCAACAAGATCAACGCCGTCGGCACCGCCAGCGCGCCGATCATCTTCACCAGCCGCGACAATATCAACGGCAACTCGACTGAAAACTCGATGGGCCAGTGGGGCGGCGTCGTGCTGATGGGCCGTGCGCGCGTCACCGACTGCAACAGCGGCGGTTCCGTTGGCGCAGACACTTGCGAGCGCCAGACCGAAGGTTCGGCCGATCCGGCCGTCTATGGTGGTCGTGACGACACCTATAATGCGGGCACGATGAAATATGTGCAGATCCGCTATTCGGGCTATGTTCTGGGTTCCAACTCGGAGCTGCAGGCGCTGACGACCGAAGGCACCGGCAGCGCCACCACGCTGGACTATATCCAGAGCTTCAACAGCTCGGACGACGGCGCGGAATTCTTCGGCGGCACGGTCCACATGAAGCATTATATCGCCACCGGCGCGGATGACGACAGCCTCGACGCCGACACCGGCATCCAGGGCCGCTTCCAATATGTGCTGATCGTGCAGCGTCCGGGCCAGGGCGACGCGCTGATGGAAGTCGACAGCAATGGTCTGGAAAGCGATACCCCGCGCCAGAACACCATCGTCGCCAACTTCACCGCGATCCAGTCGCAGGTCAGCAGCAACAACGAAGCCAATGACCAGGCATCGATCCTGAACCGCGGCAACAGCGACCTGTCGCTGGTGAACGGCATCGTCGTGTCGCCGAACAACGAGTGCGTCCGCCTGCATGGCACCGGCACTGCCGCGACCCGCGCCACGCTGACCGCTCGTTCGGTGCTGATGCAGTGCAACGCGACCAAGTATATCGGTTCGGGCAGCGGCGCGACCGCCTACACCGCCGCCGATGTCGCCGCGATCTTCAGCGGCAACAACAACAATGATGCCTACACGGCCTCGCTGAGCGCGGTGTTCATCAACGGTGCGGCCGAAACCGCCGCCACCGCGATCGACGCCAAGACGCTGGACAGCTTCTTCGACACGACGACCTATGTCGGCGCGGTCAAGGACGCCAACGACACCTGGTTCGCCGGCTGGACCTGCAACTCGGCCTACGCGCCGTTTGACAGCACCAGCACCGCGCGCCGCGCCTGCACCTCGATCCCGCTCTAAGACGGGACGGACCTGATGCGGGGCGGGACGCGGCCATGATCGGCCGCATCCCGCCCCGAAACGTGCAATGACCTTATCTAGGGGATATTCGATGGCGACGCCGCTCAAGTTCGCGGGCCTGCTGCTGCTTTCCACTGCGCTGGTCGCGCCGGCCGCGCTGGCCCAGGAAGTGCCCGCGCCCGCCGATGCCACCACGTCCGACCCGCAGGCGGCCGATCCTGCTGCCGCTGCCGGTCGTTCGACCGCCGAGGATCCGGAGGCGGCGCCCGACATTTCGGTCCCCGGTTCCGACATCATCGTCACCGGCCGCCGCAGTGCCAACGTCCAGAAGAATATTCCGGCGGTGGTTTCGGTCCTGTCTTCCGCCGATATCGCCCGGACGGGCGACGGCAACATTGCCGGCGCGCTGGGCCGCGTCACCGGCCTGTCGGTGGTCGGCAACGGCTATGTCTATGTCCGAGGCCTGGGCGATCGCTATTCGCTCGCGCTGCTGAACGGTTCGCCGCTGCCCAGCCCCGAGCCGCTCAAGCGCGTCGTGCCGCTGGACCTGTTCCCGACGAACATCGTCTCGTCCTCGATGGTGCAGAAGAGCTATTCGGCCAATTATCCCGGCGAGTTCGGCGGCGGCGTCATCAACCTGACGACCAATGCGGTGCCGGCGGAAAGCTTCCTGACGGTCAGCGGCGGTATCGGTGCCAACACCGAAACCACCTATCAGATGGGCTATAGCTATTATGGCAGCAAGAGCGACTGGACCGGCTTCGACAATGGCAGCCGCGACATTCCGCCGGCGCTCGCCGCCTTCTTCGCCAGCGGCGAACGGATCAGCTCGGGCAATGTCGATACCACCGCGATCGCGGCGGAAATGGTGCGCTTCAGCAAGGGCACCGTCCAGCGCATCAAGGATATCGACCCCAATTATTCGGCGACCATTTCGGGCGGCACCTCGTTCGACCTGGGCGGTTCGACCCTGGGGCTGATCGCCACCGCGGGCTACAGCAACAAGTGGACCACGCGCGACCAGCGTCAGCAAAATTCGATCACGCCCGACCTGTCGGCGCTCAATTCGGATTTCCAGCGCGTCACCACCGACAATCGCATCGTCGTCAACGGCCTGCTGGGCCTGGGCCTGGAGTTTGGCGACAACAAGATCCGCTGGACCAACCTCTATATCCGCGACACGCTCAAGCACACCCGCATGGGCCTGGGCAACACCCAGACCCAGCCGACGTCGGACATCATGGAGCAGGATACCGCTTGGTATGAGCGCCAACTGATCGACACGCAGGTGGTGGGCGAGTTCAAGCTGAGCCCGGCGTTCAGCCTGGACGTGCGCGGCGGCTTCGCCAATTCGCAGCGCGAAGCCCCCTATGAATTGTCGTTCGAATATATCCGCACCAATGCGGCGGCCGACCCCTATGGCAATCTGTTCGTCAACCGTCTGAACGGCAATACCGGCCAGACCGCGACGGTCAGCTTCTCCGACCTCAACGAGGATCTGTGGTCGGGCGGCGCGGACCTGACCTGGAAGCCGTCGGCCGACATGGCGCTGACCGCCGGCTATGCCTATGTCGACACCAACCGCACCAGCTCGCGCCGCGACTTCCAGTTCCGCGCGTCGAGCGACATGCCCGAAGGCGTGGGCGTGCTGCGCCCCGACCTGCTGCTGGCACCGGGCATCGTCAACGCTTATGACATTGCCCTGATCGAGACCAACGAAGGCAATCCCGCCTTCCGCGCGACGCTCAAGAACCATGCCGGCTATGGCAAGCTGAACTGGCAGATACTGGACGACCTGTCACTCGACGCGGGCGTGCGTTATGAAACGGCCAAGCTCAATGTGTCGCCACTGCAGGTGTTCAGCACGCCGGGCGCTGGCACGGCCTCGACCCAGCTCGACAATAATTACTGGCTGCCCAGCGGCACGCTGACCTGGCAGATGCGCGACGACATGCAGGTGCGCCTGAACGCGTCGAAGACCATTGCCCGGCCGCAGTTCCGCGAGTTGATCTATCAGTTCTATTTCGACCCGGACACCAACCGTCGCTATCAGGGCAACCCCTATCTGCAGGACAGCAAGCTGTTCAACGCGGAAGCGCGCTATGAATGGTATTTCGCGCGGGATCAGCGCTTTACGCTGTCGGGCTTCTACAAGACGATCGACAATCCGATCGAAACCTTCATCTCGCTTAACAGCGACGCGTTCATCACCAGCTTCGCCAATGCGCCCAAGGCCGACCTCTATGGCGGCGAAGTCGAACTGCAGAAATATTTCGACCTGTCGTCCATGTCTGACAGCGCGTTCTTCTCGACCCGCCGTCTGGTGACGATCGCCAACTATACCTACACCAAGTCGAAGCTGAAGGTGAAGGAAGGCGATACGACCGCCGTGTTCGGCGCGTCGTCGACGCTGGCGACCGACTATTTCCGCAACGGTTCGCCGCTGACGGGCCAGTCGGACCATCTGGTCAACTTCCAGTTCGGCCTGGAAGATCAGGACAAGCTGTCGCAGCAGACGCTGATCCTGTCCTATGCCAGCAAGCGCGTGACCAGCCGTGGCCTGGCCAACCAGGACCAGCCGGACGTCTATGAACATCCCGGCATCAACCTGGACTTCGTGGCGCGCCAGGGCGTCTATGTCGCAGGGCGCCAGTTCGACGCCAAGTTCGAGGTGCGCAACATCCTGGGCAACGACTATGAGGAAAGCCAGTCGAACGGCACCAACAAGGTCATCTACAATGCCTATAATTATGGCACGACCTTCAACTTCTCGCTTTCGACGACCTTCTGACGTCAGGCACAGCCGAAACGGAAAGGGCGCCCGATCGGGCGCCCTTTTGCGTTGGGGGATCGGCGGTGCGGGCTCATTTCTCGATCAGCAGCTTCACGATCCGGCGCTTGCCGAAGCGCAGCGGGTCGGCGAACCAGGTTACCTCCACTTTCTGCCCCTCGCGCAGATAGGGCGGGCCGCCGGCAAAGCCGCAGAAGGTCGCCACCGGACAGCGGCTGCCCTCGTGCCAGGAAAAACTCTCCCCGCCGATGTCGAAGCCATGGGTTATATTGGCCTGATGCTTCTGGAAGGAGAGGGGGTCGGTATTCCGGCTGCGCGTGCGGATGTCCCATAATTTGCTGATCCGCCCCTTGGTCACGCTCATCTGGTCCATGTCCATGGCGCCGACCCGCAACTGGTCGAACAGCGGCAGGCCGCCGAACCACAGACCGGCCAGCAGGATCGCGGCCGGCATATGGCGCGGCATCCGTCGCCCGGATCGCTTCCACCAGCGGGCGCCCAGGAACAAGAGGGCAAAGAAGATCAGATAGAGGATCGCGGCCCAGTCGAACGGCGCCATGCTCCTGTCATAGGCTGTAATCACGCGAGCCCCCCCCCCAGCGCATTTCTTCCATCATGCCATGACGGGTGCGAAAGGAAAGAGGCTGGCGGTGCGCGTGGCCGGACGGGGGCATGGACGCGCGTTCGGGGAGGGGCTGGACGCGGGCAAGCATGTTGTCCGTGCATCATCGCGGACGCTTCACAGGGTTTTCCCCGATAGCCGGCTGGTCAGGCAGGATGCAGACAAAGGCGACCCAATTCCTGTTCATGCGAAGGGAAAGCACCATGGCCGACAAGAAACCCAATATCCTCGTCATCTGGGGCGACGATATCGGGATATCGAACCTCAGTTGCTACACCGACGGGGTGATGGGCTATCGCACGCCCAATATCGACCGGATCGCCAGGGAGGGGATGAAGTTCACCGACAGCTATGGCGAGCAGAGCTGCACCGCCGGCCGTTCTTCCTTCATCACCGGACAGAGCGTGCTGCGCACCGGCCTGTCCAAGGTCGGCATTCCCGGCGCGCCGGTGGGCATGAGCGACAAGATCATCACCATCGCCGCGCTGCTGAAGGAACAGGGCTATGCCACCGGCCAGTTCGGCAAGAACCATCTGGGCGACCTCAACCATATGCTGCCGACCAATCACGGCTTCGACGAATTTTTCGGCAATCTCTATCACCTGAACGCCGAAGAAGAGCCGGAGATGGAAAATTATCCGCTCAACGAACCGGACATGCCGCATTTCAAGGAACGCTTCGGCCCGCGCGGGGTGATCCATTCCTTCGCCACCGATGTCGACGACGCCACCGAAATGCCGCGCTGGGGCAAGGTCGGCAAGCAGAAGATCGAGGATACCGGCCCGCTGACGGCCAAGCGCATGGAAACCTGCGACGATGAATTCGTCGAACGCGCGTCAAAGTTCATCAAGCAGGCGGAGGCCGATGGAAAGCCGTGGTTCGTATGGGTGAACACCACGCATATGCACATGTTCACGCACCCCAAGCCGGGCAGCAAGGGCCAGGCCGGCCGCTGGCAGTCCGACTATCACGACACCATGATCGACCATGACAAGAATGTCGGCCAGCTGCTCGACCTGCTGGACGAACTGGGCATCGCCGAGGACACGCTGGTCCAATATTCGACCGACAATGGCCCGCATCGCAACAGCTGGCCCGATTGCGGCACCACGCCGTTCCGCAGCGAAAAGAACACCAATTGGGAAGGCGCCTTCCGCATTCCGATGATGGTGCGCTGGCCGGGCAAGGTGCCGGCCGGATCGGTCTCCAACGGCATCGTCCAGCATCATGACTGGCTGCCGACCTTCCTGGAAATGGCGGGCGAGCCCGACATCGTCGAGAAGGTGAAGAAGGGCTACAAGGCGATCGGCCGGACCTACAAGAACCATATCGACGGCGTCAGCCTGGTCGGCCACATCACCGGCAAGGAAGAGAAGAGCCCGCGCAACGCCTTCTTCTACATCAGCGACGATGGCGACATCCTGGCCATGCGCTACGACAATTGGAAATGCGTGTTCCTGGAACAGCGCTGCGCCGGCACGATGAAGGTCTGGGGCGAGCCGTTCACCCGGCTGCGCATTCCCAAGCTCTTCAACCTGCGGATCGATCCCTATGAGTTCGCCGACATCACATCCAACACCTATTATGACTGGGTGTTGAAGAACACCTTCCTGCTCTATGGCGCGCAGGCGGGGGCGGCCCAATTTGCCGACACCTTCAAGGAATTCCCGCCGATCCAGAAGCCCAACACCTTCACCATCGACGACGCCATCAACGCGATGGGCGATGCGGCGGGCGGCGCGAGCTGAACCATGAAAAAAGCGGCGCGGGATACTGTCCCGCGCCGCTTCTGATCATCGCTGTCCTGATGCCGCCGCCCGATCCTGCGATCGGGCGGCGGTCTTGATCAGGCCGCCTTGGGCGGGGCGAACTTGGTGAGGTCGATGCCGACCACGGCCTTCTTATATTCGTCCATATTGGGCGTACGGCCCAGGATCGTCGAGAGCACGACCAGCGGAGTCGAGGCGAGGAGGGATTCGCCCTTCTTCTCGGCCGTGTCTTCCACCACGCGGCCCTGGAACAGGCGGGTCGAGGTGGCGAGGACGGTGTCGCCCTTCGCGGCCTTTTCCTGGTTGCCCATGCACAGGTTGCAGCCCGGACGCTCCAGATAGAGGGTATTCTCATATTCGGTGCGGGCGGCGTTCTTGGGGTGGCTGTCGTCGAACTCGAAGCCGGCATACTTCTTGAGCACGTCCCAGTCGCCTTCGGCCTTCAGCTCGTCGACGATGTTGTAGGTCGGCGGGGCGACGACCAGCGGCGCCTTGAATTCGACCTTGCCTTCGGCAGCTTCGATGTTCTTGAGCATCTGGGCCAGGATCTTCATGTCGCCCTTGTGCACCATGCAGGATCCGATGAAGCCCAGATCCACCTTCTTGGTGCCGCCATAATAGGAAACCGGGCGGATGGTGTCATGGGTGTAGCGCTTCGACACGTCGGCATTGTTGACGTCCGGGTCGGCGATCATCGGTTCGTCGATCTGATCGAGGTCGACGACGACTTCGGCATAATATTTGGCGTTGGCGTCGGGCGACAAAGCGGGCTTCTCGCCCGAGCGGATCTCGGCGATGCGCTTGTCGGCCAGAGCGATCAGGCCACGGAGCGTGCCGGCGGCATTTTCCATGCCCTTGTCGATCATGATCTGGATGCGCGACTTGGCGATTTCCAGCGATTCGATCAGCGTTTCGTCCTGCGAGATGCAGATCGACGCCTTCGCCTTCATTTCGGCGGTCCAGTCGGTGAAGGTGAAGGCCTGGTCGGCCAGCAGCGTGCCGATATGGACTTCGATGATGCGGCCCTGGAACACATTCTCGCCAGCGAACTGGTGGAGCATCTGCGCCTGGGTGGCGTGGACGACGTCGCGGAAGTCCATATAGGGCGCCATCTGGCCCTTGAAGGTGACCTTGACCGACTGCGGGATCGGCATGGTGGCTTCACCGGTGGCCAGCGCCAGCGCAACCGTGCCCGAGTCCGCGCCGAAGGCCACGCCCTTCGACATGCGGGTGTGGCTGTCGCCGCCGATGATGATCGCCCAGTCGTCCACGGTGATGTCGTTCAGCACCTTGTGGATGACGTCGGTCATCGCATGATAGACGCCCTTGGGGTCGCGCGCGGTGATCAGGCCGAAATTGTTCATGAAGCTCATGAGCTTGGGAATGTTGGCCTGGGCCTTCTTGTCCCACACCGACGCGGTGTGGCAGCCCGACTGATAGGCGCCATCGACCAGCGGCGAGATGACGGTGGCGGCCATCGCCTCCAGTTCCTGCGCGGTCATTAGGCCGGTGGTGTCCTGCGACCCGACGATGTTGACCTTCACGCGCACGTCCGAACCGGCATGCAGCACCTTGCCCGGCGTCACGCCCACGGCGTTGCGGTTGAAGATCTTCTCTACGGCGGTCAGGCCCTGGTCGTCGACCGTGATTTCCTTGTTCGGCGCGAACACCTTGGGCGCTTCGATGCCCAGCGTTTCGGCAGCGAAGGTCTGCAGCTTCTTGCCGAAGACGATGGCGTAGCTGCTGCCCGCCTTCATGAACTCCATCTTCTGGGGGGTGAAGGCGGCGGCGACGTCGACCAGTTCCTTGCCGGCCTCGTCGGTCAGCTTCTTGTTCTTGACGTCGATCTTCAGCACCGTGCCGGTCGCGACCGAGAAGGCCTCTTCCAGCACCGGATTACCGTCATTGTTGATGATCGCCTTGCCCTCGCCATCGGTCTTCTTGACCCAGTTCTTGAGGTTGAGGCCGATGCCGCCGGTCACGTCCACGGTGGTCGCGAAGATCGGCGAGATGCCGTTGGTGCCGGCGACGACCGGCGCATAGTTGACGAAGGGGACATAGGGGCTCTGCTGCTTGCCGGCCCACAGCGCCACATTGTTGACGCCCGACATGCGCGACGAGCCGACGCCCATCGTGCCCTTTTCGGCGATCAGCATCACGCGCGCATCGGGATGCTGGGCCTTCAAGGCAACGATTTCCTGCTGCGCTTCGGGCGAGATCATGCACAGGCCGTGCAGTTCGCGGTCCGAACGCGAGTGGGCCTGGTTGCCCGGCGAGAGAAGGTCGGTCGAGATATCGCCTTCGCCGGCGATGAAGGTCACGACCTTGATCTCGTCCTCGACCTCGGGAAGCTTGGTGAAGAATTCGGCCTTGGCATAGCTTTCCAGCACGTCCTTGGCGACGGCATTGCCGGCCGCGAAGGCATCGCGCAGGCGGAACATGTCGGCGTCGTAGAGGAAGACCTGGGTTTTCAGGACGTCACCGGCCTGGGCGGCCAGCGCGGCGTCATCGCCGAGCGCGATGTCGAGCAGCACGGCGATCGAGGGGCCGCCCTTCATATGACTGAGCAGTTCCAGTGCGAAGGCCGGGGTGATTTCCGCGACGGTGACGTCGCCCAGCACGATCTTCTTGAGGAAGTCGGCCTTCACGCCCGCAGCGCTGGTGGTGCCGGGCAGGGTGTTGTAGATGAAGAATTTGAGCGCTTCGGCGCGATGTTCGCTGCCGGCATCCTGGATCAGGGTGATGAGTTCGGCGACGAGGGCGCCATCGTCGATCGGCTTGGGTGCGAGCCCCTGGACTTTCCTGCTGTCGATTTCGGCCAGATAATCCAGGTAGATGCTCATTATAAATCCAATGCCATAAAGTGTATGAATCCGGGCGTGGCACCACCGGACGGCTTTATGGACCGACCTGGGGCGGTGACGGGTCGCGCGTAGGCCAAGATCGCCCGGCTTGCAAGCTGCCCGATAGGCCCAGATGCACCGATCCGGATCGCCCCGGCGCTCGCTGCGCGGGGAGCGGCGGCGATCCGTAGCGGCGGACGAGTGTCGAAGCGGATATTGGGTGCCACCATGATGTCTGCAACCCTTCTTATGTTGCCCAGGCGGCTCCAACATGTCCCGCAAAGAAGAGGCCTGCGCTCCGCCGGTGTCGCGATTGTGAGAAATTGTTGCGCAGGCGGCTGGGCATATCATCATTGATTGACCGCTACCTTCTTCCTCCACATCAGCCCGTGAAATTCTAATGCGACTAAGTCGCACTATTATTTCAATGGGGGTCTGAAATGCCATTTCCTGCAATCTTGTCGACGCGTGCCCATCTGCTGGGGGGCGCTGCCCTGATCGGTGCGCTCGCACTGCCCGTCGCCGCCCAGGCGCAGGCGCCCGATGCCGATGCCGATGCGCAGTCGAGTGCGATCGTCGTCACCGCGGCCGGCTATGAACAGAATATCATCGAGGCGCCGGCCAGCATCACCGTGCTGGGCCGCGAGGAATTGCAGGAAAAGCGGTTCGGCAGCCTGGCCGAAGCACTGCAGGACGTGCAGGGCGTCGATGTTGGCGGCGAAGCGGGCAAGACCGGCGGCCTCAACATCTCGATCCGCGGCATGCCCAGCGACTATACGCTGGTGCTGATCGACGGCCGACGCCAGAATGCGCCCGGCGGCGTCACGCCCAACGGCTTTGGCGAAACCTCCACCAGCTTCCTGCCGCCCTTCTCCGCGATCGACCGGATCGAGGTGGTGCGTGGCCCGATGTCCACGCTCTATGGCTCGGACGCGATGGGCGGCGTGGTCAACATCATCACGCGCAAGGTCGGCGATCGCTGGGTCGGCACCGCCACCGCCGAAAGCACGATCCAGGGCGATGACCGCTTCGGCAATATCCAGTCGGTCAACGGCTTTGCCCAGGGGCCGATCATCAAGGGGCTGGCCGGCCTGACCCTGCGCGGCAGTGTCTTCCACCGCGCCGGCTCCGATATCGAGATCCCCGGCGATCCGGCGCTGACCTTGGGCCGCAATCCGGTGGAATCGGACATCTATAATTATGGCGGCCGTCTGACGCTGACGCCCCATGCCGATCATGACCTGTGGTTCGAATATGATCGCAACGAACAAAGCTATGACAATAGCCGGGGCCAGCTCGGCACGCTGGGATCGGGCGGCTACGCCCCCGAACAGCGGTTCAACCGCAGCAATTATGTGATCGCGCATAGCTGGCGCATGGGGTTCGGCCAGCTCGACACCACCCTGACCCGCAACGAGACCGAGACGATCGGCCGCCTGATCCCCAATGGCACGCCGGGCGCGGTGCCGGGCGGCCCCCGCACGCTGGAGGCGCGCAACGACATCATCGATTCCCGCTTTGCCGGCAAGGCGGGCGCGCTGGCCTTCACCGTCGGCGGCCAATATTGGAAGGCGCGGATGGTCGAGGGCGTCGCCCCCGAGCCGTTCAAGTTCACCCAGTGGGCGGGCTTTGCCGAAGCGACGCTGACCGTCGTCGACGCCTTCAACATCACTGGTGGCGCCCGCTACGACAATCACTCGACCTTCGGCGACAAATGGTCGCCGCGCGCCTATGCGGTGTGGAACATCAATGATGTGCTGACCCTGAAGGGCGGCGTCAGCCGCGGTTTCAAGACGCCGCGCGTCGAACAGATTGCCGAAGGCATCATCGGCTTTGGCGGGCAGGGGCGCATCCCGCTGCTTGGCACGCCGGGGCTGAAGCCGGAAACCAGCACCAGCTATGAAGCGGGCCTCTATTATGATGGCGACGGCTTCTTCAGCGGCAATGTCACCCTGTTCAACAATGACTTCACCGACAAGATCGCCAGCGGTCCGGGCATCCCCAATTGCCAGTTTTCAGGCAATCCCAATCGCCCCGGCTGTCTGGATGTCGGCCCGTTCCCGACCGTCGACCTGTTCAGCCAGTCGATCAACATCGACAAGGCCCGCACCCGCGGCGTCGAGGTGGCAACCCGTTTCGCGCTGACCTCCGCCCTGTCGCTGACGGCCAACTATACCTATACCGAGACTGAGCAGCTCAGCGGATCGGAAGAGGGGCTGCCGCTGATCGGCATGCCCAAGCATATGCTGAACGGCAATCTGCGCTGGAAGCTGGGCGACAAGGCCAGCGTCTGGGCACGGGCGGAAGTGCGGTCGAGCCGCTATCGCGGCGCCAATGCGCAGCAGACGTCCGTGGGCGACTTCCGCAGCTATGAAGTCTTCCACCTGGGTGGTTCCTACCAGGTCGCACCCGCCTTCCGCCTGTCGGCGACGCTCTATAATATCCTCGACACCGACTATGCGGTCTATGTGCCCTATCAGACTGCGGCCAATGTGACCGCCTGGACCCCGGCCTATTCGATCAACCAGGAAGGGCGCCGCCTCTGGCTCTCGGCCACGGTCGACTTCTGACGGGAGCAGGGCCCCGCCCTGCGCGCCAGGCGCGGGGCGGTGTCATAGTTGCCTTGCAGGGCGGACGTTGCGAACGCACACCCCGCTGGCGGAAAATCACCCAGCGCGGCTGAAATATGTGCGCCGCCTGGGGCATCGCCTTCAGCCCCAGGGGCGTTCGCGATACCATTTGGTGATGACATGCTTGACGCCGCTGCGGACCTTCATGCCGTGGTGGATGCTGGCGGGGTTGAAGCGATCCGGGGTGATGCGGTTGTTCCAGGCGAGCAGCTTGCCGGTTTCGGGTTGCACCGTCTTGCCGATCTTCGTGAAGCGGGTGGCGCCACCGGCGGCCGGTTCGTTGAGATAGACCATCAAGGTCCAGGTGCGGTTACCCGCGACCGCGCAGAATCTGTCATAGTCCGCGCCCTTGGGTTCGAAATAATCGGTGTGCGCCTTGAATTCCTGGCCGATGCCGTAGCGCTGGCCCTGGATCGGTTCGCCATATTGGGTGGCGATGCCGGCGAAGCTGTCGAGCCGGGCGTTGATGGCGGCGACGAACGGGTCGCCATGGTCGAGGTCGCAGGTCTCGCTGGTGCGGAAATAGCCGTCACCATTGGCGTCGGCGATGGTCGAGGGGCGACGGTCCGCATCGATCCGCGCGATAACCTGCGCGCATTCCTCAAGGCTCAGGAAATCACGCTGGATGAAGAGGGTGAGATCCTTGCTGGGCACCCGCTGGACTCGTGCATGGCTGGCGATCCAGGCCGGATCGGCGTCGGGTGCGGCGGGCGGTGACAGGATCGGGTCGGACAAGGTCATGGTCATTTCCGCGAATGACGGCGCTACAGGCCGGTTTCCGTGGCCCTAGCTATCGTTGACCCTGCGAAATGCAAGCATCGTCGCGGCCCCATTGCTACCTGTCATATTATGGTAACATAAACGTCATCTGGCAGTAAGAAGAGTTGCCTAGCAGGCGGGCGAACCAAGGGGGACATTCCGGCTCATGCGTGTGCCGTTCGGCGACAAGTTGCAAGGGTGGCGGCGCTATGCGCGGCCGGTCGACTGGCTGGGGCTGGTCGAGAAGCTGTTGCTGGCCGTGCTGGCATTGCAGCTGGCCCGGCTGGTATGGGTATTGCTGACGCCGGTCGGCGCCTTCGGCCCCTGGGAAGGGCGGCAGGCGCAGGTGCTTTCGGCCAGTGCGCGGCAGGCGCTGTTCGCCAGTTTCGATCCCTTTTTCCGCACCGGCGCGCCGCAGGCGGGCAATGGCGTCGTCACCTCGCTGGCGCTGACGCTCTATGGCGTGCGGCTGAACGAGGGGACGGGGCAGGGATCGGCGATCCTGGCGACGCCCGATGGCATCCAGAACAGCTATGCCGTGGGCGACGAGATCATGCCCGGCGTGGTGCTGAAGGCGGTATTGTTCGACCATGTGACCATCGATCGCGGTGGGGCGGAGGAGCAGGTGTTCCTCGACCAGTCCCAGCCGGCGTCGGCGGCCGGCGGACCGGCTGGTGGGCCGGGCGGCGCGCCCGAGGGGGATATGGCGCCGGGCGAGGGCGCGCCCTCGCCGGTGCCGGGCCGCGATGCGCCGAGCGCCGATGCGGTGAAGCGCGACATCGGCTTTTCCCCGCGCACCCAGAATGGCCGGGTGACCGGGCTGGTGCTGAGCCCCAAGGGGCCGGGCTTTCAAAATGCCGGTTTCCAGGCCGGCGACATCGTGACCCAGATCAACGGCCAGCCGATCGGATCGGCCGGTGACCTGGCATCATTGCAGAACCAGATCGTGCCCGGCGCACGCCTGTCCCTGACCGTGGAGCGCGGCGCCGTCACCGTGCCGATCAACCTGATATTGCAAGGCCAATGACTAGACATATCCTCAAATATTCCGCCGCCCTCGCGCTGGTCCTGGCTGCCCCGGTCCCCGGCCATGCGCAGCAGACGCTGAATGTGCGCGATGCCGATATCCGCGCCTTCATCCAGGATGCCGCGCGCGTCACCGGCCGCACCTTCATCATCGACAACCGGGTGCAGGGAAAGGTGTCGGTCGTGACCGACCGGCCGCTGTCCAAGTCGGAATATTTCGAGATCGTGCTGTCGACGCTGCGCGCCAATGGCCTGGTCGCGGTGCCGGCGCCCGGTGGCGCCTATCGCATCCAGCCGGCGGACGGCGCGGCCGGCCAGCCGAGCGCGGTGGGCCGGGCGGCGACCCGCAACAGCTTCGTCACCGAAGTCTTCCGCCTGCGGTCGGTCGACGCGGCAAGCGTGCTGGAAACGCTGCGCCCGCTGATCAGCAAGGAAGGCACGGTCACCGCCAATCGCGCCGGCAACAGCATCGTCGTCGCCGACTATGCCGACAATGTCGCGCGCATCCGCCAGGTGATTGCGCGGGTCGATCGCGACACCAGCTCGACCCAGATGGTAATGCTGAAAAATGCCGGCGCGCGCGAGATCGCGACATCGCTGCAGGCGCTGGTGCAGAGTGGCGGCGGCGAGAATGGCGCGCCGGCGGCCGCCAGCGTGGTGCCGATCGACAGCAGCAATGCGATCGCCATTCGCGGCGATGTGAACACCGTCACGCGCCTCGCCAATATGGCGCGCGAGCTGGACCGGCAGGCGGCGAGCGGCACGGAAATCCGCGTCTACTGGCTGGAACATGCCGATGCGGAGAAGCTGTTGCCGGTGTTGCAGCAGTTGATCGGCCAGTCGAGCAGCTCGCCCGTCACCTCCTCGGTCCCGGCGGCCGGTGCCAGCGGCGGCGCTGGCGGCGGCGCGGCTCCGGCCAGCGCAGCGGCGGCACCGGTCGCGGCGGCCTCCAGCGGATCGAGCGGCAGCGGCATTTCGACCCGCGGCCCGGCGATCGTTACCCGCTATGAAGGCGCCAATGCGATCATCGTTGCCGCCAACAGCGACGTGCAGCGCATGCTGGGCGAGACCATCCGCCAGATCGATACCCGCCGCGAGCAGGTGCTGGTGGAGGCGATCATCGTCGAGATCAGCGATGCGGCGGCCAAGAAGCTGGGCGTGCAGTTCCTGCTGGGCAGCACATCGACCGGCTTTGCCGCGACCAATTACAGCAATGCGTCGCCCAGCCTGATCACCATTGCCGGTGCCTATGGCGCGACCAAGCTGGGCACCACCAAGACGACGGTGGTGGCGGCCGACGGGACGACCACGACGACCGAGACGCAGACCAACAGCGATCTGGCCAGCAGCCTGACCCAGGCGGCGGTCGACAGCCTGGCCAGCGCGACCGGCATCGTCGGCGGCCTGGGCACGCAGATCGGCAAGAACGGCATTTTCGGCGCGATCATCAATGCAGTGAAGTCGGATACCGAGAGCAACCTGCTGTCGACGCCGTCGGTGATGACGCTGGACAATCAGAAGGCGTCGATCCTGGTCGGCCAGCAGGTGCCGGTGACCACCGGCGAGGCGCTGAGCCAGAATTTCGACAACCAGTTCCGCACCGTCCAGCGCCAGGATGTCGGCATCAAGCTGGAGGTGAAGCCGCAGATCAACACCGGCGGCGCGATCAAGCTGTTCCTGAAGCAGGAAGTGTCGAGCGTGGCGGGGCCAGTCAGCAATTCGAGCAGCGACCTGATCATCAACAAGCGCGAGATCGAGACCACGGTCACGGTCGATGACGGCGAAATCCTGGCGCTGGGCGGCCTGCTGGACGATAATGAGCGCAAGACGATCGAGCGCATCCCGCTGCTGTCCGACATTCCGGGCATTGGCGAGCTGTTCAAGTCGCGCAGCAAGAGCCGGACCAAGACCAACCTCATGGTCTTCATCCGCCCGACCATCCTGCGCACCAAGGAAGATGCGCAGCGCCTGACCCAGCAGCGCTATGGCTATGTGCGCGGCATGCAGTTGCAGCGCAGCCCCGACAGCGAGCCGACCATCGACGAGCTGGTGCGCGACTATATGGGCGCGCAGCCGCCGATCGCGCCACAGCCCGGCGACATGCTGGTCGAGCCGCAGGCCGGTGCCGCCGCGCCGGCGACATCGCCGGCACCGGGACAGGTCCAGGTCATCGAACCCACGGTGCGGCAGTCGAGCGGCGTCGTCCGCCCGGTCGATCTGCCGCCAAGCGGAGAGCAGAAGTGAGCGAACAGGAGCATGTGACGGTAATGCCGTCAGTTCTTCCGCCACGACCGGTCGACATCCCCTATGGCTTTGCCCGCAAGCATGGCGTGGTGATGTTGCCGCAGGATGGCGAACGACTGTCGATCGCGGTGCGCGAGGGCAGCGATCCACGCGTGCTGTTGGAGGTGCGCCGTCATCTCGCCCGCAGCTTCGACGTGCGCTTTGTCGAGGCGCCGCAGTTCGACCGGCATCTGTCCGATCATTATGCGATGGAGGGCAGCGCCGCCGCCATGGCCGGGTCGATCGACGTCGGCGCGGATGAGCTGGACATATTGGCCGCCGACATTCCGACCGCCGACGATCTGCTCGACAGCGCAGACGACGCGCCGGCGATCCGCCTGATCAATGGCATCATTGCCGAGGCCGCACGCCAGGGCGTGTCGGACATTCATATCGAACCCTATGAGACGGGGCTGATCGTGCGGATGCGCGTGGATGGCGTACTGCGCGAGACGCTGCGCATGCCGCCGCATGTCGCGCCGGTAGTGGTCAGCCGCATCAAGGTGATGGCGCGGCTCGACATTGCCGAACGGCGCGTGCCGCAGGATGGCCGCATCGGCCTGACCCTGGGCGGCAAGCTGCTCGACGTGCGCGTATCGACCCTGCCGAGCCGGGCGGGCGAACGGGTGGTGCTGCGTATCCTGGACAAGGAAAATGCCGGCATCACGCTCGACCTGCTGGGCATGACCGGGGCACCCGACCGCATCTTCCGCGAGGGGCTGAGCGAGCCCAACGGCATCATCCTGGTCACCGGCCCGACCGGTTCGGGCAAGACGACGACGCTCTATGCCGGCCTGCGCAACCTGAACGATGGCAGCCGCAACATTCTGACGGTCGAAGACCCGGTCGAATATGCGATGGAGGGCGTCGGCCAGACCCAGGTCAATGCCAAGGTCGGCCTGACCTTCGCCGCCGGGCTGCGCGCGATCCTGCGCCAGGACCCCGATGTCGTCATGGTCGGCGAAATCCGCGACCGCGAGACGGCCGAGATTGCGGTGCAGGCGTCGCTGACCGGCCATCTCGTGCTGTCGACCGTCCATACCAATGACGCGGTCGGCGCGATCACCCGTATGCGCGACATGCGCGTCGAACCCTTCCTGCTTGCCTCCACGCTGCGCGCCGTCGTCGCCCAGCGTCTGGTGCGGCGGCTGTGCCAGCATTGCCGCGAGCCGGTACAGGCCGACAAGTCGGCGAGCGCCCTGCTGGGCTTTGACCCCGGCACGATCATCTACCGGGCGCGTGGCTGCGACGAATGCAACGGCACCGGTTACAAGGGCCGGATCGGCGTGTTCGAGGCGATCCGCGTCGACGACACGATCCGCCGCCTGATCAACGATGGCGGCGACGAATCGCTGATCGCCCGCCATGCCTTCCTCAATGCGCCGAACCTGGGATCGGCCGCGCGTGCGCTGGTGCGCGACGGCCAGACCACGGCCGAGGAAGCGATCCGCGTGTCGCGCCGCGACGCGACCGAGGTGGAAACCATTGCCGATGGCTGATTTCGACTATGTCGCGATCGACCCGGCGGGCAAGGAGCGCAAGGGCAGCGTCAAGGCGGACAGCCTGGACGAGGCGCGGGTCAAGCTGGATGCGCGCAAGCTGTTCGTCGTCCGGCTGGAGCCGGGCGCGGTGTCGGTCGCGCGCAAGCGGGCCGGCCTGTCGCTGCGCGCGCCCAAGCTGTCGGCCAAGGACCTGACGCTCTTTACCCGGCAATTGTCGACCCTGATCCAGGTGAGCCCGCTGGAGGAATCGCTGCGCACGATCAGCCGGCAGAGCGAGCAGGATCATGTCCGCGCGATCGTGGGCAAGGTCCATTCGGGTGTGCTGGAGGGACGGCGGCTGGCCGATGCGCTGGGCGCGGAGCCGAAAAGCTTTCCCGCCCTCTATCGCGCGATGGTGTCGGCCGGCGAAAGCTCGGGCAGTCTGCCCACCATCATGGAGCGGCTGTCCGAACTGATGGAGCGGCAGGCGGTGATGCGCTCCAAGGTGCTGACCGCGATCGCCTATCCTTCGGTGCTGGCGACCTTCGCCGTGTTCGTGGTCGCGGCGTTGATGATCTTCGTCGTGCCCAAGGTGGTCGAGCAGTTCGACACGGTGGGCCAGCAATTGCCGCTGCTCACGCGGATGGTGATGGGCATTTCCGCCTTTCTGGCGGGCTATTGGTGGTTGTTGCTGATCCTGATCGGGCTTGGCGCCTTCGGCTTCTGGCGCGCGCTCAAGATCGACAGTTTCCGTTATCGCTTCGATGCGATGCTGCTGGGGCTGCCGGTGCTGGGCCGGTTGATCCGCGACCTGCACGCCGCGCGGATGGCGCGCACGCTCTCGACGATGGTGGCGAGCCGGCTGCCGCTGATGGAGGGGCTGTCGCTGACCGCCAACACGGTGCATAATCGGGTGCTGCGCAAGGCGTCGGACGAGATTGTCGAGGCGATCCGGGGCGGTGGCAGCCTGTCGGCGGCGTTGAAGCGGGCAGGGGTGTTTCCCCCGCTGCTGGTCTATCTGGCGGCGAGCGGCGAGAGTGCTGGGCGGCTCGACACGATGCTGGAGCGCGCGGCCGATTATCTGGAGCGCGAGTTCGACGCCTTCACCTCGGCCGCGCTCGCCATGCTGGAGCCGATCATCATCATATTGATGGGCGGCATCGTCGCCGTCATCATCCTGTCCATCCTGCTGCCGATCCTGCAGCTGCAAAGCCTGACCGGGGCTTGAAGGAGTAGAATATGCGAAAGATCCTCTCCCACTCTCATGCGCGTTACGACAAGCAAGTGGGGCGTTCCGCCGAACACGGCTTCACGTCTTCGAGGCGTTCCGCCGAACACGGCTTCACGCTGGTCGAGCTGATGGTCGTGATCGTCATCATCGGCCTGCTGGCGACGATCGTGGCGATCAACGTGATCCCCGCGACCGATACCGCCCGTGTCGAAAAGGCCAAAGCCGACATTTCGACCATCGAACAGGCGCTGGAGCAATATCGCCTCGACAACCTGACCTATCCCGCCGCGTCGGACGGGCTGCAGGCGCTGCTCAATCCGCCCGCGTCGCTGGCACAGCCGCAGCGCTACCGCCGGGGCGGCTATATCAAGAAGCTGCCGCAGGATCCGTGGGGCCGCGCCTATATCTACACCGTGCCGGGCAAGAAGGGCGCGTTCGACATCAGCTCGCTGGGCGCCGATGGCCAGCCGGGCGGCGAGAATGAGAATGCGGACATCTATTCCAGCGAAATGTGATGCCGCACGCGGCGTGGGGCGAGGTGCCTCGCTCCGCTCGGCAGGGGGCTTCGACAGGCTCAGCCCGAACGGTGGTGGGGCATCGGTCCCGCCACGCAACGGCTTCACCCTCATAGAACTGATGGTCGTGCTGACGATCATCGGCTTCATTTCGGCTGCCGTGGTGATCGCCATTCCCGATCCGCGCGGCCGGATCGTTGACGATGCCGACCGCTTTGCCGCGCGCGTTGCCGCCGCGCGCGACGAAGCGGTCGTTACCGCGCGCCCGATGGGCGTGTGGGTCTCCGCCTCGGGCTATGGGTTTCAGCGCCGTGAGGGCGGCCAATGGGTGCCGATGGACGAAAAACCCTTCGTCAGCGCCAACTGGAAGACCGGCACGCGGGCGCTGGTTGGCCAGGACGGCCGCCAGCAGATCGCCTTCGACGGCACCGGCCTGCCCACCGATCCGCTGACCATCACCCTGGCGCGCGAGGCGGAGCGGGTGCAGGTGAGCGTCGACATGGCCGGAAAGGTCGTGGTCGGTGGCTGATCGGCGCAATGAAAAGGGCGTCGCGCCTTTGTCGCGTTCCGCCGAACACGGCTTCACGTCTTCTATGCGTTCCGCCCAACAGGGCTTCACGCTGCTTGAAATGCTGGTCGCGCTGGCGGTGTTCAGCCTGGCGGCTTTGGCGCTGGTGCGGTTGCAGGGGGTGACGCTGCGCACCGCCGCGGACCTCGACAGCAAGGCGCTGGGCCAGATCGTCGCCCGCAACCTGATGGTCGAGGTGCAGAGCGATGTCGCCCCGCCCTCGGTGGGCGAGGAGGATGGCGAGGTCGAGAATGGCGGCCGCCGCTGGCACTGGACCCGCACCGTCAAGGCGACCGAGGACAAGCGCCTGTTGCAGGTCGATCTGGTGGTCGATGGCCAGCCGGGCGCATCGCCGGTGGTGCTCAGCTTCCTGCGGGAGGTGGAGTGATGAGGCCGGAGAAGCCGGAAGGCGGACGGGGTGAACAAGGCTTCACGTCTTTGAGGCGTTCCGCCGAACAGGGCTTCACGCTGATTGAGCTGCTCGTCGCGCTGATGATCTTTGCGATGCTGGCGGCGGCGGGCGTGCTGCTGCTCGGCAACAGCGTGTCGGCGCAGGCGCAGGTCAAGGCGCGTCTGGACGACATGGCGGCGATCCAGCGGGCCGCGGGGGCGTTGTCGGCCGATCTTGGTCAGGCGGTGCCGCGCATCAGCCGCACCGAGGCGGGGACGCTGGCCCCGGCCTTCTGGGCGCATCGCGATGGCGAGGAACAGCCGGTGATGCAGTTCGTGCGCGGCGGATGGGATAATCTGGGCGACCTGCCCCGGCCATCGTTGCAGAAGGTGGAATATTGGGTGCGGCAGGGCCGGCTGGAACGGCGCGGCTATGCCCAGATCGACGGGGCGGCGGGCGACGAGCCGGCGGCGCTGCTCGACCATGTCGAGGAGGTGACGCTGCGCTTCCGCGACGTAGAGGGCAAGTGGCGCGAGGACTGGACGCCGGGCCAGCCCGACCTGATGCCGCGCGCGGTGGAGATGGTGGTCAAGCGCACTGGCGAGCCACCGGTCATGTTGCGTTTCCTGGTGGCGCCCGGTCCCAAGGAAGCCCCGCTTGACGATCAGGAGGCGGCCAATGCGGCGGCCTGATCCCAACCGTCCTGAGGAGCGCGGCGCCGCGCTGCTGACCGTCTTGCTGCTGGTCGCGGTGATGGCGGTGGTGGCGGCCACGGCGCTGGAGCGGGTGGCGCTGGCGACGCGGATGACGGGCAATGGCGGCGCGGTCGATCAGGGGCGGGCCTTCGCCGATGCCGGCATGGTGATCGTGCGCCTCAAGATCGGCGATCTGGTCGCGGCCAGCCCCGGCAAGACGACCTTGGCGGGCAACTGGATGGGGACGCCGCAGGCGATCCCGGTGCCCGGCGGCATGGCGACGGCGCGGGTGACCGACGGCAGCAACTGCTTCAACCTCAACAGCGTGGTCGCCGGCAATAATGAGAACAGCCTGAAGGTGCGGCCGGTGGCGGTTTCGCAGTTTCAGGCGCTGTTGCAGGCGCTGGGCGTCGATGTGCGCCAGGCGCAGGTCGCCGCCGCCTCGCTCGCCGACTGGATCGATACCGACAGCGTGCCCCAGCCGGGCGGCGCCGAGGACGAGACCTATGCCCGCGCGGCGCGGCCCTATCGCACCGCCAACCGCTTCATGGTCGACGCCAGCGAGCTGCGGGCGGTGAACGGCATCACACCGGCGGTCTATGATCTGGTCCGGCCCTGGGTCTGCGCGCTGCCGGTGTCGGACATGTCGCCGATAAATATCAACACCTTGCTGCCCGATCAGGCGCCGCTGTTCGCGATGCTGCTGCCGGGGCAGCTGAGCGTGGCGCAGGCACGGCAATTGCTGGCGCAACGGCCGGCGGAAGGCTACGGCAGCATACCGCAATTCTGGCAGGCACCCTCTCTGGTCGGGCTCAGTCCGCTCACCGAGGTGGCCGAGCAGGTCAAGTTGACGACGGGATTTTTCAGAGTGGACGTGTCGGTGAATGTAGGGGGAACGCAAGTGGTGGAGCGCGGGCTGATCGATGCCCGGCAACCGCCGATCCGGCTGGTGCGGCGCGATTGGGGGACGGGCGCATGAGTTCGGCCGATGCCTTGATCATTGCCCTGCCCGAGGGGGCGGAGGACGCGCCGACATGGATGCGGGTGGTGGATGGTGCGATCGTCCAGACCGGCGCCGGTGCCAACTGGCTGGCCGGCTGTGGCCTTGCCACGCTGCCCGACAAGGCGCGGGTGATGCTGGTGCCGCCGGCCGCGCTGGTGGCGCTGCACTGGGTGTCGCATCCCGACCTGCCAGCGCGGCAGGGGCGGGCGGCGGCGCGGCTGGGCGCGCTGGCCGGCGCCATCCTGCCGTCCGACCAGCTGTTTGCCGCCGCGGACGAGAATGACGATCCCGCCCGCCCGCACATCGTGGCGGTCGCGGCGCGCAGTGACATGCAGCATTGGCTGCTCTGGGCGCAGCATCATGGGCTGGACCCCGACATCATCGTGCCGGCGGCGCTGCTGCTGCCGGAAAATGAAGTTGGTTTCGTATCGGGAATGATTGGCGGGGCGCTGGTGTTGCGCGGCGCGGACATGGCGCTGACCGGCGACATGGCGCTGCCCGAACTGATTGGCGACGCGCCGGTGCGGGAGGTTGGGGCGGACGAGATCGAAGCGCGGCTCGTTGCCGCACTCGATGCGCCGCCGATCGACCTGCGCCAGGGCGATTTCGCCAAGCGGGTGCGGCGCCAGATCGACACGCGGGCGCTGGGCCGGGTCGCGATCTGGTGCGGCCTGATCCTGCTGGCCAGCCTGCTCATCAGCCTTGTGACCCTGGTGCGGCAGAATGTCGCCGCCAGCCAGGTCGATGGCGAAAGCCTGGTGCTGGCGCGGCAGGTGCTGCCCGAGGCGAACGACGTGATGCAGGTCGAGGCGGAGATGGACCGGCAACTCGCCGCGCGCGGAGCCGGCGCCTATGCCTTCACCGCGCCGGTCGCCGGCCTGATGAGCGCGATGCAGGATGCGCCGGGCGTGTCGCTGACGGCGCTGTCGCGCGATCCCGACGGCATGGTGCGCGCGACCCTGGCCGCCGCCAAGGCGGATGACATCAACATCGTGCTGCTGGCGTTGCAGGCGGCCGGTTACACGATCACGGCGACCCCGTCCCAGGATCCGGGCGGGCGCACGCTGGCAGATATTACGGTGCGGTCATGATGGACAGGATGAAAGCCTATTGGATCGAGCGGTCGCCGCGCGAGCAATGGATGCTGGGCGTGATGTTCGCGCTGCTGGCGGTGGTGATATTGTGGCTGGGCGTGGCCCGGCCGCTGACCCATGCGCAGGTTTCCGCCCGCGATGCTTTGCGCGAAGCGACCGATCGCAACGCGGCGATCCGCGCCAAGGTGAAGCTGCTCAAGCATCTGCCGCGGGCGCCGATGCCGAGTGGCCCGGCTATCCCGATCGAGCAGTTTGTCGGCCAAAGCGCGGGCGAGGCCGGGCTGACGCTGGAACGGGCGCAGCCGCAGGGCAATGACCGGATGGAGATCGCCATCGCCTCGGTCCGTCCGGTGGCGATGATGAGCTGGATCGCGGGGCTGGAGGCGCAGGGGCTTCGGGTCGAGACGATGAGCGCGCGGCCCTCGCCGACGGCGGGCAGCGTGTCGGTGCAGGCGGTGCTGGTGCGCGGAGGTGGCCAATGAAGGGGCTGATCCTGTCGCGCCGGATGCGCATCATCCTGATCGCACTGTTCGTCTTGGGCCTCATCCTCTTCATTCCGATGCGCGTGGCGCTGGGGCTGGCGCAGCTCGACCGGCTGGGCCTGGCCGCGCGCGAGATACGCGGCAGCGTGTGGAGCGGGCGGATCGACCAACTGATGCTGGGTGAAATGCCGATGGGGTCGGTGCGCGCCGGCCTGTCGCCGCTATCGCTGCTGGTCGGCCGGGCGCGGTTCGACATCGCCCGCCATCGCGGCCAGCCCGACGACATCCAGGGGGCGCTGACCGTCGGGCTCGACCGGATCGGCATCGATGACGTGACCGGCTCGGTGCCGCTGGGCCGCACATTCGCGCCGCTGCCGGTCAGCGGGCTGGTGATGGAGGATGTCAGCGGCTATTATCGCGGCGATGTCTGCGGCCATGCCGAAGGTCGGGTGCGGGCGCGGATGGCGACGCAGATTGCCGGGCTGAACCTGTCGCAGGGGCTGTCGGGCACGGTCGCCTGCGATGGTGACGCATTGCTGCTGCCGCTCGTCAGCCAGTCGGGGATGGAAAAGATCAACCTGCGCATCTGGCGGTCGGGCCGCTATACCGCCGAAATGCGGGTGGAAACCGCTGACCCGGCGCTGGCCGGGACACTGGGCCAGACGGGCTTCGCCACGGTCGGCAACGCCTATGTGCTGAAGGTCGAAGGGACGTTGTGATCCATCCCTGGGCGGCCCTGGTCGGCGCGGTCGCGGGTGCGATCGCGGGCAGCTTCCTTGCCACCCTGATCCTGCGCTGGCCGCAGGGGCGGGGCGTGATGCGCGGCCGGTCGGCCTGCGACGGCTGTGGCCGGCTACTGGGGCCGATCGATCTGGTGCCGATGCTGAGCGCGCTGGTGCAGCGCGGCCGATGCCGGACCTGCGGCGCGGCGATCGATCCGCTCCATGGTCGGGTGGAGGCGGGCTGCGCCATCATCGGCGCGCTGGCGCTGGGTTTCGTGCCGGATCTGGGCGGGATCGGCTGGGCGCTGCTCGGCTGGCTGCTGCTGACCCTGGCGCTACTGGACTGGCGCCATTTCTGGCTGCCCGATGCGCTGACCCTGCCCCTGGCCTTCTTCGGCTTCACGCTGGGGCTGTGGACCACCGATGTTGCGTTGATCGATCGGGTGATCGGCGCGGCGGCGGGCTATCTGGGGCTGCTGGCGATCGCGCTCGGCTATCGCGCGCTGCGCGGGCGCGAGGGGCTGGGGCTGGGCGACGCCAAGCTGCTCGGCGCGATCGGCGCCTGGCTGGGCTGGCAGGCGCTGCCCTTCATCCTGCTGATCGCCGCCTCGCTGGGTCTGGCGGGGGCGCTGGTCGCGCTGGCGCTGGGCCAGGCCGTACAGGGGCAGAGCCGGGTGCCATTGGGGACTTTGCTGGCGATCGCGACGCTGCCAGGCTGGATCGTGCGAGGGCTGATCTAGCGGGGCCGTGAGGGCAAATTTGGGTGGGCAGGAAGCGACCAGAAGTGGACATTCCTCCCCGGAACGGGGAGGTGGCAGCGCGAAGCGCTGACGGAGGGGCAGGTGCCTCTTGGCGCTGCGCTATCTGGCCTGTGCCCCTCCACCACTCGCTACGCGAGCGGTCCCCCTCCCCGTGCCGGGGAGGAATGTCTTGCTCCCACCCATTTTAGCCATTTTGACGGACACCCGATTTTCCCCTGCGGTCTACTCCCCCAACTGCCTGGCCACCAACGGTGCGACCTTGGCGGTGATGCGCTGGACGCCTTGGGGATTGGGGTGGATGCCGTCGGGCAGCAGCAGGCTGCGCTGGCCGATCACGCCGTCGAGGAAGAAGGGGTAGAGCGGCACGCCATGCTTCTTCGCCAGGTCCGGGTAGATCGGGTTGAAGGCGGCGGCATAGTCCGGTCCCATATTGGGCGAAGCCATCATGCCGGTCAGCATCGCGGGAATGCCGCGCTTGGCAAGTTCGGTCAGGATGGCGTCGATATTGGTCCGGGTCGCCTGCGGGCTGAGGCCGCGCAGCATGTCGTTGCCGCCCAGGCCCACGAGGACCAGGTCGGGCTTGCGCGGCAGGCCGTCGAGACCGAAGGCGAGGCGGGCGAGGCCGTCGGCGCTGGTGTCGCCCGACACGCCGGCATTGACGACATGGGCCTTGATCCCCTGTTTTGACAGGGCTTGTTCAAGTATGGGTGCAAAGCCCTGATCCTGCTGAAGATTATAGCCGGCATAGAGGCTGTCGCCGAACACGACGACCAACTTGCCATCGGCGATTGGCTGTGTCGCCTTCGCTGTCATGTTCGCGGCGCCATTGTCAGCGGCGGGAAGCGCTTCTTCCTTCGTTGGGGAACAGGCGGCGAGCAGTTGGACAAGCAGCAGCGAGAACCCATATAGCCGGAAACCGTTCGCCAAGGAGCCTTCCTTCTTCATGCATGCGACCATCGATGCCCCCCATATCGCGATCCAGGCGCGCAATGTCACCCTCTCGCTCGGCAACACGCAGATATTGAAGGGGATCGACCTGGATATTCGTCGCGGCGAGAGTCTGGCGATATTGGGCGCGTCGGGATCGGGCAAATCGTCACTGATGGCGATCCTGTCGGGGCTGGAGCAGGCGAGCGGCGGCACGGTCAGCGTGGCCGGCGTCAATTATCGCTCGCTCGACGAGGATGGGCTAGCGCGGGCGCGGCGCGGTCGGATCGGCATCATCCTGCAATCCTTCCATCTGTTGCCGACGATGACGGCACTGGAAAATGTCGCCGTGCCGCTGGAACTGGCGGGGCTGGCCGATCCGTTCGAGCGGGCGGCGCAGGAATTGAAGGCGGTGGGTCTGGGCCATCGCCTATCCCATTATCCCGCCCAGCTGTCGGGCGGCGAGCAGCAACGCGTGGCGATTGCACGGGCCATGGCGCCCGATCCGGCGATATTGTTCGCCGACGAACCCACCGGCAATCTGGACCAGGCGACCGGCACGGCGATCATCGACCTGCTGTTCGCCCGGCAACAGGCGAGCGGCGCAACACTGCTGATCATCACCCATGATCCGGCGCTGGCGGCGCGGTGCGACCGGACCGTCGAGATGCGCGACGGCCAGTTGAGCGGCGAGGTCACCGCGTGACGACATTGGGGTGGGGGGCAAGCTGGCGGATCGCGCGGCGCGACCTGCATGCCGGGTTCCGCGGCTTGCGGCTGCTGTTCGTCTGCCTGTTCCTGGGCGTGATGACGCTGGCGGCGATCGGCAGCCTGACCAGCGCGATCACCGCCGAGATTTCGGCGCGGGGGCAGATGATCCTGGGCGGCGATGTCGAGATCGCCATGACCCAGCGGGTGATGGACGCGCGCGACCAGCAGGCGATCGCGCGGCTGGGCCGGATGAGCGAAACGGTGCGGCTGCGCGCCATGGTCCACAAGGGCGGCGCGCGCGCGGCGCCGCCGCTGCTGACCGAGTTGAAAGGCGTGGACGATGCCTATCCGCTCTATGGCAGGCTGGCGTTGCAGCATGGCCGCTATGCGCCGCTGGCCGCCGACCACATCCTGATCAGCCTGGCCCTGGCGGAGCGGATGGCGATCGGCGTCGGTGACGCGCTGCGCTATGGCACGGCTGATTTCACTGTCGCTGCGATCATCGCCGACGAACCGGACCGGGTGGGCGAGGGCTTTACCCTGGGGCCGGTGGCGATCGTGTCGATGGACGGGCTGGACCGCACCGGACTGATCCAGCCGGGCAGTCTCTACCGCGCCAAATATCGGCTGCGCCTGCCCGCCGGGGCGGATGCGCAGGCGCTGCGCGAGCGGCTGGAGAAGCGCTATGTCGAGCAGGGCTGGGAATTTAAGGACCGTGAACGGGCGGCGCCGGGCACCAACCGCTTCATCGAGAATATGGGCCAGTTCCTGTCGCTGATCGGCCTCGCCGCGCTGGTGATTGCCGGGATCGGCGTCAGCAATGGCGTCGCGTCCTATCTGGCGATCAAGCGTGGCGCGCTCGCGACCTTCAAGGTGCTGGGGGCGACATCGGCCGATATCCAGCGCATCTATCTGTTGCAGATCGGGGTGGTTGCGGGGCTGGCCATATTGGCCGGGCTGGTGGCGGGTGCGCTGTCGCCGCCCTTGCTGGTCTGGGCTGCGGGCGACATGCTGCCGGTGGCGCCGGGCTTCCATCTCTATCCGCTGCCGCTGGTGACGAGCGCGGCCTATGGCCTGCTGATCGCGCTAATCTTCACCCTGCCGCCGCTCGCCCGTGCTCGGACCGAGCCGGTGGCGGCGATCCTGCGTACCCTGGTCGACGGGCGGCGACGGATCGACCGGCACACGCTGGCGCTTGTCGGCGGGGCGATCGCGCTGCTGGTGGCGGTCGTGCTGCTGACGGCGCGCACGCCGATGTTCGCTGCGGCCATACTGGGCGCCATTACGGCGACCCTGTTGCTGCTGCTGGCGATGGGGCAGGGGATAAAGTGGCTGGCGCGGCGCATGCCGCATGCGCGGCGGCCGCTGCTGCGGCTGGCGCTCGCCAACCTCCATCGGCCCGGCGCGCAGACGGCGGCGTTGACGGTGGCACTGGGGCTGGCGCTGACCCTGTTCGTCACGCTGGCGGCGATCCAGACCAGCATCCAGGCGGAGATCGGCCGGACCGTGCCGAAACAGGCGCCCAACCTGTTCATACTCGACATGCCGGCCGGGGCGGAGGCGCAGTTTCGCGCTTTGATGGCCAAGCGCGTGCCGGCGGCGAAGCTGAACGTCGTGCCGATCCTGCGTGGCACGGTGACCGGCTATTCGGGCAAGCGCGTCGCTGACCTGAAGGAGAAACCGGAAGGGGCGTGGATCCTGCGCGGCGAGCGCGGCGTCACCTATAGCGCGACCCTGCCGGAGGGGAGCGAGATCGTGGAGGGACGCTGGTGGTCGCGCGATTATGTCGGGCCGCCATTGGTGTCGCTCGATGCCGACCAAGCCAGGGCGCTGGACATCTGGGTCGGCGATCGCATCACCGTGTCGATCCTGGGCCGCGAGATCGAGGCGCGGGTCGCGTCGCTGCGCAAGATCAACTGGGACACGATGGGCTTCAACTATGTGATGGTCTTTTCGCCCAGCACGCTGGCGTCGGCGCCGCACAGCCTGACCGCGACGATCAGCCTGCCCGACAAGCGCCAGGAGCAGGCGGTGACGAGCGCGCTGCTGGCGACCTTCCCCGGCGCGTCGGTGATCGAGGTGGGGCAGGTGATCGGCCAGGTGTCTGGCTTGCTGGACCAGATGTCGAGTGCGATCCTGGCGGCGGCATCGGTGACGGTGCTGGCGGGGGTCGCGGTGCTGATCGGGGCGATCGCGGCCGGGCGGCAGAGCCGCAGCTATGACAGTGTCGTGCTGAAACTGCTGGGGGCGACGCGTGGCCAGATATTGGGCGCGCAGGCGCTGGAATATGGCGTGCTGGCCGGGTTGCTGGCGCTGGTCGCGCTGCTGCTGGGCGGGGCGGCCGCCTGGTATGTTGTGGTGCAGCTCTTCAGCTTTGGCTGGGCGCCGGACTGGGGCGTGGTGCTGGCGACGCTGGCGGGCGGGGCGGTGCTGACCCTGGGGATTGGCCTTGCCGGATCGATCCCGCTGATGTCGGTGCGGCCCGCGCGCGCGCTGCGGCAACTATAGAGGGGATGCCCAGGCTATTGCTTGGGCATCTTCATGTAGAGCGGCAGACTGAGGCTCAGGAAGAAGGCCTCGCCCTTCAGCCGGTTGGTGGCGTCGAGTTCCTTGAAGGCGCGCAGGCGGAAGGTCGCGGGCGAGCGGCCCATGGTGACATTGAGCGCGGCCGTGCCGCCGACGCCGACCACCTCGCCCCGGAAGGCGCCGAGCAGGGCGCCACTGCTCTTGTCATCGCTGATCTGCTTCAGCCAATAGCCCTGGGCACCGATGGAGAATTTCTTCGACAGCGCCTTTTCCACCGATCCTTCGAGGTGGAACTCGTTGCCGCTGTCATATTCCGTATAGTCATTCTTGCCGTTGAAGGTGACGCCGGCCTTGCCGGTCAAATCCCAGCCGCTCTCATCATCATGCAGGCTGAGCGCGAGCGAGGTGTCGACCGCCCAGCGATGCAGCGCCAGATTGGCCAGCTGGTCCTCGCGATAATGGCCGACCGGGATGTTGACCATGGAACTGGCCTGGATGTGGAGCTTGCCCGCCTTCCAGCCGAGCATGGTGTTGAACACAGGATCGCCGACGACGAGCGCGGAATCATGGACGTTGAGGCTGCGCAGATTGCCGAACGGGCCGGTGACGACGGCATTGGCATCGATCATCGGCGCGCCGACCGGCACGGTCACGCCCATCGACAGGGTGCCGCCCAGGAAATTGGTGGAGGGTACGACCAGCGTCGTCAGGAAATCGGCGACGATCGTTGCATCGAGGCCGGCGACGACATTGCCACCGACGACGAATTCCTTGCTGGCGCTCGCGCTGCCATTGTAGATGTAGATGGTGTCGTCGAAATAGACACCCTCCAGCGGCGGCATCACGGCGGTCGCGGGGCCGCCGGTGCCGGGAACATAGAGGCTGGCGGCGCCCTCGACGGCCTTCGCCGGGGTGCTGATCGCACCGGCCAGCGGCAGGATAGCGCCCAGCAGGCAGGTCTTCACATTGCGCATCATCTGTCCCCATTTTCCCTGAAGGCCATGAAGCCCGGTGCCATCATCCATCGGCGCGGCGGGTGGGGCCATCGGGATAATCCCCGACCCGGTTGGGGGACGCTCGCATCGCAGAAAACCCTGTGATCGATGCTAAGATCAGGAAAATGCACGATAACCATGCTTTCCTCTCGCCAAGCAAAGCGGGACATGGCAGATTTTCCGCTGCCAGGCCCTGTGCTTGCCACGACGGAAAGGCCGATATTGGCGGCTTTGCGCGCTGTCGGGGCAATATCGGCCGATGCGGGGGAAAACCCCCATTGTTTCAGGCGGGCGGGCCGCAAAGATAGGCAGGCTCATCATGGGCGCCATCGGGAGTGGACAGGGGTAAGGGATGAGCAAGCCATTGACGCGGATATTGATTGCCGACGATCATCAGGCCTTGCGCCAGGGGGTTCGGACGTTCCTCGAAACCCAAGATCGCTGGCAGATCGTCGCCGAGGCATCGGACGGGCATGACGCGCTGAAGGCGGCGCGCGATACCCAGCCGGACATCGCGATCCTGGATTATTCGCTGCCGCTGATGAACGGGTTGGAACTGACCCGCGCGCTCAAGCAGGAATTCCCGCGGATCGAGATCTTGATCTACACCATGCATGATCGGGAGGATCTGCTGGTCGAGGTGCTGCGTGCGGGCGCGCGCGGCTATGTGCTCAAGTCCGACAGCGGACAGCATCTCCAGTCGGCGGTCGAGGCGCTGTCGCTGCGCAAGCCCTATTTTTCGGCAGCGATCTCGGAAACCCTGCTCGACCATTATGTGAAAAGCAGCGTGGCCGGCAGCAATGTCGCCACGCTGACCCCGCGCGAGCGCGAGATCGTCCAGTTGATCGCGGAGGGGAAGATCAACAAGCAGATCGCCCATCTGCTCGATATCAGCGTGAAGACGGTCGAGACCCACCGCGCGGCGGCGATGCACAAGCTGAAGCTGGGAACGACGGCGGAACTGGTGCGCTATGCGGTGCGCAACAATATCGTCGAACCCTGATCGGCGGGCGATCGGCGGGCGGGCCTGATCCTGCGTCGCCGATCAGCCGAGGTCAGTCGGTCTGGCGGCGGCGCGGTATGGTCGCGGTGACGAGCGTGCCGGTGCCGGTGCGACGGACTTCCAACTGGCCGGCGAGGGCCGCGACCCGCTCCCGCATTCCCGACAGGCCGACGCCGACGATGTCGCGGCCCTGGCCGTTGAGGATATGTTCGGGCACGCCCCGGCCATCATCCTCTATTTCCAGGGTGAAGCTGGTCTGGGTCCGTCGCAGGCGGACGACGGCGTGGCGGGCATCGGCATGTTTGTAGACATTGGCCAGTGCTTCCTGCGCGACGCGATAGAAGGCGATCTCCATGTCCGGGTCGCGCTTGATCGGTCCCGAAAGGCAGCGAAATTCGATCTGGAGCCCGGACCGGCGGGCGAAGCCGCGGGTGAAATGGGCGAGGACCGCCTCGATACCATCCTCCGCCAGTTCGGGCGGATGGAGCAGATAGCTGAGCGTCCGCACCTGATCCTGGATCGCCTTGAGCGAGATTTCCATGGCCTGATAGGCGTCGTTGGCCTGGGGGCTCATGTCGCTGTTGCGCAGCGTCATGAGGTTGAACTGCATCAGGGCCAGTTGCTGGGCCGTTTCGTCATGCAGTTCACGGGCGATCCGCTTGCGCTCCTCTTCCTCCGCCTGCAGCATCGAGAGGTGGTAGCGACGGGGATTGGCGGTTTCGCTTTCCGGATCTTCATCGTCGAGATGGCTGAGGATGAACAGATCCTCGGTGCCCGGCAGGCGTTCGCCATGGACGACCATGCGGATGTCCTGCCCGGCGAGCGGGAAGCTGAGGGTCTGGCTGAAGGGCGTGCTGTGCTGGCAGAGGGCGGCGACATGCTCGCTCACGCTGCGGGCATCTGGCGGTGGTGCGGCGAAACGTGCCTTGACGGCGTAATAGCTCTGGCCTGCCACGAGATGCAGGTCGAGGCCAACGGCGCGGAGATAGGGCTGGCAGGCGCCATTGATGGCCACGATGCAGGCATCGCGATCCACCACCACGATCTTGACCGGAATGCTGTTGATCAGGCGCTGCAGCTCTGCACGGGATGTTGTATGGGACGGACCCGGCGGAACCAGATAGATCGGCACGGGAACTGTGGCACTGCCACGTTCGTCACCGAAAAACTCCGGATAATAGGGTGCCCCCGCTTGATGTAGTTCGAGCATGACGTCTCCCTCACCAGCTAAAATGCCCTGTATCATTCGACCGGGGCGAAAGTCCCGGCGCGTAAAGATCATCTCCGCGGGAAATGCCGCGTGAAAATGGACTAACTAACGAGCGACCCTGTTATCGGTAAGTATACCGGTGGTGATTCTATGTAGCAATGGTCAAGCCTGTGTAAAAAGCAGAGTTTTTCCTGGCCTTTCGACGCTTTCTGCATTGATGGATGTTTGGCGGGTTGTTGCCACGAAACCTATGTGAAATGGGCGTTTAAGAGGGTTAATGGACTAAAGTATGACATTGTATACTTTGAAGAAATGTGGGTTTTATGTATAATTTTAGGTCTAAGGAAATATACCTAGCGTAGCGCGCCGAAGTCGGTCGGCGGCCTGCTCGCCGCTCCTGAGTCGCGCATGCCGGATGGATGGTTAGCGGCCCGATTTGACGACCGGGTATTTACCCCGAGATGGGGGGAGCGACCCGCACGGCATTTTCCGGCCGCTTTACAGGTCGATGGTGATGACGGCATCGGGTTTACCCCGGCAACATTCTCCGCGCTCCTAGGCAATGACCCCGATGCCCAAGCTCTACGCAAGGGCGCACAAGGGGGCAGGCGGCATGGTCACCGTATCTAATGAGCGGCCGCCAGCCGAAGGGAGGACGAAATGGCGCGTCACAGCATCGGGCTTGGCGGCATTTGTGTCGTGATGATGGGCACGGTTGCAGCGCCCGCGCATGCGCAATCGCTCGACGACAAATATTGGGTCGAAGTGGGGGCCTATTGGCCATCGGTCAGTTCCCATGTTCGGGTCGCGCCAGCCTCCAACCCGGATGGTGGCACGAATATCGACCTGGAATCCGACCTCGATCTCGACAAGCACAAGGCGTTGCCACAGGTCGCGGCGGGGATAAGATTGGGCGGCAACTGGTCGGTGATGGGCGAATATTATTCGCTGAGCCGCAACGGGTCCAAGACGGTGGCGCGCGATATCACATTTGACGATGTCACCTATCCGGCCGGTGTCCGGGTGGAAAGCGGCTTCGATAGCGACGTCTACCGACTGACCTTCGGCTATGCGTTCGTGAGCACGCCCGATACCCGCGTCGGCGCGGCGCTGGGGCTGCATGCGACCGATTTTACCCTGACGCTCAAGGGCGACGCGAGATTGGGTGAAACGCAGGTGAGCGGGACGCAGCGCCGCCGCAAGGCGCTGGCGCCGCTGCCGACGGTGGGGCTGTTTGCGACGCAGCGGATCGCCACCGACCTGACCCTGGGCGCGCGGGCGGATTATCTGTCGCTCAAGATCGACGATTATAAGGGGCGGCTGCTCAATGCCGAAGCGGCCATGATCTGGCGCTTTGCCAAGAATGTCGGGATCGGCGCGATGTGGCGCTACGTCAATTATCGGGTCGATGTCGACAAGGATAACTGGGCCGGGCGGATGAAATATCGGTTCAGCGGCCCGGCGGTCTTCATGCAGGTCGGGTTCTGACAGGAAAGGGCGTCGTGCGGTTCGGCGCGACGCCCCTTCTGCCTGTCAGGCCGCGCGGATCACGCAGCGAAAGCCGATATGGCTGGTCGAGGAGTCGATCGCCTGGGCATGGCGCGCGGCTGGGCGATAGCGCCGGCAATAGCTGGGCGCGCAGAGGTGCGAACCCCCTTTAAGGACACGGCGCGGGATGAGGATGTGTGGCTGCTGCGGGTCATAGCTGGCTTCGCGCGCCTGGTTGAGCGGGTTGCGCGGCGCGCAGCAGGGGCGCGAGGGATCGGCCTGGTGTCGGGCGGCGTAGAAATCCTCGGTCCATTCCCAGACATTGCCGATCATGTCGGACAGGCCATAGCCATTGGCGGGGAAGCTGCCGACCGGCGAGGTGCGTTCATAGCCGTCGATCAGCAGATTTTCGGACGGGAAATTGCCCTGCCAGAAATTCGCCATCGCCTTGCCATCGGGCAACAGTTCGTCGCCCCAGGCAAATTCCTGGCCATCGACGCCGCCGCGCGCGGCAAATTCCCATTCCGCTTCCGTGGGCAGCGCCTTGCCCGCCCAGGCGGCATAGGCAGCGGCGTCGTCATAGGTGACATGGACCACCGGATGGTCGTCGAGGTCATCGATCGAGGAGTCCGGGCCGAGCGGATGGCGCCAGTCGGCGTCGAAGACATAGCGCCACCACTGGCTCCAGTCATGCAGCGGCACCGGGCGTTCGGTGGGCGTGAAGACCAAAGAGGCGGGGCGCAGCATGTCCGGCTGGGCGCCGGGATAATCGTCCGGATTGGGGGCGATCTCCGCCGTGGTGCGATGGCCGGTCGCCTCGACGAAGCGGCGGAAGTCGCGATTGGTGACGGGGGTGGCATCGATCCAGAAGGCGTCGACCTCGACTGGATGGGCCGGCGCTTCCTCGGGATAATGATGATCCGACCCCATGATGAAGCGGCCGCCGGGAATATGGATCATATTGTCCGGCGCAGTGGCCGCAGGGGCGAGGGGGGATGGCACGGTCAACCGATACTCCTTGTCTGTCGATCCTGTTGATGCGCCTATACGGCGCGCGTCGCAATGGCCGCGAACAGAGCAATGCCGGCCACGCACATGATCAGCGCCATGACCAGCACCGGGCGGCCCAGATGAAACTGGTTGGTCTGCTTGAGGTCGGACAGCGTCATCCAGTAGCCCCATGTGCCAAGCAGGATGGCCAGCGTGCCCATGCCGGCGAGGAACAGGCCGATATGCTGCGGGCTCTGGGAATCGCCGTGGCCCGTCTTCTCCGTCGCGGCGTCGAGAAATTTGTAGATGGTGAAGCCGAAGCTGAGCATCGAGAGCGAGGTGCGGATCCAGGCCATCAAGGTGCGATCGGCGGCCATGACGGTGCGTTTTGCACCCATGTCGGTCGGGAGTTTGGGAATGTCTTCCGTCATGATCGCCGCTCCGTCAGCGAGAAATCTTGCGGTGATCCTAGGCGTGCCGTCGGGGATTGGCGATCATGATAAACCCTGGGACGGCACGGTAACGATCTGTTGCCGGTGCGCGGGCGCAAAGGGGCGCGGAGCGTTGGATAGCAGCATGTTACGATCGCGCCGAATGACGGGCACCGGCGCAAAAGGCCGATCAGGGCAAATCCCGACTTGGCCGGCCCCGGCGGCGCTCTAGCTTGATAGCGACAGGACAAGGCCGGGATGGTGCGGAAATGACCACCCGGCAGCAGGGATCGGCCGGGACTACCGGCCCATGAAATGACTGCCACCCATCCCCCTGGGTGTGGTCATGCATCAGGCGGGAAGAAGGACTGCACTTTCCGCCTGATGCTCCGTCAGGCTCAGGGGGTGCTCGGAAAGAAATGCGGCCAAATCGGCAATTATCCCGATGGGCCGCGTCGTGGGAACGGCGATAGTCGGCCGCAGCAAGGGAGATGGCGTCCAATGGCCGCATCGCGCATCTCGCCGCGCGTCCGATCCGGGCAGAAGGAGCTTGTGATGAGGTCTAGGATAAAATGTCTCTGTGTGCCGCTGGCTTTGCTGGCCGCATCCACTGCCCACGCGCAGACTGCTGCGCCGGCGGCGGGCGTGGTCGAGCCGGCGGCAATGGACGCGATGGACAAGATGAGCGCCAAGCTGATCTCGCTGCCCGGCTTCGCGCTGAAGGCCGATGTCACGACCGAAGTGGTGCTGGATACCGGGCAGAAGCTGCAATTCACCGGTGCGCTGGACATTCAGGTCCACAAGCCCGACGCGTTCAAGATCGTCGCCACATCCGACATTCAGAATCGGGAATATTATTTCGGCGGCGGCAAGTTCACGGTGCTGGCGCCGCGCCTGAACTATTATGCCAGCGTGCCGGTGACCGGTTCGATCGGCCAGTCGCTCGACAGCCTGCGCACCACCTATGGTGTCGAACTGCCGCTGGCCGACCTGTTCACCTGGGGCACGGACCAGACGCTGCGCAGCCGCATAAAGTCGGGCTATGTTATCCGCCCAGAGACGATCGACGGCCGTACCTGTACCCATTATGCCTTCCGCCAGGAAAAGGTCGACTGGCAGATATGGATCGAGGACAGCAGCCAGTTGCCCTGCAAGATGGTGATCACCGACACGAATGATCCGTCGATGCCGCAATATAGCGCGCTGATGCGCTGGGACGGCAGCGCGCGACCGTCGGCGGCTGACCTCGCCTTCACCGCGCCGGCCGGCGCCAATCCGATCCGCATGGTTGACCTGAGCAAGGGAGAGGCGAAATGAGCATGGAGGCAAAACGCGGCCTGGCCATTATCGCATCGCTTGCCCTGATGGCCGAACCGGTCGTCATCGGTCGGGTCATGCTGTCATCCGCGGCGCTGGTGCTGGGCATGGCCGCATCGACGGCGGAGGCGGCGCCGCCCCGGAAGCGTGGCAATCGCGGCGGCGGACGCGCACGACCGGCGCGACCGTCGGGTGGCGGCCATGCGGCGCGGCCGGGCAAGTCCCATCCCGGTGGGCGGCCGGGCGTGCGCGGCGGATCGGTCAACAATGTCAATCACAACCGGCATCACAACACGGTCAATAATGTCCATGTGAATGTAAATCATGGCGGTGGGCATCATGGGGGCGGTCCGGGCCGCTACGACCATTATGATCATCATCGCCATGACCGGTGGGATGATGATTGGGACGATCACTGGCATCCGGTGGCGACCGCGGCCGCGGTGACGCTGACGGCGGCGGCGATCGGGTCGATCGTGCGCAGCGTGCCGCCAGATTGTTCGACCGTGGTGGTCAATGGCATCAGCTATTCGCAGTGCGGCAATAACTGGTATCAGCCGCAATATGTCGGATCGTCGGTGCAATATGTGGTGGTCAATCCGCCGCGCTGAGGCGCCGGTCGATCAAAGGAAAAAGCGGCCGTCCGAAAGGGCGGCCGCTTTTTTGTGGGGCAGGTGCCGGACGGGCGAGGAGTGCCCGTCCAGCGGTATGATCAGAACTTGACCGAGGCGTTCACGAAGAAGGCGCGGCCATAGACGTCGTAGGTCGACGGATAGGTGTTCGACTGCTGCTGGTTGTCGCCCATGATCGGCGGCTTCTTGTTGAACATGTTGTTCATGCCCAGCGACCAGCCGAAGGTTTCCGTGGCCTGCACCTGGAGGCCGAGGTCGAACAGGTTGTAGGCCTTGATCTTCTCGACGGTATAGGTGGTGGTATCGTCGTCGTCGCGGACGCTCGACAGATAGCGATGGGTCAGGCCCAGGGTGATCGGACCGCTGCTCCAGGTGATGCGGTTGTTGAGCCGCAGCTTGGAATAGGGATCGCCGCAATAGACGCCGAAGCGACCGGCACAGCTCTGGTTCAGTTCCGGGATCGCCGCGACCGGGTTCAGGTCGTAACGGATCAGACGGGTGCCCGCGACGCGGAAGCTGAGCTTGCCGGTCTTGGCGCCGAACACGCCGAAGTTGAGCGGCAGGCTGTAGTTCATCTCGAAGTCCACGCCCTCGGTCTTGAGACCGCCGGTGTTGGACAGGAGATTTTCCGCGCCCTCGATCGCATAGCTGTTCTCGTTGCGCGGCAGCAGCGAGCAATAGCTGCTGTCATAGGGCGTCCAGCCATTGGACTGATCGCCATAGCAGGCCTTGATGATGTTCGCGGTGCCCGGCGTCGAAATATAATTGTCGATCTTGATATGGTAATAATCGACCGTCAGGCTGAAGCGCGGCAGGAAGCTGGGCTGGAGCACGACGCCCGCGGTCCAGGTGTCCGACTTTTCCTCACGCAGGTTCGGGTTGCCGCCGGTGATCGAGTCGATCTGCGAGCTGCCACCGTTGATGTCGGTGCCGAGCGCGCTCGACGGAACGCCGGTTGCGACGCAACTGGCCGCCAGGCTGGCATTGGTGGTCGCGTCCTCGGTCGAGCAGGGATCGTTCGCGGTCGGGAAGTCCTGCGACTGGCCCGAATAGAGATCCGCGACGGTCGGCGCACGCACCGCCCGGCTATATTGGCCGCGGAAGGTGACGTCCTTGATCGGCGCATAGATGAGGCCGGCCGAGAAGGTGCCGACATTCTTGGCTGCGGTCGAGTAATGCGAGAAGCGATAGGCGCCGTTGAAGTCGAGCTTGTGGACCAGCGGCAGGTCGGCGAGCAGCGGCACGTCGATTTCGGCGAACAGCTCCTTCACATTATAGCCGCCCGACAGGCCTTCACCGGCGTTGAAGCCGACGACGTCGCCCGAGGACAGGGCATAGTCCGGATCATAGCTGCCATGTTCGGAGCGATATTCCGCACCAAAGGCGATACCGGCCGGGCCGGCGCCCAGGTCGAACAGATTGCCGTTGGTGACGGCGAAGCTGGCGACCTGTTCGGTCACGGTGCTGACATTCTTGACCGGGATCGAGATGAAGGCGGCGGCTTCGCTGCTGATATTGCCTTCGCCGAAGATGTTCAGCGGGACGCAGCCATTGCTGGTGTCGGAACAGACCAGATTGCCGTCGCTGTCATAGGTGGTCTTGAGCGCCTGCTCCACGCGGCTGCGCGATACGTTGCCGGTCTGGGTCTCGACCTGCTTGGTGCGCGAATAGCTGTAATAGCCGTCATAGTTCCAGTCGCCGGCAATCTGGCCCTTCGCACCGATCAGGGTGCGATAGGCGGTGTTGTCGACATTGGAGATGCGGGCGCCGACCTCGTTGAGGCGGCGATAGATGGCGGCGGTGGCATAGCCGTCGCCGTCGGTGTCCGCTGCCGACAGCAGCGCCTGGGATTCCGGCGAGAGGAAGGAGGAGTCGACGTCGAGCGAGACCGAGCCGGTGAACGGCGTGGACGCGAGGCGGTTCTTCACCCGGTTGTTGATGAACTGACCCTCGGCATAGACGGTCAGGTGATCGTTGACGTCATAATGGGTCTGGGCGCTCAGCAGGATGCGCTTCTGGGGCACCTGCAGATAATTGTCCGGCGCATAGTTGTAGGCGTCGGTCGTCGCGTCATAGGCCGAATAGCTGCCGTCCTGATTGAACTTATACTGGGTGCCGGCCAGGGCGAAGCGGGTGCCGGGGATCGAGCCCGAGCCGCCGGCGGCCAGGCCGCCATCGCCGTCATCGGTATAGGCCTGCTTGGTGTAGCTGCGGGCCGACTGCTGGACGGCGTCGCGCTTGGTGTAATCGATGTAGAAGGTGGCGTTGCCGCGACCGTCGGCGAAATTGCCACCCATCAGCAGGTTGGTGTTGAAAGTGCCGCCGTCGCCAGCCTGGTTGATGCGATAATTGGCATTTGCTTCCACGCCGGAAAAGTCGCGCTTGGTCACGAAGTTGATGACGCCGGCGATCGCGTCCGAACCATAGACGGCCGAACGGCCGCCCGACACGACCTCGACATGGTCGATCAAGCCCGCCGGAACGGTGTTGAGATCGACGATCTGGTTGGAGTCATAGGAGACGTAGCGACGCCCATCGACCAGCACCAGGGTGCGGTTGGCACCCAGGCCGCGCAGGTCGGCCGTCGACACGCCGCCGCCCGGATTATTGGATGCCGCCGTCGTGCTGGGGATGAGCTGGGGCAGGTCGTTGATGATCGATTCGACGTTGACCTTGCCGCTGAGCTTCAATTCCTGCGCGCTGACGATCGCGATCGGCGATGCCTGCTGCAGGTCGGGGCGGGCGATGCGCGAACCGGTGACGACGATGGTGTCGCTGGTCGCGCCATCATCCGCCGCGCTGGTCTGCGCGAAGGCCGGGGTCGCCAGGCCGAGCAGGATGGTCGACGCCGAAAGGCGCCGCATGATGTGAGACGGCATGAAAATAATCTCCCTTGGGATATTTTATCCCGGTCCGCGCCCTGTTGGTTTTGTCCTTGGGGTGACGCGAGCCGATGGAGAGATTTGTATGCGTGCGACGAAGTGCGTCAACGCGATTTGCCGTGTTTCACAAAGGTTTAACAAAGCTGTTGCCAATAAAAAACAGATATGACGATAGTTTTTATTATGTTGTGAAATGTTGCGTATGTTTCACGGAATTTCATGATTTATGAAATTTCGTAATTATATTTGATTTGTGACGAAAAAATCCCCGCATATTTTCATATGCGGGGTAATGGATTTGATTTTTATTGTGATCAGTTGGCGGCGTTGCCAGCCGTGACGGGGTGGACGAAGATATAGCCTTCGTTGCGCACGGTGCGGATCGTCTGTCCCTTGAGGCCGCCAGCCGACAATTTGCGACGCAGACGGCACAGTTGGACATCGATGGCGCGGTCATAATGGTCGCTCGATGCGCCATAGACCTGGTCGAGCAACTGGTGGCGGTTGAGCACCTGGCGCGCATTGGCCACGAAGACGCGCAGCAACTGATATTCGCCCTCGGACAGCGAGATGGTGCCGCCGCTCGGATCGAACAACTGGCGGGTGGTAAGGTCGAAGCGCCAGCCCTGGAAGGCGACCCAGCTATTGTCGCGCGGGGCCGTAGCCATGGTGCCGGCATCGGCCTGGCGGCGACGGGCGCGCAGCGCCGCATTGGCGCGGGCGAGCAGTTCGCGGGCGTTGCAGGGCTTGGTCAGATAATCTTCCGCGCCCATTTCCAGGCCCAGGATGCGATCAATGTCGCTGCTGGCGCGGCTGTGGATGATGACCGGAATGCGCCGTTCGAACGCGAATTCGCGCAGCAGGCCGGCTGTATGCTGACCCGGCATCATCGGTTCGGCGATCAACAGGTCATAATGACCCTCTTCCGAAAGGCGGCGCATGTCGGCGAGATTGGCGGCGGTGTCGACGTCGAAGCCATAGCGGCCGAAATAGTCCGACAGCGACGTCAGCAGTGCTGCGTCATCGTCGGCAAGGAGGATGTGGCTGTTCTGCATGATCGAGCATAGGACGGCGCCGGTCCGGCCATCCCGTCGCGTGATTTTGCGTCGCGGCATGTCTGTTGTTCCAGTCGGTCGGCAATGGCGGCCTCGCCATGCCGATAATAGTCGTTGAAATGGGCGATCGCGCCCTCGTCCAATATGTCGCGCATGCGCAGCGGGCGGCCGAAGCGGCCCGAGGCATTGGCGCGGCGCAGCAGCTTGCGGCTGAGCCCATACCAGCCGGGCAGATGGAGCAGGCAGTCCTTGTCCGCGACGGCGCGCCGGGTGAAGAGATTGGCCGTGCGAAAGGCCCAGAGTAGCAGCCGATCGGGGGAGGGGTTGCGTGTGCCCCAGTCCAGCTGATCGAGCGCGACATCCAGCCCGAAACGGCTAGCATAAGCGGCGGCGAAGCCGCGCGGATCGGCGCGAAAATCCTCATAGCGGAAGACATGGACATTGTCCGCGCCGAACAGCCGATCATAATGAGCGATCAGCCGGGCATAGTCGAAATGCTCGCGGCGGAAGCCGGGCGCCTCGTCCCGCTCCGGCGCTACCGGGCCGAGCCGGTCTCGGCCGAACAAGTAGCGGTGGATGCCGAATGTGCCGCCGCCCTTCACATATTGGAGATAGGCGGACGCGATGGCCGAGCAGGGATCGCGCACGAAGATGACGATCTGCGCACCGGGCAGCGTATCGCGGATGCGGCCGGCGACATCCTTGGAAAGATTGCCGGCCAGCCCGCCATTATGCAGCCCGCCGCTCAGATTTTCCTCGCACAGGATGATGTCGTCGCGGTCCTGGCCCAGTCTGTGGCGGGCCTGGTCAGGCTCGAAATGCAGCGCGCCGGCCTCCAGAAAGGCGGCCCGCGCGACGGCACGGGGCAGGTAGCGACGATTGCGGACGGCGGGGTAGAAAATATCCTGGAACCAGGTGGTTCCGGTCTTGTGATAGCCGATATGGATGATGGGGCCCCTGTAGTTGCGCATCCTATCCTCCTTCGGTCAGTGCGGGCGTGCTGCGAGACGGGGCGGGCCGACGGGGCGGCAGTTCATGCAGGATCAGGCGGCAATGCCGTTCCCATGACAGGTTGTTCGCGGCCCAGATCCGCGCCTGATCGCCCAGTCGGCGGCAGAGCGCGGGATCGCGCGCCAGCAGCGCGAGCGCCGCGCGCAATGCGCTGGGGGAGTTGCCATCGACGACCAGCCCGGTGACGCCGTCGCGGACCAGTTCGGCCGGGCCGCCATCCGCGCCGACGATGCAGGCCAGCCCCTGTGCCATGGCATCGGCGACGCTGAGGCCGAAGCCTTCCACCTCGGCGCCATCTTCCAGCGCGATCTGAGGGTGGAGGAAAATGTCGGCGTCGCGATATTGCGCGGCCAGTTCCGCGTCGGAGACATAGCCGGCCAGGCGGACATGATCCTCCAACTGGTGGCGGCGCACGGTCTGTTGGATGCGGATGCCGTCCACGCCGCGGCCGACGATGGTGTAGTGGAGTGAGGCTTCCTCGCGCAGGCAGGCGGCTGCGGCGTCGATCGCGGCCGGAATATTCTTGCGCGCGACCAGGCGACAGACAGTCAGCACTTGGGCCGGCGCGGCGCCATTCTGGAAGGCGGTGGCGGGACGGTCGGCTGGCATGCGCACCCCGTTCCAGGCGACGATGGTGCGCGCGGCAAGATCGGGCAGGCGCTGCACCAGCAGGTCGCGGGTGACGGCGCTGACCGCGACGATGCGCCGGGCGCGGCGCAGCAGCACCCGCAACAGGGCGAAGGCGCCGCCGGCCGGGCGACCGACTTCCCGGCCATGGATCGTCACGATGAGGGGGCGGGGAAAGGCAAGGGCAGGCAGGGCTGCGCGCCAGGTGCAGGCATGGATCGCCTGGGGGCGCTCACCGCGTAGCCAGGCGCCGGCCATGGCGCGGAACAGCCGGCCATAGACCCGCAGGCGCGAGGCCGGGCCGACATCGATCAGTTCGACGCCGTCGCTGCTGACCCGGCGCGGACCGGCCGAGGATTTGGCGAACAGGGTGACGCGCCAGCCCAGCGCAGCATAGGCGCGGGCGGTTTCGGTCACATAGGTCTGGACCCCGCCTTCATCGGGCGCATGGACGCGGGCGACCAGCCAGAGGCGGCGATCGGCATCAGCCATGGCGCAGCGCCTCCCGCAGCTTATAGGGTGTCGGAACGGGCCGCGCTGCTGGCGCGCCGCGTGTCAGATAATCCGCGACCGCCCTGGCCGCGCGCGCTGAGGCAGGCGCGCCACCGCTGGTGAAGGTATCGGACAGGCCGCGTCGCTGGGCGGCGTCATACATGCCATGGGCGGCCATGGCGGCGGCGACCTTGTCCGGGATGCGATCGGCGGATTCATGGACCGGGCCATAATGCCAATGGGCATAGTTGGGATCGTCGCGCCATTGCGCGCCATGGCCGTTGAGGAAGAGACAGGGGCGCGGCGTGGCGATGAATTCGTAGATCTGGCTCGACACGTCGCCGATATAGGCGGCGGCGATCTGGACATAGCTCATGTCGACGCTCGCCCGGCTGCCCAGGTCGACATGAATATGCGGCAGGCCGGCAAACTCGGCCAGCATGCGCTCGGCCGCGGCGCGCTTGCGGCGATTGTCGAACAGGCGGACATGGGGCGCGACGATCAGATTAAAGCGATCATCGGCCGCGAACTGGCGCAGTACATCCATGCCCATCGCCTGCCAGGAAGAGAGGCGCGGCGAGAAATGCGGGTTGTAGAGGATGATCGGGCGACTGTCGGTGAAAGGGCTGGCCGGACGCTGGCCCTGGGTCAGGTCGAACTTGCCATAGCCGGCAATGGCGTAATGATCCTCGCGGATCAGGCCCTGTGCCAGCATCCGGCGGCGCTGCTTCTCGCCCGCCAGCAGGACGAAGTCGAACAGCGCGATGCGCGGATCATAGCCGACCGCCCGGTCGCCCGCGCCATGACAGGTATGGATGAAGCGGCTGTCCGCCAGCCCGAGCCGGCGCAGCAGCAGAGAGGTGCGTTCGGGCACGACGATCGCGTCATAGCGGGCGAGGCGGCGGCGCGCAGCGAGCAGGGTGGCGAGCTTGGGCGGGCTGGCATGGCCCGACAGATGGGACAGGGTGCGCAGCCAGATATTGTCGAGATGGATGAAGTTCAGCCGGCCGCCGCCATGACGGGCTGCCAGGTCGCGGGCCAGGGCAATATGATCGGCGCCGGCCGCGATGATATCGACGCGAAAGCGCGGATCATGCGACAATTCCAGTGCCAGCGGCATGGCGTGCAGAAGATGATGGATCTGCGCGTTGAAGAAGAAGCAGATCGACTGCCTCTTCCTGTCTATCTGGTCGGTCCGGGCCGGGAAATTGATCGGCTGTTGTATCACGCTGCACTCCGCGTCTGACGCTGGTCAGGCGGAGTGTCTGCGTGTGATTTTGCCCGGCGATTTCAGATTGCGGCGATGTCTGTAACATTGTGCGCCGGGTTCGGCATTTTCATGTCACCCTTGCCGGGCAGCGAAGTTCCCTATTTCCGGACGACGGCGGCGTTGAGGAACGGATCATTGCCGATGAACATCGGCGTGCTGTCGAACAGCGAGATGCGCCATTCGCCGTCCGCATCCCGGCGGAATTCCATGCGGCAATCGGCGACGATGGTCGGGCCGACCAGGTTCAGGATCGGCGCCTTGCCCTCACCCGAATAATTGACCAGCATGAACTGCGCGCTGCCATGGTCGGCGGCCGGGAATTGAATGCGCATATTGGTGATGGTGTGCCGCTGGGTGCGGACGCCATCCTTTTGCTGGGTGGCGACCCGTTCGTTGCGGGCGGTGTAGAAGGCGGTGATGGGGCCATGGCCCTGATGGAGCGTGCCGCCGACCAGATAATGGCAATCGTCGGTGCAGAGCGGCGCCACGTTCATGCCGCCGTTGAGGTCCAGATCATAGCCCCAGTCGATCACCAGTTGCTCGATCTCCAGCGCGGCAATGGCGGTTTCGGCGGTGAAGCGGGGCATTATCCTCATCCTTTCCTATGGCATGCTGCTCTTTCCGACAGCTTGTGCGCATGGGGATGGGCGCCCGCAAGCATAGAGGGCTCCGCCGTGGCGATGCTTGGTGATCGAACGGTTAGGGCTGGGGCGCGACCGCGTCCATGATCGTGAGTTTCTCGCCGGTCGAGGCGCCGACGCTGGAGTCGGTGACGAGGATGGTGGTGCCCGGCTTCAACTGGCTACGGATCTTGTCGTAGAATCCGCGCGGCAGGCGCACCCGGTTCAGCACCGCTTCGTCCACGACATTCTCGACATCATTTTCATGGCCCGGCAGGCCGACATAGAGCCAGTGGGTCTTCCCATCCTTCCCCATGGTGAGGGTGATGACATGGGAGCCGGGATCGCCCTCCTTAATCTCGGCGACGCTGCGGCCGATTTCCGTGCCGTTGCGCAGCACGACGATCCGCTGCTCCTTCTTCGAGACGATGATGGTCAGGGGGCCGCTGGTCGCCAGTTCAGGCTGCCAGCGATATTCCTCATCCTTGAGCGGGCGATATTCGACCTGCTCGCCCTTGTCGTTGATCGGCGACAACAGGCTTGCCTGGCTGGTGCGCATATGGGTGGCGGCATTGCCCTGAACCACCACGGTCGCACCCAGGCTGGTGATGGCGAAGAGTTCCTGCGAGAATTTATAGGGCAGGTGGATGCAGCCATGGCTTTCGGGATAGCCCGGCAGGCCGCCGGCATGGAGCGCGACGCCGTCCCAGGTCAGGCGCTGCTGATAGGGCATGGGCGCGTTATTATAGGTGCTGGACCGATGGTCCTTGTCCTTTTGCAGGATGGTGAAGACGCCGGTGGGCGTTGCATGGCCTTCCTTGCCCGAGGAGATGGTGGACACGGCGATGCGCACGCCATTGCGATAGACGGTCGCGATCTGGCGCGAGAGATCGACATAGACGAGCAGCGGCCCGGTCGGCGATACCTGTGGCGCCCAGACCCATTGGCCCGGCTTCAGATTGTCGGCGCGGCGGGCAAATTCGGGCGGCGATGTGGCGCGATCGCCCTGGGCAAGGGCGGGGTGGGGGAGCAGCAGCGTCAATGGCAGAATGGTGGCAAAGCGAACAGCGTAATCGCGCAAGGCGCCCATGATCCGATCCCCCCGATTGTCCGGGATTAAGCCTATCTAGGATCAAGATGGCACGCCATAGGGGAAGCACCCGATGAGCGGCGTTATAAATAGGGATGTCGAGAGATTTTCTGGTGACCCCGTGGACGCTGAAAGTTTAGGATAGTTGAAATTTGATAACAGTATAATTGATTCCTGATGGGCGATTTTGGATGGTCATGGACCATCAGTTTTTCGATCGATGTGCAATCCGGTCCCGGACCGCAGTTTGTTTTTCGGCTAGCGCGGATCGACATTCAGCGTAACCAGATCATGGCGGCGGCGAGGTTTGTGAAGCTGGCGAAGTGGATGGTGCGGCGATCGTAGCGTGTTGCGAAGCGGCGGAAGTGTTTGAGCCTGCCGAGACATCGTTCGATACGATTGCGGTGTTTGTAGATCAGCGCGTCATGCGGGATGGCGACCTTACGGCAGCGGTTTGAAGGTATGAGCGCTTCGGCGCCCATTTTCGCGATGATTGTCCGTAAAGCATTACTGTCATAAGCTTTGTCGGCGAGCACGACGACGGCTTCCTGTCCGTGCAGCAGGGCCGGCGCCTGAGTAACGTCGCCAGTCTGGCCGGGCGTGATGATGAAGCGCAGCGGCCGGCCGAGCGGGTCCGCAAGCATGTGTATCTTGGTGGTCAGTCCGCCTCGGGAACGCCCCAGCGCCTGATCGCACGCCCCCCTTTTCCGGTCGCCGCCTGCTGGTGCGTGCGAACGATGGCGCTGTCGATCATCAAATACTGGTTGTCCCGGTCGGCCGTCAGTGCGTCGAACACCCGTTACCAGGCACCCGCATGGCACCAACGGCTGAAGCGGCGATGCAGCGTCTTCCGCTTGCCATAGCGCTCCGGCAGATCGCACCAATGCGCTCCTGACCGCAGCACCCACAAACATCCGTTCACGAACAGGCGGTTATCCGTTCCCGACCGCCCCGGATCGGTCGCTTTGCCCAGTAGCAACGGCGCAATCCTCTCCCATTGCACCTCGTTCAACTCGTACCGCTTCGCCGCCATCATCCACTCCGCGCATCAACACGGCGTCCTATGAATCAGCGATCATCCGCTTTGGGAATCCCGAATGTCGATCCGCCCTAGTGCGGTCACGATCGAGATCCGCTCGACGGATCGCCGAATCCGGTTGTTGAAAGGCGAGGCGCTGTTCACGGTTGCGCCCGATCGTTCCCGCCCCTTCACCGTCCAGGCAGCAATCGGTGAAACGATGGCGCTGGGCACGCAATTCTCGGTCCGCCAGACGGGCGCCGACACTGAGGTTACCGTGACAGAGCACAGCGTGATGCTCGTCAGCGGAGAGGACAAGGGGGCCAGCCTCATTCTGCGGGAAGGCCAGTCCATCCGCTATGGCGCCGATGGCCGTATCGATGCTCCTCGTTCCATCAATACGGAAGCGGCCACCGCCTGGACGGACGGCGTGCTCGTATTCAAGGATGCGCCGCTATGTCAGGTCGTGGCCGAGATCGGCCGCTATCATCCCGGCTACATGACTATAGTGGGCGACGCATCATCCCTGCACGTCTGTGGCGTATTTCGCATCGACGATCCGGTTGCAGCCATATCCCGGCTTCAGAAATCTCTCGGCCTGCGATCCGTGCAATTGTCCCGTAGTCTGATCGTGATTTTCGCCTGAAATTATTTTTCTGAAATTCGACCTCTCGTTTGACCGCATGCGAACGTATGAATTGCAAGGTATTCTCAATAGCAGGTGTGCCTCCATCCCGAATGTCGAATGGAGGGAGTTAGAAGTGCTGAATTCAAAGGGCCTCGAACAAGGCAAGGTTTCCGTGCGGTCGATCTCCGTGTCGCTCGCCACGGCGAGTGTGGTGAGTGGGCCAGCAATAATCTCGACGCCTGCAATGGCGCAGGAAACGGTTTGCCGCATCCGATGGACAATCAATTTATGCGCCGGACCGACCCGTATCATCTAGAGACGGTTGAACCAATTGTGCGTCACGACCGAGGCAGTGATAGTCAGCCTTTGCTTCAGGATCGATATGCAGGTCATGACATCGAGAGGGCAATCGCGTTCAGTCAAAATCGGGACGCCCAGATGACTGGCGAATGGGTTTTCCAAAAACGACAATGAGCCCGGCCAACGGCAGGATACAGAAGAACCAGAGCAGCGAAGCGATCAGGTTGGTCGTGGCCAGTTGCGCGACGGGAAGGATCGCCAGAACCAGCAATGCGGCTCCGCCCGCGCGCCAGGCGGCTCGATAGACGATGTGCCTTCGGGATGTGCCGCGCCGGATGGCATCGAAGCCGGCCACCGCAAGGATCAGGGATAGGGCCATGCTCATGATCACTGCGCAGCGCCGCCGGACGACCTGCGAGCGATGCTGCCTGCTGCGATCCACAAGATGATGCCCATCGCCAGCGCCGTCAGGTCTGCGCCTGAGCGTATCCCATCGCCATGAGCCAGCGTTGACGTCAGCGGCATTCCCGCCAGAGCCGTGCTCACGGGAATAGTCAGGCAGAGCAACGCCGCCGCACGCAACTGCTCTGCCCACGCGCTGGCCCAGGGCCGTACACCGGCATGGATGAGGCTCAGCCGCCAGGCTGAAAAGTAGATGCTGGCGGCCAGAGTGCGGCGACCTTCGATGCCGGGAGGCAGCAACTGCTCACCGTGCAGGTACGCCGCACAGGCGATGATGTTTCCAGCCACAGCGGCGATGGTGATCCGGCCTGCCATGGCGTGAAATGCCGATCCGCCCCGGCGCGCCCGCTTTTCGGTAAAGAGGACAAGGCCAGCCCCAACCATCGCGGTGCTGGCGAGGCCGGTCAGGAAATAGAGCCAGCGGGCAGCGATTTCGCCCCATTCTATGAAGTGCAGTCCGGCAAGGAAGGCCTGGGTTTCGCGAGCCGGGGAGCGCTTCACCAGAACGCGCAGCAACCGGCCGTCGGCGCCCGCGAAGTCCACGCGATCAGGGAAACTGGCGATACGATCGTCGCGCTGTCGCCAGATCTCGACCGTGGCATTGGCACGATCGGGATGGCTCACATAGATGTTGACGGCCGCTCCGCCACCCCATGCGCGCTCGGCGCGTGCGACCATCGGCATCAGCGCAACCGTGGCCCGCGGCGATCCGGCGGGTGTATCCACGTCGATGTAGCGCGATTGCGCCTGATAGGCTTTGACGTCGCCGCCGTTCAGCGTCGCGACGCCGGCGGGAATATAGGCGTAATAGATCAGGACGAGGCCGGTATAGGCCATCATCATGTGGAACTGCAGCGGCAGCACCGAGAGAAGGTTGTGCGCATCCATCCACGCCCGCTGGCGCGAGGCCCAGGGGCGGAAGGTGAAGAAATCGCGGAATATGCGCTTGTGAATGATGACGCCGCTGATCGATGCGGCCAGCATCGCAAGGCCCGCCGCGCCCACGATCAGGAAGCCGATGGGACTGGACTTGCGATCGATCCCCAGCGTGTAGTGATAGCGCATGAAGAAGAACCCGGCGTCCATGTCGCGCGGGATGCGGGCGCCGGTCTGCGGGTTCAGGCGATGGGTGGTGGCCTTGCCCGCGCCGTCGGTCCACACCAGCCGCAGCACCGGTTCGCGTGCAGTGGGGATGACGATACGCCATTGCCGGGCATCCGGAGCGATGCGGGTGAGATAATCCCGTCCCATCGCTACGGCTCGTCCCCGGTCGATAGCCACCGGAGAGCGCAGTTCGGGCGTCGTCCAGAGGTTGATCTCCGTATAGAATACCGCCAGCGATCCGGTCAGCAGGACGCCGAACAGAACCCAGCCGAACAGCAGCCCACACCATGTATGGAACCAGCCCATGGACTGGCGCAGGCTATCCTTCATCTGGCGACCCCCAGTATCAGAGCGAAGGGGAGGGCCGTGCCCACCAGCAGTTCGCCCCAGATCCGCGTGACGCTGCGCACCGCAAAGGCGCGAAGAATCACCGTCACGAACAGCATGAAGGCGAGGCAGGTAGCAAGGATGTTGGCGTCAACCGCATCCATCGGCAGCAGGCGTACCGCCGCGCAGATCCATGCATAGCACAGACCATAGGCACCGATGGTCGATGCCAGCACGCGCGGCGCGATGGCGCGCCAGCCCGGCTCCTGCCTCGCCGGCACGATCAGAACCGCTGTTCGAACGTCACCGCGACGCTGCGCGGCTCACCCAGCACCCACTGCGAGGTGGAATAGCTGTTCTGGACGTAGATCCGGTCGAAGACATTGCGCAGGTTGAGCGTCACGCTCGTCTTCTCTCCAAGGTCGTAGCGCGCCGAGGCGTCGACGAGCGTATAGGCCGGAATGCGACGGGTATTGGCGGCATCCGAATAGCGCTTGCCGACATGGCGCAGGCCGGTGTCGAGGTGCAGCGGTTGCACCGGCCGCCAAGAAAGCCACAGATTGGCTGCCTTTTCGGCAACGCCGATCGGCATGTTGCCGCTGCGGCTGACAAGCTCCGTGCCGACAAGTTCGTCGAAGTCGTCATATTGCGCGTTCAGGATCGTGCCGTTGGCCAGGATGCTGAAGGACTTGGTCACGGCCAGTCCGAACGATGCCTCGACGCCGTAGGACGATTGCTGGCCGACCTGCACAGACACCGTGGGATCATTGGCGGAGCGCGTCAGGATCTTCGTCTTGACGATGCGATAGCCCGACAGGGTGAACTCGCCGCGGCCGTCCAGGAAGGTCGCCTTGGCGCCCGCTTCCCATTGCCGCCCGGTCGATACATCGAAGCTGGTCTGTGCCAGCGTAGCGGTGAGGAACGCCGTCACCGGGTCCGCTGCCGCCGAATATTGCGCGTAAAGCGAGATCGTGTCCGTGGGATTATAGACCAGTCCCGCGCGCCAACTGGTGCTGGGATAGCGCGCGGTGTAGTCGGCGGTCGGATCGAGCGCATCGTGGCGCTCGGTCTTCGGGCGATCGTAGCGCAGGCCCGTCACCAGCGACAGTCGATCCGTCAGCGAGAGGCGGCTTTCGCCAAACAGCGCCCATTGCTGCACATCTGTCTTATACTTGTACCGGGTGCCGAAGGCGCCATCCAGAAACGTGCCGGGCGCGTAGTCGTAGGGATCCACCAGATCGGAGCGGGAATTGGGCGAACTGTCGGTACGCAGCAGCGATCCGCTGTTATACTCTCCGCCCAGGCTTAGGCGGTGGTTCATGCCCAGCAATGTGTGGTCGAACACAGCGTTGAAGCGGTCGCCCCACTGCTTGGTCTTGTAGAAGATTTCCAGATAGCTCGACCGGCGGATCTGATCGCCGGACCAGGCATAGCCCTCCGCATTGCGCCAGTGCTTGAAACCGGTGAGATAGTAGGCGACGTTGGTGATCGCCACGCCGTCCGCCGGCGTCCATTCCGCCTTGGCTTGGGTCCAGGCGTCGTCGAAGCGCAACGAGCGGTCGGCGATATTGTAGTTCTTCTTGCGGATATCGCGGACCAGCTTGCCATCACGCAGCGGCGTGCCGTACCAGATCGTCGGATCTAGATCGGCGCGATCATGCGTCAGGGTCAGCACCAGATCGTCACTGGCCTGGTAGCGCAGCGCGGCCGACAGGGCGAGACTACGGGAGCGTCCGCGCTCCATCCAGCCGTCCGACCGGTTGTAGCTGAGATCCACGCGGTAGGAGAGCTTGTCCCCGATCGGCCCGCCGATCCCGCCGGCCGCTGCATATGTATCGAAAGAGCCGCCGCTGAGGCGTAGTTCACCTTCGAACTCTTCGGTGTTGGGCTTCTTGCGCACAACGTTGATCGCGCCGCCGATGCCGCCTTCGCCGTACAGTACGGAAGCAGCGCCGCGCAGCACCTCGATGCGCTCGGCCATCCAGGGATCAGCGGGGAAGGTCTGCGTGGTCGTCGTATAGACCCGCATGCCGTCATAGAGCTGCATCACCGAGGTGTAGCCGGTGAACCCGCGTGAACTCAGGGAATAGCCGAATGCCGAGGAGTTGTTGATCAGGCCCGGCGCGCGCGCCGCCGCCGCAACGACCGTGCGGTCACCAAGACTGCGGATCATCTCCTTGGTGATGACATCGACGCTCGCGGGCGTCTGCATCGGCGTCAGGCCAAGGCGGCTGGAGGCATCGGCCTGCTGGCCAAGTTGCAGGACGCCGGCCTTGCGCGCCGTGACGACGATATTTTCCGTGCCATCGGGCGCGGGCTCGGCGGTCTCCTGAGCATGCGTTGCGGTGACACTCGCCGCCAGTGCGCAACATGATGCGCCGGAACGGATTAGGCCGGAAAGAAGCGATCGTGTATTCATGTGTAACCCCCGTTGCGTTTTCCAGTCGAACAGACAGGTTCCCGCGCAGGAGGACGTCCCCTCGCACGGGCGCAGCGGTGGAGACCGGGCGCAAACGAGCGACCGGCGGAACCCACCGTTGCGGCCTGGCCGCAAGTTCGTCGCTCAGACGGAGTACACCGTGCCGCGGCCATCCCCTGGACCAAGGCAAGAGCGACCGGACGCTGGCAGGTCTCCTGGCTCACGGGTCATCGCACGATGCACGGCCTTCCCAGGCCTCGCAGGAGTTAGCGTCCGGCCCAGTGGCTGCGACAGGCATCCTTGGCCTGCCGAGATATGCATCGCGCTATCCGCTTACAGTTGCAGGGACAGCCTCGGCTTCAGGGGCAGTACCTCTCCACCGCGTTCCCTTTTAAGCCTCTTTCGAAGCACCAACGCGATCTTGTCCCCCGGTAGGGGACGGGCTGGGAACTATGGGCTATCGAACAGGATAGCAAGAAATTCGTAGAACGTGGAATTTGGTCATGCCTGGACGGCCGGTATGCGGCTGTCCCTGACGCTCAGGTGCTGAACACACCGCCCCGTTAGCAGTCATGAACAAGCGGCACATGAGTTGTTGCGAACGATTATCAATGCACGTAATGCGTCGGCAGATAGCGATGCTCAACAACGCCGCCGCCCTTACGCGCCTGCTCCTGCAAGAGCGCACGTCGCTCCTGCGACTTGTCGAAAGCATATTGCGCGATCGGCCGGCAGCGGAAGACGTCACGCAAAGCCTCTGGTTCAAGGTGCAGCGTATTGAGGATGATCCGCCAATCCTGAACAAGCGGGCCTATCTGTTCAGGCTGGCAGCCAATCTGGCGAAGGATCGCATCAGGGCGGACGGCAGATATGCTGCCCTGTTCCACGCCGCCGATACGCTCCCCGAGGAAGTCCCGGCCGACATGGTTGGAGCCGATACCGAACTGTCCGATCGCCAGCGTCTGGCCGTGACGATGGCCGCGATCGACGAACTCCCCGCGCGAACCAGAGAAATCTTCATCCTGCGCAAATTTGACGAACTTACTCTGGACGACATTGCGCATCGGATCGGGATTTCCCGCAGCATGGTCGTCCGACATCTCCAGCAGGCCTTGCGACATTGCATGACCCGATTAGGGGAAAGCGAATGAGGCGATTTGTTGGCTTGCGGAGTGTCCGGATGCCGCTTTCGAACGTCAATGATTATGGAGAGTGTGAAATTTCCATGGTTGAGACGGGAGAAGCGATCGGAATGCATTATGGGCGCTGACGAGGATGCCCCGGATCCGATCGAGGATGCCGCGACGCGCTGGGCGATCGAACAGGATGCCGGCCTGAGCGATGATGGCATTGCGGCCCTGGAACAATGGCTGGGCAGCGATCCGCGTCACCCACCGGCCTTTGAAATGGCCCGTGCGGCGTGGCGCTTCATGGGGCATCCGGCCATTCGTTCGGAAGTGACGCAGCGCAGGCTTAGCGAGCCGCCAATGCCAGGCTATCCGCCGGTCGGCCGACCGGAAGGCAAAAGAAAATGGATTGCGCCCGCCGTCGCGGCCAGCGTCGCCCTTCTTGTCGCGGGCGCGATCGGGGACTGGCCGACGGCGCTGCGGTCCGATGCGATGACGGCGACGGGCGAACAGCGCACCATGACCCTTGCCGATGGATCGCAGGTCCAGCTCAATACCGACAGCGCCATATCCATCGATTACCAGCCGGATCGCCGGATCGTGCATGTGCTGAAAGGCGAAGCCGCCTTTTCGGTGGCGCGCGATCCCCGGCGCCCATTCTCGGTCGAAGCGAAAGGCGGATCGGCCACGGCGCTGGGCACGCGGTTCATCGTCGATCGTCATGCCGACAGGACGCGGGTTACCGTTACCCTGCACAGCGTTCGCGTGGCAGCGCCGGGCGCCGGGGGCTCCATCGCGATCTTGAAGGAAGGCCAGTCCGTCAGATATGACAGGAACGGCGTTGGTTCCGTTCGCACTGTCGATGCAAATGCGGTCTCCGCCTGGACCCGCAAACGGCTTGTCTTCGTGGACCAGCCGCTGCGAGCCGTGGTGGCGGAGCTCAATCGCTATCATCCGGGATATATCGGCATCATCGGCACCGATCTGGGCAACCGGCGCGTCAGCGGGATTTTCCGCACCGACAATCCCGTCGCCGCGCTCGACACACTCCAGGCATCCTTGAAGTTGGCCTCCATCCGTCTCACCGACCGGGTGATTTTCATTCACGGCTGAACCCACAAAAAAATTCGGCTCCCCGGTTCTCACTTCGAGATTTGAGACGTCATGTTCTTGAAGGCGCTTCGCATTAGCGAATTGCCATTCATATAAGATGCCTGAATTTTGGGGGTTAACACGTGAAGATTGTAGAGGCCGGCAAGGCTGCTGTGGCGGGATTTCGCACTGTCATTCCGGCGACGTTGCTCGCGACGACCGCGCTGGGCGCCGGGATCGTCATGCCAACGAGCGCCTATGCCCAGGAGCGCAGCTATAATGTGCCCGCCGGGCCGCTGGCCGTTGCACTCAACCGCCTTGGCGAGGCGGCCGATATCGAAATCATCTATGATGCAGACCTGACGAACGGCATCGCCAGTCCGGGCCTTCAGGGCAGCTATGGCCCGGCCGAGGCGCTATCGCGCCTGCTGGTCGGAACAGGCCTCACCTTCCGGCAGAGTGGCGCGCGCTCCTATACGCTCGAAAGAGCGCCCAGGTCTGCTGAGGGGGCGGTCCAGCTGGGACCGGTGAGGGTCGAGGGCGCAACTGCAACCATGACGGCCAACGGCACCGATGGCGCGGACCTTGCCCTGACGATGACCGAGGGGACGAAGTCCCTTGCCGGGCAATATGCACAGGTCGGCGGCAAGTCGGCGCAGCGGCTGCGCGACATCCCCCGCAGCGTCACGGTGCTGACCGCGCAGGAGATCGAGGACAAGGATATCACCACCGTGACCGCCGCGCTCGATCAGGTGACGGGCATCTACGTGGCCTCCTATAATGCCCGTACCCCCGTATTCTATTCGCGCGGCTTTCTGATGCAGAACCTGACGATAGACGGCGGCAGCCCCATGCGCATGCATGACGGCCTGCAATCGATCATCAACGGCGTCGGCCTGCCCAATCTGCTCGCCTATGACCATGTCGAGGTGATGCGCGGTGCGGATGGGCTCTATTCGGGAAACGGGGATGCCAGCGGCACGGTCAACCTTGTGCGCAAGCGCCCGACGACCAAGCGCCAGATCAAGTTCGCAGCCTATGCGGGAAGCTGGGACAATTACCGCGCAGAGCTTGACGTGGGCGGGCCGCTCAATGCTTCGGGCACATTGCGGGCGCGCGTGGTGGCGGGCTGGCAGGACGCGGATTCCTATTTCACCGGCGCCTATACCAAGGACAAGTTCGGCTATGGCATCATTGAATGGGACGCAGGCGCGCATACAACGCTGTCGGCGGGCCTGAGCTATGACGATCTGAACACGCAGAAATATGAACGCACATTGGCATGGCGTTCGGGCAGTCTCGGCACGCCGGAGAATCTGCCGATCCTGTCGAAGCGGGATTCCTGGATGCCCGAATGGTCCTATGACAAGGCGCAGACCCTGCAATATTTCGCCAAGGCCAGCCACGATTTCAGCCCCGACTGGAACCTGACCGTCAACCTCACCCGCAGCGAAGTCGATTCCGACGAGCTTTATGGCTATTATGGCATCGGCATCAATTCCGATGCGGCAGTCCCCAGCGGCTTCTTCATGCGCTGGATGTCGCACGGCTATTCCAACCAGACGATGGCGGACGCCAATTTGAAGGGCAAGTTTACCCTGTTCGGCCGGCAGCACGACGTTGCCGTCGGCGCGAACTGGTCGCGCAGCGACGCCAATTCGACCAACCCGATTGGCAGTATCGCCGGCGTGACGGTTGACGATTACCTGACCTATTATCGCTACACCAAGCCGACTGCGGCCGAAATATCGACCTGGAGCGGCTATGGTGAATGGGGCAGCGTCTATGGCGAAGACGGCTGGGTCACGAGCCGTTACGGCTTCTGGGGCACGCTGGGCATGCATATCGCCGATCCGGTCAAGGTGATTATCGGTGGGCGCTACAGCCGCAACGAGAATTTCCGGGGCCAGACGATCGGCAAGTTCGTGCCTTACGCGGCCGTCACCTATGAGGTCTCGCCCGACTGGACGACCTATGCCAGCTACTCCGAAATCTTCGAGCCGATGCAGAACATCGTGCCGATCGGCCAGTGGCACGAGGATGCCACCCAGATCAGCTTTTCGGACAAGCCGACCACCGGCCGCAACTTCGAGGGCGGCGTCAAGGGTGACCTCAACGGAGGTGCATTGCAGGCGGCCTTTTCGGTGTTCTACATCGAGAAGAACAACGTCTACGTGAATGATGAAACGCAGGGGCAGGTCGTCATCCCCGGCTATGGCACCACCTATATGCAGCGCGTGGCGAAGCTTCAGACCAGCAAGGGGTTCGACGCCGAACTGAAAGGCGCGCTGACGCAGAGCTGGCAGGTTTCCGCCGGATACACGTTCAACGTGACCAAGAACAAGGAAGACGACGAAGGCGGCCCGATCCTGCTCTGGGCACCCAAGCATTCGGCGCGGGTGTGGAGCACCTATCAGCTTCCTGATGCGCTGGAGGGGCTGCGCCTTGGTGCCGGCGTCCGCGTGTTCGGCAACTCGGACTTGCGCAAGGGCTATGCCGTGATCGGCGCCAGTGCCGATTACGAGATCAACCGGCATCTGACGCTGGGTGTCTACCTCGATAATCTGGCAAACAAGACGTACCGCGTCTCCACCAGCAGCGCGGCGACTTATGGCAATCCCCGCAACTTCATGGTGACGCTGCGCGGAACCTACTGAGCCGATGACCCGCGCGAAACCTCCGACATTCCCAGTCGAAGGTTTCGCGCGGGATATGGCGGCGAACGCCCCGCTCCAAAGGCCGCTTTGCTCGGTCAGGCAAGCCACGCGCGGGCATGGGCCGGGTCATGTTGCGAGAGAAAATGTGAAAATCCACAGCGGTCAAACGTCTAACTGACAGACGCTCTCCAAACGGTATTGAAAAGCAATCGCATGAAAGACGCATTCCGCCAGTCGATGGCCTGGCTGCACACCTGGGTTGGATTGGTGGCAGGCTGGCTGCTGTTCTTCGTCTTCGTGACCGGCACGGCGGGCTATTTCCAGCAGGAGATTAGCCGCTGGATGCAGCCCGAGCGGGTGGTCACGGTGGCGCCCGCCGAGGTCGATCGCACGATCCTGACCGACCGGGCCATCGAACGATTGACCACAGTCGCACCGGTCGCCGCGAGTTGGCAGATCATCTTCCCCTACCGGCAACAGGGGGACCGCGACTGGCAGAATTTCTCCATCCGCTGGGAGGAAATGCCGAGCGGGACGCATGACTATGGCGCTAGCAGCAATGAGCGCCTTGACCCGGCCAGCGGCGCCGTCCTGCCGCCCGATCCCGAACCGCGAGAGACGGCGGGCGGCGTTGGCCTCTACCGCATGCACTATGCACTGCATTACCTGCCCTATGACTGGGCGATCCGGATCGTTGGCATAGCCACGATGCTGATGCTGCTGGCGATCGTCAGCGGGGTCATCACCCACAAGAAGATCTTCAAGGACTTCTTCACCTTCCGCCCCGGCAAGGGCCAGCGTTCCTGGCTGGACGCGCATAATGTGGTCAGCGTGATGGCGCTGCCCTTCTTCCTGATGATCACCTATAGCGGGCTGGTCTTCTTTCTCTTCGCCTACATGCCCGCCGGCAAGGACGTGATCTACGGCACCGACCCGGAAACGAGCGGGGCCTATTATGATGAACTGTACGAAGGCGGCGAGCATAAGCATGCGCCGATAGGCCGCCCGGCAGCACCGCTCGCGCCCATGATCGCACAGGCCGGCAAGGCGTGGGGCATGGACCAGATCGCCTGGATCACCGTCGAGCGGATGGAAGGCGAGGTGTCGGCAGTGGAAATCACCCACGTCCCGATGGGCCTTGGGCGCAATGATGCGGCAACCATGCGGTTCAACGCCGACACCGGCCAGCGCCTGCCCGATGAGCCGGCCTCCAGCGGCGCGCCGGGCGTGACACAGAGCGTGCTATTCAACCTGCATGAAGGCCTCTACGCCGATCTCTGGGGGCGCTGGGCCTATTTTGCGTCTGGCCTGCTTGGCTGCGCGATGGTCGGTACGGGACTGGTGCTGTGGTCGGTCAAGCGGCGCCGCTTTCATCTGAACGAAGACCGCGGGCATCAGGAGCCGTTCGGCGTGCGTCTGGTCGAGAGCCTTAACGTCGCCACGATTGCGGGCCTGCCGCTGGCTGTAGCGGGCTTCTTCTGGGCCAACCGACTGCTTCCGGTCGACATGATGGACCGTGCGGCCTGGGAATATCACAGTCTGTTCGCGCTATGGCTGGGCACGCTGTTCTACGCGCTGGGCCGTCCACTGCGTCGGGCATGGATCGAACTGCTGTGGGCGAGTTGCGCCGCTTTCGCCTGCGTGCCGCTGCTGAATGCGCTGACGACCGGGCGGGGGCTGCCGGTCTCGCTGAGCAAGGTAGACTGGGTATTCGCCGGGTTCGATCTCACCATGCTGGGCCTCGCCGGTGCCTTCGCCTTCACAGCCCGCAAGGTGCAGCGGCGCTTGCGCCCAGTGACGGTTCCGGCGCGGCAACCCGTGCTGCGGGCGGTGCAGGCATGAGCCGGGGCAAGTCCGTTTCCGTTGGCTATCGCCTGGCGGTCGCATCGCGGGTCGCAGGCGCATTTCTGGGCGGTTACGCGCTGATCTCCGCCGCAACCGTGCTGCTCGCGCTCGTCTGGCCGCTTCCCAAGGCGCAAGCGGTGCTGAGCGCATCCATGTTGAGCTTTGCGCTCTATGCGGGGTTCGTCATCTGGGCCTTCCATGTCCGTCGCCTGCGGTGGATCTGGGGCGTCGTGCTGGGCGGCACGGCATTGCTGAGCGCGGCGGCATGGCTGTTCGGTGCGGGAAGTGCAGCGTGAGCGGCGTGCATCTCGCCATGCTGGCGCTGAGCTTCCTTGGCTTCGTGGCGCTGGCCGTGGGCATGGAGCGCCATGCCAAACATCTGCTGCGCATCGTGCCCGCGCCGCATTGGCGCCTGGGCGCGCGAATTGGTGGCTGGGCGCTCCTGGCAGGCGCACTGGCGCTTGGCATCGCCGGGCTTGTGACGGCCGGAGTCGGCATTGCCATATGGACCGGATGGATTGGCCTCGCTGCGGTCGCACTCGTCTTCGCCCTGCCGAAATGGCCGTGGCAGCCGCCGGTCAAGGCCAGCGCGGACCGTAGCCCGCGCAGGAAGACCGCGCTGATCGACGACGAACCGATCCGCCAATCCCGGCGCTGGATCGGCTGGCTTCTGCTGGCTTCGACCGCTGAAGCCTTTGCCATTGCCTTCGCACAGGTGGAGACCAAGCCATTGGAACGCGAGGATGCGATACATGGTCAGGTCGGCCCCTGGACTTTCACTTTTGCCGAGACTGACCGTGATGGCCCGGAACTGGTCGACATGGATGTGCCGATGAAAGCCTATCGCCTGCGCTTTTGCGAAAGCTGCGACAGCCAGATCCTGCGCGTCACCCTCAAGGTCAATCGCCCACGCGCCATGCGCGCTTCGGGCGTCGCGTTCGAGGGTGCGCGCTGGGAGCGTTCGACACAGATCCAGTTGCCCTCCAATCTCACCGCCAGGAGTGAATTATGGATGACGGTTGTGGGCAAGGACGGCGCGGTCCATCAGACATCGTGGCCGATGGCCGCTGTCTCGCCTGCGACCGTCACCTGGTTCGCCCATCAGGAGCGCACGAAATGACAGCCGTGAGAAAATCTCTAGCCTGTGGGGTGGCCGTCATCATCGGCGTCTTGTCGACGCCCGTACTGGCGCATGAACCGATCCTCAAATGCGTGTTGCTGGACCCGGCGACTGTCCGGTGCCGGGGAGGCTACGCCGAAGGGGAGACAGCACAGGGCGAGCGCCTTGAGGTGATTGATCATGCCGACAGGAGGCTGCTGGCCGGCAAACTGGGCAAGGATGGCACGCTGACCTTCGCGCGGCCCAAAGGCCCCTATTATGTCCTGTTCGACGTAGGGCCCGGCCATCAGGCGGTCGTCGAACATGATGAGATCAGCCTGCCGAGGGCGAGCGACCGAGCCCGTTGGGTGAGGAAATGAGAGCATGACGGTCAATCGCAGCAGCGCGCGGGTTGCTCCTCTGGCCTATGATGCGTCGGACGATCCTGCCCGCCAGACGGGCCTCGTCGATATGGGGGCGATATCAGCAGCGTCAGAATGGGGGGCATCGGGTCGCTATGCGGACCAGCCCATGAGCCTTCAGACGCGGCTGTTCGGAATGGGCGGGGTTTGCTGCGTCGCCATGGTCATAGCCGCTGGCCTGTTTTTGTCCTGGCAGGTCTACACTGCAGTAAAGCCAACGCCAGCGCTCAGCGTGTTCGACATTGCTGCTCCCGCCGCACCGCCCGAACCGCAGCGGCAGGTGTCCCCCGGCCCCGAACAGGTCCAGAAGGAAAAGGCGCAACTGCAGCCCGATCGCCCCAGGATCGAGGTGCCCGAAATAGAGATCCCAAGCCAGAACCCAGTCACGCTGGTTGCGGCCAAGCCTGTCATCGATCCCGGCCCGCCGATCGAGAAGACCACGGCGCCGGAAACCAAGCCGGCACCGCCCGCGCAGAAGGCCAGCGATGCCAAACCCAGTTGGGAAGGCCTGGTGCTGGGCGCGCTCAACAAGGTGAAGCGCTATCCGCGGGAGGCGGCGTTCCGGCGCCAGCAGGGCGTGCCGTATATCCGCTTCGTCATGAACCGCGAGGGCAAGGTGCTTTCCGTGCGACTGGAGCGGTCCTCGGGCGTCCGCTCCCTCGACGACGAGGCTCTCAGCCTGCCCAAGCGGGCCTCGCCGCTGCCCAGACCGCCTGAAGAGGTGAAGGGCGACAGCATCGAACTGGTGGTCCCCGTAGAGTTTTTCATGTCCTGAAAACCCTCATTGGGCCTGAAAACCCTCATTGGGAGAGTGTCGCATTGACAATAATCGCCCGAGGATCGCCGCGTCGAACGGCGATGGCGCTCAAGCGCCGTTCGTTTATCGAACAGCGCGTCATCCGCATGCTGCGAGGAGACCAGACTGACGATCGAGCCCTGTTCCTTTATGAGGCGCAATTTGGTCGGCTCCGTGATCTGGCGCACCGCGCTGGCATGCGGGTCAATGTGCCCGGTACTAGCTGGATCGGCCGTGACGAGCTTTCGCTGCTGGCCTGGCTGGCGCAGGCGCAGCGGGTACTGAGCTATACGAAATCATTCCATCGCGACGCCATGCTTACGCTCACCGTGGTTCACTGCGCTGGCACTCTCAACGCGTTGGGTATTCAACTGCCGCCTCTCACCCTCCAGCATGCGTCGACAGTCGAGGAGGCCGAATAACGTCCCACCTCGCGCGGCGCAAAAGTCGGCCATGCGTTCCGTGACAGGCGGTTCAGCAGCCCATCTCGGTCGTGGCGAGTAGGGAGTCCGATTCGGGTTCTCAGATCGCGTCCGCATCATCGAGATGCCGCTTAAGCTTTTGCAGCATCCGATGGACCAGAAATTTATGCGCCGAACCAACCAGCGTCATGTGGGCCCGGCCGGATCTGATCCAGCAGCGGCAAGCATGCCACATGCTTCTTCGACTGCGTTGGCAGCCGTGCCATCGCCTCGCGAAAATCGATGACCATGTTCCGGTCGACATCGGTGACATCGATGTCGCCGAATAGTTTGGCGAAACGACGGATCGAAACGCGCCATTCATCGCAAAGCTTCCGCGCCGAAGCGGGCTGCTTGGTGGCCCAATCCTCGTACACCCTTGCCGGAAACGGCGCCTTTCCGCATCGCGGTCGTCACATTGTGCCGTGAATGGATGAGCGCCTGCATTGATGGGTCGCGATAGGCAGGGTAGGGATTGCCCGCCAGAGGATGGCTATCACCGGACTGAAGACCCAATTCCTCCGCCATAGGGCATTTCAGATGGTCTGTTTCGGCCAGAGCGATCCCATCGCGTTCGTGAGAAATGGCTTTGTCCATACTGCCCAACTCGACGGACAGTCTGCTAGATAGCCATCGATCGCATCCGTGCCGGCAAGCGTGTCCCGTGCCTTGAGTCCAAGCTTGATCAGTTCGAACTTTTTCAGCCAGTCATATTGGTGAGCAGTGCCCAGTCGTCGGGCTTCGCCGAGATCGTCCGTGCAGAGTGGCTGCTTGATTTCTGCATTGCCGACCTGCCCCCGATAATGGGGCGGTACGACCATGCGGAACCGATATTGCGAGGAGTTTTTGCGCTTTAAGGGGAAGAGCAATCGAGTGCTCATATGGACCACCTAAATGGACCGCCTGACCTCGAGATATGGGCGCACCTGCCGGAGTTTCTCGCAAATCTGCTGAAAATCCCCGAAATGGTGACCCCTACGGGAATCGAACCCGTGTTTCAGCCGTGAGAGAGCCAGATTTTGAAGTGCGCCAGACGTCTTGAAGCCTCCTGAAACTAACGAAATTCCGCCGTTTCTGCGACAATTGATGCTTGTAGGGGTCTGTGCGATCCAGTAGGTATATTGAGGATTTATTGAGGATGCCGACATGGCGCAATATCGAGGATTTATTGAGGAAGTGAGAGTGGCCTGATGGGGCGAGTTGTCAGAGAGGTTCGTTTGCAGGAGCGAAGCGCGCGGGCGCGATTGGCATCCCGCAAGCTTCCTTACTGGCGGGTGGTGTCTGAGGGACGGCACCTCGGCTATTATCGCGGGAAGAGTAAGGGGACATGGTTCGCGCGCTTCCGCAGGGCCGGTGCTTCGGACGATTATATCCAAATCAAAATCGGTGAGGCGGATGACAGGGCTGAAGCGGATGGTCAGTCGGTATTCAACTGGAAGCAAGCGCTTGATCGTGCCAACGACTGGTTCGAAAGCTTCGATGGAATCCAGGCGGGGGCGCCTGACCTTGACCTCTCGCTCACAGTCCGAGATGCGGTCGAAGCCCACATAAATGATAGCGACGAAAAAGTGTCTGAGCGCGTAGGTAGGGCGGTCCGTTCCACCGCATCGTTTAAGCTTACCCGCTACGTCCTTGGTGATGAAAAATTGTGCGCGCGAAAACTCGCTGAACTCTCTGAGGCAGATCTCAAATTGTGGCAAAGGGGGTTGAAGGGAATCAAGGGGACGACGAAGGCGCGGATCGTAACGGATTTCAGGGCCGCGCTTAACGCCATTTATGAGGAGAAGCGCCGTTTTCTCCGAAGCGATTTCGCGGTTACGGTCAAGCATGGCCTGAAGCCCACTTTTTCCGAAATGGCCACCAACGAAGAGGTTGCGAGAGAGAATCAGGTTCTTGAGGATCGTCAAATTCGTCAGATCGTGCAGGCCGCGAAAGAGCATGACGAGGAAGGCGACTTCGCTCTCCTTGTTTTGCTTTTGGCCGCGACGGGCGCGAGATTTTCTCAACTGGTTAAAATGCGAGTCTGCGACGTTCAGTTTGGTCATGCGCGCTTGTTGATACCTCCTTCCTCGAAGGGCCGGGGGAAGGCGAAGCCATATATTCGCATGCAGATCGGTCAAGATGTACTGGGAGTGCTTAGGGCCGCGTGCCAAGGAAGGCAAAGCAATGCGCCTCTCTTGGAACGATGGCATCATCGCCAGACAGGACCCGCAGCGTGGGAACGGGCGGGTCGCCATGGCTGGAAGACTCCATCCGAGATGCGGAGGCCGTGGATTGATCTCATGGAGAAGGTAAATCTTGAAGGTGTCATACCTTACGCTCTCCGGCACTCCTCAATTGTTCGCGGGTTACGATTCGGCCTCCCGATCAGGCTCGTGGCTGCCAATCACGACACGTCGGTGGCAATGATTGAGCGCCACTATGCCCGTTGGATCAGCGACAGCCTTGACCACCTATCCGCCCGGGCAATTGTTGACCTGGTATGAGGTTGCCGCCTGAATATCACGCGGAACCGCACCTACTGAAGCGCGGCAGATATTCGACCTGCAAGAACAAACGCAATGGCATTTTATCCGTTCGGTTACGTCTGGACGTAACCCTCAGGATTTTGGATCCAAAGTTGTATTTGTGACGCTGGCCATCCGACAGAGCGAGGGCCAATTCGCACCGACCTCGGGAAAGTGCCGTCTTTTATGCGGCGGTAAATAAGGGATTTCGGGCAGCCGGTCGCATCAATCACTGCACTCAATCTCAAGATCTTGTCTTCAACCATAGCAAACCATCCACCTAATGGTCTGCCCGCCGCCTACATAGTGCAACGAATGTGCGAGCTTAGCAAGAGGGTGAGGGAAACGACGAGGGGGGCGATGATCGCGCCGTTCATCAGTCCACCTCCCCTTCATAGTCAATATCGACCACCTAAGGATGCTCCGGTGATCTGCCCCCACCGAGTGGACCGATTGGAGTGTTAGTGGATTAATCCCATCGCCGCCATATCCGGACGGAGGTGGAGCGAAGCGGAACCGGAGGCCGGATATGGCGGTGTCGCCGTTTCTGGTGCCGGTGGTCGGTATCCCAGGCTGCTATGCGGGCGGACGGTGTTGTAATGCCGCCGCCAAGCTTCGATCAGCACCCTGGCCTCGGCGAGGCTGTAGAAGATCTCACCATTGAGCAGTTCGTCGCGAAGCGACCCGTTGAAGCTTTCGTTATAGCCATTCTCCCATGGTGATCCTGGGGTGATGTAGAGCGTCTTCACACCGATCTGACCCAGCCATTTCTGGACAGCGGTCGCGATAAATTCGCTCCCATAGCACATTGGGAAGCGGCCTGTTGAAGGCCGGATTGCCTTGATGGAGGCAAGGGCGCGTAGCGCCCGCAGACTTCATCAAGGCGGCCATGACCGGTCAGCAGGTCTCTAAAGTGAAGTTGTCGACT